>ERZ791773.1-NODE-1-length-585648-cov-17.708338_pt1 | contig 585648 bp, 532 predicted proteins | sample MGYA00509948_ERZ791773 | MGnify/ENA primary metagenome ERZ791773 (study PRJEB30046, sample SAMN00791987) | human gut metagenome | study: EMG produced TPA metagenomics assembly of the A metagenome-wide association study of gut microbiota in type 2... | reverse complement strand
ACGATATTAAAAGAAAGGAAACGTGTGATAATTAACTTCCTAATTATCATACAAGCAGTAATATGAAGCGGAGATTACGGGTATACAAAAAGACAGTCAGCATTGTAAATGAAACAGCGATCGGCATGTATGAGAGTCTGGTAGGAAACAAAAAAGGATTTCTTCTGGAAAGTTATGATAAAAATTATGACAGATATACGTTTTTTGGAAAAGAACCGGAAGAGATCATTACTTCCCGCGGGGATGCACTCGTGATCCAGCGGAACAACGGGACGGAAGAAATCCGGCAGGGAAATCCGCTCGAACGTCTGAAAGAATATTACAGCGAGTTTGATATCGTAAAAGAAAACGAAGAGCTGTCTTTTTCCGGAGGACTGGTCGGAAATCTGGGATATGATTTTGTCCGCTATGCGGAAGTACTGCCGGATAACAATCCAGACGAGATTGGAATCGAGACCATCCAGATGATGCTCATGACAAAATTTATCCTGGTGGATCATGTGGCAGAGACGCTGACCGCAGTGATTCTTGGAGAAGATTCGGAAGACGGAAAAAAGAAAGCATTAGCAGAAGCAGCAGAACTGATTGAGGAGGCAAGAAAAAATGCCGGACAGATACCGGACAGAAATTTTACACATGACGGTGTGATTGTCAACCAGTCCGATACCTTAGAACAGTATTGCGAAAAAGTCGAAAAGATCAAGCAGTATATCCGGGAAGGACATATTTTCCAGACCGTGCTTTCCCAGAGATGGACGATTGAGACAAAACAGACCGGATTTGAGCTGTATAAAGAGCTCCGGGAACTGAATCCATCCCCGTATCTGTATTATTTCAATTATGGAGAGTTTGAAGTGATCGGAAGTTCCCCGGAAATGATTGTAAAGCAGCAGGGAAGCAGGGTGTATACCTGCCCGATCGCCGGAACCCGGCGCAGGGGTGTGGATGCCGAGGAGGATGCATTGCTTCGGGATGAATTGCTCCGGGATGAAAAGGAACGCGCCGAACATGTTATGCTGGTGGATCTTGCGAGAAATGACATGGGAAGGATCTCGGAATTTGGAACCGTCAAGGTGACACAGTTTATGGAAGTGCAGAATTATTCCCATGTGATGCACATCGTATCCATGGTGGAAGGAAAGAAAAAAGGAGAATTTCATCCGCTGGATCTGGTTTCTTCGTTCCTTCCGGCAGGAACGCTTTCTGGAGCACCGAAGATCCGCGCGATGGAGATTATCGATGAACTTGAGAGTGTGCGCAGAGGACTCTACGGAGGCGCAACCGGATACATCGATTTCTCCGGTGACATGGATTTTTGTATCACGATCCGGACAATGATCAAAAAGAAAAACCGTGTATATTTGCAGGCTGGAGCGGGAATCGTTGCAGATTCCGTTCCGGAAAATGAGTACCAGGAGTGCTGTAATAAAGTAATGGCACTGGCAAAGACACTGATTGAGGAGGAAAATTTATGATTTTGCTGATTGATAACTATGATTCTTTTACTTATAACCTGTATCAGTATATCGGAATTTTTAACTCCGATATCAAAGTTGTCCGAAACGACAAGATTACCATTGATGAAATTACTGCGATGGACCCGGAGCGGATCGTGCTTTCTCCAGGACCGAAAAATCCAAAAGAGGCTGGCATTTGCATGGATGTTGTCCGGGAATTTACCGGAAAGAAACCGATTCTTGGTATCTGTCTGGGACATCAGTGTATTGGTGAGGCATTAGGGGGAACCGTTTCTTATGCAAAAGCACTGTTTCATGGCAAACAGTCACTGATTGAGCATGATGGAAGCAGCGTATTTACGGGAATCAATTCTCCGATCCGTGTGGCAAGGTATCATTCGCTTGCAGTACAGGAAAAAGATCTGCCAGATTGTCTGCGGGTGCTGGCACGGACAGACGATGGCGAGATCATGGCTATGCGTCATAAGGAATGTCCGGTTGTCGGATTACAGTTCCATCCGGAATCCATTTATACCGAACACGGCAAACGCATCATAGAAAACTTCGTAAATGATATGTGTTAGATTTCCTTGGAAATCTAACATGCAGCGTCGGTCCTTTGCCAAAGGCAAACTTTATATGGACCGATGTTCCCGAAAAGTGTTAGGAGATACGATATGATTTTAGAAGAAATTGTAGCAGACAAAAAAAGACGGCTTCCAGAACATATGGCCCGCATTTCAGAAAGTCAGATGCGCCGTATGGCAGAGGAGATAAAGACGAGGGAAGCCAACTGCTTTTACAATCATTTAAAGAAACCGGGACTTTCTATTATCGGAGAATTTAAGAAAGCATCCCCAAGTCTTGGAACAATTACAAGCAAGATTGATCTGATGGAGCGGATCGCGGAATACAATGCATCTGTGGATGCCATTTCGTGTCTGACAGAAGAAGATCATTTTCACGGAAATGTAGAATATTTAAAGGAAATCCGGGCGAAATCACAGCTTCCGATTTTACGGAAAGATTTTATGATCTGTGAGTATCAGTTTTATGAGGCAAAAGTGATTGGAGCGGATGCGGTACTTTTGATTACGGCAATTTTGGATGATGCACAGATGCATGATTTTTATCAGCTGGCAAGAGAACTTGAACTCGATGTGCTGGTAGAAACGCATGATGAGGCAGAGGTAGAGCGGGCAATGAAAATCAATCCGCACATCATCGGAGTCAATAATCGAAATCTGAAAGATTTTACGATTTCTCTAGAACATACCAGACGGCTTCGCCCTTATGTGCCAGAGGATAAGGTGTTTGTGGCAGAAAGTGGAATTACAGGGGATGAAGATGTGCGTTTTCTGCGCGACTGCGGAGTAGATGCCTTTTTGATCGGGCGGGCATTTATGGAATCGGAAAATCCAAAAGCGCTTGCACAAAAGTGGAAGGAGCTGTATCAGGCATGAGACCAAAAGTAAAGATCTGCGGACTTCAAAAGCCAGTGGATGCACAATATGTAAATGATGCAGGTGCCGATTATGCAGGATTTGTGTTTTATGAAAAAAGCAAACGCAATGTAAGCTGTCAAAAAGCAAAAAAAATTATGGAAAAAATCCGTCCGGATATAAAGAAAGTTGCCGTGACTGTTTCTCCGGATGCAGCACAGATTCAAATACTGCAACAGATGAAATTTGATATCATCCAGATGCATGGAACGCTGTCAGCCGAGGCACTTTCGGCAGTGGAACTCCCCGTCTGGTATGCGATAAACCTGTCAGATCCCAAAGAGTTTGCAGAAAAGACAAAAGATTTTTTGGATTTGCCGGAAAAGTTACAGCAGAAAATTACAGCACTTGTGGTGGATGGAGCAAATTACGGAGGCGGACAGACGTTTGACTGGCAAAAGACGCAGACGTTTCACCAGACAGAGGGGATTTTTGCCGGGAGAAAATTCGTTTTAGCAGGAGGCTTACATGCCGGAAATGTGAACAAAGGAATCCAGCTGTTTCATCCGGATGTTGTGGATGTCAGTTCCGGGGTGGAAAATGAAAATGGCAAAGATGAAGCATTGATAAAACAATTTGTAACATGTGTCAAAGAGGAAGCAGAAGAAAGGAAAGAAAGATGAATAAGAAAGCATATTATGGACAGTTTGGCGGACAGTATGTGGCAGAGTCGCTGATGAATACCTTACAGGAACTGGATCAGGCATATGAGGAGGCCATTCATGATCCGGAGTTCATGAAGCAGTATCATTATTATCTGAAACAGTATGTTGGCAGAGAGACACCGCTTTACTATGCAGAGCGTCTGTCTGCAAAATACGGTACAAAAATTTATTTAAAGCGTGAAGATTTAAACCATACCGGTGCCCACAAGATCAACAATGTGATCGGTCAGATCCTTCTGGCAAAGCGTATGGGAAAGACAAAGGTAATCGCGGAGACCGGTGCAGGACAGCATGGTGTAGCTACTGCAACGGGAGCAGCACTGTTTGATATGGAATGTACGGTGTACATGGGAAAAGAAGATATCCAGAGACAGAAACTGAATGTGATGCGTATGGAGATGCTTGGTGCAAAAGTGGTATCCGTGGAATCCGGAAGCAATACCTTAAAAGACGCGACAAACGAAGCCATCCGTACCTGGGCCAAAACAGCGGAGGATACGTTCTATATTATCGGATCTGCGGTAGGACCGTATCCGTATCCGAAGATGGTGAAAGAGTTTCAGAGTGTGATCAGCCGGGAGGCAAAGCGTCAGCACATGGAAGCAGAAGGAAAGAATCCGGATGTGGTTATGGCATGTGTGGGCGGCGGTTCCAATTCCATCGGAATGTTTGCCGATTTTATTGATGAGCCGGAGGTGGAACTGATCGGTGTAGAAGCAGCGGGCCTTGGAATTGAGACCGGAAAACATGCCAGCGCCATGGCTTTGGGAGAGCCTGGAGTATTGCATGGCATGCGTTCGTATTTGTTGCAGGATACCGATGGAAATATCCAGCTGGCACACTCCATTTCCGCCGGACTGGATTATCCGGGAGTCGGACCGGAGCATGCATATCTGCGGGATATCGGACGTGCAAAATATGTGGCAATTACGGATGTGGAGGCAATGGATGCGCTGATGGAACTGTGTAAGTTAGAGGGAATTATTCCGGCAATTGAGAGTGCACATGCCGTTGCCTATGCATTTAAAAAGGCAAAAGAAATGACCATGGACCAGAGCATGATTATCTGTCTGTCCGGTCGCGGAGATAAAGATGTAAACACCATTGCGGATTATCTTGACGGAAAAGGATATCTGAATTAAGGAGGGCATAACAGGGATGAATCGAATTGAGACAGCGCTTCAGGCGTTACAGGAAAAGGAAGAAAAGGCATTTATTACTTATATCACAGCAGGTCTGCCGGATTATGATAAGACAAAGGCGATCATCAAGGCACAGGAAGCGGCAGGAACGGACATTATTGAACTTGGAATTCCGTTTTCCGATCCGGTAGCGGACGGTCCGGTCATTCAGGCGGCTTCCTATGAGGCAATTCTTGGCGGGGCAAATCTGGAGAAGACATTTATCTGTATGAAAGAGATGCGGGACGATGGTGTGCAGATCCCGATTGTTTTTATGATGTATTACAACACGGTACTGCATTATGGCGTGGAAAAATTTGTAAAAGAGTGCAATGCCTGCGGGGTGGATGGACTGATCATTCCGGATCTGCCGCTGGAAGAGCAGGAAGAACTCCAGACACAGTTACAGAAAGAGGATGGAACCATTTTGCTCCAGCTGGTTTCCCCGGTATCCAAAGACCGTGTGCCAAAAATCCTTAAAAATGCACGGGGATTTGTCTACTGTGTGTCTTCCATGGGAGTTACCGGACAGGAAGCAACCTTCCACCGTCAGATTTTAGAATACCTGACAGCGGTAAAGAAAGAGGCAAAAATTCCGGTTATGATGGGATTTGGTATCCGCACGGCGGAGGATGTACGTCCGATGAAAGAGATTATTGACGGAGCCATTGTAGGCTCTCATTTTATCACACTGATGCGGAAGCACGATTTTGATCCGCAGGCTGCAGCAGACTATTGCAGCACATTCAAAAAAGAGTTAAATGAAATGTAACGGAAAAGCGAATAAAACAAGGAGGATATCATAGATGAAAGAGATTCTGGCCAAACTGGTAGAGGGAAAAGATCTGACAAAAGAGGAAGCGATGAAAGCACAGGAGCTGATTCTGACCGGACAGGCAACAGAGGCGCAGATTGCATGTTTTCTGACAGCACTCCGCATGAAAGGGGAAACGCTGGATGAGATTACGGGACTGGCAGCCGTATTGCGCAACAAGGCAAATACGATCAGTCCGAAGGTAGAGGATTATGTAGATTTTGTCGGTACCGGCGGAGACTGTACCTATTCGTTTAATATTTCCACAACATCAGCGTTCGTTGTGGCAGCAGCAGGGCTTCCGGTGGCAAAACATGGCAATCGTTCCATTTCTTCTAAAAGTGGTGCCGGAGATGTGTTAGAAGCACTTGGCGTAAATATTTCCGCAGATCCGGCTGTGGTAGAAAAGTGTGTGGAGACGGTCGGGATCGGATTTATGTTTGCACCGCATTTTAATCCTGCCATGAAGTATGTGGGACCGGTCAGAAAACAGCTGGGCATCCGCACGGTGTTTAATATTTTAGGACCGCTTTCTAATCCATCCCGTGCCAGGGCAATGCTTGTAGGGGTGTATTCCCCGGCACTTACGGAAGTGATTGCGGGAACCATGATGAACCTCGGGGTAGAACGGGGAATGGTTGTCAGCGGAGAGGATAACATGGATGAGATCACACTGACCGGCGAGACCACGGTATCTGAAATTAAAGACGGAAAAGTAACCACCTATACAATCACACCGGAACAGTTTGGATTAAAGCAGTGTGAAATTGCAAAACTGCAGGGTGGGGATGGAGCCGTAAACGCACAGATCACCAGAGATATTCTTTCCGGAAAGGAACAGGGACCAAAGAGGGAGATTGTGCTTTTGAATGCAGGAGCCGCTTTGTATATTGGGAAAAAGGCAGACAGTATTGCAGATGGCATTGCACTTGCAGCAAAGACGATCGATTCGGGAGCAGCAGTCAGAACCCTTGAGGCAATGGTACAGGCAACAAACGCATAAGGGTTTGCCTGATACGGAAAACAAAAAAAGAGGCATTTCATGGCATAAAACATGGAATGTCTCTTTTCTTCGTCTTATTTCACAAAATATTGAAAAAAACTTAGTGATTTTTCCAATTTACAGATACAAAAAATTAAAATATAATGAATTACGAAAAAATGCGAAAATAATATATTTCAGGGAGGAGAGAGGGAATGCAGCAAAGGATTCCATATGATGGAAATGATCTGGGTGCTGTGTACACAAAGAAATATACAGCGTTCCGGCTCTGGGCTCCGACTGCGGATGCAGTAACACTGTGTCTGTATCGGGAAGGAGACGGGGACTGCCTGTCGGATACACTTCCGATGAAACGGGATGTACAGGGAACCTGGACGATTCGGGTAGACGGAGATTTGCGGCATGTTTATTATACATACCGTCTGGAGAGAAGCGGCAAGACCGTGGAGTCACAGGATCCATATTCGGTAGCTGTCGGTGTGAACGGGCAGCGGAGTATGGTGCTGGACCTAAAAGAAACCGATCCGGAGAATTTTAAGGAGGATCATGGACCGGTTTTTTCAAACCGTACGGATCTGGTGATCTGTGAGATTTCTGTTCTGGACAGTACCGCGGATGGCTCTTCCGGGGTAAAATATCCGGGAAAGTATCTGGGACTGGCAGAAAAGGGAACCAAAAACAAAGAGGGAGAAGCTACCGGGCTGGATTATCTGAAATCGCTCGGTATTACGCATGTGCAGATCATGCCAATGTATGATTTTGCAAGTATTGATGAGGCGGCACCAAAGAAGCGGGAGTATAACTGGGGATACGATCCGCTGAATTATAACGTACCGGAGGGATCTTTTTCAACAGATCCGTTCCATGGGGAGGTGCGTATCCGGGAAATGAAAGAAATGATTGCGGCTTTTCACAGGGAGGGCATCGGAGTGATCATGGATGTGGTGTACAATCACACCTATGATCTGGACAGCTGTCTGCAGAAATGTGAGCCGGATTATTATTACCGGATGAACGGAACCAGATATTCCAATGCATCTGCCTGTGGCAATGAAATTGCTTCGGAGCAGCCGATGATGCGCAAATACATCGTAGAATCTGTCTGTTACTGGGCGAGGGAATATCATGTGGATGGGTTCCGGTTTGATCTGATGGGTGTTCTTGATATTGATACCATGAATGAGATCAGCCGCAGGTTAAAAGAAATCAATCCATATATCATTCTGTATGGAGAGGGCTGGACAGGCGGTACTTCAACCATGCCGGAATTTAGGCGTGCCATGAAGAGAAACGCGCGTATGCTGGACGGCATCGGAATGTTTTCGGATGATATCCGGGACATGGTGCGCGGACATGTGTTTTATAACAAAGACTGCGGCTATGTCAGCGGAAAGGAAAAAATGAAAGTTGCGGTGCGTTACTGTGCAACAGGAGGTGTGTGGCATCCACAGGTAGATTATGCAGCTTATACCTATGCAGCCGGCGGCACATGGACGGATACACCGGAGAAAGTGATCAATTATGTTTCCTGTCACGACAATCTGACCTTGTGGGATAAACTGCAGATTTCCAGACCGGATTGTGATGCAGGCGAACGCCTTGCAATGAACCGTCTGGCGGCTGCGATGGTATTTACCGCACAGGGAGTTCCGTTTTTCCTTGGGGGAGAAGAGTTTGCACGAACCAAACCAGCCGGAAAAAATGGTGAGATATCCGAGAACAGTTATAATCTGCCGTATGAAACAAATGTACTGCGCTATGACTGGAGCGATGGACAAAAAGGGCTGCAGCAGTATTACAGGGGACTGATTGCTTTCCGGAAAGCACATAAAGGATTGCGTATGACAGACGCAGAGGAGATCCGCCAGAATATTTTGTTTATGGAAATGACATCCGAACAGACCATCGCGTTTACAATCCGCCAGCTGGAAGAGACACTTCTGGTGGCATACAATGCATCCGGCAGAAAAGAAACACTCCTGCTGCCGGATGACAGGACATGGACGTTATATATTGATGACCTGCATGCAGGAACCCGGCCAATCGGTTCGGTTCATTCGAACATGGAATTGCCGGCGACTGGCTGTGTGGTTCTTGGGATTAATGAGTTGTCTTGTTGATGTAACTGGTTTTGTATTTGGAGTACACAATCTTCTGGCTCCGGTACAGACCAAAGTATCCAGAGAGCATATAGCTGAAAGCGACAGCCAGAAGAAAATATGGCATGCCGTCATAACCGAACAATTCAAAACTGATTAACAGTGAAGTGATCGGACAGTTTGTGACACCACAGAATACGGCAGTCATGCCGACAGCCGTACAAAGTGTCGGGGATATGCCGGTCAGCGTTCCAAACAGGCAGCCAAAGGCCGCGCCGGTGAAAAAGGAAGGAACAATTTCTCCGCCTTTGTAACCGGCACCAAGAGTCAGTGCGGTAAAGATCATCTTTAACAGGAAGGCTTCCGGACGGACCGTTCCATCAATGCACATCTGGATGATGCCGATACCGGTACCGTTGTAATTCTGGTTCCCGACAAGCATCGTCAGAATGACAACAATACATCCACCGGCAAAGATGCGGATGTAGGGATTCTGGAACAGTTTGCGGTAAATTTCTTCACTTTTGTGTAGAAGAATACAAAAAACAATACTTACCAGTGCGCAGAGTATGGCAAGGATGGAAATCTGCACGGCAGGAAGAATGCCAAAGTCCGGGATGTGCTCGATGGAAAACCATTGGTTGGAAACACCAAACAGGTAAGCAACTCCGTGTGCGACAAGAGAACTGATCACACATGGAACAAGGGCGGTATAGTACATGACGCCGACACTTACAATTTCCATTGGAAGGATGGCAGCAGCCATCGGGGTACCAAAGAGAGCGGAAAACGCAGCACTCATGCCGCACATGATCATGACATGTTTATCTTTATCGTCAAAACGGAAGAATTTTCCGATTGCGTTTCCGATACTTCCGCCCATCTGCAGGGCAGCACCTTCACGGCCGGCAGATCCGCCGAACAGGTGCGTGATCAGTGTGGAAATAAAGATCAAAGGAGCCATGCGCAGGGGCAGCTCGTCATCCGAGTGGATGGCAGAGATGACCAGATTGGTTCCGGTATCTTTTTCATCGTGCAGCAGGTGATAAGCACCGACAATGATCAGTCCCCCGACAGGGAGCAGATACAACAGCCAGGGGTCCTGCCCGCGCAGCACGGTGACAAATGTCAGGCAAAAGTAAAATGCCGTGCCGCACAGCCCGACGATACCGCCGACAAGAATTGCAAAAATTACCCATTTGACAGATACCAGTGCACGGTGTGCATTGTGTTTGATTTTATGTTTTATGACATCGTTCATAATTCTTCACCTCGTAATCCCTTTCTTTCATACTAGCATTGAAAAATGCTTTTTACAAGGGGACAAAAAGGTGGTATGATATAATTATAGATTATAGATTGGATCTTAGGAGGAATCACTTATGAGAACAAGTGGCGTACTTATGCCGATATCTTCCCTGCCATCACCGTATGGCATTGGAACTATGGGAAAATCAGCCAGAAAATTTGTAGACTTTCTGGTAAAAGGAGGTCAGACTTACTGGCAGATTCTGCCGATCTGTCCGACCAGTTACGGAGATTCACCGTATCAGTCGTTTTCCAGTTTTGCGGGAAATCCGTACTTTATCGATCTGGACATTCTCTGCAAGGAAAATTTATTAAAGAAAAAGGAATGTGAGTCATTTGACTGGGGCACAAGCGAGGAATACATTGATTATGGAACCATGTATGTATCACGCTATGCATTGCTGCATAAAGCATATGCCCGTTTTGTAAAAAATATGCCGGAAGATTTTTCGTCATTTTGTGAGGCGGAAAAAGACTGGCTGGAAGATTATACGCTGTTTATGGCATTAAAAGATGCAAATGACGGAAAAGCATGGGGGCAGTGGGATGAGAAACTTCGTGTGCGTGACGCAGCGGCATTGGATGAGGCAAGAAAAAAGTACGCAGAAGATATTGAGTTTTATAAGATGCTTCAGTATCTGTTCTTTAAACAGTGGAGAGAGTTAAAGGCATATGCCAATGAAAACGGAATCGAGATTATCGGAGATGTGCCGATCTATGTGGCCGGAGACAGTGCGGATGTATGGGCAAATCCGAAACAGTTTTATCTGGATGAAGATTTAAATCCGATTGAAGTGGCAGGATGTCCTCCGGACGGATTTTCGGCAGATGGACAGCTCTGGGGCAATCCGCTGTTCCGCTGGGATGAAATGAAAAAAGATAACTATGCATGGTGGACCAAACGAATCAAAGCGATGAGCGAGCTGTATGATATTATCCGCATCGATCATTTCCGCGGATTTGATTCTTATTATGCAATCCCGGCAAAAGATAAGACTGCAAAGAACGGAAAATGGAAACAGGGTCCGGGAATGGATCTGTTTAACCAGCTGGAGAAGAAACTTGGCAAGCTTCCGATCATTGTGGAAGATCTTGGATTTTTGACAGATTCCGTCCGCAAACTTTTAAAGGATTCCGGATTCCCGGGCATGAAAGTCATCCAGTTTGCGTTTGACAGCCGTGAGGGAAGTGATTATCTGCCACACACCTATACCAGTCACTGTGTTGTGTATACAGGAACACATGACAATGATACCGTGATGGGATGGATGAAGACGGCACCGAAAGCATCTGTCAAGTTTGCAACCGAGTACCTGAACCTGACGGAGGAGGAAGGTTATAACTGGGGTATGATGCGTGCCGCATGGTCTTCCGTTGCAGATATGGCAATTGTTCCGATGCAGGATCTGATCGGACTTGGCTCCGAAGCCCGCATCAACATTCCGTCCACACTTGGAGAAAACTGGAAGTGGCGTGCCCTGGAGGGACAGATTACCAAGGATCTGGCAAAGAAACTCTATAAATACATGCAGATGTATGGACGCATCAATGAAAAAGTGCTTGCTGAGCAGGCAAAGAAAGCAGCAGAGAAGGAAGCTGCAAAGAAGAAGACTTCCGACAAAAAGAAGTCATCTGAGAAATAAATATACAACAGAGTATTTCTGTGAATAAGAATTCTCCCCTTTGCATATAGATTAGATAGATTAATCGAATATGCAAAGAAGGGAGATTTTTTTATGGAGTTTGATTTATATAAAGATATCCAGAAAAGAACGAACGGCGAAATCTACATTGGTGTCGTAGGACCGGTCCGCACCGGAAAGTCAACGTTCATTAAGCGGTTTATGGATCTGTTTGTACTTCCGTACATCGAAGATGAGGAAGAAAAAAAACGGACGCTCGATGAACTGCCACAGTCAGCCGCCGGGAAAACGATCATGACGACAGAACCGAAATTTATTCCGCAGGAGGCAGCAGAGATCACACTTGCAGATGAGAGCAGTGTCAGTGTGCGTCTGATTGACTGTGTCGGGTTTATGGTAGAGGGAGCAAATGGTCATCTGGAGGGGGACGGATACCGCATGGTACATACGCCGTGGTTCGAGGAGGAAATTCCTTTTTCGGATGCAGCGAGAATTGGAACAGAAAAAGTAATCAAAGACCATGCAACCATTGGTATTGTGGTGACAACGGATGGCAGTATCGGGGAACTTCCGCGGGAAAATTATGTGGAGGCAGAACAAACCGCGGTGGAAAAGCTTAAAGAGATTGGAAAACCGTATGTGATTGTTTTAAATTCCGTGCGCCCATACAGCAGTGAGACACTTGCACTGAAAGAAAGTTTGGAGCAGGAATATCAGGCGGTAGTGGTTCCGGTCAACTGTCAGCAGATGCACCGGGAGGATCTGGTCACAGTTATGAAGGCGATTCTGTTTGAATTTCCGGTTACCCGTGTGGACTTTGCAATTCCGAAGTGGACGGAAATGCTTCCAATGGAACATAAATTAAAGGCAGCCATGATTCAGACGGCATCAAGACTGATGGATGGAATCGGCCGCGTGCGGGATGCAGCGGCTGTGCTTGCCGGGCAGGAATGGGTAAAAAGTGCAAATGAGCAGATGGCAGAGGAAGTCTTTCGTGACATCCAGCTGCAGACGGCAGATCTTTCCAACGGAACCGTGACGATCCGTATGGAGACAACGGAACAGTGCTATTTCTCCTACATCAGTGAGATGACGGGAATGCAGATCGAAGGGGAATATCAGATGATTTCCATGCTGCGTTCCCTCTCCCGGATGAAAAAAGAATACGAGCGTGTGGAAGATGCCATGGCAGCTGTGGAACAGAAGGGGTATGGAGTGGTCATGCCGGGGCTTTCGGATATCCGGATGGAAGATCCGGTGCTGATCCAGCATGCCGGAAAATATGGCGTGAAAATGCGGGCAATTTCCCCGTCCATTCATATGATCAAGGCAGACATTGAGACCGAAATAGCACCGATTGTCGGCAGTGAGGAACAGGCAAATGATCTGATTGCATATATCCGCGAGGGGGAGGAGAGTAAGGAAGGAATCTGGACCACAAATATTTTCGGAAAATCTGTCGGGGAACTGATGGAAGACGGCATCCGCAGCAAGATCCTGCAGATGGATGATGAGTGCCAGCTGAAACTGCAGGATACCATGCAGAAAATTGTCAATGACAGCAATGGGGGAATGATCTGCATCATTATTTAAGAGAAATAAAAAAAGTATGAATTTCAGTTGCTCTTGTTTTATTTTATTTTTGATTCTGTTATACTATTAGTTAATGAAATTCTGTATGTAATTGCAAAAAATAAGGAGAACAAATGAGCAACGAATATGAAACTCTCATGCGCTGTGTGCGCAGCGTGAGGACGAAAACAGATTTTGTGCCGAAAGTGGCACTGGTACTGGGGTCCGGTCTGGGTGATTATGCGTCGCAGCTTCGCGTGGAGGCCGCGGTGGATTATCATGAGATCGAGGGATTTCCGGTATCTACGGTGCCGGGCCATACCGGGCGCTTTGTGTTTGGTTATGTCGGGGATGTGCCGGTTGTGTGCATGCAGGGACGTGTGCATTATTATGAAGGATATTCCATGACGGAAGTGGTACGGCCGATCCGGCTGATGAAACTTCTGGGGGCAGAAGTTCTGTTTTTGACAAATGCAGCGGGCGGAATCCAGCTGGGCATGAAGGCGGGGGATCTGATGCTTCTTACCGGGCAGATTGCAAGTTTTGTTCCGTCGCCGCTCATTGGAGAAAATATAGAGGAACTGGGACCGCGGTTTCCGGATATGAGCCGGATTTATGATTATGATTTACAGAAAATCGCAAAAAAATGTGCGGCAGAGACCGGGGCGGATTTAAAAGAGGGAACGTATCTGCAGTTTACCGGGTCGGCCTATGAATCTCCACAGGAGGTGGCAATGGCGCGTACACTCGGAGCGGATGCCGTAGGAATGAGTACGGCATGTGAGGCTGTGGCGGCGAATCATATGGGGATGCGGATTGTGGGAATTTCCTGTATCTCGAATCTGGCATGCGGCATTTCGCCACAGCCATTGTCACATAAGGAGGTGCAGGAAGCAGCCGATGCGGTGGCTCCGGTATTTCAAAAGCTTGTAACACAGATGATAAAGGAGATTGGAACAACATGCAGGTAATTTTTATACATCACAGCTGTTTTCTGGTGGAAGTGGATGATCTGGTATTGATTTTTGATTATTTTGGCGGGGATCGGGTGAATGGTTTCCACTTTACGGGAAAGATTCCGGATTACGCACCGGATACAAAAATCTATATGTTTGCCAGCCACAAACATCAGGATCATTTTGACATGGATATTCTGCGCTGGAGTGAAAAATATACCAATATACATTATATTTTATCCAAGGATATCCGCATCAGTCCGCATTTTCTGCAAAAGCATGGAATTGACCCGGGGGTGCGGAAAAAAGTGACGTTTGTCTCCGCAAACAACCATTATGAAGTGGATGATCTAAAGATCCAGACCCTTTTGTCTACCGATGCAGGAGTGGCATTTTATGTGAATGTGCGTGGGGTGAGCATCTTCCATGCAGGAGATTTAAACGACTGGAAGATGGAACATGTGGGAGAACTTATAAACGGCAAACAGGAACGCACTTTCCGGCACGAGATCCGTAAGCTTGCGGACAAGCCGGTCAATTTTGCGTTTGTCCCGATGGATCCGCGGCTGGGACCGTATCAGACACTCGGAATTGATTTTGTGCTGAAAAACACCGATGCAGAATTTGTTTTCCCGATGCATATGTGGCAGGATTATTCTGCAATCAGGGAATACAAAAAACACATTACAAATCTTGGAATGGCAGACCGCGTAATTGAAATTGAAAGGGAGAATCAGGTATTTCCGTTCGGGGAACTCTAACTCTTGAATTTACAGAAAAATTCATATATAATAATTAAGTTAATGGGGTAACAACAGAGAGGAGAAAACTATATGACAGATTTTCTTTTATGTATTGGCAGATATGTGGTCGAGATGGCTGCTTTGGCTTTGATCGGCGGATTAGGGGCATTTATTGGTATCAGACTCCGCAGGCACAAGGATGCGAAGGCTGACACGACGAAAGAATGATTTTGGAGGAACTGGTAATGAAAAAGAGTTATGGCGTAAATGAGCTGCGCCGGATGTATCTTGACTTCTTCGAGAGCAAGGGACATCTTGTCATGAAGAGCTTTTCATTAGTACCACACAATGACAACAGCTTATTACTCATCAATGCGGGAATGGCACCGCTCAAGCCGTATTTTACAGGACAGGAGATTCCGCCACGCAGACGTGTGACTACATGTCAGAAGTGTGTGCGTACCGGAGATATTGAAAATGTAGGAAAGACTGCGCGTCACCTTACATTCTTTGAGATGCTTGGAAACTTCTCTTTTGGGGATTATTTTAAGCATGAAGCGATTGCCTGGTCATGGGAATTCCTGACAAAGGTACTTGGGCTTGAGGAGGATCGTCTGTATCCGTCCATTTATGGAGAAGATGAGGAAGCGTATGAGATCTGGACCAAGGAAGTAGGAGTTCCGGGAGAGAAGATCACACGTTTTTACCGTGATCCTGAGACCGGAGAATGTGACAACTTCTGGGAGCATGGTGCCGGTCCATGTGGTCCGTGTTCTGAAATTTACTATGATAGAGGCGAAAAATACGGATGCGGAAGTCCGGATTGTAAAGTAGGCTGTGATTGTGACCGTTTCATGGAAGTATGGAACAACGTGTTTACACAGTTTGAAGGGGACGGCAAGGGCGGTTATACCGAGCTTTCCCAGAAAAATATTGATACTGGTATGGGACTTGAGCGTCTGGCAGTTGTTATGCAGGATGTGGATTCCGTATTTGATATTGATACCATGAAAGCGATCCGCGACAAGATTTGTGAGATGTCCGGAAAGAAGTATGAAGTAGATGCCATGGATGACGTATCCATCCGTCTGATTACGGATCATATCCGTTCTTCCACATTTCTTGTATCCGATGGTGTTATGCCAAGCAATGAAGGAAGAGGCTACGTTCTGCGCCGTCTGATCCGTCGTGCGGCACGTCACGGAAAGATGCTTGGAATTGACGGACTGTTTCTTGCAAAATTATCAGAAACTGTCATCAATGAGAGCAAGGATGGATATCCGGAACTGGAAGAGAAGAAAGAATTTATCTTTAAGGTTCTGACACAGGAAGAAGAGAAATTCAATAAGACCATCGATCAGGGACTTGCCATTTTGTCTGACCTGATGGAGGAGATGAAGAAAAACGGCAAAAAGGAACTTTCCGGTGCCGATACATTCAAACTTTACGATACTTACGGATTCCCGGTAGATCTGACCGAAGAAATCCTTGAAGAAAAGGGCTTTTCCTATAATGAGGACGAGTTTAAGGCCTGTATGGAAGAACAGAGGCAGAAAGCCAGAAGTGCCCGTAAAGTGACAAACTACATGGGTGCGGATGCAACGGTTTACGAGCAGATTGATCCTTCCATCACAACAGAATTTGTCGGATACGAGAATCTGACATATGCTTCTAAAGTTACGGTTATGACGACCGAGACCGAGATCGTGGAAGCACTTTCCGATGGGGATGCAGGAACCATTATCGTAGAGAAGACTCCGTTTTATGCCACGATGGGCGGTCAGCAGGGCGATAAGGGACAGATCCGTACGGCAGACGGCGTATTTCAGGTAGAGGATACGGTTAAGCTTCTGGGCGGTAAATACGGACATATCGGGCATATGGTGTCCGGCATGATCCATACCGGCGAGGAAGTGGAACTGTTGGTAGATGCAGACCTTCGCGCAAAGACCTGTGCAAACCATTCGGCAACCCATTTACTGCAGAAAGCACTCCGCGAAGTGCTGGGTACACATGTCGAGCAGGCGGGTTCTTATCAGGACAGTGAACGTACCAGATTCGATTTCACCCACTTTGCAGCCATGACTCCGGAAGAGTTACAGAAAGTGGAAGACATGGTCAATGAAAAAATCAACGAGGGCATGGAAGTCCGTACCGATATCATGACCGTTGATGAGGCAAAGAAGACCGGGGCAATGGCTCTGTTTGGCGAAAAGTATGGGGAAAAAGTCCGTGTCGTTTCCATGGGAGAGTTCTCCAGGGAGTTCTGTGGCGGTACACATGTAAAGAATACCGCAGAGATCAAGACATTTAAGATTCTTTCTGAGAGCGGTGTTGCAGCCGGTGTGCGCCGTATCGAAGCACTGACCGGTGACAATGTGATTGCATACTACAAAAAGATGGAAGAAGAGTTTCAGGAAGCAGCGAAGGTTGTAAAATCCACACCTGCAAACCTTAAGGAACGTCTGGAGCATCTGACCGCAGAGATGAAAGATCTGCAGAGCGAGAATGAGGCGTTAAAGAGCAGGGCAGCCAAGGATGCACTTGGTGATGTGATGAATCAGATCGAGGATGTCAAAGGTGTGAAGCTTCTGGCAACCAGCGTATCCGGTGTGGATATGAATGGTCTGCGTGATCTCGGTGACCAGCTGAAGGATAAGATCGGTGAGGGCGTCGTAGTGATCGCATCCGATTGTGACGGAAAGGTAAACCTGATTGCCATGGCAACCGATGCGGCGATGAAGCAGGGGGCACATGCCGGTAATCTGATCAAGGCGATCGCCGGAAACGTCGGCGGTGGCGGCGGCGGACGTCCGAATATGGCACAGGCCGGTGGAAAGAATCCGGCTGGTATTCCGGATGCAATTGCACAGGCGAAGACGGCACTGGAAAACATGTTAAAATAATCTATCACTGATAACGTATAAAAGAATATAATAAAAACGCAAAAAACAGGTAAAAATGCGCAATAAAAATGCGATTTTACCTGTTTTTTGCAAATATTTATAGTATAATTACAGTTAATCCACTGTGAAATTTGTGTATATACAACAAAAGGTGGAAACGACATGAAGAAAGGGAGAGACTTTATGAAGAGAAAGAGGTTATTGTCGGCCGTGCTGGCAGGAATCTTTGTCGTGTCCATGCTGGGCGGCTGCGCATCGGCGGTGCCTCAGGGTGCAACGGAGACCACGCAGGACAGTGCACAGGAGACGGACAGAACGAGCGGAACGGTAAAACTGAGAGTGTGGGCGGAGGAATCAACGTATGATGCGTTGAATAAGATGATCGACAGTTTCAAGGAAGAGTATAAGGGTCAGGCAACTTTTGATATCACTCTGGAACAGAATGCGGATTCCGATACGCGTGACAATGTGCTTGGAGATGTGCATAACGCAGCTGATGTGTTTATCTTTGCAGATGACCAGGTGGCTTCTATGGTGGCCGGCGGTGCATTGTATCCGGTTCCGAATGCGGACGAAGTGAAAAAAGCAAATGTGGAGGGCGCAATAGACGCTGCCACAGTCGATGATACGCTTTATGCATATCCCATGACTGCAGACAATGGGTATTTTTTGTATTATAACAAAAAGTACCTGAGTGATTCGGATGTCAAAACCCTTGACGGCATTTTAAAAGTAGCAGAAAAAAATCATAAGAAGTTTATGATGGACTGGTCTTCCGGCTGGTATCTGTATTCGTTTTTCGGAAATACGGGACTGGATTTTGGTGTCAATGATGACAATGTGACAAACCACTGTGACTGGAATTCCACCGAAGGGGATATCAAAGGCGTGGATATTGCGCAGGCGATGCTTGATATCAGTTCCAGCAGTGGATTTGAAAATGCGGTGAATGAAGACTTTATTACAAATGCCAAAAAAGGCAGTGTAATTGCAGGGGTAAGCGGTGTATGGAGCGAGACCGAACTGAAAAAAATCTGGGGAGATGATCTTGGCGCAGCCAAGCTTCCGACCTATACCGTGGCAGGAAAGCAGGTACAGATGGCTTCCTTTACCGGCTATAAGCTGATGGGAGTCAGTGCTTATTCGGCAAATCCGCAGTGGGCAGCAAAATTGGCAGACTGGATGACCAATGAGCAGAACCAGACCGTCCGGTTTGAGATGAACGGACAGGGACCTTCCAATACAAAGGCGGCGGATTCGGATGCGGTTAAAGCTTCCCCATCCATTCAGGCGGTGATTGCACAGTCGGAATTTGGAAAACTGCAGCGTGTCGGAAACAGTTACTGGGATGCATGTATGACATTCGGGAATACGATGGCAGCAGGAAATCCAAATCACGTAAAGTTACAGGAACTGATGGATAATCTGGTCAATGGTATTACAAAATCAGTAGCAGGCTAAGAGGTGGGAGCATATGAATCAGAAAAAGAAATTAAGTACCAAACTTATCATTTTAATTCCGGTATTTATACTTGGAATATTCAGTATCATCTCGAATGTGATGTCTGTTTCTAATATCAGGAACGTTAACCGGAGTGCCGTACAGATTTCGGAAGTATCATTAAAGAATGTTTCGAGTCTGGCAGAAATCCAGAGACAGACGCAGGACATGCATAATCTGGGACTGTCCCATATCATAGCGGTGGATCTGGATTCCATGATCCGGCTGGTGGAAAAAATCCGCAGTCAGGAAGATGCATTGGAGAAAGATCTGGAAAGTTACAAGATATACGTGACACCGGATACCAAAAAAGAATACAATGACATCAAAAAAAATTACGAAGAATTAAAGTATGAATGTGCCAATGTTATGGCATTTTCCGCAGCAGGGAAAAGTGAAGATGCCTATGAACTTGCCAATGGAAAAATCAGCAAGTGTGCAGATGCCATTGAGTCGGATATCGAAAGTATCAAAAAAATTGTAAACCAGGATGCGGATGCACAGAGACAGAAACTGACATCTGCATACCATAGTTCAATAGGAACAAGCATAGTGACGATTCTGATTAGTATTGCGGCACTTTTTTCAGCAATGGTGGCAGTGCTTCGGTGGGTAATCCATCCGCTTGCAAATACGAACAGGGAAATGAATGAGATTATTTCCGAAATTGATAACCGGCAGGGTGACCTGACCCGCAGGGTTACCATTACCAACAACAAAGAAGTGGCATCTGTCGGTGGAGGCATCAATGCTTTTATGGCAAAGCTGCAGGAAATTTTCCGGATGATCAGCAGCAATTCCAGGGATCTTGAGGGTGTTGTAAATGAAGTGCGTGAGAGTGTGCAGACTTCCAACGGAAGTGTATCCGATCTGTCCGCACTGACGGAAGAACTTTCTGCAACGATGCAGGATATTTCCGACAATGCTTCACGGATTAATGAAAATACCGAATCGGTTGCCGGTGAAGTCAAGTCAATTGCAGAGAAAACGATTGAAATTAATCAGTATACCAAAGAAATGAAAGAGCATGCAGAGGCAATGGAACATGCTGCGCGTGAAAATATGGACACAACGGGTGCAAAAGTAAATGACATTGTTTCCGTGCTGAGTCAGGCAATTGAGGACAGCAACAGTGTCAATCAGGTAGACAATCTGACAAACGACATTTTAAATATTGCAAGCCAGACAAACCTGCTTGCATTAAACGCATCCATTGAGGCTGCCCGTGCCGGGGATGCAGGAAAAGGATTTGCAGTGGTTGCCTCCGAAATCAGTCAGTTGGCAGCCGCCAGTCAGGAAGCGGCTAACAATATCCAGAGCATCAATGCCATTGTCATAACTGCAGTACATAATCTTGCAGACAATGCAAACGGACTGGTAGAGTACATGAATGAAAAAATCCTGCCAGAATTCCAGAAGTTTGTGGAATCCGGTGGGGCATATCATGACAAGGCAACATTTATCGAAAGTGTCATGGCAGATTTTGAGGCAAAGACGGATTCTTTACAGAATTCCATGGATGAGATTGCAAATTCCGTAAATACGATTTCCCATGCGATCGAGGAAGGCGTCAGTGGAGTCGTTTCGGCAGCGGACAGCACACAGGTTCTTGTATCCGATATGGATAAAATTTCCAAGAAGATGGATGAGAACTTTGCGATTGCAGAGGGATTGAAGAAAGAAACTTCCGTGTTTACAAAACTTTAAGCGCGAGGAAGAAAAAAACTGTGCAAATTTCGGAAAAACTATTGACAAATCAGGATATTTTGTTAAAATAATCGATAGTGCAATTAAGATTACCTTACAGTTGATGCACAATATCGCAACTGGAGGGAGGTTAGGAAAGAATGTCTAGTGTAATCGTAAAAGAGAATGAGACTTTAGATAGCGCATTACGCCGTTTCAAGAGAAACTGTGCGAAGGCTGGTATTCAGCAGGAGATTCGTAAGAGAGAGCATTACGAGAAGCCAAGCGTAAAGCGTAAGAAGAAATCTGAAGCTGCTAGAAAAAGAAAATACAACTAATGTATTTAAGCCCCGCGGGATAACTCGCGGGGTGCTTTTTTGTAAAAATGATCAGCATGAGGTGAACCATGAATCAAAATCTGAAAAAAATGATAAGTTATTACAAACCCTACCGGGCAGTTTTTGCGGCAGACATGTTATTTGCGACGCTTTCTGCGGCAGTGGCACTGACCATTCCGCTGGTTGTGCGGTATGTGACATCGACTCTGATTTATCAGCAGCCCCGGATGATGCTGCGGAAACTTTTTTTGATTGGCATCGGATTGTTTGTGCTTCTGGCATTGGACTGTTACAGCCGGTTTTTTATCGGAAATTATGGACATGTGATGGGGGCAAAGATGGAATATGACATGCGAGCCGAATTGTTTGGGCATCTGCAGAAACTGTCTTTTTCCTTTTATGATGATGCAAAAGTCGGACAGCTGATGAGCCGTGTGACGGCAGATTTATTTGATATTACAGAACTGCTGCACCATGGCCCGGAGAATATTATCCTGTCGGTATTAAAGATAGTGGGAGCGTTTGTGATCCTGCTCAACATTAATGGATGGCTTGCGCTTGCCGCGTTTGCAGTGCTTCCGGTTATGTTTGTATTTGCATTTGCGTTAAATAAGCGGATGCGCCGGGCTTTTCAGCAGAACCGTATTAAAATTGCCGAGATTAATGAACAGATCGAGGATAATCTGTCGGGCATCCGTGTGGTGAAATCGTTTGCCAATGAGGCGATTGAAAACGAAAAATTTCGTCATGGAAATGACGGATTTCTTGCGGCAAAGAAGAACAGTTATCATTACATGGGCAGTTTTCAGGCCGGGGTTGGCGTTTTTACAACACTGATTCAGGTAAATGTCATCCTTGCCGGAGGGGTTCTCATTGCAAAGGGAATGGTCACGGTCAATGATCTGGTTACGTTTTTGCTGTATATTGGGGTATTTACTGATCCAATCCGGACACTGGTGGACTTTACCGAGCAGTTTCAGAATGGCTATACGGGATTTGAACGGTTTCAGGAAATTATGAATATTGAACCGGAAATCCAGGATGCAAAAGATGCGGTAGCACTGACCGATGTGAAAGGAACCATTGATTTTGAAAATGTTTCTTTTCAGTACAAAGACAATCAGGAGAAGGTGCTTAACCGGATCAATCTGCATGTGCCTGCAGGGGCATATATGGCACTGGTGGGATCATCCGGTGCCGGAAAGACAACGCTTTGTTCCCTGATTCCGAGATTCTATGATGTGACCGGAGGATGTATCCGTGTGGATGGGAAAGATGTCCGTAAGGTGACGTTAAAGAGCCTGCGTGACCATATCGGAATGGTGCAGCAGGATGTATACCTGTTTGCGGGAACGATTTTTGAAAATATACGGTATGGAAAGCCGGATGCGACAAGGGAAGAAGTGATTGCGGCTGCAAAAAATGCCAATGCCCACGAATTTATCATGGCATTTCCCGATGGATATGATACAGATATCGGACAGCGTGGAATCAAGCTCTCCGGAGGGCAGAAGCAGCGGCTTTCCATAGCCCGTGTTTTTTTGAAAAATCCACCGGTTCTGATTTTTGATGAGGCAACTTCCGCACTGGATAACGAGAGCGAGAGGGTCGTACAGGAATCATTGGAGAAACTGGCAAAGAACCGTACGACATTTGTGATTGCCCACCGTCTGACAACGATCCAGAATGCACAAAAAATTCTGGTTCTGACAGAAGATGGGATTGCGGAATCCGGTTCCCATGAAGAACTGCTGGCACGGGGCGGTGTGTATGAAAAACTTTATCATATGCATTATTAGACCGGCTGTGTCACAACTTGCATTATTATAAAAAAACGAGTAAAATAGAATAGATTTTGAAAAAACAAAAAGGAGTGGATTATCATGACAAAAATAGATATTATCTCCGGATTCTTAGGAGCCGGAAAAACAACTTTTATCAAAAAGATGATAGATGAGGCATTTACAGGGGAAAAGATTGTCCTTATCGAGAATGAATTTGGCGAGGTCGGCATTGACGGTGGTTTTTTAAAGGATGCTGGAATCCAGATTACAGAGATGAATTCCGGATGTATCTGCTGTTCCTTAGTTGGTGATTTCGGAAAGAACTTAAATGAAGTCATCACCAAGTATCATCCGGACCGTATTTTGATTGAGCCATCCGGAGTCGGTAAGCTTTCCGATGTTATGAAGTCCGTGATTGATATTGAAAAAGAGCAGGATGTAAAATTAAACGCACTGGTAACGGTTGTAAACGCGCTTAAGGCGAGCAAGCAGATGAAGGCGTTCGGTGAGTTTTTTAACAACCAGATCGAATATGCAACTACCGTTATTTTAAGCCGCAGCCAGAATGCAACACCGGAACAGCTGGAGTTTTGTGTCAATAAAATTCAGGAATTGAATCCAAAGGCTGCCATTATTACAACAGACTGGGCAAAATTATCCGGAGAACAGATCCTTAAGGTAATGGAAGGACAGGATAATCTGGAGATGAAGGCTCTTGCCGAGGCACATCATGCAAAGGAAGAGGCAGAACATGAGCATGAGCACCATCATCATGACCATGACCACGAAGAACATGAGCATCATCATGACCATGACCACGAAGAACATGAGCATCATCATGACCATGACCACGAAGAACATGAGCATCATCACGATCATGACCATGAAGAACATGAGCATCATCATGACCATGAGCATGATGAAAACTGTACTTGTGGCTGCCATGACCATGAGCACCATCACCATCATCATGCAGATGATGTATTTACCAGCTGGGGCAAGGAGACACCGCACAAATTCGAGCGTGCAAAACTTGAGGAAGTACTTAAGAAGTTTGTCGATTCTGACAATATCCTCCGCTCCAAAGGTATGGTGGAGAGTACCGATGGTACCTGGCTGTACTTTGATATGGTTCCGGGCGAGTATGAGATCCGTGAGGGTGAGCCGGATTACACCGGACGTATCGTGGTAATCGGAACGGAGATTCATGAGGATGAATTACTGAAGACATTTGGTCTTTAAAATGCTGTAAACCCCAATAAAAATGTAAGGAGAGCAATTATGGCACAGGATATTCCGGTATATTTATTTACAGGATTTATGGACAGCGGAAAAACAACTCTCGTAGAAGAAACGCTGTTTGAGAATAACTTCGGTGATGGTTCGAAAGGAATTATCATCATGTGCGAAGACGGCGAGAAAGAATATGACGAAGCAAAACTGGCAACCATCAACTTCAAGCTGGTAACGGTCGAAGAGGAAGAGGATTTTACGCCTGCAAAACTGCAGGAAATCCAGGACACCTATCAGCCGGAACAAATTTTTATCGAGTACAACGGCACCTGGGGGATGGACAAGCTGCTTGAGGCAAAAATGCCGGAGGGCTGGGTGATTGTACAGTCACTGGCAACCGTAGATTCCACGACGTATGATCTGTATATGAATAATATGCGTGCAATGATGCAGGAACAGGTTTTTTCCAGTGATGTGGTTATTTTTAACCGTACAGATGATGATACCGATCGCGGACATCTGCGCCGTACCATTAAAAACATCAACCGGAAAGCACAGATTGTCTATGAGCGCAAGGACGGAACGATTGATGAGCGTCCGGAGGAATTACCGTTTGATATCAATCAGGATGTGATTGAGCTGACCGATGCGGATTATGCTATCTGGTACATGGATGCCATGGAAAATTATAAGAAATACGATCGCAAGAAAGTAAAATTCCTGGCTCTGGTATATAATCCGGATAAACTCAAGAAAGGCGTGTTTGTTCCGGGGCGTTTTGCAATGACCTGCTGCATCGAGGATGTCACTTTTATCGGTTTTAAGTGTAAATATGACAGGGAAGAGGAACTTCCGCACAAGTCATGGATTACAATTACGGCAGAGATCCGTGTCGAATTTGCAAGGGAATATAAGGGAAAAGGACCGGTTCTTTATCCGGTTTCCATCGAAAAAGCCCAAAAACCGGAAGATGAGCTTGTATATTTTTCGTAAAAAGACGTTGCGAAAAGTGAAGAAGTCATATACAATAAAGAGGTGTGTTATGCACCTCTTTTTGTATTCAGCAGAAAAAGAGAACAGGGATTAGATTAAATTTATTACATACAGGAGGCAGTTTATGTACCCGATTGTTCGAAAAGAAACATTGGCAGATAACATTATCCTGATGGACATCAAGGCACCGCGTGTGGCTAATGAGTGTCTGCCGGGACAGTTTATCATTGCAAAGACAGATGAAGTAGGAGAGCGTATTCCGCTTACGATCTGTGACTATGACAGAGAGAAGGAGACTGTCACCATCGTGGTACAGACGATTGGCGCAGGAACCGAGCGTATGATGGCCTTAAATGAGGGCGATGCTCTCGAAGATTTCGTTGGACCTTTGGGATGTCCGTCCGAACTCTGTGAGGAGGAGAACCTTGAGGAGACCAGAAAAAAGAAAATTGTATTTATCGCAGGAGGTCTGGGAACCGCACCGGTATACCCACAGGTAAAATGGCTGCATGAGCACGGAATTGATGCAGACGTGATCATGGGTTCCCGTACCAAGGATCTGCTTTTTTATATGGATGAGATGAAGGCAGTAGCCGGAAATGTATATGTATGTACGGATGACGGTACTTACGGATTTCACGGAAATGGCTGTCAGCAGTTACAGGCATTGATCGATGAGGGAAAACATTATGATGTATGTGTCGCAATCGGACCGATGATCATGATGAAATTCGTTACAATCCTTACCAAGAAGCTTGAGATTCCTACCGTTGTATCCATGAACCCGATCATGGTAGACGGAACCGGTATGTGTGGAGCATGCCGTCTGATGGTTGGCGGAGAAGTAAAATTCGCATGTGTTGACGGACCGGAGTTCGACGGACATCTCGTTGACTTTGATCAGGCAATGAAGCGTCAGCAGCAGTATAAGACAGAAGAAGGCAGAGCAAAGCTCGCATATGAAGAGGGCGCTACCCATCACGGTGGATGCGGCCATTGCGGAGGTGACAAGTAATGGAAGGATTAGTCAGAGTACCGGTTCGTGAGCAGGAACCAAAGGTTCGTGCTACGAATTTTGAGGAAGTATGTTATGGATACAACGAGGAAGAGGCAGTTGCAGAGGCTTCCCGTTGCTTAAATTGTAAAAACGCACAGTGTATGAAGGGATGTCCGGTTTCTATCAATATTCCGGCATTTATCGCACAGGTCAAGGAGCGCAATTTTGAGGAGGCTTATCATATTATCTCCGAGTCTTCCGCACTTCCGGCTGTCTGTGGACGTGTCTGCCCACAGGAGAGCCAGTGTGAAGGTAAATGTATCCGCGGTTTCAAGGGTGATCCGGTTGCCATCGGTAAATTAGAGCGTTTCGTTGCAGACTGGGCACGCGAGCACGGGATCAAGCCAAAGAAAGCAGAGAAGTTAAACGGACACAAAGTAGCCGTGATCGGTTCCGGCCCTGCAGGTCTGACCTGTGCCGGAGATCTGGCAAAGCTTGGCTACGATGTGACCATTTTTGAAGCACTGCATCGTGCCGGTGGTGTGTTAAGCTACGGTATTCCGGAGTTCCGTCTTCCAAAGGACAAGGTTGTAGCAGCCGAGGTAGAAAACGTAAAAGCACTCGGTGTGGATATCGAGACCAACGTTGTCATCGGTAAATCCGTAAAGATCGATGAGCTGATGGAAAAGGAAGGCTTTGAGGCTGTATTTATCGGTTCCGGAGCAGGACTTCCACGTTTCATGGGAATCCCTGGCGAGCAGGCAAACGGAGTATTCTCTGCAAACGAATTCCTGACAAGAAACAACCTCATGAAAGCATTTGAGGAAGGATATGAAACCCCGATTTCCCATGGAAAGAAAGTTGTCGTTGTCGGTGGTGGTAATGTAGCCATGGATGCTGCAAGAACCGCACTCCGTCTCGGCGCAGAGGTACATATTGTATACCGTCGTGGTGAGGAAGAACTTCCGGCACGTAAGGAAGAAGTACATCACGCAAAAGAAGAGGGAATCATTTTTGATCTGTTGCAGAATCCGACGGAAATTCTTGTCGATGAGAATGGCTGGGTAAAGGGTGTGCGCATCATCAAGATGGAACTCGGTGAGCCGGATGCGTCCGGAAGAAGAAGTCCGGTGGAGATTCCTGGTTCTGAGTATGAGATGGATTGTGATACCGTGATCATGTCACTTGGTACCTCTCCAAACCCACTCATTTCTTCTACCACCAAGGGGCTTGAGACAAACCGCCGCAAGTGTATCGTTGCAACCGAAGATACCGGTGCAACAAGCAAAGACGGTGTTTATGCAGGTGGAGATGCCGTAACAGGTGCCGCTACCGTTATCCTTGCAATGGGAGCAGGTAAGGCAGCTGCAAAGGGTATTGATGAGTACCTTTCCGGAAAGAACAATTAGACAATAACGGATAGAACTGATAAAAGTCGAGACGGCTGCCGCGTAATGTGGCAGCCGTTTTTGTATGAAGAAAAATGTCAGATACGAAGAAGCGTTTGACTTTTTCCTCTATGATGTATACAATAATCTGTAGTAAAAAAAGAGGAGAACCCTAGGATGAAGACATTAATAGATCTGATCACCGAGCAGGTGACAAATGCATTTACCGGTCAGGGATATGATGCAAAATACGGGAAAGTTACACTTTCCAATCGTCCGGACCTGTGTGAATACCAGTGTAACGGAGCAATGGCTGCAGCAAAGGAGTACAAGTGTGCACCATTCATGATTTCGGATAAGATTGCGCAGGCGCTGGCAGAAAACGAACTGTTTGAGAGCGTAGAGTCTGTAAAACCGGGATTTATCAATATGAAAGTAAGTCCTGCCTATCTGGCGAAATATGTCAGCGATATGAAAGCAGATGAGGGAAGATTTGGCTGTGACAAAGCGGCACATCCGAAGACCATTATTGTAGATTACGGCGGGGCCAATGTTGCCAAGCCATTGCATGTCGGACATCTGCGCTCTGCTGTCATTGGAGAGAGTATCAAGCGGATCGGCAAATTTATGGGACATAACATGATCGGTGATGTGCATCTGGGAGACTGGGGTCTGCAGATGGGACTGATCATTGTAGAATTAAAAGAGCGTAAGCCGGATCTGGTATACTATGATGAAAGCTATACCGGAGAATATCCGAAAGAGGCGCCGTTTACCATTTCCGAACTGGAGGATATCTATCCGACTGCCAGCAAAAAGAGTAAGGAAGACGAAGCGTTCCGTGAGGCTGCCATGGAGGCAACCAGCCAGCTGCAGGCCGGCAGACGGGGATACCGTGCACTTCTTGCACACATTCTGGATGTTTCCGTGACAGATTTAAAGAAGAACTATGATAATCTGAATGTCTCCTTTGAGCTCTGGAAGGGAGAGTCGGATGCACAGCCGTATATTCCGGATATGGTACAGATGATGAAGGACAAGGGCTTTGCCTATATGAGCGAAGGGGCTCTGGTTGTGGATGTCAAAGAGGATACGGATACAAAAGAGATTCCGCCATGTATCATCTTAAAGTCAGACGGAGCTTCCTTATACAGTACGACAGATCTTGCTACGATTGTGATGCGTATGCAGGATTACAACCCGGATGCCATTATTTACCTGACGGATCAGCGTCAGAGCATGCATTTCGTACAGGTATTCCGCTGTGCAAGAAAGACCGGACTCGTCGGACCGGATGTGGAACTGACCCATATCGGATTCGGTACCATGAACGGAAAAGACGGCAAACCGTTTAAGACAAGAGATGGCGGCGTTATGCGTCTGGAATATCTGCTTGATGAGATCAATGAGGAGATGCTCAAAAAGATTACAGAGAACCAGAAAGAAAAGGAAAACCTCGATATTTCCGAGGAAGAGGCAAAGCAGACTGCAAAAACGGTTGCTCTGGCAGCAGTCAAATACGGAGATCTGTCCAATCAGGCAAGCAAGGACTACTGTTTTGATATTGAGCGTTTTACTTCTTTTGAAGGGAATACAGGACCGTATATTTTATATACGATTGTGCGTATTAAATCCATTTTAAAGAAATACACTGCAAAAAATTCGCTGCCGGATGCACCGATTCTTGGGGCACATTCTGCAAGTGAGAAGAACCTGATGCTTGTATTGTCACGTTTCAATGCCATGATGGAAAATGCATATGAGGAGAAAGCACCGCACAAGATCTGTGCATATATTTATGAACTGGCCAATGCATTCAACGGATTTTATCATGAGACAAAGATTCTTTCCGAGGAAGATTTTAAGGTACAGGCTTCTTATATCGGTCTTTTGGTACTGACCAAAAATATTCTTGAGACCTGTATCGATGTGCTTGGTTTTTCCGCACCGGACCGTATGTAAATCGGATGTTCTAAAATCACATATAAAACATATAAATGAGTCATAGGGATTTGTCCTTATGGCTCATTTTTTATGGAAAGAAACATGGAGGAAGTGACAGAATGGAGATTACAGAATATCTTCCGGTAGATTTTCGAACGCAGATGGAAGCAGAAACGTTGTGCGGGGCAGAAGAAATCCGGCTTCGGGTCGGACAACCGCTGGAAATTTTATATGCGGATGAGAAAGAAAAAGAGATTGGGCTGCTCACGGAAGCACATATGCGGGAGGTACTGAATTATCTGAGTGGATATTCCGTGTATGCACTGGAAGAAGAACTGCGACAGGGGTATTTTACGCTGGAAGGCGGGCACAGGATCGGGGTTTCCGGGCGGGCAAGCTATGAGAAACACGGAACCTCAAGCTGTATGAAGCTGTTAAGCTGTATCAGCGGTTTAAATATCCGTCTGGCTCACGAAAAAAAGGGGTGTGCATCGGTACTGATTCCATGGCTGTATTGCGGAGAGAACGTATATCATACGTTTTTCTTTGCACCGCCGGGGGTCGGAAAAACAACATATTTAAGGGATTGTATCCGGCTGCTTTCGAAAGGAAATCACCTGCGTGCCGGGAAAAAGGTCGGGGTAGTCGATGAACGGTCGGAAATTGCCGCGTGTTACCGGGGAATTCCGCAAAACGATCTGGGTCCCCGCACGGATGTGCTGGACAATTGTCCGAAGGAACATGGAATCCATATGCTGCTTCGTTCCATGTCCCCGCAGATCATTGCAGTGGACGAACTGGGACTTCCGGAGGACTTTGCTGCGGTGGCAGACTGTGCCCGATGCGGGGTATCGATCCTTGGAACCATACATGCCGGCAGTGTCTTAGAGGTTTTGCACCGCCTGCAGATGGGTGGACTGGATCTGATCCGCTCACAGATGCGGCTCATTGGTCTGCAGAGAAAACCGGACGGGCGCCGGATTCTCACCGTATATGAGGGAGGAGGAAATCCATTGTGGCAAGGATTTTCGGAACCGTCCTGATACTGGCAGGGTGTGCCGGATTTTTGTACAAATGGGCAGAGGGGGAAAAAGCCAGACAGCGGATGGCGGGGGAATGGATACGCCTGTTTGTGCGCTGGGGATATGCACTGGAACAGGAACACGTGCGGTTGTACGATTTTTTGTCTTTTTATGAAACGGCAGATGCATCCATGCAGGCATTTCTGGATGAGGTCTGTGTATGTATGCGCAACCATCAGAATCCAAGCGGGCAGAAAATCTGGCAGGATTGTCTGCAGAAGCACAAAAGAGAACTGCAGATCGGGCAGGAGGGCTGGGAAATCCTTACGTCTGCCGCGGGAGCATTTTATGGCGAAAGCAGTGCAGAGAATCTGCGATGCAATGAAATCTGCAGAAAACGGATGGAAAAATTTCTGGCAGAGTCACGATTGGAATTTTTAAAAAAACAGCGGGTGTATCTGCCTGTTGGGATGCTGACCGGCGTGGTTATGATCATTCTTCTGGTGTAAAGGCGTAGGAAGGGAACCTTGAGTGTATGAGTGTAACAATTATTTTTAAAATTGCAGCGCTTGGAATTGTTGTGGCAGTACTCAGCCAGATTCTCAAGCATAGTGGAAGGGAGGAACAGGCATTTCTGCTGAGCCTGGCAGGTCTGATAATAGTGTTGTTCTGGATCGTGCCTTGTATCAGTGAACTGTTTACAACGATGGAAACCCTGTTTCGTATGTGATGTCTATGATAAAGATAGGAATGATCGGAATTGCTGCGGTTTTTCTGGCTCTTTTGCTGAAAAAAGAAAAGGGAGAGCTGGCGTTGCTTGTGGGAATTGCAGCATCGGTTTTGATTTTCGGATATACACTGTCAAGAATTTCGTTTATCCTGGATTTTTTACGGGAACTGATGGACACGCTTCCGGTAGATCCGGCACTTTTGAAAGCACTGTTAAAGATGCTTGGAATTACATATGTTGCCGATTTTTCCGCATCGGTCTGCCGGGAAGCGGGATATGGATCTGTCGCAGGACAGATTGAACTGTTTGCAAAATTATCGATCGTTGCTTTGTCCATTCCGGAATTGTGGGTTTTGTTGCGGCTGATCGAACAGATGACCGGGGGGTAGAAATGAAAAAAATTGCTAAAATTTTGTTCTGGTCTGTTTTGTTCGTATGGATGATTTTTTTACAGCCGCAAAATGTGATGGCGGCCGAGGCGGATGAGATCATAAAAGAACTTGATTTTACGGATATCAATGCACAGACGCAGGATCTGCCGGAAAAGATGGATTTTGAAAAAATGGTGAATAAACTGGTGACGGAAGGAACAGGCGGACTGGATGCGGGAATGATCTGTGAATATATTGCAGATTTATTTTTTTATGAAATCACGGCTGCAAAGCCAATGTTTTTGCAGATGTTTGCCATAGGACTTTTATTTGCGCTGTACGGAAAAGTGATGATGACGCGACAGGGGTATGTTTCGCAGATGAGCTTTTTTATTGTTTATCTTGGGGTGGTTCTGTTGTTGCTGCAATCATTTGCCCTGATCTCAGAGGTGGTAGATCAGGGGATTGACCGTCTGGTGGCATTTATGACCGCATTTGTGCCTTTGTATGCGGCAACGCTGTTTTGCTCCGGCAATGCGGCATCTGCGGGTTCCTTTTATCAGCTGGCATTCGGACTGATGTATCTGCTGGAACTGGGAATGAAATTTATTTTTCTGCCGGGGGTTCATGTGTTTGTGCTGCTTCTTCTGATGGATAACCTGTTTGAGGAAACAAAACTTGGAAAGATGGCGCAGCTGTTCGAAGACGGAATACGATTGGTCTTAAAAGGCGGGCTGACTGCCGTTATGGGAATCGGTGTTGTACAGTCTCTGATTGTACCTGCAAGAGACAGGCTTTCCACAAACAGTATTTTTAACAGTATATCCGCGGTTCCCGGAGTAGGAAATACCTTCGGTTCCGCAGCAGAGATCCTGCTCGGAAGCGGAATCCTCATAAAAAACAGCATTGGCGCGGCTGCCCTTATCCTTCTTCTTGTAATCGGGATGACACCGCTGCTGAAATCTTTCTGTTTTTCTGTGATGTACCGCCTGACCGCTGCATTTTTGGCACCGGTCGCAGACAGCCGGATTGCGCAGTGTGTGCAGGCCGCTGCCAGGGGATGCGCGCTTTTTTGTACCATACAGCTGGATGCGCTGCTTTTATTTTTTATTACCACATCCATAATCAGTGTTTCCACCAGTTTCATCTATTGAGGAGGGAGGAGAACATGGAAGTTGTACTTACATTTGTGAAAAATTATTTCGTGCTGATGCTGATTTTTTATCTGTTGTCATATCTGACACCAAAGGAAACCTATCAGAAATATTTTCATTTTTTTGTCAGCGTGCTCGTGATCACCGTGCTGGCACAGCCGCTTTTGGTCTATGTGGGAGGAATGAAAAAAGAAGAGGCAAGGCAGCAGCTGCATGAGATTGTCGAGCAGATGGAAAGCATAGAATATCAGGAGAAGGGAGAGAATATTTTTGAACAGTATCTTGGGAAAGTGGATCAAAAAGAGGAATAAATCGGATTTCGTTGTACTGATTCTGCTTGGGGTGATGGTAATGATCGTTGCGATGCCGACGGGGGCAAAACAAAGCCAGAAAGAAACACAGACGCAGGAACAAAAGGAGCAGCAGCTGCAGACGGAAGATTCCTATAAAGAGCAGCTGCAGCAGCAGCTGAAGGAGCTGCTTGAACACATGGACGGGGTGGGAAAAACCCGTGTAATGCTGACATTTTCCGATGAGGGAACCGACCAGCTGGATAAAAATGTGACAAAAGATGGAAACAAAAAGGAAGAGACAACGGTGGTGTACGATACCGGTGATACCAGACAGCCCTATGTGATCTGCAGGCAGATGCCGAAAATTGAAGGGGTTGTGGTTGTGGCACAGGGTGGAGGAAATGCAAAGACCGTTACAGAAATTTCCAACGCGGTAATGTCATTATTTCCGGTGGAAGCGCATAAGGTAGTAGTAGTTAAAATGTCGGTACAGGAGGAATAGACGTGAAAAAAAGAGTGCATAAAAATCAGATTGTTATTACAACGCTGGCGGTGCTGATTGCGGTGGCCGGTTATGTTACTTATGACAAAAAGGGCGCTGATATCAAAGATGCCGAGACGGTAGCTAATATGAATCAGGGTGCCGTAAGTGACCAGGCGGATAAAGATTATGAAACCGGGGAGGATCTGGATATCACAAGCAGCAAGGAAGATCTGGCGAATGCATCGACGGAAGATGTGGAAAATCCGGGAGAGACGGTACTTACCTCTGTGACAAGCGGGGATTCCGACTATGCGGCAAAAGTGAAACTTAACCGGGAACAGGTGCGTTCCAAAAATAAAGAAACCCTGCAGGCAATCATTGACAATGATTCTTTGGATGAGTCCAAAAAGAAAGATGCGGTCAATGAAATGATTACACTGACGGATATTGCGGAGAAAGAGTCCAATGCAGAAATGATGCTGGAGGCAAAAGGGTTTACGGATGTGGTTGTCAGTATGAATGATGACGGCTGTGATGTGGTTCTTAATATGGGGGAGGCAACCGATGCCAAGCGGGCGCAGGTCGAAGATATTGTAAAGCGTAAGACCGGAGTATCCGCAGATAAGATCGTGATCACTCCCATCCAGTAGCACTTGCAAATACATAGTTTTTAGTATAAAATGAGGTACAGTGTGCAATTGGTTTGGAGGATATACTGTGAGTGACTTAAGAAAAGAAATAGAAAAACGGCGTACATTCGCTATCATTTCCCATCCGGATGCAGGTAAGACGACTCTGACGGAGAAGTTCCTGCTTTACGGAGGAGCCATCAATCTTGCCGGTTCCGTAAAAGGAAAGGCAACAGCAAGACATGCGGTGTCTGACTGGATGGAGATCGAGAAGCAGAGAGGTATTTCGGTCACCTCGTCGGTGCTGCAGTTTAACTATGACGGATATTGTATCAATATTCTGGATACCCCGGGACATCAGGATTTCTCGGAGGATACTTACCGTACACTTATGGCGGCGGATTCCGCAGTCATGGTGATTGATGCAAGCAAAGGAGTAGAGGCGCAGACACGTAAGCTGTTTAAGGTATGCGTAATGCGCCATATTCCGATTTTTACATTTATCAATAAGATGGACCGTGATGCAAATGATACGTTTGAGCTTCTTGATGATATTGAAAATGAACTGGGAATCGCAACGTATCCGGTCAACTGGCCGATCGGTTCCGGAAAAGAATTCAAAGGTGTATATGACCGTCATACCAGAAAAGTTATGACATTTGCCGATACATTAAAGGGAACAAAAGAAGGTTCCGAAAAGATTATTGATATCGATGATCCGGCACTGATCGACGAGATTGGTGAGGAGAAAAAATCAATTTTGGATGACGAAATCGAACTTCTTGACGGTGCCAGTGCGGAATTTGATATGGAACTTGTGACAAAGGGAGAACTTTCCCCGGTATTTTTCGGTTCTGCCCTGACCAATTTTGGTGTGGAAACTTTTTTGCAGCATTTCCTGAAGATGACTTATGCGCCAATGGCCCGGAAATCAGACATCGGAATGATTGATCCGTTTCAGGAAGATTTTTCTGCGTTTGTCTTTAAGATTCAGGCAAATATGAATAAAAATCACCGGGACCGTATTGCGTTTATGCGTATCTGTTCCGGTAAGTTTACGGCGGGCATGGAAGTATTCCATGTGCAGGGAAACAAACAGATCAAGCTTTCCCAGCCGCAGCAGATGATGGCAGACGAGCGTAAAATGGTAGAAGAAGCATATGCGGGAGATATTATTGGTATTTTTGATCCCGGCATTTTCTCTATCGGGGACACCCTCACGACGGCAAAGGACAAGTTTCAGTTTGAGGGAATCCCGACATTTGCGCCGGAACATTTTGCACGTGTACGTCTGATCGACTCCATGAAGCGCAAGCAGTTTGTAAAAGGAGTAACACAGATTGCACAGGAAGGTGCCATCCAGATTTTCCAGGAATACAAAGGCGGTATGGAGGAAATCATAGTAGGAGTAGTTGGTGTGCTGCAGTTTGATGTACTCCGGTTCCGTCTGGAAAACGAGTATAATGTGGAGATCCGTCTGGAGAATCTTCCATATGAACATATCCGCTGGATCGAGAACAAGGATGAAGTGGATGTGGACGCGCTGACTGGTACTTCAGATATGAAGAAAGTTATTGATATGAAGGGAAATCCGCTTCTTTTATTTGTCAATGCATGGAGTGTCGGCATGACACTTGACCGAAACGAAGGACTCGTATTATCCGAGTTCAGTAAGAATTAATCAAAGGAGGAAAGATCATGGGAGTTGTAACAATTACAAAAGAAAACTTTGAAGCAGAAGTAGTCGGTGCAAAGGTGCCGGTCGTGATTGATTTCTGGGCATCCTGGTGTGGCCCTTGTCAGATGCAGTCACCGGTTGTGGATGCAGTTGCAGAATCGATGGGAGATCAGGTGAAAGTATGCAAAGTAAATGTGGACGAGCAGCCACAGCTTGCATTAAATTACCAGATTGTGAGTATTCCTACGCTGGTATTCATGAAAGATGGAATGTTTCAGAAGAAGATGGTAGGGTTACAGACGCAGGATGCGATTGAGGATTACCTGAAAACACTTCTTGACGCGTAGCAGGATACAACGTATAATAAAAGGCAGTTGCAGGGCGACTGTCTTTTTTTATTTCCCCATTTAAAATTTTGCATTGACAATACAAACAAAATATACTACTATTAGAACATAGATACGAACATAAGTTCGATAAGAAGGAGAATATTATGGCAAAGGACGATAAATTAAAAGCACTGGATGCGGCAATCGCACAGATCGAGAGACAGTATGGCAAAGGATCTGTGATGAAGCTGGGGGACAATTCCGCAAATATGAACGTGGAAACGGTTCCTACAGGATCCCTCAGTCTGGATATTGCATTGGGACTCGGAGGACTTCCGAAAGGGCGTATCATTGAGATTTACGGACCGGAGTCCAGTGGTAAGACTACCGTTGCACTGCACTGTGTGGCAGAGGTGCAGAAGCAGGGCGGAATTGCCGGATTCATTGACGCAGAGCATGCGCTTGATCCTGTCTATGCAAAGAATATCGGTGTTGATATTGACAATCTCTATATTTCCCAGCCGGACTGCGGAGAGCAGGCGCTCGAGATCACCGAGACCATGGTGCGTTCCGGAGCCGTCGATATTGTAATTGTCGATTCGGTAGCAGCTCTTGTGCCAAAGGCGGAAATTGACGGAGATATGGGAGATTCCCATGTGGGTCTGCAGGCACGTCTGATGAGTCAGGCGCTTCGTAAGCTGACCGGTGTGATCAGCAAGTCAAACTGTATTGTAATCTTTATCAACCAGCTCCGTGAAAAAGTTGGTGTTATGTTTGGAAATCCGGAGACGACGACCGGTGGCCGTGCACTTAAGTTTTATTCTTCTGTCCGTCTGGACGTGCGCCGTGTAGAACAGCTGAAGCAGGCAGGAGAAGTCATTGGTAACCATACCCGTGTCAAAGTCGTAAAAAACAAAGTAGCACCTCCATTCCGTGAAGCAGAGTTTGATATCATGTTCGGAAAGGGTATTTCCAAAGAGGGAGATATTCTGGATCTGGCAGCAAATGTCGGAATTATCAGCAAATCCGGTGCATGGTATGCTTATGAAGGAGACAAGATCGGACAGGGACGTGAAAATGCAAAGACGTATCTGCGTGAAAATCCGGAATTCTGTAAGATGATCGAGGAAATGGTGCGTGAACATTATTTTGCACAGGAGGATGAGACCCCGGAAGGCGAAGAAGAGACTCCGGTATCTGCAGATGCGGAAAGCAAGAAAGAATAAGATATGGTTACAGTGACAGAGTGTACGACTCTGGGAAAGGGCAGGCTTCGTTTCCATCTGGATAATGGAACGGAGCTTGTTCTTTACCGGGGAGAGGCAAAACAGTTTCGGATGCGGGAAGGAAGCACACTTTCGGATGAAGAGGAGCATCAGCTGATTTATGAAGTGGTGGGAAAGCGTGCAAAGAGAAGAACCATGCATCTGCTGGAACAGATGGACCGTACAGAGCAGCAGCTGCGGGAGAAACTGAAACAGGGCGGATATCCGCAGGCGTGTATTGATCTTGCACTTGAATATGTGAAATCTTTTCATTATGTCGATGATTACCGCTATGCATGTACCTATATCAATTATCGTCAGGATCGTATGAGCCGCTATCAGCTGAAAGTAAAACTGTATGGAAAAGGAGTTCCTGGAGAAGTGATTGATCGTGCCCTTGAGGAATGTTATGAGGGGGACGAACAGGAGCAGATCATACATCTGCTGGAAAAGAAAAAGTTTGACGCGCAAAATTCTGACCAAAAAGAATTTACACGTGTTTACCAGTATCTGATGCGCAGGGGCTTTCGGAGCAATGATGTGCTGCATGCTATGAAAAGTAAACAATGAAAGCACGTATTGCTTGACATATTTAAGCAAAAAGGATAAAATTATAATGTTGTAGAAGTATGACATGGAAGACTAATATTTCTTTTTGTTATATGTACAATGAAAACTTAATAAAGGAGGTGCTCCTGTGCCACAAGTAATTATTGCTGTTGTTATCACACTTATAATTACTGCGGTTGCTGTATGGTTTATCTCGACTGAATATCACAAGAAGGTAGCAAATACCAAGATTGGAAATGCAGAAGAGCAGGCCAGAGGCATCATCGACGAGGCCGTGAAAAATGCCGAAGACAAGAAGCGCGAAGCTATGCTTGAGATCAAAGAAGAAACCATTCGTTCCAAGAATGAGATCGACAAGGAGATCAAAGAGCGTAGAAATGAAATTCAGCGTAACGAGCGTCGTATTGTGCAGAAGGAAGAAAATCTGGACAAGAAACTCGAAGCGATTGAAAAGCGTGAGGCAAGTTTCCGTGCCAAAGAAGAAGATTTAAAGAAGCAGAAAGTTGAGATAGCAAAGCTCAACGAACAGCGCGTACAGGAACTGGAAAGAATTTCAGGATTAACCTCTGAACAGGCAAAAGAATACCTCTTAAAGACCGTGGAAGAAGATGTGAAGATTGACACTGCGAAGATGATCAAGGAAATGGAAGCGCAGGCGAAGGAAGAAGTCAACAAGAAGGCAAAGGACTATGTAGTTACTGCAATTCAGAAATGTGCTGCGGATCACGTTGCTGAAACCACAATCTCTGTTGTACAGCTTCCGAATGATGAGATGAAAGGCCGTATCATCGGTAGGGAAGGACGAAATATTCGTACACTTGAAACGATGACAGGAGTAGATCTGATCATTGATGATACGCCGGAAGCAGTTATCCTTTCCAGCTTTGATCCGATTCGAAGAGAAGTTGCAAGAATTGCACTTGAAAAGTTGATCGTGGATGGACGGATTCATCCGGCTCGTATCGAGGAAATGGTTGAAAAAGCGCAAAAAGAAGTAGAGACAATGATTCGTGAAGAAGGCGAGGCTGCTGTATTAGAAGTCGGCATCCACGGCATTCATCCGGAGCTTGTCCGGCTTTTAGGCAAAATGAAGTATCGTACCAGTTATGGACAGAATGCATTGAAACATTCGATTGAGGTCGCACAGCTGACAGGTTTGCTTGCCGCAGAAATCGGTGAGGATGTCCGTATGGCAAAACGTGCGGGATTATTACATGATATTGGTAAGGCTGTAGATCATGATATGGAAGGTTCCCATATCCAGCTGGGTGTGGAACTGTGTAGAAAGTACAAGGAATCACCTCTTGTCATCAATGCAGTGGAAGCACATCACGGTGATGTGGAGCCGGAGAGTCTGATTGCATGTCTGGTACAGGCAGCCGATACCATCAGTGCTGCACGTCCGGGTGCGAGAAAAGAAACTTTGGAAACATACTCAAACCGCTTACAGCAGCTTGAGGATATTACAAATAGCTATAAGGGTGTAGAAAAATCTTTTGCAGTTCAGGCAGGTAGAGAGGTTCGTATCTTAGTTGTTCCTGAGCAGATCAGCGATGCGGATATGGTTCTTTTAGCCAGAGATATTTCAAAACAGATTGAGACTGAGTTGGAATATCCGGGTCAGATCAAGGTAAATGTGATCAGGGAATCGCGTGTTGTTGACTACGCTAAGTAATTGTGAAAATGAACTTAAAAAGGCTTAAGACCGCGGAAAGCGGGATTAAGCCTTTTTTTATATTATAATGTGCTGTAAAATAAATACATTGGGATTTCACGGAACGTATAGAATAAAAAGGAGGGACCAGTACAGCACGGCTGCACTGGCCAGATTATGAAAAAAATGATCGAAAGGTTTTGGTTCCTTTTGATGATTTCACTATACCGGAAAAGTGTGAAATGGATATGTTACAAATTTGAAGAAACTGTGAACGATGAAAAAATATCCGGGGATGATGTCCGGACAGGAAAGAGAGGTTTGAAATATGGTAGAGCATGTAAAACGATTGAAGAGAGAACTGGTATACAAGGGAGCAATTCTGGATATCTACAAAGATACGATGGAACTTCCGGATGGAAACAAAGCAGAGTGGGATTTTGTATCCCATCGTATGGGCGCAGCCGCCATTCTTCCGGTTATGAAGGATGGAAGAATTGTGATGGTGCGTCAGTACCGCAATGCGCTGGAGAGAGAAACACTTGAAATTCCGGCCGGCTGTCGGGACAGTAAGACGGAAGATACGGCGTATTGTGCGGCACGGGAGATGGAAGAGGAAACGGGATACCGCAGCACGAATGTGAAACATTTATTATCCCTGCGTACGACGGTGGCATTTTGTGATGAGGCGGTTGATATTTTTGTAGCTACCGATCTGGAAGTGGGAACCCGGCATCTGGATGAAGCGGAATCCATTGATGTGGAAATTTACACACTGGAAGAGTTGTGCGATATGATCTATGAAGGAAAAATTCAGGATGGAAAAACCATTGCTGCAATTATGGCATATGCGGCAGCAAAAAAAGGCGGAATGGGAAAACATCTGGATTTATAAAAATGGAATAAAGAAAACGGACAGGGCATAGGCTGAAAAGAAAAGAGTTTTAGGAATTTTTATGAAAAAGGAACTGGCGATTGGAATCTGTTTTGGTCTTGCGGGAATTTTATGTACCTGTCTGTTTGGATATGAATATTTTACGACTTATGGATTTTTAAATGCGTATCATATGAAAGCATTTGCGGCATCGGATACCGGGTATTTGCCGCTTTTGGCAAATATTTTATGGGAAAGGGGAAAAGTGTTTGTGATTATTACAATCCTTTCCCTTACTGCTTTAAAAGCAATTCTGCCATTATTATTGCGCTGCCTGATTTATTTTACCGGCGGGGTATTTTTTGCTGCCTGTGTGATGAATATGGGGATTCTTGGAATTGTTTTTTTCCTGGTATCGTGGCTGCCACATGGAATTTTGTATCTTGCAGCGCTTGCGCTTTTACTGCTGGTAGAACCGCACAGGTTTTATAACCGGAAAAATCCATGGCTGCTGCGGCTGGCATGGGGGATGGGAGTTGCGGTACTGGTACTTCTTGGATGTGTATTGGAGGCGTCTGTTGGAATCCGGCTGTTACGTTTTGTTGTAGAAAAATTATAAAAAAATGGAGTGCAAAAGGAACACTTTTTACACTCCATTTTTGTTTTCAGACAAAAACTGTTTACTTTGCGTTCATCTCCGCAATGTCATAGATCAGCTGTTTGGAATCTTCCCATCCGAGACAAGGATCGGTAATGGATTTTCCGTAAATATGATCTCCGATAGACTGATTTCCCTCTTCAATGTAACTTTCAATCATCAGACCTTTTACCAGAGAACGGATATCGGAAGAAAGCTGGCGGTTATGCATCACTTCTTTTGCGATACGGATCTGTTCCTTAAACTTCTTTCCGGAGTTGGAATGGTTGGTATCAATGATGGCTGCCGGATGGATGACATCCATTTTTTCGTACATCTCATGAAGACGGATCAGATCTTCATAGTGATAATTCTGGGTGGTATTGCCGTGCTTGCTGACTGCACCGCGAAGAACCACGTGAGTCAGAGGATTTCCGGTTGTCTCCACCTCGTATCCGCGATAAACGAAATGATGCGGATGCTGTGCCGCGTATACAGAATTGAGCATAACAGAAAAATCACCACTGGTAGGATTTTTCATTCCGGAAGCGACATCAAAACCACTGACCGTCAGACGATGCTGCTGATCTTCTACCGAACGTGCTCCGATGGCAACGTAGGAGAGAAGATCCTCGACATATCCCCAGTTTTCCGGGTAAAGCATTTCATCGGCACAGGTAAGACCGCTTTCTTCGATTGCACGGATGTGCATTTTACGCATGGCGATCAGACCCTCGATCATATCCGGAGCTTTTTCCGGATCTGGCTGGGAAGCAATACCTTTGTAGCCTTCGCCGGTTGTACGTGGTTTGTTGGTGTAAATACGCGGAACTAAGATGACCTGGTCCTTGACATCTTCCTGGATTTTGGTCAGACGGCTCACATAATCACATACAGAATCTTCGTTATCTGCAGAACACGGTCCAATGATTACGAGGACACGTGAATCTTTACCTGTAATTACATCAGAGATCATGAGGTCTCTGTGTTTTTTTAATTCACGAAGCTCCGGGGAAAGCGGATAATCGCGCTTAATGTCTGCCGGAGTCGGTAATTGGTTTAAAAATTCAAAACTCATTTTTTTCTCCTATCTCTTAAGTTCGGATATCACATACCGTGACTATCTTAATGGAAAACGGGAAAAATGTCAAATAACAGGAACCGGTTGTTTCTTTCGGGCTTTTAGAATATAATAACAGAGAATTACAACACAGCAGGAGGTGCAGAGATGGAAAATCTGCTTTGTATAAAAGGAAAGATTATAGGAAAAGGGAAACCTCTCGTGTGTGTGCCGGTCATGGAGTCTTCGAAAGAAGAAATTTTAAGAGAAACCAGAAGGCTGGAAGAAGCACACACGGAAATGATTGAGTGGCGTGTGGATGCGTTTGAAAACGTGGAAAGTCCGAATGCGATCCGCGAAATATTAAACGAAATGAAACATATCATAAAGGAAAGTATTCTGGTGTATACCTTCCGTTCTAAAAATCAGGGAGGGTGCAAAGCACTTTCCGCGGCGGATATTTATGATATTCATCAGGTGGCGGCAGAATCAGATGTCGTGGATTTTATTGATGTGGAATATTTTGAAGCAAAAAATCCGCAGAAAGAAATAGCGAGGTTGCGGGAGATGGGAGCATATGTGATTGCTTCCCATCATGATTTTGAACAGACGCCGGACACGGAGGTGATCCGCATGCTGTTGGAACAGATCCGTGAGAGTGGCGCAGATGTCGTGAAACTGGCAGTTATGCCGCAGAATATGTGGGATGTATTGCATTTGCTGGAGGAGACCAACCGCTTTCATGAAAACCATCCGGATCATCCGCTGATTACCATGTCCATGGGTGCAAAAGGGGGGATTTCCCGCGTGGCCGGAGAGTTTTTCGGATCGTGTGTGACATTTGGCGCAGGCGGGCAGGCGAGCGCACCGGGGCAGCTTCCGGTAAAGCAGCTGGAAGAAATACTTCATATTTTACATCAAAGTGTGGATTGACTCTAAATTCGAAGTGTGATATAGTAAAAAGGCACTTGTGAAATAAGAGTGCTATGCAGCCGTAGTATAATGGATAGAACGCAGGACTCCGACTCCTGAGATGCGGGTTCGATTCCCGCCGGGTGCAGTTTATGCTATGTGGCAAGGAAACAACTTACCCATGGAACGACAGGAAAAGCGGTGCGTCATGCACCGCTTTTTTACTGGACGAATAGTATGAGGTGTGGTATCATAAATGGAAAGATGCATTTTTATGGAGGGTTCATATGCAGAATGAAAAATTAAAAAAGTTTACAGACTTTTTTGTGAAATATAGACGATATTTTTGCGCAGCTGTTTTATTTGTGATTCTTGTTGTGATTCTGGTAAAGTGTACCGGTCCGCAGAAAGATCAGAAAGAGACACAAAACGGTACACAGGGAGTGACACAGACTACAGAATATCAGGAAATCGGTAAGCTGCAGAAAGATGCAGATGCGGAACTTGTGACACTGATGGAAAATTATTATGCGGCATATGCCGGTGGAGATACGGATTCGCTGGAGATGATTGCACAGCCGCTCAGTGACAATGAAAAGAGTTATATCACGACGTTTTCTGAGTATTATGAGGATTATCAGAACATCACCTGTTATTCCACAAAGGGGGCAACCGATGATTCTTATCTGGTATCTGTATGCTATGATCTGAAATTCAAAGGTGTGGATACTCCGGCACCGGGAATGGATTTCTTCTATGTGGAGAGAGATGGAAAGGGAAATCTGATCATCAATAACATATACTCTGCATACAATTTCAATTTCCTGGATCAGGATCTGGATGCAAATCTGTATTCCCTGATTCTGGCATATGAGAAGAGTGATGAAGTGGTTGCTCTGCAGAAAGAGGTGCAGACAAGCTATAATGAAGCTGTAAAGAGTGATGAAAAACTTGCCAATATGGTGGGTGGAACACTTCGAAATGCCATGGCAAAATGGAGAGAAACGATTGTAAGCAATACCGAAACCCAGACGACAGAGACGGAAAGCCAGACGCAGGAAACCCAGACCACAGAGACAAAGAAACAGGAAGAAACTCAAAAGACCGAGGAAACCCAGACAACGGAGTCTACGGAAAAGAAGGAAGATACCCCAAAGAGCGATTCCAAGAAATCTACCGGTACGGTCAAGACAAAAGATATCTGTAATGTCAGAAAGAACCCGAGTACGGATGGTGAGCTCCTCGGAAAAGTGGATATTGGTGTGGAACTGAAGAAACTTGGAACGGAAGGTGACTGGACCAAGGTAAAATTCCAGGGAGAAACCGGATATGTAAAGAGCGAATTTGTAAAGGAAGTGTCTTCCAAGTCAGGTTCCGGCAAGGGAACCGTAAAAACGAAGGATATCTGCAATGTGCGTAAAACCGCCAGTACAGATGGAGAACTTCTTGGAAAAGTGGATGCGGGCGTAAAATTAAAGAAACTTGGCACCAAGGGAGAATGGACGAAGGTGAAGTTCCAGGGAAAAACCGGATACATCAAGAGCGATTTATTAAAAACGGTAAAATAATAAAGACATCATAAAGAAGCGGAGGCTGTGAGGTCTCCGCGATTTTTGTCAGACAGGGAAGAAACGTGGAAGTCAGAATTAATAAATTTTTAAGTGAAGCAGGGGTATGCTCCAGAAGAGAAGCAGATCGCCAGATTGAAGCAGGAAATGTAACCATCGGTGGAAAAACCGCGCGGATGGGGGATCAGGTATCGGATGGACAGGAGGTCTGTTTCTGTGGAAGACCGGTACAAAAAGAAAAAGAAATGATACTGATCGCGCTTAACAAGCCGGCGGGTATTGTCTGCACGGCGGAAAAAAAGGAAAAAAATAATGTGATTGATTTCCTGCATTATCCGAAACGGATCTATCCGGTCGGGCGTCTGGATAAAGAGTCGGAAGGACTGTTGCTGTTGACGAATAACGGTGAGATTGTCAACAAAATTATGCGGTCGGGAAATATGCATGAAAAAGAATATCTTGTTACCGTGAACCGTCCGGTGACAGATGCATTTCTGCATGGTATGGCAAACGGTGTTCCGCTTGTGGAACTTGGCACGACAACGCGCAAATGCAGGGTAGAACGGACAGGAAAAAAACAGTTCCGGATCATTCTGACACAGGGATTAAACCGACAGATCCGACGCATGTGTGAATATTTTGGGTACCGTGTACAGAAACTGGTACGTGTACGGATCATGAATATTGAACTGGGGGATCTCGAATCAGGAAAGTACCGGGATGTTACACCGGAGGAATTTAAAAAGTTAAAACAGTTGATCGCACATTCGAGCAATCAGCCCGTGCGACCAATGGAAAAACCACAAAAATCAAAACGAAAACCACGCAATTCTGCCATACATGGCACGTATACGGTGGTAAATCATCATATAGATAGAGAGAACAAAAATGGAAACAGAAAAGCAACGGATTGAAGAACTGGTAAAACAGTTGAATGCAGCATCAGCTGCGTATTATAACGGACAGGATGAAATCATGCCAAATTATGAGTGGGATGCTTTGTTTGATGAGCTTACCACGCTGGAAGAAAAAACCGGATATATTATAAAGGACAGTCCGACGCAGAATGCCGGATATGAAGAATCCGGAAGCGGACAAAAAGAACCGCATGAGTATCCGGCACTTTCTCTGGCGAAGACCAAACAGGTGGAAGAACTGCAGCAATGGGCGGGAGCCTATCCGATCTGGCTGTCATGGAAACTGGACGGACTTACGCTGGTTCTGACGTATGATAACGGAAATCTTGTAAAAATTCTTACCAGAGGAAATGGAAACCTGGGTACCAACATTACATTTTTAAAGGGTGCTATCGGAGGATTCCCGCAAAAGATTTCGTATCAGGGGCATCTGGTTGTGCGAGGAGAAGCTGCCATATCCTATACAGATTTTGCACAGATCAACGACATGATTGAGGATGACGATGAAAAATATGCAAATCCGCGAAATCTGGCATCCGGAACGCTGAATCTGGAAGATCCGGCAGAAGTGAAGGCACGCCATGTCAGGTTTCATGCATTTACACTGGTGCATCTGGATGAGCCGATGGTATCGTGGGGAGAGCGGATGCACTTTCTGGAAAAACTGGGATTTGATGTGGTAGACAGGGAAGCGACAACCGCCCAAAAACTTCCGGAAGCCATTGACCGATGGACGAAACTTGTAGAGAGCGGAAAAATGGATATTCCGGTAGATGGTCTGGTGATCTGTTATGATGATACGGATTATGCGGCATCGGGAAGCGTGACCGGGCATCATGCGACACGCGCCGGTTTTGCGTTCAAATGGCAGGATGAGGCCGTGGATACAAAACTAAAATATATCGAATGGTCGTGTGCGGTGTCTACGATTTCCCCGGTTGCCGTGTTTGAACCGGTGCAGATTGAGGGAACAACGGTATCGAGAGCATCTCTATGCAATATCAGCGAGATCGAGCGTCTGGGAATCGGAAAAGAGTGTACACTTTCCGTGATCAAAGCTAATAAGATCATTCCGAAATGTATTGCGGTAAAAGATGCTGTAGGTGCTCCGGAGATTCCATCCCAGTGTCCGGTGTGCCATGCACCGACAAAAGTTCATGTGAGTGAAAACAGTGGCACAAAGACCCTGCATTGTACCAATCCGGACTGTACAGCCAAAAATGTCAAGAAATTTACCCGTTTTGTCAGCAAGTGGGGGATGGATATCGACGGCCTTTCCATTCAGACGATGCTCCGTTTTATGAATGCGGGATTTATCCATGAATTTGCGGATATTTTCCGTTTGAAAGAGCATTTCGGGGAGATCAGCCAGATGGAGGGCTTTGGTGAAAAATCTGTGGCAAATATGGAACAGTCCATTGAAAAAAGCCGGCAGGTACATCCGGTGAACTTTATATTTGCCCTGTGCATACCGCTGATCGGTGTGGATGCCGGGAAAAAAATTGTTGCCGCCATTGGTTTTGAAGGCTTTTTGCAACGTCTGCATCAGGGGGACGGGTTTGAGGATATTGAGGGGATCGGAGCGGAACGTTCCCGATCAATTGTAACCTGGTATCAGAATGAAAAAAACCACAGTGGGTTTGAGGATCTGCTTCATGAACTTTCGATAGAACATGTAGAAGTGCAGGATACTTCTTCCGGAAGCTGTGCGGGACTGAGTTTTGTGATCACCGGAGATGTGCATCACTATAAAAACAGGGATGAATTTAAGGCCTATGTAGAAAGTCAGGGCGGAAAAGTGACAGGAAGCGTCTCAAAAAAGACGGCCTATCTTGTCAACAATGATGTGGAATCCGCATCATCTAAGAATCGTAAGGCAAAAGAACTGGGAATTCCGATTATTTCGGAAGATACATTTATAGAACAATTTGGTGGGAGGTAGAAAAAGTTATGCCAATCAGAACACAAAGTGATCTGCCTGCAAAGGAGATCCTCGAACAGGAAAATATTTTCGTGATGGATGAGTCCCGTGCGATGCATCAGGATATTCGTCCGATCAATATCGTGATTCTGAACCTGATGCCACTGAAAGAAGAGACGGAATTGCAGATTTTCCGGTCATTGTCCAACACCCCGTTACAGGTAGACGTATCGCTGCTTGCACCGGCATCCCATGCATCCACCCATACTTCAAAGAGCCATCTGAACAAGTTTTATCAGACGTTTCAGGAAATTAAGAACCAGTATTTTGACGGGCTGATCATTACCGGTGCACCGGTGGAACAGATGAAATATGAAGAAGTCGATTACTGGGATGAAGTGTGTGAGATTATGGAGTGGTCCAAAAAGCATGTGACATCCACCCTGCATTTGTGCTGGGGGGCGCAGGCTGCACTTTATTATCATTACGGAATCCAAAAATATGATCTAAAGCAGAAAATGTTCGGGGTATTCCGGCACCATGTAATGAATCGCAAGATTCCGATGGTACGCGGATTTGATGATTATTTTTATGCTCCACATTCCCGGCATACCGAGATCCGGGAGGAAGATATTTTAAAGCATGAAGAACTGACCATTCTGGCAAAATCAAAAGAGGCGGGGGTTTTTCTGGTAATCAATCAGGATGGCAGCCAGATTTTTGTGATGGGACACCCGGAATATGACCGGATGACATTAGACAGTGAATATAAGCGTGACAGGGAGAAGGGACTTGCGATCACGCTTCCGTGTAATTATTATCCGGATGATGATCCAACGCAGCGGCCGATGCTGCAGTGGCGGTCACATGGAAATATCCTTTATGCAAACTGGCTGAATTATTACGTTTACCAGCAGACACCGTATGAATTCATCAATACCGATGAAATCATTGGAAAATAGGGCTGCGTCTGTTGGATAAACATGGGAAAAGTGTTATAATATAATATAATATAATATAATATAACAGTAACAGTAAATATATAAGCGATGTTTAGCAATTGGGAGGTTTTACAAATGAAAAAATCACTGTCAGCCAGACTGTCCGTAATTTTTACAGGAATTATTATAGCGGCATGTCTGATCCTTGTCGGCACATGTGCGGGCATATTCAAATTTACGGAAACAACCATCAAAGATATCCGCTATGAGGATATTCTGGATGGATACAAAACAGAAGTAAAGTCGCAGGTACAGTCGGGAATTACCATCGTGAAGTATTATTACGACCAGTTCAAAAACGGGCAGATGGATGAAGAAACCGCAAAGACAAACGCACTTGAGACATTGAGAAATTTCCGCTACGGAGATGAAGGAGATGGATATATCTGGGTAGACAGTACCGATTATACCCTTGTCATGCATCCGATCCTGCCAGATCAGGAAGGATCAAACCGGAAAGAATTAAAAGACAATAATGGTGTCATGATCATACAGGAAATCATGAAAGCAGCAGAAAAAGGCGGCGGGTTCAACGAATTTATTTTTACGAAATCTGATGGTAAAACACAGGCACCTAAAATTGCTTACAGTGAGGAATTTGAGCCGTGGAACTGGGTGCTGACGACAGGATGCTATACGGATGATATCAATGCAAATATTGAAGCAAGTGCAAATACGAAAAAAATCGAACAGACTTTCCGGCAGGATGTATGCATACTGATCGCTGAGGGTATTATCCTTATCATAGCAATGATATTCCTTACTTATTTTGTCGCAAGACGTCTCGTAAAGGTATTGGATGTCATCCGTGGAAAACTTGAAAATATTTCTTCCGGGAAACTCACCGGTGCGGTTGACAGTAACGTGATAAACCGGCAGGACGAACTTGGTGCAATGGTCAGAAATGCCAATGAATCCATGGAAAAATTTGGCGGCATCATAAAAGACAGTATGTCCATATCCCAGAGCGTAACGGATGCCGGGGACCGGTTGAAGGACATGACCGATTCCGCACACAAAGCGACCGGGCAGATTGCAGATGCCATTGAAGGCATTGCAGCGGAAGCAACCCATCAGGCAGAAGCAATCGGACAGATGCATAAAACCATTACGGATATCCAGAGTGGGGAGGATGAAATAGCTTCTGCAACAGAGAATATCAATCAATGTACAGAGACCTTGCGCGAAAATTCCGGTAATATGAAACACCATATAGAGGCAATGTCAAAGGGAAGTGCACAGATGACCGATAATGTTTCCACCATTGCTTCCCGGATTGCAGAAACGAACCAGACGATCGAAAAAATGTCAGAAATTCTCTCCAGTATTGAAGAAATCGCATCCGAAACAAACCTGCTTGCCCTGAATGCATCCATTGAAGCAGCTCGGGCAGGGGAAGCCGGAAAAGGGTTTGCCGTTGTTGCAGAAAGCATCAAAGGATTGTCTGAGAATACATCCAATGAGCTGGAGCGCATCAAAACCATTATCACATCACTTGTCAACGGATTCGAAGAGTGCGCAAAATGTATTGATCTGGTTGTAAACAGCAATCAGACAAATATTGATGATACCAGCGAAGTGATTACTTCCTTTTCCCTGATTGAAGATGGCATTTCCGAGACGAATGAAAAAGTAGCCCGGATTTCATCCATCGTTTTACAGACCATGTCAGAGATCCATTCCGTATCGGAGCAGGTGGAAAAGGTAGAAGGAAGTGCGCAAAGTACCGCAGCCGCAAGCCAGCAGGTTACGGCAACGACACAGGAACTGGCAGCGCATATGAATGAGGTGGAAAATGATATATCAGGACTTGTGGCAGGTTCCCATGAACTTGCCGCAAGGCTGAATACGTTTGAAGTATAGTTGTCAAAATACCGGCAGCCGTTATGGGTTGCAGTTTTTACAAGGGGAATATCCGTCTTTGATCAATTTCTTGCGGAGCCCCTTGTATTTTTTTCGGTTTTTACTGCGCATCTGCTTTACCGAATAACAGTCCGGCTTGTGGAATTTTTTGGTGTTGGTATTTAAAATATAGACCGTGGATGCGTGTTCCTTTGCAGAACTTTTATGGGAATTCTGGTTATTTTTTCTACGCAGATGACTGTCACCGGTGGCATAATCTATGGCAACACCCGGTTGCACATTGTAGCAGTACACACAAAAAGAGATTCCCTTTCCCTGATCCTCTACAGAGTAGGCTTCCATCAGTACACCGGAGGCAACTAAATCACTGCCTTTAAAAACCGGTGTCACACGGTATAAAACATGGTTTTTGGTTTTGTCGATATACTGGGCCGTCTTTGTCTCATAAGGCAGCATGCCTTCGTTGTTCAGATAACGGGTACCGGTAATCAGATTCTTTTTGTTGGCATTTTCAGCTGTAAGACAGTAAGCGATCAGATGGCAGCGGTTGTACAGATAGTTTCCGTCTACCACGCCGCTGTATTTGACCGTATGCCAGCCAGAAGGCCGGATCTGTCCGATTTCCCCGCGCTTTTCAGTCGGCATGGTATCAATGCTTACATTGGCATAGGCGACACCGCAGCGTCCGAGTTTATCAAGTTTATGATACGACTCAAAACTTTTGGTGTTTTGCTTTTCCCGCGAAGTAAAATAGGGCTGGTTGCCGTGTACAACAACAGAAGCTTTTCCGTTGTATTTTGGTACTTCATTGAGTGAAAAACTGTTTTTGGTGTTCTTTTTGGCAGCTTGTGCAGTCGTAAGGAGTGCTGCAGAATTGGAACTTGTATCAGAAATGGATGGTACAGGTACAAAAGCTACGGAAAAAGCGAGTAAAACAGCAAGCAAAGAAGTCCTGCATCTGGTGAAGTGTAATCGTTTCAATGGGATTTCCTCCTGATTCCGTTATGATTTGTTTCTCTTATTATATCATAGTACAAAAGTTTTTGCTAAAAAAAACGAAAAGAGCCAAAAGTGCTAGGAATTATCCACCTTTTATGATACCATAATAAGTGTAATTTATTATGAACAGAAGGGGGATACTTATATGGCAAAAGAACTAGTTGCGATGTTGCTTGCCGGAGGCCAGGGGTCCAGATTATATGCACTGACACAGAAGCTTGCAAAGCCTGCAGTTCCGTTTGGGGGAAAGTACCGTATCATTGATTTTCCGCTGTCGAACTGCGTAAATTCAGGAATTGATACGGTGGGTATTCTGACCCAGTATCAGCCGTTTGTGTTAAACGAGTATATTGGAAATGGCCAGCCGTGGGATCTGGACCGTCTTTACGGAGGTGTGCATGTGCTTCCGCCGTACCAGAAAGCATCGGGGTCTGACTGGTACAAAGGCACGGCAAATGCTATTTATCAGAATATTGCTTTTATTGAACGCTATGATCCGCAGTATGTAATTATTCTCTCGGGAGACCAGATCTGCAAACAGGATTACAGTGATTTTCTTGAATTCCATAAGAAGAAGGGAGCAGAATTTTCGGTCGCAGTCATGGAAGTACCGTGGGAGGATGCATCCCGTTTTGGTCTGATGGTAGCAGACGAGGATGATAAGATTACGGAATTCCAGGAGAAACCAAAGGAGCCGAAATCCAATCTTGCGTCCATGGGAATCTACATATTCAACTGGGATATTTTAAAAAAATATCTGATTGAGGACGAAGCAGATCCAAATTCAGAGAACGATTTCGGAAACAATATTATTCCAAATCTGTTGCGTGACGGAAGAAAGATGTATGCTTATCATTTCAACGGATACTGGAAAGATGTCGGAACCATTCCGTCTCTGTGGGAGGCAAATATGGAAGTGCTTGATCCGGAGCACAGTGGAATCAATCTGTTTGATGAAAACTGGAAGATTTACAGCCGAAACAGTGGTATGACCGGTCACAGAATCGGAGAGAATGCTGTGTTGGATAACTGTCTGATTACCGATGGATGTAATATCAAGGGAACGGTCAGACATTCGATTCTGTTTTCGGGTGTTACCGTGGAGGAAGGTGCTATCGTAGAGGATGCGGTTGTGATGGGACATTCCACCATTAAGGCAGGTGCAGTTGTCAGACACTGTATCATTGCAGAAAATGCAACCGTAGAAGAAGATGCCGTTGTGGGAGCTAAGCCAGAAGGAGAAGGTGTCGGAGAAGTTGCCACAATTGCAGCGGATGTGACGATCGGAAAAGGCGCCAAAATTGGTCCGAGCGCTATGATTTATGAAGATGTGAAGGAGGGTGAGGAGCAATGTTAAATTCAAAGACAGAGGCATTGGGAATTATTTTCCCGAACAGCTATGATGCAATGGTGCCGGAGCTGGCTTCGGAGCGCCTCATGGCATCCATTCCATTTGCCAGCAGATACCGCATGTGCGATTTTATTCTTTCCAGCATGGTACATAGCGGAATTGACAATATTTCCATTATCGTAAGAAAAAATTACCATTCCCTGCTGGATCATCTCGGCGCCGGCCGTGAGTGGGATCTGGTCCGCAAAAACGGAGGCCTGAATATTGTTCCTCCGTTCGCACAGAAACAGGTAAAGGTATTCGAGGGACGCATCGAGGCACTTGAGAGTCTGCGCGGATATCTGTTAAAGCAGCCACAGAAATATGTCATTATGACCGATGCAAATATTGCCATCAATTTTGATTTTAATGAACTTTTAGATGCGCATATCAAGAGTGGTGCGGATGTGACCATGATGTACCGCAAGCAGGAAATTCCGAAGGCATTTATCCGTCAGAGCAGGGACCGCATGGATCTGTACTATGCACTCGGCATGAACGGAGACCGCGTCAGCAAGATTTACATCAACCCGACCGAAGAGGGGGAGATGAATTTCAGCATGAATATTTATGTGGTAGAACGCGAGTTTTTGATCAATATGATAGATGATGCGTATGTACATGGGCATACTTACTTTGTACGTGACCTTTTGGACAAGCAGATTGACCGGCTGGATATCCGCGGGTTCTGCTACGATGGCTATGTGGTCAATATCCATGATACCCAGAGTTATTTTGAAGAAAATATGCGTCTGTTACAGGAAGAAAACTTAAATGCACTGTTTTCTCCAAATCAGATTTACACCAAGATCCGTGACGATAACCCGACCCGTTATATCAACGGTTCCAAAGCAAAGAATGTTATGGTTGCCGATGGCTGTGTGATCGAGGGAGAAGTCGAAAACAGCGTCCTGTTTCGAGGCGTTCACGTTGGAAAAGGCGCAAAAGTGAAAAACTGTGTGCTGATGCAGGATACCGTAGTGGAAGATAATGCAAGCGTGGAATACGTGATTACCGACAAGAATGTACGTGTCACAGAGGGCAAGTCACTGACCGGAAATGAGTCGTATCAGGTATATGTATCCAAGGGGCAGGTTGTATAATTTTATGCTTTCCAAATAATACAGAGTCTGTTATAATAAGCAAAGATAAAATACTGAGGAGGCAATTGTATTATGGCTGATAGCAGAAAAACAGTTCAGATAAAATCAGATCCCATCGGGGATGTCCGTATCGCAGATGAAGTCGTTGCGATCATTGCAGGACTTGCAGCAACAGAAGTAGATGGCGTCAGTTCCATGGCGGGAAACATCACAAACGAAATTGTCAGCAAGCTCGGCATGAAGAACCTTTCTAAGGGAATCATGATTGAAATTATGGACAACGAAGTAAAGGTTGATGTTGCCATCAACATTGCATATGGTTACAGCATTCCGGAAGTCTCTGCCAAGGTACAGGATAAAGTAAAGGCTGCCATTGAGAATATGACAGGCCTGACAGTCGCTGTTGTCAATGTCCGTATTGCAAGTGTTGATATGGGAACTGACAATTAAATCTTTGTATTCGAAACAGAATATGGTATAATAAAGGATGTCTGAACGAAAGACATCCTTTATTTTTAAGCGAGGAGAGAAGATGACAAGAAGAGAGTTAAGAGAAAATGTATTTAAGATGCTTTTCCGTGTAGAATTTTTTGACGCGGGAGAACTGTCAGAACAGCTGGTATTATTTGGCGAGGAAGTTGACCATGTGACAGACAAGGATTTCCAGTATATCGCAGAGCGCTATCGGGATATCTATAACCATCTGTCAGAAATTGATGAGGCAATCAACGAAGTCGCAAAAGGCTGGAAGACAACCCGTATGGGCAAAGTAGATCTGGCACTGATCCGTCTGGCGGTATATGAGATCCGTTATGATGATGAGATTCCGTTTAAGGTTGCGGTCAATGAGGCTGTGGAACTGGCAAAACAATACGGAACCAATGAGTCACCGGCATTTGTCAATGGAATTCTTGCAAAGTTTGCAGAATGATGAAACATGTATATTCGGTAGGGCAGGTAAATAAATACATTAAAAATATGTTCGCTCAGGACTTTATGCTGCACCATATCAGCATCAAGGGAGAGGTATCTAACTGTAAGTATCACTCCAGCGGGCATATTTATTTTACAATGAAAGATGCAGACGGAACGATAAACGCGATCATGTTTGCAGGAAGCCGCAGGGAAGGATTAAAATTTCCGATGAAAGAGGGCGACCGCGTGGTTGTGACCGGATCCGTGGAAGTGTATGAAAGAGATGGCAGATACCAGATCTATGCACGGACGATTGAACGGGACGGAGAGGGAAATCTGTATCTGAAATTTGAAGCGTTAAAGCGGGAGCTTGAAGAGATGGGAATGTTTGCGGAGGAATACAAACAGCCCATTCCCACCTATGCAAAAACCGTGGGGATTGTTACGGCAGAGACCGGGGCAGCGATTCAGGATATCCGCAATATTGCAGGGCGCAGGAACCCGTATGTGCAGCTGATTCTCTGCCCGGCCCTGGTGCAGGGAGAGGGTGCGGCAGCATCAATTGTCCATGGAATTCATGCACTTGAACAGATCGGCGTGGATGTAATCATTGTCGGACGGGGCGGTGGATCCATAGAGGATCTGTGGGCATTTAACGAAGAAATGGTGGCACGGGCCATTTTTGACTGCCGGATTCCGGTGATCTCCGCTGTCGGTCATCAGACGGACTTTACGATTGCAGATTATGTCGCAGACCTGCGGGCACCGACTCCGTCTGCAGCAGCGGAGCTGGCGGTGTTTGATTACCGGCAGGCAATGCAGGAACTGCTTGGCATGCGGCAGCAGATGGACAAAGAACTCCAAAGGAAAGTAACCGTGGCAAGAAACCACCTGGAGCACCAGAGGATGCGCCTGCACTATCTCAGCCCTCAGCAGCGGATGAATGAAAACCGGCGAAGAGTGGCAGAGTATGAAGAGAAACTGACCGGACGCATGGAGGAACTGCTGCGTGAGCGCAGACACCGTCTGGCACTTCTGGCAGGCACGCTGGAGAGCTATTCCCCGGTAAAGAAACTCAGTGGAGGGTATGCATTCGTGGAGGATGGGAACCATCAGGCACTGCGGAGCATCCACCAGATCAGGAAAAAAGATACCGTGCAGATCCATTTGCTGGATGGCACACTGACGGCAGCAGTGACAGAAATTCAGGCAGCCGAAGGAGTAAAAAATGAGTGATGAATTAGAAAAAAAAGAACCGGGACTGGAGGAACGGTTTGCAAAGATCAATTCCATACTTGATGCGATGGAAGACGAAAACGTAACGTTAGACCGTTCGTTTGCCCTATACAAAGAGGGACTGGAACAGATCAAAGCAGCCGGCCAGTCTTTGGATACGATAGAAAAGGCAATGCTTGTACTGAACCAGGATGGAAAATTGGAGGAATTCTGATGGAGATCAGACAGGAAATAAAACGCAGGGCGGCAGACATTGAAGCACGGATCGCACCGTTTCTGCCACAGGAAAAGGGGTTTCAGCAGACCGTGCTCGATGCCATGGAATACAGTGTTTTTGCAGGCGGAAAGCGTCTGCGGCCGATGCTGATGGAAGCATCTTACCAGATGTTTGATGGAACGAATCCAGCAATTGATGATTTTATGGCGGCGATTGAGATGATCCACACCTATTCACTGATCCATGATGATCTTCCGGCTATGGATAACGACGAATACCGGCGTGGGAAAAAGACAACCCACGCGGTATACGGGGAAGCAATGGCAATTCTTGCGGGGGATGCGCTTTTAAATTATGCGTTTGAGACCGTGGCAGCAGCGCTGACCAGAAACGAAGGAGATTGGAGAATTGTCAGGGCTTTTTCCGTGCTGGCACAAAAAGCGGGTATATACGGAATGATCGGCGGCCAGGTGGTGGATGTGGAGAGTGAGAAAACCGGACAGACCATCGACCGTAACCGGCTGGACTTTATCTACCGGTTAAAAACCGGAGCGCTGATTGAAGCATCGCTTATGATCGGAGCCATTTTGGCAGGCGCGGATGAAGTGTCGGTTGCGCGTATGCAGGAAGCCGGAGCAAAGCTGGGACTTGCCTTTCAGATTCAGGATGATATTCTCGATGTCACGGGATCTTTTGAAAAACTCGGTAAACCGATCGGCAGTGATGCGGAAAATGAGAAGGCAACCTATGTGACATTTGAGGGGCTGGAGCAGGCAAAAAAGGATGTAGAGCGGCTTTCCGGGGAAGCAATAAAGATACTGGATGAATTTGAAGGAGAGCATACGTTTCTGCATGACCTGTTTTTCTATTTGATCAACAGGGATCATTAATTTTTCGAGGGCAACATGGTTTTAGATCGGATAAAAAAAGTAAATGATATCAAACAACTAAACGAGGAAGAACTGGCAGAGCTACAGGAAGAAATCCGTGATTTTCTGGTGGAAAATATTGCAAAAACCGGAGGACATCTGGCATCGAATCTGGGTGTGATTGAACTGACGATGGCGCTTCATCTGTCATTTGACCTGACGAGAGACCGGATTATCTGGGATGTCGGACATCAGTCCTACACGCACAAGATTTTAACCGGGCGTAAGTTGGGGTTTGCCACTTTACGGCAGTATGGCGGGATGAGCGGATTCCCAAAGACACAGGAAGATCCGGCGGATGCATTCAATACCGGGCACAGCTCCACGTCCATTTCCGCAGGACTTGGCATGGCGCAGGCAAGGGAACTGACCGGTGACAATTATTATGTGGTCTCTGTGATCGGAGACGGGGCACTGACCGGCGGTATGGCATACGAAGCAATGAACAATGCTTCCCGCATGAAAACCAATTTTATTATTGTGTTAAATGATAACCAGATGTCGATCTCCGAAAATGTGGGAGGAATGAACCAGTATCTGAATTCCTTCCGCACCTCGGATGCCTATCTGGATTTAAAAGACGGTGTGACAAATTCCCTAAACCGGATTCCGGTTGTGGGGGAGCGGATGGTCAAACGGATCCGCAACGCCAAAAGCGGTATCAAACAGCTGTTTGTTCCGGGAATGTTTTTTGAAAATATGGGTATCACATATTTAGGCCCGGTGGATGGCACCAACATAAAAGAAATCCGAAAAGTGCTTGCGGAGGCAAAGCGTGTGCGCGGTCCGGTGCTGGTTCATGTACGCACGATCAAGGGAGAGGGATATCTTCCTGCCGAGCGTCATCCGGCGCGCTTCCATGGAACGGGACCGTTTGACATTGACACCGGTGTTCCGCTGTATCATCAGGAAAAAGCGCATTACACGGATGTGTTTTCCACCGTCATGCGCAAAATGGGGGAGCGGGAGCCGAAGGTGGTTGCGATTACCGCAGCGATGGCAGACGGAACCGGTTTAAAGAGATTTAAAAATCTTTTCCCGGAACGTTTTTTTGATGTGGGAATTGCAGAGGAGCATGCAGTGACGTTTGCGGCCGGTATGGCAAAGGCGGGACTCAAACCGGTATTTGCGGTGTATTCTTCCTTTTTACAGCGTGCCTATGACCAGGTATTACATGATGTGTGTGCACAGAATCTCCCGGTTGTGTTTGCCGTAGACCGTGCAGGATTAGTCGGAAAGGATGGCGCCACGCATCAGGGAATTTTTGACCTGTCGTATCTGTCAAGTATTCCGAACCTGACGGTTATGGCTCCGAAAAACAAATGGGAGCTTTCCGATATGCTCAAGTATGCGATTGCTGCAGAGGAACCGGTGGCGATCCGTTATCCGCGCGGAGAAGCCTGCGATCTCTGGAAAGATCAGCGGGCACCGATTCAAAAAGGCTGTGCGGAAGTACTCGCCGAGGGTACATACGCTGCACTTTTTGCGATCGGTTCGATGGTGGAAACCGCCTGGCAGGTAAGAAAAAAACTGGCAGAAAAAGGAATCCCGACAACGGTGGTAAATGCAAGATTTGCCATGCCACTGGATAAAAACTGCCTGCGGAAACTGGCAGAATCCCATCCGCTTCTTGTGACGATGGAAGAGAACGTGGCAAGCGGGGGATTTGGAGAGCATGTGGCTGCATTTCTGGAGGAGGAAGCACTGCATACAAAGGTCCTCAGGATTGCAATTCCTGACTGCTTTGTGGAACATGGAAGTGTTGGCGAATTAAAAAAAGCACTGGGACTGGATGCAGATTCCGTGACGGAAAAAATATTAGCAGAATTACCGGAGGAATTATGAAAGAACGATTGGATGTACTTCTTGTAAAACGTGGTCTGGCACCATCGCGGGAAAAGGCAAAGACCATGATTATGGAAGGCAATGTATTTGTCAACAATAACCGGGAGGATAAGGCGGGAAGCACTTTTGCAGAGGATGCTCCGATTGAGATCCACGGAAATACATTGAAATATGTCAGCCGCGGCGGTCTGAAACTGGAAAAAGCGATGACACATTTTTCCATTTCCTTAGATGGCATGGTGTGCATGGACATCGGTGCTTCGACGGGCGGGTTTACGGACTGCATGCTGCAGAACGGGGCAAAGAAAGTGTATTCCGTTGATGTGGGATATGGCCAGTTTGCATGGAAACTGCGCCAGGACCCAAGGGTTGTCTGTATGGAAAAAACAAACATCCGCTATGTCACACCGGAAGATATCGATGATGTGCTCGATTTTGCTTCGGTGGATGTCTCATTTATTTCCCTGACCAAAGTGCTCCCGGCGGCATATGCACTGTTAAAGGACGGCGGACAGATGGTGTGTCTGATCAAACCACAGTTTGAAGCCGGACGGGAAAAAGTGGGAAAGAAAGGCGTGGTACGTGATAAGGCCGTTCACGAGGAAGTGATCGAGAGGATCATTACCTTTGCACTGGAAAACGGATTTTCGGTACACAATCTGGAATACTCACCGATCAAGGGACCGGAGGGAAACATCGAGTATCTCGTGCATATTGAAAAATCGGACGAAGCAATAAAGGAGGAATCCGTGGATATTCACGCAGTTGTGGAAGCAGCACACGGAGAATTGGATAAGTAGATGCGTAAATTTATGTTGATCACGAACCGGTACAAAGATCGTGATCTGACACTCTCAAACGAAATTGTCTCGTACATACAACAAAAGGGCGGCAGTGCTGCAATCTGTGTCAGCAATGTGGAGGATGATAACCAGAAAGATTTTGCACTTTCCGAGATTCCGGCAGACACGGAATGTATCCTTGTTCTCGGCGGAGACGGCACGTTAATCCGCGCAGCAACCAAGGTGGAGGCGCTGCAGATTCCGCTGATCGGTGTCAACCTTGGGACACTGGGGTATCTGTGTGAGCTTGAGGAAGCTACCGTATTTCATGCCATCGACTGTCTGATGCAGGATGATTGCATCATGGAAGAGCGGATTGTTCTGACCGGCGAAAAAATTGGCGGAAACGGCGCACATATGGCATTGAATGATGTCGTGATCCACTGGTCCGGGGATCTGTCCATGCTGCTTTTAAATGTGTATGTCAATGGGGAATATCTGACAACTTACCACGCAGATGGCGTGATTGTTGCGACACCGACCGGTTCCACGGGGTATAATCTTTCCACCGGAGGTCCGATCGTGGACCCGAAAGCAAGGGTACTTCTTCTGACACCGATCAATGCACATGACTTAAACTCCAAAAGCATTGTGTTTGGAGCGGAGGATGTTGTGGAGATTAAGATGGGAAGCAGACGGTTTCAAAAGGACGAGACGGCATGTGTCAGCTTTGACGGGGACACACCGGAGCATCTGCACGTGGGAGACCGTGTGCGGATTGCACAGGCACAAAGTACCATCTGGATCTGCAAAATCAGTAACCAGAGTTTCCTGGAAATACTGAGGAAAAAGATGAGACCGTAGGACGCAAAGGAGGACATATGAAAACAACACGACAGGCAAAGATACTCGAATTGATTCAGAAAAACGATGTGGAAACACAGGAAGAATTGTCCGCATATCTCGAAAAAGAAGGGTTTCAGGTTACCCAGGCAACCGTATCCCGTGATATCCGTGAACTGAAGCTGACAAAGATTTCGACCGACAACGGCAGACAAAAATATGCGGTGATTACGGACGCGGATTCCAATATGATGGAAAAATATGCAAGGGTTCTCCGGGAAGGATTTTTGTCCGTGGATGCAGCGGAAAATATAGTTGTGATCAAAACCGTGTCCGGCATGGCGGGAGCCGTTGCGGCTGCAGTAGATGCCATGCGTATGCAGGAGATTGTCGGCTCACTTGCGGGAGACGACACGATTCTGTGTGTGATCCGTACGTCCGATGACGCGGTGCACATCATGAAAAAGCTTCGGAAAATTGTAGAACAGTAATAAAAATGCTTCGGAAAAGTAGAAGGAGAATGTATGTTACAAAATCTACATGTGAAGAACCTCGCTCTTATTACAGAAACAGAGGTAGAATTTAAAGAAGGACTTAATATTTTGACAGGAGAGACCGGTGCCGGTAAATCCATCATCATTGGTTCGGTCGCACTGGCACTCGGAGAGAAGGTTCCAAAGGAACTGCTCCGGGATAACGAAGAGACCGCACTTGTGGAGCTGGTCTTTTCGGTTGAAAACCCAAAGGTTCTGGATGCGATCCGGCAACTGGGCATAGAAACAGAGGATGAAACAGTAATATTAAGTCGTAAGATAACTTCCGGAAGGGCAATTGCGCGGATCAATGGAGAAGCAGTGTCTGCTTCCCGGTTAAAAGAGGTGGCGTCTTTGCTCATCGATATTCACGGACAGCATGAGCACCAGTCCCTTCTTTCCAAAAAGAAACATCTGGAAATCCTCGATGCCTATGCAAAAGACGCGCTGGGAGAAAAAAAGGAGCGCCTTGCCGCCTGTTATCAGGAATACCGGAAACTGAAAAAAGAGTGGGAGTCCTCGTCTTTGGATACCGAGGAGCGCGCCAGAGAGTTGTCGTTTCTTGCGTATGAAGTAAAGGAAATCGAAGAGGCACAGCTTTCCGTCGGGGAGGATACCCGGCTGGAAGAACAGTATCGCAGATTTGCAAACGCAAAAAAGATCATGGATGCCATATCGGCTGCCGGTGCAGCTACCGGGGGAGACGGCGGTACCGGAGAGAATGCATCGGAACTTATCAGCCGTGCCCTGCGGGAAGTCAGTTCGGTTTCGGCATATGAGGAGCGCATTGCGCAGATGGAACAGATGCTTACCGATATTGATAATCTGCTGAGCGATTTCAATCATGAGATTTCTTCCTACCTGTCGGGGGAGGAATTTGATGACGAAGTCTTTTATCAGACCGAAAAGAGGCTTGATGAGATCAATCACCTGAAATCCAAGTATGGAAATACGATGGAAGAGATTCTGCAGTCAGCGGAAGAAAAAACAAAGCGTATTGCCGTATTACAGGATTATGATAAATACTTAAATGATCTTTTAACTTCCATGAACCGGAAGAAAGAAGAATTGGACGGACTGTGTGCAGAGGTTTCCGAAATCCGGAAGAAAGCGGCAAAGGGATTGACGAAAGCGATTGCACAGGCACTTGAAGATCTGAATTTTTTAGATGTGCAGTTTACGATGGAATTCCGGAAGACGGAGTACAGTGCCGGAGGCTGGGATGAGGCAGAATTTATGATCTCCACCAATCCGGGAGAACCGTTAAAGCCTTTGGGAAAGGTCGCTTCCGGCGGAGAACTTTCCCGTATTGCGCTCGCGGTCAAGACCGTCATGGCGGATACGGATGAGATTCCGACGTTGATCTTTGATGAGATTGACAGTGGAATCAGCGGGCGTACGGCACAGATGGTATCGCAGAAGATGAAGCTGCTGGCAAAGACGCACCAGATCATCTGCATCACTCATCTGCCGCAGATTGCTGCCATGGCAGATGCCCATTTCCTGATTGAAAAATCGGTGGAGCATGCGTCCACGGTTTCCCGGATTCATCCGCTGCGGGAAGAGGAAAGTATCGAGGAACTGGCGCGGATGCTTGGCGGCGTGGAGATCACGGATACGGTTTTACAAAACGCACGCGAGATGAAACGTCTGGCAGAAAAATACGAATAGATAAAACCAAAGTCCGCATACTAAAGGTATCCGAGAAGATAGGAGAACCTTTGGCATGCGGTCTTTTTATATGCGTATATTCAAAAATATTATCTGTATTTATGTTCTGGCGCTGTGCTGCTTTGCCTATGCCACCATGATACATGCCATTCCCGATCATGTATACGTGCAGGAGGGGCAGAAACTGGAACTGGACAAAAAAATTCCGGTCACACTGGCAATGTCTACAAAACCGCAATCCGTTATGGCACAGATCGGGGCGCGGACGTTTCAAGCAATGAAGCAGGAACGGGCAGTGGAAACGTGCAGCCAGCTGAAGCAGGGGGAATATACACTGACCTGCTATCTGTTTGGCATCCTTCCTATGAAAGAGGTGCAGGTTTCCGTGGTGAACGGAAAATCTTTATACGTGAGCGGACAGGTGGTGGGCATTTACGGGGCTGCCCAGGGAGTACTGGTGCTGGGATCCGGCCCGGTGGAAACTGTGGACGGAAGCAGCCAGCAGCCGGCAGAACACATTGTATTTCCGGGGGATTATATTACTGCTGTAAATGGAAAAGCGGTCACGAAAAAAGAAGAACTGATGGAGCGGATCAATCAGTACGGGGAACAACCGGTGGTGTTGACCCTGTGGCGTGGAGCCGAGCAGATTCAGGTATCGGTGGAGCCGGCTGAGGCAGCAGAACACAAAGGCTATCGTCTGGGACTCTGGGTGAAAGATGACATGGCAGGGATCGGCACGCTGACCTATTTTGATCAGGACGGAAACTTCGGGGCACTGGGACACGGAATCGGAAACGGACAGACCAAAGACCTGCTCCGTCTGTCAGACGGCCGGCTGTACAAAGCACAGGTGCTCGGTATCAAAAAAGGTGTCCGGGGAACACCGGGAGAGCTGGAGGGAGTTGTCTATTATGGGAAAGACAACCAGATCGGAGAAGTGTCCAGCAATACACAAATCGGTATCTATGGCACGCTGACGAAAAACTTCCGGGAAGAAAAGAAAAACGAAAGTCTGTTGTGTCCGGTCGGTTACAAACAGGAGATTCAGACAAAGGATGCGGTAATTCTGTCGGATGCGTCAGGGGAACTGCAGTCGTATCGCATCGTAATTGATGATCTTGATTATACACCGGGAGATAAAAATAAGGGAATCCGTTTTCATGTGGAGGATGAGAACCTGCTGAAGCTGACCGGCGGAATCGTGCAGGGACTCTCCGGAAGTCCGATCCTGCAGGATGGAAAACTGATCGGTGCCGTGACCCATGTGCTTGTTAACGATCCAACGAAAGGATATGGCATTTTTGTGGAGGAAATGACGGCAAATAAAATAGGACAAAAGACCTAGATGTGAAATTTGCACAAAAAAAGAAACGGTAAAATGCAATAAAGTTATATTTTATACATGAAAAAGGATTGCAATAGAGAATAAAAAAGGTTATAATAATCATTAATTGCTCGAAATTATTCGAAAATAATAAATGTTTAACGTAGTGGGAGTATTACATGGATAAGTTGGTAGGGTTTGCCCGGAAGAAGCGACTGGGCGATCTGCTTGTGGATGCAGGAGTCATTTCGCAGGATCAGCTGGTAAAAGCGTTACAGGTCCAGAAAACAGAAAAACAGGGAGAGCGTCTCGGAGTGGTACTGATAGATCTGGGGTTTACAGACGAAAAACAGATCGTAGAGGCACTGAAGGCACAGCTGAAAATACAGAGTGTCGATCTGTCAACCCTGCGCATCCCGGAGGAAATCATCCGGCTTTTGGACGAGGCAGTGCTGCGGAAGTATAATCTGATTCCGTTTAAGTTCAATGAGAAAAATCCCAATCTTTTGTGCGTGGCAATGAGCGATCCGCTGGATATCCGGGCGATGGACGATGTTTCCATCATTACCGGGTGTCAGGTGGAGCGTTTTGCTGCGACCCCGAGTGATATTGCGGCAGCCATCGACCGTTACTATGGAAATGCAGAAGCCCTGCGTGTGGCAGAACAGTATACAAGGGAAAAGCAGGAACAGGCAAAAGCCAGGGCAGCCCTAGATCCCGGGAGTGGAAACGATGAGAACAATGTCCAGCAGGCACCGATTGTCAAACTGTTAGGACAGATCATCGAGCAGGCAGTCCATAAGAGAGCCAGCGATATCCATATCGAGCCGATGGAAAACCAGGTGCGGATCCGGTTCCGTGTGGATGGCGTGCTGCACGAAGCAATGCGGCACGACATCAGCCTGCATGCAGCACTGATTGCAAGAATCAAAATTGTCAGCGGACTTGACATTTCCGAAAAGCGCCGCCCGCAGGACGGTCGTGCGACCAGCATTGTGGACCGGCAGGAATACGACATCCGTGTGTCCGTGCTTCCGACCGTCTACGGGGAAAAGGTCGTTATGCGTCTCGCACAGAAAAAAGCACTGACATTGGACAAGCGGGATCTGGGATTCCCGGAGGACGAATTAAAAAAGTTTGACCACATCCTAAGCCATCCGAACGGGCTTATTCTCGTCACGGGACCGACCGGAAGCGGTAAGTCCACGACATTATATACCGCATTAAATGAATTAAACGTAGAAGGTGTCAATATCATCACGGTAGAAGATCCGGTTGAGGCGAACTTAAACGGGGTCAACCAGGTACAGGTAAACGAAAAGGCGGGACTTACCTTTTCCTCGGCACTGCGTTCCATCCTGCGTCAGGATCCGGACATCATCATGATCGGGGAGATCCGTGACCAGGAGACCGCAGAGATTGCGGTAAAGGCATCCATCACCGGACATCTGGTGGTCAGCACCTTACATACAAACAGTTCGGCAAATACCATCACCCGTCTGGCAGATATGGGAGTGGAAAACTACCTGATTGCAGATTCCGTGGTCGGGGTAATCGCCCAGCGTCTGGTGCGCCGGGTCTGTCCGGCATGCGGAATTGTCCGGGAGGCAACCGCAGGGGAGAAAAAGATACTCGGCATAAAGGATCCTACCAGACGGATCAATGTCCGCACACCGGGGCACAAAGAATGTGTCCGCTGCGGTGGAACCGGATACTATGGAAGAATCGGTATTTATGAGATTATGCCGGTCACGGCAGACCTGCGGCAGGCGATCAACCGTGGGGAGAATGCGGACGTGCTCGAGGAGATCGCATTAACACATGGCATGAAAACACTCCGCATGAGTGCCATTGATTACGCACTGCGTGGAATCACTACCGTCGAGGAAGTGCAGCGTGTGGCATATGATGACGAAGATGATTAAATAAAAAGGGAAGGGAAGGCAGCAAAACAGATGGAATTGTCAATGTATACGCTTCTTTCGATAGCAAAAGCACATCATGCGTCCGACTTACATATTACCGTGGGGGTACGGCCGAAGTGCAGGATCAGCGGAACACTTTATGAAATGGACGGATTTGAGAAACTGACACCAGCGATGACCAAAGAACTGGTGGAATCCATGTTTAACGAAAAACAGAAAAAAACCATGGAAGCCACAGGGGAAGTGGACTTTGCCTACACGGATACGCGTGTGGGACGGTTCCGTGTCAACGCTTTCCACCAGAGAGGTTCCTATGCGGCTGTACTGCGTATCGTGGCAAGCGATATCCCGACACCGGAGGACCTCGGGGTGCCGGAAGCGGTCCTTGGGCTGACAAAGAAAAAGCGTGGGCTTGTCCTTGTCACGGGACCGACCGGAAGCGGTAAATCCACCACACTGGCATCTTTGATTGATGTCATCAATAAAGAACGGAACGAACATATCATTACACTCGAAGATCCGATCGAGTATTTACATAAACACAATCGGTCAATTGTAAACCAAAGAGAAATTGGCCTTGATACGGATTCCTATGGAAATGCGCTTCGTGCAGCACTCCGTGAAGACCCGGATATTATCCTTGTGGGAGAGATGAGAGATTTTGATACGATTTCCACCGCGATTACGGCGGCAGAGACCGGACATCTGGTATTTTCCACATTGCATACCATTGGTGCTGCACCTACCATTGAGCGTATTGTCGATGTGTTCCCACCGCACCAGCAGAACCAGATCCGCTCGCAGCTGGCATCGGTTCTTGAGGCGGTAATTTCCCAGCAGCTTCTGCCGACGATCGACGGGAAATCCCGTGTGGCGGCATTTGAAGTCATGCTCGGTACCCCGGCGATCAAAAACCTGATCCGGGAGGATAAGGCACACCAGATTCCATCCATCATGCAGACGAGCAAGAAGATTGGCATGCAGACGATGGATGATTCCTTATTCAGCCTGTACCTGAAACACAAAATCGATGCGGCAAATGCCGTAGAGTATGCACAGGATACAGGAAACATGCAGCAGAAGCTGTTTTAAAAAGGAGTTAAGACATGGCAAGTTATAAATACGAAGTGGTCGGGGCCGATGGAAAACCAAAAACCGGCACCATCGAGGCCGTGAACATGGAAGTCGCTTCGGCAGAACTCAAATCCGGCGGCAACACCATCGTTTCCATCACAAGAGCCAACGCATTTAACAAAGATCTCGAAATCCATATCGGAAAAGCCGTCAGTGTCCGCGAAATGAGCGTATTCTGCCGCCAGTTTGAGAGCGTATTAAATGCCGGTGTGACCGTCGTCGAGGCACTCGACATGCTATCCGAGCAGACCGAGAACAAACCGTTCGCCGATGCAATCGCAGAAGTGCGGGATTCCGTACAGCGTGGGGAGACCCTCGCCGTTGCGATGGCGGAGCACCCGAAGATTTTTCCAAACCTCATGGTGCAGATGGTTGCCGCCGGGGAATCCTCCGGTGGACTGGATAAAGCATTCAGCCGTGTGGGAAGTCAGTTTGAAAAAGAAGCCCACCTGAAGGGGCTGATCATCAAGTCAGCGATTTATCCGGTCATCCTGATTCTTGTTATTATCGTTGTCGTAGCCATCATGATGATTAAGATTGTGCCTACCTTTACTGCCCAGTTTGACGAAGTCGGCGGAAAACTGCCGGGCATCACGCTTGCAGTCATGGCAGTCAGTGATTTCTTTGTGCACAGCTGGTATTTTATTATCGCCATCATCGCCGGCATTGCAATATTTATCCATGCGTGGAAAAAGACAGAGGGCGGGGCACATATATTAGGAAAATTTATTCTAAAGGTACCACTGGTTGGTCCGCTCAGCATCAAGACGGCATCCTCGCGCATGACGCGAACCCTGTCTACACTGATGGGCTCCGGTGTCCAGCTGGTGGATGCACTCGGGCTTGTGACCGAGATGATGGGGAATGCCGTGGTTAAGCAGGCATTAAAAGATGCGACCGAAGAGGTCAGCCGTGGAATCCCGCTCTCGAAGCCACTGGCAGATTCTGGGGTCTTCCCACCGATGGTCTACCACATGATAGAGATCGGCGAGGAAACCGGTAATATGGAAGACATGCTCGACAAAGTCGCAGCATATTATGATGAAGAGGTGGAGTCGGCGACCGAGGCACTGCTTGCCGCAATGGAACCGCTCATCATTATTGTGATGGCAGTTATTGTGGTGCCGATCGTCCTTGCGATCATGATGCCGATGTACAGCCTGTACGACAGCATCGGAGCCTGACCGCGGGCAGAAGAAGGGTTGTTACATGTCTGCCATGAGACATGTGATGATAGATACATAAAAATATATTCAAAAAAGGAGAACAAAGGGTATGAAGAAAATTATGGAACTGCTTCAGAACATGAAAGCAAAGAATGAAAAGAAGGATAACAAAGGTTTCTCTCTTGTAGAGTTGATTATCGTTATCGCAATTATGGCAATTTTGGTAGGTATTGTTGGTACACAGGTAATTCCTTACATCAGTAAGTCAAAGGTCGCAAAGGATCAGCAGGTATTAAATAGTATTTCAACAGCAGGTGTTACTGCATATTCCGAAAATGGGTTAACTGGAGATCTTAATATTGCTAATGTTTTTGATACCACACTTACTGGTGATGCAAAGAAGGTCGCTGATGATATTATTTCGACTTCAGGATTTGCAGATTTAAATGCATTTAAAGCTGCATTAGGTGCTGATGGAAAAGATAATATTACAGCTGTTTCGTTTAAGGTTACAGCTGGAAGCCATAAGGCTGAAACAGAAGTCACATATTCAACAGATCCAAAATATCCAATTAAGAAAGTTGAAGCTACATTATAGTTTAGAATAATTTAGGAGAAACAAATGCTAACCCAACTTACGATTTTTCTTTATATTGTTATATTTTTATACGGAATCGTCATCGGCAGTTTCTTAAATGTGCTGATCTTCCGTATCCCGAAAAAAGAGAATATCGTGCAGTCCTCGCACTGTATGAACTGCGGGCGTAAGCTGGGCTGGCGGGACATGGTTCCTGTATTTTCCTACATAATTCTTCGGGGCAGATGCCGGCAATGTGGTGCTAGGATTTCCATACAGTACCCGTTAATCGAGGCTTTAAATGGTGTGCTGTATGTGGTCGTTTTCATGGCGGGCGGTTTCACGTTCAGCAGTGTGCTGTATTGCCTCATGACATCTGCCCTGATTGTCATTGCGGTCATCGATGAGAGAACCTATCAGATACCGGTTTCCCAGAACCTGTTTCTGGGACTGCTCGGTATCCTCATGACCGTGTATGATTTCCGGCATATCCTGTCCCATATCATCGGGGCAGTCATTGTCAGCCTGTTTTTGTATGGCCTGTATTATTTCTCCTCCGGCAAAGCAATCGGTGGGGGAGACATCAAACTCATGGCATATGCAGGCCTGCTCTTAGGCGCAAAAAACATTATTTTTGCATTTATTCTTGCATGCATTCTTGGCTCCGTCATCCATACCATCCGTATGAAAGTAAGCAAGCGAAACAACCTGCTTGCACTCGGTCCGTACCTTTCGGCAGGCATATTCATCGCCGCACTCTGGGGCAGCCGTTTCTGGACCTGGTATCTCGGTATGATGGGCATTTATTAAAACATGGCATGAACTGCTACGTATGGCATAATTAAAAAAAGTAAAGTTTTTCTTATTCCTGTGGCGAATTTTAAACATCCTTCCTATTCGCCATCTAAATTTTACATCACAACATAACGATGGAAAATGTATGAAAGCCAATTAGCACACGCGATTTTTCTCAAGGGTTAGAGGCCGTTAGAATTTTGTCAGTACCCAGCGATTCCCGTACACGGATGTACGGGAAAGGACGACATGAGCCTGGATGGCGAATGTCGTCCGGTCGCGTCCGGCACGCAAAATCTTTCGCCAAAATTCTTACAGCCTCTTCCCGAAGAGAATATGAGCGGGGGATAATTGTCTTTCATACATTTTCCAGCACAACTGCTAGAAAATATAAAGGAGAAAATGAAAATGGTCAAAAGAGTAGTAAGTATTGAGGCCGGTGTATGGTGGACAAAAGTCGCACTGGCCGATTACCGCAAGAAAAATCCGCCGGTACATAAAGCCTTTGCGTTCCGTACTCCGGAACATGCGGTGGAAGATGGCTATATCCGTGACAAGGAAGCTTTTGCGTCTGCACTGAAAGTCGAACTCAGCAAGCGCGATATCCATGAGAAAGAAGTCGTATTTACCCTTTCTTCCTCAAAAGTCGTGACCCGCGAGGTCATGATCCCATTTGTCAAGGACAATAAGATCATGGGAATCATTGAGGCACAGATCCGTGATTACTTCCCGATGGATGTGAGCAATTACACCATCAGCTACAGCAAGATGGACGTGGAGGAAGAAGACGGAAAGAAGATGCTTAAGCTGCTTCTTGTTGCAATTCCGGATAACCTTTTAAACAACTATGTGACCTTTGCCGAGCTGGCAGGGCTTAAGGTGGAGACGTTTGACTATATCGGAAACGGAACGGTACAGCTTTTGTGCGACAGTTTTCTGGAAAATGCCGTGGTCGTGCAGCTGGAAGAACAGGCAACGGTCATCAGTATTCTGGAAAATAAAAAACTGGTCTTTCAGCGTGTGACACCGTATGGCTATGGAGCTACGATCACGGCAGTGATCGACCATCCGGTGCTTGGCATTGACGATGAGGAGAAAGCACTTGATTTTCTTTTAGAACATAATGTGATATACAACCGTCCGACGGTTCCGGAGATGGGAAACCAGGAGGAGATGAAGCGCCAGCAGGCTCTGGCAGAAGAGGCATATGAGGATCTGGCAGAGTCCCTGCGGTATCATCTGCGCATTGCAAACACGGCGGTTGAGTATTATCAGAACCAGGTCAAACAGGAATTTGTCGGGAATGTCTATCTGGTTGGCGATGGTTCCCGTTTTGCAGGCATGCACAAACTGTTTGCACAGGAGCTTCCGCTTCCACTGCAGGAAATTGATTTCACGAAGGTCATTGATTTACGGAGCGGAAAAAACAAGGCGGCTGAGGGGACGGTAACACCGGATGCGGCATCTTCCGGGATGAGACCGAAGGCGGCAACGGCTGTCGGTTTTCTTTCGGTCATCGGTGCGGCGGTTCATCCGATTGATGCCAGGCCAAAGGACATGCTTGTGGCAGATTCCAAAAAGAACGACCTGCACACGGCATATGTGATTCTGGCGGGGGCAGTACTGGTAAGTGTCCTGCTGATTCTCGGTTCTGGTGTGCGTCAGCTGCTGGCTTATCGTGAGCACCGCAATCTGACCAAACGGATCAATGATCTTTCCTATGTGCAGGAGACGTATGACGATTACGCGCGGGTACAGGCGGAGGAACAGGTGTATGAGAAACTGGATCTTGCCACCATCACGAAAAATGAGCAGCTGTATCCGCTGATTGCGCAGCTGGAAAATGAACTTCCGACAACCATCCATGTAAAAAGCATTCAGACGGATGGTTCGCTGGTAACGCTGAATATGGAGGCAGACCGGAAAGTTACGGTCGGACAGATGCTTTTGAATTTTGCGGATGTGACGCTGCTTGAAAATCTTTCGATTCCGTCCATGTCGGAGGAGTCTGATGAAGACAGCGGCACGGCGACGTGGACGTATACGTTAAATGCTTATTATACCGGTGCATTTCTCGGGGAGGACGGACATCTCATAAAAGAAGCGGTTCCGTCTGCGGATACCGATGCCGATACAGACAGCGTGGAAGGAGAGGAGCAGACCAATGAATAGATTTAAAATTTCAGATTCCGACAAGCGGCTGCTGCTCATTTTCTGTGCGATTGTCATAGTGGCATGTTCGTATTTCTTTATTTTCAGTAAGGGAATGAGCAAGGCAGCGAAGATCGAAGAGCAGAATACGGCTGATCAGGCGAAAGTGCAGCAGATGGAACAGATGGAGGCAGGTCTTCCGAAGGTAAAAGAAAATATCCAGCGGATGGTGAAAAAGCAGAAGACGATTATCGGTATGTATCCTTCGGCAATGACAACCGAGAAGGCCATTGAGTCGTTACAGGCGTATGAGGATAACAGCAGCGATTTCCATATTACGGACATTACGTTTACCATGAACCAGCCGCTTGCTGTGGATGTGCAGACCGATGGCACGGACACGGCTGCAGGAACGGATGCTTCTTCCACTACCGCACCGGATGCAGAGGCATCTTCTGCATCCGAAAGCCAGAGTGAGGAGAGCACACAGGGGGCAGACGCAGCAGAACAGGAAACGGCAGGACCGGAGCAAAAAGAGGTTCGGGGATATTATGCCTCTATCGGTATCCGCTATGAGGCAGGCTATGCCGGGTTAAAGGAAATGATTGCTTATGTCAACAATTTTAAGGATCGTACAACGATTTCACAGTTTACGGCAAATTATGATGATTCCACCGGAAAATTAAACGGGGAGATGACCCTGAATATGTATTATCTGGAGAACACCGGAAAAGAGTATGTTCCACCGGTATTCCCGAATATGTCAAAAGGTGTGATGAGTATTTTTGGCAGAAGCACATCGCTTGAAACTGCACCGTAAAACGGATGGGAAGGAGGTCCGCAGATGAAGAGACAACCGAATAACAATGGTGGATTTTCCCTGCTGGAAGTCATCCTTGCCATGGCAATTCTTGCCATTATTTCCATTCCGCTGCTGTCTTATTTTACGCAGTCCATGAAGTACAATGCGATGATGGCGGACAAACAGCATGCAACCAATCTGGCGCAGGAAGTGCTGGAGGATTTAAAAAACCAAAAAGAGCTGGCTGTGGTGACGACAGGGGCAGGATTTCGTGTTCCCTATCTGGAAGGAAAGGGCTATACCCTGCTCCTTGAGACTCCGGCGGCTGCCCCGGCACCGGCATTTCAGGCGGAGAATGTGTACTACGCATCGGCAGGCATTTCCGGCAGGGCGTATGATGTCGAGGTTTCCGTCAGTACGGCTGCAGCTGAAAATGACACCAATATCCCACAGATCGAAGGGATTGATGACACAAAAGATGTTGTGGCACTGGAACATAACCAGCTGCAGGAAGCAATGACGTATTTTTCGGAAAAAAATATGACATATGCCGCTGCACATCCGGGAACGCTTCCGCTTGGGGATAGTGAACTGCAGGCGAAGATGAAGCGGAAATTTTCGGTCACGGCAGACAGCACGCATGTCCGGGTGGCATGCAGCTATACATGTGGGGAAACAGGCGATGAGGTATTGGGCATAGATCCTTCGGAAGTATACGAATGTAATGAGTTTGCAGAGGAAGACATCCGTGACGTGGAACATATCTACCTTATGTACCATGTGGCGCAGGACAGCGATACGATGGAGGTTACATACGCTGCCGGTGTGAATCCCAAGCTGGTGTTTGTATGCCAGAATATTGCGGATGTCAACAGCATCAGACCGGATTATAAGATGACGGTATTGCCGCAGGGATGCCCGATGCCGTCTGTGGCATCAAACCTTGGCAACAAGTCGTATCCGGATGATCCGGCTGCGGTGACCAACAAGGGAGCAATTTATCAGGACAGCTTTAAGCTGCCGGCTGGGTCGGTTGCCCCTCTGGTGGCAAGCAGCGGGGGAGTGCGAAAGGTCGATCTGACGGTCTGTGTATATAAGAAAGGCAAGGGCGGAAACAATCCGGATAAGGAAAAGTACCGTTATATTACGGTCAGCACGTCGAAAGGAGAGTAGCGATGAAAGGAAACCGGTTCAAACAGGATAACCGTGGCGCCTCCCTGCTTGCCGTACTGGTTCTGATGGTTGTGGTAAGCCTGATTGCCGTGGTGATCACGAAGATTACGATTGTCAATATTGAGATGAAGGAAGTGGAACGCGGCACGAAGAAAAATTTCTACAGTGCGGATGAACTGATGGATAATCTGCGTGCCGGTGCAAGGGAACTTGCAGAGCAGTCACTGGAGAAAGCGTATGCGGATGTCCTTGAAAATTACCTGACGTATTCTGCTTCCGGCGGGGATGTGCAGAAAGTATTTGCCACCAAATATATGGACGGGCTGCAGAAGCAGTTTGCAGAAAACCACACAGATCCGGCAGTTGGTGCGTCGGATACCATGGACGCTTCCGGCAATGTGGCATACCGGGTTTCCGGCTATGATACGGATACGGTAAAAAGCTGCATCAAAGAAGCCGCAGACCAGGGATGCTATATCCCTGCCGCAGATCCAAAATATGAGGTGGATTACGGTGCAGGGACGTTTACGTTAAAGGGTGTGCAGATCCGGTATAAAGATGCACAGGATTATGAGACAACGATCAAAACCGACCTTGTGTTTTCCACCCCGAAGATGAATTTCTCCGGCAGGGGGCAGGTGCAGGAGTTTATGCGTTATGCGCTGATAGCCGACAGACAAATCAACATCGGGGCACAGAATGTGACAGTGGATGGCAGTGTGTATGCCGGGGCAGACGGAATTTATGCGTCCACGGGAGGAAACGGTACGATCAAGGGGAAGACAGTTCTTACACGCGGGGATATCGTGACGGAGAGCGGATCAGACCTGACGGTCGGGGACGGTGGTTCCTCGATCTGGGCAGAAAATATAAAGACATCGTCTGCCGGAACCAACGGTGCTTCTTCTATCCATATGAACGGAAATATGTATGTGGCGGATGATCTGGAACTGGCTGGCAGGGGGAGCTCCGTGACTTTGCAGGGCAATTATTACGGCTATAATTTTCAGAAAAATTATGGCGCACAGGATCCGGATTCTGCAAAAAAGGCGGAGTTTAGCAGTGCCATGATGGTCAATGGAAAAAGCAGCCATCTGGATATCAAAGGGTTGAATTACCTGCTTTTGGCAGGGCGGACGTTTATTTCGCGAAAGCTCGATGCCAGTAACGAGGATATTCTGATGGGCGAGTCCATCTCCGCGCGGACGAACCAGCTGGCATATTATGTTCCACTGGAATATGTGTCGGGAGATGGCAGAAGTCTGGATCAAAAGAAGTATGCGGCATATACCGGAATCAGTGAAAGTACGCTGAAAGGATATTTAAACAGCAGCCGGCAGGTGGTTCCCTATTATTTTCCGGGTGGGGTCTATTATTACCTGAATTTTAATTCAGAGAAGTCTGCGAATGACTTTTTTTCCGATTATTATGTGAACAATCAGGGGAAAACGGCACAGTATGCCAATATCTATCTGGATGAGGATGCATTGATTGTGGATTCCAATACGATTATGACGTTTTCCGGGGACATTTTAAAACGGGCGGCTTCTGCAGATATGCTGGAGGTTGGAACGTATACGATTGCGCCGGACAACTGGAAAGACAGCAGTGGGTTATACTGGAAGTACTGTTCGAAGCTTGCCGTGCGCTATAAGTCGCTGGAACTGGGACTGACGGATCAGGGGCAGGGAGTGACCGAAGACAATGTCCGTCTGACGTCTACGGATGCCAGTGGGCATGAAGTGATTGACAAAACGGTAAATCCGCTGTTTGACTATCTGATTGACCGGAGTGCATTTACCACAGAGGTGGAGAAACACAAGGCATCCCCGACGGCTTCGGAAACGGTGTATTCCCCGGCCGCAGATGTATACCTGATTGAAAATGCCGGAACTTATGCACTTCCAGCTACGGTTACAAAGGGAATTGTCATTGCAACCGGGGATGTCAGGGTGTCCGGCCAGTTTGAGGGAATGATTATTTCCGGTGGGGTGATCTCTTTTGATTCCAATGCTTCGGTACGGGGAAACAAGCTTTTGGTTTCCCAGCTGTTTACCGAGGACCAGAAACGGGATACTCCGCTGTTTTCCCAGTTTTTCAAAGGCTGTTCTTCCCTTGCGGCATCAAATATTTCCGGAAACCTTGATCTGGATTCTTATTTGAACTATGATAATTGGAAGAAGAACGGGTAAGGGGTGTGCCAATGAAGAAACGAAAACTTTTGGGGCAGAATGGAATTACGCTCGTTGAAATCATTATCGTTATTGCGATTATTGGCATTCTTGCAAGCACGTCTGTCATGATGATCGGGCATCTGCACTATGCCAATACGCAGAAGGTGGTAAGGACGCTGGATTCTTCGCTGGATGCGCTTCAGGTCAGGACGATGAGCAAAGCCGGCAGTTCTTATCTGTATATTTACAAGCTGGACAATGGATATTATACGCGTGTCCTGTCCGATAATCTGGGCAGTTTTGACGATACAAAGCTGACATCTGACGGGACGAAGCTGTGTAATAATACAATTAAAATCCGTAAGGACAGCAGCACCGGGGAGGAACTGACAGAACCGGGTGCCGGTGGGACATTTATTAAGATTGCTTATAAGAAAACGGCATTTTATGACGATTGTACAAATGTGAATGCCATTTATATTGATGGTGTCCCGGCATACACAATCCGGCTGGTGAAAGATACCGGAAGGCATTTTACGGAGCAGTAACTTTTTAAAGGGGGTGGCAGTGTGCCGAACGATCATAGGGGAATTACGCTTGTGGAACTGATTATCGCGATTGCAATTTCAACGGTTATTTTAGGCGCTGCAACGCTTTTCCTTGGAATGGCGCACAAAAATTATAACCACGCGTCTGCGCAGATTGATCTGCAGTCGGAGTCACAGATTCTGATGGAGCAGATCGGCATGTGGGTGATGGAAGGAAACCGGGTGGAGGAACTTGACCCATCCGTGTCCGGTGTCCGTGGGATCGCCATTTATACGATTCCGAACACCCCGTCGGTAACCAATCCGGCAGGTGCCGCAGCCCCGGAGGCTGCAAGCAAGCGGGTGATCTGGATCTCTGCAGGTGGAAAAAAATTATATACAAAGAAAATGGCTGTGGCAGATCCAAAAACCGATACAACGGTGATTTCTGCAGCTACGGATGAGGTGCAGGAAAATCTGATCGGCGAATATGTTACGGCATTTACCGGCACAGTAAATGCTTCCACGGAAAAGGCATCCGTTGCGGTTTCTTTTGATATGCAATATCTGGAACAGAAGTATACGATACAAAATGAATTCAAGCTGAGAAATGTACTCAGGTAAGGAAGGGGCGTTCGTATTGAAGATGGTAAGATGGCATCGGCAGAAAAAAAATAACGGAAACAGGAAAAAGAGAATTGCATCCGCAGTCTGTATGCTGGGGGTGCTTGTTGTCTGTCTTGGGGTTGTCGGATATCGGAATAAATTAAAGGCGGATGAAAAACTTCCGGTGATGACAAGAGGAGTCGTTGACCAGATAGAGCAGATTCCGGAGTCGAAGCGCAACATTTACGATGCGAATGCCGCAGCGGCAAAGCTTGGAACCAGGGAAAACCCGTTTCTGATTCTTGAAATTGTGCCTTATGAAGAATACGCAGAGTTTGGATACCAGATCAGTGGATGTGAACCGGTAAATGTGGAAGAGATGCGTTATGGAAATGCTGATATTAATACGGTTAAAACAATAACCGGTGCAAAATGTGAAATGAAAACGGCTTATTTTTTCCCGGATGAGCCAGAAGGGGACATTTCAAAATATTCTGGAAATATGCGTGTCTGTGAGGATGGCATGAAAGATGCAGAATATACCGGATACTATGAGCGCGTCAAAGATGGGGAAGGTACGTTTGTCCAAAAAATCGTAAAAGGGGAAGACGGAAATGAAAGCTTATCGTTTGTCAGACAGGATCATGGAAATATTATCTGGCATACAGTAAATGATTTCGAAAAATCGGATTATAAAGATCAGACATTTAATGAAAAGACGGATCGTGAACTTACCAATGAGGGCGACCGGATTTATACAAAAAGAAAAAGTACCGGTGATAAATCAAAGGATAATATCAATGTAACAGAGAATTACTATCTATATAAAAACAATGATTATTTTTTAAAGGACAGTATCGGCTGTAAAACACAGGAGGAAGCAGACAATTATTCGGTGATTATTAAAACGATTACACCGGAAGAGCTGAATGCACAGCCGAAATGGGCAGATTATGCGGATCTGTATGTGGTTTCCCCAAAGGTACATTCCGGGGGTGATAATATCAGAGAGATCTGGAAAAAACACAACAGGTACGGAAAGCATTCGTCTGTTTCTTCGTATACGAATGGATTTAATGGATCGAAAGATATCAGCTGGGATGTTGTTACGAAAATGTATAAGAAGATCAATCAGGAGGAGAACTATGCCCCGATTTTTATGGATTCCGGGGTGTATATAAATACAGAGGGATCTTTAAGTGGGGGAAAATCAGTTACGTTTCATATTCTGGACTGGAATATGAACCCTACCATTTATACATATAAGGATACCGGCTATAACAATAATATGTATAAACTGGCAGTGATGCTGTTTTCCATGGATTCAGAACTGTTTGAACGCCTGTATCTGGATGGCGGAGAGGATGCGCTGATTCAGACGGAGAAAATTGACGGGGTTGAGACGGGGGTGTTTACTGCACAGACAGGGGATGCACGGGCATACTGGTCGAAGTTTACGTTCCTTCCGTCCGATGTGGATGGACGTGTGATTGGTGAAAACTGGTACCATTACTGGACGAAGCCGGACAAATGGGAAACATATAAAACCGCAGGAGAAATTACATCCGATGAAAATCAGGGATATTTAAATGGCAGACTGTTTGTGTTTAAGGGGGATACAACTTCCACACAGGATTTTGGCACGGGAACAGTTCCGGCATCGGATCCGAATTCTAAGTTTACGGATTTTAAGGAGTTTACGGGAAATGATCCCAAGGCGACACCGGCAGATGCAGTCCGTTATATTCTCGGATATAAAACATCAAAGGATCATGTGGATGGAGAACTGCGGATATTGGATATTGAGCCATGCTATGACCGAAAGAACGGATATTCGCTGAAAAAAAGTTATATCCAGCTTATGATTCCGAATTTTATCGGGGATATTAAGATTACCCATATGACTACGGCAGAGTTTATTGGTTCCACGGAGGATCTAAACAGCAAGTACAACATGATTTATCTTGGGCTGGATCAGGGCGCTTACAATCTGGTAGAAAAGGATGTAACCTATAAAGATGCAGATGGCAACGTGAAATGGATCAAAGAGAATCAGACGGTGTGGAATGATACTTCCATGAATGGAAAAATATATTTCCATACCGGAGATAAAATGACCAGTGCAGAGTATAGCAGGTCAGACGGCATAAGCCGTTCGGTCAAGTTCCTGTGGGCTGGAAGCGGAAATAATGTTATAGAGGATACGACACTCCGTTTCCCGGGAAATGACATTACAAAGATTAAGAAAGCGGAACTGGAGAACTTTTTACATGCCGGTTATCCGGTTGTTGCGGTTGATGATCTCTATTGCCTGTCCGATAAAATAGATGCCGGTTCAAACCTTGCAGATCTGGTCAGGGAGAGTAAGAAGAAAAAGAAAACCATTTACCAGACGTCAGATAGCAATGGGCTGATTGCAAAGGTAAAAGAGGTCTGTCCGAAAATTACGTTTACAAAACTGCCAAATGAATATCAGGGAACGACTTCGTCTGGGGGGAAAAATGATACGTCTGTTTCCGTAGATGACAGTCAGGCAAATTATCTGGATGTGGACGGTTTTGGCAGATCAAAACTTGATTTTGGTTTTCAGGTGACGGATGTGCCATCCGCACAGTATCAGTGTAAAGTTTATATTGACCAGAATCAGGATGGTAAATTTGAAGAGGGGCTGGCAGATGTGGATGGCTCCGGGGATGCGGATGATTCGGATGATACAGGGGAAGTTTACTATGAGGGAGATGTTTTTACGGCAGGAGACGGGGAACAGAACATTACACCGGTAAAACTTTCCAGACTGTACTTCGGGCTGATCCAGTGGAAGATTGTTGTATACCGCAAGGATAATCCGGACATTCATTTTACACGTACCGGCTGCTCGGTTGCAAAAAACCAGACCGGACAGAAACGGGAGATTAAGGTGCTTCAGATTATGCCGGATACGGATACTAATAATAAGGGGTATCTGAATTTGCACGAAAATACGCTGTTTACGAAATATTATAATGCATTGAATGATTATAATATTACCGTGGTAACGACTACGGTTTCTAAGTTTCAGGAGAATTATTTCGGGGAGAAATTTGTGTATGATTATTCCAGGGATATTTCAGCCCAAAAGGGAAACGAAAATCCAGTTAAAATGTCGACAAAACAAAAGGAACTGTATCATACATACAATATGTTTATTCTGGGATTTGGCGATACGTTCCATAAGGTGAATATGTCGAATGAAAAAGGTGCGATTGATTTCCTGAAATATTTTATCGCCTCTGGAAAAAGTGTTTTGTTTACGCATGATTTTACTTCTATGCATAATGTGCACAGTGGGGATTTCGGATATTCTGCCAATACATATCTGCGTGATGTCATGGGAATGAACCGGTATAAAGCTGTGAGTGGGAAACTGACCGAGAGCGAACGAAAGGAACTGCTGGCTTATCAGGCGAAACATAAGTATGATACAATGACCCAGACAACCGTTGGCAGTGACGGTACACTTTCTACAACGGCACTTGGTAATACCCAGGGATTTACTTACTATGCCATGAAACGTCTGGGATGGGAAAAGAAAAATACGGATCAGATCATCCCATACCGGTATATGATCAGAAGTTATAAAAAAGATGAATATATCTGTGGCGTGAATAACAATAACGTGAAATTGACAGGATTTAACAATAATAATGACCTGACAACGCGTGCAACGAAGACAAATACGGGACAGATTACGGAATATCCGTTTAAAATTGACGAAACACTTAAAATTGCATCAACGCATGGGCAGTGGTATCAGCTGGACATGGAAGATCCGGAAGTTACGGTCTGGTACTGTCTTTCGGATAATGAGAACGGAGATCCGTGTGCATGGGCGGGTACGGCTTCAAACGGAGATGGAACCGGTGCCACCTATGGGGCTTCCCCGAATGATGCCGCCAATAATTACTATATTTACAGTAAGGGAAATGTTTTTTATTCCGGAGTAGGTCATTCTACGGTAGATGGAGATATGGAGGCAAAGCTTTTCATTAATACGATGATTGCCGCATACCGTACCACATATGAGCCGCCAATGGTCGAGATCCTGAATGAAGAGGCGGAGCTTTTAAAAGAGGAGTCCGGAAATGGAAGTGATCCAAATCTTGTGTATAAGATGAACTGGATGAAAGAATATGGAAATAACCTTGACGGCACTAAGGAAAAAATCCGCTTCAGCCCGGTCGAACTGAATACCGTCAGAACGAAGCTGACCTGTTCGATCCAATACAAGGATGGAACTTATGTAGATAAAATTTATAAAAAAGACGGAACGGTGATTGAGGGAAAAGCAACAAAGGAGAATCCTAAAAAATATGTGTTTGAAAACCTGAAAAATATGAGTGAGTATTACTTTATTTATGATACGACAGGGGAAAACAAAAAGAAGGAAGGGGATATTGTTTTTGAAATTTATAACAATAAGTCCAAAAATCCGGATGGAACACCAAGGGTGGGAAAAACTACTGTGAAAATGGAATCACAGAATTTGTTTTTGCTTGATTAGTATGGGGATTTAAGAAAAGACACACAATGTGAGAGAGTATCGCATTGTGTGTCTTTTTTATGATGGTCACAGGTAGAATACGTTTTGCAATTACATATTATGCAGTATACGTAAAGTTTTCCTTGCCAGGAAGGTGGGGATATGCTATGGTAAACATATCTTTTTTCAGTGGCAGTTTCTGCCAGAAATCCCATTTGTTTTGTTGTATAAGTGAAAGATGTGAACTTTAATGTGCCTTTGACGGTCAGGTTTTAACAGTCAGGTTTTGACGGTCGGAGATTGACGGTCAGGGTTTAACAGTCTGCAATTTTTATGCGTTGAAATAAAAGCAAAAACCACATATAATATAAGGAGAACATTTGGAAAAAGAACAAACGAAAAATCAACAGAAGAATCAGAAAAAGTCCCAAAAGCTGCAGTGGCATCCGGCATTCTGTTCGGCCTTGCGCCTGGAACTGCTGGAGGATGCAGAAAATCTGGAATTTACCGATGAGTTCCAGCTTACGGAAAAACCTTTGCAGATTGACTGTACGGTTGTAAAAGTAAAGAGGGACTGCAAAATAAAAAATGAAATCGGGAAGATCTTCCGGAAACACAACATTTTTGAATATAAATCCCCGAAGGATGAGCTGAACATTGATACTTTTTACAAGGCGGTTGCGTATGCATGCCTGTATAAAGTATTACCAAATCATGTGGATGAGATTCAGGCAGAGGAGATTACCATTACACTGATTCGAGACCGCAAGCCAGTGAAGCTTCTTCAGAAATTAAGTAGTGATGGGTATGAATGCAGGAAAGAAACAGCCGGAATCTATTATGTCAGTGGTGTGATGTTCCCGGTGCAGATCATTGCATCATCGGAACTGGATATGGATTTGCATGTACAGCTCAAGGCACTGACTGACAATTTGGATGAACCGCTGATGTGGAAGTATCTGCAGGAAGTTAGCGTTTTTACAGAGAGGGAAAAGAATCTTGCGGATGTTGTGCTTCAGGTTATTGTAAACAGTAACATGGAGAAAGTGCAAAAATGGAAAGGAAGTGAACAGACAATGTGTGAGGCATTACGTGTTTTAATGGCAGATGAATTGAATGAAGAACGCGTGGAAGGTCAGCGTGAAGGCCAGATTCGTGCATATGCAACTTTGGTAAAGGATGGAATCATTACAGTGGAAGTTGGTGCAGAAAAAGCAGGAATGTCTGTCGATGACTTTACAAAAGAAATGAAACAGGCTGGTTATGTAATCCCTGCGGTATAAAATCATTTTGTAAAGCCATGTAGTATGTATGGGTAAAAACATCTATAATTTCAATTATTCTGCGGATTCTTGAGAAACAGAGTCTTTCTTTTTCCTGGATTTTGCAGAAAGCATTTTATGACCAGAGTAGATAGCCATAATCATGCAGAGAAGAGAACTGCAGGCAAAATATTTGTGAGCTGATTTCATATTTTTATAGCCGGTATAGATAGTTCCGATCATGGTTGCCAATGCACCAAGGGACCAATATTTATGTGATTTCATTTGAATACCTCCTGTGTTTTTCTATATAATACCTCTTTTTGGAGAGTATGCAAACAGGAAATTTTATTTTATTTGCTCTGAACTGTTTTTCTGATGAGGCAATATTTGTTAGAGGTCGGTGCATTTGCAGAGAGGGAAAAGGATCTTGCGGATGTTGTGTTGCAGGTTATTGTAAACAGTAACATGGAGAAAGTGCAAAAATGGAAAGGAAGTGAAAGGATTATGTGTGAGGCATTACGCGTTTTGATGGCAGATGAATTGAATGAGGAACGTATGGAAGGGCAGCGAGAGGGCAGAATTGAAGGCCAGCGAGAAGGAAGAATCGAAGGTCAGCGTGAGGGCAGAATCGAAGGCCAGCGAGAAGGCCAGATTCGTGCATATGCATCTCTGGTGCAGGATGGGATCATCACCGTGGAAACGGGTGCAGAAAAAACGGGAATGTCTGTCGATGATTTCACAAAGGAAATGAAGCTGGCAGGTTATGTAATCCCTGTGGTGTAAAATCAAATTTGTAAAGCCATGCAGTATTGGATTTTTCCATTGCATGGCTTTTGGTTTTTCCAGCCCGGGATGTTTTTTCTTGCAGCGGTCATAAACATATGGTATAGTAAACATATCTTTTTTCAGTGGCAGTTCCTGCCAGAAATTCCATTTGTTTTGTTGTATAAGTGAAAGATGTGAACTTTGATGTGCCTTTGACGGTCAGGTTTTGACGGTCTGAGTTTGACGGTCGGGGTTTAACAGTCTGCAATTTTTATGCGTTGAAATAAAAGCAAAAACCACATATAATATAAGGAGAACATTTGGAAAAAGAACAAACGAAGAATCAACAGGAGAATCAGAAAAAGTCCCAAAAGCTGCAGTGGCATCCGGCATTCTGTTCGGCCTTGCGCCTGGAACTGCTGGAGGATGCAGAAAATCTGGAATTTACCGATGAGTTCCAGCTTACGGAAAAACCTTTGCAGATTGACTGTACGGTTGTAAAAGTAAAGAGGGACTGCAAAATAAAAAATGAAATCGGGAAGATCTTCCGGAAACACAACATTTTTGAATATAAATCCCCGAAGGATGAGCTGAACATTGATACTTTTTACAAGGCGGTTGCGTATGCATGCCTGTATAAAGTATTACCAAATCATGTGGATGAGATTCAGGCAGAGGAGATTACCATTACACTGATTCGAGACCGCAAGCCGGTGAAGCTGATGCATGAACTGGAAAAATCCGGGTATGGATGTAAAAAAGAAACAGCCGGGATTTACTATGTCAATGGCGCGATGTTCCCGGTGCAGATCATTGTGTCATCGGAACTGGACACGGAGATGCATGTACAGCTAAAAGCATTGACGAATCAACTGAACGAAACAGTGATGAGACAGTATCTGTTAGAAGTCAGTGCATTTGCAGAGAGGGAGAAGAATCTTGCAGATATCGTGCTGCAGGTCATTGTAAACAGTAACATGGAGAAAGTACGGGAATGGAAAGGAAGTGAAAGGATCATGTGTGAGGCATTACGCGTTTTGATGGCAGATGAATTGAATGAGGAACGTATGGAAGGTCAGCGAGAGGGCAGAATTGAAGGCCAGCGCGAAGGTCAGCGCGAAGGACAGATTCGTGCATATGCATCCCTGGTGCAGGATGGGATCATCACCGTGGAAACAGGTGCAGAAAAAGCGGGAATGTCTGTCGATGATTTCACAAAGGAAATGAAGCAGGCAGGTTATGTAATCCCTGCGGTATAAAATTAATTTTGTAAAGCCATGCAGTATTGGATTTTTCATTGCATGGCTTTTTGTTTTCCTGCTTGAAATGTTTTTTCTTGTAGCGGGCATACACATATGATATAGTAATCATATCTTTTTTCAGAGGCAGTTTCTGCCAGAAATCCCATTTGTTTAAATTTTATGAGTTTATTAATACGTGATTTTTGTGCGTTGAAAAGAGTATAACAGTTTTGTATAATAAAAGGAGAACAATTGAAAAATAAAAAATGAAATCGGGAAGATCTTCCGGAAACACAACATTTTTGAATATAAATCCCCGAAGGATGAGCTGAACATTGATACTTTTTACAAGGCGGTTGCGTATGCATGCCTATATAAAGTATTACCAAATCATGTGGATGAGATTCCGGCAGAGGAGATTACCATTACACTGATTCGAGACCGCAAGCCGGTGAAGCTGCTTGGGGAACTGGAAAAATCTGGGTATGAATGTCAAAAAGAAACAGCCGGGATTTACTATGTCTATGATGTGATGTTTCCGGTGCAGATCATTGCATCATCGGAACTGGACACGGATATGCATGTACAGCTAAAAGCATTGACGAATCATCTGGAGGAATCGTTGATGCGTCAGTATTTATTGCAGGTGAGTACCTTTGAGGGAAGGGAGAAGAATCTTGCAGATATCGTGCTGCAGGTCATTGTAAACAGTAACATGGAGAAAGTACGGGAATGGAAAGGAAGTGAAAGGATCATGTGTGAGGCATTACGTGTTTTGATGGCAGATGAATTGAATGAGGAGCGTATGGAAGGTCAGCGCGAAGGAAGAGTGGAAGGTCAGCGCGAAGGACAGATTCGTGCATATGCATCCCTGGTGCAGGATGGGATCATCACCGTGGAAACAGGTGCAGAAAAAGCGGGAATGTCTGTCGATGATTTCACAAAGGAAATGAAGCAGGCAGGTTATGTAATCCCTGCGGTATAAAATTAATTTTGTAAAGCCATGCAGTATTGGATTTTTCCATTGCATGGCTTTTTGTTTTTCCTATTGTTTTTCCAGCTCGGGATGTTTTTTCTTGCAGTGGTCATAAACATATGGTATAGTAATCATATCTTTTTTCAGTGGCAGTTTCTGCCAGAAAATCCCATTTGTTTTGTTGCATAAGTGAAAGATGTGAACCTTGATGTGCCTTTGACGGTCAGGTTTTGACAGTCAGGTTTTGACGGTCGGAGATTGACGGTCAGGGTTTAACAGTCTGCAATTTTTATGCGTTGAAATAAAAGCAAAAACCACATATAATATAAGGAGAACATTTGGAAAAAGAACAAACGAAAAATCAACAGGAGAAGAATCAACAGGAGAATCAGAAAAAGTCCCAAAAGCTGCAGTGGCATCCGGCATTCTGTTCGGCCTTGCGCCTGGAACTGCTGGAGGATGCAGAAAATCTGGAATTTACCGATGAGTTCCAGCTTACGGAAAAACCTTTGCAGATTGACTGTACGGTTGTAAAAGTAAAGAGGGACTGCAAAATAAAAAATGAAATCGGGAAGATCTTCCGGAAACACAACATTTTTGAATATAAATCCCCGAAGGATGAGCTGAACATTGATACTTTTTACAAGGCGGTTGCGTATGCATGCCTATATAAAGTATTACCAAATCATGTGGATGAGATTCCGGCAGAGGAGATTACCATTACACTGATTCGAGACCGCAAGCCGGTGAAGCTGCTTGGGGAACTGGAAAAATCTGGGTATGAATGTCAAAAAGAAACAGCCGGGATTTACTATGTCTATGATGTGATGTTTCCGGTGCAGATCATTGCATCATCGGAACTGGACACGGATATGCATGTACAGCTAAAAGCATTGACGAATCATCTGGAGGAATCGTTGATGCGTCAGTATTTATTGCAGGTGAGTACCTTTGAGGGAAGGGAGAAGAATCTTGCAGATATCGTGCTGCAGGTCATTGTAAACAGTAACATGGAGAAAGTACGGGAATGGAAAGGAAGTGAAAGGATCATGTGTGAGGCATTACGTGTTTTGATGGCAGATGAATTGAATGAGGAGCGTATGGAAGGTCGAATCGAAGGACAGCGCGAGGGAAAGATTCGTGCATATGCATCCCTGGTACAGGATGGAATCATTACAGTGGAAATTGGTGCAGAAAAAGCAGGAATGTCTGTCGATGATTTTACAAAAGAAATGAAGAAGGCCGGTTATATAATTCCAGCAGTATAAAATCAGAAAATGAAATGTGTGGTGCCCGTGGTTGCACCACACATTTTATTTTAATTTAAGAAAAGTTTTATATAATAGGAATTGTTCTGGAAATCAGTTCATGATAGTATAAAAGCTATGCATATGAAAAGGAGTTAAATCATGGGAAAAATATTTAAAAACATGCTCCCATACTGGAAATGGATTCTGGTTATTGTGGCTTTTCTTGTGATGCAGGCATTTTGTGATCTGTCACTGCCACAGTATACATCGGATATTATCGATGTCGGAATCATGAGCAGCGGAGTGGAGCATATTCTTCCAGAAGAAATGACACCGGAAGATTTTGTGTCAGCACAGCTTTTTATGACCAGCAGGGAAAAGAAAACATTTGCCGCCTGTTATAAGGAGCCGAAAAAAGATGGAAACTATGTGAGAAATTGTGAAGAGGATACGCTTGACGATATGGATGAGTCTCTGTTGGAGCCGATCGTCATGGTATATCAGATGTCCCAGATGAAGGAGTCCGATATTGACGAGAAGGCTCTCGCGGGGAAAATGGGAACGGATGGGACGCAGGTAGATATGAAGCAGCTGATGCAGGCACTGGCAGCCGGCCAGGTACCGGATCAGCAGATTCTTGAGATGCGAAAGCAGGTGTCCGGACAGATTGATGCGATCGGATCTTCTACATTGAAATCCATGGGTGTGACCTATGCGATCTCCTGTGATAAAAATGCAGGTGTGGATGTAGATGCCATTCAGAAACATTACTTATGGACCACCGGAGCCAAGATGCTTGGTTTTGCGCTGCTGATGGTTATGGCGGCAGTGGTTGTCGGATATTGTGCTTCCCGTGTGGGAGCATCCATCGGACGGGATCTGCGTGATAAGACATTCCGCAATGTTGTACAGTACTCCAATGCAGAGATGGATCATTTTTCAACGGCATCCCTGATTACGAGAAGTACCAATGATGTACAGCAGATTCAGATGGTGACTGCAGTATTTCTGCGAATGATTCTTTATGCTCCGATCATTGGAATCGGTGGTGTGATTAAGGTTGCACAGACCCATGCAGGAATGGAATGGGTGATCGCGCTTGCGGTGCTTGTTATTCTTGGATTTGTAATGCTTCTTACCTCCCTTGCCATGCCGAAGTTTAAGATTATGCAGAATCTCGTGGACCGGCTGAATCTGGTTTCGAGAGAGATTCTGACAGGATTAAATGTCATTCGTGCATTTGGACGGGAAAAACGGGAAGAAGAGCGGTTTGATGAGGCCAACCGCAATCTGACAAAGACGCAGTTGTTTACCAACCGTGTTATGACATTTATGATGCCGGGAATGATGATGATCATGTACTGCATTACGCTTCTGATTGTGTGGGTTGCCGCAAAGAGGATCGATGGCGGATATATGCAGGTTGGTTCCATGACGGCATTTATTACTTACACAATGATGATCGTTATGGCATTTCTGATGCTGACTATGATGTCTATCATGATGCCGAGAGCCGGTGTAGCTGCAGAGCGTATAGATGAGGTTGTACGCACAAAAAGTACGATTACAGATCCGAAAGAGCCGGCTGCCATGGAACAGTGTGAGGGTGTGATTGCCTTTCATCATGTAAATTTCCGGTATCCGGGAGCCACGGAAGATGTGCTTTCGGATATTGATTTTGTTGCAGAGCCGGGAAAGACTACTGCAATTATCGGAAGTACCGGATGTGGTAAATCTACGCTGGTCAACCTGCTTCCGCGTTTTTATGATGTGACAGGCGGAGAGATCACGCTTGACGGAACGGATATCCGCAAGTATACATTGCAGGATCTGCGGGAACATATCGGATTTGTACCACAGAAGGGAATTCTTTTCTCTGGTACAATTGCAAGCAATCTGCGCTTCGGGGCAGAGGATGCGTCAGATGAGCAGATCCAGGAAGCAGCGGAGATTGCGCAGGCAACAGAGTTTATTGACAGCAAACAGGATGGGTATGAGAGTGCGATTGCACAGGGCGGAAGCAATGTTTCCGGCGGACAGAAGCAGCGGCTTGCCATTGCCAGAGCAATTGCAAAAAATCCAAAGATTTATGTGTTTGATGACAGTTTTTCCGCTCTGGATATGAAGACCGATGCGGCACTCCGCAGAGCACTTGAGACAAAGACGGAACATACGACCGTGATCATTGTCGCACAGCGAATCAGTACAATTCTGCATGCGGACCAGATACTGGTACTCGACGATGGAAAGATTGTCGGAAAAGGCACGCATGAGGAATTACTGCACGATTGCGAAGTTTACGAGCAGATTGCCAGGAGCCAGCTGTCTGCCAAAGAACTGGGACTTTCTGAGGAGGTGAAATAAGATGGCAGAACAACGTACAAGAAGACCTCACGGTCCGATGGGCGGCCCGGGCAGAGGAATGATGCCGGGAGAAAAGCCAAAAGATTTCAAAAACTCTATCGAAAAACTGGTTCGTTATCTCGGAAGATACTGGTATGCAATCGTTGCCGTTATGATTTTTGCGGCGGTGTCTACCGTCTTTTCCGTTGCCGGACCAAAGGTTATGGCACGTGCAACGAATGCATTGGTGGAAGGTCTCGGAAAAAAGATCGCGGGAACCGGATCTATTGATTTTACCTATATTGCCAAAGTGTTATTGTTTACACTTGGCCTGTATATCTGTTCTGCAGTATTCAGTTTTATACAGGGAATGATCATGACAGGAATCACGCAGAAAACCTGTTACCGCATGCGTAAGGAAATTTCAGAGAAAATCAACCGCATGCCAATGAAATATTTCGAGAGCCGCACGTACGGAGAGGTGCTATCCCGCATCACAAATGATGTGGATACACTTGGACAGAGTTTAAATCAGAGTGTGACGCAGATCATTACGAGTGTGGCAACACTGGTCGGAACACTTGTGATGATGATTTCAATTTCCGGAATTATGACATTGATTTCACTTGTGATTCTTCCGGTATCTGCCATCCTGATTTCGTTTATTATCAAACATTCGCAGAAATATTTCCGCCAGCAGCAGGAATATCTGGGACATATCAACGGACAGGTGGAAGAGGTCTATGGCGGACATCTGGTGGTGCAGGCATATAATAAGCAGGAGAGCACCATCAAAAAATTTGAAGATACCAATCAGATTCTGTTTCAATCGGCATGGAAGTCCCAGTTTTTATCCGGACTGATGCAGCCGATCATGCAGTTTGTCGGAAACCTCGGTTATGTCGGAGTGGCAATTTCCGGAGGACTTCTGGCAATCCGCGGAACCATCGGGGTTGGTGAAATTCAGGCATTTATTCAGTATGTCCGGAATTTTACTCAGCCGATCCAGCAGATTGCGCAGGTGGCAAATATGCTGCAGTCGATGTCTGCAGCCTCCGAGCGCGTATTTGAATTTCTGGACGAAGAGGAAGAAGAACTGACGGTTGAACATGCTGTGCATCTCGACCATGTGGATGGTTACGTGGATTTTTCCCATGTAAGTTTCGGATACAATCCGGGCCAGATCATTATCAGGGATTTTTCCGCTCATGTAACACCTGGACAGAAAATTGCAATTGTCGGACCAACGGGAGCAGGAAAAACCACAATGGTCAAACTGCTTATGCGTTTCTATGATGTGACAGGCGGAGCCATTCAGGTGGATGGGCATGATATCCGCGACTTTAACCGTCAGGAACTTCGGGATGCATTTGGTATGGTATTGCAGGATACCTGGCTGTTTAAGGGATCTATCATGGAAAACATCCGGTATGGCCGTTTAGATGCCACAGATGAGGAAGTGATTGAGGCGGCAAAAGCCGCACATGCCCACCATTTTATCCAGACACTTCCGGGTGGCTACCAGATGGAGTTAAACGAGGATGCAAGTAATGTTTCCCAGGGACAGAAACAGCTTCTTACAATTGCACGTGCTATCCTTGCGGATAACCCGATTCTGATTCTGGATGAGGCAACCTCTTCGGTAGATACCCGTACCGAAGTGCGGATTCAGAAGGCATTGGATAATCTGATGCGTGGACGGACCAGCTTTATCATTGCGCATCGACTCTCTACGATAAAAAATGCGGATCTGATTCTGGTGATGAAAGATGGCGATATCATAGAGCAGGGGACACACGAACAGCTTCTGGCACAAAAGGGATTTTATGCAGATCTGTATAATTCCCAGTTCGAAGAGAATGCATAAGACATTGAAATAAATTGGCAGTTGTGCTATAGTTTAACTGTATTTATCGACAAATTTTGACAAAATCGGACAGTGCTTTCTGGTATGCTTATTTTTGACTGAATTTGACATTCTAGGAGGCCTACATGGGAAAACTAAATGTCGCAATTGCAGATGATAACGAGGTTATGCGTGACTTATTGGAAGAAATGGTAACCAGTGATGATGAACTGCACCTGATCGGGATGGCGAAGGATGGAGAAGAAGCCTGTCATCTGATCAGGGAAAAAGAACCGGATGTTGTATTATTGGATATTATTATGCCGAAATTGGACGGTCTGGCAGTCCTTGACAGGATCAGGGCAGATCATACACTAAAGAACCGGCCAACATTTCTGATGATCAGCGGAATCAGCAATGAAAAAATTACCGAAGATGCGTTTGAGCGGGGAGCAGATTATTATATTATGAAGCCGTTTGACCGGAATATTGTTTTGGACCGGATCAAGACACTCAACCGTCGAAAAAACAAAGTACGAAAAGAAATTGGCAGACCGGTTGAGATGGAAAAGAAATCGGAAAAGTACTCGTTACAGACACTGGAAGAGGATGTCACAGAGATAATTCATGAGGTTGGGGTTCCGGCACATATCAAGGGATACCAGTATTTGCGGGAGGCAATCATCATGTCTGTGACGAATATGGACATGTTAAATTCTATTACGAAAATTTTATATCCGGGGATCGCAAAGAAATTTGATACGACACCAAGCCGTGTCGAGCGTGCCATCCGTCATGCAATTGAAGTAGCATGGAGCCGTGGCAAGATGGATACGCTGGATGATCTGTTCGGATATACCATCAGTAATGGAAAAGGAAAACCGACCAACTCGGAATTTATCGCTCTTATTACGGACAAAATACGATTACAGATGAAGGGTAAGTAAAGGAGTGTTGTGTATGAAGAAGATTCTGTTTGTTTCATCAGAGGCAGTGCCATATGTGAAAACCGGGGGTCTTGCCGATGTTGTCGGATCACTTCCGAAATATTTTGACAAAAAAGAGTATGATGTGCGGGTAGTTATTCCGAAATACGCCTGCATGGATCGCTCATTTCTTTCAAATTTAAAATTTTTGTGCCATTTTTATGTAAATCTGAATTGGCGCAGGCAGTATGTTGGAATTTTCGAGTCAGAATATCATGGTGTTCACTTTTATTTTGTGGACAATGAATTTTATTTCGCAGGAGAATCTCCATACAACAATATCTATGAAGATGTGGAAAAGTTTGCATATTTTTCCAAGGCAGTACTTGCTAGTCTGCCGTATATTGATTTTGCCCCGGACATTATCCATTGCAATGACTGGCAGACAGGACTTATTCCGGTGTTTCTGCATACGGTATTTGGAGATGATAATTTTTATGCGGGAATCAAAACCGTGTTTACGATTCATAACCTGCAGTTTCAGGGACGCTGGCGAATTCAGGAGATAATGGATATTACAGGACTTCCGGCACACATTTTCAATGCATATGAACTGGAATCTTATGGGGAGGCAAATTACTTAAAGGGTGGCGTGGTATATGCAGATTATATTACTACCGTCAGCCCGACGTATGCAAATGAGATTACGACCGTAGAAGGTGGAGAGGGCTTAAGTGGCCTGATGACTGCCCGAAAGGATCGCCTTTATGGTATTTTAAACGGAATTGATTATGAAGAATATAATCCACAGACAGATCCTTATATTCCGGTAAATTATTCGAAAAAAGATGCAGTGAGTGGGAAAAAAGAAAACAAAGCTGCATTACAGAAAGAACTTGGGCTTCCAGTCAGGGAGGATGCTTTCCTGATCGGAATCGTATCGCGTATGACCAGCCAGAAAGGATTTGACCTGATCGGCTGCGTATTGGATGAACTTTTAACCGAAATGGATATACAGCTGGTGGTTCTTGGTTCCGGAGAGAGCCAGTATGAAAATATGTTCCACCATTATCAGAGTAAGTATCCGGACAAGGTAAGCGTACATATCGGATTTACCGAGGAGCGTTCGCACCATATATACGCGGCAAGTGATGTGCTGCTGATGCCTTCCATGTTTGAACCATGCGGGCTGGCACAGATGATTGCCATGCGTTACGGAACACTTCCGATCGTACGTGAAACCGGAGGACTCCGGGATACGGTAGAACCATACAATGAATATGAAAATACAGGATGTGGTTTTTCATTTGCGAATTTTAATGCACAGGAAATGGCAGATATTGTCCGGTATGCGTATCGTGTGGAGCATGAACAAAAGGCCGCATGGAAAGAACTGATCTATCGTGCGATGGATCGCAATTTTTCCTGGAATGCTTCGGCACATGCATATGAGAAGCTATATGATAAACTGGTAGAAATGTAATAGATGTTCCCCGCAGAATTTTTTCTGCGGGGATTTTGTGTCTGGAAATATAATCTATGAAGTGCAGACCGGCTGCGGCATGGTCAGCAGATGGCTGTGCCGGCAGTAATAGTAGGCATGGTCGGACAGAATTTCTTCATCCTGAAGCTGTGAGGCATTCACTTCTTTTACCATTGCGGTGTAATGGTCGAGATTCTGCCCGTCGTTTTCATCGGCGGCAAGAATCAGTACTTCGTGAATACTGCTTGGCAGAATGATCAGATCCTTTTCAAACAAATCGGACAGTTCTTTTAAGATGTCATCGTAGAGGAGAACGGTTGCACCGTTGGTCCGGTATGTATTGGTCAGAACATACAGTGGCGGGGCTGCTTCCGGAAGTGGAGTTTCCGCGACGAGCTGTATTTCTTTGAGAAGACTGCTCATCGGGGTAAGCTGTGGGGGAAGAAGCTGTGGCGTGTTTTTCTTCGCAAGCCGGTAGAGCGTTTCTTTGTCGGTTTTCCAAAGGTTTAAGTGATGATTGTGGATCAGAATATTTGCCTGGTTTTCGGCACTTGCATGGAGCAGACAGTAAAAGATTACGGCCAGATCCTGATAGCGGAAAAACGGAACCTCTTTTAACAGTTCCTGATTTTTTTCAAAGCTTACAAGACGCATGACGATGTGCTCGCTGGCACGGGAAAAATCGGTAAAGTAGGACGTGTCAAAATTTTCTTTCGGGGCATGCGCCTGATAGGTATGAAGAATATCTTCACAGATTTCTTCAAGGCATACCCCTTCTAGATAGCGATGATAGTATGGCATCAGATAGATCGCAGGTGACACGTTTTTCTTCGGATGGAGAAGTACCAGACCATCGTAATGTGTTCCGTTATTTTTGGTAAAGGAACGAATGTCTAAAGTGACACCTGTCTCGATACGCAGAGAAAGCTGTGTACGGATCGTTGTTAAAAATTCCTGATAGTTCATATGTAATTGAAAACAAATGTATATATGGGAAATTTCGGAATGACCGTTTCCGAAGATGAAAAATCCACGGTGTTAACCAGACACCGTGGATTTACTTTAGCATGTTTTGACTGAAATTGCAATCATTTTTCTCGGTTTTTTAATAAGAGAGAAGTTCCTGCCACAGCTTTGTGTACTTGGCGGAATCATCATCACTTAATGCTTTATAGATTTCACATCTTTTTATCGTGTCACTGGAAGGATTGACAGCTTCGTTATTTTTTACGTCAGCGTCCTGATTTTCTACCACAGATGTAATCGGAGAGGCATACTGCACATATTCGAAATTCTTTTCTGCGATATCATCCTTGCACAGGAAATTTAAGAATTTTAAAGCGTTGGTCTGGTTAGTGCAGGACTTTGGAATGAACCAGGAATCGATCCAGAGGTTGGATCCCTCTTTTGGAACCGAATAATCCAGATTGTCGTTCTCTGCCATGGCCAGTGCAGCCTCGCCGGAGTAGCACAGTGCGATGGAGGCTTCTTCTCCGATCATGGCATCGGCTGTCTCATCTACATAGTAGGCATATACGATTTTATCATCTTTTTGCTTTTTTAATATGTCGAGGGCTTCCCGCAGATGATTTTCATCGGTATCGTTTAAGGAATACCCTTTGGAGATCAGGGCAGGGGCAAACGTATCACGGACGGAATTTTCCATGATGATTTCATCCTCATAGGTAGGATCCCACAGGCAGTCCCAGCTTGATACGGTTTTGGCATCAATGGTTGTTTTGTTGTAGAGAAGGCCAAGAGTCCCATAAAAATATGGAACGGAATAGGTGTGATTCTTGTCATAGGAAGCAGACATATCAAGGATCGTTGGATCCAGATTTTTGTAGTTGTCCATGGCATCGTAATCTTCTTCGAGCACTTCGCCCTCGTTGATCAGACGCTCAACCATATATTCGGAAGAGCAGATTACATCATAGTTGATGGAACCGGCTTTGTATTTGGTATACATTTCTTCCGGACTTTCATATTCTTCGTATTTGACGGTGATACCAGTTTCTTTTTCAAACTGTTTGACTACGGACTCATCGATATATTTTCCGTAATTTAAAACGGTTAAGGTCTGTCCGCTTTTTTTCGCAGAGGAAGATCCCCCACAGGCAGTGAGTGCGCTGACTGCCAGAGCAGAAATTAAGAGGGCAGAGAAAATTTTTTTTTTCATAATAGGACTCCTTTCGGCTGGAATAAAATTCCAATGGAAAATTTATTTGGCTACAACACGCTTCTTCCCCGGATAAACATTTCCGGCAAGAAGAATGAGCAGAACGGCAAAGAACAGAATCGTGGAAAGTGCATACAATTCCGGTTTGATTCCTTTGCGAAGTTCTGTGTAGAGCATGGTGGAGAGGGTATTGACCCCGGCTCCTTTGGTAAAATAGGTGATGGAAAAATCATCCAGTGACATGGTGACTGCCATCATAAATCCGGAGAACACACCGGGACGGATTTCCGGCCAGGTGACTTTGTAAAATGCATACAGCGGCGTTGCTCCGAGATCAAGTGCCGCCTCATAGGTGCTGCGGTTTGTCTGTTTCATTTTCGGAAGCACATTTAAAATAACATAAGGAATACTAAAGGTAATGTGCGCTAAAAGAACCGTCACAAATCCGAGGTCGATAAATTTCACAAACAAAAGCATCATGGAGATACCGGTTACGATATCCGCATTCAGAAGCGGAATATTGGTCGCGCCGAGATAAATGGTCTGGTGCCGTTTTTTCATGGCGGCTATGCCGAGCGCGGCAAGTGTTCCAATCAGTGTGGAAATCATTGCGGACAGGAAAGTGACCTGCAAAGTTGTGATAAATGCAGTCATGATCTTTTCGTCCTGAAAACAGCCGGTATACCACCGGAGCGTGAAGCCTCCCCATTTTACCTTGGAACGGGAATCGTTGAAAGACAAAGCAATCAACACAACAATCGGAAGGTAAAGGAAGGCAAAGATCAGGATCATATAGATCCGGGATGCACATTTTTTTAACATATGGATGTTCCCTCCCCTTCTTTATCAAATATATTTACAATTGTCATACTTACGATTACAAAGATCATCAGGACAAAGGAAAGACCGCTTCCGGCATTCCACTGCATTCCCTGCATAAAATCCTGCTCGATCACATTTCCGATTAAAAGAACGTGACCACCGCCTAATACCTGCGAGATTGCAAACGAGGTAAGTGACGGGACAAATACCATGACGATTCCGCTGATGATTCCGGATACGGTAAGCGGAAGGATAATCTTAAAAAAGATGGCTGCATTTCCGGCTCCCAGATCGCGGGCCGCCTCAATCCAGTCTTTACGAATCCGTGTCATGGAGTTATAAATCGGCAGCAGCATAAACGGCAGGAAGTCGTATACCATGCCAAGGACAACGGCTGTCGGTGTATTTATGATATTGATGCGGGAAAGCCCGAAACCTGTGAGAATGGAGTTGATTACACCATTTTTGGAAAGCAGAAGTTTCCATGCCAGGATACGGAGCATAAAGTTCATCCACATCGGAAGCATAAAGATAAAAACAACCAGTCCCTGATTTTTGATCTTCCTATTATTTAAAATCATTGCCAGCGGATAGGAGAGAACCAGACACACGATGGTGCATATAATTCCAAGCTTCAGGGAAAGTCCCATGGCTTTGCGGTTGGTTTCATCTGCTATCGCTGTGATATAGGATAATGTAAAACTGCCATCGCCGTTTGTAAATCCATAGTAAAGAATCATGATAAGCGGCAGGAGGATAAAACCGATGATCCATATGAGGTATGGACCGGCAAGAAACTGCTGTTTAAATTTACGCATCGATCTCCACCGCCTTTTCATCGGAAGATTCCGGCTTATGCATGATCTGGATATTAAATGGGATCACTTTGATGCCGACTTTGGTGCCGACCGGAATATAGCTGGTGGTGTGAACCAGCCATTCATAGCCGCCGGCCATGACATCAAGCTCGTAATGAACACCTTTAAAAATCAGGGAGGTTACTTCACCCTGCAGTGTTCCCTCCGAAGGATCGACAAGTTCTACATCTTCCGGACGGATGACAACGTCGACCGGCTTATTGTTGCCGAATCCTTTGTCGACACATGCCCAACGGGCACCGAGAATCTCTACAAGTTCATCTTTTATCATGATTCCGTCAATGATATTGCTGTGTCCGATAAAATCGGCAACAAATGCGTTTTCCGGTTCGTTGTAAATGTTTTCCGGAGTACCGATCTGCTGGATATATCCCTGATTCATGACAACGATGGTATCGGACATGGTCAGTGCCTCTTCCTGGTCATGAGTGACGTATACAAAAGTAATTCCCAGTTCTTCCTTCAGACGGATGAGCTCATACTGCATGCTCTGGCGCAGTTTTAAATCAAGTGCACCGAGAGGTTCATCTAAAAGAAGGACTTTTGGCTCGTTTACAATCGCACGGGCGATGGCGATACGCTGCTGCTGACCACCGGAGAGAGAATCGACCGAACGGTTTTCAAATCCTTCCAAATTGACCAGTTTTAAGGCATATTTGATTTTATCCTGAATATATGCTTTGCTTTTCTTACTTATTTTAAGGCCGAATGCAATGTTTTCGGCGATGGACATATGCGGGAAAAGAGAATACTTCTGAAAAACGGTATTCAGTTTCCGTTCATTGGCGGCAAGAGCTGTGATATCCTGTCCGTCAAACAGAATCTGTCCCTTGTCCGGGCTTTCAAAGCCTCCCAGCAGACGCAGGGTTGTAGTTTTTCCGCATCCGGACGGACCTAAAAGGGTCAAAAATTCATTCTCCCGGACATACAGATTTAAATCATCCAACACAAGATTGGAATCGTAGGATTTGGAAATTCCAATAAAATCAATTAAATGTTTACTCATACGTTTGTCCTCTTAAAAATTTGGTGGGGTAGTCACCCAGATGATGACAGCATCTTTTGCACCGGTGTTTTCCAGATAATGCTTTTTTCCTGCTTTAAAATAGAAAGATTCCCCGGCATGTACCGTCTGGTTTTGTCCGGCATAGTGGATACGGACGTTTCCTTTGATTACATAACCGAAATCCTCCCCCTCATGGGGCTGATAAACTTCTGACCGTCCACCGGCGTGTAAAGTCAGACGAACCGGTTCCATCTGGTTTTTCTGTGCATTGGGAACGACCCATTCAATACAGCAGTGTTTTTCTTCGTCGGTTTTTTCAAAATAATCTTCCTGTTTGAAAACAATCTGTTCCGGCTCTTCATCTGTAAAAAATTCTGCTGGTGTCGTACCAAGGCACTGGATGATATCCAGAAGAGTTCCGATGGACGGAGAGTTCTGGTTTCGTTCCAACTGTGAGATAAAGCCCTTGGTCAGCTCGGCACGGTCCGCCAGCTCCTGTTGCGTCAGTCCGTACTGGATGCGCAGTTCTTTCATGCGGTGTCCAATGTCCATGGCATGCCTCCCGTAAATTTATGAAACATGATTGTTAGTTGATTTTTTGTTTACTAATTATAAACTCAACAATTTCTATTCTACAGAATCCATGTGAAAAGTCAATCTTTTTTTAATATAAATTTTATGAAAAAACAGTTGATTTTCTGAATCGATTTTGGTATTATATACAAGTACGTTTTGCCAATATGGCTCAGTTGGTAGAGCAACGCATTCGTAATGCGTGGGTCAGGGGTTCGAGTCCCCTTATTGGCTTCGTTTCAGACACGTTTTGTATCGGGTATCCGATGGAAGACGTGTCTTTTTTACTTTAAAAAGTGCTTGTTTCTTAGGCATGAAATTGGTATAATGGGCGCAGACAAAGAAAATAAGAATAAAGGTTGAGGTAAAAAATGGACAAGAACAAAAAGACGTTTCAGGTACCGACATTACTGGCCTTTGCAGCAATTGTTGCAATTATGGTGATTGTAGGGGTGAGAGTCCTTAACGTTCCGGTAGTTCCTATGTGTCTGCTTGTTATCATTGAGGCAGTTATTGCAGTGATGCTGCATCATGCGGAACTCTGGGTGCATGGACTTCTTATTCTGGCAGAACTTTGTGCCGGTGTTGCCGGGGAAAAAACAGTATTGATTATTTTATGTGCAGTTGTTTACATTGCAGCGACGTTTGCACTGCAGATGTTAGATAAAGGAGAAACACAGAATGGACAGTAGTGACAGTAGTTATTACAGCAGGCAACAGCTGGATGAGCTGTTTTTACAGATGATCGCCTTTTTTTCCGGAGATCCGAAACGGATTCAGCATTTCATGAAAGTGCATAGTTTCGCAAGAATCATCGGAACAAAAGAAGGGCTTGACGAGACATCCCTTTTTATATTGGAAGCAGCCGCTTATACCCATGACATTGGAATCCGTCCGGCAGAAGAAAAGTATGGACGGTGTGACGGAAAGCTGCAGGAGCAGGAAGGACCGATTGTGGCACAGAGAATGCTTTCTGATGTGGGAATTGAAAATTATCTGATCGACCGTATCTGCTATCTGATCGGACATCATCATACATATGATAATATCGAAGGACTGGATTATCAGATTCTGGTGGAGGCAGATTTTCTGGTCAATTTATATGAAGATGACGTCAATCGTCACGGAATTGAACAGGCATATCAGCAAATTTTCCGGACGCAGACCGGAAAAGAAATTTTTAATCAGATGTATACAGATGAAAGATGAATAAAAAAAATTATCAGAAAATAATGGAAGATCTGATCCGTGAAAACTGTACGGCAGGGGAGGCTCCAAGCCTCCTTTTGCACAGCTGTTGTGCACCGTGCAGTTCTTATTGTATTGCATGTCTTGCAGAACATTTCCATGTAACGGTATTTTATTACAATCCCAATATTTATCCGCCGGAAGAATATCATATGCGGGCAAAGGAGCAGGAACGTTTTATTGCTGAGTTTCCTACAAAATATCCGGTTTCTTTTGTGGAAGGTGCATACGATACACAGCGGTTTTACGATATGGCAAAGGGCATGGAAGAGATCCCGGAAGGGGGAGAGCGCTGTTTTGCCTGTTACCGGCTGCGGCTTTCCGAGGCTGCGTCCTATGCAAAAGCGCACGGATTTGATTTCTTTACGACAACACTATCCATCAGTCCGCTGAAAAATGCGGAAAAGTTAAATCAGATCGGAGCAGAACTGGCAGATACCTTTGGTGTCCGTTATCTGTTTTCGGATTTTAAAAAGAAGGAAGGCTATAAAAAGTCGACCGAAATTTCTAAGGAGTATCACATGTACCGGCAGTACTACTGTGGGTGTGTGTATTCCAAGCGTGACCGCGACCGTGAAATCGTACTGCGCAGACAGCAGGAAGAACAGATTTTATAAAAATAAAACAAAGAATTTAAGAAAGAGAGGAATTTAGATATGGCACAGTTATGGGGCGGAAGATTTACGAAGGAGACAGACCAGCTGGTTTACAATTTTAATGCATCCATTTCGTTTGACCAGAAATTTTACAAGCAGGATATTGAGGGTTCCATTGCACATGTGCGGATGCTTGGAAAGCAGGGCATTCTGACACAGGAAGAGATGCAGGCGATTGTTTCCTGTTTACAGGAAATTCTTGCGGATGTGGAGAGCGGGAAGCTTGCCATCACTTCGGAATATGAGGATATTCACAGTTTTGTGGAAGCAAACCTTATTGACCGTCTGGGAGATACCGGAAAGAAACTGCATACCGGACGAAGCAGAAATGATCAGGTGGCACTGGACATGCGTCTGTATACCCGGCAGCAGGTTCTTGAGACGGATGAACTGCTGGAACAGCTGCTGCAGGTACTGCTTCGCATTATGAAAGAAAATACGCAGACGATTATGCCAGGATTTACCCATTTGCAGAAAGCGCAGCCGATCACACTCGCACATCATATGGGGGCGTACTTTGAAATGTTTAAGCGTGACCGTTCCCGTATGCACGATATTTACGAGCGCATGAATTACTGCCCGCTCGGTTCCGGCGCACTGGCAGGAACAACCTATCCGCTTGACCGCGAATATACTGCAGAGCTTCTTGGCTTTTACGGACCGACCTTAAACAGTATGGACGGTGTTTCCGACCGCGATTACCTGATCGAATATCTGTCTGCCATGGCAACCATTATGATGCATTTAAGCCGCTTCTCCGAGGAAATCATCATCTGGAATTCCAACGAATACAAATTTGTAGAGATTGATGATGCATACAGTACCGGAAGCAGTATCATGCCACAGAAGAAAAATCCGGATATTGCAGAACTTGTCCGAGGCAAGACCGGGCGTGTGTATGGCGCGCTTATGTCACTTCTGACCACGATGAAGGGGATTCCGCTTGCTTACAATAAAGACATGCAGGAAGACAAGGAACTTTCCTTTGATGCCATCGACACAACGAAAGGCTGTATTGCGTTATTCACGGGCATGCTTGATACCATGAAATTCAATAAGGATGTTATGAGAAAGAGTGCCGCACACGGATTTACCAACGCGACGGATGCTGCCGATTATCTTGTAAATCACGGGGTTCCGTTCCGCGATGCGCATGGAATTATCGGACGTATTGTTTTGTACTGTCTGGACAAACAGATGCCGATTGACGATATGAGTCTGGAAGAATTAAAACAGTTTTCTCCGGTATTTGAGGAGGATGTCTATGATGCAATCTCCATGGAAACCTGTGTCAACAAGCGTCTGACGATCGGTGCACCAGGGGATGAGGCGATGAAGAAAGTGATCGCAATCGAAGAGGCATATCTGGAGAAAAAATGAGACAAAAGGAGCACATCGTATGCAGAATCGCTTGTCGATGCGATGCACGTAATTGCGGTACATCTCTGATGCATTGCCTGAAATACCGCTTAGTCGGTATTTCAGATTGTGCAAGTCCTACATATATTGGAGGAATATTTTATTTATTTAGGACAATTTGTTCCTTGTAATTTTACCTGGTTTCAAGTAATATATTTCCTATAAAGACACATGTTCGTGTAACACGGACAAAAAACAAAAATGTTTTTCTGTAAAAGACAGGTGTCCGCGTATAAAGAAAAGAACAGAGGAGATTGGAAAAATGAGTGAGAAGTTAAAAGTTGGTATCCTTGGCGGAACAGGTATGGTAGGACAGAGATTTATCTCTTTGCTGGAGAATCATCCATGGTTTGAGGTTACCACGATTGCAGCAAGCCCAAGAAGTGCAGGAAAGACTTACGAGCAGGCAGTGGGAGATCGTTGGAAAATGGATACTCCAATGCCGGAAGCTGTAAAGAATATTGTAGTAATGAATGTAAATGAGGTAGAGCAGGTAGCTTCTCAGGTCGACTTTGTATTTTCTGCTGTAGACATGACAAAGGACGAGATCAAAAAGATCGAGGAAGATTACGCAAAGACAGAGACACCGGTTGTTTCCAACAACAGTGCTCACCGCTGGACACCGGATGTGCCGATGGTAGTTCCGGAAATCAATCCACAGCACATGGAAGTTATCAAGTATCAGAAAGAGCGTCTTGGTACAAAGCGCGGTTTCGTAGCAGTAAAGCCAAACTGCTCCATCCAGAGTTATGCACCGGTTCTGACTGCATGGAAAGAGTTTGAGCCATATGAAGTAGTTGCCACTACCTATCAGGCTATTTCCGGAGCAGGAAAGACGTTCAAGGACTGGCCGGAGATGCTTGGAAACATTATTCCATACATCGGTGGTGAGGAAGAAAAGTCTGAGAAAGAGCCTCTGCGTATCTGGGGACATGTAGATGATGAGAAGAAGCAGATTGTTCCTGCAACTTCACCAGTCATTACCTGCCAGTGTATCCGTGTACCGGTATTAAACGGACATACAGCAGCTGTATTTGTTAAATTCAAGAAGAAGCCAACCAAAGAGCAGCTGATCGAAGCACTGAAGAATTACAGTGGTGTGCCACAGGAACTGAAGCTCCCGAGTGCACCGGAACATTTCATCCAGTACTTAGAAGAGGATAACCGTCCACAGGTCAGCCTGGATGTAAACTTTGAGCATGGCATGGGAATCTCTGTCGGACGTCTGAGAGAGGATACCGTATATGACTGGAAATTCGTTGGATTATCTCACAATACCGTTCGTGGTGCAGCCGGTGGTGCAGTTTTATGTGCAGAGCTGTTGAAAGCACAGGGATATATCACAAAGAAATAAGTATTAAATTGAAATACGGATTTTTGGAGAGAAGTGCAAAAACTGCACTTCTTTCTTTTTGCCGAAAACCTTGTGAGAGATATTAATCAGTGATATAATTTCTTTTAGCAGAAGGAATTTTGTACGGAGGAATCGGGATGAACGCAAAAAAAACAGATCTCAAAGAACTGGAAGGCTGGTATGCAAAATCGGGAAACCAGCTGATGCTTTTGTATGGTGGGATGGACTGCCGGAAAGAACAGCTGATCAAAGAATTCTGTGTGGGGAAAAAGTATTTTTATTATCGATGCAGACAGCTTTCCGCACAGGAACAGATGCAGAAAATGGGAGAAGAAATTCAAAATGCTTTTCAGATGAAGCTGAGCAGATATTCCTATGATGAATTTTTTAACCGGGTAAAAAGCGGAGATGCATCAAAACTGGTGATTGTGATTGATGAGGCACAGTATGCAATTAAAAGAGATCCGGAATTTGTCAAAAGTATTTTAAAACTGAAGATGAAACGGCTTTATCCGGGATCGGTAATGATCATTCTGGCGTCTTCTTCCATTGTATGGGCCACGCAGGATGCAAAAGATGCGTTCGGGGACGGATTCCGTCGTATTGATGTACTGCATAAAGTGGAAGATCTGAATTTTCTGGAAGTTGTCCGGACATTTCCGGCACTTTCGGTCAGCGACTGTATCCGTATTTATGGAACCATCGGTGGGGTGCCGGGATTTATGGAAGCATGGAATCCGGAAATTTCATACAGGGAGAATATTTACCGGCTTGTGCTGACGGAGGGGGGATATCTGTTTCATATGGCAGAACAGAAAATTTCTGCAGAACTGCGTGAACTTTCCGTCTATAACACAATTTTATCTGCAATTGCACAGGGATATAATAAACTGAATGACCTGTATGCAAAAACCGGATATTCCCGTGCAAAGATCAGTGTTTATATGAAAAATCTCAGCCATTTTGATATTGTAGAGAAAGTGCAGTCGTTTCAGACCGGCGGCTGGGAGAATGCCAAAAAAGGGGTATACCAGATCAAAGATACATTTATTAATTTCTGGTTTAAATTTGTATTTCCGCATATGTCAGATCTTTATCTACTGAAACCGCATGAATTTTACGATCGCTACATTGCACCGGAACTTGGCACATATCTGAAACGTTATTTCCGGAATGTCTGCATGGAGTATATGATGCTTTTGAATCAGATGGGACGCATGCCGTTTCCAGTTCATAAGATCGGAACCTGGGTTGGAAAGACAGGAAACATTGATATTATTGCCCAGAGCACAGACCGCAGAAATATTGTGGGACTATGTAATTGGGATCAGCCACAGCTGACATCGCAGATGTGCGAGGAACTGTATCAGAACATGGAAAAGGCAAAAATCCGTTCGGAGCATATCTTTTTATTCTCTGCAACGCGGTTTGAACCGATGCTGGCAGAACATGCCAAAACGGATGACCGGTTTGAGCTGATTGATATGAACGAATTATAGAAAAGTTTGCCAATAGGGGATAGAAGATGGGAAAGTCACTGATCATAACGGAGAAACCGTCGGTTGCCCAGGAATTTGCAAAAGTTCTCGGGGTGAGCGGAGGCCGCAGGGATGGCTATTTGGAAAACCAGAAGTATGTAATCACCTGGTGCGTGGGACATCTGGTAGCCATGGTATATCCGGAAAGTTATGATATAAAATACAAAAAGTGGAAACTGGAAGATCTGCCATTTCTTCCAAAAGAATATAAATATGATGTGATCAAAGATGTCAGCCGGCAGTATGATGTGGTTCACGGAATGTTGATGCGTGAAGATATTGACCGTGTCTACTGGGCAGGAGATGCCGGAAAAGAAGGACAGACGATCGAGGAAAATATCCGCAATTTCGGCGGTGTGCGAGACGGCATGGAGGAACTCCGGGTCTGGATCGATTCGCAGACAGAGGAAGAGATCCAACGGGGAATCCGGGAAGCAAAACCGATGTCTGCCTATGAAAATCTCGGAAAATCCGGTATTATGCGTACCATTGAAGATTATGCCATGGGCATTAATTTTTCCCGTGTAATGTCGGTAAAATATGGAGGGTTGTTAAACAATGCGGCGGGAACACGTTCTTATACCGCTATTGCGGTCGGGCGCGTGATGACCTGTGTGCTTGGGATGGTCGTGATCCGTGAGCGCGAGATCCGCAATTTTAAGGAGACACCGTTTTACCGTGTTGTCGGAAATTTCACAGATGCACATGTCCAGGGCGAGTGGAAAGCCGTCGAGGGATCAGGGTACTTTGCATCGCCGCTTTTGTATAAGGAAAACGGATTTCGGGAAAAGAAGGATGCGCTGGCATTGATTGACCGCGTGCAGGGACATCCTGCGATTGTGGAATCCATCGAAAAAAATATTTCCAGAAAACGGGCACCGTTACTATTTAATCTGGCAGAGCTGCAGGCAGAATGTGCAAAACGATTCAAGATCAGCCCGGATGAAACCTTACAGGTGGCGCAGGATCTGTATGAACGGAAACTGACAACGTATCCGCGTACCGATGCGCGTGTGCTTTCCACTCCGGTGGCAAAGGAAATCCATAAAAATATCAGCCGTCTGCGGGGATATGAGCCGACTTCGGATTTTGTGGAGCAGATTCTCGACAGAAAGCTGTATGGAAATATTGCAGGAACGCAGTATACCGATGATGCTAAAGTGACAGACCACTATGCGATCATTCCGACCGGTCAGCTCACGGAGCTTGGGAAACTGAATACTCTGCAGAAATCGGTATTTGATCTGATCGTGCGGAGATTTCTCAGTGTGTTTTATCCGGCGGCAGAATATCAGAATGTAAAAATGACGGCTGTTGTGGATGTGGGGGAAAAGAAGGAACGTTTTTATGCGTCCGCACGTGTGTTAAAGACACCCGGTTATTTGGAAATTGCAGGAATTCCAAAGAAAGAGGAAGAAGATTCGGATCCGAAGGAACTGCTACATCTGGCAGATCAGCTGAAAAAGGGCGATGAGATTTCCGTGGATGGATATGAGGTGAAAGAGGGAAAAACTTCACCGCCGAAGCGGTACACCTCCGGTTCCATGGTGCTTGCCATGGAAAATGCAGGACAGCTGATTGAAGACGAGGAGCTTCGGGAACAGATCAAAGGTTCGGGAATCGGTACTTCTGCCACCCGTGCGGAGATCATTAAGAAACTGGTCCGTATCCATTACCTCAATCTGAATAAACGGACGCAGGTGCTCACACCGGAAAATCTCGGGGAGATGGTATTTGAAGTGGTGAGCATGACCGTCCCGGCACTTTTGAACCCGAAGATGACAGCTTCCTGGGAAAAGGGACTTGATGGAATTACACGGGGAACCGTGGATTTCTGGGATTACCGGACGAAACTGGAAGATTTCATCCGTACTGAAACGGAAAAGATGATCGGACAGGATCTGCGGGAACCGCTTGCGGAACGCATCAGTAATTTTGCCGGGAAACATGCAAGAGGTGCCGGTGCGAGAAGAAAGATCGGTGTCAGATGTCCGGCATGCGGTGGAGAACTTGTAACCACGCCATTTGGCTATGGATGTGCAAATTACAAGAATGATAAATCAGGATGTAATTTTAATATTGGCGAAATTGCAGGTGTTCAGCTGAGCGAGGAACAGGTAAAAGAACTTATCGAACAGGGGCATACCCAGACCATTCGCGGGTTTAAATCCAAGGCAGGCAAACGGTTCGATGCAAAACTTAAGGTAGATAAAGATGAAAACGGAAAAGTTAATATTGCATTTAATTTTTCAGACGTAGAGCCGGAAATTATTCCGGAGGTAAAGTGCCCGGTATGTGGCGGACAGATGAAAAAGACATCTTTCGGCTATGGATGTGTAAACTTTTCACCGGACGATGAGAACAGCTGCCGGTTTTCCATTGGAACGATCGCCGGAAAAACCCTGCCGGTTACTGCGGTAAAGCAGCTCCTGACGGATGGTCACACAGATACCCTGCGCGGTTTTAAATCAAAAACCGGTAAAAAATTTGACGCCTGTCTGAAACTGGAGAAAACCGAAGAGGGAAAGACGAATATTGTATTTGATTTTGACAGCGTGGAACAGAAAGTGATCCGCGATGTAAAGTGTCCGCTCTGTGGGGGTGAGATCATTGCGACCTCTTTTGGTTATGGATGTGCTAACTATAAGCCGGGCGATGAAAACAGCTGCCGGTTTTCCATTGGGAAGATGGCAGAGAAATCTTTTACGGAAGCACAGGTCCGGCAGCTTTTAAACGATGGCATTACGGAAACCATGCGTGGGTTTAAGTCAAAAACAGGGAAGAAATTTGATGCGCGCGTAGCTCTCGCAAAAGATGAAAACGGGAAAGTAACCGGGCTGAAATTTGATTTTGACAATGTAGAGCCAAAGAAAGTTAAAGATGTGAAGTGCCCGAAGTGTGGTGGGGATATTGTAGTGGCACCGTTTGGATTTATGTGTGCCAATCATAAAAAAGATGATAAGGAAAGCTGCAGCTTTATGATTGGAAGTATCGCAAGTGTCCGGCTGAAAGAAGCGCAGGTGAAAGAGCTTCTGACGAAAAAGAAGACAGAGGTAATTTCGGGATTTGTGGCAAAGACCGGTATGAAATTTGATGCGCCGCTGAAACTGACGGAAGAAGGGGAGATCGCATTTGATTTTCCGGAGAAACCGAAACCGGAAGAGACAACCGTGCCGTGCCCGAAATGCGGCAAAATGCTGATGAAGACGCAGTGGAGATATGAATGTGCGTGCGGATTTAAGATCTGGCATACCGTTGCTAAGGTGGAACTTTCCGAAGAAGTGATGAAAGAACTGCTGACGACCGGAAAGACGAAGCAGAAGATTGCCGGATTTACCTCAAAGGCAGGCAATACATTTGACACCTGCCTGAAATATGAAAATGATCAGATTTCGTTTGATTTTGATAATCCGGGGGAGGCACCACCGGAGAAAACAGCAGCCGCAGAGGAAACAACGGCTTTGGAGGAAACGGAAGAGTCCGAAAGAAAAACGATCAGTAATCATGAAAATTAAAATGTAAGGAGATTAAAAAATGGAAAACGCAAAAATCAAAAACATGTATGATTTGTCACAGTCTATTGCAGGAGAGTACCTTTCACAGTTTACATATCCGTGGGAAGCATTAAAAGGAATCAGCGATTTTATCAAAAAGCTCGGTCCGACACTCGATCCGGAAATTTATGAGAAACGTGGAGAAAATATCTGGGTGGCAAAGAGTGCAACCGTTGCGCCTACGGCATGCCTGAACGGACCGCTGATTATTGATGAAGATGCCGAGATCCGTCACTGTGCATTTATCCGCGGGAGTGCGATCATTGGAAAAGGATCGGTTGTCGGAAATTCCACGGAGATCAAAAATGATATCATTTTTAACACGGTACAGGTACCACATTACAATTACGTCGGGGATTCTATTCTCGGTTACAAGTCCCATATGGGAGCCGGTTCAATTACCTCCAATGTAAAATCGGATAAAACACTTGTGGTTGTAAAGGACAGCAGAGATTCCGGTGAAGAAATTGAAACAGGACTTAAGAAATTTGGAGCTATGCTCGGAGATCACGTAGAGGTAGGATGCAACTCCGTTTTAAATCCGGGTACGGTTATCTGCCCGAATTGTAATGTCTATCCGCTTTCTTCTGTCCGCGGAGTGATTCCGGCAAACCATATCTACAAGGATGCAGACCATATTGTGGCAAAAAAAGAAAAATAGTAGTTGTATCTAAAAAAGTGCGAATTTGCACTAGACTTTAGGAAAAAAATATGCAAAAATATTAGCGGTATGTCGAATGATAACGAGTTTATCTACAATTAACATGCGAAAGGAGTCTTAAGATGATTTACACAAAGGAAGTTGAAAACATGTGTCCTGTAGCAAAGGGCGCAAAGCATGAGCCAGCTCCTATCCCGGAAGAGGGAAAGTGGGTTCATTCCAAGAAAATTGAGGACATTTCAGGATTTACACACGGTGTCGGCTGGTGTGCACCACAGCAGGGTGCCTGCAAGCTTTCTCTTAACGTAAAGAACGGTATCATTGAGGAAGCATTAGTTGAGACAATCGGTTGCTCTGGTATGACTCATTCAGCTGCTATGGCTGCAGAAGTTTTACAGGGTAAGACAATTCTGGAAGCTTTAAATACAGACTTAGTTTGTGATGCTATCAACACAGCTATGAGAGAGCTTTTCTTACAGATCGTATATGGACGTACACAGTCTGCATTCTCTGATGACGGACTTGCTGTAGGTGCTGGTCTGGAAGATTTAGGAAAGGGACTTCGTTCTCAGGTTGGTACTATGTATGCAACAAAGGAGAAGGGTGTTCGTTACCTTGAGATGGCTGAAGGATATGTTACAGGTATCGCTCTTGACGAGAATAACGAGGTAATTGGTTACCAGTTCGTTTCTCTTGGAAAGATGACTGACTTCATTAAGAAGGGTGATGATCCTAACACAGCTTGGGAGAAAGCCAAGGGTCAGTATGGCCGTGTGGACGATGCAGTTAAGATTATCGATCCACGTCAGGAATAATTGGAAAGGAGAACGATATAATGGCATCATTATTTGAAGGATATGAAAGAAGAATTGACCAGATTAACGCTGTTTTAAACAGCTATGGTATCAGCTCTATCGAAGAAGCTGAAAAGATTACAAAGGACGCTGGACTGAACGTTTACGATCAGGTTAAGAAGATTCAGCCAATTTGTTTCGAGAACGCTTGCTGGGCTTACACTGTAGGTGCTGCAATCGCAATCAAGAAGGGATGCAAGAGAGCTGCTGATGCTGCCGCAGCAATCGGTGAAGGACTTCAGGCATTCTGTATTCCTGGATCTGTTGCAGATCATCGTAAAGTAGGTTTAGGACATGGTAACCTTGGTAAGATGCTCCTTGAGGAGGAGACAGAGTGCTTCTGTTTCTTAGCTGGACATGAGTCATTCGCAGCTGCTGAGGGTGCAATCGGTATCGCTGAGAAGGCAAACAAGGTTCGTCAGAAACCTCTTCGTGTTATCTTAAACGGTCTTGGAAAAGACGCAGCACAGATCATTTCCCGTATCAACGGATTTACATTCGTAGAGACAAAGTATGATTACAAGGCTGCAAAGCTTAACATCGTATATGAGAAAGCATACTCTAACGGACTTCGCGCAACTGTAAAATGTTACGGTGCTGATGATGTTCAGGAAGGTGTTGCAATCATGCATCATGAGAACGTAGGTGTTTCCATCACTGGTAACTCTACAAACCCAACACGTTTCCAGCATCCGGTTGCAGGTACATACAAGAAGGAATGTATCGAGCAGGGTAAGAAGTACTTCTCCGTAGCATCCGGCGGTGGTACAGGACGTACACTTCACCCAGATAACATGGCAGCAGGTCCTGCTTCTTATGGTATGACAGATACTATGGGACGTATGCACTCTGATGCACAGTTCGCTGGATCTTCTTCCGTACCGGCTCACGTTGAGATGATGGGTCTGATCGGAATGGGTAATAACCCAATGGTTGGTGCTACTGTTGCTGTTGCAGTATCCGTAGAGGAAGCTGCAAAGGCTGGTAAGTTCTAAGAAACACAGTAAAATCAAGGGCTATCGTGGTTTACAATGTTCCACGGTAGCCTTAAATTTTGCCACGTAGGACGCACGTAGAACACAAACGGTAGGACGCAAATTTCCCGCCGGATTTAGATATAAAAAGAGGGTGTCCGGAATACAGACACCCTTAAGCGTTTTATTGTAACGGTTAGGATAATTTTGTTTGATTATGAGCTTGCCTTCTGTGATTTTAGGGCTATCATATGATATAAATAATGCTACTTGTTTTTTGGAACGTGTCGTGTTATAGTTAATGTAAATAAAAGAGGAACAACTGCCCACAAGTGGTTGACCTCGTAAATCTAGTTAGAAAATCCACCCTAGTACTCAGTCAAAGTTTTTGGGGTGTTTTTTCTATGCTCTAAAACATTATCTGATAAACGTAAATACGAATGTCAGTAATGCAAGAATGAACAGACCAAAGGTCATGAGGTCTTTAAAATCAAATCTCTTGTTCATCAGCACCACCCCCATCCTATGTAAAATAAAATAGAGGTCAGCCACCCTGCAACACAATTGTTCCATGGTCTGTATTTTATCGTATCTTATGTAGATATTTTAAACAGGACAAAACTGTCTCGAGAAGTTGGCAGTATTCCGCGATTGGTTTCTATTGATAAGTACAATTTTATTGTGAATCATTTGGTGGAAAATGTAGATATAATAGAAATCGTCTTGTTTTGATGGTATACTGTAGTTGATCGTAATAGTAAAAGAATTGTATCCATGTTCTTCAAAACTGCAGCAGAATCATACTAGAAGGTGTAAACATGCGTCTGATGAAAATGATGAAGAGTATATTCGCAGAGCATTACAACTTGGTGCAAATGAAATCAGAGGGTATAAAGAGAAGGCAGAGTACATGAAGAAATTAAATGAATTAGAAGTTTGACCGCAATTTGACCGCGTTAGCAAAATAAAAGCAAAAAACTGTAAATAACAATAAATAATTTTAAATTAAATACAATATAAGGAAAGCCCATAAAATCATTGGATAGTTGATACATCAGGTTATCCAGATGTCGAAACTAAAATTGGAAAAGATTATTTTGATTTTATTATGCAGATAAGGAAATAGAACAAAGGTTGAATTTTTAAAAAAGTCTATGAATTATTAAAAATATAGGAAAGGTTGACACGTGATGGCGGATGAAAAAATCAAAAATTCCAGAGAGTTGGAGTTTGCCGTGTTTTGCATTGAAAATGTAGCGGCAAAGCTGGGTGTGGATGCAGAGCGTGTGTATCAGGCATTTACTGAAAAAAGCAACATTCTGAACGGTTATATCGTGCCGGAATATGAAGTGCTGCATACCCAGAGCCGGGAATATATCGTTAATGATCTTCTTGATGTGATGAAAGAAAGGGGCGTGGAAGTATGATTCTCTATCATGGTTCTTTCTTAGAGATTGCTAAGCCGGATTTGGTTCATTCCCGCCCTAACGTAGACTTCGGGCGTGGCTTTTATGTCACACCGTTGTATGAACAGGCAGCGAAGTGGTGCGGCAAGTTCAAACACCGTGGGAAAAATGGTATTATCTCCAGGTATGAATACGATGAAAGCCGGGAAGCTGAACTAAAAACGCTGAAATTCGATTCTTATTCCGAAGAATGGCTGGATTTTATTCTGAACTGCCGCAGTGGAAAAGATTTGACGGATTATGACCTTGTTGTAGGCGGTGTTGCCAATGATAAGGTGTTCAATACGGTGGAGCTGTTCTTTGACGGACTGATTGATAAAACGGAAGCTATCAACCGCCTGCGTTATGAAAAGCCGAACCTGCAAATATGTTTCCACACAGAGAAAGCACTGTCTCTGCTGCGTTTTGAAGGGAGTGAAACACTATGACAGCGAATCCGATTTTGCTTCAGAAAAAATATAGCCGTGTTATTGAATGCTTTGCTAAACAGCAGGGACTTTCACTGGATGCGGCTTTGGATTTCTTTTATCATTCACTGGTTTATCAGCTGATCCGTGATGGTGTTTCCGATATGCACTGCATGAGCGATGCGTATCTGGCGGAGGAACTGGAACAGGAATATGCCGAGAAAGTGCCTGTAAAGAAGAGAATAAAGTGAGACATAATATTTTTGATTCAATACCATTAAATATCGTTATCTGGATCATGGTACGATACAGGTTGTGGTATATGACAACCGATTGGAAATCACTTCTTCAGGAAAGCTGCCAATGGGGCAAACTATGGAGCGTATGAAAGAAGGCTATTCCAAAATCGGAAATTGAATCAAACAGGGTTGGCGATAAGTATTCAGACAAAATATTTGTCACAATAAATAACAATAGTAATACGGAAGTATGGAAAGCCTGTATACAATCCGGACATTCCAAACGACACCGCCCACCGGAGTTATGAGAGACAGGGCATTGACAGGGTATCAGAGATACATGAGGGGGATCGGCTGCCACCAGCAGGAAGAAAGAGCCGGGAATAACAAGGCAATGCAGGAGCAGAGCACAGGGGAGAATAAACGGCAGTATCAAATAATGAACATAAATACGAAAAAAGGTGTGGAATTATTTTTGAATTGTGGTAAAATGTTTTAGAACCTAAAAGAAGATATAAAATAGGGGAATTTATTGATAAGGAGTATTTTTCGTGACAGAAGATAAACGTTCTATTATTCAAATGGTAGCAGGCCTGATCGAACAGGGCAAAAAGAATCAGGATAAGATCGCATACAGCAAAATCCTGGATACATTTTCAGGGGTAGAGATTTCCTCTGAGCAGTTTGACAACATTTTAAAAGTTTTAGAAGATAACAAGATCGAAGTCCTTCGCTCAAAAAATGACATGGAGCAGACGGTTTCTTTGTCTGCAAAGGAGAAAGAACCGGATGAGGTGGATGACGAAGAACTGGAAGAAAGTAAGATTCTTTTGGATATTGATGATGATATTGAGGAAGATTCCGAGGAAAATATCGAGGAAGATCTCTCGGTCATGGAGGGGGCGGATATCACGGATCCGGTACGTCAGTATTTAAAGACGATCGGACAGGTGCGTCTGCTTACCATGGAAGAAGAGCAAAAGATTGCTAAGCGGATCAGTGAGGGTGATCCGGAAGCCAAGAAGGAACTGATTGAAGCCAATCTCAGACTGGTAGTAAGTATTGCCAAGAAGTATGTCGGCAGGGGATTGCCGCTTCTGGATCTGATTCAGGAGGGGAATATCGGTCTGATGAAAGCAGTCGATAAGTTTGAGTACGAAAAAGGATTTAAGTTTTCCACATATGCGACATGGTGGATCCGTCAGGCAATTACCCGTGCAATTGCAGATCAGGCAAAGACGATCCGTGTTCCGGTACATATGGTGGAGACAATCAATAAGGTTGTCCGTGCACGCCGTACCCTGACACAGGAGCTGGGAAGAGAACCATCCAATAAGGAAATTGCGGAGATGCTTGGCGAAGATGAAGATCGTGTAACGGAGATCATGAGTTTTAGTCAGGACCCGGTTTCCATGGAGGCTCCGGTAGGGGATGAGGACGATTCCCATCTGGGCGATTTTGTGCAGGATTCCAATGCGTTATCCCCGGAGGAGAATGCGATTGCGGAGATGCGTAATAAGCAGATTTCACTTGCCATGAAAGACCTGACGGATCGTGAGCAGGAAGTGATCACACTGCGGTTCGGTCTTGACGGAAATCAGCCACACACGCTGGAAGAAGTGGGACAGATGTTTCATGTGACAAGAGAGCGTATCCGTCAGATTGAGGCAAAGGCACTGCGTAAACTTGGTGCACCGAGCAGAAAACGTATGCTGCGTGACTTTTTATAACAGGTATTTTGCCGGACAATTCTGAAATTACGGATGTGATTTATGATATGGTTTTTGGCAGGGAGTGAAACTATATGTTTTCAATGAAATCGACATGGAAAGAAATAAAAACAACAAAACCGGTGGATACGGCATTGGGAGATCTGTTTCCGACCTGTTGGAGCATACTGCTGCAGGGGCATGAGGAAGAAACGATGGAACAGATCCATGATAGGGTGCACATGGAGTGGGGCGAAGCATTCTGGTCCCAGCCACTGGTAAACTGTGCCAATATGCTGATGGAGACTGCGGAGAAACAAAAATTTCTGTTTGTACCTCTCTGGCATACGCAAAAAGAGGGGTGGATTCCAAAAGAGGATCAAAATGACGAAGAGGGTGTATGGCTGTTTACGGGAAATCCGGATGTGGATCAGCAGGCATTTATGCATTTTGATGACTGTGCATCCGTTCCACCGTATCCGTCTGCCGCTGTTTGCAAAGAACGAAGACAGGAAAAGAAACGTCCGGCGGTTATTTTCTGCCCGGGAGGCGGATATGAGATGCTTTCTTATTATTCGGAAGGCGTGCAGCTCGCACAGCGCATGGAGCGTGACGGAGGCTATAAAGCATTTATTTTAAGCTATCGCATCCAGCCAAATACCTATCCGCAGTGCCAGATGGATTTGGCATTGGCCATTATGCATGTACGTGCACATGCACGGCAGTATGGCATTGATGAAAACCGTATTCTTGTGGTGGGAGCTTCTGCCGGTGGGCATTTGTGCGCAAGCACGGCAATGCTGCATGAAGAACTGAAAACAGAAATTTTTTGTGTGCATCCGGAGCTGGAAAAACTATATGGAAGGATTTCTTCGCGGCCGGACGGGGTAGGACTGTTGTACCCGGTGATCAGTTTTACCTCGGAATATCATGAGGGAAGCTGCCGCTGTAATACAGGCGGGAAGTCGGATCTTCAGAAAAAACTGTCTGTAGAACTTCATGATCTGACCGGCTATCCGCCAACATACGCTTATGCGAATCTCGATGACGGCTGTGTTCCGGCCAGCAATACGATCCGGTTGGACGCTGCACTTACGAAAGCAGGAGTGAAGCATCTGTGCGAGACTTTTCCGACGGGGGATCACGGCATCGGGTTAGGATATGCTACTTCGGCCAAAGCATGGAGCGAACATATGCTTCGTTTTTTCAACGAAACTTTATAAAAAAATCCGGTAAATATGGGAAGGGAGATGCGGTAAGAGCATCTCTTTTTTTTATATTTTGAATTGTGCCCGGGCAAATACATGAAAAATTCCAGAAAAATTACCATAAAAATCTGATATATCGTAAAAAATCTATGAACATCTAAAAATTCTGGGAACTCTCCTTGAATTCTTCCGGTAGGAGGAAATATTTCCTGATGATAGAATAACAACATAAAACATCGGTGAACCATAAAACGGTTACGAGAAGGAGGAACTATTATGACGACCAAAAAGAAAAAGAGTCAGGGAATGAAGTTATTCCTTATGATTCTCCCATTTCTCATTTTGTGCTTTTTGTTTTCGTACTTTCCGCTGCATGGCTGGATCTACGCACTCTATGATTATAAAGCACCGCTGAAACTTTCCCAGTGTCAGTTCGTAGGATTGAAATGGTTTAAGACACTGTTTAGTAACAAGACGCAGGTAATGCAGCTGATTCAGGTAATGAAGAACACATTTGCAATGAGTTTACTCGGTATTGCAACTTCATTTCTCCCGGTACTGTTTGCCGTATTCTTAAACGAGATCAAATGCAAATGGTTTAAGAATCTGGTACAGACACTGACTACACTGCCAAACTTCATCAGCTGGACACTGGTTTACTCTATTGCTTTCTGTCTGTTTTCTACCACAGGTATGTTCAACACAGTGATGCAGAACCTTGGCGTAATCTCAGAACCGTTAAAGATTCTCGACAGTGGCAGGCATGTATGGCTGCAGATGATTCTCTGGAGTACATGGAAAGGCCTTGGATGGGGCGCAATTATGTATCTGGCAGCAATCGCAGGAATCGATCAGGAAATGTATGATGCGGCAAAGGTGGACGGAGCCGGACGTTTCCAGATTATCAAAAACATCACGATTCCATCCATTATGCCTACATACTTCGTAATGTTAATGCTTTCGGTAGCAAACTTCCTGAACAATGGTATGGATCAGTACTTTGTGTTCCAAAATGCATTTAACAAATCAACAATTCAGGTACTTGATCTGTATGTATACAACATTGGTATGACCGGACGAAGCTTATCCCTTGCAACGGCGATTGGTATCTTAAAGAGTATCGTCAGCGTAACACTTCTTGCAATTGTAAACTTCGTATCGAAGAAGACACGTGGCGAGAGCATGATTTAATAGGAGGAAAAAGCAATGAAGATTAAAACAAGTAAAGGAGACCGCACATTTCAGGTAATCAATATTCTGATTTTTGCTATCTTTGCTATCATTTGTGCTTATCCTTTTTACTATCTGATCATCAACTCGATCAGTGCAAACGATCTGAGTGCAAGTGGTAAAGTAAATTTTCTGCCGCATGGTTTTCAGCTTGAGAACTATGTAAAAGTATTCCAGCTGAACGGTCTTGGAACCGCAGCAATGGTATCCCTTGGAAGAACTGTGATCGGTACAATCTGTACGGTACTTGCTTCCGTTTATCTGGGATTCATGTTTACCCAGCAGCGGATGTGGCACAGAAAACTGTGGTATCGTTTTATGGTAATTACCATGTACTTTAACGCAGGTCTGATCCCAATGTACATGACCATGAAGACCTTACATCTGACCAACAGTTTCTGGGTATACATCATCCCGGCAATTGTACAGCCGTTCAACATCATTATGGCAAAGACTTATGTAGAATCCATTCCGCCTGCATTGCAGGAGGCGGCAGAGATCGATGGAGCCGGAACCATGACTGTATTCGCAAAAGTCATTCTTCCAACCTGTAAACCGATTATGGCAACCATCGCCATCTGGTCCGCAGTAGGACAGTGGAACTCCTTCCAGGATACGTTGATTTATATTACAGACCAGAAGTTATATTCCTTACAGTATTTACTTTATACTTACCTGAATCAGGCAAGTTCACTAGCAACCATGGTACAGCAGTCCGGTGGAAATGTATCTGCCGTTGCGAACCTGGCAACCCAGCAGACACCGACATCCATCCGTATGACGATTTCCGTTATCGTTGTACTGCCGATTCTGTTCGTATATCCGATTTTCCAGAAATCCTTTGTCAAAGGTATTATGATCGGATCAGTGAAAGGCTAAAAGAAACACTTGTTTCTTTTACATACATTCATGTAAAATATTATAGAGGAGGATTTACAATGAAGAAAAAGAATGTACAGCGTGCGCTTGCACTGGCACTCGCTGCAACGATGCTCGCCGGAACCGTAGCAGGCTGCGGAAAAAGCTCAGACAGTGATTCCACACAGGGGGGCAAGTCATCCAATGGAAAATATGCCAAGGAGCTGACGATTGATGTGTTCGACAGTCAGGCAAACTTCCAGGGTGAGCAGACCGGATGGTTTGCAAAACTGATCAAAGATAAGTTCAATATCAAATTGAATATTATTGCACCAAACGTGGCAGGTGGTGGAGATACTTTATATCAGACACGTTCTGCAAACGGTAATCTTGGTGACTTAATTATCACAAATCTGGATTCCAGTCGTTTGAAAGATATGGTGACCGCAGGACTTGTCCTTGATATGAGTGATTATATTAAGGATGAGAAATATTTACAGGATCGTATGGATGCAATCAATACCGCAAGTAAACTTTCCGGAACGGATGGAGTATGGGCAGTACCGAGTGAAATTTCCAATCAGCCGGCAACTGAGCCTTGTGAGGCATCTGAGCCAACCAATGCACCATCTCTTCGCTGGGATGTGTACGGAGAAGTTGGATATCCGGAAATGGATACGCTGGAAGATATGATTCCGGTTCTGGAACAGATGCAGGAAAAGGCAAAGGGAACCAGCAAAGACGGAAAAGATGTCTATGCGCTTTCTCTCTTCAAAGACTGGGATGGAGATACCATGCAGAATGCAGGTGCTTTCTGTGCTCTGTACGGATATGAGAACCTTGGATTTGCACTCGGCAAAGTAGACGGATCTGAAATCCAGAGTGTAATTGACAGCGATAGCATATATGTACGTGCATTGAAGTTCCTGTTTGAAGCAAATCAGAAAGGACTTATTGATCCGGAGTCTACCACACAGGATTTCGATACGTTACAAACAAAGTTCCGTAATGGTGATGTATTATACAGCTTCTGGCCATGGCTTGGTGCCGGTGTATACAACACAACAGAGAATACTTCGGAAGGTAAGGGATTTGCCTCTGCGACAATTAAGGATATGAAGTGCCTGTCTTACGGTTCTATGCCAGATGGTAAGATGAGTGTTGGTATCATGGTCGGCAGCCAGACAAAAGACCCACAGAGAATGGTTGATTTTATCAACTGGTTATACTCTCCGGAAGGAATTGAAGCTTCTTCTGCACAGAGTGGTGGTAACTGTGGACCGGAAGGCCTGACATGGGAAATGAAAGATGGTAAGCCTGTACTTACAGATTTCGGGGTAAAGGCATTTGTTGATATTGACGAGAACCTGAAAGTGCCGGATGAATGGGGCAGCGGAACATGGAAAGATGGTGTATCTGCATTGAACTTTAAGGCAAATGGTATCGTTGATACAGATCTGGATACCGGTATCTGCTACAACTATCAGAGATGGGATGATTATCTTGAGAAGACTTCTACCAAGTTAAAAGAAGACTGGTCAGCACATAATGATGGAGATACCACAGAGATCGAACACTTTGAGAAAACCGGTAATCTGTTAGTTCTCCCAGGAACAAACTATTCCACACCGGAGTACTCTACTGATATCAGTACCATCAAGGAGCAGTGCAAGCAGACAATCGTTGCAGATTCGTGGCAGATGGTATTTGCAAAGAATGAAGCTGAGTTTAACAAGATCTTAAAAGATATGCAGGATACCGTAAAGGGTCTTGGATACGATCAGGTATTTGAAGTAGATAAGAAGAATTATGAAGATAAAGTAAAGTGCATCAATGATGTATTAAGCGAATCTAAATAATTGGATAATATCAGATAAAACCCTTAACAAAAGCCGGGTGCGTGATGCACCCGGCTTTCTTTTGCTTATAATCAATGATCCTGATTTTTACGATATTCCGCAGGACTGATATTTTTGCTCGCTTTAAATTTCTGGTGGAAATAATCAACATTTTTATATCCGACACTTGCCGCAATTTCATAAATCTTCATATCTGTCTGATCAAGCAGTTCGGTTGCTTTTTCAATGCGTACCTGATCCAGATAGGTATTGAAACGAACACCCATTTTCTGGGTAAACAGTTTTCCGAGGTAGGAACTGTTGTAACCAAACAGTGGAGCCAGGGTCTCTAATTTCAGCTGGCTGGCATAATTGTGATTGATATAATTTAAAATATCATCGAACACACTTGCCGAGGAATTGCTTCCGATCGCGCGCATGATCATATCGAACTGTTCGTTAAAATACAATAGAATCTCGTATAGATAGTATTTATTTTCAATGAGTTCTATGATCGCCGCATTATGTACAAACGGGATACTGGTGTTGCTGTACGTGTGTGTGATCGCCTGTTTGATCTCCAGAAAAATATCTGCCAGAAAATATTTGATACTCGATACATCACAGTTACTGTTAAAAAGAAACTGTCGCAGATCTTCGAGAACTTCGGAAATCCGGCGCTGATTACAGGTTTTAATGTAATCGGTAAGTAACGCGCTGTAATGTCTTGTTTTTTCTGCATCCAGACTTGCGGAGGCAGAATTTTCTGCCGGCAGTTCCTCATAAGAGAGAACATGCTGGTTTTCTCCGCAGAAGAAACGCCGGGACAACAGCCGTTGGCACAGCTCGTAAGATTCGTGAATCTGTGAAAGGGAAGAAACCGTCGGTCCGTAGATTAGAAAGATCGTATCCAGCGGAGATCCTTTCTGCGTTCCCTTGTCATAGTGGTGCAGACAGGCATTTAACCGTTCCAGTGCAAAATTGCCTTTGAGTAATATAATGTCATGATTGTCGATATTGACATGCTCAAAGGAATTGTTGTCTTTGTTGGTGACACGCAGCAGATCACTGAAACTGTAGGAACGAAAATATGGCATATAGCTTTCGTAAATCAGCACCTGATAGATCGGATAGGAGAGCCCTAATTCCTGATAATCAATGGACGGGTTAAAATCATTTCCGGTCAGCAGATCGTATAGTACGGTGGTTTTTGCTTTTTTCAGGTACTGGTTGCGGGATGTCTCGCTGTTTAGCTGAAATTCAATTTTTTCGTGGACGTCCTGTACTGCTTTTTCCAGCTCATCTTCATCAATCGGTTTGGTCAGATAGTAGGAGGCACCAAATTGCAGTGCCGTCTGTGCGTACTTAAAATCTGAGTAACCGCTTAAGACAATAAATGCACCAGAAAATCCTTCACTGCGCACTTTTTCCATCAGTTCCGTGCCAAGCATTCCGGACATCCGGATGTCGAGAAGAACCAGTCCCGGGCGGTACTGGCGGATCATTTCCAGGGCATCTTCTCCGTTGGCGGCTTCCCCGCAGATACAAAATCCCAGGGCGTTCCAGTCAATGATATAGCGGAGTCCCTCTCTTACAATTTGTTCATCATCTACAATAAGTACGTTGATAATTTTGTTTGCCATGTTTTTCATCCTGTTTCCTAAATTGTTTTTGGTATTTTCAGCCGGACGGTTGTACCGGCTCCGATTGCGCTGTCAATCTCCATATAATATCCTTCCCCGTAGAACAGTGAAATTCTCTGATTGATATTATAAAGACCGATGCTGTGGGTATCGGAGGAAGGGTGTTTTCTGATTCGATCGCGCAGTGCATCGAGTTCTTCGTTTGTCATTCCCTGTCCGTTATCTTTGATTGTGATCAGAAGAACTGTGTCCACAGAAGCAATCTGAATGGTAATCATACCGTCTTGCGTTTTGCTCTCAAGTCCGTGAAGAATTGCATTTTCTACCACAGGCTGCAGGAGCAGCGGAAGAATCTTGCAGCTGTCGGTGTCGAGATCTTCGTCCACCTGCAGGGTGTAATTTACACGGTCCCCAAAGCGGAGCTGCTGAATGGAGAGATACGTTTTGATATATTCGAGCTCTTTGGTCAGTGCAGTGAAACTTGTGCCGGTATTATCGAGCACGTAACGCATGGATTTTCCAAGCAGTTTAATGGAAGTTGCCACATTCCGGTTGCCACAGGAGAGTGCCTGCATCCGGATTGTTTCCAGAGTATTATACAGGAAATGCGGATTGATCTGACTGGCAAGCATTTCAAATTCCATCTGCTGCTGCCGGTTGACCAGTTGCTGTTCCCGGATCCGGGCTTCATAAAACTGCGCCTCCTTATCGTGAATCGCATCCACGGTCAGTTTGAGGTCTTTAAAGGTATCGCTTAACTCGTCATCACCGCGGAATTGTTCGATGATATTGTAATCGCCGAGGCTGGCACGGTGCATTGCTGATTTCAGGGTTGTAATCCTTGTGCTGAAATAGTTCGAAAAACAGATCATCAGAATCAATGGTACAAGCAGGGCAAGTACCAAAATCAGGACAAATACGGCAACGGTATGATTGATTGTTTTTAAGGCATCCGGGTCTACAGTCCGCACATAAAATAAATTGTTGGATTTGTAGGACTGCAGAGTTACATAGTTGACCAGACGCATCTGGTTTCCGATTTCTTTTGAACCGGTGTAACGGTAAATATAGCCGGAAAAATCATCGGGAAACTCCATGTCTTTGCCGATCAGAGCAGAGTCTGTGGCATAGATGATCCGGGTTCCGTCCAGACTGATGGCTGTTTCATTGCCGGACTGCTCCAGATGATTTTTAATGGTATTGCGATCCAGACCGATCACCAGAAATGCCTGATATTTACTGGAGGCAACACCGATCCGCCGGATCAGTGTCAATTCCCGGTAAGGCTGCCGGACGATTGCCGTGTATCGCTGCAGGGAAGCCCATGTACTCCAGTTATTCCCCAGGGCTTTGCGCCATTCGTCCAGGACAAAATTCTGCTGATAATGAATATGCTCGGAATTTTGAAGGTTTGGATTGTTGGTATAAATCTGAATGCGACACACAGAAGCTGTATTGTCAAAATAAGTCTGGAGTGCCCGCTCCAGATCCGTAAACTGTTCTTTAATATTCGGACTCATTGATTCGGCAGCAAACAGACTCAGACACTGGTTACTGTTGAGCAGGGTATCAGAATATGAATACACGGTGGTTGTGATATCGCTTAAAGAGGAGGCAACACGCAGCCCATCTGCATTTGTCAGCGACTCGTAGCGGGCAAGCATCTGTTTTCGCACGCTGGTAATAGAAAAGATGCCGATTACCAGAAGCGGAGACATGCCTGCCAGCAGAAAAATACGAAGCAGCTGGTTTCTGACAGAATGTGTATCATGTATTTTATTAATATGTAGTTTCATAAAACATCCTTTGTTATAAAATTAAGGGAAAATACCGTCTGGCAAATTCTATAAATATTATAGTAAATTACGTCTAAAATTTCTAGTAGGAAAGCACGGATAAATTTTGTATAGTGTGGATAAGGGAAAATAAAACATTCGTATGGCGAAGGGAAAGAGAGGAAAATAAGATATGAAATTCAGTAATGGATGCTGGCTGCAGAAAGAAGGCTGCGCCTGCTTTTCACCGGCAGAAGTTTATTTTACAAAAATTGAAAAAGATAAAGTAGTGCTCTGTGCACCGACACATAAGATTAATCACAGAGGAGATACACTGGGCGGAATCAATCTTACGGTTGAAATTACCACTCCGATGCCGGAAGTAATCCGTGTAAAGACGTATCATTATAAGGGTGCAATTCAGGATGGACCACAGTTTGCATTAAATCTTCCGGATCAGACAGCAATCGATGCCACCGAAGATGATGAGAAGATTGTTGTAAAAAGCGGAAATGCAAAACTGGTTATTACCAAAGAGAACTGGTCCATGACTTACTATAACGGGGATAAGAAGCTTTGTACCAGTGCATGGCGTGATCTTGCCTATATGAAGACGGACTGGAAAGGGGATGCTTATGTAAAGAGCGTAGATAAGGATGCCTATATGAGACAGCAGCTTTCTTTAGGTGTGGGAGAGCTGATCTACGGTCTTGGTGAGCGCTTTGCCGCATTTACCAGAAACGGTCAGTCCATAGATATCTGGAATGAAGATGGCGGTACCTCCACCGATCAGTCTTATAAAAATATTCCGTTTTATATTTCAAACAGGGGATATGGTGTGTTTGTCAACCATACCGAGAAAGTATCATTTGAAGTGGCAACGGAAGCGGTCACAAAAGTAGAATTTTCTGTGCCGGGAGAGAGTCTGGATTATTTCTTCTTTAACGGACCGGATCTGAAGGATGTTCTGCGCCGCTATACGGATCTGACCGGAAAACCGGCACTTCCTCCGGCCTGGACATTTGGCCTCTGGCTTTCCACGTCCTTTACGACAAACTATGATGAAAAAACAGTTATGAGCTTTATCGACGGTATGCTCGATCGTGGAATTCCGCTTAAAGTATTCCATTTTGACTGCTTCTGGATGAAAGATTTCCACTGGACCGATTTTTTGTGGGATGAGCGTGTATTCCCGGACCCGGAGGGGATGCTTTCCCGTATTAAAGCAAAGGGATTAAAGATCTGTGTATGGATTAATCCGTATATTGCACAGGAATCCGTGATGTTTGACGAGGGCATGGAAGGCGGATATTTCCTGAAGCGTCCGGACGGTTCTGTATGGCAGTGGGATATGTGGCAGCCGGGCATGGCAATCGTCGACTTTACCAACCCGGAGGCAAAGAAATGGTATCAGAAGAAACTCGAAGCATTGGTTGATATGGGTGTGGACTGTTTTAAGACGGATTTTGGTGAGAGAATTCCAACCGATTGTGTTTATTATGACAAGAAAAATCCGGAAAAAATGCACAATTATTATACCTATCTATATAATGAAGCTGTATTTGAAGTCCTTGAGAAAAAGAAAGGAAAAGATGAGGCGGTGCTTTTTGCCAGATCTGCTACCGCAGGTGGACAGAAGTTCCCGGTACACTGGGGCGGAGACTGCTGGTCCGATTATGAATCCATGGAAGAAAGTCTGCGTGGAGGATTATCTTTGCAGCTTTCCGGATTCGGTTTCTGGAGCCATGATATCGGCGGATTTGAAAATACTTCTACCGCGGATGTCTATAAGAGATGGTGTGCGTTTGGTCTGCTTTCTTCTCACAGCCGTCTGCATGGAAGTACATCATACCGTGTGCCGTGGGCTTATGACGATGAGGCCGTGGATGTGCTGCGCAGCTTTGTACGCCTGAAAGCACGTCTGATGCCATACCTGTGGAAGACCGCGCTGACAGCACATAACGAGGGAATTCCAAGCATGCGCGCGATGGTTCTTTCTTACACAAATGATAAAATGTGCAATTATCTGGATAAGCAGTATATGCTCGGCGACAGCTTACTGGTTGCTCCAATCTTTAACGATGAGGGAATTGGAGAATACTATCTGCCAAAGGAGAACGGCATATGGACCGATTTCTTCACCGGCAGGCAGCAGGAAGGCGGAGACTGGTATACCCGCACATATGCTTATATGGAGATTCCGCTGATGGTACGTCCGAATACGGTACTTCCGCTTGGAAACAGCGAAGAGGGACCGGAGTATGATTATGCCGATCAGGTGACATTCCGTGTATATGATGTACAGGATGAGGCAGCTGCTGAAATCTACGATATGGATCAGAATAAAGTGGCTTCCATTGTGGTAAAACGCATAGAGGATAAGCTTGTGATCGACTGCGACAGCAAAAAGCCGTTTACCGTAGAACTGGTGAATACCGGCATTTTAGATGTGAAGGGCGCAAAGGCATCCAAAGAAAATAAAAACACCATTCTTCGTGACTGTGAGAGCCACATAGAGTGTATACAGTAAAATCAGGTAAGAGGAAAAATTGATGGATAAAGTATTGGAAAACCGGATTTATCTTCTGATCAGGGAAATGACACTGGAAGAGAAGACCGGCATGATCCACGGTGCGGGTCTGTTTCGCACCGCGGGGGTGGAAAGACTTCATATTCCCCCTTTAAAGATGTCCGATGGACCGATGGGTGTGCGCAGCGAGTTTGTCAATGACCAGTGGATGCCGGTCGGAACACCGGATGATTATGTGACGTATTGTCCAAGCAACAGTGCGATTGCGATGACATGGAACCGCAAACTTGCACACAATGCAGGAAAAGTGTTAGGAGAAGAAGCACGTGGAAGAGGCAAAGATGTGATTCTTGCTCCGGGTATTAATATCAAAAGAACACCTGCATGCGGAAGAAATTTTGAATATATCAGTGAAGATCCAAGACTGACCAGTGAACTTGCCGTTCCGATGGTTCGTGGAATCGAGACGTCTGATGTGGCAGCATGTGTCAAGCATTTTGCAATGAACAATCAGGAAACCGAACGGCTCTGGATAAATGTGGAAGCGGATGAGCGTACAATGCGTGAAATTTATTTCCCGGCATTTCAGGCGGTTGTACAAAAAGCGGGTGCAAAGTCGATCATGGGCTCTTATAATCTGATCCGCGGAACACATGTCTGTGAAAACAAAGATATTATGGGAACCGTACTGCGCAAAGAATGGGGATTTGACGGAACCATTATCTCTGACTGGGGAGCCGTACATACAACAAAGGAGACCGCAGAGGGACCGCTTGATATCGAAATGTCGGTAACCAGTGATTTTGATGACTATTTTCTTGCGAATCCGCTGATCAGCGAAATCCGAAAAGGGCATATAGATGAGGCCTGTGTGGACGAAAAAGTGCGCAATATTCTGCGGATGATGGTACGTCTGCATATGATTGAACTGACAGAAGTACCGGATTCTGATGGAAAAAAGAAAATTCTGGTTCAGAAGAACAAGAACCGGAAAGCGGGAAGTTATAATACGGCAAAACACCGTTCCGAAGTTTTAAAAGTAGCAAGAGAATCGATCACACTGTTAAAAAATGAAGACCGGAAACTTCCGCTTGATCCTGCAATCGATAAAGTTCTTGTCATTGGGCAGAATGCAGTGATTTCACAGGCTATGGGTGGCGGAAGTGCGGAGATTAAAGCTTTGTATGAGATTACACCACTGCTTGGAATCAGCAAGTTTCTCGGTGGAAACTGCGAAGTCCGTTATGCCAGAGGATATGATATTCCGGCAAAAAAGGAAAGCGATCATAACTGGCAGGAAGACAGCCTTGATGCAAGCAAAGCGGCGGCTGAGACAGCAAAGGAAACCGAGGACAGTGCACGTCTGCGGAAAGAAGCTGTGGAACTGGCAAAAGAATATAAGCATGTCATTTATGTGGGTGGTTTAAATCATGATCAGGATCTGGAAGGACAGGACCGTGCGGATTTAACCCTTCCATATGGACAGGACCGGCTGATTACAGAGCTTCTTGAGGTTCGATCGGATATGACAATTGTAATGCTTGCCGGAAGTCCGGTTTCCATGAAACCATGGGCGGACAGGGCAAAGGCAATTGTCTGGATGAGTTACAGCGGTATGGAAGGAGGCACTGCGCTTGCAGAGGTATTGTTTGGTGCAGTAAATCCTTCCGGAAAACTTGCAGAAACGCTTCCGGAAGAGATTCCGGAATGTTTCCGGAAAGAAGCGTATTTCCCGGGAAGACCTCTGACAGACGAAGAGAAGAAACATATGAATGCACATTTGACACAGACCTATGCAGAAGGCATCTTCGTGGGATACCGTTATTACGAAAAGAACCGGATTCCGGTACAGTTTTGTTTCGGACATGGATTGTCTTATACAGACTTTACCTATGATAATTTAAAAATTGAGGAAATTCCGTCCAAAGCGCGTGCCAATGGATTTGATGTACAGCTTCAGGTGCGCAATGCAGGAGCACTGGAGGGAAAAGAGACGGTTCAGCTGTATCTTGGAGAGAAGACGGTTTCTCCGGAAAACCCGGTGAAGGAACTGAAGGCATTTGAAAAAATCTGTCTTCGTCCGAGGGAAACCAAGACCGTGCTTTTGAGAATCACGATGGAAGATTTCATGCATTATGATGAAGTTGCCAGAACATGGAGATTAAAACATGGGGATTACCGCATTTATGTCGGAAGCTCCCTGCAGGATATCCAGTTGACACAGGATATTACGATATAAGCAGCAAATGCCGTGCATCTGAAAAGATGCGCGGTTTTCTTTTTTCTTTTCCCATGCTATGATGGAGACAGAAAAAAGAAAGAGAGAACAAAACATATGGGATATATATTGGAATTGAGAAAACAGGTAGGTCATCGGCCGTTGATTATGACCTGTGCAGGAGTGCTGCTTTTGAATGAAAAAAGGGAGTTGCTTCTGCAGAAACGTGCAGACAACGGGTTATGGGGATATCCCGGGGGTTCTATGGAACTCGGGGAGAGCTTCAAAGACTGTGCCAGACGGGAAGTACAGGAGGAAACAGGACTGATCTGCGGAAACCTCGAACACTTTATGAATGTCTCCGGAGAAGAAGTACATTATGTCTATCCAAACGGGGATGAAATTTATGCCGCAGAAGAGATCTTTTTATGCCGGAAATTTTCCGGACAGATCATCTGCCAGCAGGAGGAAGTAGAAAAACTTTGTTTTTTCCGTATGGATGAACTCCCATCGAAAGAGCAGATCAATCCCAATAATTATCCGGCAATCGAACGGTTAAGGAGAATGATGGATGAGAATTGCACAACGGGAAAAGGAAATTTTACAGAAGGTAGAAGAAAAGATTGCCAGGGGACCTTATGAGGCTTCATGGGCATCGCTGTGTGAAGCGCAGATGCCGCAGTGGCTGGCGAAAGAAAAACTCGGTATTTTTATACACTGGGGTGTTTACAGTGTTCCGGCAAATTCCAATGAGTGGTATCCGCGCAACATGTACAAAGAAGGAATGCCGGCATATGAGCATCACAGAAAAACTTATGGATTGCAGAAGAACTTCGGGTATAAGGATTTTATTCCGATGTTTCGGGCTGAACATTTTTGCCCGGCAGAGTGGATGGAACTGTTTCAGGCGGCAGGAGCCGGTTATGTGTTTCCGGTAGCGGAACATCATGATGGATTTCAGATGTACCGGAGTGATCTTTCCGATTGGAACGCGGTCGACATGGGACCGAAACGGGATGTTCTCGGGGAACTGAAAGAGGAAGCAAAAAAGCGGGGAATTCATTTCTGTACATCTTCCCACCGTGCGGAACACTGGTTCTTCCTCGGAAATGGAAAAATGTTTGACAGTGATATCCATGAACCACTGAAAAAAGGGGATTTTTACTGGCCATCCATGCAGGAGGCAGATCCGGAGGACCTGTATTCCAGACCGTATCCGACAGAAGAGTTTCTCGATGACTGGCTGGCACGGACGGCAGAACTTATTCTTAATTACCGTCCGCGCCTGTTGTATTTTGACTGGTGGGTCCAGCATGAGGCATTTAAGCCTTATTTAAAGAAACTTGTCGCGTTTTATTATAATTGCGGAGCAGAATGGGGGACGAATGTTGCCATCTGTTACAAGCATGATGCGATGGCGTTTGGCAGTGGAATTGTAGAAATGGAACGTGGCGGCTTTGCGGAGGCAAAACCGTATCCGTGGCAGACAGATACCGCAGTTGCAAGAAATTCCTGGTGTTATACGAATACACTGATCTATAAAACAAGTCAGGAAATCATCTGTACGCTGGTGGATGTGGTAAGTAAAAACGGAAATCTTTTATTAAATGTCGGACCGAAGGCGGATGGCACGCTTCCGGAAGGAGATAAAAAGATTCTCCGGGATCTGGCGGACTGGATGGCGGTGAACAGGGAAGCCATTCATGGAGCAAAGGTATGGAGAAAATCGTCCGAAGGTCCGACAAAGATGCAGGAGGGACAGTTCTCAGATCAGAAAGAGATAGTCTATACACCGCAGGATTACCGTTTTACAGTGAATCATGGAAATATTTATGTCATTGCGTTAAAGTGCCCGCAGGATGGAAACTTCTGCGTTCGGTCTCTGGCAGAAAGCAGTGACCAGAATCTCCCGGAATTCCATGGGATTATCAGACAGGTAGAAGTTCTTGGATATGAAAAATCCCCGGAATGGAAAACGGACGCAGAAGGTCTGCATGTGAAGACCTCCGGTTTTTATTCTGAATTTCCGGTCGTGTTAAAAATTGTTGTTTCTTAAAATTACCGCAGAAGAGAAAAATTTCCGGCTTTGTTACTTCTTGCCTTTTGCTACAGAGAATGGTAGGATAAGACATAGAATGAGTTACAGAGGATCAAAACACATACAAGTGGGGGAATTCTTATGAAAAAAGCAAAGAAATTAATAGCCGGAATCATGCTGGCATGTATGGTCATTGTGGGAGCCGGCGTGAAGCCGCCTGACGTATTTGCAGCAACAACGGCGGCTGCCGGTTCGCTGGAAATGAAGACTGCCAGTGACTCCATCAATTTAAATGCGGGACAGTCATTTGATGTGACATTTTCTGTCAATGCGGAGACTTCCGGATTCGGAGGATACCTGACTTATGACAATTCAGTATTTACTTCGGTTACGGTAGTTGTTGACGGGGGCACCACATCCGGAAAGACAGACAATAACGGAGAGTGGAAGGCTTCCTATAATGGGTACACACATTTTCTGTCCGTGGATTATTATAAAAAGGATGCGGCAGGAAATACAACCGGGCAGATTGCAGACCCTGTGAAAGTGACAGGATCATCCATTGCCACACTGAAATTTACATCGGCAAAACCGGTGATTAAGACGGATATTACCTTTAGCCCGTCCTATCTTCGGACAAATGGAACGGATGTGGAATTGAAAACGCAGAAACTCACACTGACCAATTCCCAGGCAAAGGCCGTTACGCTATCTCTTGGAATTGTAAAGGGAAACGGACGGATTTCCGTACCGGTGTATTTTTCCCGAAATGACGGATTTAATAAAATTAAGCTTAGGATTACTTATAATAAAAATATTCTTGCTTTTCAGTCCATAACACTGGCACCGGAAGTGCAGTCGACACTTACACAGAGTGATTATAATATGTCTTCCTACGGAGGATATCTGACAACGGAATATACCGCAACAGCAGATGTCAATACTTCAGGAAATCTGATGTACATTGATTTTCAGCTTGCGAATGGGATGACAGCATACTCCAATAATGGAATCAGTACAGATGTTACGGTTGCCATAGAATCTGTAGAAGACCAGCAGGGAGATATCTTTTCCTATAATTCGGCGACCTCAAGTGTGACGATCACGGATCAGGTACATACGCTTGGAGATGTGAGTGGTGACGGGAAAATTAATCTGGTGGATGTGTTATATGTCATTCAGTATTATAACAACACGAAAACATTTACAAACGCGGAAAAGACTGCGGCAGATGTAAACCGTGACGGAAAAGTGGATCTGACGGATGCTTTAAAAATCCTTCAGTATTATAATGGAGCCATTAAGACCTTGTATTAAACAAAGGAGAAATTATGTATTGCAGAAAATGTGGAAGAGAGATTCCCGATGATTCGGTTATGTGCGGATATTGTGGAACACCTGTAAACCCGGATAATCCGTATACTTATGGTGGAACACCGCAGAATATGGATGAAGGTGCAAACGGGCTTGGAATTGCCTCCATGATCCTTGGGATTGTTGCCATTCTGCTGGCATGCTGTGCCGGAGGAAAATGGCTGACATTCTTTGTCGCTGCGGCAGGCCTGATTCTTGGAATTATCGCATTACAGAAGCCAAAGTACGGAAGCAGCAGAGGGATGGCTCTTGCGGGTGTGATCTGCAGTGTGATCGCGCTTCTTATGAAAATTATTGTGATCATTTTACTGGGGGTGGGAATCGGAACCTTTCTTTATTCCCATATGTTTCACTTTTAAAGTCCCATTCTGATAGATGGGAGTTATTCATAATATAACCGAAAGTTATAATAAAAATAGTGCTTGACAAACACAGATTATAGTATTATGATCTAAACAACACAAAGAAAGTAGAAGGTTTTCGAGATATGAGAAGACAGGCGTTATCGCTTTTAGTGGAAAATAACCCAGGTGTGACGAGCCGGATATCCGGATTGTTCAGTCGCCGCGGATATAATATTGACAGTTTTTCATCCGGTGTGACTGCAGATCCGAAATATACCAGAATTACAATTGTTGCCAGTGGTGATGAACTTATTCTGGATCAGATCGAGAAACAGTTACTGAAACTGGAAGATGTGTTGGATATCAAAAAACTGGAACCGGGACTTTCTGTTACCCGGGAGCTGATTCTTGTAAAGATCCGCGCAAAGGATAATGAGCGTCAGCCGATTATGAATGTGACAGAGATTTTTCATGGAAAGATCGTAGATGTCACAAACGATTCCATGGTAATTCAGCTGGTAGGACATCAGGATAAACTGGATGCCTTTTTAGATCTGCTGGATGGATATGAAATTCTGGAACTTGCGCGTACCGGAATTACGGGACTTACCCGTGGATCGTCGGATGTCCGTTTTTTGGATTAGTTACGGCTACTTATTAAAAATATTTTTTTATATAAGAGTATACATATTTAGGAGGACAATGATATGTCAGAAGCAAGAATTTTTTATCAGGAAGATTGTAACCTTTCATTACTGGATGGAAAGACAATCGCAATCATCGGCTATGGCAGCCAGGGACATGCACATGCATTAAACTTAAAGGAGTCCGGATGCAACGTCATTATCGGTCTTTATGAGGGAAGCAAGTCCTGGAAGAAAGCCGAAGAGCAGGGATTTAAGGTATACGTCGCAGCAGAAGCTGCTAAAAAAGCTGATATTATCATGATTCTGATTAACGATGAATTACAGGCTGATATGTACAAGAAAGATATCGAGCCAAACCTTGAGCCAGGTAACATGTTAATGTTCGCACATGGTTTCAATATCCATTTCGGATGCATCAAGCCACCAAAGGATGTCGATGTTACAATGATCGCACCTAAGGCACCAGGACATACAGTACGTTCTGAGTATCAGGCTGGTAAGGGAACTCCTTGTCTGATCGCTGTTGAGCAGGATGCTACCGGAAAGGCATGGGATCTTGCACTTGCATATGGTCTTGGAATCGGCGGAGCAAGAGCCGGACTTCTTGAGACAACATTCCGTACAGAGACAGAGACTGACCTCTTCGGTGAGCAGGCTGTACTTTGTGGTGGTGTTTGTGCACTTATGCAGGCTGGTTTCGAAACACTTTGCGAGGCTGGTTATGATCCGAGAAATGCATACTTCGAGTGTATCCATGAGATGAAACTGATTGTAGACTTAATTTACCAGTCAGGTTTCGCAGGAATGAGATATTCTATCTCTAATACAGCTGAGTATGGTGATTACATCACCGGACCAAAGATTGTTACCGCTGAGACAAAGAAGGCTATGAAGCAGATCCTTACTGATATTCAGGATGGTACATTTGCAAAAGAGTTCTTACTGGATATGTCTCCGGCAGGACGTCAGGTTCACTTCAAGGCTATGAGAAAGCTTGCTTCTGAGCATCCATCAGAGAAGGTTGGTGCTGAGATCCGTAAGCTGTACAGCTGGAACAACGAGAGCGACAAGCTCATCAACAACTAATCAGAAACTGATTTTAAAAACCCCGGTGAGTGATATCATCGGGGTTTTTGTTTTTGTGCCGGGGTGGAAGGAAGTGGTCATAAGGACTCCTCCCGCAAAGAGGTATCAAGATTTTTCCAGGTGGGGCCATAAGGTGCAAATTCCGCTTCATCGGATCACCGATTCCGCTAGCAACGGATCAGTGTTTCCGGTCGTAACGGAACACTTTTCCGCTTCGTCGGATCACGCATTCTTATAAAGTGTTATAGTTTTTTCGTAGTCATTATTTTTAGATTACGAAAGGATGCATTTTTATGCAGGACTACAACACTATTATTGGTGCTATTCAGATGCGTCTGAATAAGTGCCCAACCAGATCTGTTATGGATCGTTTTCGAATCGGATCAAGCACTCTTAACTTGATCATGAGTCGATATAAGGCTCTTGAGCTTACCATTGACGAGCTTGGAGCTATGTCACCAAAAAAAGTAGAGAACCTCTTTTACCCACAGAAAAATCTTCAACGCAAAGAAGTTCCACTTCCAGATTTTCAGTATTACTATGATCGTATTCATGCCCCAAACAGTAGAGTAAATATTTCATTCTGTTGGCTGGACTACAAAGAAAAGAATCCAGATGGATATGAAAAATCTCAGTTCTATGAATACTATCAACGTTTTGTTCAGGAAAACTATGGTGGCACCAAAATTTCAATGGCGGTAAATCGCAAGCCTGGTGAAAAAATGTACATCGACTGGGTTGGCGACCAGCCTGGACTTCTGACGGATGAGAGTTCATATCTTTGCCACAACATTAGGTGTGAGCAGTATGATCTATGCAGAGGCATTTCCAAATGAAAAACTTCCTTGTTTTATCGAAGGCTGTGTACATGCGGTATCCTTCTATGGTGCAGTTGCTAAACATTTTGTCCCGGATAATCTAAAAACAGCTGTTACGAAGCATACAAAAGATGATCTTGTATTACAGTCAACCTTCTCTGATTTGGAAGACTTCTATGATACGATTGTGCTCCCACCACCGGCTCGTAAGCCTAAGGGAAAGCCAACGGTCGAGAATCATGTGCGTTACCTTGAAACACATCTTATAGAAAAGTTAAAAGAAAACATTTACACATCCTTTGAGGATTTGAATGCTGATATCAAAAAGATAGTAGCCGTCCTCAATGCGAGACCTTTTCAGAATCAAGCTTTTTCCAGACAAGAAATGTTTATCAAGTATGACAAACCATGTATGAAACCACTGCCAGGCGGAGAATACACAACTTGTGATTACAAAGCAGTACTGAAGGTGCCTAATAATTATCACATGCCACAGAGAGCGAACACCGATTTGAGACAAAGTAGATACAGGGATTTCTATAAAAAAAATTTGACACTTGGAAAAGCTATTATCAATGAAATTCCAGTCGTTACCGAGAATATAGAAGATTATTTAGAAAAGAGACATCAAGAACTTATAGAGGATAATAGTTGATTGTAGGGGAAAGAATTAGTTATGAAAATATTAACAGAGAATTATCTAAAAAGTTTGGAAAAAGAAATATTAACAGAGAATTATAGTGACCTTTTTGATAAAGTGTATAGTGATTTTAGAAAAGAACAAAGCGAATTCAAAACGGAGATTATAGAAATAGGGAAAATATATTATAGGGCAAGAGTTGGAAATGATACAATGGAAGCGGCAATAGATGATTTAAATATTATATCCAAAATACCATACTTCGGAAACAATATGGACAAACCTCCTGCAAGATTTGTTCAGGGAGGAAGATTTAATAGACAAGGAGTGTCGTATCTTTATCTTGCAGATAATGTTGAGACTTGTATTTCTGAAATTCATTTGCAGGTAGGGCAAATTTGTTCTATTGTACAATTTAAATGTATAAAAGAAGGAAAATATCTTTTCATTGAGAATAAATCAGAAGAAGTGTTATATGATATTTTAACTAGACCAATACATAATGGCACAAAAGATTATTATTTGATGACACAATTTTTTTCAGATATATTTAAAGCACTTGGATATGATGGACTTGTGTTTTTTAGTACACAAGGTATAGGAAAAAATATTGTATGTTTTAAAAAAGGATATTTTGAACAAGTAAAATATTCTGAAAAAATGTATAGAGCGAAAAAAATTTCATATGAATATGAAATTGTGGAAGAAGAATATAAAAAATATATAGATTATAAAAAGCTTTTGAACCCCGGTAATACTGATGAAGATCAGAAACGAGAAGATAAATATGACTATGTACAAGAAAAAATTCAATATGAAGATAGTCTGATATTAGAAGAAGCTAAAAAACTCTTTAATTCAGATAAAAATGAGAAAGAATTTTTTGATAGAATAAAAGAAATAAATTGTAAACAGTACGCATATGAATTTTTAGGTGCTTTTTATTTTAATCAACAAAATTTAGAAAAGGGAATTCAATATTTTTTGAAGGTTTAGCTACTTTTGGTAGTTGTCCTACATTTGAGGCAATCTTAAAAAGAATGCAGTCGTGTGATGAATTAGAAAAACAAGAGCAATATCAAAAAGAATCAATGAAAAAAAGATTAAAAATCATATATGAGGAAATAAAGTGAAAAGAAGGAAAAAGAGATATTAGAAAAATTAACTAAATTTCAAAATTAAAGCTTGTATACAAATGATAGAATAGTAAAACTGGTAGTGTAAAATAGTTTGTGTTTTTGGTAAAAAATAACTCCTTTTTGGTAAGAATTCAGATATGACAATTCTTATCGAAAAGGAGTATTTTTTATGGCAGTTGCAAAAGAACAAATTCGACAGATCATCTCAGAAAACAACATTAATAGCGTTGCAGATATATACACGCTTCTGAAAGACAGTTTCAAGGATATCCTGCAGGAGCTGATGGAGGCAGAACTGGATGCAACTCTTGGCTACGAGAAAAACCATAAGGGAGATCTACAGACAGACAATAAAAGAAATGGTCATTCTACAAAAAACTTAAAGAGTCAATACGGTGAATTTCAAATCGACGTACCAAGAGACCGTAACGGTGTGTTTGAACCAAAACTCATCCCTAAATACCAGAGAGATATTTCCGGGATTGAGGAAAAAGTGATATCTTTATATGCCCGTAGTATAAGAACACGTGACATCCACGACCAGCTCCAGGATCTTTATGGAATTGAGCTATCAGCTGAAATGGTCAGCAAGATCACAGACAAAATACTTCCTCAGGTTAAGGAATGGCAGTCCCGTCCTTTGAACCCGGTTTATCCGTTTGTCTTTATGGACTGTATTTATTATAAAGTACGTGAGGATGGCAGAATCCTGAGTCGTGCTGCGTATGTAGTTCTTGGCGTTACAGTGGAGGGATACAAAGATATCCTCAGCATCACAGTAGGCGCAAATGAAACCAGCAAGTTCTGGCTTGGGATGCTTAATGATCTTAAGAACCACGGAGTAAAAGATGTCCTTTTCTTCTGCGTGGATGGTCTTCCGGGTTTTAAAGAAGCTATTCAGGAAGTTTATCTGCAAATTACGCTTAAACGGAATGCCAGTTCCGCTACTGCGGAACGGCTATTCCATTTTTAACGGTACGAAGTACCGCTAGGTTACATCATTCTGTTTCACGCATATTTATACCGTTCATCTCCAGACGATACGTATGGTGCTTATCGGTGATACGTGTAAGGCACGCATCGGCATAGGTATTATCAGCAAACATATCGAACCATGTACTGACTGGAAATTGCGAGATAACTACAGTTGATTTTCTCCCATCTCTGGTGTCAAGAACTTCAAAGAGATCCCAGCATTTATCAAGATCAAGATCCATAAGACCGAAATCATCAATCACAAGCAGATCTAGTTTGGTCAGCTTATTCAGGTAATCCAGATTTGTGGATTTGATGCGTGTCTGTTCCATTTCGCTCATAAGAGTGTTCGCTTTTATATACTTTACACTCTTAGACTGCTTCATTGCAGTTACACAAAAAGCATTGATCAGATAAGTTTTTCCACTGGCAGAAGAGCCTGTTACGATGAGATTTTTTTCCTCTTCTATCCAATGGCAGGTACTCAGTTGTTCTATTGTCTGGGTATCAAGCTGACGTTCTGGACGGTAAATGGTTTCATCAAGATCCGCCGCAGGGTATCGCAGATGCGCTTCTTTCATCAGACGGTTAAAGCGTTTATCTGCCCGCGCCTGCCACTCTGCATCAACCATTGCTGTCATGCGTTCCATAAAAGTGTTCAGATCTGCATTGGGATCTTTCAACTGTTCTTTCAGGATATGTGCCATTTCTGGAACACGGAAACTCTTCAGGCGCATGATCAGAGCCTGTTCCTGAGGTGTTAATGTAATGTCATGGGATGAACTCATTTGTATGCCTCCTTTCCACGGATGTTTGTATGGGAAGGAAGTTTTCCGGCTCCATTGTTTATACCGCTGCTGGAATGATTATTCTGGACCATGCCAAGTACTTTTTTAAAATAAGAATACTTGCAGGCATTGGTTTCCACGCACTTTTTGGCAGCCTCCTGGATCAGCCTGTGAGGAACATCCTTACAGGAATGGAGTACACCGGCACAGCTGTTGTATGCCTGTTCCTCATGTTTTGAACTTCGGAGTATCCTGTCAATAAGAGTTACCATGGATTCTCCATAGACAGATGCCCACCGTCTGTAATAAGCTCCGTCATGTGCATTTACCTCTTTGTAATACAGATATTCCGGAGGCATATGACTGTCATCTGTAATGTAAAGAGGAAAATCACGGTAAGATCTTGGATGACGGCAGATCAGCTGGTTATACTCATCGCAGATCCGTATCTCCGTCATTGTAGCCTTAAGAATTGCAGGCTTCCCCTTATAGGTATACAATACAGAATAGTAGTGGGCATCATACTCAAGGTGATAATTATCTGGAACTTTAAGAAAGTATTTATAATCGCAAAGTATATAACTTTCGCCTGGAAGCTGGTTCATACGCGGTTTGTCATACTTTTCAAATCCATTCATGCGGGATTTCCGAATGTCAGATTTTTTTTGGAAAGGACGCTGGTTGATGTCCTCTACGATCTTTTTAACCGCAGCATTCAAGGCTTCCAGCGAGGTATAAGTATCTTTCTTTAATTCTTCTACCAGATGTGTTTCCAAGAAACGCACATGATTTTCAACTGTTGGTTTGCCTTTCGGTTTCCTTGGCGGTGGCGGAAGAATGATCGTATCATAAAAAGTTTCCAGATCTGAAAATGCTGACTGGAGTACCAGTTCATCTTTGCTGAGCCTGGTAACAGCTGTTTTCAGATTATCCGGGACAAGATATTTAGGAACTGCCCCATAATAAGACAGTGCATGTACTGTACCAGCAATAAAATGTGGGAGCTTTTCATCCAGAAAGATCTCTGCATAAACAAGACTGCTAAATCCAAGTGTAGTCGTAAAAATGTGAACTTTCCGAAGTCCGCCAGTAGTTGTGTCCAGTAACAGTTCCGGCTGGTCACCTACCCAGTCAATATACATCTTTTCACCAGGGATCCGTTCCACAGGCATAGATGTTTTGGAAGTACCATAAGTGTTTATCATAAAATCACGATACAGCTTATAAAACTGAGCAAGCTGGTAACCATTGGGATGCTCTTTCTTATAATCAATCCATAAAAACTCAGGTCGGCATGTTTCCCCATTTGGATCATCTGCTCATGTATCTTCTCAAAATCAGGTAATGGAATGTCCTTATGTCGAAAGTTTTCTTTTGGATAGATGAGATCAACCACCTTTGAGGCTGGCATCTGCCGAAGATCCTCCAGTGATAATCCTGAATCATTGTAGCGGTTCATAATCAATGCGATCCCGCTCCGTCCGATCCGGTAACGTTTTTGTACGGTGTCATAACTGACTTTACTGAGTCGAAGTTTTATGACTCCAAGAATAGTATTGTAGAAGAATTTTTTTCCTCTTTTTCGTTGGAACACTTGGCATTGGCAAGATGGAGTTGAGATAATATCGGTTTAGAGGTAAAATAGGTGGTGTCCTGATGAACAGGATAAGAGTTTAGAAACACAGGGTTCATTTCCAAAATAATGGGAATAAGTCATTTACATGAAGGAGATAGAAACGGAATGAAACAGATTTTATTGGTCGAGGATGATCTGAGCTTAATAAGCGGACTATCTTTTGCTGTAAAAAAAGCAGGATATGGACTGAACATTGCGCATACCAAAAGTGAAGCAGATGAAAAGTGGGAGGATGGAAAATATGATTTGGTAATTTTGGATGTATCACTTCCGGACGGATCTGGTTTCGATATTTGCAGAAACATCCGGCAGACATCGAAAGTGCCAATTATGTTTCTGACCGCTATGGATGAAGAAACGGACATTATCATGGGATTGGACATTGGTGGAGATGATTACATCACGAAGCCGTTTAAGCTTGCGGTGTTCATGTCGAGAATCAATGCCTTGCTCCGCAGGAGCGATAACTTCAATCAGACGGATACGGAACTCAGTTCCGGTGGCATTTCCATCCAGCTTTTGAAGAGTGAGGTATATAAGGACAACGAGAAGATTGAGTTGACAGCGAATGAATATAAGCTTCTACATCTATTGATGGAAAACCCCGGACAGGTGCTTTCTCCGGAGCAGATTCTGGGAAAACTTTGGGACTGCAATGGAGACTATGTGGATGGCAATGCGCTGTCGGTTTACATCCGCAGGCTTCGCACTAAGATAGAAGATGATCCAGGAAAACCGGAGCGGATTGTGACGGTGCGCCGTATGGGATACAAATGGAATGCGGAAAAGTGAGGGGTGAAGTGTAAGTGAAGATATTGGCAAACAAAAAAATCAAGGAGCTGTTTGGTAAAATAACGGTCTGTACTGTGATTTTTACCCTGGCGGCGGTATTGCTCACTTCTTTCGAGGCGGAATCTGTGACTCTAGTTATTATCCTGTGCATGGTTGGAATGGGAGCGGTTATTCTTATTTTTGGCTACGGCTATTTTAAGGAACAGAATGAGGTCATGGAAACAGCGGTGTCACAGATTAAGGAATATATTTCCGGGAACCATGAGGCCCGCATTGACTGCGACGAGGAGGGGGAAGTGTACCGGCTTTTCCATGAGGTGAATTCTCTGGTTACCATTTTGAACGCCCATGTGGAGCAGGAACGCAGGTCAAAGCAGTTTTTGAAGAATACCATATCGGATATTTCCCATCAGTTAAAGACGCCGTTGGCTGCATTAAATATCTACAATGGACTTCTGCAGGGGGAAGCAGTGGATGTGCCAGAAATTCAGGAATTTACCTCGCTATCAGAAAAAGAACTTGATCGGATCAATACGTTGGTGCAGAATCTTTTGAAGATCACGAAACTGGATGCCGGTTCTATCGTATTGGAGAAAAAGCCGGAAGATGTGGCGGAGATGATGAACAATGTGGAGCTGCGCTTTTCGTACCGGGCGGAACAGGAACAGAAGAAACTAGTTTTATTCGGGGAGGAAGATATTTTTCTATCTTGTGACCGTGACTGGATTCTGGAGGCAGTGGATAATATTGTGAAAAATGCCATGGATCATACGAAGAGCGGGGATACCATAGAAATCAAGTGGAGAAAGTCTGCTTCCATTGTACAGATTCAGATAAAGGATAACGGGAGCGGCATCCATCCGGAAGATCTTCATCACATTTTCAAACGGTTTTATCGGAGTCGTTTCTCGAAAGACCAGCAGGGCATCGGGCTTGGACTCCCTCTTGCGAAAATGATTATTGAAGCACACAATGGAACGATAGAAGTAAATAGTGAGCTTGGAAAAGGAACTATGTTTACAATCAGTTTTCTGATTCCTATAAAATTGTAGGGAAAGATTCATCTGCCTGCAAGGTAAAGGGTGTATCCTTATCTAGGAAGAAAGACATTTGTAAAAGGAATGACCGGGGAGGTGGAAGGAATGCTGTGTGGCATTTCATTTATTGTGTTTGTGATTGCGGTTTTAATCTATGTGGGAATTATGGTACATGATCTCAGGACACTGTGGAGTGGCGTTTCCTTTTGGGGTATGTTGGCGTGTCTGGTGCTGCTTTTGTTCTTTACAGTATCCGAATACTCAGCTCAACTGGCATCCAGTGGCTGGATTATTGGCATTCTAGTAGCCTTATTTATTGCCGTGGTACTCTGCGTCCTAGCTCTGCCGGGATTTATGGTTTTGATGTTTTGTGTGGAAGGCATCAAGGTCATCCGGCGTGAAGGCATGAAACTGTCTAACCTGTTATCCTTGCTTTTTGCGGTTCTATTGTATGGGTATCTGGTTGTCTGGCCCAGGATCAGGGATTTAGCAGAGCATACATTCGGAACTGTGCTTTATGCTATTGTCAGTTTTGCGGCGGCTTATATGCTGATACTGATGTCCATGTACACGTTTTCCGCCCTCCTGAACCTATTTCACTTGAAGAAGAACCGAGGTGCGGATTATATCGTGGTACTCGGCTCCGAGATTCTTGGTACACGGGTGACTCCTCTTCTGGCGGCACGGATTGATAAAGGGATCGAGCTGCTGACCTGCAATCAGGATGCAGTGATGATTCTCTCCGGTGGTCAAGGGCCGGGCGAGGACATCTCGGAGGGAGAAGCAATGGTGGCTTATGCCGTGGAGAAAGGTGTGGATAAGAAAAGGATTCGGATTGAGTCGAAATCCGTGTCTACAGAAGAAAACCTGCTGTTTTCAAGACGGGTGATGGAGAAAGAGAGACCGAAAGTTATTCTTGTCACCACAGTCTATCATGTGTTCCGGGCGCTGCTCCTTGCCAGAAGGCAGGGAATGAAATGCGTTGGCTATGGGGCAAAGACGAAATGGTATTTTACGCTGAACGCCCTGCTCCGGGAGTTTGCCGGGTATCTGAAAATGACATGGAAGTTCCACGCCTTGGTGGTTGGTATTGCGGCGGGGATTACGATTGCAGTAAGGTTGATTGCTTTGTTTCTATAAAATATGAAGGGATACTGTCAGTGGGAGATCTTTTTTCGTACGGCAGCCTCTTATTCGGGAGCTGCCCGCTATGATGACGGTGCAGCTTTTTTTAAATCCTACAAAATTGTAGGCTGACAGTCATGTTACTGTAGGATTTGAGTGGTATGCTCACAGAAGTTCAGGAAGAGAGCAGAGCCTAATAGCTTTTGCGGGAGGCATCTGTTTTTATGTCTGGACAAAACAGATAAATGAAAGAGGTGCATAACATATGGATTTATTAGAAGTAAAATCAATTTCCAAAACTTACGGCAGTGGTGAAACGGCTGTACATGCTTTAAAAAAAGTTAGTTTTTCGGTTCCAAAAGGAGAGTATGTTGCTATCGTAGGAGAGTCTGGATCCGGAAAAAGCACATTGCTTAACATGATCGGCGCGTTGGATACCCCAACATCGGGAAGGGTGCTGATTGACGGCAAGGATATCTTTGCGATGAAGGAGAGCAAGCTGACTATTTTTCGTAGACGGAATATTGGATTTATTTTTCAGGCGTTTAATCTGATTCCGGAGTTGACCGTGGAACAGAATATCATCTTTCCGGTACTGCTGGATTATCAGAAACCGGATAAGAAGTATCTAGAGGAGTTGCTTGCGGTACTGAATCTGAAGGAACGCCGGAACCATCTGCCAAGCCAGTTATCCGGCGGTCAGCAGCAGAGGGTAGCAATCGGGCGTGCGCTGATTACACGTCCCTCCCTGATTCTTGCTGACGAGCCGACTGGCAACCTGGACACCCAGAACAGCAGCGAGGTGATTGCCCTGCTGAAAAATGCATCCAAGCGGTACGCCCAGACGATCATCATGATTACCCATAACCGGAGCATTGCGCAGACGGCAGACCGGGTACTGCAGGTATCGGACGGCGTGCTGACCGACATGGGGAGGTGCAGTGAATGAAGAGCTATTTAAGCCTTATCCCGATTTCGGCAAAAGTACACAGACGGCAGAGCCGGATGACACGAATTTGCATTATTCTTGCTGTCTTCCTCGTAACTGCAATTTTTTCCATGTTGGAAATGTGGACGGAAGGGCAGACAACTGCAATGCGCCATAATCATGGGAACTGGCACATTGCCCTGCAGAATGTGCCGGAAGATAAAGCGGAACAGATTTGCGGAAATGCTAATGTTGGGGTTTCCTCATGGTATGATGTGATTAATATTGATGCTGACCAGGGCTATTATATAAATGGAAAAAATGCGGTTTTATATGGTACTGAGGAAGCATACGTTGCAGACATTATGAATTATCCAACGGAAGGTGCTTATCCTCAGAGTGGAAAAGAAGTTGCGCTCAGTGCTGATGCAAAAGAGCTTTTTGGAATTAGGGTGGGGGACAAGATTACCTTAAATACGCCTGCGGGTGTTCTTGAATACACTGTTTCTGGATTTTATGAGGATGATACAGAGTTTAACGATATCATTGAAGGTAGCTGCGTGTACATGAACAGAGAGGCATTTGATGAAGTACGCAGTTTGAATGGCGTGGAAGCATCGTCTCAGTTTTATATCCGGTTCGAGAAAGAGAAGGGCTTGAAGAAAACGATTGCTGAAATGAAAGAGCAATATAACCTTACGGATGAAAATGTTGAGGAGAACACGGCAGTTTTAAGTCTGCTGGGAGCCAGCACCGATGAAAGGGTAAGTGATCTTTACCCTCTGGCAATTACATGTTTTGTAATCATATTGCTTGCTGGTGTTTTAATGATCTCAGGTTGCATGAACAGTAATGTGGCGCAGCGGACAAAGTTTTTTGGAATGATGCGGTGTGTTGGGGCAAGCAAACAGCAGATTGTACGGCTTGTACGGCTTGAGGCATTGAACTGGTGCAAAACCGCTATCCCGATTGGATGTGCTTTAGGGACGGTGATTTGTTGGATAGCATGTGCGGTATTGCGGTTCGTTGTAAAAGGAGAATGGGTGGATATGCCTCTTTTTTCGGTAAGCATAAGCGGCATTCTTTGCGGAGCTGTTGTGGGCGTAGTTACGGTATTTATTGCGGCGCAGGCTCCTGCAAAACATGCAGCAAAAGTTTCTCCAGTAGCAGCTGTATCTGGAAATTCAGAATCATCGAAAAAAGTGATCTATGCGGCAAATACGAAGCTTTTTAAAGTAGAAACTTCCCTTGGAATCCACCATGCGACAGCGTCTAAGAAAAACCTGTTTCTGATGACAGGCTCCTTTGCCCTTACAATCGTATTGTTCTTGGCTTTTTCCGCTTGCCTTGATGTTGTGCATAAATTGCTTCCATCGGTGAGTGATTTCACGCCGGATATTACGATTGCGAGCGAAGACGAATCAAATTCCATAGATAGAAGTTTGTTAGAAGATATTTCAGAAATATCAGGTGTAGAGTCTGCTTTTGGCATGATGCTTGCTATAGATTATCCTGTTGAAATTAACGGCAACGCAGGGAAGATTGACCTGTTTTCTTATGGGGATTTTATGCTGGACAGCTTCAAAGAGTCAATGATAAGTGGAGATTTATCAAGTGTTTATGGTGCTTCTGATTACGTGATGACGGTCTATAATGATGCCGGACATCTGAATGTGGGGGATAAAATAAAGATTGGAAATCACGAGGTTGAAGTAGCATGTGTTGCATCCGAAGGAGTTGGGAGCGTCAGCGGCGCAACCGTTGTGGTGTGCTCAGAAGAAACCTATCGGAATCTAACAGGGGAGCAGGATTATGCTACAGTGAGTATAATAACAAAAAGTGATATTTCCGAATCGGAAGTAGAGCAGATTCGTGATTTGTTTGATGGATATCAATTTTCCGATGACAGGGAAGAAAAGAACGATGTTTTTGGCTCCTACTGGGTATTCCGAATTGCGGCATACGGTTTCCTGGCAATCATTTCTCTGATAACCATGTTGAATATTATGAACAGTATTTCAATGAGTGTTTCTGCAAGGGTGAAGCAATACGGTGCGATGCGTGCTGTTGGGATGGAGAGCAGGCAGGTTACAAAGATGATAACGGCAGAGGCAGTAACATACGCTGTTTACGGTACAATTGCCGGAACTGCCCTTGGGTTGATACTTCACTATTTGATTTATGTGAAGATTGTCATTAGTCATTTCGGTGGCTTTTGGAATATCCCATTTACTACCATTGGAATTGTACTTTTGCTAGTCGTTTTTTCGTGCATTATTGCGGTTCATGAACCCACGAAACGTATGAGGGACATGGCAATCACGGATACGATTAATGACTTGTAATTGGAACTGCAGATAAAACAGCGACACAGCAGGAAAAAAAAGCTGCTGTGCTGCAGAATTTCTATACAGTAGTTTAAGAATGTGAGAGCGGCATATGAAAAATAAGAGTTGCATTTGCGGCACACTGATTCGGCGTGGCAAGAAAATAGGAATGATTGTAGCATTGTATGTGTTTATGGTTCTGCTCTGTCTGCTGTTCTTTGGCGTTGGTATTGTATGGGAACTGGCAGATTGGATTGTCAGAAGGCTGGAAAAGGATGGATGCTTATGAGGAGAAGGCAGAAAAAGAAACATCCGGTTAGGAAATTTTTACGGAATATGATTGCGTCTCTACTCTGCATAGTCATTGTGTTCTGTGCTTTTTTCGGTGTGAAAGGCTATCAGATGTACAAGGAGGCAGTGGCAGAAAAGTCAATCAGTGAGTGTGTGAAAGAATCCGTGGCATGGAAGGGTTTACATCTTATTCTGAACTACCTCAGTTTTATATAGATGCTGTAATATCCGTGGAAGATTACCGATTTGAAAATCACTGTGGGATTGATTTGATTGCAATCGGGAGAGCTATGCTGACAGATATTAAGAAACACTCGTTTATACAGGGCGGGAGTACAATCACACAGCAACTTGCAAAGAATATGCTTTTCACGCAAGAGAAGAAGCTTGAGCGAAAGGTTGCAGAGGTGTTTGCAGCACTGGAGTTGGAGTGCAACTATTCCAAAGAAGATATCTTTGAATTGTATGTCAACACATCCTATTTTGGAAATGGGTATTATGGTGTTAGGGAGGCGGCAGATGGATATTTTGGTAAGACATTTTCTGAACTTAGTGAATATGAATGTGCCATGTTGGCCGGGATTCCCAACGCACCATCGGTTTATTCGCCAAATGCAGTTAATGAGTCGACTGCTCGACGAGTGGAGTGTGTTTTAGAGAGCATAGTAAAAAATAGGATAATTTCACAGGAACAAGCTTATAATATTGAAATGGAACAATAAGTTAATATGTATACGAGTTAGAGATGTGATTTGTTGAAAAGCAATAGCATCTCTTTTTTTGTGCCGATTGAATGTGGATGAAAGGTGGAAAAGAAATTTAAGATTGAAAGAAAATATTACAGTAAATAGCGGTTTTTTTACATGAGAAGGAGCGAGAGGGTAAGCAATGCTATAATGCATCTCATACAAATAAAAAGTAGGTGACAAGATGAAAGTGATAAAAGATTATATGGTAAAACTGGGATTTGTTTTTAAAGAAATTTTTAGAGCTGGTCCGAGTGTATTTTTTCTTTCTGTGGGTTCAATGATAATTGCAGGTGTCAGCCCGGTACTAATTACCTATTTGACAGCAGAGTTGATAAAAAGATTAGGACAGAATATTGGAACCAATTCGCAGGAAGCATATGTGAAGGTTGTCGGTGCATTTGTTGTAATGTTTTTGCTTGTAGTAATATCGTATGCTACCGAAAGTGTAAAAACGGTAATATGTGCTGTAGCGGGATTAAAGTTATCGCATAATATCGAAAATATAGTTGCGGATAAATTCCAAAATATAAAGCAGGAAAGAATTGATAATCCGGAGTTTTTAGATTTGCATTCCAATACTTTAAATAGATGCGGTTCAGAGCCATTGAATTTAATGGAAAGCTTATTTAGTACAGTTGCGAATGTTATAAGCCTTATGGGATATGTAGTTATTATAGCGAAGTATAATCTTATTGCTTTGCTGGTTATTATTATTTTTACTTTACCGATTATTGTTTTTAAGAGGAAATATCAAGGGCTAACATTCCGGTTTTATAACGAAAGAACAATGCAATTAAGAAGGATTATGTATTATCTTGAATTGCTTACTGAACCGGAATATGCGAATGAGGTTAGAGGTTATAGGTTACATGACTACATTAGCAATGAGAGAAAGAGTCTTTTTCGAGACTTTATCAAAGGAAATACAAAGATAGCAGGGAAAGAAATAGCGGTATCATTATCGACAAGTTTGCTTTCTATGATAGGTTCAATTTTGGTAGGAATTTGGCTTGTTCAAAAGACAATTGCAGGGACGATAACGGTATCTGAATTTTACTTATTGATTACAGCGATCATGACTCTTGCTACTGATCTAATGGCGTTGTCAGATCAAATTGCATCTAATAGTAAAAGTATGATGTTCATTAATTACATATTTAATTATATGGAAGAGCCGAATGTGATCGAAAGCAAAGCTCTCAAAATAGAGGAAAAAACTATACACGATATTTGCTTTGAAAATGTAAGCTTCAAATATACAGGTTCAGAAAACTATGTGTTGAAAAATATTAATGTACATTTTAATACGAGCGAAACCGTTTGCCTTGTTGGAGAAAATGGAAGTGGAAAATCTACATTTGTAAAATTACTACTAAGAATTTATGATCCGACAGAGGGACGTGTATTGTTAGACGGTATTGATTTGAAAGAATATGATATTAATGATCTTCGAAAATTTTATGGCGTACTGTTTCAGGATTATGTAAAATTCTCGGACAGTGTACATAATTGTATTGGTTTTGGAAATATAGAAGAACTTCAGAATTCTGAAGGCATAGCAGAAGCTGCAAGATTAACAGGAGCCGATGTTTTTATAGCTGACTATAAAGACGGATATGAAACAAATTTAAGTAAAATGTTTTTTAACGATGCAATAGAACCGTCTGGTGGTCAGTGGCAGAAACTTGCAATATCAAGGGCTGTCTATTCTGATGCTCAAGTGTTGGTTTTGGATGAGCCTACTGCAGCATTGGATCCGAAATCAGAGGTTAAAATGTTTGACACATTCAAAAAAATAAGTGAATTAAAATCAACACTTATTATTTCACATCGAATGTACATTACGAAATTAGCCGATAAAATTATTTTGTTAGAGAATGGAGAGCTTGTAGAAGAAGGTAGTTTTGAAGATCTTATCAAGTTAAAAAAAGAATTCTATTCCATGTATAAAATACAATCAGATAGTTATTCAATGTCTGTTGAGTAAGAAAGAAAAAGCGGGTTATTGATTATTTATATGGTCTGCTATATAGATAATGCAGGAAAGGAAGTGAAAATATGCAGAATAAGAAAGTTGATCTGAAAAAGGTTAATAGAACTAATAGTTCAACCGTAAGAACACTGGATTGTCATTGTGGGTGCGAGGGCAGACCAGGACAGGCTTTTATGAAGGGGTATGTAGGAAGTTTTATTTAATTCAGACTATAAGTATTGATCTTGTATGGCAAGTATACTGTGAAGTTAGAAAGTGGTATGGCATCAGATAGTATGGACTAAGAAATTAATACGACGAATGTTTCGACAGTATTGAATGTTGTATAGGAAGATATCTTATAAATACTAATATAAATTTGTAAAGGAGGTGAAATCATGACAAACAAAAAAGTTAATTTAAAGAAGGTTAACAAGGCAAATAATTCGACTGTAAAAACGTTGGATTGTCATTGCGGATGTGAAGGCAAGCCTGTTTCTGCCTATAGCAAAGGATATGTTGGAATGTTCTTATAATTAGGCAGCAGTACATAGAAAATGCAAATTTTTATGAAAAAGTTATCTTGTAGCAGACTGTATAAATGATCAATAACCCTAATAATGAAAGAAGGAGAAAGTATGTATTTAGCAAAAGTAATCAAGACAGGCAATCGCTTGTACGTCTATGACGCATTTAACAATAAATTGGCTACGATTAATTCAGAAAAAGAATTGTTTGAAAATACAAGTTATGAGGAATTTTTAAGGGATAATGACTTTAGAGATTTAAAAGAACCCTGTGAATTTGAGGTGAAATATCCGTTCACAGAAGAAGAATTAATGGGAATGTTTAACAGTAAAATAAAAAGTATTACGTTGGCGCTTACAGAACAGTGCAATTTAAGATGCAAATATTGTGGATACATGCCAAAATATTTTGATCATGATTATCATTTAAAAGAGATGTCGAAAGAGGTTGCTTTTAAAGCAATAGATTTTCTTCTGAAAAACTCGCATGAAAGTGATGTATGTAATATCGGATTTTACGGTGGCGAGCCATTGTTACGGTTAGATTTGATAAAAGAATGTATCTCTTATGTGAAAGAGCGTTATCCGTTTAGGAAACCTACTTATAATATTACAACAAATGCCACATTACTCGATGATAATGTGGCAGCTTTCTTAGTTGAAAATGATATTAAGGTTACTCTTAGTCTTGATGGTCCGGAGAAAGAACAGAACAAATATCGAGTTGATGGAAGTGGCAAAGCCAGTTACGATAGAGCTTATAAAAATATTGCCGAACTTTGTAAAAAACACCCTAAATATTTTAGGGAAAGTGTAAATTATAATGTTGTTTTGTATAATGGAGCCAGTAAGAAACTCTTTGAGTCTCTGGACAATTTGTGGAAGTTAGATGTTACGTTAGTGGATTTATTTGAAACGGAATACTTTAGACAGGTAAGAGATAAGAGCGATGAAGAAGATAAAACAGAGCAGTTTGATGCAAAAATTTATGATTTTGCCTATAAAAATATGCTAACAAATATGAAAAAATATTATAATGCGTTCAATACATCGGAGATTAGCCATATCATTCTTCCGGGCGGTTTTTGCATTCCAGGAGTAAGAAAAAATTTTGTTACCACAGATGGGAAAATTATTGTATGTGAGAAGGTAGATGAAAATCAAGAGCTTTTCGAAATAGGGGACGTATATAATGGTATTGATATGGAAAAGATTAAACGACTTGTTAGTGAGACAGTAAAGCGCTTAGGAAAATGCAAACATTGCTGGGCTGCCAGATTTTGTAATATTTGTTTTATGGATATTTTGAAAGTAGGTAATGAATATTGTGAGCAATCTCGAAAAAATGTAGAGCGTGAGTTAGGGTATTATCTTGACCAGATTTGCACAGATAGAGATTTGATTAATTATGTATCCAATATATCATTAGTTTAGGTACAAGGAGGATGGAAATGAAGATAGCATTGATTGATGTTGGGGTTTCTAAAACATCTATTGGAAATGAAACGAAAATTCGTCATTTTTCATTGAATAATGGGGAAATGGTTGAGAAGTATAAGGAGCCGGAAGAAGAACATGGTACACGGTGTTTTAAGGAAATTATGGCGAATAAAAAGACTTCGAATATACAGATTTTAGATCTGAATATATCAGATGAGTCAGGAACACTACAGGTATTTCCCATGATTGCAGCAATAGAAAAGGCTATTGATGAACGGGTTGATATAATTAATATTAGCTTGGGATTAACTGCTTATTCGCAGGAACTTTTTGATGTGTGTGAAAAAGCTGTACAGAATAATATTGTGATTTTGTCTGCGGCATCACATAAAAATACGATTTCATTTCCGGCAGATTTTAACAATGTGATTTGCGTGAATGTGGATCAAAAGCAGAAAGAAAAAATAAAAGTGGTTGGCCCGTCTACTGTTACAGTGTCTATGAAAGACTATATTATCACAGAGAATGAAGTCGAGTTTGATTTTTCCTCTTCAAGTATGGCCTGCGCAAGGGTATGCGGTTATTTTTGTGATGTACTTGGAGATGATCCACTAAATGATAAGAGCAAGGTATTATTGAAAAAATATAATATTAAGCTGCACCATACAGATGATATTTACTGCAATAACCCTTTGGGAGAAAGTGAGATTAAGACTATTTTGTCAAATAATAAAGTGGCTGTTGTATTTTTTCCAGAATCTGCAGTAGGAGATATCAATAGGAATATGTTACATAAAAATATTGTAGCATATTATGATTATGAGAGAGACGGTTTTTATTCGTTTACTGATGATAAGGAAACCGATGACTTCGATGTAATAATGTTGCTGAGTTCGTTATATTATGATTTACAGTTTCCGTCAACAATCAAAGAAAAATACAAGGATTATCGGATTATATATATTGGAAATTTTCTTGAAAAAAGTGATAACGCATATTTATGTGATTATGATAATTACAAGGCATCGGAAATGACAGTATTAGAAAGACCTGTTATTGCGATTGCTGGGGTATGTAGCGGACTAAATAAGTCTGATGTTCAGATAGATTTACTAAGTAGGTTAAAAAAGGATGGTCTGGACATTAAAGCAATTTCTAATAATCCGGTAGGATTGTTGTATGATATGGAAGTGTTCAATTATCCAACCGAATTAAAGTTTCCGGATGTTGTTTATTCTATTAACAAATATATGTATTTGACAGAAGTAAATGAAAATATGGATGCATGGCTCATTAATATTGGCGGTGCAATCGGTCAGGTAAATAATTTGAATACATACAATTTTGGAAAATTGGCAGATGCTTATCTTTCTGCAACAAATATAGACGTGGCTATCATGTGCGTGAATGCCTTTGTCGATGTGCTAAACTTAAAGCTACAATTGGCAAATTTATACAAACATGGAATTGAAAATATATTTATTGTTTTGTCTCATAACGATATTGATGCAACCACAATGGATTATAAGGATGGTTTACAGACTTACTATGTGGACGATGAAAAATATCAGCAGGCATTGAAATATGTGAGATCCAACATCAAGGAAAAAGTATTTTCATTAGAAGATGTTCAAAACGGTAATTTATACGAGGCCATTATTGCTACATTGAGTTAGTAATACATAAATAGGTAATTGCGAAACTCGCGATGCTCGTTCGCAAACTTGAATCAAAATAGAAACAGAATTGAGCATAGCATGATTTTAATGACGAAAACGGATATTGAGCTGTTTTAGGCGCACTTAAATAAGCCGTAGACTTTATTGAGTTGGTAAGTCCTAAGCAATAAGAGGTTTTAAGCTGCGAATAAATTCGTGATGATTGATTTTATCCGAAAGTACAACTGTTATCAGTTGGGTAATTCCTGCAAGGACCAGATCGGCGTGAAGTGTTTTCTCATTCTGAGTTCTTCTTCCGGCCAGACAAAGATTATCCTTGATGTGGTTAATATCTCTTTCTACGGTGGTTCTGATTTTGTAAGTGTTATTCCATTCTTCTGTACCACGGATAGCGCCAGGATAGGCACGGAGATCCTTTTCAGGATAAATATACACCATTCTGCCACAAGAAGAAGCTGTACATGGATCATCACATGTACAGTGACGCTGGGATCTGCCAGTAGATGCATTTTTGATCCACTTGATTTTAGGACAGACAAACTTATATCTGGTAACACCGCTTCTGAGTTTTGATATTCCTTCATATTTCATGGGAAGTGAATCATCATGAGGACAGCAGGGAATCCCATTTTCATTAATCGTGTAGTCCTGTTTTTCAAGACCAGCCCTGGAATTCAGAGGGATATAAGCTTTATCAAAGTGTTTATGGTCTCCGAACGTATTACCGGTAAGAAGTTTGGGATAGGGTGCCGCAGTATCAAAAGCAGCATCGCCAAGAAAAGTTTTGGGATTAATCAATGGATGCTTTAAAAAGAAATCTTTCAGGGTTGGAATTAAAAGCCTGGAATCATGGACAGACTTGTATTCATCAGGTGAATCAGATTTCTTTTCAACGGTAATGTCAGGATGGGAAGCTATAAAGTTTTTGTTATAAAAAGCGATATGCCTGATGATTCCAAGACCGTTGGTAATGATGCCAAATTTGAAGACATAACAGAAATGCCCATTGATGTATAACTGTTTAATTTCAGGATTAGCAGACGCGTGCGAAGGCATAGAACCATAAGCGGCTTTATAAGGATCATAATTCTTGTCGAAGCTGTTAGCTTTTGCATAAGCCTTAAGCTGTCTGATAATGCGGTTAGCATACTTGGGATTATTCTCAGTAACAAAAGCTTCAATGCCTGAAGAATCAAAGATGGTCATATCGGCTTTTGCGGAATCAACAGCCTGACAGATTGGTTCGGTGATATCAACAAGTTTATCAAAAACAAGCTGCAGATCATCTAAAAAGTCCTGTTTGAAGCGTGTAATCTTAGAGGCATCAGGGACTTTGGTAAAACCGCAGAAATCACGAAGCGGGTTCGAGTAAACCAGAAAAGTTAAAAGAAGCTGGTCTGTAGGGATTGAGAAGATACGCTGGATAATCAAAGCCCACAGGAAAGCACGTAAAGGGTATTTACGGGATCTTCCCGTTGATGCATAGAAATAATTTCTAAAAGGAATCGGAATAAACTCATCAATATCGATATGGGGTTCTAATAGAGAAAGAAATGCAGGCTTGTCATTATTAAATTTATTTTGGCAATCTTGAAAAATATCTGCCAAAGAAAGCTGTTTATATGGTATCATATGTATCAGAATAACTCCTTTCTTGGGTACATGGTTTGTAGTTTTTAGTCAACTCTATTATACCATATCCGGTGAGGAGTTATTTTAATTTGGTAACAAAAAATGCCGTATTTATGCGGGCTGTGGCGTTTCGCAAACGCCTATAATACATAAATGAAGAGAGGAGATTATTGTATATATGAAAAAAGTATTGAAATTATTTAGTTTACTTTTGGCACTTATTATGGCTTTTCCAGTGACGGCACTGGCAAGTGAGAATAATTATAGAAACAGTGATCTAATCGGAGCAGAACAAAGTGAATTTGAACATGTGATTGCCGAAATACAGAGCATTAAAACTGCACATCCAGAGTATACAGAGGAGATGGTCTTAGCGATTATGGATGAGCAGCATCAAGGGTGTGAAAGAGGAATTATAGATATCTGGAATGCGCTCACAGATTCAGAAAAGCAATTATGTATCCGATATCCCTTTGATGCGCTGAAGGTAAATACAGCAAAAAACATTGCAACTTCGCAGACGGAGAAAAAATTCGGGACAAATGGTCTTGGGGATAGAAGTGATGCTTTCCGTCATGGAATCTGGAATGCGGAGATGACAAATCTGATTGGAAGAGAAAAGGCAGAACTGTTTGCTACGGCACACGAAGATAAGGATGCTACGGGAAATGAGTCGGATGGATATCCTAAAACAGCACATAGGGATATGGATTTACATAACAACGAAGTGGGAAGATCAATAGGAGAAAAAAATAAAGCAGCTTCTGAAAGCGAAATGGCGGATATTATTTACCAGGAAATATATTCCGAAACAACATTATTTATATGGTTACATGAATAAAATTTGAGCAGTGCGATCGCACTGCTCGGTTTTTGTATTCTATATATTTGCGTAATTGATTACCACTATTATTTGTATTACGCCACATGAATTAGGGTAGCATAGAATTACAATATAATAATGAGGTAATCAATTATGGAGAGTAGAATTAAACAGCTCAGAGAGAAAAGAGGACTTATACAGGAAATTCTTGCAGCAGAATTAGGGATAACTCAGCAAATGCTTAGTAAATATGAGAGGGATGTCACACTGATAAAGGTAGATATTCTCAAGAAAATAGCAACATATTTCAATGTAACTACTGATTATCTTCTGGGAGTTTCAGATGTAAAAAGGGATTTGCAGAGACAGATGAAAATGAATGAAACATTAGATGAGTATTATGACTTGATTGAGATATATAAGGATTTAGATTCATATGACAAAGAAATGATATGGTCAATTATGCAGACGGTAAAGAAAGTGGGCGAAAAGCGAAAAAAGGACAATAAACTGATAGAAGAGAGTTGATGTGAATGCTGAATATAGCGATTTGTGATGATGATATTCAAACAACAGGGCAGATAGAAATGATGATTCAAAAAATAGCGAAAAGAAATTTTGCTGATGTAGATATAGAAGTATTCTGGAATGGTGAAAGTCTGGCAGATTCGGTTGTAGCAGGGGATGGGTACGATATCATTTATCTGGACATAGAGATGAACAACGAGGATGGGATTTCAACAGCTAAAAGAATCAGGAAATATGATAAAAATGTTCTGATTATTTATGTTACCAGTCATGAAAATTACATGAAAGAATCTTTTTCAGTTCGACCATTTCAGTTTTTGGTAAAGCCAGTAAGTGAAAAACAAATGGAAACATGTTTTATAGCAGCTTATGAAGACATAAATAGTGGAGATTTTTACTTTCGTTATAGTTATCAACGTATGAATCATAAGGTGTTAATCCGAGATATTTTATACTTTGAGAGCAGTAAACGGAAGGTGTTTATTGTGACTAGAGAAGAAATTTTTGAGTTTTATGGGAAATTAAATGAGATAGAGAACAGTCTAAAGGTATGTAAAATCTCTTTTTTACGTGTCCATCAGTCTTTTCTCGTAAATTATAAGCATATAAAAGGACAATCCTATGATTTTGTAGTAATGGACAATGGAAAAAAGATTTCCATTAGTGAAGACAGAAGAAAGCTGATCAGCGAGCAGTATTGTTCGATGGAGGATACATATTATGTGGATAGATAAGGCTTTGCCTTACGGAGCAGATATATTGCTGAGTGCTTATGCAGTATATCTGTTCTTTTATTATTTTGACATATTTTTTGCTCGAAAAAAGAGTAAAAAATTATGGGTGGCTGGATTGACAGAATTTGTTTTGTGGCAGTTTGGAATATCGACTATCATTAGTCTTCCTGCTTATGTAAACATTGCAGTTACAGTAATTGTTACATTGTTTGCTGTTACGATTATTTATGAGGGTATGTGGTGGAATAAGTGCGTGTTTGTGATTACATTTAATGCGATCTGGATGCTTATGGAAACCCTGAGTAATTATGTATTGATGATTTATTGTGAGCAATATGCTTCTGTTCAGTCTATCGGATCGTTTGTTTCTAAATCATTTTTTCTTGCAGTGATTATTGCACTGAAGAAAGTATTCACAGATGATGAGATTAAAGAACTGTCGGTTCGATACAGCATTATGCTCGTTTTGATTCCAATGGGGAGCATATACATTATGAACAATGTATTTATGCTTGGATTTACAGTAAATGATAATCATACTCGTATTAACTCGGCAATTACAGTAATTATTTTGCTGGGAATGAATATACTTATATTTTACATTTATATGAAATTAGCCGATGATTTACGATTAAGACGTATGGCTTCTGTATATGAACAGCAGCTTGAATTATGTGAACGGCATCAGCAGGAAAGGGAAATTTCAATACTTCAATTACGTGATGCTAAACATAATATGAAAAATAATCTTGTGTCAATCCTTGCTTATGCAGAAAACAGGCAACATGAAAAGATTATTGGATTTATAAATGAAATTATGGAAGAAAGTGGAATGACTATCGCTGCTATTTCTAATAGTGGAAATATAGTCATTGATTCACTGATTGGGTATTGGTATGTAACTGCAAAGAAGAAAGAAATAGATTTTCAAACGGATATTTGTATTCCTATGATGCTACCGTTTAAAGGCGCAGATATATGTTTGATACTTGGAAACTTATTGGAAAATGCAGTAGAAGCAGCACAAAAAGTGGATGGAAAGAAATATATAGAAATCAAAATGAAATATGATAAGAATAATATTTTACTTTCAGTAACAAATAGTTATAGTGGAAAATTGCTGAAAACAAAAGATCACCGATTAAAATCAACAAAAACTGATGCTGAAAATCATGGCGTTGGACTGGCATCTGTTTATCGGGCAGTCGCAAAATATTGTGGGACCGTTATAATTGATGACTCTGTATCAGGGCAATTTAAGATTCGGGTATTGTTATACGGAAGGCAGGAATAGTTACATAAACTCTCGAAATTATTACAACAAAAAGATAGTCTATAAAAATGGTGGTAAAATAAAACGATAAATTAATTATGCTGCTATGAGGTCTTAACGTGGAGAAGATATTATTATTTAGCGATGATGAAAAATTGTTTGAGATTACTAAACAAGTAACAGAAGGAAAACAGGAATTAATATGGGGCAATTATCAGTGTTTGGAAACAAATGGATATCCATTCGCTGATGTTGTTATAATGCATTTTGATGAGGAGAAAATCAAAAAAGATATATTTCAGCCAATAATAAAGGTAAAAGGTAGATTAGGACATTCGACGCCAATCCTTGCTGTTATAGAAAATGGAAGTATGCAGGATATTTTTTTAGTTCTTAAAATAGGTGTGTATGATTACATAGAAACAACAGATAACTTAGAAAAATATCAGAAAAAAATACAAGATATTATTTTGTGGGAGTGGTATTTGAAAAAATATAAAGGTGGAGTAAAAAAGCAATGATCAGTGTGGTCATTGCTTTTTTGAACAATAGTGTATGGAAAAATTACATGAATACTCGTTTTTTTTACAAGAAAGAAAAAGGATAAGTTTTTTATAGTAGGATGTAAGAAAACAAATGAAGGAGGACTTCTATTATGAAACTTAAAGATGTAAAAAAACAGTCGGCAAAAATGCTGGCAAGTGTGTCATTAAAACTTGGCAAAATATCAGCCGACAGTGCGTGTTGTTATATTTATCATCAGCCGAAAATGCCGGAGGAACTGAAAAATATGAAACAGTCTTAATATGAAACAACTTTCGGAAAAGATAACAAAATATATTATAAAAACTGGTGCTGTTTCTCCGGAATTATATGTAGTATATCAATATGGCTTTCAGATTGGACTTGAGATGCTATGCTGTTTTGCAACTTGTTTTGGCATAGCAATATATATGCATATGATTCCGGAATTTGTAGTATTTACTGGGATTTTTATATTATTGAGGACATATGCAGGGGGTGTACACCTTAATAGCTTTGGTGCATGCTATATATGTTCAGTTGCTGTACAGACACTAGTAATGTATTTTAACAACAAATACAAATTTACAGTAAGTATAGCGTGGGTTCTTATACTAATGAGTGCAATACTTATATTAAAAGCTGCACCAGTGGAGAGTATTAATCGAGAACTTAACAATACTGAAAAAGAACATTGCAAAAAAGTAACTATGAAAATTTTAACCGGAGTTATTGCATTTGCCATCTGTTGTACAGTTGGTTTAATACAGGATATGCTTTCTTTGATTGCATTGACTAGCTTTATAATTTTAATTTCTCAGTATGTTGGTATTTTGAAATATAAAATTGAAAATAGTAAGAATAAGCGGAGATGATAAAATTATTATTTCCGCTTTTTTATTACATAGAAAGAAGGTAGAAGATTACTTTTTGAATAATAGATTATTTATATAAAAACGTCCAATGGATTTCAATCCGTAAGGACGTTTTTTATATATTACGAAAACTTTTTATAGAGTTTTTCTTTTAAACCCGAACAATGGGAAGTTCTCAATCGGGATAAGGTGAAAGGGAAAAAGACCTTTGCTCATATCTTGTGGTCGGGAAGGAGGTGAACACTATGGAGCAATCTTCTTCTTATGATGAGAAAACAGTCAGGCATCAATTTGATCGAAAATATAATTAGCATTGAAAGGCGAAGTGGTGGATTATGAAAGACATTTGGCATATCTTAGAAAACATGAAGTTCTGTTTTCAGAATTATCGGAACGGGAAATAGATGCACATAAGGACTCCTCCCGCAAAGAGGTATCAAGATTTTTCCAGGTGGAGCCATAAGGACTCCTCCCGCAAAGAGCGCGGGTCCCTCCTCATGGCAATGTCCCTCCTCATGGCATTTGACAAACTACCCCGGTATGTGTAAAATAAATGTATTGCGAAAAAATATGAAAAATGAAGAGGCGAAGACATGGCAGAAGTATACAACCACAAAGTGGTAGAGAAAAAGTGGCAGAAAGTCTGGGATGATGAAAAGGCTTTTGCTGCAACCAATGATTATTCCAAACCGAAATATTATGCGCTGGTTGAATTCCCATATCCATCCGGACAGGGACTTCACGTTGGGCATCCAAGACCATACACAGCATTGGATATTGTTGCCCGTAAGAGAAGAATGCAGGGATATAATGTATTATATCCGATGGGATGGGATGCATTTGGACTTCCGACAGAAAACTATGCAATTAAAAATAAAATCCATCCAAAAATCGTAACCGAAAATAATGTAAAGCATTTTAAGGATCAGTTACATTCTCTGGGATATTCTTTTGACTGGGATCGTGAGATTAATACAACAGATCCAAAGTACTATAAATGGACTCAGTGGATTTTCCTGAAATTGTTCAAGGCCGGTCTTGCATACAAAAAAGAGATGCCGATCAACTGGTGTACTTCCTGTAAGGTAGGCCTTGCAAACGAGGAAGTTGTAAACGGTGTATGTGAGCGGTGTGGCGCTCCGGTTGTCCGCAAGGTAAAGAGCGAATGGATGTTAAAGATTACCGATTATGCGGATAAGCTGATCGAAGGACTGAATGATGTAGACTACATTGAACGTGTCAAGGTTTCACAGAAAAACTGGATCGGACGTTCTACAGGTGCCGAGGTTGATTTCCAGATCAAAGATACAGAAGACAAGCTGCGTATTTACACCACACGCTGCGATACATTGTTTGGTGTTACCTATATGGTTGTTTCACCAGAGCATCCATATCTGGATAAGTACAAGGATCAGATTAAAAACTGGGAGGAAATCGTTGCATACCGCGAGCAGGCTTCCAGAAAGTCTGATTTTGAGCGGGCGGAGCTTGCAAAAGACAAGACTGGTGTGGCAATTGACGGTCTGACTGCAATCAATCCGGTCAACGGAAAAGAAGTTCCGATCTGGGTATCTGATTATGTACTGATGAGCTATGGTACCGGTGCGATCATGGCAGTTCCGGCACATGATGAGAGAGACTGGGAGTTTGCAAAGAAATTTCATCTGCCGATCATTCAGGTAGTTGCAAAGAACGGAGAAGAAGTGGATGTCAATGAGGCTGCTTTTACCGATGTAGCGACGGGTGTGCTGATCAACTCCGACTTCTTAAACGGCCTGGAAGTAAAAGATGCAAAGGAAAAGATGATTAAATTCCTGGAAGAAAAAGGAATTGGTCAGGCAAAGACAAATTATAAATTAAGAGACTGGGTATTCTCCCGTCAGCGTTACTGGGGGGAGCCGATTCCGATTGTTCACTGCGATAAGTGTGGGTATGTGCCGATCGATGAGAGCGAGCTGCCGCTGCTTCTTCCGGAAGTAGAAAGTTATATGCCGACAGACAACGGAGAATCTCCGCTTGCAGCAATGACCGACTGGGTAAATACGACTTGTCCATGCTGTGGTGGTCCTGCAAAGCGTGAGACCGACACAATGCCGCAGTGGGCCGGATCTTCCTGGTATTTCCTGCGTTATACCGATCCGCACAATGACAAGGCACTGGCAAGTCCGGAAGCACTCAAATACTGGCTGCCGGTCGACTGGTACAATGGTGGTATGGAGCACACGACCCTGCATCTGCTGTATTCCAGATTCTGGCATAAATTCCTGTATGACCAGGGCGTTGTTCCGACTCCGGAACCATACCAGAAGCGTACTTCCCATGGCATGATTCTCGGTGAAAACGGAGAGAAGATGTCAAAGTCCAGAGGAAATGTAGTCAATCCAGACGATATTGTGCAGGAGTATGGTGCAGATACCCTGCGTACGTATGAAATGTTCATCGGAGCATTTGATCTGGCTGCATCCTGGTCGGAAGATGGAGTAAAGGGATGCCGCAGATTCTTAGACCGTGTCTGGAAATTGCAGGATCTTATGACTGATGAGGAGGGATACTCCAAGGATCTTGAGACCAAGATGCATCAGACAATTAAGAAGGTTTCCAATGACTTTGAAAACCTCAAGTACAATACGGCGATTGCTGCGATGATGACACTTTTGAATGATTTTTATAAAAAAGGCTCTATCACCAGGGGAGAGTTAAAGACACTGATCATTCTGCTGAATCCGGTTGCTCCGCATATCACAGAAGAAATGTGGCAGATTATCGGATGCGAGGGAAGAGTATACCAGCAGACATGGCCGGAGTTTGAAGAGGCAAAGACGGTGGAATCTTCCGTGGAGATTGCCGTTCAGATCAATGGTAAGGTAAAGGGAACGCTTGGTATCCAGAAAGATGATCCGAAGGATCAGGTAATTGCAAAGGCAAAAGAAGTCATTGCAGATAAACTGACCGGAAATATCATCAAAGAGATTTATGTACCGGGAAGACTGGTAAACATTGTAATGAAATAAAATATTTTCTGCCTGAAAAAACAGCAGACAGAAGGGGTTTTAAGGGAAAGGCACCCTGCGCAAAAGGCGCAGGGTGTTTTGCATAATAAAAAGGAAAAACACAGATACTGTAAAAAAGGAGGTCTTTGATGTGAAACTTTCATATCTTTCTTATTTTTTTACATATGAAACCCATATTCCGGATGGCATTGGATTTGCGTTGTTCGGTCCATGGCATCTGTTGTGGCTTTCGGTTATTTTTGCCATATGCGTCAGATATGTATGGATTTATAAAAAAGGGGATGAAAGAAAAAAACGCCGGATGGATGGTCTGACGGCATGTTCCCTTGTGGTGTGGATTGTCGTGAGAGCAATTTATATTGCGGTGATCCATGAAGCGTTTTTATATGAACTCCCGTTTCATCTGTGCAGCATGGCTGGAATTTTGTGTGCCGTTCATTGTCTGACGAAATGGAAATGGCTGGGGCAGGTGCTGTATACCATCTGTCTCCCGGGAACAGTGCTGGCACTTTTATTTCCAAACTGGAACTTTTATCCGGTCATTCATTTCATTACACTGGAAGGCTTTTTGTTTCATATGGGAATTGTACTGTATGTGGCAGGAAAACTTGCATCCCATGAAATCCGACCGGATTTTGCAAAACTCTGGCAGGTGGTGTTATTTCTGACTGCGGTTGTGATACCGATTTACTGGTTTGATAAAAGATATGATGTGAATTATATGTTTGTGAACTGGCCATCCACCGGATCTCCGCTTGTCTGGCTGGCAGACAGGATGGGAAATCCGGGGTATCTTATTGGCTATGCGGCACTTGTGTTTCTTTGCATGCTTTTGATGGATGTGGGCTATCTTATGGTTGCCGGAAGGAGAAAACAAAAGTTATTTTTTTAACATATGGGGAGGCCGGGACGGGTCGCTGCCACGCAATTTCTGCATGCCGCGCTGAATGGCATCTTTGGAATCTTTCCAGCTGGCATCTTTGTTTTTGTAATCATATTTTTCAATAAACCATGCAACGTCTTCATAGACGCGGTGGAAATTTTTCTTCATCAGAGGAAGGACGGTGGCATAGAATTCTTTTTTCTCTTCACCGGAAAGCTGTTCGTCGGCACCTTCGCAGAGAACTTTAAAGTGATCGAGGCAGAATCCTTTGGTATTTGCCACCTGTGCACGGAAATCCATATCTTTTTTGTACATGGAAAAGAAGGTTTTCATGTAAGCCTGAAAGGTATTTTTTACACTGTTACAGATGAAACAGGTGGATTCCCGCCGGTTGATCCACTCGACAATGGAATTGGAAGAACCATCTGTTTTTTTGCCGAACAGACTGTTGCGTTTTGCAGCAGCGTCCGGACGGAAGGTTTTCCAGACATGATCCATTTCCTCTTCGTGACGTTTCATCAGTGTTTTTAAAATCCAGGCATTGCCGAGCGAATTTCCATAATCAAACATTTTTTTGAAATGTGCGCGGCAGAATCCTTCCCGGTCTGTCATGTCGCGGATATCGGCTTCCATGTAGGAGGCACCATGTCCGAGGACGAAATCCATCATGTGTTCTTCGGTTTTTTGTTCGATATAGCAGAACGGACATTCTCCGGCATTTGCCATGGCATCTGAAATTGGGATGGTGTGAAGCTGTTCTTTCATAGTGTTTCCTCCGGTCTGTAAGTACGGTAAAAGTCAATAAAGGTCTGTAAGGATTTGGATGGCTTTAAGTTTTCCTTGTATGCAAAGCCGATTTCCCGTTTGTGGATCGGGATGCCGAGCGGAATTTCCACGAGAGATCCCTCTTGGAGTTCCTTTGTGACAAAACTTTTGATGACACAGGCAACGCCGACACCGATCTTTGCAAAATCAATTAACAGATCCATGTTCGAGATATCAATGGATTCCGCTACGGAAATATGATTGTCCTGCAGATAATCGTCAATATACTGCCGCGTCATGTTATGCTTATCCAAAAGCATAAGTGTGGAATTGCCAAGGATGGAATCTCTGGTAATCCCTCTTTTTTTCAGATTTGAGAGATAGTCCGGATTGGCTACAAAAATGTCTTCAATGTTGTCCAGATAGTAAAAATTGATGTTTTTGAGATTATCCGGCTTTCCAATCAGACCGATGTCAATTTTATTTTCATCCAGCAGATCAAGCGTTTCGTTGGTCGACTGACAGTTGATGGAAATACTGATATGCGGATTCTGCCGTATGAATTCTTTCAGATAGGGCAGAAGTACAAATTTGCAGAGTGTGGAACTGACACCGATCTGCAGGTGACCGACACCAAGATCGATGGAGCGTTTTAATTTGTCTTCCCCAAGTGTCAGTGTTTCAAAGGCTTCCTTTACATGTCCATAAAGTAACTGGCCCTCGTCCGTCAGTACAACGCCGCGGGAACTGCGGGAAAACAGTTTACATCCTAAATTTTCTTCCAGTTTCTGAATGGATTTGCTGATGGCAGGCTGGCTGATGTAGAGTTCTTTGGCTGCCTTGGAAATATTTCCGGCATTGGCAACCGTATAAAAAATCCAGTAAGAAGATAAATTCTGATTCATTATTGCCTCCGTTTATTATAATAAATCATTATATCATAAAATATAGTTATGGTAAATATGTTTATTATGTATTAGGATTATGAAATAATCTGTGCTAAAATCATAGTAGTTTAAGATATTAAAGGAGGAATTATCCATGGGAATGACAATGACTCAGAAGATTCTTGCAGCACATGCAGGCCTGCCTTCTGTCAGCGCCGGACAGCTGATCGAGGCAGACCTGGATCTGGTTCTGGGCAATGATATTACTTCTCCGGTTGCAATTCATGAAATCGGAAAAATGAATGTAGAGGGTGTATTTCACAAAGATAAAATCGCACTTGTGATGGATCACTTTGCTCCAAATAAGGACATTAAATCCGCAGAGCATTGCAAATGCGTACGTGAGTTTGCCTGCAAAAATGATATTACAAACTATTTTGATGTAGGTGAGATGGGAATAGAGCATGCACTCCTTCCAGAAAAAGGACTTACGGTTGCGGGAGATGTGATTATCGGTGCAGATTCCCATACATGTACATACGGTGCACTTGGTGCATTTTCTACTGGTGTGGGAAGTACAGATATGGCAGCCGGCATGGCTACCGGAAAAGCATGGTTTAAAGTACCGTCTGCAATCAAATTTAATATTGTAGGAAAGCCGGACACATGGATCAGCGGAAAAGATGTGATTCTTCATATCATCGGAATGATCGGTGTGGATGGAGCCCTTTATAAATCCATGGAATTTGTTGGGGAAGGAATCAAATACCTTTCCATGGATGACCGTTTTACCATCGCAAACATGGCAATTGAGGCCGGTGGAAAGAACGGTATTTTCCCGGTAGACGATCTGACCCGTGCATACATGAAAGAACATTCCAAGAGACCGTTCGTAGAATATGAAGCAGATGCGGATGCAGAGTATGACGAAGAATATACGATTGATCTTTCAACTTTAAAGTCAACCGTTTCATTCCCACATCTGCCGGATAACACACGTACGATTGATGAAGTGGGCGATGTGAAAATTGATCAGGTTGTGATTGGTTCCTGCACAAACGGACGTATGGAAGATCTTCGTACAGCTGCAGAAATCTTAAAAGGAAAGAAAGTAGCCAAAGGACTCCGCGTGATTGTAATCCCGGCAACCCAGCAGATTTATCTGGATGCCATGGAAGAGGGACTTCTTAAGATCTTTATCGAAGCAGGTGCAATCGTAAGTACACCGACCTGTGGACCGTGTCTTGGTGGATATATGGGAGTACTTGCAGAAGGCGAGCGCTGTGTCTCCACAACAAACCGTAACTTTGTCGGACGTATGGGACATGTAGATTCGGAAGTATATCTTGCAAGCCCGGCGGTTGCAGCGGCAAGTGCCATCACCGGAAAGATTTCAGGCCCGGCGGAAGTAATGTAGAAGATGCCGGAGAAAAAGGAGGTCAGATAAGAAATGAAAGCAGCACATGGTAGTGTATTTAAATATGGCGATAACGTAGATACGGATGTTATCATTCCGGCAAGATATTTGAATTCTTCCGATCCGAAAGAACTTGCCACACACTGTATGGAAGATATCGATAAAGATTTCGTAAAAAATGTACATGTGGGAGATATTATTGTAGCTAATAAAAACTTTGGATGTGGTTCTTCCCGTGAGCATGCACCGATTTCCATCAAGGCATCCGGTGTCAGCTGTGTCATTGCTGAGACATTTGCCAGAATCTTTTACCGGAATGCCATCAATATCGGTTTGCCGATCATTGAGTGCCCACAGGCCGCAAAGGAAATACAGGCAGGGGATGAGGTGGAAGTAGATTTTGATTCCGGAATCATCACAGATGTGACAACCGGAAAGAAATTCCAGGGACAGGCATTTCCACCATTTATGCAGAAGATTATTGACTGCGAAGGTCTTGTCAATTATATCAACCAGAAATAATAAAAAGATGTCAGAGAGGACTTCCCTTATTTGCGGGGAAGTCCTTTTAGGTAAGAAAGATATGTAGGAGAAAGGGAAATCTGCTGGTAAATATCGGCATAGGACGAAGCAGACAGCTCCTCGATATAGTTTTCCGGAAAATTTTTTGATATGCCGGCCTGATGCGCCAGATCTACGGCTTTGTTATAGGCAATTGCCGCATCAATCGCATTTGTGTAATTACCGACAGTGATGTTGCCGTGGATATGGATACGTACTTTATAGTGTTCGGTTCCGTTTTTGTCGATGCGTTCAACACCAAAATACGGATTGATGATTTTGAGGTTTGAGTAGCGGAAATCATTTTCATCGCCGTTGACAAAACAAAAATCCCTGCCGTTTACCGCATGGGTTTTGATGCCGTAGCGGCCGAGAAGCGTAAGCTGCATTCCATAGTGATTGACATACAGATGTCCCTGGCGTGTCAGAATCCGGTGGCTGCTGTAATAGAAGAGGTCATCAATGTCAAATTTTAACTCCCGGTGAATACTCAGATAATAACTGAAATAATTTTTGCGCAGATAAATGGGGGTAGGAATATACATATGATTATCCCGGAAATTGATCAGCGAAACAATTTTTTCAAAGGCAAGCTGGTTGGTCCGGTAAAATGCCTCATCGATGGTTTCTGTACCGGATAACAGCTCGCAGGCGGCAGTGTATGCCTGGTGTGCCTGAACTTCCGTGGGGAAGCTTCCGAGGCTGATATGGCGGCCTTTGTACGTGATATTGGAGCGATAGTATACGGTTTTGTCTTTTTTTGTCGCAAGATATACACCGGTTAACATAAATTCTCCTTTCGCCCTGACAGGTTATTTTAGTAGTATAACATAGGAAATTCATTGACACCACCCACTTTTTTACCTATAATGTACGAGAAACGTTATGATTAAATTTTTGTAAAATGAGGAAGAAAAAATGGAATTAATGTATTCAAGCACCAGAAATGATAAAGTAAAACTGACTGCGTCCCAGGCAATTTTAAAGGGTCTGGCAGATGATGGAGGACTTTTTGTACCGGAGCGTATCCCGGCACTGGATGTCCCAATGGATACACTTGCAGATATGTCCTATCAGGAGACTGCTTATGAAGTCATGAGCCGTTTCTTTACGGATTTTACAGAAGATGAGTTAAAGGATTGTATCAAAAAAGCATACGACAGCAAATTTGATACGCCGGAGATCGCACCGCTGGTAGATGCGGACGGTGCTTATTATCTGGAACTGTTCCATGGCCCGACAATTGCATTTAAGGATATGGCACTTTCCATTCTGCCACATCTTTTGATTACCTCTGCAAGAAAAAATCAGGTGAAAAATGATATTGTTATTTTAACAGCGACATCCGGAGATACTGGAAAAGCTGCCCTTGCAGGATTTGCAGATGTGGAAGGCACAAAGATTGTTGTATTTTATCCGAAGAACGGTGTCAGCCCGATCCAGGAAAAGCAGATGATCACACAGAAAGGTGCAAATACCTGTGTGGTTGGAATCCACGGAAACTTTGATCAGGCACAGACCGGTGTGAAGAAGATGTTTAATGATACTGCACTTGAAGCAGAACTTGATGTTGCAGGTTATCAGTTCTCATCTGCAAATTCCATCAATATCGGACGTCTGATTCCTCAGGTGGCATATTATGTATATGCATATGCAAAATTATATAAAAATGGTGCAATTGCAAAAGATGAAAAGATTAACGTTGTTGTTCCAACCGGAAATTTCGGAAATATCCTTGCTGCTTTTTATGCAAAGAATATGGGACTTCCAATTGCAAAACTGATCTGTGCATCCAATGAGAACAAAGTATTGTATGATTTCTTCTCCACTGGAACATACGACAGAAACCGTGATTTCATTCTTACAAGTTCTCCATCCATGGATATTCTGATTTCTTCCAATCTGGAGCGTCTGATTTACCGTATTGCCGGAAACGACGCAGAAAAGAATACAAAGATGATGGAAGAACTTTCCACAGACGGAAAATATGCAATCACGGATGAGATGCGTGCACAGCTTGCTGATTTCTACGGAAATTATACAAGCGAGGAAGAGACTGCAAAGACCATCAAAAAATTATATGAGGATACCGGATATATCATTGATACCCATACAGCGGTTGCAGCAGGTGTATACGATAAGTATAAGAAGGATACCGGGGATACCGAGACAAAGACCGTGATTGCCAGCACGGCAAGTCCGTTCAAGTTTACCCGAAGCGTTATGGATGCGATTGATCCGAAATATGATGCTATGGGTGACTTTGAGCTGGTAGATGAGCTTTCCAGAATCGGAAATGTCAAAGTCCCACAGGCGATCGAAGAGATCCGTACCGCACCGGTACTTCATGATACGGTATGTGAAGTGGAAGAAATGCCACAGGTTGTTAAAAAATTCCTTGGTGTTTAAAATACATATGAAAAGAGGACAAAGATTATGAAAAAGAAATTGATTTCGCTTTTACTTGTTTCTGCCATGGCAGCTGCAACAGCAGGCTGCGGTTCATCCGTACCTGCCAACAGTGTGAACTCCAGAGATGATCTTCCGGGGAAAAAAATCGGAGTACAGCTCGGTACAACCGGAGATTCGGATGCCACAGAGTATGAAAAGAATGATGGCAGTACGGTAGAACGTTACAATAAAGGCGCAGATGCCATTCAGGCATTAAAAACAGGAAAGATTGACTGTGTGATCATTGATCAGCAGCCGGCAGAAGCTTTTGTTGAAAAAAATGATGATTTAAAGATTTTATCCGATACGTTTGATCCGGAAGAGTATGCCATCTGTATTGCCAAAGGCAATTCGGATCTGACCGATAAATTTAACAGTGCGATTGAAGAACTGCAAAAGGACGGAATCATTGATTCCATCACCAGCAATTATATCGGGGACGAGGTTGGAAAGCATCCATATGAGACACCGGACGGAACCGAGTATCCAAACGGAACACTTACTATGGCAACCAATGCGCAGTTTGAGCCATACGAATATTATGACGGAGATCAGATTGTAGGAATTGATGCAGATATTGCAAAAGCAATCTGTGATAAACTCGGATATGAGCTGAAGATTGAAGATATGGAGTTTGATGCGATCATCGCAGCGGTATCTTCCGGAAAAGCTGATTTTGGTGCTGCCGGAATCACGGTAACTGAGGATCGTAAGAAAAATATTGACTTTACGGATACCTATACAAAGGCTTGTCAGGTAATCGTTGTAAGAAACAAATAATTTGTTTCGGAGGATAAACAGTGAGTGATTTTATTGCAAAATTTCAACAGGATTTTATAGAAAGTGATCGTTACCTGTACCTGCTGCGTGGATTGGGAAATACATTACTGATTACAGCGCTTGCAGTTATCTTAGGAATTGTACTGGGATTTTTAGTTGCAATTGTCCGGTCTACCCATGATAAACATGGCGGGTTAAAGATCTTAAATGTCATCTGTAAAGTATATCTGACCATATGGCGGGGAACTCCTACCATGGTGCAGCTGTTAATCATGTATTATATTATTCTGGTTGCGCTGGATAATAAGATTTTAGTTGCAGTCATTGCCTTCGGGTTAAATTCTGCAGCTTATGTTGCAGAAATTGTCCGTTCCGGTATTATGTCGGTCGATGAGGGACAATTTGAAGCCGGACGTAGTCTGGGCTTGAATTACGGACAGACCATGCGCCTGATTATTCTTCCACAGGCATTTAAAAATGTTCTTCCGGCTCTGGCAAATGAATTTATCACACTTTTGAAGGAAACCTCCATCAGTGGATATATTGCAATTCCAGATCTGACAAAAGGAGGAGACCTTATTCGTAGCCAGACGTATGATGCGTTTCTTCCGCTGCTTGGAGTTGCCGCCATTTATCTGGTACTGGTAATGATCCTTACAGCAGGTGTACACAAACTGGAAACGAGGTTGCGGACAAATGAGCGATAAGAAAAATGTTTTGATCGAAGTAAAAGATCTTTGTAAATCCTTTGATGATGTTAAGGTATTAAATGGAATATCGACGACCATTTCCCAGGGTGAGGTTGTTGCGATTATCGGCCCGTCCGGTTGTGGAAAATCTACATTTTTGCGTTCTATGAATCTTTTGGAAGAACCGACATCTGGTTCCATTCTCTTTGAGGGAACGGATATTACAGATGCTTCGGTTGATATCAATAAAATGCGCCAGAAAATCGGTATGGTATTCCAACAGTTTAATCTTTTCCCGAATTATACGGTGAAAGGAAACATTATGCTTGCTCCGGTTCAGACCGGACTGATGACAAAAGAAGAAGCTTCTAAGCGGGCAGATGAACTGCTGGTTCGTGTGGGACTGGCGGATAAAGCGGATGTCTATCCGGCCATGCTTTCCGGCGGGCAAAAGCAGCGGATTGCGATTGCACGTGCACTTGCCATGAATCCGGATGTGATGTTGTTTGATGAGCCGACTTCTGCACTTGATCCGGAAATGGTAGGAGAAGTACTTGAGATTATGAAAGAACTTGCCAGAGATGGAATGACGATGGTGGTTGTCACACATGAGATGGGATTTGCCAGGGAAGTGGCAAGCCGTGTAATGTTCATCAATGAAGGACAGATTCAGGAGGAGAATACACCGAAGGAATTTTTCTCCCACCCGGAAAATCCACGTTTGTGCGAGTTCCTTTCTAAAGTATTATAGTGGAAACATAAAAAACGTCTGCCTTGTGGCAGACGTTTTTTTATGGCATTTTACTTTAAGGAAAATCCTATTTTATTCTTTAATGGAAACACGTTCCATATAAAAATCAATCGTTCCAAACGTATACAGAACCGGGATATGCAAGGCGCGTCCTGAAAACTGAATCGGGGAAACGGTAATATGCTCCGGAGCACCGAGTGTTAACTCTGTGTTAGAGGTGTTTGATACATTTACAATGAATAATCCGTTCTGCAGATTCAAAAAATCCTCCAGAGAAGCCTGAACGTATTCATCGTAAGAATGGAACTGCTCATGGACATAGCGGGTAGCAAAGGCAATCGCCGTGTCCAGATCCATGGAAATATAGGTGTTAATCGCATAGTCACCATGAATTTCCTGCTTTACACAACAGGCAATGGAAGCCTCAGTGACTTCTTCCACGGAAAGCGGTGTGTAATCGGAACCGATAAAACGGATAAAATCGTTAAATAAAAGCTCGATAAACATATGTCCTTTTTCCGAAAGAGCAGCGTCGGTTGATGAAAAAAAGTTTTCAAACAACTGCTGGATATTTTTCCGGCGCTCGATAAGGCTTTCTTCATCTTCCATGCCGTTTTTGGAGCGGTAATCCTGTATGATCTGTTCGAAATCGGTGTTTGTCAGAACTCCTTCATCCAAAAGAACCTGTCCAAGAGAAAGGAAGGCAGGGGTCTGCTGTTTTAACAGTTCTTCCACCTGAGCTTCGGTCAGGTATCCGAGCTGAATCGCCAGCTCACCGAAACGATTGTCCTGGTGGGTCTGGTGAATGACAACATCATCTACCTGGGCTGCATTCATGTATCCGGCATGAAGGGCAAGGGTACCGAGTTTCATATGCTGATCTGCTTCCTGACGCATCGCTGAAAACAGCTGATCACGGGTAACATATCCGTTGGCAAGCAGATAATTTCCAAAAAATTGTGTATACATAACGATTATCTCCCTTCCAGGAAGCGCTTAACGACAGCAAGCACCTGTTCCTTGTCCAGTGGCTTTTGAATGAAATCTTTTGCGCCCGCTTCCAGTGCATTTTTCAGCTGGGACTGTGTTCCGACAGAAGAAGCGATGATGATTGTAGCTTCCGGATCAAATTCCATAATATCACGGATGGCATCATTGCCGTCTTTTTTTGGCATAACAATGTCAAGAAATACCAGATCCGGATGTACTTCTTTATATTTGTCAATCGCACTCTGTCCATCGGTGGCTTCCACGAATACCGGAGTGCCGAGAGTGGAAATGATGTCCTTTAACTGTTTACGTGCAAGAATCGAATCGTCAGTAATTAAAATTGTAGTGTCCTCAATGCGCATATACATTCTCCTTTTTGTTACATATTAAGTATATTTTACTATAAATGTATAAAATAATCAATGAAATTTGACTATTTTTGCCGATGGTAAAAAGTTTTTTCGTGTGTGATACTATAAAACAGGAGGAAAAATCATGAAAACAATTTTACTTATGGATATTGTGATCGTTTTTGTAGGCATTTATCTGGCTGTTTCTGCTGCAAAAATGAAAAAAAGCGGACAGATCAGTGACCTGGTTGTCCCAAAAGAAGAAATTAAGAAGTGTAAAGATCCCGAGGCGTATATCCGGGGAATAACACCGTGGCTGTATGGATTTGCGGCGGTAGCGGTTGTTGTGGGAGCAATCGGAATTTTATGTGATACTAAGGTGATTACGCTCGGACGCATCTGGACATATGTGGAACTTGGTGCATTTTTGGCAGCATTGTTTGCATTTGTAAGCGGAATGCGTAAAATAAAAGACAAATTTTTCCCTTAAAGCAGTATGCGGAAATGGAAAAAAGTACATAGAATCAGACCTTGAAATTCAGGTAAAAATAAAGTATAATAAGTGCAGTACAAAAGAGAAAGTTGCCGGATGCGGTATCGCATAAAAGACGGCAGAAAGAGATGCCTGAAATGTACGACAACTCTTGCTATTTAGAACCTACATTTACTTTAAACGGGATTCCTATATGATTTTTCTGGATGTCAGGCCGCCACAGTCAGCGGAAGACAGAAGGGAAACTGCGGTCGCCCACCTAGCATTGGCTAGGAGTCTAAATTGCAGGAACCGGCATTTTGGGTAACATACCAAAGAAAAAGTATTTAATATTAAGATACCAAAGAATTTATTATATACCAAAGAATGTTACAGCGTACAAAAGAGAAGGGGAGCTGCCGGAGAACGGTGGCTCCTTATTTTGTGTCAATGATAGATGAATTAATAAAAACGGAGAGTGCTTCATGAAAAAAAGAGACAAAATGAAGATGATGGGGATTCTGATTCTGCTGCTTGCGGTAATTACCGTTGCGATCACTTTAATTCTGGTATCCCGTCTTTCCAAAACGGCAGGGAAAGATCAAAAAGAAGAAACATTTGACCGTTCCGTTTCCGGGATGCTCAGCAATGCATATATCTTAAAGAGTGAAGAAAAGGATATCATTGTATTATATCGGGGAGAAACCTATTTGGCGGAGGGAAAGCCGGAGAAAAAATATACGGGGGTTGCGGATATTGAACTGACGAAGGGAAAGGTTACTAAAATTTATGCGAAACCTTCAACGATCAAGGGGGTTCTGACAAGTTACTCCTCAAAAAGTGTTCAGATAGAGGGATATGAACCGCTTTCGGCAGAAAAAGATCTGCCGGTGTATCTTGTGGCAAGTTCCGGACATGCAAAAATTCCTGTCCGTCAGGGAAAGATTTCAGATCTTGTTGTAGGAAATTCCAAAGTGGAACTGGTTGTTGCAGAGCAGAAAGCCTGTGCACTTGTAAGCTATCAGGAGGACATGGCAGAAAAGGTCCGTGTGCTGCTCAAAAACGGAAAAGAAAATACATATGCCAGTCTTTTTGTTTGCAGCGGGGATGCCTATACCGTGGATGGAAATAAAGGGAAGAAGGACACCGTAACCGATGCAGAAAAACTTCTGAAGGGGGAAAAAACGGGAAAAGAGATAAAAATTTCTCCGGATACCGGTGGCCTTTTGTATCGATGTGATAAAAACGGAAACCCGTATGGTTCCGGGTACGAGGGAGATCTGATTTTCCGGAAGGAAAAAAAGGGATATGTCCTGATCAATGAAATTCCGATGGAAGATTATATCCGTTATGTTCTGCCTTCTGAAATGCCATTATCTTTTTCCTATGAAGCCTTAAAAGCACAGGCGGTATGTGCGCGCACATTTACATACGGGCAGATGAAAAACGATACTTATGCCCGGTACGGGGCAAATCTGGATGATTCCATTGCCTATCAGGCCTATCATGCAACAACTTCCTATGAAGTGACAGATCAGGCTGTGGCGGATACCGCAGGTATGGTGATGACGTACAAAGGAAAACTTGCGGACTGTTATTATTATTCCACTTCCCCGGGATATTCTGAAAATCTGGAAGTATGGAATGCCGCATCTCCGGGATATCTGCTGGCGGAAAACCATACCAGGGAAAAGACAAAAGATCTGTCTTCGGATAAAGCCTTTCATAAATTTATTACAGCAAAAGCGGATGCCTATGATGAAAATTCCCCGTATTTCCGATGGACGGCTACCCTGTCGGCAAAGCTGGGCATGGATGAAACATATGGAAAACTGAAAAAACTGAAAGTCAATAAACGAAGCACTTCCGGATATGTACTGTCTCTTACCATGGTTTTTGAAAAAGGAGAGCGGACGATCGAAAAGGAAAATGAAATCCGGTATGCACTCGGAAAGTATCTGCTGGATCTTGATCTTGCAGACGGAACCAATAAACATCGTGCCTCTTCCGTCCCGAGTGCGTGCTTTGAAATAAAAAGTCAGAAAAAAGGAACCATCGTGCTGACCGGAGGCGGATTCGGGCATGGAATCGGAATGAGTCAGTACGGTGCGGACGCCATGGGAAAAGAAGGAAAGAAATGGCAGGAAATTCTCGGATTTTATTTTAAGGATGTTACATTTACCAATGTCTTTGATCTTGACACATAAAAGGAGACTGTGGTAGAATGACAAATGTGTAAAAAGCAATGAATGTGTCAGTAGCATCTGAACGACATACAGAGAGAGGAAGTCATCGGCTGTAAGCTTCCTTATGATACGCCAGCATGTGAATTTTCCCACAGGAGCTGCGCAGGTGAACACAAGGATTTTTAGCCTGCGACGGTTACTGCACGTTAAGCAGAATGAGAGCCCATATAGATACAGGATATGGGAATCTGGGTGGTAACGCGGAATTTTTCGTCCCTGATATGCAATTATGCATAGCAGGGATTTTTTTATGCCAGAAAACAGTTCCGGTTCCACAGTAGAAAATTGCGTAAAAACAATTATTATGAAAGAAAATATGTAAAAGGAGAGTACCATGAAAGAAAAATTGCAGAAAATCAGAGAAAATGCAATAGCACAGATTGAAAATTCTGACGGACTTGCAAAACTCAACGATGTGCGTGTCGCCGTTCTTGGAAAGAAAGGGGAACTCACCGCCGTATTAAAGAGTATGAAAGAGGTTGCACCGGAGGATCGCCCGAAGGTGGGACAGTGGGTAAATGAGACCCGTCAGGAAATTGAAAATAAACTCGATGAGATGAAGAAAAAACTCGAGGCTGCGGAGCTTGAACATCGTCTGGAAAATGAAGTGATCGACGTTACCCTTCCGGCAAAGAAAAACCGTGTGGGACACAGCCATCCGAATACCATGGTACTTGAAGAGGTAGAGCGTATTTTTACCGGTATGGGATATGAAGTTGTAGAAGGACCGGAAGTGGAATACGATTATTACAACTTTGAAGCATTAAATATTCCGGCAAACCATCCGGCAAAAGATGAGCAGGATACCTTCTACATCAATGATAAGATCCTGCTGCGTACACAGACTTCACCGGTTCAGGTGCGTGTGATGGAGCAGAAGAAACCTCCGATCCGTATGATCGCACCGGGACGTGTGTTCCGTGCGGATGAAGTGGATGCGACCCATTCGCCTTCTTTCCATCAGATTGAGGGAATGGTCATTGACAAGGGAATTACGTTTTCTAACTTAAAGGGAACACTGACCCAGTTTGTACAGAAGCTGTTTGGAAAAGAAACAAAAGTAAAATTCCGTCCGCATCATTTCCCATTTACGGAGCCATCGGCCGAGATGGATGTTTCCTGTTTTAAATGTGGCGGAAAAGGATGCCGTTTCTGCAAAGGTGAGGGATGGATCGAAATCCTTGGCTGTGGAATGGTACATCCAAGAGTGCTTCGTATGAGCGGTATTGATCCGGAAGAATATTCCGGCTTTGCATTTGGTATCGGTCTGGAGCGTATTACCCTGTTGAAATATGAGATTGACGATATGCGTCTGCTGTATGAGAATGACGATCGTTTCTTAAAACAGTTCTAGGAGGAGAAAAAGAATGAATACATCATTAAAATGGATCAAAGCTTTAGTTCCGGGACTTGACTGCGGCGTGCAGGAGTATGTCGATGCCATGACACTTTCCGGATCAAAAGTTGAGGGATATGAGCAGCTCGATGCAGATCTTGACAAGATCGTCGTCGGACAGGTTACAAAGATTGAAAAACACCCGGATGCCGACAAACTTGTCATCTGCCAGGTAAACGTTGGAAGCGAAACGCTGCAGATTGTGACCGGTGCACCAAACGTATTTGAAGGGGCAAAAGTTCCGGTTGTTTTAGATGGCGGACGTGTCGCAGGAGGACATGATGGAACAAAAACTCCTGGTGGAATCAAAATTAAAAAAGGAAAGCTTCGCGGGGTTGAGTCTTCTGGCATGATGTGCTCGATTGAGGAACTCGGTTCGAACCGTGAAATGTTCCCGGACGCACCGGAGAACGGACTGTATATCTTTGACGAGGATGCACCTGTCGGAGAAAATGCGGTTGCTTATTTAGGACTGGATGACAGCGTTGTCGAATATGAGATTACATCCAACCGTGTAGACTGTTTTTCCGTACTCGGCATTGCGCGTGAGGCAGCAGCCACGTTCCATAAGGAATTTGTACCTCCTGTCGTAACAGAAACCGGAAATAACGAAGATGTCAATGATTACATCAAAGTATCGGTAAAGGATCAGGATCTTTGCAGCCGTTACACGGCAAGAGTTGTAAAGAATATTAAGTTTGCCCCATCTCCGAAGTGGATGCAGGAACGTCTTCGTGCACATGGAATCCGTCCGATCAATAATCTTGTAGATATTACGAATTATGTGATGGAAGAATATGGACAGCCGATGCACGCCTATGATCTGGATACGATTGAAGGAAAAGAGATTATTGTCCGCCGTGCAGCTGCAGGTGAAAAATTTGTGACGCTGGACGGACAGGAACGTCAGCTGGATGAAAATGTACTGATGATCTGTGATGCAAAAAAAGCAGTAGGCATTGCCGGTATCATGGGTGGAGAAAATTCCATGATTACCGACCATGTAACAACCATGTTATTTGAGGCAGCATGCTTTGATGGAACCAATATCCGCAAATCCGGAAAGCGCATCGGACTGCGTACCGATGCCTCAGCTAAGTTTGAAAAAGGCTTAGATCCAAATCTTGCCATGGAAGCAATGAACCGTGCCTGCCAGCTGGTAGAAGAGTTAGGCGTCGGCGAGGTTGTAGGTGGAGCCGTTGACATTTATCCTGTGAAGCGTGAGGGCGTAAAGATTCCGTTCGAACCGGACAAGTACAATAAGCTTTTGGGAACGGATATTCCGGCCGGGGATATGATCGGATATTTCAAAAAAATAGATCTGGGATATGACGAAGCAACGAATGAGATTCTTGTTCCGTCCTGGAGACAGGATCTGCTTTGTGACGCAGATATGGCAGAGGAAGTAGCACGTTTCTACGGCTATGACAAGATCGGAACTTCTCTTCCGAGCGGAGAATCCACTGCCGGAGGAAAGAGCTTTAAGCTGCGTATGGAAGAAAAGGCACGTGAGATTGCAGAGTTCTGTGGTTTTTCACAGGCAATGACTTATTCTTTCGAGAGTCCGAAAGTATTTGACAAATTACTGATTCCGGAGGATTCCAAGTGGCGTAAAACGGTTGTGATTTCCAATCCGCTTGGGGAAGATTATTCCATTATGCGTACGCTGCCATTGAACGGAATGCTGACTTCCCTGTCTACGAACTTTGGACGCAGAAACAAAGATGTACGCCTGTACGAGATGGGAAATATCTATCTGCCGAAGCAGCTTCCGTTGACGGAACTTCCGGAAGAACGTATGCAGCTGACTTTTGGTATGTACGGAGACGGTGATTTCTTTACCATGAAGGGTGTGATCGAGGAACTCTTATACCAGACAGGTCTTCGCAAGAAGGCGCAGTATGATCCACATGCCGAGCTTCCGTTCCTGCACCCGGGACGCAAGGCGGCTATCGTATATGATGGTGCCGTGATTGGATATCTCGGAGAGGTTCATCCAACGGTTGCTGCAAATTATGCCATCAAAGAGCGCGTATATATTGCAGTGATTGATATGCCGGAGATGGTATCCCGTGCATCCTTTGATTACAAATATGAGGGAATTACCAACTTCCCGGTTTCTTCCCGTGACTTGTCTATGGTTGTTCCAAAGAATATTCTGGTAGGTGATATCGAGAAAGTATTCGAGGAAAACGGTGGGAAGTATCTGGAAAATTATGAGTTATTTGATGTATACGAAGGAGAGCAGATTGAAAAAGGCTTTAAGTCTGTCGCATACTCTCTGAAGTTCCGCGGAAAAGATAAGAATCTGGAAGAGAGCGATATTACGGGTGCTATGGATAAAATCTTAAGCGGACTGAAAAATATCGGAATCCAGTTGAGAGGCTAATCATGACAGAAGGAATGAATGTAAAAGATTATGACTATGATCTGCCGGAGGAACTGATCGCTCAGGACCCTCTGGAGGATCGTTCCAGTTCCCGGCTGATGGTGCTTGACCGTCAGACCGGGGACGTGGAACACCGGCATTTTACGGATATTCTGGAATATCTTCACCCGGGTGATTGTCTGGTGATCAACAACACAAAGGTGATTCCGGCACGTCTGTTCGGAGTGAAAGAGGACACACAGGCAAAAATCGAAGTACTTTTGTTAAAACGCAAGGAAAATGATATCTGGGAGACACTCGTAAAACCGGGGAAAAAAGCAAAACCGGGCACAAAACTTGTGTTCGGAGACGGGCTTCTGACGGCAGAAGTCGTGGATGTAGTAGAAGAAGGAAACCGTCTGATTCAGTTCCATTATGACGGAATTTTTGAAGAGATTCTGGATCAGCTGGGACAGATGCCGCTGCCGCCATATATTACGCATCAGCTGAAAGATAAAAATCGCTATCAGACCGTATATGCAAAGTATGACGGATCTGCCGCTGCCCCGACAGCAGGGCTTCATTTTACGAAAGAACTGCTGCAGAAAGTAAAGGATATGGGAGTCGATATCGCAGAAGTAACCCTGCATGTCGGACTTGGCACGTTCCGTCCGGTAAAAGTAGAAAATGTACTGGATCACCATATGCACTCAGAGTTTTATATGGTGTCACAGGAAGCTGCGGATAAGATCAACCGCGCGAAGGAAAGCGGACACCGGGTGATTGCGGTCGGTACCACCAGTACGCGTACGCTCGAAGCTGCCGCAGATGAAAACGGACGGCTGCATGAGACCAGCGGCTGGACGGAAATCTTTATTTATCCGGGGTATCAGTTTAAAGTGATTGATGCCCTGATTACCAACTTCCATCTGCCACAGTCAACGCTTGTGATGCTTGTATCGGCACTCGCAGGACGGGCGCATGTGCTTCATGCGTATGAGATCGCTGTAAAAGAAAGATATCGTTTCTTTAGCTTTGGCGATGCCATGCTGATTAAATAAAGAATAACAAAAAGAACTGTTACAAACAGGAAAAGAAAAATTCATTTCCTGTTTTGTGACAGTTCTTTTTATGAACATACGACCTGGTTTTTTCCGGAACGCTTTCCTTTATAGAGCTGTTTGTCTACAAAATCAAGCCACTCTTTTGCCGACTGACCGGAAGTGTATTTTCCGGCACCGATGGTTACGGTATAGCGGAAACTTTCTCTTGATGTCCGCACACAGTTGGAACTGATTGCGCTGCGGAGTTCTTCAAGGATATCTTTTGGAATTTCACCCGAACGGCATTTCCCCAGAAGAAGAAATTCTTCACCGCCCCAGCGGCAGTATTTAAATCCATGTTTCTGTGCCTGCAGGATGATGGTTTTTGCAAGAATTTTTAATGCGTCATCCCCGGTGTTGTGTCCGTAGGTATCGTTGATGTTTTTGAAATTGTCGATATCGATCATGGCAAGATAGTAATCCTTTTGTCCATTTTCGATAAAAAGTTTCTGAATCTCGTCCATCATAAAAAAACGGTTCGGAATACCTGTCAGGGCATCGTATTCTGCTTTTTTAGTAAGTTTTTCTTCCTCATGAACCATATACCGGAGTAAGAAAAGCATGGAAGTAATGATCAGCAGGAGTACAAAAATTACGATTACGACTGCCAGGATACCTGTTTCCGTCAGGGAAAGGGGATAAAAAGGTGAAATCCGGTTTCCCGCCACGTATAAGGCAACGATGGCAACGGAGTAAAGACTGCTCAGAATCAACACGGGTGTTATGGATTTCTTCTTGTCCGGAAGGATACATTCTATAATAAAGAAAAACAAAATCACGCCGAACAGACATAACTGAAAATTGCAGCCAAGCCCCACGCAAAGTGTCGCAGCCGACATATGTAGGAGAATTTCAATGGAAGCAAGGTAGACATACAAATGTATTTTGAATTTTTGCAGCATAAAAAAAGCCAGTGTATAAAAAAGGATGCTTCCTAAATTAAAATAAACCATAAAGTTGATTTTTAAATTTGCAAATAAAAGAAGAAATCCAATATGTACAACCAAAAATACCTTGTTAATAAAAGAAAGATATTTATATTCAATTTTTTCTGAAATAGAATGATCTGTCATTGTATGTAACCCCATAATTTTTTATAAACGTTTTCGCATAATTCAACCCAAAGCTATTCTTTTATATTAGCACTTATTTACATATACCGCAATAATTTTTCCTAAAAGTAATTGTTAACCAGTAAAAAATGGCGGTTGACAATAAAAAGCCATGCGTGTATACTTAACACGTTAAATTCGTATGGAAAGGAAGAAAAAAATGAATGACACTGTAAGCGCGACACCAAAGAAAATGTCGGTAAAAACCATTGCTGTGATCGGTGTTCTCACAGCTGTAACCTGTATTTTGGCACCATTGTCCATCCCGATTGGAGATGTTCCGATTTCTCTTACCAATCTGGTGATTTATTTCGGACTTTATATTTTAGGCACCCGGAGGGAGACGGTCAGCTATATTGTTTACCTTCTGATCGGACTGGTTGGCGTTCCGGTATTTTCCGGTTTTACAGCAGGTCCGGCAAAAATGTTCGGACCGACAGGCGGCTATCTGATCGGGTTTATTCCGATGGCTGTGATCGCCGGAATTTTTATTGAAAAGTCCGGACGGAAACTGGTATTGGGCATGATCGGCATGATTCTCGGAACTGCTGTTTGCTATATCTTTGGAACGGTATGGTTTGTACTGGTAATGAAAACCTCTGTACAGGCGGCGTTGACAATGTGCGTCTATCCGTTTATTGTATTTGACATTATCAAAATGGTTCTTGCTGCATGGATCGGACCGCAGATTCACGGACGTCTGGTGCAGGCGGGACTTTTATAAAATCATTACTTTTTATTGGATATTCCGGGAAGGGACCCGGAATATCCCTTTTTTTACTTGTAATGTGTTTCTGAATGTAATAAAATAATATTTATATTATCGTTTGAAAAGGTATAAGGGGATGGAAAATGGAAGAAAAAAGGAAAAATAAAAGACTGGATCTGGATGTCAATGTACAGTTGGAGCGTCTGGATGAAGACGGGGTCACAACTTTAAAATTTGTGCATGTGGATGTAACAGATATTTCAAAAAGCGGAATTGGATTTGACTGTAAAAAGAAACTGGAAATGAATTCCTATTATGATGCAAAGATCCAGATATGGACAAAAGAAGTGGTGGATGCAGTCATTCAGATTGTCCGCAGCGAAGAAAAGCCGGACGGATTTCATTATGGCGGTGTGTTTATCGGAATGACGGATACCGATGCATTAAAGATTGATATCTATCAGATTTTTAACGAACTGTAAAATAAGGCGGGAAAAACTATGATCTTACAGGATACTTATGAGGTAAAAAAAGCAGACATAATTCCGGTTGAGGTTTCGGTTCCAGGATCGAAGAGCATTACAAACCGGGCACTTCTGATTGCAGCACTTGCAAACGGAAAGAGTGTTCTTAAAGGGGTTCTTTTTTCGGATGACAGCAGGCATTTCCTGCAGGCTTTGCAGAACCTGGGCTTTGTGGTGGAAATTGATGAGCCGCATGCGGTTGTCTCCATTGAAGGAAAAGGGGGCAGGGTTCCAAAGACAAAAGCTTCCGTTGATGTGGGAAGTGCAGGAACTGCTGCCCGTTTTCTGACGGCATACCTTGGTCTGTGTGAGGGAGAATATCATATGAACTCTTCCGAGCAGATGAAAAAGCGCCCGATGGAAGAATTGCTGCAGGCACTTCAAGACCTTGGGGCGGAAGTTACTTATAAGGAAGCATCAGGACATTTCCCATTTGCGATCGGAAACAGTGGTGTGAATAGACACGAAGTAACCATTGATGTTGAAAAAAGCAGTCAGTTTCTGAGTGCGCTTTTGATCTCTTCCGTGCTGTTTCAGAAAGAATTCCGGATTCACGTCAAAGGGCATCATGGAATGGCTTATGTAGAGATGACGGTTGCCATGATGAAGCAGTTTGGTGTGGAAGTACAACGACCTGCATCCGATACTTTTGTGATTGCGGAACATGCAGCATATCAGGCAAGAGAGTATCAGATTGAACCGGATGTTTCGGCAGCTTCTTATTTTTATGCGATGTGCCCGGTTGTCGGTGTTCCTGCAAAGGTCTGCCATGTACACTGGGAAAGCTTACAGGGAGATACTTCTTTTTTACATGTGCTGGAACAGATGGGATGCCGGACAGAGGAAGAACCGGATGGAATCCGGATGTATCCGCCGACGGAAGGATTCCTGGGAGGGGTATTTGACTTTTCTGCATTTTCAGATCAGGCTCTGACACTGGCGGCAATTGCGTGTTTTGCCAGTGAAACCGTGGAGATTACCGGAATCGGACATATCCGTTATCAGGAATGTGACCGTTTTGCCGCGATTCTTACCAATCTGAAGGCAATGGGAATCGCATGCGAGCAGCTGGATGAGAACCGTATTGTGATTCATCCGGGAAAACCGCATGGATGTAAAATAAAAACGTTCGAGGATCACCGGGTTGCGATGGCTTTTGCGATTCCGGGACTTGTGACAGACGGTATTGTGATTGAAAATCCTTCCTGCTGCAGGAAGACGTTTGAAAACTATTTTGAAATACTCGATACCTTGTGCAAATAAAAATACAGGCTCCGGAAATTATCCGGAGCCTGTATTTTTTATGGGAAAACCATTTATGTTTTACCGTTCGTGAACCATATAGCCATTGTCGGTAAGCAGACGTTTGGCACGGGTCAGAGTCTGTTTGTCAGGAAACGCGAGCTGAAGAACACCTTCTTCAAATTCCCGGTTATTTACAATACCGATGTTTTTGATGCTGATATGGTATTGTGCGAGCAGCCCGGCAACAGCAGCAATACCGCCGGTTTCATCGACCAGATCCACAAAACATTCGTAATATACCGTAGGGGATTTGACACTTGGCAGTGTGATGGAATCCCGGTAGTCTTTTGCCTGCTGAAAGAAGGAAAGCAGTGCCTGTTCATTGGAACTGTCAATGTATCCGCGAAGCTTCGTTAGAAGGGCAAGGTACTGATCCATCAGTGAAAGAAGCGGTTCCCGGTTGGAAGCACAGATATTCTGCCACATCACAGGCGAAGAAGATGCAATTCTTGTGATATCCTTAAATCCCCCGGCAGCAATGGTTTTCATGGTTTCTTTGTCATCATCGATCTGGTGGATCAGATTGACCAGCGAATATGCGATCATGTGCGGCAGATGGCTGATGGCTGCCGTAGAGTAATCGTGTATTTTATAATCCAAAATCAGTGGAATTGCTCCAAGCGACAATACAAAATCACGAAATTCCGAAATTTCTTCCTTTGGAGTCAGGGCGGTCGGGGTGATAATATAGTATGCATTTTCCAAAAGCGTATTGGTGGCACTTAATATGCCTGTTTTTTCGGAACCGGTCATGGGATGCCCGCCGATAAAATTGGCCTCCATGCCAAGACGTATCACTTCTTCATGAATTTCCGTTTTTGTGCTTCCAACGTCTGTGATATAACAGTCGCTGCGGATAATATCTTTTAACTGACGCAGATATGCGAGGTTCCGTTGAACCGGGGCACATAAAAAAATATAATCACAGTCCGAAAAAGCAGACAGTGGTAACAGATCATTGTTTTCGATCAGTCCCTCACGGTACGCTTCTTCGATGGTTTCTTTATGATGTGCCGTGGCATAAATTTTGATGTCCGGCTGATTGGATTTCATTTTTTTGGCGATCGAACCTCCAATCAGACCCAGTCCGATAAAACCGATTATTTGAAAAGCCATAAGTTTATTTCCTTTATATTACGTAATTGATGTGTTTATTGTACTATAGAATGGCAGGAGTGTCAAAAGAGGAATGTGTGACAGCACTTGCAACAATTGTCCGTTCGTGTGATAATAAAAAGGCGAAAGGAAGCAGAAAGAGGAATTTTTATGAATTTACTTACCGTTGATCATATTACAAAAGTTTATACACAGCGTGAGTTGTTTCACGATGCATCGTTTTATCTGCAGGATGGGGAAAAAGTCGGAATCATAGGCATCAATGGAACCGGAAAATCCACGCTGTTAAAAATTATGGCAGGACTCGAAGAACCGGATGCCGGAAATGTCGTACGGGCCAATCATCTTGTGATTCGCTATCTGCCGCAGATGCCGGAATTTGACCCGCAAAAAGGAGCACTTGAGAATGTACTTTCTTATGCGCAGATTGGAAGTGTGCATCAGCAGGAAGACCGGGAAGAACATGAAAAATGGAATCTGGAAAGCAATGCCAAATCCATGATGACGCGGCTTGGCATATACAATTTCGATGAACAGGTGGGACATTTGTCCGGCGGACAGCGGAAACGACTGGCTCTTGTTGCAGTGCTCCTTACTCCGTGTGATGTACTGCTTTTGGATGAGCCGACGAACCATCTGGATGCCGAAATGGCAGAGTGGCTGGAAAATTATCTGAAAAATTACCGGGGAGCAATGGTTATGGTGACACATGACCGGTATTTTCTGGACAGTGTATGCAACCGGATTGTGGAAGTTGATAAAGGACAGATTTACAGCTATGAGACAAACTATTCCGGATATCTTGCGGCCAAACAGGAGAGGGAAGACATTGCCTGGGCAGGCGAACGGAAAAGACAGTCCATTCTGCGCAAGGAAATCGAATGGATGCAGCGCGGGGCAAGGGCGCGTTCCACCAAACAGAAAGCACATATCCAGCGCTATGAGGCCTTGCGGGATCAAAAAAAGCCGGATGTTGATAAAAAGATCGAAATCGGTTCGGTGTCCTCCCGTATGGGAAAAACAACCGTGGAATTATCACATATCACAAAAACATATGGAGATCATGTACTGATTTCTGATTTTTCCTATATTTTCTTAAAAAATGACCGGATTGGTTTTGTCGGGAAAAACGGATGCGGCAAGACAACACTTATGAAAGTTATTGATGGCAGAATTTTGCCGGATGCTGGGGAAGTAACCATTGGACAGACGATAAAAATCGGATATTACACACAGGAGATCGAACAGGATGAGAATGCGGGAATTGCATATATGGACCCAAAGCTTCGCGTGATTGATTATATCAAAAATACAGCAGAATATGTACGCACAGAAGATGGACTGGTTTCGGCATCCGCAATGCTCGATCAGTTTTTGTTTCCACCGGAAGAACAGTATGGACAGATCAAAAAACTGTCCGGCGGAGAAAAGCGCAGACTGAATCTGCTGCGGGTCCTTATGGAAGCTCCCAATGTACTGATTCTTGACGAACCAACCAACGATCTTGATATCACGACACTGACCATTCTTGAAGATTATCTGGATCATTATGACGGTATTGTGATTACGGTATCGCATGACCGTTATTTTCTGGACCGTGTGGTGCACAGAATCTTTGCTTTTGAGGGAAACGGAAAGCTCTGCCAGTATGAGGGCGGATATACGGACTACCACAGACGGGCCGAAGAGGAAGGAAAATTTGTAGATACTGCAGGCGATTCGTTCCGTAAAAATGAAGAGACGGCAAATGTACAGGAAAAACAGGCGACAGAAGACTCACGTTCTACATGGAAACATGAAAATAAATTAAAATTTTCATATAAAGAACAGAAAGAATATGAAACCATTGAGGACGACATTGCAGCTTTGGAAACACGGCTGGGAGAGATTGACGGGGAGATGGCATCCTGCGCACGGGATTTTGTGAAGCTGAATGAACTGACAGAAGAAAAAACGCAGCTGGAAACACAATTGGAAGAAAAAATGGATCGCTGGACGTATCTGGAAGAACTTGCGGCAAAAATACTTCAACAAAATGCATAAAAAGGTTGTAAAACTTTCTGAAAATTAGTAGAATATAACCATAAAAGAGTAAATATTCTAAAAAAGGAGGGTTTTACTATGAACGTATATACGACAGACAGAATTCGTAATGTGGTTCTCCTGGGGCATGGAGGATGCGGCAAAACTTCCCTGGTGGAAGCCATGGCATATCTGGCAGGTCTGACGACACGTATGGGGACGGTCGCAGATAAAAATACCATCAGTGATTTTGATAAGGAGGAGACGAAACGCCAGTTTTCGATCCATACTTCTGTGGTCGCGATCCCGTGGAAAGACAACAAAATTAATGTTTTGGATACCCCAGGCTATTTTGATTTTGTCGGGGAAGTCGAAGAGGCAGTTTCCGCAGCGGATGCAGCAATTATCGTTATTTCCGGAAAAGCGGGAATCGAGACAGGCACGCGGCGCGCCTGGGAAATCTGTGAAAAAAATCATCTTCCACGTATGATCTTTGTGACAGATATGGATATTGACAATGCAAGTTACCGTCAGGTAGTGGAAGATCTGCAGGCTCTTTACGGAAAGAAAATTGCACCGTTTCATCTGCCGGTCCGGGAGGATGGCCAGTTTGTCGGATATGTCAATGTCATCCAGCAGAAAGCAAAGCGATGGATCGATGAGGGAACCGTTGAAAAATTTGAAGTTCCGGAATATTCCCAAAAGAATCTTAATCTGTGCAGGGAAGCTTTGTTAGAAGCTGTGGCAGAAACCAGCGAGGAATTTATGGACCGTTATTTTAACGGAGATGAATTCTCCGAGGACGAAATTCGTCAGGCGCTCAGGGTAAATGTCATGGATGGTTCTATCGTTCCGGTTCTTATGGGATCGAATCCGCTTGCCCGCGGGATGTATACGCTGATGGCAGATATTGTTAAATATTTTCCGAGCCCGGACAAACGGACCTGCGCAGGCATCAATACGACAAACAACGAGGTGTATCCGGCGGACTATGATTTTGCAAAACCGAAGAGTGCGTATATTTTTAAGACAATTGTAGATCCTTACATTGGAAAGTATTCTCTGATCAAAGTAAATTCCGGTGTGCTTAAGACGGATGATGTCTTATTTAATTATCACAGGGATTGTGACGAAAAGATTGGAAAGCTGTACGTTCTGCGCGGAAATAAAACAGAGGAAGTAAAAGAACTTCATGCGGGGGATATCGGAGCACTGGCAAAGCTGTCCCAGTCCCAGACAACGGATTCCCTGTCCGTACGGAATAATCCGGTTGCCTATCTTCGCACGAATTTCTCAAAACCGTACGTATCTATGCGCTACAAAGCAAAAAACAAAGGGGATGTGGATAAGATTTCCCAGTCGCTGCAAAAAATTCTGATGGAAGATCAGACGCTGCGTGTGGTAAATGACAGTGAAAATCGTCAGACTCTGTTATATGGCATGGGGGAGCAGCAGCTTGAAATTGTTCAGAGTATGCTGCTTGAAAAGTATAAAGTAGAAATTGAACTGATGCGTCCAAAGGTCGCTTTCCGCGAAACCATACGTGGAAAATCAGATGTTGAATACAAATATAAAAAACAGTCCGGTGGACATGGACAGTACGGCCATGTTAAAATGAAATTTGAGCCGAGCGGGGATTTAGAGGTCCCTTATGTATTTGAACAGTGTGTTGTGGGTGGAGCCGTTCCGAAAAATTATTTTCCAGCAGTGGAAAAAGGAATTGCAGAAGCTGTTTTGAAAGGACCGCTTGCGGCCTACCCGGTAATCGGAGTGAAAGCGGTACTCTATGATGGCTCCTATCATCCGGTGGATTCCTCCGAGATGGCATTTAAAGTAGCCGCGAAACAGGCATTTAAGAAAGGATTTTTAGATGCGAAGCCGGTATTGTTAGAGCCGATCGCCTCTGTAAAGATCATTACTCCGGAGGAATATACCGGTGAAATCATGGGAGATCTGAATAAACGCAGAGGTCGTGTGATGAATATGAATGCAGAAAACGGGTATCAGGAGATCGATGCGGATCTTCCATATCTTGAACTGTATGGATATAATACACAGCTTCGGTCAATGACCAGCGGAAGCGGAACATTTTCTTATGAATTTGCCCGGTATGAACAAGCACCTGAGGATGTGGCAGCAAGAGAAATAGAAGAGAGGGCAGGCAAAGTTGTGGAGACAGAAGAATAGTACAGTGTTTGCTGTATTATTGATTGCAATAACCTTAAATTTTATCGTGACACCGACATATGCAAAAAACACAGAACTCGAAGGGGAGAATTATGCCCCTTCGAGTTCTTCCTTTCAAAAACCTGCAAATGTTCACACAAAGAACGATATGGTTACCGTGGGGTATTTTCTGGGAGGCGGCATACAGAATTCTTTCAATAAAGAATCGTACCCGGCATTCAGCGGGGACCAGCCGCTGTATACGCCATACCGGAGTGGATTCCGGTTTCTCGGATGGTACTCCGATGCCGCGCTTCACAAACAGATAAAGACCATTCCCACGGATCGTAAGGATCATTACATTCTTTATGCCAAATGGACCGCAAAGATTAATAATTATTACAATGTAGAATATTATAACTATCACAAAAGAGAGAGCCGGTTCGACAAAAATCTGGTTCTGTTGAAAGATCTTGATTACAGCTTTTACAATGAAATTGATATTCCGGGCATGCCGGATACCCGGGAGGAGGATGTGTTAAAAAAATATATTTTCAGTGCATCCCAGTGCCCGCAGGGGATTTGTCTGACCGACGAATTTGTGCTGATCACTTCTTATTCCACGGAAGATGACTGTATGGGAGAGCTTATGGTGTTTGACCGGGAAACCGGAGAATATATGGTCACACTGGGAATGGATGAAAACAGCCATCTGGGAGGAATTGCGTTTGACGGTGACAATGTATGGGTGTGCAATTCCTATGAAAACTGTGTGGAGCGGATCTCCTACGATTTTATTGAACTGATGGCCTATCAGAATACCGGAGATGTCGTGGATGCAAGAGATGTTGTGGATGAGTTTCCGGTCAAAAATACGCCTTCCTGTATTACCTGGTATGGCGGAAGATTGTGGATTGCAACGCATACACTTCTGGTGAATTCACGAATGGTGGCATATTATCTGGATAAAAAGACGGACAAACTGATTGCCCTCAGTGATTATAAAATTCCGCAAAAGGTGCAGGGAGTTACGTTCGATGATTCCGGAAACGTATATCTGAGCACTTCCTACGGAAGAAACCAGTCTTCCTATTTATATTGTTACGACTCTGTCACGGCACTCGCAACCCGGCCGAAACATCCGAGAAAGAAAGTGGAAATGCCTCCGGCATCGGAAGAACTCGATGTAAGTGACAATACCTTATATATTCTGTTTGAATCGGCAGGAGAAAAATATTATGAGGGAACCGACGGGAAAGGCAAAAGCCTGTTCCCGCTGGATAAAATTTTAAAAATCCCGATCAGGGAGCTGGATGTGAACGGTTCATCGACATCAGGGACATGATCTTTTTCATTTGCGTCTGACTCTCAGGCGGAAGGTCTTTGGACAGCAGATCACACAACAGTTCGATTTCAGGCTTTGTGAAATCAATATGGTTTTCCTTTGCCTGCCTCATATTTGAGAGAAGAAACGGCATGGCATCTTTCATGTTTAAAGGTTTTTCTTTCTGTGCAAAGGAGAGCAGAAATTGCAATTTTTCCGGACTTAAATTGGCAAACGCCGGATTGTTAAAAAGATTGGAATCCATTCAAAAACCTCCTGCGGATTTATGGATTGTGAAACAGATCCTGATTTTCCATAATACAAAACAGAGTCTGCAATGTATCAATCATTTCCTGTTCTTTTGGGGTACAATATTTACGGACTGCACTAAGCATTGCATCCCGCCGTTTGGTACCGGCAGGCAGAGAACAGGCAGCCATGCTGTTCTCCTGTCTGGAGAAAGCTGCTGTGGCATTTTTCCATTCCATCAGCTGGATCAGCATGGCAAGCGGCTTTTGTGTCGGAACGTCTAAATATGGTACGATGGACTTTAAGATCTGCGTATTTCTCGTCTGGATCAGATCGTCATATGTGATGGATTTATTTTCATCCATGGATCACACATCCTATATAATTTTTCTATTATTTTATGAGAGAATGCCTGTCTGTATGAATACAATAAAAGAAAAAGGAAAAAATAGATGCATGAGAGACTGATTATTGATGGAAACAGTGTTTATGAAGTGGATGAAGAATGCCTGAAACGACGGAATGTTCCCACGGAATGCAGGGTAAAAGAGGCTGTGGAACGTCAGATCCAGAAAGAAAAAGCCACAAAAGAAGGATAGCATTTTATATGCAAAAAGGGATGCAGATACTGCATCCCTTTTTGGTTGTGCACCTTGCTGCACACGTTTCTAACACAAATATTAGAAGATTCCGCCGCATCCGTTTCCGCCGCCATTGCATCCGCCACAGAATAACAGAAGAAGAATCAGCCAGCAGCAGTCGTTTCCGCCGCCACTGCATCCGCATCCGTTGTTGTTTCCGCAGAAAGATCCATTTCCACAGCAGGAGAGAAGAAGAATGATCCAGATAATAGAATTGCATCCACATCCGTTATCTGTTGAACATCCACAGTTTGTAGCAGTTAAATCACTCATAAGTGACCTCCAAATAAATATATTTACAGTATAGTGTATGAGACGGCAGCAAAAGGGTTCCATATTTTTCTAAAAAAATTCATTGACTTTCACATAGTAAATAGATAAAATGATTTTATAACGTAATAATTGTATACAATTATTCATGTATGAAAAGGAGTAGTCAGCACATGAGAGAAGTAGTAATGAATGACAAATCAAACCTGTTGCAGCTCGAAGAACATTTTTATCAGCTGGTAGATGTGGATGAACCGAATACATTCCGGAACCTTTTTCCCTATGAGGAGATTCCGAAGATTGCGTTTAATGATCGTATTGTTCCGCATAATATGCCGGATGAAATCTGGATTACAGATACCACATTCCGTGATGGGCAGCAGTCCCGTGCTCCGTATACCACCGAACAGATCGTGACGATTTATGATTACTTACATAAACTTGGCGGTCCGAAGGGAAAGATTCGTCAGAGTGAATTCTTCTTATATAGTAAGAAAGACCGCGACGCGGTATATAAATGTATGGAACGTGGCTATCAGTTTCCGGAAGTCACTTCCTGGATTCGTGCCAGCAAACAGGACTTTCAGCTGGTCAAAGACCTGGGTCTTCGCGAGACGGGCATTCTTGTCAGCTGTTCTGACTACCATATTTTCTATAAAATGAAAATGACAAGACGGGAGGTTATGAATCTGTACCTGAGCGTGATCCGCGACTGTTTAGAGACCGGCATCAGTCCGCGCTGTCATCTTGAGGATATCACACGTTCCGATATTTACGGATTTGTAATTCCGTTCTGTGTGGAACTGATGAAACTGCAGGATGAGTACAAGATTCCGATCAAGGTACGTGCCTGCGATACGATGGGATATGGGGTAAACTTCCCTGGTGCCGTAATTCCACGAAGTGTGCCGGGAATCATTTACGGTCTGACAACACATGCCGGAGTTCCTTCTTCCCAGGTTGAGTGGCATGGACACAACGATTTTTACAAAGCAGTCAACAATTCCACCACTGCATGGCTGTACGGGGCAAGTGGTGTCAACTGTTCTTTGTTTGGAATCGGAGAGCGTACCGGTAATACGCCTCTGGAAGCCATGGTATTTGAGTATGCCCAGCTGCGCGGCACTCTCGACGGCATGGATACGACCGTGATCACAGAACTTTCCGAATATTATGAAAAAGAACTGGGATACAAACAGCCGCCGCAGACGCCGTTTGTCGGAAGTAACTTTAATGTGACAAGAGCCGGTATTCACGCAGACGGATTACTGAAAAACGAGGAAATCTATAACATTTTCGATACCGGAAAATTTTTAAACCGTCCACCTCTGGTAGCAGTATCGAATACCTCAGGTCTGGCAGGTATTGCACACTGGATCAACAATTATTATCATTTGCCGGATGACCGGAAAGTGGACAAAAACTCAGAACTTGTACACCGGATCAAAGACTGGGTAGACACACAATACGATGACGGACGCGTAACCGTTATGACGGATCAGGAGCTTGTTGTAGAAATTACTTCCGTTTGTAAAGAGCTTGGTATTGTGTTATAGGCAAAAATTCGATATTATATAAGGTGAAATTATGGCAGAAGATCATTATTCATTAAGTGCCAAAGTTTTTCATTCCATTCGGGAAGATATTTTAAATGGAAAATATCAGGCGAATGAGGAACTGAAGGAAAAGAATATTGGCGACGATCTCGGGGTGAGCCGGACTCCCGTCCGGGAAGCACTCCGGCAGCTGGAGCTGGAAGGGCTGGTACATATCATTCCAAACAAGGGAGCGTTTGTAGAAGGGGTTACCCTTCAGGATGTCAAAGATATCTATGAGATACGGACGCTTTTAGAGGGATTATGCGCCCGGTGGGCAGCGGAGCGGATCACGCAGGAACAGTTGGAGGAACTGGAAGAAATCGTATTTTTATCCGATTTTCACTATTCCAAAGAAAACTGGGATCAGATACTGGAACTGGATAACCGTTTCCACGAAATGGTATATGAAGCATGCGCAAGCAAAGAACTGACACGTGTGCTTCGGGACTATCATCATTATCTGCAGCGCATCCGTCGGATCACACTGGAAGAGAAAGCACGGGCTCATGCGTCGATCAATGAACACCGGGCAATTGCCGAGGCATTAAAGGCAAGGGATGCCCGGACAGCGGAGGAGTGTGCCAGACTCCATATCCGCAATACGATATCCAACATGGATAAAATCGGTTGGGAAAATCTGATGAAATAAAATAAAGGAGAATGAAGCGATGAGCAAGATTACAATGACAACACCACTGGTAGAGATGGACGGAGATGAAATGACAAGAATTCTCTGGAAAATGATCAAGGATGAGCTGTTACTTCCGTTTATTGATCTGAAAACAGAGTATTATGATCTGGGACTGGAAGAGCGTAACCGGACAAACGATCAGGTAACGGTTGATTCTGCAAATGCAACAAAGAAATACGGTGTTGCTGTAAAATGCGCAACGATCACTCCGAATGCCGCAAGAATGACAGAATATAATTTAAAAGAGATGTGGAAGAGTCCGAACGGAACCATCCGTGCCATGCTTGACGGAACGGTATTCCGTGCGCCGATTGTCGTAAAAGGAATTGAGCCAAATGTAAAGACCTGGAAAAAACCGATCACGATTGCAAGACATGCGTATGGCGATGTGTATAAGGCATCAGAAATGAAGGTTCCGGGACCTGGTAAAGCTGAGCTGGTATTTACGGCAGAGGATGGAACCATCGTGCGTGAGCTGATCCATAATTTTACCGGAGCCGGTGTATTACAGGGACAGCATAACCTGGACGATTCCATTGAAAGCTTTGCACACAGCTGTTTTAAATATGCACTGGATACAAAACAGGATCTGTGGTTTGCAACAAAGGATACCATTTCCAAAAAATATGACCATACCTTTAAGGATATTTTCCAGGATGTATTTGAGAAGAATTACAAGGATGCATTTGAAAAAGCCGGAATTGAGTATTTTTATACTTTGATCGATGATGCGGTTGCACGTGTTATGAAGTCAAAAGGCGGATTTATCTGGGCATGTAAAAACTATGACGGTGATGTTATGAGTGATATGATCAGTTCTGCATTCGGCTCTCTTGCCATGATGACTTCCGTACTTGTATCCCCGCATGGATATTATGAGTATGAAGCTGCACACGGAACCGTTCAGAGACATTATTATAAGCATCTGAAGGGTGAAGAAACTTCCACAAACTCCGTCGCAACCATTTTTGCATGGACAGGAGCACTCAGAAAGCGCGGAGAACTGGATAAAAATCAGGCACTCTGTGATTTTGCGGATAAACTGGAAGCAGCATGCTTAAAGACCATTGAGTCCGGAAAGATGACAAAGGATCTTGCTTTGATTACGACCATTGAAAATCCGGTGGTATTAAACAGTGAGAATTTTATTAAGGCAATCCGGACAGAACTGGAAGCTTCTCTTTCATAAATAAAAGGATTGGAGGATGAAATTGTGGAAAAGGAAATCTCACAAGCTGTCATCCGTCGTATGCCAAGATATTACCGTTATCTGGGAGAATTGCTGGAGGAAGGCGTTGAGCGCATTTCCTCCAATGATCTGAGTCACCGGATGATGGTGACGGCCTCTCAGATTCGCCAGGATTTGAATAATTTTGGCGGATTTGGACAACAGGGTTACGGATATAATGTGAAATACCTGTATGATGAGATCGGAAAAATACTGGGGTTAAATGAGACCCATAATATTATCATGATCGGTGCCGGAAATCTTGGTCAGGCAATTACAAATTATGTAAAATTTGAACGGTTTGGTTTTATCATTACTGCGTTGTTTGATGTAAAACCATCTTTAAAAGGACAGACCGTTCGTGATATTCCGATTTATATGATGGATGAACTGGATGATTACTGCAAAAAAAATAAAGTAGATATTGCAGCCTTAACACTCCCGAAAGAAAAGGCAGAAGATACCGCACAGCATCTTGTGAATCTGGGAATTCGCGCCATCTGGAATTTTGCCCATGTGGATCTGGATTTAAGTGATAAAAGTGTGGTTGTCGAAAATGTTCATCTGTCGGATAGTCTGATGCAGTTATCATATAATATCGTGAAGAACTCCAAGTAGCACACAAAGAGGTGATACGATGAAGGATGATGAAGAATTTAAAAAAGCGCTGGCAGACAAACAGGTGCCGATTCTTGTACTTGATGAGAAGTGGCATCGGCTTTTTGCTGTGCATGGTAAGCCGGACGAAATTCATGAAACGGAAAACGAGCTGAATGCTTTGCTTGCCAGACAGGGAAAACTGAATGAAGAGTTAAAACAGCTGAAAAAAGTAAAAAAGCAGCTGATGGAAAGCATTGTCGCAAACATGGACGGAACTACATCCGAAGATATGGATGCACAGCGGGAAAAAAAGCTGGATGAAGATAAACGTCTGATTGATGAAACCAATCAGAAAATGGAAGAAAATGAGGACGAATTGCTGGAAATTCCACGTCAAATCCGTGATGTCAACCGGAAACTGATGCTTCAGAGCATGGGATATTTTTACGAAAAAATACGTGTCAATAAAAAGGAATCCGATGATATTGATGCCTGGATCAATCAGGTTCGTGTGGATTTAAAGAAAAATATCATCCGTAAGCAGAACCGGGATATCAACAATCGTGAGATTTATGCGTATCTGCATGATATCTTCGGACCATCCACTCTGGATCTGTTCGATATTCACTATGAAGATGAAGATGTGGAAGAGGACAGCGCACAAAATAAACAAAACGATACGAAAGAATCACAAAAGGAAGAGGAGAGTTAGAAATCTTGCGTTATCTTGTATCGGGAAAAGAAATGAAGCTTCTGGATCAGAATACATCGCAGGTGTTTCATGTACCGGAACTGGTATTGATGGAACAGGCATCGATGGCTTTTGTGCAGAAGCTTTTAGTGCTTAAACAAAATAAATTATCGACAGCATTAATTGCCTGTGGAAGCGGAAATAACGGAGGGGACGGACTTGCCATTGCCCGACTTTTGCGGGAACAGGGGGTTTTTGTGTCCGTATGGCCGGCAGGAGAGGAAGAAGGGCACCGGACCAGTCCATCCTATGACACCCAGAAACAGATCTGCAGTGCCTACCGCATTCCGGTCGTGCAAAAGGAGAAAGTTTCCGCGGGGGAGGCATCCTATGATGTGGTCATTGATGCCATGTTTGGAACCGGTCTGTCCCGGGAAATATCCGGAGCACTTGCAAACGATATTGACGTGCTCAATCAATTGTCTGGATGGAAAGTTGCCGTGGATATTGCTTCCGGAATCAGTTCCGATGATGGGGCAGTACTTGGCACGGCTTTTCGGGCAGATGACACAATTACATTTTCATTTGGGAAAAAGGGGCAGTATCTGTGGCCGGGCAATGAATACTGCGGAAATGTACATGTGGTTTCCATGGGAATTACACAGGAGAGCTGGCTGGATGATAAGCCGCATACGGCTGTTCTGGAACCGGAAGACTTAAAAAAACTTCCCTCCCGTATGGCACATACCAATAAAGGCTCGTATGGGAAGTTGCTAATTATTGCCGGAAGTGTTAATATGTCCGGAGCGGCATGTTTTTGTGCAAAAGCTGCATATCGTATGGGAAGTGGTCTGGTGCGGGTATTCACCTGTGAACAAAACCGGCTGATTCTGCAGACAAAGGTTCCGGAAGCTGTTCTTGTCACCGGGCGGGAAAACGAGGAAGAAACTTTGCTGGCAGAACAGCTGCAGTGGGCGGATGCCGTAGTATTTGGCCCGGGAATCGGAACCGGACAGCGTGCACGCCGCATGACATCCACCGTTCTGGAACAATGCCGCGTTCCACTGGTTTTGGACGCCGATGCGTTAAATATCATTGCGGATCAACCAGAACTTTTAGAACAGGCAAAGGCGGACATTATTCTGACACCGCATCCCGGAGAAATGTCCCGGCTGACCAAAAAACCGGTTTCTGAAATTCTGACCACACTGGAGCAATCTGCCGAAACCTTTGCGAAGCGTTTCCATGTGATTTGTGTATTAAAAGATTTTCATACGGTTACTGCAGTTTCGGATGGCATGACGTATGTAAATTTATCGGGAAATAATGGAATGGCAACGGCCGGAAGCGGAGATGTGCTGGCAGGTGTGATCGGTTCCCTTCTTGCCCAGGGAATGAAAGCAGAGGAAGCAGCACCTCTTGGGGTGTATGTGCACGGGCTGGCGGGAGATGCCGCAAAAGAAAAATGTGGAGTCCGGGGAATGATGGCTTCCGATATCATAGAAGGACTCAAAGAGGTAGAAAAATCATGAAAAAAAATCGTGTTTATGCAGGCATTGATTTAGATGCACTGCGCTATAATATGGAATCCATGCATAAAAATATTAAAGAAGGAACCAAAATTGCCGCCGTCATCAAGGCAGATGCTTACGGGCATGGGGCACTGACCGTAGCAAAAACAATCGAGGACCTTCCGTATGTATGGGGATTTGCCGTGGCAACTGCGGATGAAGCGGAGATGCTGATTGCGGATGGGCGAAAGAAACCGATTCTGATCCTTGGAATCAGTTTTCCGGAACATTATGAGCTCATAGTGGAAAAAGAAATACGTCCTGCAATCTGTGAATATGAGGCGGCAAAAGCTCTTTCGGATATCGCTGTCAGAAAAAATAAAACCTGTCATATCCATATTAAAATTGATACCGGAATGAGCCGGATCGGTCTGCAGGTTACCGAAGACAGTGCAGACCTGATTGCAGGGATTGCAAAACTTCCGAATATTGAGATCGAAGGAATTTTTACACATTTTGCCCAGGCAGATGAGTATGATAAAACCCCAACCCAAAAGCAGATTGCACTTTTTCAGAAGATGATAACAATGTTAGAGGAACGGAATGTTAAAATACCGATCCATCATTGCTCCAACAGTGCCGGAATTGTAGAGATCCCGGAAGCAAATATGGATATGGTAAGAGCCGGAATCACTCTTTATGGTATGTGGCCATCGGAGGAAGTGGCACACAATATTTCCCTTCATCCGGTGATGTCCTTAAAGAGCCATATCGCTTTTGTCAAGACACTGGGAAAAGGGCGTAAGATCAGTTATGGCGGTATCTATGAGACACCGTCAGAAAAAAGAATTGCAACCATTCCGGTCGGCTATGCGGATGGTTATGCAAGAGGGCTTTCCAATAAAGGCTATGTTCTTATTCACGGGAAGAAGGCTCCGATCTGCGGCAGAGTCTGCATGGACCAGTTTATGGTCGATGTGACCGAAATTCCGGAAGCAAAAGAAGGTGATCCGGTGACCCTTCTCGGAAAAGACGGCAGCGAATGTATCACGATGGAAGAGCTTGGCGAATTATCCGGTCGTTTCAATTATGAATTTGCATGTCTGATCACACCGCGTGTGCCAAGAATCTGTATACAGGAATCATAAGATTACACAGATGTCTCCTTTTTGAATAACATATAGTATGAAATCATCTTTTTGAATACATGTGAGAAATATGGAAATACTTTTAGTATCACAAAGTATGGGGTGAAAACGTATGTTGATTCAAAGAGGAGATGTTTATTATGCAGATCTGCGCCCGGTCGTGGGATCGGAACAGGGAGGCGTCCGGCCGGTTCTTATCATTCAGAACAATATCGGGAACCGGCACAGCCCGACCGTGATCTGTGCGGCGATTACTTCGCAGATGCATAAAGCAAAACTTCCTACACATGTCGAATTAAACTGTGACAAATACGATCTGGCAAAGGATTCTGTCGTTTTGCTGGAACAGTTGCGGACCATTGACAAAAAGCGGCTGAAAGATAAAGTATGTCATCTGGATCATCAGATTCTTTTGAAAATTGACAAAGCACTGGAGATCAGCCTGGAATTGTATACATAACTTGACGGAATACAGTTCCCATGGTATGATTTGGAGTATTATATACATTAAAGGAGAAACGAAATGGACGATAGTGCCAGTTCCGGCAGGACGAATATTTTAAAAAAAATTATAGGATTTTTAAACCCGTCTTCCCATGAGGATGATGTGACCGAAGAAGAGATTATTTCCATGGTAAATGAAGGACACGAACAGGGAGTTCTTCGTGCTTCGGAGGCAGAGATGATTCACAATATTTTTGAATTCGGTGACAAAGAAGCCAAAGATATTATGACACATCGAAAGAATCTGATTGCGATCGATGGGGAACTTTCCTATAATGATGCTGTTCCGTTCATCATTGAAAACAATAAGTCAAGATATCCGGTTTATCTGGAGGACATCGATAATATTATCGGTGTTTTACATATTAAAGACGCATTTGCTTTTGCACAGAAAAATGAGGTATTCCGTACTTCCATCAAAGACATTAAGGGGCTGATCCGGGAGGTGGATTTTGTTCCGGAAACATTAAATATTCATACTCTTTTCCAGAAAATGCAGGCAAAAAAGAGCCATCTGGTCATAGTGGTAGATGAATATGGACAGACATCCGGTGCGGTAGCCATGGAGGATATCCTGGAAGAAATTGTCGGAAACATCGAGGATGAGCATGATGAGGAAGAACAGCTGATTCGCCAGAATACAGATGGAAGTTATACCATGAGCGGGTTCGCAAGTCTTTCGGACGTGGCGGAAACGTTACAGATTCCGGTAAATGATGATGATTTTGACACGCTCAACGGTTTTCTGGTTTCCCTGATGGAAAAAATTCCAAATGATGGTGAAACTGCCAGATTGCAGGCGTACGGATATGAATTTTCCATTCGGAAAGTGAAAGATAAAATGATCCGTGAGGTTCTTGTAAAAAAAGCAGATGCAAAGCATCAGCGGCCGGAGGATGACCCACTTGCGCGAAACGGCAAAGAATGATAGAATAAAATACAGGTAATGCTTCTGTACGAATGACATGAAGTATGGATGGTTACAGGATAGAATACAATTTAGAAAAGAGGATTTTAACAATGTCAGGACATTCCAAATTTGCGAATATCAAGCACAAAAAAGAAAAAAATGATGCAGCAAAGGGAAAGATCTTTACCATGATCGGTAGAGAAATTGCTGTTGCGGTAAAAGAGGGTGGTCCGGATCCGGCAAATAATTTCAAACTTGCACAGGTAATCGCAAAGGCAAAGTCAAACAATATGCCGAATGATACCATCGAGCGCGGTATCAAAAAAGCGGCAGGCGATGGAAACAGTGTTAATTACGAGACAACAACTTATGAGGGATATGGACCAAGCGGCACAGCAATTATTGTAAAGTGCCTGACGGATAATAAGAATCGTACAGCAGCCAATGTGCGTAATGCATTTACCAAGGGACAGGGAAGTATCGGTACACAGGGATGCGTATCCTATATGTTCGATGAAAAAGGACAGATTATCATTGACAAAGAAGAATGTGATATGGATGGTGATGATTTGATGATGCTTGCACTTGATGCAGGTGCAGAAGATTTTTCCGATGCGGATGACAGCTTTGAGATCACTACCGCTCCGGAAGATTTTGATGCGGTACATAAGGCACTTGAAGAGCAGAACATTCCGATGGCATCTGCGGAAGTAACCATGATTCCACAGACATATGTGACGCTGACCGATGAGGCTGATATTACAAATATCGGAAGAATTCTTGATTTCCTGGATGACGATGATGATGTTCAGGAAGTATATCACAACTGGGAAGAGTAAAATTACATACTGTAAAAATGCGTCATACGCAAAACAGGGTTTTAAATTAGGAGGCAGGTATGAAGAAAATCTTATTTGCAGCATCAGAATGTGTTCCTTTTATTAAAACAGGAGGACTTGCTGATGTATGTGGGGCTTTGCCTAAAACATTTGATCATAAGGATTGGGATGTGCGTGTTGTTATTCCGAATTACAGCTGTATTCCGGAAAAATACCGCAGTCAGTTTGAGTATGTGACCCATTTTTATATGGCATGCGGTTCTTATATTCCAAGTAAATATGTAGGGGTTTTACAATATAAACTGGATGGAGTCACCTATTATTTCATTGATAATCAGGAGTATTTTAACTGTTTCGTACCGTATGGAGATATGCGCTATGATATTGAAAAATTCACGTTCTTCGACAAAGCGGTATTGTCCATGCTTCCGCTGATCGGTTTCCGCCCGGATATCATTCACTGTCATGACTGGCAGGCCGGACTGATTCCTGTTTATTTAAAGAACGAATTTCAGGCAGATTCTTTCTTCTGGGGCATCCGGTCGATTATGACCATACATAATCTGAAGTTCCAGGGAATCTGGGATGTAAAAACCATGAAGGGACTTACGGGATTCTCAAGTGATCTGTTTGTTCCGGATAAGCTGGAATTTAATAAAGATGCAAATATGTTAAAGGGCGGACTTGTTTATGCAGATTATATTACTACCGTCAGCGATACCTATGCACAGGAGATTCAGACCGAATATTACGGTGAAGGATTAAACGGACTGTTGTCTGCACGTCATTTTGACATGCAGGGAATTGTAAACGGAATTGATTATACGACTTACAATCCGCAGACCGATTCCAAGATTTACATGAATTATGATGCGTCCAGTTTCCGGAAAAAGAAGTATGTGAACAAGGAACGGCTGCAGGAAGAACTTGGTCTGGAAGTAGATAAGAAGAAATACATGATCGGACTCATTTCCCGTCTGACCGATCAAAAGGGGCTGGATCTGATCAATGCCGTCATGGACGGACTGGTAGATGAATTTACCCAGCTGGTAGTCATCGGAACCGGGGAACCACAGTATGAGAATATGTTCCGGCACTACGCATGGAAATATCCGAACCGGGTTTCTGCAAATATCTGTTACTCTGATGATCTGGCACACAAGCTTTATGCGGCAGCGGATGCGTTCTTAATGCCTTCCCGCTTTGAGCCGTGTGGTCTGACACAGATGATTTCTTTCCGGTATGGAACCGTCCCGATTGTAAGAGAAACCGGAGGATTAAAAGACACGGTTCAGGCTTACAATGAATATGATAACAGTGGAGATGGATTTTCCTTTACAAATTACAACGCTGACGAAATGCTGCAGGTGATTAATTATTCCAAGCATATTTTCTATGACCGCAAGCGCCAGTGGAACCAGATGGTAGACCGTGGAATGGCAAATGATTTTTCATGGAATGCGTCAAAATTCCGCTATGAGGGACTGTATAATTATCTTCTCGGTGAATAAAACAGAAAATAATTCATAAGATAAGAACGGATACATTTGTATCCGTTCTTATTTTTATGAATGGCAAAGGTGAAAAAACAATGGGAGATACCAAAAAAGAAAATGATAACATTATTGAATTCGGACAGGCAATGTTACATGCAGACCGGAGAAATACAACCATTTATCTGTTATCAATTATCGGAGAAATTGAAGGACACGAATGTCTTCCGTCAACTTCAAAAACGACAAAATATGAACATGTCCTGCCACGTCTGGCAGCGATTGAGGACGATGAGAGTGTAAATGGCGTTTTGTTATTGCTCAATACCATGGGGGGAGATGTGGAGAGCGGACTTGCGATTGCGGAAATGGTCGCGTCGCTTTCGAAACCTACCGTTTCTTTAGTGCTTGGTGGGAGCCATTCCATCGGTGTTCCGCTGGCCGTTTCCACAGATTACTCTTTTATTGTTCCGAGCGGAACCATGGTGATCCATCCGGTACGGATGAGTGGAACCGTGATCGGGGCAAAACAGACATATGATTACTTTAAACAGATGCAGGATCGGATTGCCGGATTCGTGGCTTCCCATTGTCACGTTTCGGAGGAACGGATGACAGAAATGATGATGAATACGCAGATGCTGACCAAGGATCTCGGCACGATTCTTGTCGGGAAACAGGCAGTGTCAGAAGGTATTATTGATGCTGTCGGGGGAATTTCGGATGCATTTGCAAAGCTGTATCAGCTGATAGGGGAAAATAGTTAAAAATAATTAAAAAAGCTGATGGGTGACATTCTGGTGTAAATATGATAAAATAAAAGAAGTTTTGTATGAAGGAGTGTGTCCAATGGCTGCGGGAAACCGTAAATCATCAAATAAAAGAAAAACACAGACAAAAAAAGAGCGTATGGCGGAAATGGAGAAAGCACAGGCATTTCGTGTGGAAGTAACGTTGTGGATTGTTGTTGCAGCTGCGCTGCTGCTTTTTATCAGTAATCTGGGATTCGGAGGAGCCGTTGGCAAAACCGTCAGCGGCTTTCTTTTTGGTATGTTCGGACTTATGGCATATGTTCTTCCGGTGCTGCTTCTTGTGGGCAGTTTTTTTGCGGTATCGAACCGTGGAAATAAGCTGGCAGCCGTAAAATTGATTGCGGCAATTGTATTTTTGGTCTTTTTATGTACATTTATGGGACTGGCCATGAATGGAAACGACCGGATCCATCCACTTGACGCATATACATATTGTGCAGAACGGCATACCGGTGGCGGCATCATCGGCGGATGTCTGGCTTATTACATGTGTCAGGCATTTGGACTGATCGGGTCTTTTATTATTGACATTATCGTGCTAATCGTCTGTATGGTACTGATTACAGAGCGTTCGGCATTGCGTGGAATGCAAAAAGGCGGCAAAAAGGTCTATGAATCCGCAAAGGAAAGCAATGAAAAGTATCGGGAATACAGGGAATACCGTGCACAGGAGCGGAAAGAACGCCGCATGGATCATAAAGTGTCCGGAGTATCCATCGATACACGGATTGAAGAAAAAGGCAAAAAAAATAAAAAGAGAAAATCGGATGAAATGGGAGAACTGTCGGCACCTGCATTTGATATGATGCCGGATACCACAGTATCTCCGATGCTGGAAAAAATTTCTTCTCCGGCACCAGTGGCGGTTTTAGAAGAACCCGCGGCAGAAATACAGCCGGAGATTTCGGGGGATTTTATGCCGGATACTTTTCCACCGGAACCGTCGCAGGCGGCACCGGTTCCGGAACATATTGCAGGATTGGCACCGGCCAAAGACGTATTAAAGCCGGCAGAAAAAACACAAAAAAAGAAAAACGAACAGGAAATCCAAAACGAAGTACAGAAAGTAGCACAGGAAATGGAGACGTCGGGTTTGGAACACAAACCGGACAAAGCATATGTTTTTCCATCCATAGATCTGTTGAAAAAGGGAGAAGGGAAAAAGTCTGCCAATACTGAACATCAGTTGCGGGAAACTGCGGATAAGCTGCAGCAGACTTTAAAGAACTTCGGGGTCAATGTCACCGTTACCAACATCAGCTGCGGACCGGCAGTGACAAGATATGAAATTCAGCCGGAAATGGGTGTGAAGGTGAGCAAGATTGTCGGACTGACCGACGATATCAAACTCAATCTGGCAGCTGCGGATATCCGTATCGAGGCGCCGATTCCGGGAAAAGCAGCGGTAGGAATTGAAGTTCCGAACAAAGAAAATGTTATGGTTGCTTTCCGTGACCTGATCGAATCGCCGGAATTTCAGACGGCAAAGTCCAAGATCAGTTTTGCAGTTGGAAAAGATATTTCCGGGAAAACAAAAGTAACCGATATTGCAAAGATGCCGCATCTGCTGATCGCCGGTGCAACCGGCTCGGGTAAATCCGTCTGCATCAATACGATTATCATGAGTATTTTATATAAGGCGAGACCGGATGAAGTAAAGCTGATCATGATTGATCCGAAAGTAGTAGAGTTAAGTGTCTACAACGGAATTCCGCACCTGATGATTCCGGTTGTAACCGATCCGAAAAAAGCATCCGGTGCTTTGCACTGGGCAGTTGCGGAAATGACGGAACGATATGAAAAATTTGCGGAGGCAAATGTGCGTGAAATCAATGGATACAACGCAAAGGTAGATTCCATTGAAGTACCGGAAGGGCAGGAGCGCCCGCAAAAGATGCCACAGATTGTGATCATTGTGGACGAGCTTGCAGATCTTATGATGGTAGCTTCCAATGACGTGGAAGAGGCCATCTGCCGACTGGCACAGCTGGCACGAGCGGCGGGGATTCATCTGGTGATTGCAACCCAGCGTCCATCGGTGAATGTCATCACCGGTCTGATCAAAGCAAATATGCCGAGCCGGATTGCATTTTCGGTGACTTCGGGTACGGATTCCCGGACGATTCTGGATATGAATGGTGCAGAAAAGCTTCTTGGAAAAGGAGATATGCTGTTCCACCCGCAGGGGGCACCGAAACCGATTCGTGTACAGGGAGCATTTGTTTCCGATAAAGAAGTTTCCGATGTTGTGGAATTTATCAAAGAACAAAATGAAACTGCATCGTATAACGAAGAAATTGTACAGAAAGTGGACAGTATGCAGGCATCATCCGGCGGTACCACCGTGTCTATCTCCGATGCGGATGCGCAGGATGACGGCAGGGATGCATATTTTGATGAAGCAGCACAGATTATCGTAGATAAGGAAAAAGCATCCATAGGTATGCTGCAGAGATATTTAAAAGTGGGATTCAACCGTGCTGCCCGTATTATGGACCAGTTGGAAGAAGCTGGTATCGTTGGACCGGAGGAAGGAACGAAACCGCGGAAAGTTCTGATGACTTCCGAAGAATTACAGGCAGTAAAAGAGGATTTATAAAAAACATTTCAGGAGGAGAAAATTATGAAGACAGATATTCAAATTGCACAGGAAGCAACATTGCAGCCAATCAAAGAGGTAGCCGCAACAATTGGAATTGAAGAAGAAGATCTGGAATTGTACGGAAAGTACAAAGCGAAGATTTCCGATGAACTGATTGCACGAAGCCACAACAATCCGGACGGAAAACTGATTCTGGTGACCGCCATCAATCCAACACCAGCAGGAGAAGGAAAAACGACAGTCACCGTGGGATTGGGTCAGGCATTTGCAAAACTTGGAAAAAAAGCAATGATTGCGTTGCGTGAGCCTTCCCTTGGACCATGTTTCGGAATTAAAGGCGGTGCCGCAGGTGGTGGATATTCCCAGGTTGTTCCGATGGAGGATTTAAATCTTCATTTTACAGGGGATTTTCATGCAATTACTTCTGCAAATAATCTGCTGGCAGCTCTTTTGGACAACCATATCCAGCAGGGAAATACGCTTGGGATTGATCCAAGACAGGTGGTATGGAAACGCTGTCTGGATATGAATGACCGTGTCCTTCGTAATGTGGTTGTGGGACTTGGAAATAAAATGGACGGAATGGTGCGTGAGGATCATTTCGTAATCACGGTAGCATCCGAAATTATGGCGATTTTATGCCTTGCCGAAGATATGAAAGATTTAAAGAGACGTCTGGGACGGATTATCGTGGCATATACGTTTGACGGCAAGCCGGTAACTGCAGAAGATCTGCAAGCAGTCGGATCTATGGCAGCTCTGTTAAAAGATGCGTTAAAGCCGAATCTGATCCAGACACTGGAGCATACACCGGCGCTCGTTCACGGAGGACCATTTGCCAATATCGCACATGGATGTAACAGCGTGCGTGCTACCACAACTGCTTTAAAACTTGCCGATTATGTAATTACCGAGGCAGGATTCGGTGCGGATTTAGGTGCGGAAAAATTCTTTGATATCAAGTGCCGGAAGGCAGGGCTTCATCCGGATGCAGTGGTACTCGTTGCAACGATCCGTGCATTAAAATACAATGGCGGAGTTTTAAAGGATGAATTATCCAATGAAAACCTTGAGGCATTAAAGAAAGGAATTGTCAATCTGGAGAAACATATTGAAAACCTTCAGAAATTCGGTGTGCCGGTCGTTGTCACATTGAATGCATTTGTTTCGGATACAGAGGCAGAAACCGCTTATGTAGAACAGTTCTGCAAAGAGCATGACTGTGAATTTGCTCTGGCAAAAGTATGGGAAAAAGGCGGAGAGGGCGGAATTGCTCTGGCAAACAAAATTCTCGAGACACTTGAAAAGAAAGAAAGCCATTTCCATACACTCTACAGTGATGATCTTGGACTGAAAGAAAAGATCGAGACTGTTGCAAAAGAAATTTACGGTGCCGATGGAGTTACCTATTCTCCGGCAGCGGAGCGGGAACTGAAACGAATTACGGATCTGGGTATGGCAAACTTCCCGGTATGTATGGCAAAGACACAGTATTCCCTGTCGGATGATGCGAAGAAACTCGGAAGACCGACCGGATTTAAGATCAATGTCCGGGAAGTATATGTTTCTGCCGGTGCCGGCTTTGTCGTTGCTGTCAACGGTTCGATCATGACGCTTCCGGGTCTGCCAAAGAAACCGGCAGCTTACGGAATTGATGTCAATGATGACGGTGTAATCACAGGATTGTTCTAAGGAGATAAGGACATGGCAAAGATCATAGATGGAAAGAAGATTTCAGCGGAAATCAAAGAAGAATTAAAGACAGAAGTTGCAGCATATGCGGCACAGGGGAAAAAATGTGCACTTGCTGTCATTCAGGTGGGCGCAGATCCGGCATCCAGCGTATATGTCAGAAATAAAAAGAAAGCCTGTGCATATATTGGAATAGAGTCGCTTTCATATGAACTTCCGGAAGAAACCACGGAAGAGGAACTGCTTGCATTGATTCAGAAACTGAATGACAATCCAGATGTTCATGGAATTCTGTGCCAGCTTCCACTCCCGAAACATATCTGCGAAGATCATGTGATCCAGGCAATTGATCCGCAAAAAGATGTCGATGGTTTTCACCCGCAGAATGTCGGTGCACTTGTGGTTGGGAAAAAAGGATTTGTCTCCTGCACGCCCGCCGGTATTATCCAGCTGTTAAAACGCAGCAATATTGAAATTGCCGGAAAGCACTGTGTGGTAATCGGAAGAAGCAACATTGTCGGAAAACCGATGGCGCTTCTGATGCTTCGGGAAAATGCAACGGTTACGATCTGTCATTCACGGACCGAAAATCTCAAAGAAATCTGCAAAGAGGCGGATATTCTGATTGTGGCCATTGGAAAACCACGTTATATCGGTGCCGATTATATCAAAGAAGGAGCGGTTGTCATCGATGTCGGAATTCACAGAAATGAAGAAAATAAGCTGTGCGGGGATGTCCGTTTCGAAGAGGCAGAGCAGATCGCTTCTTATATTACACCGGTTCCGGGTGGTGTTGGACCGATGACAATTGCGATGCTCATGCATAACTGTGTAGATGCCATGAAACTTTATTCATAAAACAGATAGGGGATAGATGATGAAGTGTATTTATTGCGGTGAGGAATTAAAAGAGGGGAGTCTGTACTGTCCAAAATGCGGGAAAGCCGTACAGATTGTGCCGGACTACAATATTTACGATGATGATTATCTGAATCAGGTTCTTACGGAAGAATCCCAAAAGATTTCAGGTTCCAGACCGGACAGAAATAAAAAACCGGCACCTGCAGAGACAAAACATCCGGGGAAAAAACACCTCGACCCACGCCAGAAAAAAATTATCTTCCTGGTTCTCGGAATCGTATGCGTGCTTATTTTTGCCCTGTTAATTCTTGGAGCAGCAATACGTTCCAATCATGCCAATTCCTTCGATTACCAGGTGGGACTGGCAGAGAAAGCACAAAAAGCCGGAGATACCAAAAATGCAATTGCCTGCTATGAAAATGCATTGGCATTGGATAAAAACAGTATTGAAGTCCGGCTGGCTCTGGCAAAACTGTATACCGAAGAAAACGATTATGATTCGGCACTTGTTTTATATCAGGAAGTGATCCGTGCGGACAGGAAAAATCGTCAGGCATGCAAAGGACTGATTGCCATTTATGAGAAGCAGAACAATACCGATGCCATACTTTCTCTCTCCGAGGCTGTGGATGACAGTCTGAAAGATCTTTTCGCCGATTATCAGGTAGAGGGACCACAGTTCAGTTTAAAGAGCGGAAGTTTTGAAAATGCCCAGATACTACAGATGCTTTCCACAAAAGGCTATGAAATTTATTATACGGTAGACGGGTCAGATCCAAAAGAACGCGGATTGCGATACACAGAACCTGTGAAACTGGATGAAAATAATAAAACCTATACCGTAAAAGCGGTATGTAAAAACGAAAAGGGAGTTTACAGTGAGGTAACAGAAGCAAACTATAAAATTTCCATCCCGGCACCGGATGAACCGATTGTTTCTCCGGACGGTGGAGATTTCGGCGTGGAAACTTCCGTAACGATTACCGTTCCGGACGGCTGCAGTGCTTACTATACCTGGGACGGAAGTACGCCGACTGCTGCCAGTCATCTTTATACGCAGCCGATCAAAGTTCCGGAAGGAAACAATATTCTTTCGGTTGTGATCATTGATCATACAACGAAATTAAGTTCGGATGTATATAGAGGAAATTTTATTTATTATTCACAGGACTATACAGCAGAAGATGCTATAGATGATCCTGCAGACAATGCAGAAGAATAAAATAATATAGAAATTGTTAAAAATCAAACAGGGAGTGTGATTGCCGATGCTTTATAACTGCATGGACATATCAACACTCCCTGTTGTGGAAGAGGTGGTTTAATCTTCCAGAAATTCAATCTCATCTTTTGCCATATGGCTGATTCTTGCAAGGGGATACACATCAAATCCCTGAGAAACCAGTTTTTCATGTCCCGGCTGAAATGCTTTTTCGATCAGGACACCTACACCTGCAATGGTAGCGTGCGCTTTGCGGATCAGACGGATGGCTCCGGTAGCTGCTTCTCCGTTTGCCAGAAAATCATCAATGATCAGGACATGATCTTTTTCTGAGACAAACTTAGAAGAAAGCGTCAGTTCATAACTTGTTCCTTTGGTAAAGGAAGTGACCTCTGTCTGGAACAGATTGTCGTTTAAAATCTTAGAAGGCTGTTTTTTTAAGATAATCATAGGAAGACCCATGCACATAGCTGTCATAAGAGCCGGAGCAATGCCGGAACTTTCAATGGTTGCAACCTTCGTGATGCCCTGATCTTTGAAGTGTTCCGCAAAAGCTTCCCCGATGTGCTGCATCAGTACCGGATCTACCTGATGATTGATAAAACTGTCTACTTTTAAGATATCTTCATTGACAGCAATTCCATCTTTTTTAATTCTTTCCTGTAATTCTTTCAATTTCATTACCTCTCTTGTATTTGTTGATTACAGTATATCATTTTTCACTACAAATTTACAGAGAAATATAGTAAAATAACAACATGAAAATAACAATTATTTGCGTAGGCAAAATAAAGGAAAAATTTTATACGGAAGCCGTCAGGGAATATTCCAAACGGCTCAGCCGCTACTGTATGTTATCCATTACGGAGGTGGCGGATGAAAAGACAAAAGAACAGGCAAGCGAAACCGAAATTGCCATGGTCAAAGACCGGGAAGGGGAGCGTATTTTAAAATCCATCCGCCCGGACGGCTATGTGATTGCGCTGGCGATCGATGGAAAACAGCCGGATTCGATAGAACTTTCCCGTGAAATTGAAAAACTCGGGCTTGGCGGAGTCAGTCATATTTATTTTGTAATCGGAGGATCTCTTGGATTATCCGACAAGGTTCTTAAGCGGGCAGATGCACGACTCAGCTTTTCGAAGATGACATTCCCCCATCAGCTGATGCGTGTGATTCTGCTGGAACAGATTTATCGTTCTTACCGTATCATGCATCACGAACCATATCATAAATAAAGAAGAAAGGATCATTTGGTATGCAAAAAGCAATACGTCTGGTTACCCGGTTTTTAGCCAAATGCCAGAAAGACAAAATAAATGCTTATTCCGCACAGATCGCTTTTTTTATTATTTTATCCATCATTCCGTTTCTTATGGTGTTTTCTTCCATGCTTCAATATACCAGTATCACGGAGGATATGGTATTTGAAATCATAGAAAGAGTCATGCCGCAGTATGTTGCTCCGTTTCTGGTTACCCTTGTAAAAGAAATCTATACAAGATCCATGGGAATCATTTCGGTCACGGCAATTATTGCCATATGGTCTGCCGCAAAAGGCATTCAGTATATGGCAGATGGTCTGAATGCGGTTCACGAATTAAAAGAGACAAGAAACTGGTTTGTACTCCGATTCTGGGCGGTTATTTATACCATTGTTTTTCTGGTTGCGATTGTATTTACGCTTGTTGTGCTGGTTTTTGGAAACAGTCTGCGGCATTTAGCGGCAGATTATCTTCCGTTTATTGCACATCTCGTAAAAATAATAATCAAATTCCGGGGGCTTATCATGTTACTTCTTCTGATCCTGTTTTTTGACGTGATTTTTACCGCACTTCCGAATACAAAGCTTACCTTTAAAAGCCAGCTTCCTGGAGCCACGGCATGTGCAGCTGCATGGTATGTTTTTTCCTTCGGGCTTTCCATCTATGTTGATTATTTTAATGGATTTTCCATGTATGGAAGCCTGACAACCATTGCCCTGATCATGCTCTGGCTGTATTTTTGCATGTATATTATGATGATGACCGTAGAATTTAATGTATTTTTGGAAGCGTACCGAAACGGGTCCCTGAATTTAGAGACATAGGACGGGTTCGCTTTTCATATAGTGAAGTATGAAAAGCCATTCGAATCAAACCAAACACAAAATAAAATCAGAGCATCTCGTAGAACAAATGGAACTGCCAAAAGACATTTTCCTGGGGATGCCGCTTCTTTCCATGGAGGGGAACCGTACACTTTGTATCGTTAACCACCGTGGAATTATAAAATACTGTCCGGAGGTGATCGGAATTGCAACACAATCCTATCATATCCGGATCGTCGGAAGGAGTCTGTCCATCCGGAAATATTCGGCGGATCTTATCGAAATTTCCGGATATATGCAGGAGATCACATTTCTGCCATAATAGAAAGGTTTCTTCGATTCGTCAATGGCAGTCTTTTGGTTTGTGTATGCGGAAGCAACATTTCCCGTTTTTTAAATTTATGTGCACGTCACGAAATTATGTTCTGGAAGATACAGCCGGATTCTCCAACGCAGGTTTCTTTTTATATTCGGTTGCAGGATCTGTATGAACTGCGTCCATATCTGCGGAAAACAAAAACGAGAATCCACATCAGAAAAAGGATCGGCTTTCCGTTTTTCTGGCAGAAATACCGCGCAAGAAAACTTGGAATTTTTGTCCTTTTGTGTGTCATGGCAGGAGTCTGGGTGCTCAGTACGAGAATCTGGAGAATTGAAATCAAAGGGAATTCCTCTCTGGGAGAAGACGCCATTCTGGAATATTTAAGTGCACACAACGTTACCTATGGCATGCCGGCAAAGGAAATCGACAATGATGCACTGGAGCTGTCCCTGCGTCAGGACTTGGAACCGGTGATCTGGGCAAGTGTATACGAAACGGGAACCCGGCTGGTTGTACAGATACAGGAGAAAATTTCTTCTCACGAGGAAACGAAAGAAGCAGAGGGCACCTGTATGGATCTGGCGGCATCTGAGGATGCTACGATTGCATCGGTCATTACAAGGAGCGGGCTTGCCAAAGTGAAAAAGGGTGATAAAGTGAAAAAAGGCGATGTGCTGGTCTGTGGACGGCAGGAAATTCTGGATGATAACGGGGAAGTGCGGGAATACTATTATAAAAGCGCCGATGCCGATGTATATGGATATACGATGCATCCCTATGAGGACTGGATTTCTTCCAAAATGACAGAAAAAAAAGAAACCGGTAATAAACACAAACGATATTTTCTACAGGTTCTGAATTGGCGTCTGGTAACTCCAGCTTTGCATGCGGAGTATGCATCGGAGCGTTCTGTAACGGATACCCGGCAGTTTTGCCTGCAGGACAGTTTTTATCTTCCGGTTTATTTTGGAGAAATCACAACGTCTGAGCTGCAGGAAAAGACCGTTATGCTGACAAAAGAACAGGTAAAACAGCTTGCCTTGACACATTTTTCACAATTTCTTTCGGAATTGGAAGAAAATGGGGTGCGAATTGTCGACAAAAATGTTATGATTGAACAGATAGATAAAAACTATCATATCTATGGTCAGGTAAAGGGGTGTGAAAAAATCACAACTTTAGTACCAACCGAAATGAAACGAGAGGAACCTGTAAATGAGTCTGAATGAAGTATCGCTCCGGATACCAACGGAACATATGGCAAATGTCTTCGGACAGTTTGATGCCAATATCAAAAAAATAGAACGAACACTGGGTGTAACGGTTGTTGTACGCGATGATCAGCTGAAAATTATCGGTACTCCATCTGCCACAAGCGGCGCACAGGAAGTGTTTGAACAGTTGTATGAGCTTGCAAAACGGGGAAATGTTATCAGCGAACAGAATGTAAACTACGCACTTGCTCTTTTGCAGGAACACAAAGGGTCTGAGATGGTAGAGATTGATAAAGATGTGATCTGTCATACCATACAGGGAAAACCGGTAAAGCCTAAAACACTCGGGCAGAAGGATTATGTAGATAATATCCGTAAAAAAATGATTGTTTTCGGGATGGGTCCTGCCGGAACCGGAAAAACATATCTGGCCATGGCCATGGCGATCACTGCGTTTAAGAATGAAGAAGTGGGACGCATCATTCTGACACGTCCGGCAATTGAAGCGGGAGAAAAACTCGGATTTCTTCCGGGAGATCTGCAGAGCAAAGTAGATCCGTATCTGCGCCCTTTATACGATGCCCTGTATCAGATTATGGGTGCGGAGTCATTTCAGAAAAATATGGAAAAAGGTCTGATTGAGGTTGCACCGCTGGCTTATATGCGTGGACGGACACTCGATAACGCATTTATTATTCTGGATGAGGCACAGAACACCACACCGGCACAGATGAAAATGTTTCTGACACGTATCGGCTTCGGCTCGAAAGCTGTGATTACCGGAGATGCCACGCAAAAAGATCTGGCCCCGGGAAGTAAATCCGGGCTGGATGTAGCACTTCGGGTTTTGAAAAAAGTGGAAGAAATCGGAATCTGTAAATTAACAAGCAAAGATGTCGTCAGACATCCGCTGGTACAAAAGATTGTACAGGCTTATGATGATTATGAGTCCAGACAGAGCAGCCGGAGTGCGCGTAAGTCTGCCAGACAGGAGAAAAAATGAAACCCAAAGAGACAATAAACCTCTATCGCGTCATATCGCTTCTGGTGATCGCGCTTGTCACTTTTGGAGTGATGGGTGGATTAGGTGCCAAAAGCCACCTGTATCCGGATGAATGGCTCAGTATGTTTTTCCTGACCCTGATTTTTCTTCTGGTCTGCATGTTTGAACTGGAATATGAACGAAAGCAGAAAGGAATATCGGCAAACACACAGACAACCTTTATCCGTCTTTCCGTTACCTATACGGTCAGTGGGGGATTGATCTATGCGATCAGTTATCTTCCGGAATTTTATCGTCCGGTGATGATCCCGGTGATTCTGCTTACCGCAGTGTCAAATTCCATGGTGGCGGTGTCTTTTGGATTGTTTTTCGATCTGGTGCTGGCACTGACTGTCGGAGGAAGTTTTTATGCCCTTGCTGCTTATATGATGCTTACAATGCTTGCTGCTGTACTGGCACAGGCATTAAAAGAAAAAAAATACCGTATGGGTGTATCCCTTCTGACTTTCTTTTTCAGTCTGATGATTCCGGAACTGTTTTCCTATTTATCAACGAAAGAAATGCAGAAATATTCGCTGCTTTATGCTTTTGGAACAGCATTCCTGACTTTTCTGACAGCAGCTTTTCTGTTTCACCGGCTGCTTCATGAAGCGGATCAGGAAATTGAAAACCATCTGCTGGATATCGTGTCCGAGGATTATTCGGAAGTAAAAGCCCTCAAGGATTTTTCCATGGTGGAATACCGCCACGCAGTGAAAGTTTCAGACATTGCCTGCCGCTGTGCAAAAGAAGTGGGATACCGGGCGAACTTATGTCTTGCCGGAGGTTTTTATTACCGTATGGGGCGCTGGATCGGGGAGCCATATATCAAAAATGCGGTCAATAAGGCAGAATCCTTATGTTTTCCGGCGGAGCTGATTTCCATTCTGGCAGAATACTATGGAGAAGAGCAGCTTCCATCTTCACCGGAATCCGCTCTGGTGCACATGGTGGATGCGGTTGTGATCCGTCTGGAAGCGATGGAACAAAATGTGGGACAAAGTGTCTGGAACCGTGATATTGTAATTTATCAGACCGTGAATGATTTTTCCTCAAGTGAACTTTATGACCATTCCGGAATGAGTATGAACCAGTTTTTAAAGATTCGTGAATTTCTTGCAAAGGAGGAATTACTTCGTTGAGTTTTTATTTAGAAGAAACATGTAACATACCGTTTGATTTTGCATATGCTAAGCTTGCAGAGGATGTGATTGCCTTTTGTCTGTCCCATGAGAATTTTCCTTATGAAGCAGAAGTCAATCTGACACTTACAGACAATGAAGAAATCCATCGGATCAATCTGGAATACCGCCAGATCGACCGTCCGACGGATGTTCTTTCTTTCCCGATGCTTTCTTATGAGAAAGCCGGAGATTTTTCTTTTCTGGAAGAGGAGAGTGAAGATGATTTTAATCCGGATACGGGAGAAGTCATGCTTGGCGATATTATTATATCGGTCGATAAAGTGTTAGAACAGGCACAAAGTTACGGACACAGTCCGAAGCGTGAATTTGCATTTCTGATTGTGCACAGTATGCTTCATCTGTTTGGCTATGACCACATTGATCCAAAAGATGCGGCCATCATGGAACCAAAACAAAAACAGATACTCGAAGAGATGCATATCGTAAGAGATTAAAGAATGGATGTGTTTTATGAAAAAGAGATGGAAAATGATAGGCGTTGTCTGTGCGATTGCCATTTTATCCGCCGGATGCAAAAGTAAAGAATCGGAAGCTCCCACACCTTCATCCACACAGGATGTACCTGCAGAAACTGCCGAAACAGAATATCAGCCGGAACCGGTGGAAACCCACGAAGGAGAAGTCCGAAGTTTCTATACAGGAGAGTGGATGGATGAAAAAAAAGCAAAGAATCGTCCGGTTGCCGTCATGACAGAAAACACGCACGTAACCCTTCCGCAGTATGGAATCGGAAATGCGGATATTATCTATGAATGTCCGGTGGAAGGCGGCATTACCCGGCTAATGACAATTTATCAGGATTATGCTTCCCTCAAAAAAGTGGGAAATGTGCGAAGCTGTCGTCTGTATTACGTATACTTTGCCAAAGAATTTGAGGCAGTTTATTTTCATGCAGGCGAAAGTAAATATGCACTTGATGTTTTAAATAGTTCATTCATTGACAATGTGGATGGAATTACGGGAAAAGGCGGAGCCTTTTATTACCGGGACAATAGACGCAGGGCACCGCACAATCTGTATACAACCGGAGAAAATTTAGCCTCTGCCATGAAGACATACGGGTATGATACAAAGCTTCCGGAGAATTATACATCGCATTACCGTTTTGCAGCGGAAGATTCCCCGAATCTGCTGGAGCAGGGAGAGACTGCAAAAAAAGTATCCTTATACTATGTTGACGCAAAGCCCTGGTTTGTATACAATGAAACGGATGGTCTGTATTACCGCTATGAATTTGGTGATAAACAGATTGACGGTTCTACCGGAGAACAGCTTGCTGTGAAAAATATCATTTTACAGAATTGTAAGAGCAGCCTGAAAGATTCCAAAAACGGAACGTTAGATATCGATTATCTTTCCGGTGGATCAGGAATGTACATCACAAACGGAAAAGCTGTCCCGATTACATGGAAAAGAGCATCCGCAAATGATATTACACATTATTATACACAGGATGGTCAGGAAATTATTTTAAATCCCGGAAAGACATGGGTAGAGATCGTCGAAAACAGCCGTGCATCCCAAAATAAAATCAGCGCGGAATAAAAGAAACAAAAGCATTGAGGTTAGAAGATGGGTAAATCAAAGAATAACGGAACAAATTTTCTGGTTCAGGGATCAATTCTTGCGGTCGCGTCAATTATAAGCAGAATCATCGGACTGGTGTATCGTATTCCATTGAACAATATTCTGGGCGATGTAGGAATCAGTTATTATGCCTGTGCATTTGACGTGTACAACGTGATTTTGATTATTTCATCCTACAGTCTGCCACAGGCAGTGTCAAAGACGGTTTCCGCGAAAGCGGCCAAAGGACAGTACCGGTCGGTATATCAGGTATTAAAAGGTGCACTTCTTTTTGCTCTGGTATCGGGAATTGTGGCATCGCTTGTTGTATTTTTCGGAGCAGAATTTTTTACCGGAACACTCTTAAAAACACCATACAGTGTGTTTGCACTTAAAATCTTAGGACCGGCACTGGTTGTTGTTGCGGTTCTTGGCGTTTTGCGTGGATTTTTCCAGGGACTTGGCACGATGATGCCAAGTGCCATTTCACAGATCATTGAACAGATTGTTAATGCCATCATCAGTGTATGGGCAGCTTATGTTCTGTATCGCTACGGAACAAAGATCGGAGCGGTTCTCGGTGATACCGAACATTACGGGCCTGCATACGGTGCAGCCGGAGGCACATTGGGAACGAACCTTGGATCTGTCGCTGCGCTGATTTTTGTACTTTTCGTATTTTTTGCTTATATGCATGTCTTTAAGCGAAGAATGAAACGGGAAAAAGGCGTTAAGGTAGAGCCATTTGCCTATACCATGAAGATCCTCATTATCACAATTGTTCCGGTTCTTTTAAGTACAACTGTTTACAATATCAGCAGTATCATTGACCAGAGTATTTTCAAAAATGTTGCGTTATTGCAGGGATACTCTGAAAACAAGATCGATGTATGGTGGGGCGTTTTTTCTGGAAAATATAAACTGCTGATCAATGTTCCGATTTCCATTGCCTCCGCGATGGCTGCCTCTTGCGTGCCGACACTGACGATGTCCTTTGCACAGAAAGATATGAAAAAAGTCAGGGAACAGATCAATTCTGCCATGCGTTTTATCATGGTGATTTCTTTCCCTTGTGCCATAGGACTTGCTGTATTGGGAGAGCCGATCTGTCGTCTGCTTTTCCCGGGAACGGCACAGACGGCACCTATGGCAGGTACCATGATGTGGGTTGGGGCAATGGCGGTTGTGTTTTATGCAATGTCTACGCTTTCAAACGGACTGCTGCAGGGCATTGACCGGTTAAAGCTTCCGGTTATCAATGCAGCGGTTTCGCTTGTCGCTCATGTGATCGTACTGATTATACTGATGCTGTTTTTCCGCATGAATATCTATGCGGTCATTATCGCGAATATGTTCTTTGCGTTTTTAATGTGTATTATGAATGCGCTGGCAATACGAAAATACAGCGGCTATCATCAGGAAATTCACAAAACATTTATTGTGCCGGGAATTTCCTCGGTTATTATGGGAATTATTACCTATATCGTCTATCATGGCAGCTATGCGGTCTTAAAAATCAATGCGGTATCTGCCATGCTTGCAATTCTTGCAGCGGTTATCGTATATGCAGTTGTCTTACTGTTACTGCACGGACTGACCGAAGAGGAGATTAAAAAATTCCCGAAAGGAACTCTGATTGTCCGGGTTGCAAAAAAATTACATTTATTAAAGTAAATGGTATAAAACGGAAATAAAATGCAGATGCTACTGTTAGAAGGTGATGATATGAATCAAAAAACAGGCATCTGCATTCTTCTTTGTCTGGTTCTGCTGCTGGTCTTTGGCATCTGGTATCAGAAAAGAGGTGTAGAAAACACAAAAAATACCCAAGAACAATATGCATCCGAAACCGAGCACACCGTTTTGACCGGAACTCCTTACAAAGAAACGGAAAATGCCTATATTATCCGTACACAGGACAGCCGGCTGGTTGTTTTTTTACCGGATGGAAAAACCGTATATATGGAAACCGGGATTCGAAGTGAGAATTTAAGTCAAAAACTGCAGAAACAGGCGGAAAATGGCATTGGATTTGCAGATGAAGAGAGCCTTTTTGACTTTTTGGAAAGCTATTCGAGTTGAATATTTTATACCCATATGATAAAATATTTAACTGGTTTAACAGATAAAATGACAGGTGGACTATGGATAAGAAAAAATCAAAACAACAGGATGTGCTCGTGATTGGCGCCGGAGCTTCCGGCATGATGACTGCAATTACGGCCGCAAGACGTGGATTGTCCGTTACCGTCTTAGAACATATGGATAAGCCGGGGAAAAAAATTCTGGCAACTGGAAACGGAAAATGTAATTTTACAAATCTTAAGATGTCTCCCCGGTGTTATTACGGAGACCACGGACTGGTACAGGAAATTTTAAAGCAGTTTACAGTGGAAGATACCCTTGCGTTTTTCCGGGAGATCGGCATCTGGCCAAAAGAAAAGAACGGATATGTATACCCAAACTCCGGACAGGCTTCTTCCGTTGCGGATGCGCTGTCCGCGGAAATGAAACGAAGCGGGGTTTCCCTGGTCACTTCCTGTGACATCCGGCAGCTTTGTGAGACAAAATACGGATTTGAGGTACGGACATCCATGGGAACGTATTGTTCCCACAATCTTGTTTTTGCAACAGGTCTTCGTGCTGCACCGAAATCCGGAAGCGATGGATCCATGATTTCGCTGATAAAATCGTTTGGGCACCGGTTTGAGCCGATTTTGCCGGCACTGTGTGGATTTGAGGCAGAAGGAATGGAATTTTCCAAAGTATCCGGGGTCCGCACGGACGCACTCCTGTCTTTGTACATAGATGGGCAGAAATGCGAACAGGAACGGGGAGAACTGCAGCTTGCAGATTACGGAATTTCGGGTATTCCGGTATTTCAGGTCAGCAGTCCGGCTTCGAAAGCACTGTATCAAAAAAAACAGGCAGAACTTACCATCAATTTTCTGCCGGATTTTTCCGAAGATATGATTGCGCAGGAACTGCAGCGCAGATTTTCACGGGATGCCGGGATACAGGATGCCGCAGAATCACTTCGTGGGCTTTTAAACCATAAACTGATTCCGGTTATACTTAAGGCAGCAGGCATTCCGGTTCATGAACACACGGAACGGATTTCCCAAAAGCAGACCGAAACGCTCTGCAGACAGATACAGACATTTCCTGTCCGCTTAAAAAAGGTAAGGGATTTTTCTGCTGCACAGGTGTGCACTGGGGGAATCCACACAGAAGAAATCCACACAGATACGCTGGAATCACGGATTGTCCCGGGCATCTATTTCGTTGGTGAACTTTTGGATGTCGATGGAATCTGTGGGGGATATAATTTGCAATGGGCATGGTCCAGCGGACATGTCGCAGGAAGTAAAGTAGGTTCATAATGATTAAAATCAATCAGTTAAAGCTTCCAGTAGGACATTCCCAAAAAGATCTGGAAGATAAAATAAGAAAAACACTTCGTATTCCATCGAAAGAAACATTTCATTACGAGGTGATGCGGCGTTCCCTCGATGCACGGAAAAAGCCGTCATTGTTTTATGTATATTGCATCTATGTAACGATCCGTCAGGAAAACAGCATCGTAAAAAAACTGCATCAGCCTTCCGTCAGCCTTGTGACAGAAACCGGTTACCGTTTTTCGGAAATGGGGCAGGAACGTTTAAACCGGCGTCCGGTGATTGTGGGAGCCGGTCCCTGTGGTCTTTTTGCAGCCTGGCAGCTGACACTTGCAGGATATGCGCCGCTTATTTTAGAGCGTGGAAAACAGGTAGAAGACCGCAGTGCGGACGTTGAACGCTTCTGGAAAACCGGTATTCTGCAGCCGGATTCCAATGTACAGTTTGGAGAAGGTGGGGCAGGAACCTTTTCCGATGGAAAATTAAACACGGTGGTGAAGGATCCGTCCGGAAGAAACCGTTATGTACTGGAAACATTCGTAAAATTTGGGGCACCATCGGACATTCTTTATGATGCAAAACCACATATCGGAACCGATATTCTGGCGAAGGTGATCAAAAATATGAGGGATTACCTGATCAAACACGGCGCGGAGTTTCGTTTTCAGACCTGTTTAAAAGACATTCAGATAAAAGAAAATGCACTGCATGCACTTGTGACGGAGGATGATACGGTGATTCCTGCCGATGTTGCCATTCTTGCACTTGGACACAGTGCAAGGGATACCTTTACGATGCTGCACCGGCACCAGCTTCCAATGGAAGCCAAAAATTTTGCCGTGGGATTCCGCGTGGAACATCCCCAGCAGATGATCGATGATGCCATGTACGGAAACGGAAAAAGAAACGCCCTGCGGCTTCCTGCCGCACCTTATAAGGTGACGTCCAATTTTCCAAACGGACGCGGGGTATATTCCTTTTGCATGTGTCCGGGCGGTTATGTCGTAAATGCTTCCTCCATGAAGGAAAAAACCTGTGTCAATGGTATGAGTTATTCGGGCAGAAGTGGGAAAAACGCAAATTCTGCCATTATTGTTTCGGTTTCCCATGCCGATTTCGGAGCACAGGATCCACTTGATGGCATGCACTTTCAGGAAACACTCGAACATAAAACGTATCAGCTGGGAAACGGAAAGATTCCGCAGCAGCTGTTTGGCGATTACCGGCAGAATATCGAAAGCCAAGGATATGGAGATTTTAATTCCCAGACAAAAGGGCAGACCTGCTTTGCAAATCTCAGAGGTCTGATGACAGAGGACATGGAACATTCTTTTTTGCTTGGAATGGAACATTTTTCGAACATTATTCCGCAGTTTGACCGGTCTGATGCGATTCTTTCCGGCATGGAAACACGCACCTCATCTCCGGTGCGGATCATGCGGGATACAAATGGAGAGAGCCGTGTGCACGGAATTTATCCGGGTGGAGAAGGTGCAGGATATGCGGGAGGCATTATGTCGGCAGCGATGGACGGTCTGCGTCTGGCTGATGATGTGATGAAACGTTATCATCCGGTTTATTAGAAAGAGAGAAAAAAGTGAAACAAGAAGTAACACCAATGATGCAGCATTATCTGCAGACAAAAGAAGAATACAAAGACTGTATCCTGTTTTACCGTCTGGGTGATTTTTATGAAATGTTTTTCGAGGATGCCAAAACAGTTTCAAAGGAACTCGAACTGACGCTGACAGGAAAAAGCTGTGGACTGGAAGAACGGGCACCGATGTGCGGGGTTCCGTTTCATGCCGCAGACGGATATATCAACCGGCTGGTCAAAAAAGGATACAAAGTAGCAATCTGTGAACAGGTGGAAGATCCGAAACTGGCAAAAGGAATTGTCAAACGGGAAGTCATCCGTGTAGTCACTCCGGGAACAAACATTGATATGCAGTCGTTAGACGAGGCAAAAAACAATTATCTCATGTGTATCGTATATATCGGGGATAAATACGGCATTGCGACGACCGACGTTACGACCGGAGATTTCTTTGTAACGGAAGTGGACAGTGAACGAAAACTGTTGGACGAGCTGAATCGTTTCAGTCCGACAGAAATCATCTGCAACGAGCCGTTTTATATGAGCGGGGTAGATATCGATGATATGAAGGAGCGCATGGGAATTGCGGTATCCGCTCTGGATTCCTGGTATTTCGGGGATGATCTGGCAAAGGAAACGCTGTTGTCCCATTTTCATGTACAGAGTCTGGAAGGGCTGGGACTGATGGATTACGACTGTGGTGTGATTGCCTCCGCGGCATTACTGAAATATCTGTATGAAACACAAAAGAACACCCTTTCTAATATTCTGGAACTCCGTCCGTATTCCATCGGGAAATATATGATCATTGACAGTTCCTCCCGGAGAAATCTCGAACTGGTAGAGACCATGCGGGAAAAACAAAAGCGTGGTTCCCTGCTCTGGGTACTGGATAAGACAAAGACGGCAATGGGTGCCAGACTTCTGCGCTCTTACGTGGAACAGCCGCTGATCGACAAAACAGAGATATTAAAACGGCAGGAACTGATTACAAATTTAAATGATCAGGAGATCACCCGGGAAGAATTGCGGGAATATTTAGGACCAATATATGATCTGGAACGTCTGATTACCAGAATTACATACCAGACCGCCAATCCGCGGGATATGATTGCTTTTTGCAATTCTTTAGAAATGCTGCCTCCAATTAAAACACTGCTTGAGGATTTAAAGGGAGAGCTTGCCACCGGAATCCGGGAACATTTTGACTGTCTGGAAGATCTGTGTGCACTTTTGAAGTCTTCCATCAACGATGATCCTCCGATTTCCGTACGTGACGGCAACATCATAAAAACCGGATACAATGAGGAAGTGGACCGGCTGCGGAACGCATCAACGGATGGAAAGAAATGGCTGGCAGACTTAGAGGGCAAAGAACGCGAAAAGACTGGAATTAAGAACCTGCGTATCAAATACAACAAAGTGTTTGGATATTATCTGGAAGTGACCAATTCCTTTAAGGATCAGGTGCCGGATTACTATGTGAGAAAGCAGACACTGACCAATGCCGAGCGCTATATTACGCCGGAATTAAAAGAACTCGAAGATACGATTCTCGGTTCCCAGGATCGTCTGGTCGAATTAGAATACGATCTGTTCCGCCAGATCCGGGATACCATCGCGGATAATGTTGCACGTATTCAGGCAACCGCACGGGCAGTGGCGCAGATTGATGTGTTTGTTTCCCTGGCACTTGTGGCAGGACAGAATAATTACTGCAAACCAAAGATCAACGAATCCGGCGTGATTGATATCAAAGGCGGCCGTCATCCGGTTGTCGAAAAAATGATTGTCAATGATATGTTTATAGACAATGACACGTATCTGGACAATCACAATAACCGGATTTCCATCATTACCGGTCCGAATATGGCAGGAAAATCTACCTATATGCGCCAGAGCGCGCTGATCGTTCTGATGGCACAGATTGGAAGCTTTGTTCCGGCAGAATCTGCCAACATTGGAATTGTGGACCGGATTTTCACGCGTGTCGGGGCTTCAGATGATCTGGCAAGTGGGCAGAGTACCTTTATGGTAGAAATGAATGAAGTGGCAAATATTCTCCGCAATGCCACGGCGAATTCCCTTCTGATTCTGGATGAAATCGGACGCGGAACCAGTACCTTCGACGGACTCAGCATTGCCTGGGCGGTTGTCGAATATATCAGCAATCCCAAATTACTGGGAGCAAAAACACTGTTTGCCACACATTATCATGAACTGACGGAACTGGAAGGAAAATTAAACAGTGTCAATAATTATTGTATTGCGGTCAAGGAAAAAGGAGACGACATCGTCTTTTTGCGCAAGATTGTAAAGGGCGGCGCAGACAAAAGTTATGGAATACAGGTTGCTAAACTGGCAGGGATTCCGGAACTTGTGATTAACCGTGCAAAAGACATTGTCAACCAGCTTTCTGCAAACGATATTACGGAAACCGTGAAAAATATATCCGTGGAAGGACAAGCCTCCGGCAAAAAGAAAAAACCGCATCTCGATGAGGTGGATCTGACACAGATGTCATTGTTTGACACCGTAAAAGATGACGATATCATTCAGGAACTGCGGGACGTGGATATCAGCCACATGACCCCGATGGATGCACTCAATAAACTGTATGAACTTCAGAACAAAGTTAAAAACCGCTGGTAGGATATAAAAAAGGAAAAACGAATGAGCAAAATTGCGTTATTAAGTCAGGAGACAATTGATAAGATTGCAGCAGGAGAGGTCGTGGAACGCCCAAGCTCTGTGGTAAAGGAGCTTGTGGAAAACGCCATTGATGCAGGGGCATCCGCCATTACCGTGGAGATCAAAGAAGGGGGCATTTCCCTGATCCGCATCACGGACAATGGATGCGGAATTCCAAAAGAAGAAGTTCCACTGGCCTTTTTGCGGCATTCAACCAGCAAAATCCGCAGTGCAGAAGATCTGATGTGTGTACATTCTTTAGGATTCCGTGGGGAAGCACTCTCCAGCATTGCTGCTGTTTCCAGAGTGGAAATGATCACCAAACCAGCCGATGCCCTGACCGGCACCCGGTACGTGATCGAAGGCTCAAAAGAAATTGCAGACGAAGAAATCGGTGCTCCCGATGGCACAACATTTCTGGTCCGGGATCTGTTTTACAATACCCCTGCCAGACGCAAATTTTTAAAGACGGCACAGACAGAGGGCACCTACATCAGTGACATGCTGGAAAAACTTGCCCTGTCCCATCCGGATATTTCTTTTAAATATATCAACAACAACCAGACAAGACTGCACACTTCCGGAAACGGGAAAAAACGGGATCTCATTTACCATATTTACGGACGTGAGATTGCGGCGGCACTGTTAGAGGTAAACTACAAGGGAGAATATTTCTCCCTTTCCGGCTATATTGGAAAACCTGTGATTAACCGCGGAAACCGGAATTACGAAAACTATTTTATCAATGGACGCTACATCAAAAGTTCTCTGCTTTCCAGATCGATAGAAGAGGCTTATCATAATTTCCTGATGCAGCACCAGTATCCGTTTACAGTTTTGTATTTCACATTTCCGGGGGATACCCTTGATGTGAATGTACATCCGACAAAAATGGAACTGCGGTTTGGACACAATCAGGAAATTTACAAAGAATTGTGTGATGTTCTCTTCGGACTGCTTTCCCATAAGGAACTGATTCCGGAAGTCCCGGTAGATGAAGCAGAACATAAAAAAAAGAATCTTCCCCCGGCATACAAAGAACCGATTCCGGAACCATTTGAAAAGCGCAGAATCAATGAAATCCGACAGCAGCATCACCAGCCTCCGATTCCAGAAAAACCGGTTTCTCCTGTGGCTTCGCCTGTGCCATCAAAAAAAGCACCGGCATTTGAGCCGTATGTGCCACAGCATCCGGATAAAACCATGGTACGGGAATCCTTTGACCCGTTCCCAAAGCGGGAGGAAACAGCCTCTCCTGCAGATATTCCAAAAAAACAACCGGTTGGCGAACAGATGACGCTCGCCGCTGCTTCACCGGAATTTTTAACGGATGATGCCCGCAAAAAGCACCGCATCATCGGACAATTGTTTCAAACCTACTGGCTGATCGAATACGAGGATAAATTGTATATCATGGATCAGCATGCGGCACATGAAAAGGTACTTTTTGAACGGATGATGGCAAAATTAAAAGAAAAAGAATTTACATCCCAGGCAGTCAGCCCGCCCATTGTGCTGAGTCTGGATGCCCATGAGCAGGAAATGTTAGAGACGTATCTGCCGGAAATCAAAAAATTCGGGTATGAGATCGAAAATTTCGGTGGCAGAGAATATATGATCTCTGCAGTACCGGATAATCTGTACCATATTGACATGAAAGATCTGTTTATCGAAATGCTTGATGATTTTTCCAACCTGACCGGACGGCAGACACCGGAACTGATACTGGAAAAAGTAGCCACCATGTCCTGCAAGGCAGCGGTAAAGGGAAATCATAGACTGAGCCTGCCGGAAGTGGATGCACTCATGACGGAATTGCTGACGCTGGAAAATCCGTTTTGCTGTCCACACGGCCGGCCAACCATCATTTCCATGTCAAAATACGAAATAGAGAAAAAATTTAAGAGGATTGTTTCATGAAACCACTTGTCATTCTTGCAGGTCCCACAGCCGTCGGAAAAACGGCACTGTCAATAAAACTTGCGAAAAAAATAAACGGCGCCGTTATTTCCGCGGATTCGATGCAGGTATATAAACACATGGATATCGGTTCTGCAAAAGTTATGCCGGAAGAGATGGAGGGAATCCCCCATTATCTGATCGACGTGTTAGAGCCATCCGAAGAGTTTAATATTGTCCGTTTTCAGCAGATGGCAAAAGAGGCCCTGCAGCAGATCTATGCCGCCGGACAGATCCCGATTATCGCCGGCGGAACCGGATTTTACATCCAGTCCCTGTTGTACGACATAGACTTTTCCAAAGAGGAATCCGATACGGCATACCGTACAGAACTTACGGCATTTGCAAAAGAATACGGGGCGCATGCCCTGCATGAAAAATTAAAAGAAATTGATCCGGTTTCTTATGAAACCATTCATGAAAATAATATCAAACGGGTCATCCGTGCACTGGAATTTTACCATCAGAACCATACGCCGATTTCCGCACACAACGAAAAAGAACATCAGAAAACATCTCCGTATCGTTTTGCATATTTTGTACTGACGGACGAACGGGAAAAATTATACCGGCGCATTGATCAGCGCGTGGACTTAATGATGGAGCAGGGACTTCTTACAGAAGTAAAAACGCTGTATGATATGGGATGCCGCAAAGATATGGTTTCCATGCAGGGACTGGGATACAAAGAAATTTTAGATTATCTGGACGGCAGCTGCTCCCTTGAGGAAGCGGTGTATGTGATCAAACGGGAAACCAGACATTTTGCGAAACGGCAGCTTACCTGGTTCCGCCGGGAAAAGGATGTCATCTGGCTGGATAAATCCGAATTTAATGACCGCGAAGATCAGATGTTACAGAAAATGACGGATGTTTTACACGAGAAAGGAATCATACAATGAATCAGTTACTGGAAGAAAAATATAAAGAACTTGGAATTTCCGAGAAAGTTTATGCATTTGGCGAAAAAATCGAACAGGAATTAAAAGAGCGTTTTGAAAAGATTGATGCAAATGCGGAATACAATCAGATGAAAGTCATTGCAGCCATGCAGAAAAACCGTGTGAGTGCAGAATGTTTTAATATTTCGAGCGGATACGGATATAATGATATGGGAAGAGATACTTTAGAGCGGGTATATGCCGACTGTTTTGGCGGGGAAGATGCGCTGGTCCGTCCACAGATCACCTGTGGAACCCATGCACTTGCGCTCGCTCTGATGTCCAATCTGCGTCCGGGCGATGAGCTTCTTTCTCCGGTCGGAAAACCGTACGACACTCTGGAAGAAGTAATTGGCATCCGCCCATCCAAAGGTTCCCTTGCCGAATACGGAATCACTTATTCCCAGGTGGATCTGCTGCCGGACGGTTCATTTGATTACGATGGAATTCGAAATGCAATCCATGAAAACACCCGCCTGGTAACCATCCAGCGCTCCAAGGGATACCAGACACGTCCAACGCTGTCGGTCGAGCGGATCGGGGAACTGATCAAATTTATCAAAAATATCAAACCGGATGTCATCTGTATGGTTGACAATTGTTACGGAGAGTTTGTGGAAGACCGGGAGCCACTTGCAGTGGGAGCGGATATGATGGTCGGTTCCCTGATTAAAAACCCGGGAGGCGGCCTTGCTCCGATTGGCGGATACATTGTAGGGAAAAAGGAATGTGTGGAAAATGCGGCATATCGCCTGACTTCCCCTGGACTCGGAAAAGAAGTAGGAGCTTCGCTTGGTGTGATCCAGTCCTTTTATCAGGGCCTCTTTCTTGCACCGACCGTTGTAAGCGGTGCCTTAAAGGGAGCCATTTTTGCGGCAGATATTTATGAAAAACTGGGGTATAAAGTGGTTCCGGACAGTACAGAAAGCCGCCATGACATTATTCAGGCTGTGGAATTTCAAAACCGGGATGCCATGATTGCTTTCTGTGAAGGAATTCAGGCTGCTGCACCGGTAGACAGCTATGTCACTCCGGAACCATGGGCAATGCCCGGTTATGACTGTGATGTTATTATGGCAGCAGGTGCTTTCGTACAGGGTTCTTCCATCGAACTTTCCGCAGACGGTCCGGTGAAACCGCCATATGCCGTTTACTTTCAGGGAGGGCTGACATGGTACCATGCAAAGCTTGGAATTCTTATGTCTTTACAGAAACTTTATGAACGCAACCTTGTTAATATAGATGAACTGTGCTAAAATAATATGAGTTTTCATGTGGCTTCGGAAAAGTAGAAAGGAACCTGTTTTGAGTCACATTTCAATGAAAAACCTGCCGGAATCGGAACGTCCTTACGAACGTTTTCAGATTCTTGGAGCAGAGGCGCTGTCGGATGCAGAGCTTCTTGCAATTATATTAAAGACAGGAACAAAGGATTATACGGCTTTGGATCTTGCGCGTGATCTTTTGTCGGAGTGTCAGGGAAATCTTTTGAATCTGTACGAAATCGGATATGAACAGCTTTTAGAACGCAGGGGCATTGGCCCGGTCAAGGCAACACAGCTGAAAGCAATTGCGGAGCTTTCCAAGCGCATTGCCAGAACCGGACGCGGATATCATTTATCCATGAACTGTCCGTCTTCCATCGCCGATTATTATATGGAAGAACTCCGGCACCGCAGGGAAGAGGCCTTTATGGCAGCTTTCTTTGATTCCAAATGCAAATTTTTAGGAGACAGTGTGATCGCAACCGGGAGCATCAGTTATGCATATGTTCCCCCCATGGAACTGTTTCGCAAAGCACTGCTTCGAAATGCTGTTATGATCGTTATCCTGCACAATCATCCGAGTGGAGACCCAACTCCAAGCACAGAAGACAAAAAGCTTACCGAACAGATTCGGGCAGGCGCCTCGGTGTTGGGATTAACCCTTGCTGATCATATCGTAATCGGAGATCAGCAGTATTTCAGTTTTCGCGAAAATAAATTGTTATAACACAAGAAAAGGGAGAAGACAATGAGTAACAATATTTATGGTATTGACTTCGGTACATGTAATTTTAAAGTATTCAGTAAATCCAGTGGAAAAGTGGTATCTGAAAAAAACACCATTGCCATTATCAACAAAACGCAGATTTATGCGTATGGCGATGATGCCTATGCAATGTATGAAAAAGCACCGGAAAGCATCAACGTTACGTTTCCGGTTTCTACGGGAGTGATCGCAGATTACAATTTTCTGCAGACCATGATTTTTGATTATATTGAGAAAAAATTAAAAGGAAGAGTAAAGAATGCAGAATTTCTTGTCGCAGTACCAACAGACATTACCGATGTAGAAAAACGTGCATTCTTTGAACTTTTTTATAAAAGCAAATTTCGTCCGAAAAACGTTATGCTCTGTGAAAAACCACTTGCAGATGCCGTTGGACTTGGAATTGATGTAAATCAGCCTACCGGAGTCATGGTCGTGGATATGGGAGCAGACACGATCGAAATTTCTGTGATTTCTCTCGGAGGACTTGTACTCAGTGATCTGATGCATTTCGGGTCCAATCGTCTCGATGAGTCCATCATCAGCTATATCCGCAGGGAATTTAATCTGGTGATCGGAAAGAAAACCGCCAAAGCATTAAAAGAAGAGCTTGGAAGCGGACTTCCGGGAAGACAGGAAACGATGACCGTTGTTGGTCTGGATGTCGTAAGCGGTCTTCCGGTAGAACGTGAAATTACCGCAGAGGTTGTCTATGAAGCAATCAAAGCAAATCTTGAATCGATCTGTTCGTCTATCAAACTGATTCTGGAGAAAACACCACCGGAACTTGCCAGGGATATTATCTATGCAGGTATTTATATCACAGGCGGCGGATCAAAAATCAAAGATCTTGACCAGTTGTTTACACAGATTACAAATATTAAAGTAAATACCTGTGAGAATCCGGAAGAGAGCGCAGTCCGCGGTCTTTCAAAGATTGCTACGGACTCCAAATATAAACGGATTCCATTCAGCATGAAAAATACTACGTTAAAGTAAGAAACAAGGATTCGAGGATTTTATGAAAAAATTTCGCAGTTTTCGCAATAAGAAAAAGCATCTTTCAAGTAAATATATTTTGCTGATCCTTACCGGCGTGTGTATTGTTGCTCTGTTTACGAGTCTGGTATTTAATCTTTCCGGAGGTCCTTTAAATTCAGTTGCCGGATATGTATTTGTTCCGATGCAGAAGGGAATCAACAATGCCGGTTCCTGGATTTCAGGAAAAGCAAATGACTTTCAAACACTTGGAGAAGTTTTAAAAGAAAACAAAAAGCTTCAAAATCAGGTAGACGATCTGACCAATCAGTTAAACGTCACAAAGCTCGAACAATACGAACTGGACAATTACCGGGAACTTCTGGATCTGGATGATAAATATTCCGGATATCAGAAGGTCGCAGCAAATGTGATCGCCATGGACGGAACCAACTGGTTTTCAAGTTTTACGATTGACAAAGGTTCCAAAGAAGGCATCAAAAAAGGCATGAACGTCATTGCCGGAAGCGGTCTGGTCGGAATCGTCACAGACGTCGGTCCGAATTTTGCCAAGGTGCGAAGCATCATCGATGATTCCAGTAATGTAAGTTCCATGGTTCTGACCACAAAAGATAATTTCAATGTCGGTGGCAGCTTAAAGTCCATGAATCAGGATAAAGTGTTACCATTTACAGAACTCCGGGATGAAGATGATAAGGTAAAGGTCGGCGATCCGGTCGTGACTTCTTATGTGTCGGATCAGTATCAGGAAGGAATTCTGATTGGATACATTGCCTCCATTGAAAAAAATGCAAATAACCTGACAAAATCGGGAACCATTACGCCGGTCGTTGATTTTCAGCATCTGCGGGAGGTGCTTGTCATTACGACACTCAAAGACACCGGAGAAAAGGAACTGTCTTCCCAGAAGGCATCCGATACTCAGGCAGAAACACAGGACAATACCGAAACACAAAAATCACAGGAGTAGGAAATGCGTAGAAAAATTGTGCTTTTTATTATTATAGCAATCTGTTTTCTCTTACAGACAACCGTTTTTCGAGCTTTGACATTTGCCAATATCGGTCCGAATCTGCTGATTATTGTGGTGTCTTCTTTTGGACTCATGCGTGGGAAAAAAGAAGGGCTGTGGGTTGGATTCTTTTGTGGATTGCTTATCGACATATTTTTTGGGTTTTATCTCGGAGGATATGCTTTACTTTATATGTACATCGGTTACATCAACGGATTGTTCAAAAAAAGATTTTACCCGGATGATATTAAGCTTCCGATGATTCTGATCGGCTCGAGTGATATCGTAAATAACCTGATGATCTATATCATTATGTTTTTTATGCGCAGCCGGTTTTCTTTCTGGTATTATTTTACATCCATCATACTACCGGAATTTGTTTATACCATGGTGATAACCATCTTTTTGTATTTTATTCTTCTCAAGATTAATCAGAAACTTGAGGAACACGAGAAAAGGAGAGCTATAAAATTTGAGTTATGATATCAAAGATTTTCTGAAGAAATTTTTCAGTTCGCGCCTTTTTGTGCTTGCTGCGGTATTTATCGTATTTTTCGGAATTATCCTTGCAAGAATCTTTACCCTTCAGGTCGTCAACGGAAAGTCTTATCAGGAAAACTTTTCTTTAAAGATTCAGATGAAGCAGCCGATCAATGCGGCACGTGGAAATATATATGACAAAAACGGAAAGCTTCTGGCTTACAATGAACTTGCATATTCCATTTCCATCAATGACAGTACAACCTATTCAAGCACAAAAGAAAAAAACAAGGCTGTCAATGCAGAACTTGCAGAGATTCTTACGGTTTTAAAGAATAACGGTGAAACGCTGAATAATGATTTCAAAATTGACCGGAAAAAAGACGGTACATACAGCTTTAATGTATCCGGTTCCTCGCTGAACCGTTTTCGCGCAGATGTTTTCGGAAAAAGTTCTGCCGATGATCTCGAATACGACAAAGATACCGGAATCGATGAGGCAAATGCAACCGCAGAACAGATTATGGAATATCTGATGGGAAAAGATAACTTTGGCATCAGTCCGAAATACGATGGGGATCTGGCATACCGTATCGTCGTTGTCCGTTATGCCATGCTTGGAAACCGCTTCGCAAGATACAAAGAAGTAAAAATCGCAACCGATGTTTCGGACAAGACCGTTGCTTACGTGAATGAGCATATGGACACACTGAGCGGAATTTCGGTCAACGAAGATATGATCCGGAAATACAACTACAGTGAATATTTTTCATCGATCATCGGATACACCGGACCGATTTCGGAATCGGAGTATACGGCACTGCACAAAAAGAATAAAGATTATACCCAGAATGACACCGTCGGAAAAGCCGGGCTGGAGCAGTATTACGAGACCTATCTGCGTGGGAAAAACGGAGAGCAGAAATTTTATATTGATAATGTAGGAAGAATTTCCGAAATTATCAGCAGCACCGATTCCGTAGCCGGAGATGACCTGTATCTGAGTATCGACGCAGATCTGCAGAAAGCTACCTATCTGGCATTGCAGAATGAGATTGCGGCGATTGTGTATTCCAATATCAAATCGGGCGAAATTCCGATCAACGATGTGTATACAGCCCTGATTGGCAACAGCGTCATCAACACAGAACACTTTTCAAAAGCGAAAGCCTCTGACACCGAAAAAAATGTGTTAAGTGTTTTTAAATCCCGACAGAAGACAACGCTTGGAAAAATAAAACAGGAACTGACCAGTTCACCGGAAGCGTTGAATACAATGTCCGATGAAGTGCTGGATGAATTTACTTACATTATTTCCATGTTAAAAGACGATCAGGTACTCTTAAAAAATGAGATAGATACCAGTGATTCTGTTTACCAGAAATGGAAAAATCAGAAAATCAGCCCGAAAGAGTATTTAAGTTACTGTATCACACAGCACTGGATCGATATCAGCCAGCTGAATGTCGATGAAAAATATGCGGACTCAACAGAAGTATATGATGCATTATGCAAGTATATTCTAAAGAACATTAAGACAGATACGGAATTTTCCAAAATTATATACCAGTATATGATTACACGTGGCGAAATCTCCCCGCGTCAGCTCTGTCTGATTCTGTTCGATCAGGGAGTATTGGATTATGATGATGCAACCGTAAACAAATTGAAAAACGGATCGTTGTCTCCACGGGATTTTCTCATGAAAAAGATTTACAACATTGAGATTACGCCTGCACAGCTTGCACTTGAACCATGTACCGGTTCCTGTGTGGTGACGGATGAAAAAACAGGGGAAATTCGTGCCATGGTAAGTTATCCCGGATATGACAGCAACAAACTTGCCAATGGTGTGGATTCGGAATATTTTGCATCTCTGCAGCATGATAAATCTTCTCCGCTGCTCAATTATGCGACGCAGCAGAAGACCGCACCCGGTTCCACCTTTAAGCTGGTTTCCGCAACAGCCGGTCTGGCAGAAAACGTGATTACGACATCCGACCAGATCCGGTGTACCGGAATTTATAATGACATCAGTAACAAACCAAAATGCTGGATTTATCCGGGCAGTCACGGACTTGACAATGTTTCCGAGGCAATTCGGGATTCCTGTAACGTCTTTTTCTATACGGTCGGCAATCGGCTGGCACAGAAAAAAACAGGATCTTATAATGATGCCAACGGTATTGATCTGATTCAGAAATATGCACATATCTATGGCCTGGATCAAAAAACAGGACTGGAGATTTCGGAAAGCAAATCATCTGTTGCGACAAAATATCCGGTTATGGCTGCCATTGGACAGAGTGATAACAACTATACCACCGTTGCATTGTCCCGCTATGTAACAGCCGTGGCCTCCGGCAAAAAATATAATTATCAGCTGATGAATAAAATCGTGGATGCAGATGGAAAGACGGTCAAAAAATATAAGGCCGACTATGAAGATATTTCGGACACCTTAACAAGCAGCCAGTGGGATGCCATTCATTCCGGCATGCGCGAAGTGGTTTCCACCATGGACCGCTTCCAGGGATTTGATATTCCGGTTGCCGGAAAAACCGGTACGGCACAGCAGACCGGACATGCCAATCATGGTCTGTTTGTTGGTTATGCGCCATATGATGATCCGGAAATTACCATCGCAGTACGAATTGCCAACGGTTACAGTTCGCATAATGCGGCAACTGCGGCAAGAAATGTAATTTCATATTACTATAAAGAAACATCGATGAAAGATATCAAGGAAATGAAAGCAGCCGGTGCCAACGGTAACATAAGAAACTCTGTTGCCGATTAGTCACATAGATTACAATTTAAACTAACAGGAGGTTTATTTCATGGGTGAAGCAATTGTTTTCACTTCAGGAAAAGGCGGTGTTGGCAAGACTACAACAATTGCCAACATTGGCGCAGGACTTTCACGGTTAGATAAAAAAGTCATCATGCTTGATACAGACATGGGACTTCGGAATTTGGATGTTGTAATGGGAATGGAAGATCAGATCCAGTATAATCTGATCGACCTTCTCGAAAACAAATGCCGGTTAAAACAGGCATTGATCCGGGACAAGCGTTATCCGAATCTGTTTATGATTCCCGCAGCTCTCCGTTGCAGAAAGATTATGGATTATGAGAGTAAGCTGTATACGCTGATTTCCCATTTAAAACAGGAATTTGATTTCTGTCTGATTGACTGTCCGGCAGGAATCGAAGACGGGTTTCACTTTGCCGTATCTGCAGCAGATCGTGCAGTAGTTGTTACATCTCCGCATATTTCTGCTGTGCGGGATGCAGGAAGAGTCATCTGTCTGCTGGACGGTATGCGGCTTTCACAGATTGATCTGCTGATCAATGCCTACAATGCCCGTATGGTGCGAAAACACGATATGCTTTCGCAAAAAGATGTAGAAGATATTTTAGGACTTTCGGCAATCGGTGTAATTCCTGCCGATGAAAGAATTGTTGTAAGCCAGAATAAGGGAATACCTGTACTTTCCATGCACACAAAGGCCACCCGTGCATTTATGACCGCCGCAAGAGCATTCGCAAATCCACGTGTGATTCCGGTGGATCTGAATAAAGAAGATCCCTGCATCCGGCAGGGAAAAATATATCTGGGCGGAAAGGAATGTGAGTATGAAGGTTAATCGTTTTTCCCACAGACAGGACGGTTCCGGACCAATTGCCCGTGAACGTCTGAAATTAATGGCAGAATCCGCACCGTTTGAACATTCACCTGCTGCAGCAAGGCGAATGAAAAAGGAAATTTCAGATATTATTTCACGGTATTTTGAATTTTCTCCGGATGACTATGAGATAAGAGTTGTTTTGAAACAAAACAGGAAAAGAGCTTAAGATGTTAAAACAATACAAACTTAGAAATTATCATTTTCAATTGGTGATCAGCATACTGGTTTTAAATATCATCGGTATCCTGATCATTGGAAGTGCCAAACATTCTGTACAGAAAATGCAGATCTTAGGATGTATCATCGGTATGGTGGCGATGGTCATTGTATCCTTGATGGATTATTCCTTTATTCTGAGATTTACCTGGTTGTATTATATCGGAATCATTGTCCTGCTTGGTCTGGTTATGACAGGTATTGGTGACAGTGCCGGTGGAGCACAGCGCTGGATTGATTTTGGAGGTTTTCGTTTTCAGCCTTCTGAGCTGGCAAAAATCGTGCTGATTTTATTTTTCGCACGCTTTTTTTCCAAACATGCAGAGAACCTGAACACGGTAAAAACCATAGGTCTTTCTTTTGTCCTGATCGGAATTCCTCTGCTTTTGATTGTAAAGCAGCCGGATACTTCAACTTCCATCGCAATTGCATTAATTTTTATTAGCCTCTTGTTTATTGCCGGATTAAGTTATAAAATAGTATTAACCGTTTTGGGAATCTGTATTCCGACAGGATTGATAGGAATTACCGTTATACTTCGTATGGCACAATCATCGGGAGATTACCGTTTCGGTCGAATTATGGCATGGTTATATCCACAGGACCCCAGATGGTCGGATATCGCAGCACAGCAGCAAAATTCTATTATGGCAATTGGATCAGGCCAATTATGGGGGAAAGGCCTGAACAATTCTGCGGCCACATCCATGAAAAATGCGAATTATATCATTGAGCCACAGACAGATTTCATTTTCGCTGTTGCCGGTGAGGAACTCGGTTTTATAGGTACCATGGTAATTGTCCTTTTATTGCTGTTTATTGTGATAGAATGTATTCTGATCGCCCGGAAGGCAAAGGATCTCGCAGGAAGACTGATCTGTTGCGGCATGGCTGCACTGATTGGATTTCAGAGTATTTTTAATATTTTTGTTGCCACCGGTCTGATGCCGAATACAGGAATTCCGCTTCCATTTGTAAGTTACGGATTGACTTCTTTGCTTTCTTTGTATTTGGGAATGGGGTTTGTATTAAATGTTGGATTACAGCCGAAAAAATATTAGGGGGAATTGTTTAATGAATATTGGACTTGTAGCACATGACTCAAAAAAGAAATTAATGCAGAATTTCTGTATCGCATATCGTGGAATTCTGGCAAAAAACCAGTTGTTTGCAACCGGAACAACCGGACGTCTGATCGAGGAGGTTGCCAACCTCCAGATACATAAATATCTCGCAGGACATCTGGGAGGTTCCCAGCAGCTTGGTGCACAGATCGAGCACAATGAAATTGATCTCGTAATCTTTCTGCGTGATCCTCTGAAACCAAAGTCACATGAGCCGGATGTCAACAGCATTGTGCGGCTTTGTGATGAGCACAATATCCCGCTTGCAACCAATCTTGCCACAGCGGAGCTTTTGATTAAATCTTTGGATAGAGGAGACCTTGACTGGCGTGAAATGTACAAATAAAACTCATCATTTAAAAATAAAACTGCTATGTATTTCCTGCATAGCAGCTCTTTTTATGAACGGATGCGGAACAGGTAAGACTGCGGATATACAAAATCCATACTCCCTGACAGGAGATAATTCTTCCGTCAGCAGCCAGTTTTTTGCAAGAAATCTGTGTGTGACAGACGATATTAATTTTGGCACGGATCAGGTTCATGCAGATTATGCCGAAGGAGCTGGTGTTTTTGATCTGACAACCAAAGAAGTACTGTACAGCCAGAACCTTTTCGAAAAACTGTATCCGGCAAGTACCACAAAAATTCTGACAGCCTATATCATTATCCGTAACTGTGATCTGGATGATAAAGTAACCGTCAGTGCGGATGCCATTGCAAATATGGCGGATTCTTCCAAATGCGGACTTGCTGCCGGGGATGTACTTACTGTCCGGGATTTACTGTATGGACTGTTACTTGTCAGCGGAAATGATGCGGCAAATGTTCTTGCCGAATATTATTCCGGGTCAATTGATAAATTTGCAGAGGAAATGAATCGCGAAGCAAAAGCCCTAGGAGCAACACAGAGCCATTTTGTCAATGCAAACGGTCTGCCGGATGATGATCATTACACAACCGTTTACGATATGTACCTGATCTTTCAGGAAGCAATCCAGACACAGGATTTTATTGACATTATCCATACCAAAAGTTATGATGCTGCTTATCAGAATGCATCCGGTAATACCGTGACACAGACATGGGAAAGTACAAACCGGTATTTAAACGGTCAGACAACCGAACCGGAAGATATTACCGTAATCGGTGGAAAAACCGGTACCACAAACGCAGCGGGATACTGTCTTGTTTTGTATTCAAAGAATAAAAAAGGTGATGATATTGTCAGTATCGTTTACAAGGGAAAAACACGTTCTGATATGTATACGCTGATGAATCAGATTCTTTCCACGTTTGCGAATTAATGATTGTATTTCCTGTGCAAATATACTATAATTATGGTTATAAAGAACCGTTTTTTGTGACTTTTTATATTTGCAGGAGGAAGTGCCATGATTGAAATCATTTGTGGGGAAAAGGGAAAAGGAAAGACCAAGGAACTTTTAGAAAAAGTCAATCACACCGTCAGTACCGTTACCGGGAGTGTTGTTTATCTTGACAAAAGCCAGAAACATATGTATGAGTTAAACAATAAAGTCCGTCTGATCAATGTAGTGGATTATCCAATTACAAACTGTGATGAATTTTTAGGGTTTATCTGTGGGATTGTATCCCAGGATCACGATCTGGAAGAAATGTATCTGGACAGTTTTCTTACCATTGCATTCATTGAATCCGATCAGGACATGGTAAGGGCGATTGAAAAACTGGATATTATCAGCGAAAAATACAAAGTCCGTTTTATTTTAAGTGTTTCTAAAAACAAAGCGGATCTGCCGGAATATGCACAGGCGAAAGTAACGGTTTCGCTCTAAGAGATCCCGGTTTACGGAAGATGGGAGTGCTTCTTATTGAGAACACTCCCATCTTTTTTGTGTCTAATCTTCCAGAGAGGAACGGATTCTTCCATAAAAACTGATCAGATATAATCCGCTGAGTCCTACCAGCGCATATATGACACGCGTCAGCCAGGTTCCGTTTCCAAAGATAAAGGAAACCAGATTAAACTGGAAAAATCCAATCAGTCCCCAAACAATACATCCAATTACCGCTAATGTCAAAAGGCAGTTATCAAGCCATTTCATTTTTCTTACCTCCATTTTTTATCCATAGTATGGAACAAAAAATTAAAATTATACACATTTCTTCTGATGATTGTATTTGCAGTTTGAAAATGGTAAGATAGAAGTATCAATCAGAGAGGTGGACTTTTTTGGCACGCAAACAGAATGTTGTACGAATGCATCATGGTCTGAATTTAAATATCGGAATCGTGATTTTTGTAATTATAATTATCTATGTCATCTTTAACCTTATATCGTATCTGACTTCCAGCCCGGTTGCTGAATACGAAGTGGGGCAGGGAACCATTGCAACAAACCATGTTTATCACGGACTGATTCTGCGCGATGAGACGGTTGTCTATGCAGGACAGAGCGGTTATATCAATTACTATCTGAAAAACGGGGCAAAAGCCTCTGTCAATGACGTAGTCTATTCCATTGACACCAGCGGGGAACTTTCCCGACAGATTTCAGATGCCGCATCCACTGGCGACACCCTTGACCCCGAAACACTGAAAGAAGTTTCCTCCGAACTGGATGTTTTCCGGAATTCTTATGACTCCAACACGTTTTCTTCGGTTTATACATTCAAAAACGAACTCAATGCACAGCTGACACAGACCCTCAGTATGAATGCCCTCAGTTCTTTAAATGAAGATGTGAAAGCCGCTGTAGAAAACAATACGTTTTACAAAAAGAAGTCAGAAAAACCCGGAATTATCGTATATTACACGGACGGCTATGAAAGTGTCACCACAGACAACTTTACTGCCGATCAGTTTAACATGGCAGATTACAAAAGAAATTCTCTGGATGATCAGGAACAGGTCACGGCAAATACCCCTGCCTACAAACGGATTGACAGTGAAAAATGGAATATTCTGTTGCCGGTATCAGAGGATATGGCAAAACAGCTAAAAGATAATGAGTATATTAAAATCCGTTTCTGCAAGGATGATTTTACACTGACAGTTCCTTATTCCCTGACCAAAAAAGACGGAAGTTATTATGTAAACCTGAGTTTAAAAACGGCAATGATCCGTTATGTAAATGATCGTTTCGTCGATGTGGAACTTGTCGTATCTGAAAAAACCGGTCTGAAAATTCCGAATTCGGCCATTACAAAAAAACAGTTTTATACGGTTCCAAAAGAGTATTTTACACAGGGAGGCGATTCATCCGATCCCGGACTTATGATAGAAAACCATGCTGGAGATACCGGTTCGGTAACACTGGTTCAGCCAACGATATACTACGAAACGGATGATTTTTACTATATTGATGATGAAACCGTTTCTGCCGGCGATGTTGTGGTAAAAAACAATTCTTCCGGGACGTATACCATCGGCAGTGATGTGGACAAGCTCACCGGTGTTTATAATATCAACAAAGGATATGCCGTATTTAAACAAATTGATATTCTTGCACAAAACAATAAATATACCATCGTTGATACAGGCACTTCCTACGGAGTCGCCCTGTATGATCATATTGCTTTAGACGGCAGTAAAATAAAAGAAAACCAGCTGGTTGTAAAATAAAAGGAGTGTATACATGATGGATTTACAGGAAAACCTGCAACAGGTAGAAGCAAATATATGCAAGGCATGCGAAAACGCAGGAAGAAAACGCAGTGATGTGACATTGATCGCCGTCAGCAAAACCAAGCCAATCGAAATGCTTCAGACCGTATATGATCTGGGGGCACGTGATTTTGGAGAGAATAAAGTTCAGGAAATGTGTGAGAAAATGGAAGTTCTTCCTAAGAATATCCGCTGGCATATGATCGGACATCTGCAGACGAACAAAGTGAAATATATCGTTGGAAAGACAGAACTCATCCATTCGGTGGACAGTCTGCATCTGGCAAAAGAAATTGAAAAACAGGCTGCAAAACAAAATGTAACCGTCTCTATTCTGGTTGAGGTCAATATTGCAGAAGAGGAGAGTAAATTTGGTATTCATAAAGAAGAAACCCTTTCTCTTATCCGCCAGATTGCCGCTTTGCCGCATATCCAAATCCTTGGGCTGATGACGATTGCACCATTCGTGGAAAATCCGGAAGACAACCGCACTTACTTCCGGCAGATTCGCCAATTATCTGTTGACATTGACGCACAAAACATAGATAATGTACGTATGGATATTTTGTCCATGGGAATGACCGGAGATTATATGGTTGCAATTGAAGAAGGTGCAACCATGGTTCGCGTTGGAACCGGAATTTTCGGCGAAAGATATTATCAAAAATAAGGTGGTAAAAAATGAGTATTATTGATAAATTTCTCGATGTCATGCGTTTAAATGATGATGATTACGAATTTGATAACGAAGATTACGATTACGATGAAGAAGAGGATTATGAGGTAAAAGAAAAAAAACCTTCCCGCAGAGAACGCAAAAAAGAAGAGGAACAGCAGCAGACCGCAGCAACTTTTGATATTTCCGAAAAGCAGAGGCAGAAGCAGCAGAATAAAATTACACCAATCAACCGAAACCGCCGACAGGGACAACCGGGAATGGAAGTATGTGTGATCAAGCCAACTACCATTGAAGATGAGATTGAAATAACAGAAACCTTATTAAATGGACGTACCGTTGTAATCAACATGGAAGGACTCAGTGTAGATATTGCACAGCGGATCATCGATTTTACTTCCGGTGCTACCTTTGCCATGCATGGAAATCTACAGAAGATCTCCAATTACATCTTCCTTGCAACTCCAAATGGTGTTGACATTTCCGGAGATATTCAGGGACTTATGGAATCTTTTGATTTACCAGGATTAAATTAATGATATGAACGAACAGGAATTATGCCGGAAGCGTCTTTTGGATCTTTCCAGACAGGCGGACCGGAAAGGAATTGTATTATTCAGCGATTTTTTAAATTTAAATGAACAGAATATTTTTCATAGTCTGCAGAAGGAACTGTATACTACAGCAGAACTATCCGGTGGCTATGAGCAGGCAGAGCGTCAGATGGTTGCATTTATCCCTGATGCTCTTTGTTATGAATGGTCTTATCCGTTTGTTTGTATCCATGCGGTTCCCCAGTATCCAAAATATGCGGAAAAACTTACGCATCGCGATGTACTGGGGGCACTGATGCACCTTGGGCTGGACCGGAGTAAAATCGGGGATATTGTTCTGCTGGAAAATGACATTTATATCTTTTGTTCAGAGACCATCTCAGATTTTATTATGGATCAGTTTACGCAGATCCGCCATACCATGATCCGGAGTTCGATTATCGAAGATGTCAGTACCCTTAAAGTTCATCCCGTTTTTGAGGAACACGATGATATGGTTGCTTCTAACCGCATTGATGCCATTATTGCGCGGGCATATCATTTATCCCGGTCGGAAGCTGCCGCATATCTTACCGCTGAGAAAGTTTTCATTAATGGACGCTGCATTACAAACTGCAATCAATCCTGTGACAACGGAGATATTGTTTCGGTTCGCCAAAAAGGGCGTTTTGTTTTTGAAACCGACCAGTCTCTCAGCAAAAAAGGAAAACTTCGCGTCCGGTTTATGATTTATAAGTAAGGAGAGAACAATGAATCAGAGAAAGACAAAAAAATATATGGGATACAGCGGTCTGCTTGTTATTCTTTTAATTGCCATCGACCAGTTTACCAAATGGCTTGCCTATACCCATCTGTACCAGAAACCGGATGTGTCTGTGATTGATGGGGTATTCCAGTTAAAATATCTCGAGAATGACAGTGCTGCATTTAGTCTGGATCCGGTTTCTATTCTGCACCGGATTTTTCATTTTACTTATTTTGACAGCCATCCGGAAGCTTTTTTGATGGCAAAAATGATCTTTTTTGCCGTACTGACCATCGTTGTGCTTGTTTTACTGGCTATTGTGTATCAGCGAATTCCATTGAACCGCCGTTTTCTTCCGCTGAATATTATTTCAGTCGGAATCTTTGCAGGGGCGGCAGGAAACCTGATTGACCGTGTAATTCATCACTATGTCATTGATTTCTTTTATTTCAGCCTGATCAATTTCCCGGTTTTTAATGTTGCAGATATTTATGTAACACTTTCTGCAATCGCATTGATCATTGTTGTGCTTTTTTATTACAAGGAAGAAGATTTTTCTTTGATTTTCACTGGAAAACTGCAAGATGAAAAGGAGTCCTAAAACCGTGCAGGAAGAATCATTTGAAGTACAGTACACACAGGAAGGGGAGCGTCTGGATAAAGTTCTTTCCGAAATTTATCCGGATTTCTCCCGTTCTTTTTTTCAAAAACTTATCAAAAACAAACAAATTCAGGTAAACGGGGCAGTTCAAAAGGCCAGTTATCCGGTACATACAGAAGATCTCATACGTGTCACCATTCCGGATGCTGTCGAAACGACCATTGAACCGGAAAACATTCCGCTGGACATTCTGTATGAAGACGATGATGTTCTGATTGTGAACAAACCCAAAGGGATGGTCGTTCATCCATCGGCAGGACATTATTCCGGAACACTGGTAAATGCTATCATGTATCACTGCAAAGATTCATTAAGCGGTATCAACGGACAGATACGTCCGGGGATTGTTCATCGTATTGATATGGATACAACCGGTTCCCTGATTGTATGCAAAAATGATGAAAGTCACGTAAACATTGCAGAGCAGATCAAAGAACATACCGTCAACCGCATCTACGTTGGCATTGTCTGCGGAAATGTAACAGAAGATGAGGGAACCATCGAAGGCGCGATTGGAAGGCATCCGGTTGACCGCAAAAAAATGGCTGTCAATGAGAAAAACGGAAAACCGGCAATTACTCATTATAAAGTTCTTGAACGTTTTGGAAATTATACTTATATGCAGTTTCAACTGGAAACCGGACGAACTCACCAGATCCGTGTACACATGGCAAGCATCGGGCATCCGTTACTCGGAGATACTCTGTATTCCAGTGGCAGATCACCGTTCAAACATTTGCAGGGGCAGACGCTCCACGCAAAAACAATAGGATTCGTTCATCCAAAAAGTGGAGAATATATGGAATTTTCTGCTCCTTTGCCGGAATATTTTGATAATTTGCTAAAATTGTTGAAATCCAGGTCCTAAATGTTGTATAATATGTATATACTTTAAGAGATTACTTAAAGAATTTATGACATCGGAGGTAACGGGTATGGGCAATTATATTTATACAATCGGAAGAGAACTTGGAAGTGGTGGATACACCGTTGCAAAACTTTTGGCAGAACGTCTTGGAATCAAGTTATATGATAAAGAACTTTTGGCACAGGCAGCAAAAGATTCTGGTTTTTGTGAAGAAATTTTCGAAAATCATGATGAACGTCCAACCAACAGTTTTCTGTATTCCTTAGTAATGGATACATATACCGGCGGAAATTATTCTGCAGCACCGTTTTTGGATATGCCGCTTAATCACAAAGTATTTTTAGCACAATTTGATACCATAAAAAAGATTGCATCTGAGGAGTCCTGTGTAATTGTAGGCCGCTGTGCAGATTACGCACTGGCTTCTAATCCGGACTGTCTGAGCATCTTTGTACATGCAGATATGGACGATCGTATTAAGCGTGTCAGCAAACGTGAGGATGTCACGGAATCAAAAGCCAAAGATATGATCCAGAAAAGGGATAAGCAGCGTTCCAGCTATTATAATTATTACACCTGTAAGAAATGGGGAGACTCCAGAAGCTATGATCTGACACTTAACACAAGTAAGATCACACCGGAGGCGTGTGTCGACATTATTCTGGATTTTCGAAAGAAAATGGAACAGAAGAAATAAAGCAATTCAGCTCTGAAAAAAGGAACCGGTCTTAAGGTCCGGTTCCTTTTCTTGTATACTTTAAAAATCTATTGAAAATATTAAGAGGAATGAAATCCATGCGATTTGTAATACAACGTGTCACTGAAGCAACATGTGAAGTTGATCAAAAAATTACCGGACAGATAACAAACGGCTTTTGCGTCCTGATCGGAATTGCAGAAACCGATACCAAAAACATTGCCGATAAAATGATTCGAAAACTCCTTGGGATGCGCATCTTCGGTGATGAAAACGGAAAAACAAACCTGTCTTTACATGATATCGAAGGCTCCCTGTTATTAATATCACAGTTTACATTATATGCGGACTGCCGGAAGGGAAACCGTCCATCTTTTATCAAAGCCGGAAATCCGGAACTTGCAAACAATCTCTACGAATATATTATTGCAAAATGCAAAGAAGAAATTCCGGATGTACAAACCGGAATCTTTGGTGCAGATATGAAAATTTTTCTGGTAAACGACGGGCCTTTTACCATATTGCTGGATTCTGAAGATCTTGCATAATGGCTTGCAAAGGCATACGCGGAGTGATATCCTGATTTTATCAGGAGAACTATTCGTTAAACTTAGGTTTTGCGAATAGTTGCATGGATGCCACTATTGCCGTATCCGCGAGCGCCTTGGAGTGCCTTTTGCATATTCCATTAATTTAGCACAAGTAAAGGAACCATTATATGAAACTACAACAATTATACAGTTATGTCCGTCAGGCAATTGACGATTACCAGATGATTGCAGATGGTGACCGGATTGCCGTCGGCATTTCCGGAGGAAAAGATTCTCTGACACTTTTATATGCATTATCCGGATTACGCAGATTTTATCCAAAGAAATTTGAATTGGCAGCTTTGACCGTTGATCTGGGATTTGATCATTTTGATCTGTCCGAAATCCGGCAGCTTTGTAAAACGCTTGATGTCGAATATCATGTAATCAAAACCAAAATTGGCGAAATTGTTTTTGAAGAACGTAAAGAAAGTTCTCCATGCGCGCTATGTGCAAAAATGCGAAAAGGCGCATTAAATGACCATGCGAGGCAAATTGGATGCAATAAAGTTGCCTATGCGCATCACATGGACGATATCATAGAAACCATGTTTTTATCAATGTTTTATGAAGGACAGTTTTATTCGTTTGCCCCTGTCACCCATTTAGACCGCAGCGGAATCACTGTCATCCGGCCACTGATGTATGTTCCGGAAGCAAATGTCATCGGATTTCTTCATAAATATCATCTTCCCCTTGTGAAAAATCCGTGTCCGGCAGATGGGGAAACTAAACGTGAATATATCAAACAACTTGTCCGGCAGATTAATTTAGAAAACCCCGGTGTCAAAAAACGCATTTTCCATGCAATATGCACCGGCAGAATAGAAGGGTGGAATATCAATGGAAAACAATGAAAAAGCATATTACGAAAAAGTAGATATTGATAATGAATTAAAACTGCGGAAGCAGCTTGCTGCTCTTCCACCCTACTGCAAACAGTATTTTATAGCAATCGAATCCAAAACCCAGTCGCGGACAAGACTTGCCTATGCCTATGACCTTTCCTGTTTTTTCGATTATCTGCACGAAAACAACCCAATTTGCAAAAAAATGACCATTACGGAGATTCCTCTGAGTATTCTGGAAAGCCTAAAACCCATGGATCTGGAAGAATATCTGTATAATTTAAAGGTATATGAAAAGGATGGTATGGCACATACCAACGAGGAACGGGGAATCAAGCGGAAACTCTCCTCTCTCCGCTCCTTTTACAAATATCTGTACAAAAATGAATTTATACAATCGAATCCTGCATCCAAGGTAAGTACCCCGAAAATCCATGAAAAAAATATTATCAGGTTAGATGCGGATGAAGTTGCCAATCTGCTTGATGAAGTCGAATCTGGCGAAAATTTAACCAAAAAGCAACAAATGTTCCATGACCGCACAAAAGTGCGTGATTTGGCCCTTCTGACGCTTATGCTGGGGACAGGAATCCGTGTCTCGGAATGTGTCGGCCTGGATCTGGATGATGTCGATTTAAAAAACAACGGAATCAAGATCCACCGGAAAGGTGGCGCAGAAGTTGTTGTATACTTCGGAGAGGAAGTCAGAAATGCCCTGTGCGGATATATGGAAGAACGAAAACTGATCACTCCGGTTTCCGGGGATGAAAACGCACTGTTTTTATCTATGCAGAAACGAAGAATCGGAGTCCGCGCAGTGGAAAATCTCGTAAAGAAATACGCAAAACTTGTTACAAACTTAAAGAATATTACCCCACATAAACTGCGAAGCACCTATGGCACCTCTCTTTACCGGGAAACAGGTGATATTTATCTGGTTGCAGATGTCCTTGGTCATAAAGATGTCAATACAACAAAAAAACATTATGCTGCCATTGAAGAGGACAGACGCCGCAGTGCCGCAAAATATGTTCATCTTCGTGAAGACTAAACGTAAAAATCTTTTTAAAAAGGTAAAAAATTTTTAGGGAAAATAAAATTCTATGAAAATATAAGGAGGACAAAAAGAAATGGACTTATTATGGAAAGAACGAAAAAGAATCTGGTGCGGACTTCCGCTTACCTTCACTGTGTACAGTTATGACAACGAAAGATTCTATGTAAAAAGCGGTTTTTTAAATCAGCGGCAGGATGAGGTCCGTCTGTACCGCGTCCAGGATCTGACCGTGACCAGATCATTGTCTCAGCGGATTTTCGGAATGGGAACTATTCTTGTAAATTCTTCCGACAAAACCCTTGGCGATTTTGAAATTAAAAATATCAAAAATGTCATGGATGTAAAAGAACAACTCTCTGCACTGGTTGAAATACAGCGAGATCAAAAACGGGTATATACCAGAGAAAATATCTCCGGGAATTCCGAAGCCGATCATGATGATTATATGTAATCAGAATGTAAAATTTCCTGTATCCATTGAAAAAGGATACAGGAAATTTTTTACCTGTGTGCCTGCATTTCCTGTTGTATTTTTTCTTCAATCCGGATTTTTACCAGATCGGCAATCTCCTGCGTTTTCATTCCCTTATACTCTTCGTAACAGATCGGTTTTAAATAATGCACATATGTTGTGATTGGTCCGATATGAAAACTGTTAAACACCTTATACGAATCAATCAGTGCAATAGGAACGATCGGTGCATGTGATTTTAAAGCGATCTTAAAACTTCCTGCCTTGAAATCGCATACCTTATTTTTATTGTTAAACCGGTATCCGCCCTCTGGGAAAAGAATATACTTTTTTCCGGCAGCCACCTCTTTTGCCACCTGATTGATAATGGTGATTCCCTGCCTCGGATTATCTTTTTCCAGGCGCTTGGCCTGCACAAGATCACAGAACTCCCGTACAAGTATCGTATGTGACTTGCGTTTGTCCATCACAAAAGAACATGGAGACTTATGGGTATACATAATACCCAGCACATCATATTTGCCCTGATGGTTCGGATACATCATGTATCCTCCCTGCTTTGGCAGGTTTTCCGCACCGGTCTCCACAGTATTAATTTTTCCTGTCTTGTTCATCAGATAAATGGCATGCTGCACGAGCGAATAACGCTGTTCTTCCGTATAGCGCTGCGGATGATCTGCTTCTGCCCGCATTCTAGGAATCATATATGGTGCACGATGCAGATTCATAAATATAACATAAAATAATTTTAACATGGTACTTGTATCCCTTATTCGGTATTCAATCATATTTTAAAGGTTTGATATATATATTCTATCAAATAATACGGATTTTCTGGTTCTGCGTGTCTTGAAATGACACAAATTTTCACTGATTTTTAGAGATTTTGCTGTATTCTCTCAAAATTGCTAAATTATTCTATAATTTCAAAAAGGAACTTAAATTGCCTGAGAGACATATTCTCAATCTAATTTCATTGATTGTGGTGAATCTAAAGTGTCAAGCTCCTTAAAATAATTGGCATCTTCATTGGTAGCATACATAGCTGACTTTATACGATATAAAATGTCATCAATAGACTTAATATCTGAAACCATATATTTCTCGTTCAAAAGCTCAATTAACTCTTTCTTTTGATTTTCTGTTAATTTTAATGACTGCGCAAATGTTACTAGAGCAAAGTCGGCTGTTTGCTTACTAATGCTATCCTGCTGAATGGCAATTGAATCAATCTAAAGATGCGCTACCTACTGACCTGCACGCTTATTTTTACCGGAATAACCGGAAAACCCCAAACACTTTTCCGAGAATCTTACAATCCGGAACTATGATCGGGTCCATCGCATCATTTTCCGGCTGCAGCCGGATATGCCCGTCTTCTTTGTAAAAAGTCTTGACCGTTGCGGAATCATCGACTAAAGCAACAACCATTTCCCCATTCTGTGCGGTACTGCAGCGCTCCACAATGATATTGTCCCCGTCAAAAATACCTGCATTGATCATGCTCTCGCCCTTCACCTTCAGCATAAAGGACTCTGCATTTGGCATATACTCTGCAGGAATCGGGAAATAGGCATCAATATTCTCAACGGCAAGCATCGGCTGACCGGCGGCTACCTGCCCGATCATAGGGACATTCACCACTTCACGCCGTGTCAGATTGAAGTTATCATCCACGATTTCGATTGCACGCGGCTTTGTCGGATCACGACGGATATATCCGTTTTTCTCAAGTGTCTCCAGGTGGGAATGGACGGATGATGTGGACTTTAAATGGACCGCTTCACAAATGTCACGGACTGTTGGCGGATATCCTTTGTTTAAGATTTCTTTTTTTATATATTCCAGAATTTCTCTCTGTTTATCTGAGATTTTTCCATATGCCATAATGCGTTACCTCCGGGCGTATTTCTTTATGATCTTAGTTTATCATACTACAACATATAACGCAAACGTATATTCCGAAAATTTGTTCGTATTTTCTATTGACAAACACATGTTCGCGTATTATATTTATCTCATACAAACAGATGTTCGATTTCAGATAAAATAGGAGGAATTTATTATGAAAAGGGTATATAATGAAAAAATCTCACCTCGTGCAAATGAAAGTCTCACCCGAAGAGAACATACCGTTCAGACCCAGAAACGCGTGATTGTTCTGGTCTGTGTTCTTGTCATCTTCGCCGTTATTCTGATTGGAAACAGTATTATTACATTTGCCGGTTCCAGAGCCGAACAGCCGGTTCATAAATATTACACAAGTGTCCAATTACAAAAGGGAGATTCTTTGTGGTCTCTTGCCGATCAATATGCTGCCTCTGACTGTACCTCCCGTGCGCAGTTTATCGATGAGGTGTGCGAACTGAACGGAATCTCGGAAGATAATACACTGCACAGCGGCGAGTATCTCGTAGTTTCCTATTACTCTCCGGAAATTCAGTAGCTAATTATCTGTTCTATTAATATTTATAACCTGCTATATTATTTTGTCACAAAAAAAGAGAATAACCTTCTTCCCTTTCATATCCGTAGGAAAGAAGTTATTCTCTCACTTTTCATTTATAATCACTCTTTATAATCAATCATGTCTGTTACACAAAATACCTGTTGGAATTACATCTCAATGATCTTTCCATCTCTCCAGATGCGTTCGAGATCATAGAACAGACGGTCTTCTTTGGAAAACAGATGCACAATGATATCCTCATAGTCCATCAGAATCCATGTCGACTTATTATTTCCTTCAATCTGCTTTGCATGCAGCCCTGCTTTGTATAATGCTTCATCTACAGCATCCTGCATTGCAGTCAGCTGATTCTGGTTGTTTCCGTTTGCAATAATAAAATAATCGGCGATAGAGGAAACTCCTGTAATATCAATAACGGTTACATCCTCTGCCTTTTTATCTCTGAGCGCTTCTACGGCGGTCTTTACGATTTCTAATGTTTCCATGGCTGATCCTTTCCATACGGTTCATAAAATTGATAGGTTAACTGGGTCGTTGGGTCTACACTGCCTTTTCTCCCGCTTAAATAATGCAGCGTATCATATAAGATTTCTGCCATACACTGATTCAGATCCGAAAAGGCAATCTGTCTTATGATCGAAAGATGGGGAGCTTCACATCTTAAAGGTTCAATATAATCGGCAATGTAGATAATCTTATCCAATGTATTCATATCCGGCTCTCCGGTTGTATGCACCTTGATGGCATGAAGGATCTGCGGGTCCTTTACTCCATATGCTTCCTCTGCCAAAACCATACCTGCTTTTGCATGGAGAAGTCCTGGATTTTCACGCTCTACTTTAGAAATCAGGATATCGTTTTTTTCACAGAGAGAAATCTTTTTCTCTGTCGGGAGGCATTTGGCGCAATCATGCAGAAGTCCTGCGATCATCGCCTTCTCATAATCATATCCATATGCCATGGCAAGGCTTCCTGCCGTATACATGACCCCAAGCGTATGCTCATAGCGGTTTTTATCCAGTTCTTTTTTCAATCTCTTTTGTATTTCTTCTCGTTCCATACGTTTTGCTCCACTTCTTTACGATTGATACAGATGATGCCTGCGAATATACGCAGATACTTCTTCCGGAAACGCATGTTCCGGATGTTCTCCTCTCATCAGTGCCTGGCGGATCTTTGTGGAAGACATCAAAAAACGTTCACAGGGAACGATCCGGATATCACAGGGAAATTGTTCCTGCAACAAACGGATCTTCTTCTCCAGTGCAGCGATGGTAAAAAGATCCCTCGGGATCACCAGAATCGTAGCCAGTTTGGCAATTCGTTCCGGTTGTTTCCATTGTTCAAAATAGTCCAGAGAATCTCCACCCATAATAAAGAAGAAACGATGCATCGGAAACTGTTCCGACAATTTCTCCATGGTGCGGTATGTGTAGCTTCTCTCGGCACTGTCAAGCTCCAACCGGCTGACCGTCATCCAGGGATACGGCTGTGCGGCCAGTTTACACATTTGAAACCGGTCTTTGGCATCGGTCATCCCATGCTCATCCTTATTTGGAGAGTGTCCGGCGGGAATAAGCCATACCTGATCCAGTGCATAAGATTCGTATGCACATTTTGCCATATGAAGATGTCCGTTATGAATTGGATCAAAAGACCCTCCTAATATTCCGATATTCATGTGTCTTATTCCGGAAGTTTAATCTTTGGATTCTTCTTTGCCTTGCGGTAAAAGATCATTTTCTTTCCGATTACTTTTACGACATTGGAATGTGTACGCTCTGCAATGACAGAAGCGATCTCCTTCGGATCATCAATACAGTTTTTCAATACAGAGACTTTAATCAGTTCTCTCTTTTCCAATGCGGCATCAAGTGCTTCAATGATCTCCGGTGTCAGAGATGCTTTTCCAATCTGAAAGATCGGATCTATATTGTTGGCAAGGCTTCCCAGATAGGCGCGCTGTCTGCTGTTCATAGCGTTTCCTCCTGTTACTTATAATAATCAAATTCGTTATAATACATACGGACAGTATCTCCATCCTGTATGCCCTGTTCTTCCAGTTCCTTTAAGATGCCCTGTTCCCGAAGGAATTTCTGGAAGAATAAAAATCCTTTTTCGGAATCCATGTTTGTATATCCAAGCATTTTTTCAATCTTTGGACCCTCTACAACAAAGGCACCGTCTTCTGCACGGGTAATTGTATATGGTTCATCCTTAAAGAAGCCAAGTGCCGGATCAAATTCCTGCTCATAGACAATGGCTTCCTTCGGACATTTTGCCAGAAGTTCACGTACATGAAACAGTAATTCCCGAACACCCTGACCGCTCACCGCAGAAATCGGATACACTTTAATGCCTTCTTTTTCCTCAAATTCTGCACGAAGCGCAGAAATAATTTCGTTTTCATTGCCATAAATTGCATCAATCTTGTTTGCTGCAATTACCTGTGGTTTCTTCAACAAGTCCGGATTATATGCATCCAGTTCCCGGTTAATGGCATGAATATCCGCAATTGGATCACGTCCTTCGGTTCCGGCCGCATCCACAATATGGATAATGACTTTGGTTCTTTCAATATGCCGGAGAAATTCATGTCCCAGACCGACACCATCGGAAGCACCTTCAATCAGTCCCGGAATATCCGCAATCACAAAACCGTTTCCGTCTTCCATGTCAACAACACCCAGATTTGGCTGTAATGTCGTAAAATGGTAATTGGCGATCTTTGGCTGTGCATTGGTCACACGCGATAAAAAGGTGGATTTTCCGACATTCGGGAAACCAACCAGTCCCACATCCGCGATCACTTTAAGTTCCAGCTGAACTTCAATCTCGATGGCTTCCTGTCCCGGCTGCGCATATTTTGGAGCCTGCATGGTGGAAGTTGCAAAGTGCTGATTGCCAAGTCCTCCACGGCCGCCATGCAAAATGACAGAACGCTTATTTTCCCCTGACATATCGGCAATTACTTTTCCGGATGCCGCATCTCTTATAATTGTTCCCTCCGGAACTTTTAATATCAGATCTGCACCATTTTTTCCATGGCAGTTTTTCTTGCCACCTTCTTCGCCCGGTTCTGCTGCGAATTTTCGTCTGTGCCGATAGTCTGCAAGCGTATTGATTCCCTCGTCTACTAAGAAAATGACATCTCCGCCTTTTCCTCCATCGCCACCGTCCGGACCACCGTTCGGCACATATTTTTCACGACGGAAGGACACATGTCCGTCTCCGCCTTTTCCTGATTTGATAATAATTTTTGCACGGTCTGCAAACATAATCTCTCTCCTACATAACGATAAAACCCCGGCTCAAAAAGTCGGGGTTTTGTAAACTACTCGTTGTCTACTGGATATACAGAAGCCTGCTTCTTATCTCTTCCTACTCTCTCGAAACGAAGAACACCATCTACTTTAGCAAATAATGTGTCGTCTCCACCGATACCGACATTCACACCTGGATGAATTCTTGTACCACGCTGTCTATAGAGAATATTGCCAGCCTTTACGAACTGTCCGTCTGCTCTCTTTGCTCCTAATCTCTTGGACTCGGAATCACGGCCGTTCTTTGTAGAACCAACTCCCTTTTTATGAGCAAAAAACTGAAGGTTCATATTCAACATGTCCTACACCTCCTTGAAATCAAGAATGATATACTCATTCCCATAATCATTTTGTATTCCTTGTAAGCCCAGAACCATGGACTTCATCAGAAGCTGTGTATCATGACTGGCTTTCTGATCAAGTCTGAAATCAATCAGCCCGGATGTCTCTTCTGTATCAATATGATAAGAATCCTCTGTGAAAGTCTCTATGGAATTGATCGTATTTATCACAAGTGCCGAAACACCTGCGCAGATAATATCACTTCCTGCTTCCGCATATCCGGAATGACCGATGCAGTGAAATCCCACTGCATCTTCATGATCCTGTAAAATCGTTATAGTAATCATATAACAATTCCTATCGATTATCCATTAATCTTTTCAATCTTAACCTGGGTGAACGACTGTCTGTGTCCGTTCTTCTTGTGATAACCGGTTTTTCTCTTGTACTTGTAAACGATTACTTTCTTTGCTCTGCCTTCTTTAATGACAGAAGCTTCAACAGTTGCTCCGGCTACTGTTGGGTTTCCAACCTTCATATCGTCTCCGGATACTGCTAATACCTGATCAAAAGTAACCTTCTCACCAGCATCAACTCCAAGCTTTTCAATGGTAATGATATCGCCTTCGGATACTTTGTACTGTTTACCACCTGTTGCTATAATTGCGTACATATGGCACCTCCTATTTATCATTACTCGCCAGTTACGGTGTTGCCAATAAGCAAACTTTTACCTCACTGTGCGGCATACTAGTGTATAATAGCACATGACCACCTGTTCGTCAAGCTGTTTATGATAAAATTTCACGCAAAGATTTGTATACTTTTTTCCGGGTCAGTTCCACCAGACCAAGTCTGGTAATATCGATAAAATTTGCGGGAACCGAATCTTTTTGTAATTCCTCCCGAATAACGGAAATCAGCTTCTGCTGCTGTTCTTTCTTTTTCAGATTGATGAAATCCACGAGGATCATCCCTGAAATGTTGCGCAGACGAAGCTGCCGTGCAATCTCTTTTGCCGCTTCAACATTGATCGCAAATAAAGCCTCTTCCCGGCGGGACCGGTTTTTTCCGCTGTTGACATCAATGACCGTCAGGGTTTCAAGAGATTCAATGATAATATTGGCTCCGGAATCAAGCCATACTTTGGAAGAAAGCAGTTCCTGCATATTGCCCCGCAGATGATATAAAGTCGAAAGACTGACCGCATCATCCCGGTAAAGCTGCACTTTCTTTTCTTCCACAAGATGGGGAAGGTATGCACAGATCTCCTGATACAGATCCTGACCATCCGTAAGAACCAGATCTGTTTTTTCAAAATTTTCTGCTTTTAACCGCGCCAGATAGCCGGGGAGATTCCGGTACACCAGATCTCCGGCATTCTGATGTGTACCGGTCTTCTTTAAAGCCCGGTATTCTTTCTGCACCAGCTCGATATCTTCGCATAATTCGGTTTCCGGAACCGCCCCTGCATTGGTTCTGAATACCAACCCGTACCCTTCTGCTTCATGATCCTTACACGTGTTCTCTAAAAGAGCCGACAGTCTTTTTGACTCCTCTTGGGATAATTTTTTAGAAACGCCAAGACAGGTATTCTCTGTCGAAAGGAAACAGTAATGTCCATGCACTACAAGCTTGGTGCTTACGACCGGATCTTTGGTTTTTACCGCATCTTTTACAACCTGCACCAGCAACTCATCCCCTTCACAGAGCGCTTCTTTTTTGGATAATTTTCTGGTATACACCGGGTTTTTCACATCATGCAGCGGAAGATAGCATTTCTGTCCATCCGCAATGCGCACAAAAGCGGCATGAATATTGGGCACAATCTTCTCTACATATCCTACATAAATATGATCCAGCAGAGTATTTTCTTCCGGTTCAAAAACCTGAAGTTCCTGCAGCTTCCGGTTCTCATCCAAAACCAGATAAGCAAGATACTCTGTCTGATGATGTTCCAGTTTTGTGACAACGATCCGATTCATTTAAACAATTTCCTCTCCCATGCCGGAAAGCCCAACCAGCTGCCCCTGTTCATCCCTCGCATAAACTTCGAGCCGGTGGATCTGGATTGCGGATTCACAGTATTCCAATCCGCAAAGCTGATAAACCGATGAAAGTACCAGTTCCGGTTTGATATTATCCACACTGCCCGTAGAAACCTGCAGGAAAAATGCCGGGCGTCCCTGCTCCTCTTCAACGGAAAACGCGTATACCAATGGTTTTAGGTCCACTTCCCGTTCACTTTTTTTCGTCTTTTTGATAATGGTAAACTGTGGGCTGTCCAAAAACCGTTCTTTGACGATTCTTTTCCATTCTTCCGTTGAAAACGGACTTTCGTACCCTTCTTTATAGCTCAGCCGGTAATCCGCTGCTGCCACAATTGACATCGCGGTTTTCGCTTTATCCGGCAGTTTCACATAGGAAGTAACCTCCACACCATCTACCATGGTTTCATTCAGTGCAGCGACTGCCTCCTTAGATGTCATGGATTCATTGACTTCAATATCAAAATATTCGCCATCGCTTGTGATTCCGACTCCAAGCGGCGCCGCAAAGGACATAATCTGATGCGGAGAATATCCTTCCGAATAACGGATATCAATCTTTGCACGCCGGACCGCTTTCTGAAAATAGCGCATCATATCCAGGTGTCCGATGAATTTCATGACACCCCATTTTCGAAATTTAATTCTGATTTTCAAAGCAGACACCTCCTCCAAATTGTCTTGCACCACATCCGGAACAGCGCATCCGGCAGTTTGGCGTCACCGTCTCACTGAGCGCGGTTTTCCATTCACGCAGCATAAATGCCTTTGTCACACCGACATCAATAAAATCCCACGGGAAAATTTCATCATCGCTTCGTGCTCTCTTGGTATAAAAATCAATATCAATGCCACATGCAGCAAATGCCTCCAGCCACAGATCATAGTGAAAGAATTCCGACCACGCATCGAAAAATCCGCCGTGTTCATACACATAAAGAATTGCTTTTGAAATCTTACGGTCTCCGCGCGCAAGAATTCCTTCCAATACCGTCACATCGGCTTCATGCCAGTTGTAACGGATACTCTTGTGGTTTAACTGTTCCTTTACATGATCATTGACAATCTTGGCACGCGCCAGATAATCTGATGGGTCTAACATGGTAGCCCACTGGAACGGGGTAAAAGGTTTCGGTACAAAAAAGGAAGTACTGATTGTAATCTGGCATTTTCCGTTTCTCTGTTCCTTTGGCACGGTGTCATAATACAAAGCGGCAATCTCGTTTGCCAGTTCCGGGATCGCCCGCATATCTTCTTCTGTTTCCGTTGGAAGTCCAAGCATAAAATAAAGCTTGACCTTATTCCAGCCGCCGACAAACGCATCATGGGAACCGGTCAGAATATTGTCAACCGTCAGGCCTTTATTGATGACATTTCGCAGTCTCTGGGAACCTGCCTCCGGGGCAAATGTCAGACTGCTTTTTTTGATGTCCTGCACTTTCTGCATAATATCAAGGGAAAAGGCATCAATACGAAGGGATGGCAGGGAAATATTGACATGTTTTTTGTCACACTCCTCAATCAGGAAATTGATCAGTTCCTCCAAATCGGAATAATCCGATGAACTGAGAGAACTTAAGGAAATCTCTTCATAGCCGGTCGATGCAAGCATGGTTTGTGCAAGTTCTTTCAGTCGTTTTACGCCCTTTTCCCGGTTTGGCCGGTAAATCATGCCGGCCTGACAGAAACGGCATCCGCGGATACAGCCCCTCTGTATTTCAAGCACCACGCGATCCTGTGTTGCTTTGATAAATGGAACCACCGGTTTTTCCGGATAAACCGAGCCGGTCAGATCCATATCCACCTGCTTTTTGATGGTTGCCGGAATATCATCATAAACAGGAGTAAATGCCGCTATCGTGCCATCTTCTTTGTAACGGACTTCATACAGCGACGGGACATAAATGCCCTCTATTTTTGCCGCCTCATGCAGAAATGCCTTTCTTGAATACTGTCCGGATGCCCGCATCGACTTATAGAGATTTAAAAATGTATCATACTGTGTCTCCCCTTCTCCAATATAAAAACAATCAAAAAAGTCTGCAATCGGTTCCGGATTATAAGAACATGGTCCTCCACCTAAAATAATCGGGTCTTCGTCCCCACGGTCAGCCGAAAGAAGCGGAATCTGTGCCAGATCCAGAATCTGTAAAATATTGGTGTAGCACATCTCATACTGCAGAGTCAGACCGACAAAATCAAAGTTTTTGATCGGTTCCTGGGACTCAAGTCCGAACAGCGGAATATTCTGCTCCTTCATAATTTTATGCAGATCCGGCCATGGGGAATAGACACGTTCACACCAGGTGTCCTCTCTGCGGTTAAACATGTCGTATAGGATCTGAATTCCAAGATGTGACATACCAATTTCGTATACATCAGGAAAACACATCGCAAAACGAATCTGCGATGTGTCATCTTTTACTACAGAATTCAGCTCATTACCGATATAGCGTGCAGGTTTTTCAATCTGCATCAGAATCTCGTCACTTAAAGCTAGTTTTCTCATAGATACCTCTTAACATTTATTTTTTATCGCTGGGCAAGTTCATTGGCAATCTCTTCCCAGGTAATGCCTTTTTCCACCATAAGCACCATACAGTGATACAGAAAATCGGAAATCTCGTATTTGATGTTTTCCGGTTCCGGATTTTTCGCTGCAATTACAATTTCCGTACACTCTTCCCCAAGTTTCTGCAAAATCTTATCGGTTCCTTTCCCAAACAGATAATTGGTATAGGAACCATCCTGCGGATGTGCTTTACGTTCCTTGATAATATCATACACGCTCTCAAGTACCTTCAGCGGATTTTTCTCAACATACTCTTTTTGTACGATGCTATTGAAAAAACAGGTACGGTTTCCGGTGTGACAGGCAGCCCCTACCTGGGAGACTTTTGCCAGAATCGTATCAAAGTCGCAGTCAGCCGTCAGGGATTTCACATACTGGAAATGCCCGGAAGTCAGGCCTTTGGTCCAGAGTTCATCACGGCTTCTGCTCCAGTAGGTCATTTTTCCGAGATTAATTGTCGTATCAAACGCCTCTTTGTTCATGTATGCAAGCATCAGCACTTCATCTGTACGGTAATCCTGCACAATGACCGGAACCATTCCGTCCGAATTCAGTTTCAGATCCTCCCAGGACAGATCCGGTGCAAAATTATACATATTGATGCCTTCCTGAAGCAGAGAAGACTTTAACTTCATAATATCCGTTGAAGTATCATTGATGAACGGACCCGCAATTCCTCGGATTTTTTCCCGCTTCAGCAGCCTTACGATCTCGTCAAAATTATAATCCGGAAGTTCCACCACATACGGAATGTTGGTCAGATTTTCCAGTGCATCCAGAATTTCCGGATTTAACACCAGTGCTTCATGGAATGTATTTTCAATCGAATCCTGATTCTTAAAAATAAAATCCACATTGTTGATAGAGAGCAGAATCCGGTCTTTGCCAAAACGTGCACTGGCTTCCTCCGCCAGTCCGATGCTCGAAGGCTTAGAAGCATTTAAAATCACCTGAAGGCATCCCGCAAACAAAAGTTTTTTGATGTCTTCCAGACGGTTAATGTTTCCTCCTGCGCATACTTTAATATCAATGTTGCGATTGATGTTTCGAATCGTATTGACATTCTTTTCATGCTCATCATCGCTGGTAGACAGGTCAAAAATAATGATCTTGTCAACTCCACTGTCGTTGTATAACTGGCACAGTCGATAAACATTCGCATCTACCGGCGTAAAATCGGTCATGGATCTTACTGCATGACCATCTTTTAAATAAAGCGTCGCGACAATGTTTTTTTGTTTCATGTATTACAAACTTCCTTTCGTTGACAGAATTCCTTTTACTCTCGGATCATGGGAAACCGCTTCATCCAAAGCTCTGGCAAATGCCTTAAACATCGCTTCTGCCATATGATGGTTATTTCCGGGGCTTAACACCTTAATGTGCAGATTCATGCCCGCACTGTAGGAGACCGCATAGAAAAATTCACGGATCATTTCGGTATCAAGTGTTCCCAGACGCTCCGTAGTAAATTCGCCGTCAAATACAAGATATGGACGTCCGGATAGATCTACCGCACACAAAACAAGTGTCTCATCCATCGGAAGGATACAGCTTCCAAATCGTTTGATTCCGCTTTTGTCCCCCAATGCCTTTTTGATCGCATCTCCAAGTACGATTCCGCAGTCTTCGATCGTATGATGGCTGTCGACCTGAAGATCTCCATCACATTCCATATGCAGATCGAAGAAACCGTGCTTGGAAAATCCCTCCAGCATGTGATCAAAAAATCCAATGCCTGTCTCAATATGGGAAATACCGCTTCCATCCAGATTTAAAGTCACCTGAATGTCCGTCTCTTTTGTTTTGCGTGTTGTGCTGATCTGTCTTTTTTCCATAATCTGCTCCTTTTAGACTTTCTTTCCCATATACTACTCAAACCGAACGCGGATGGAGTTTGCATGTGCGGTCAGTTTCTCACATTCTGCAAACTGCTCAATATCTTTATGTACTTTTTCAAGCGCTTCCCGTGAGTAAGAAATAATGCTGGACTTTTTAATAAAATCATCCACGGAAAGTGCGGAAAAGAACTTGGCCGTTCCGTTTGTCGGGAGAACATGATTTGGTCCGGCAAAGTAATCGCCAAGCGGCTCGGAGGAATACTCTCCGATAAAGATAGCACCGGCATTGCGGATCTTTGTCATTACGTGGAACGGATCTGCTGTGACGATTTCCATATGTTCGGATGCAATCGCATTTACGGTATCAATTGCTTCTTCCATATTATCTGCCACAAGAATATATCCGTAATTGTCCAGGGACTTCTGGATGATCTCTTTTCTGGAAAGTTCTGCGACAAACTGATCAATCTCTGCAGATACTTCTTCTGCAAGTTTCTGGCTTGTGGTGATCAGAATTGCAGATGCCATCTCATCATGTTCTGCCTGGGATAACAGATCCGCTGCAACATAGCGTGGATTTGCAGTCTCATCCGCAAGCACTAAAATCTCACTCGGTCCTGCAATGGAATCAATGCTGACATAACCAAACACTGCTTTTTTTGCAAGTGCGACATAAATATTTCCCGGTCCGACAATCTTGTCAACCTTTGGCACACTTTCGGTTCCAAATGCCATGGCAGCAATTGCCTGTGCTCCACCGACTTTATAGATCTCATCAACTCCGGCTTCTTTGGCTGCAACCAGAGTGGAAGGATATACTTTTCCATCTTTACCTGGTGGCGTACACATTACAATACGGTCTACTCCCGCAACTTTTGCCGGAAGAACATTCATCAGTACGGAAGAAGGATACACGGCCTTTCCGCCCGGAACATAGACACCAACCGTCGCAAGTGCGGTAACTTTCTGTCCAAGAATGATACCGTCCTCTGTAGTAAACCAGGAATTCTGTACCTGTTTTTCATGATATTTTTTGATATTTACAAGAGACTTGCGGATCACTGCAAGCAATGTCGTGTCAACCTGCTCATAGGCCTCGGCAATCTCTTCTTCTGTTACAAGAATATTGCCGGCATTGATGTCCGCACCGTCAAACTGCTTGGTATAATTAAAAACTGCCTGATCGCGGTTATTTTGCACTTCTTCAATAATGGCGTTTACACGGCCTTCAAACTCACCGTAATTATTCGGACTTCTTTTTAAGAGATTCTGCAGAATATCTTTTCTGGTATCCTCTGTAAGTTTTAAAATTCTCATGATGTCCCTCCTAAATGACTTTTTTCAAATCGCGGATCAGTTTTGTGATTCGTTCATTTTCCATTTTCATACTTACCTGGTTTACGACCACGCGTGCAGAAAGCGGACAAACTTCCTCTAACACCGTCAGCCCGTTTTCACGCAAGGTCGTACCTGTCTCTACTATATCACAGATTACCTCTGATAGTCCAACGATCGGTGCAAGTTCGATGGAACCATTCAGCTTGATAATCTCAACCGTCTGATGTTTTTTGTTATAAAAATAATCTTTGGCAATCCGCGGATACTTGGTTGCCACACGGATCTGTTCATGATGCTGCAAAAGTTCCGCAGCACTTTCCGGTCCACAGATGCACATTTTGCATTTTCCGAATCCAAGATCCAGCACTTCATAAATATTTCTCGACTCTTCTAAAATCGTGTCTTTTCCGACAATTCCAATATCGGCTGCACCATACTCTACATATGTAGGCACATCCGGTCCCTTGGCAAGGAAAAACCGAAGTCCAAGTTCCTCATTGACAAAGATCAGTTTACGGGTATCCGGATCACGGATCTCATCACAGGTGATTCCTATTTTTTCAAACAGTTCGAGTGTCTTTTTTGCCAGACGTCCCTTTCCCAGTGCAAACGTCAGATATCTCTTTTCTTCCATGATCTCCTCCTATGCTTCCTCTATAAATTCTACTTTTGAAACGTGATCCTTCATGGCATAGCTCAGATAATCATCTTTGCTCCGGCCTTCCTGCATCTGGATCAGAGAAACCGAAATTCCCTGAGCGCGAAGTTCTTTCGCTTTTTCTACTGCTTCCGCAATCTTATTTTCCGCGTAAACAATCATCTGATTTTTCTCTTCGGACGGAAGTGTGATCTTTTGTCTGGAAAGAGCGGAAAGAAGCTGGTCCACAACAATGGCAAAACCAATGGCCGGTGCTTTTCTTCCGAAATATGTAAGCAGCCTGTCATAGCGTCCTCCCTTTACCACAGGTTCTCCTGTTCCAAATGTATATCCTGCAAAAATAATACCGGTATAATAATGGTAATTGCTGATGATTCCGAGTTCAAACGAAACGTATTTTTCAATTCCGTATAACCGCAGAAACGATCCGAGTTTTTCCAGATCAGTAATTGCGGAAAGAATGTTCGGGTAATCCGAAGCAAGAGACTTTGCCTCAGCAAGTTCTTCTACCTGTGTCTCAAAACTTCCGAGAAGGGAAAACAGTTTCTTTAACGTGTCATTTAAATGCATTCCCTCTACCATTTCTTCCACACCGAAATAATTTTTATTGGCAAGCAGTTCTCTTAATTCCTGCTGCTGTTCCTCATCAAGTCCTGCCGCCTCTGCCAGCCCGCGGAAAAACTGTGCATGTCCCACCGAGATCTGAAATTCTTTCAGTCCGCTCGAAAGAAGGGACTCCACTACCATGGCAAGTATTTCTGCGTCAGCGGCAACCGTTCCATCTCCGATCAGCTCCGCACCGCACTGTGTCGTTTCCTTTAAGCGTCCCTGATACGCGTTGGAATTGATAAACGTGTTTCCCATATAACAAAGTTTTACCGGCATATCATCCTCGGTATAGTACTTTGCAGCACTTCTTGCAATAGATGGAGTAAAATCCGGACGAAGTACCAGCGTGCTTCCGTCCTTGTCAAAAAACTTATACAGATCTTTGGATGGTGTTGTACCAATTTCTTTTCCAAAAATATTAAAAAATTCAAACGTTGGTGTCTGAATATCACGATATCCATATTGACGCAATACATCGTGTAATCTCTCCTGCAACAGTAGTTTCTGTTTGCACTCTCCGTTATAAATATCCCGGACTCCGTCCGGCGTATGTAACATCTGGTCTGTCATAATCGAACCTCTCGCTTTACTATTTTAAAGTGATACCGTGATAATTTGGTAGCACATGAAACAACGCTATTATAAGAAATATTCCAAAGATTGTCAATCCCTGTCCTCTAAATCCTTCTGGAGAACCTGAAGATAGGGAATCAGTACCCCTGATACCTTTGGCAGAAAATAGGCTGGATTCAGCTCCTCATACCGAAAGCTTTTCCGTCCACCATCCAGAGCCCGGTTCCAGAACTTCTCCAGATCGGAAAAACGCAGATAATAAAATTCCTCCCTGTGCGTAAAAGATATCAGAAGAAACGCTATTCCCTCCTGCTTTTCAAACTGCTCCATAAAAGCCACCTGATGCGGATGAACATTGGCAAGCGGAAAGGTGTCGGTGTTGCATTCTTTTGCATCGAAACACACCGGAATTCCCTGTACAGCTCCAATATAATCCACGGTACTTTTCTGTTCAAAATAGGCAAGTGTGATGTGTCTGGTTTCTTTATCAATATTAATAGGAGTAATCGGTGTCGGGATCTTCTGGATCAGCGCCAGGCCGTTGTGTGCATATTTTTCGTTTGTACGGTTTAAAAGATCCTCCAGTGTTGATCCGCGCAGTCCCCTTGAATTCCAGGTCGGCATCTGCTATCCACGCTCCTTTTCCATAATTTCTTTAAATATTTCGGGCATCGGAGCAGTAAAAACTCTTCCGTCCGGAAATTCCAGACGATACGCATGAAGCAGCTGATGATCCACATGAAAGGTACCATAAAATTTGTGATTCACTGACGGGTCCCCATACTTGCGATCTCCGATAACCGGATGATCGACAGATGCCAGATGTGCACGAATCTGATGTGTTTTTCCGGTAATCAGGCAGATTTCCAACAGACTGCATGTTCCTTTCGCCTGTACGGACGTATAAGAAGTCTCAATCCGTACAGCATTTTTTTGTTCCTGTGTCAGAATCTTTACCTGATTGGTATGTTCGTCTTTGATAAGCCATCCGGACAGATGTACCGGTTTTGTAACGTTCCCGGATACAATGGCACGGTAAAATTTATGAATGGTACGTTCCCGCAGCCCCTCGGAAAGCATCTGTGCGCCGGCAAGCGTTTTGCCCATCAGAAGAAGTCCTGTCGTATTGCGGTCCAGCCGGTTGCACACTGACGGACGAAACGTGCCGAATGTCTCCAGAGAAAGTGCCCCGCTCCGGATCAGATAGCCGAGCAGATATTCATTGGCAGACAGATCCTGTTCTTTTGCTTTCTGGGAAAGCATATTGTATGGCTTATCCGCGATGAGAATATCCGTATCTTCATAAATGATGGAAAGCCCCTTCATTGGCAGACGCTGCAGCATGTGAAACTCTTCCTGCAGTTTTTTTGTATCCTGCATAAATTTATGCAGTGTTTCATCACTGAAAAACACCGCTACCTGCGCGCCTTTTTGCAGCGTCTCCTTCCCGGTCGCTTTTTTTCCGTCCAAAGTAATATTCTTTTTTCGAAGCATCTTATATAAAAAACTGACCGATGCATTGGGCAGCAGTTTTTTTAAATATTTATCAAACCGCTGGTTGGCATCATTCGTGCCGATGGTAAATGTTTTCATAACGTTTCCTACTTCTTTTTATGGATGTTGCGGATGGTTTTCTTTTTGTGTTTTGCGGTCACCATCTTTCCGGCAGCAGCCTTGCCTGCCGGTGCCTTCTTTCCCTGTCTGGATGACCGGTAGGAAGTACCCGCGTCTTTTTTCGGCCGGCGCGGACGGATCAGACATTTGGAATCAAATCCGATCAGATCCTGACGTCCTGCTTTGATTAATGCTTCATGTACCAGATCGTAATTTTTCGGGTTGCGATACTGGATCAGTGCACGCTGCATGGCTTTTTCATGCGGATTGGTTGCCACATATACAGGTTCCATTGTCCGCGGGTCCAGTCCTGTATAATACATGCAGGTAGAAATCGTTGACGGTGTCGGATAAAAATCCTGTACCTGTTCCGGCATGTAACCTAAATCCCGCAGATACTCTGCCAGTTCGACCGCTTCTTTCAGCGTCGATCCCGGATGGGAAGACATCAGATACGGCACAAGATACTGCTCTTTTCCGATTTTTTTATTCATATCTTTATACGCTTTTACAAAACTGTTATACACTTCCACACTTGGCTTTCCCAGTTTCTGTAAAACGGTATTGCTGATATGTTCCGGTGCCACCTTCAACTGCCCGCTCACATGATGCTCGCACAGTTCCCGCAAAAATGTACGATCCTTATCATACATCAGATAATCAAACCGGATACCCGAACGGATAAATACTTTTTTCACACCCGGAAGCACCCGCAGCTTTTTCAAAAGGGCAATGTAATCCTTATGATCTACTTCCAGATTCTTACATGGTTTTGGGAACAGGCACTGTTTCGTCGGACAGGCTCCCTTCGTCATCTGCTTTTTGCATGCCGGTGCACGGAAATTCGCCGTAGGTCCTCCGACATCATGGATATACCCTTTGAAGTCCGGTTCCTGAATGATCTGTTTTGCCTCATCAATGATCGACTCGTGGCTTCTCGTCTGAATAATTCTGCCCTGATGAAACGTCAGCGCACAGAAACTGCATCCGCCAAAACATCCGCGGTTGCTGATCAGGGAAAACTTAATCTCCCGGATCGCAGGAACCCCTCCGTCTTTTTCATATGACGGATGATAATTCCGCATATACGGAAGTGCATAGACTTCATCCATTTCCGTCTGTGTCAATGGCTTTGCCGGTGGATTCTGTACAACAAATGTGGTTCCACCGTAAGGCTCAAACAGGCGCTTTCCGGAAAATGGATCCGTATTGCAGTACTGCTTATAAAAACTCTGCGCAAACGAACGCTTATTTTCTTTGATCTCATCATAATCCGGTAACTCGATGGCATCATAGATCAGATCACGGTTTTTTGTTTTAAATACGGTTCCGTCAATAAAGGTAATATCATGCACATCGATTCCGGCATTCAATGCATCTGCGATTTCAATGATACTGTGTTCTCCCATTCCATAAGAAATCAGATCTGCACCGGAATCAAGCAGGATCGAACGTTTCACCTTGTTGGACCAGTAATCATAATGTGCCAGACGGCGCAGACTGGCTTCAATTCCACCGATAATGATCGGGGTCTTCTTGTATGTATGCCGGATCAGATTACAGTACACCACGGTCGCATAATCCGGTCGCTTTCCCATTACGCCTCCCGGGGTATAGGAATCGGTTGCACGGCGTTTTTTGGATACCGAATAATGATTCACCATAGAATCCATATTTCCGGCAGAAACCAAAAAGCCAAGTCTTGGAACGCCAAGCACGGAAATAGAAGCATCATCCTTCCAGTCCGGCTGCGCAATGATTCCCACCGTATAGCCATGTGCCTCCAGCAGTCTGGCAATGATTGCATGACCAAAAGACGGATGATCTACATATGCGTCTCCGCACACATATACAAAATCCAGCTGTTTAATCCCGCGTTCCTGCATATCCTGTTTTGAAATCGGCAGATACCCTTCGTACATAATTTTATACTCCTGATGATTGTTTATTTTCCGCTTCTTTTTTCAGGGAAGCCAGTTCCTGTTCCGTAAGTTTACGGTAAGTTGCCTTTTCTAATGTTCCAAGTGTAAGTGTTCCCATGGAGATCCGTTTCAGATATGTCACCTTACATCCAACCGACGCAAACATACGCTTCACCTGGTGAAATCTGCCTTCCGAAATCGTAAGTTCCGCCTCACGGTCCCCAAGGATTTTGAGATCTGCCGGAAGTGTGCGCTTCTCATCGCCGATGTCCACGCCCTCTGCAAATTGTCCTGCCGTCGTATCCGGAATTTTCTGATCTACCTGTACAAAATACGTTTTTTTGACATGGTATGCCGGCGACAGCAGGCGATGCGTGAGTTCTCCGTCATTTGTAATCAGCAAAAAGCCTTCCGTATCCTTATCCAGTCTTCCGACCGGTGCAAACTCTTTTCGCATGGACTCCGGGAAGAAATCCATAACCGTCCGGTTTAACCGGTCACATCTTGCCGTCACACAGCCCGCCGGTTTATGAAAGAGATAATAGGAATACTTCTCATAAATCACCGGACGATGATCAAACAAAATCTGATCCTGTTCCGGATCAACCTTAAGATCCGGTTTCTTTGCCACCGCATCATTTACCGTAATTCGTCCCTCGCGGATTCGTTTTTTCACATCGGTGCGTGTGCCGACGCCGGAATCCGCCAGGAATTTGTCCAGGCGAATCATACGTTTGCCTGCTGCAGAAATGCAACAAGGAAATCCCATACTCTTGCGGTAGAAGTAATGGATAAATGCTCTTTTGGCGTGTGAATGTCAAAATTGTCCGGTCCGAAAGAAACGCAGTCGAGATCCGGAATTTTTTCAGAAAGAAGGCCACACTCCAGCCCTGCATGAATCGTGGAAAATACAGGTTTTTTATGAAACAGCTCTTCGTATACTTTTTCTACCTGCGGACGCAGCGCAGAATCCGTGCGATACTCCCACGCCGGATAATCACCTTCCACTTCTGCTTCTCCTCCAAGCATCTCCACAAGCATCGTAACACGTGCACACAGATCTTCTTTGCGGGTTTTTACACTGCTTCGGATCGAAGTAAGCGACGTCAAGGCATCTTCTTTTAATTCCAGAATTCCAAGATTTAAGGAAGTTTCTACCTGACCGTTTAACAGCTGGCTCATATGCTGAATTCCGTTTGGCACATTGCGCAGATAAAAAATCACACGGCTTACCGAATGATAATCTAATATTTCCGCTTCAGCATTGCCCTGTTCTTCTATCAGCACCTGCACGCCCGGATCTGTTTCCACCAGTTCTTTTTTTAATATTTCATTCAGTTCTTTTACATATTCACAGACAATCTGCGTATTTTCTGCCGGAATCAGGATTTCTGCCTCACATTCTCTTGGAATTGCATTGTCCTTTAACCCACCATGCAAAGTGAGAATTCCAAACGGGGAACGAGAAAAGATTCCATACAGCAGGCGTCCCATCAAAAGATCTGCATTTCCATGTTCTTTATCGATCTCACTGCCGGAATGTCCGCCGGAAAGCCCGGTCACAATAAGAGAAAGTTTCTTTCCCGTCTGTCTGACACGGGTTACGGGAATGGAAACATTTAATGCCATACCGCCCGCACAGCCGGTCAGGAAAATTCCCTCTTCATCACTGTCAATATTTAACATGGTATGTCCGGTCAGCATAGACAGATCCATGACAGCCGCCCCCAGCATTCCGATTTCTTCATCCACGGTAATCACAACTTCTAATTTCGGATGAGAAATTTCATCTGATTCCAAAATTGCCAGCGCATATGCCACTGCAATTCCGTCATCTCCGCCAAGCGTTGTCCCTTCTGCCTTCAGGAAATCTCCATCTACATACAGGCGCAGCCCTTCTTTATCCATGTCAAGATTACAGTCTTTTTCTTTTTCACAGACCATATCCATGTGTCCCTGAATGATGATCGCCGGAGCGTTTTCATAACCTTTGGATGCTTCCTTGACAAGAACCACATTGTTTGCTTCATCCTGATACCAGGTCAGTGCGTGTTCTTTTGCAAATTTTACCAGGTAATCACTGATCGCTTTGGTGTTTCCCGATCCATGTGGAATTGCTGCGATCTGCTTGAAATAATAAAATACCCTTTCCGGATATAAATGCTCTAATGTACTCATATACTCCTCCTGTCTCACATAAACTGTATCATGAAAAAATTTGTATTTACTCTTCTCTGTTGCATACTGTTTTTGTTTTTTATCTGTTTCCCCCACGCAGCAGTCTCGGCATCAAAACAAGGACTGCAGCTGTGGTTTACACAGATTCTTCCGACGCTGCTTCCTTTTTGTGTCCTCTCGTATGTCATTCTGCGCAGTGAAATTCTTCCGAAAAAATTTTCTGCCTGCTACATCGTACTGTGTGGTTTTTTGTTTGGATTTCCCATCGGCTGCAAACTGACTGCCGACTTTTACAGCAGTAACTATATTTCCCGGGAAAAAGCCTCTGCCTTATGCTGCTTTACAAACAACTTAAGTCCCGTATTTGTCATAACCGCCATCCAGGAAATTTTGCAGCTTCCGTTATCTCCTGTATACATTTTTCTGATCTATGGCATTCCGTTTTTGTATGGAATGAGTATGCTGTTATTATATCACAGAACCCCTTCTTCTACACAAAAAGAAACGGCATCAAGATTTCATATGGATATGCAAATCATTGATGCCGGCATCATTCACGGATTTGAAACCCTGATCAAAATATGCGGCTATATCATCCTGTTTTCCATTTTCTGCGAAATGCTGCAGACACTGCCGTTTCCGGCGCATTGGTTTTCGCTGGCCGCCACCGGATTCTTAGAAGTTACAAACGGTGTTGCGCTGCTTTCCACCTCTGCCTGCACCAGACAGATAAAATCTCTTCTGGCAGTGTTATTCCTGTCATGGGGAGGATTGTCCGGCATTTTTCAGGTCTCTTCCATCCTTCACCAGACCGGCCTCTCGCTCCGGAACTATGTATTACAGAAAATAATCCTCTTACTGTTAACCGTTGGATGCTGTATTCCTTTACTCTTCCTGGGCATCCTCATCTGAAGCTGAAATATTGGTAATCTGCGGCTCCTCTGCAGACTCTGCTGCCTGTCCGGCAGAAGCGGCTGCCTCCTCTGCTGCTTCTGTCTGTGGAAACAGCTGTGCCCGGTTCTTTGTCACTACATCAAGGAACCCCTGCAGTGAAGAAATCAGACTGTCATACCGCGCCTGAGAAGTCTCGATGGAATTCGACAAAACCTCCTCGATCTCATGCAGCTGGTCATCCGCATATCCCATGGCACTGACACGCAGACTGTTTGCCTCATTGGTAGCATTGTCTAAAATTTCCTGAGCCTGCTTGGTTGCGATCATAACAACTTCATTTGCCTGTGCATATGCCTGCTGCATAATCTGATGCTCGCTGACAAGTTCGTTGGTCTGCACCTGTGCCTGTGCAATGATCTGATCCGCCTTCGCCTGTGCATCTGCTAAAATTGCTTCCTTATTGCTGATAATCTTCTGATAACGCTTTACTTCTTCCGGTGTTTTGGCGCGAAGTTCCGCAATAAGTTCTTCTAATTCTTCTTTGTTGACAATAATCTTTGTACTTGAGAGCGGCTGGAATTTACAGCCATCAATATACTCTTCGATTTCCTCAATAATCTGTTCCATCTTACTGCTCATAGTGAAAATCTCTCCTATCTGTTCTCATATTTCTTATAAATCCGTTCAATAAAACGTTCCGGTACAAAGTTGGAAATATCTCCACCGTAGGACGCAAATTCCTTGACAATTGTCGAACTTAAATAGGAATAAGAAAGATCACTTGTCAGGAAAATGGTTTCAATATTAGAATCCTGCACATGGTTCGCCTGTGCGATCTGCAGCTCGTACTCAAAATCTGTCACTGCACGAAGCCCACGCACGATAATGGTAGCATCTATTTTATTCATAAACTCTACCAACAGACCATCAAAGGACGCCACCGTAACGTTTGGAATATCCTTTGTCATCTCTTCTATCATACTAACACGTTCTTCTAAAGAAAACAACGAATTTTTTGCGCTGTTGTTGAGCACTCCGACAACCAGCTCATCCACAATTCTTGAAGCACGGTTGATGATGTCCATATGTCCGAATGTCAGTGGATCAAAACTGCCCGGATAAATTGCTTTTTTCATGTTTGTTATACCCTCTTCTGTTGAATAAAGACATGCATGTTTGTCTTATATTTTTTGAACTTTATCACGGAAAATCCCAGCTCATCCAGATAAGAAAAATCCGTATCCAGCGATGCTTCCACAATAATCATGGTGTCAGGTTTCAACACACTTGATTTTGAAAGGAAACGCAGCACATCTTCTTCAAGTCCCTGCCGGTATGGCGGGTCCATAAAAATAATATCAAATGTATATTTTCCCTCCAGACTGCTGATTCCGCTGATCACATCCGTGGTAAGCAGTCTGGATTCCTTCGTAAATTTTGTGAATGCAATATTATCTTCAATGCATTTGGCCGCTTTCCGGTTATTCTCAATAAAAACTGCATACAAAGCTCCGCGGCTGATTGCTTCTAACCCGATCTGACCGCTGCCCGCAAACAGATCCAGGAAATAACATCCCGGCACATCATTCTGCAGCATATTGAATAATGTCTCTTTGATCTTGTCTGTTGTCGGGCGCGTTTCCAGCCCCTCAATTGTTTTCAGCGGCAGGCTGCGCGCTGTTCCTGCTATGATTCGCATAAGGTTCCTCCATATGTTTTGATGATACACCGCTCCAGAAATGCAATGGCATATGCCGCAGCCGCATGTCTTATTTCACTTCTTGTACCGGTAAAATGTTCTGTCCCGGAAAATATCTTTCCCTGCACAAAACATCCAAAACAGACCGTTCCTACCGGAGTCTTTAAAGTTCCTCCCCCGGGTCCGGCAACCCCCGTTGTAGCCACCGCACATCCCGCGTGTGCCTGTTTTGCAGCACCTTCCGCCATCTCCTGTGCGGTCTGTTCACTCACGACACCATAATCGGAAATGGTCTCCGGCAATACTCCCAGTATCTTTTCTTTTGCTTCGGGAGCATAAGTGATATATCCCTCTTTAAAATAATCGGAAATTCCCGGAATATCTACCAGTGCAGACGCTACCAGTCCTCCGGTACAGCTCTCGGCTGTCGTCACCAGCAGCTGGTGTTCTGCCAGAAGTCTGTCAATTTTCATTAGTTCTGATCCTTTAATACTTCTTTGTTTTTTGCGATATAATCAATCAGAGATACGACGGTAAGTACCAGGGAAATATAAATAAATACCGTTCCGAGTACTGTAAATACCGTATTTTGAATATTCAGTACCAGAAGAATCACGGTGACCATCTGGGATGCGGTTTTAAACTTGCCCCAGTAGCTTGCAGCGATCACTACACCATTGTCTGCAGCAATCAGACGGAATCCGCTGATAATAAACTCGCGGGAAATAATCACAATCACAATCCATGCCGGAATTCTGTCAAGTGCAATCAGACAGATCAGCGCAGAGCAGACCAGAAGCTTGTCTGCCAGCGGGTCCATAAACTTTCCGAAATTTGTTACAAGATTGTACTTTCTTGCAATTTTTCCATCCAGAAAATCCGTCAGGCTTGCGACAATAAAAATAACAAGCGCAATGTAATTTCCATACCCTTCAAAGTATGGAGCTAACAGGAAAAATACAAAAAACGGAATAAGAATCACACGGAAAGTTGTTAATTTATTTGGTAAATTCATAATTGTTCCTCCTATTTTACAATCGTAGCGATCAGGTCATATTCATATGCACCGGTAACTTCCACCTTCACAATATCTCCGGTTAAAAGTTCTTCGTCTGTATTGATAAAAATATATCCGTCTACATTTGGCGCATCCCGGTAGGTTCTGCCGACGTAGGTATTGTTTTCATCCGCAACCTGTCCTTCGATAAACGCATACAAAACCGTACCTTTCATGGCTTCATTCTTGTCAAAAATCACTTCTTCCTGAAGTTCCATGACGTCTGCCTGCCATTCCTCTTTTTGTTCCTGCGGCACCTGATCCGGCATTTCCGCTGCCGGTGTTCCTTCCTCCGCGGAATAAGTAAACGCTCCGAGACGGTCAAATTCCATATCATTGACAAACTGCATCAGTTCTTCGTGCTGCTCTTTTGTCTCCCCCGGGAATCCGCAGATCAAAGAGGTCCGCAAAGTGATATCCGGGACACGTTTTCTCAAATAATGGATTCTCTCGATCAGTTCCTTTTTATTTGTTTTTCTTCCCATGCGCTGCAAAATTGTATCGTTGCAGTGCTGGACCGGCATGTCCAGATAGTGACAGACCTTTTTATCCTTAATCATGGAATCGATCAGTTCCTCATAGATTTCCTCCGGATAACAGTACATAATACGAATCCAGAACAGACCGGAAATCCCGTTCAGGCGGTCTAACAATTCATGCAGGCATTTTTTCCCATACAGATCCACACCGTAAAGCGTTGTCTCCTGCGCAACAAGGATCAGTTCCTTTACGCCTCCTGCAACCAGTTCTTCTGCTGACGTAACCAGCTCGTCCATCGGAACACTGCGGTAACGTCCGCGCACAGACGGGATCACACAGTAGGTGCAGTTTTTGTTGCATCCCTCTGCAATTTTCAGATATGCATAATGTCCGCCTGTCGTAACCGTCCGTTTGGTCGACAGCTGCGGCAGTCCGCTGAGCGTATGAAAATTTTTATAAAATTTATGCTGCAGGGTCTCCTCGAGTGCCTCTACAATGGAATCATAGGAATTGGTTCCTAAAATAGCATCTACTTCCGGTATTTCTTTTTTCACTTCATCCTGATAACGCTGTGTCAGGCAGCCGGTGACAATGAGTGATTTACAGCAGCCTGTTTTTTTCTGCTCTGCCATTTCCAGAATGGTGTTAATGCTTTCTTCTTTTGCATCGCCGATAAAACAGCAGCTGTTGACAATAATGATATCCGCTTCCGTTTCATCATCCGTCAGTTCAATTCCATGACTGGTAAGCATACCGATCATGTACTCGGAATCTACCAGATTTTTGTCACATCCGAGTGAAACAAATAATAATTTCATATAACCTCTCACTTGAAAAAGGGAATGACAGTTGTCACTCCCTTTTGGTATTTCTTAGTTTTCGTCCTCTCCAGGTACAATCTTTACTTCTCCGCGGTATAACTCTTCCACGGCAATGGAAAGCGGCTTGTTGCAGACCGGATCATCAATCAGTGGTTTTGCTCCGGCAATGATCTGTCTTGCACGCTTTGCTGTGGCAAGAACGATGGAGTAACGGCTGTTTACCACCGGTTCTTCACCGATTTCGCCCTCGTCATTTACAACTTTCATTAATTCAACATAAGATGGATGTATCATATTCATTCTCCTTTCGAAAAGCTTTTGAGATTTTCTCTCATTTGATTAATAAAATCTATATTAGCAGATACCCGATACGCCTGATCCCTTCCGGTATTTTGTGACTGCTCATCACAGATCAGCTGATCAATCAAAGCCGATGCGTGATCCACCGTATCGTTTACCACTAAATAATCATAATTTTCAATTCCTTCGGATTCCTCACATGCACGTGCAAGCCGTGCCGCAATGACCTCCGGAGTCTCTGTACCGCGTCCGACCAGACGGTCACGCAGTGTCCCGGCATCCGGTGCCGTAACAAACATCAGGACAGCATCTTTTATTTTTTCTTTTACTTTTAATGCTCCCTGTATCTCAATCTCTAAAATTACATTCTTTCCGAGATTTAAATTTTCCTCCACATAAGAACGAGGAGTTCCATAAGAGTGGCTGACATATTTTGCATATTCTAAAAAATCATCCTTCTGAATCATGGAATCAAACGTTTCGTCCGTCACAAAAAAATAATCCACACCATCTTTTTCTCCCGGTCTCGGATCTCTGGTAGTTGCGGAAACCGACAGTGCATACCTGTCCGGATGTGCTGCCAGCAGTGCTTTCATCAGAGTTCCTTTGCCCGCTCCGGAAAATCCGGAAATAACAACTAACTTTCCTTTCTGTTCCATAACGCGCTTCCTTTATTCTATATTTTGGATCTGTTCGCGGATCTTTTCGATTCCGGTCTTCAGATTAATTCCCACATCTGAAATTTCAATATTATTTGCCTTTGAGAGAATCGTATTGGCTTCACGGTTCATCTCCTGTGCAATAAAATCGAGTTTGCGTCCTACCGGACCGCCCTCTGAAAGTGTCTCCTTCATCGAGGTAATATGGCTGCGCAGACGCACGGTTTCTTCATCCACACACACCTTGTCTGCATAGATCGTAACCTCTGTCGCAATTCTTCCCTCATCGATCTGGGTATCTCCCAAAAGTTCCTGGATCTTTTCCGTCAGATGGCTGCGGTATTCCTGCATAATCTGCGGAGAACGCTCCTCAATGAAATCCACTCCGGCAAGCAGGTCTTCTAACTTCTCACAGAGATCCTTCTTTAAGTTCTCTCCTTCCCGGATACGGGTCTCAACGAATTGTTCACATGCTCCGCAGATTGCCTTCTGCAATCCATTCCAGAGCTCTTCTTCGTCCATTTCCTGTTCTTCCATAACAAAGACATCCGGATAACGGGACAGTGTGCTTACCCGCACATCATTTTCCAGATGGAATGTTTCTGCCATGGCATTCAGATATTTTAAATACTCACCGGCAAGTCCCTCATTATACTTAAGTGCATAATTGTCCTCCGTATAGTCCTCATAGGAAATATACAGATCCACTTTGCCTCGTTCAATATATTTTTTTAACAGACTGCGGATCGCACTCTCAAAAAAATTTAACTTTTTCGGCATCTTCATGTTTACATCAAGATACCGGTGATTTACGGATTTCAGTTCCACGGTAAATTTGCGTTTTTCATCTGCAATCTCACAGCGCCCAAATCCGGTCATGCTTTTAATCATTTTACTTTCTCCCAAATATCATACACATATCTATGCATAGATAAACGTATTATAATGCTTCTTTGCCGTTTCGTCAAATGTTCTTGCAAAAAATGTATACAAAAGATATCCACTTTCTGCATATAGACAAAAGACGTGGAAATTACTATAATGATTCATGAGTTTGAAAAACACTATAATCATGAACAGGAGAATTTCCATGGCTTTTGACGGAATCGTAATCGCAGGTTTAGTCCATGAACTGAACCAGACGATTTTAAATACAAAAATCAGTAAAATTGCGCAGCCCGAAAATGACGAGCTGCTTTTGACATGCAAAGGAAGCAGCGGACAGTTCCGTGTATCCATTTCAGCAAACGCTTCCCTTCCTTTTTTATATCTGACGGACACCAACAAGACAAGTCCCCTGCAGGCGCCTACATTTTGTATGGTTTTACGCAAACATATCGCAAACGGGCGGATCATAAGCATTACCCAGCCCCATATGGAGCGCATCATCCATCTGAAGATTGAACACCTGAATGAAATGGGGGATATCTGTCATAAGACCCTTGTCATTGAACTGATGGGAAAACATTCCAATATTATCTTTTGCGATGAGGACGGCACCATGATCGACAGCATCAAGCATGTCTCTTCCGCCGTAAGTTCCCTGCGCGAAGTGCTTCCGGGCCGCCCGTATTTTATTCCTGCCACACAGGAGGACAAATTCAATGCCATGACTATGGATGCCACACAGATCTGCGATGCCATTAAGGCAAAACCGATGTCCATCTGCAAAGCGATCTATACAACATTTACCGGTGTCAGTCCGCTTGTTGCATCCGAACTGGCATACCGGGCCGGGATGGATGCAGATCAGTCTCTTTTGGCCTGTACCGATGATGAAATCCACCATCTTGCAAACCACATTGCATGGTTTTTTGATGAAATCCGCCACAACGAATTTCATCCGGTGATCGTAAGAAAAGACAAACGGCCGATCGAATTTTCTGCAATTGAACTGACCATGTATCAGGATTATGAGATGGAACATATGGAAAGCATCTCGCAGATGCTCGAAGTTTTCTATGCAGAGCGCAATATTTACAACCGTATCCACCAGAAATCCGCAGACCTGCGAAAAATCGTCACAACTGCGTTAGAGCGCAACCAGAAAAAATACCAGTTACAGCAAAAACAGCAGAAAGATGCCGAAAAACGGGAAAAATATAAACTGTACGGAGAACTGATCAATGTATACGGTTACAATCTGCAGGACCAGGCAAAAGAACTGGTCTGTGAAAATTTTTATGACAACAATAAAGAAATCCGTATCCCGTTAGATCCGCAAAAGACCGCACGTGAAAATTCCCAAAAATACTTTGATAAATACGGAAAACTGAAACGGACTTCCGAAGCTCTTGAAGTCCAGCTTGCGGAAACCAAAGCGCAGATTGACCATCTGGAGTCCATCCAGAATTCTTTGAACATTGCACTCTCTGCCGATGATCTGGTGCAGATCAAAGAGGAATTGATGGAATACGGTTTTATCAAAAAACACAAAAACGGCAAAAAACAGAAAATCAAAAGCAAACCTTTCCATTATATTTCATCCGATGACTATGACATGTACGTCGGTAAAAATAACTATCAGAATGATGAACTGACCTTTAAATTTGCAACCGGAAATGACTGGTGGTTTCACGCCAAAAAAATGCCGGGTTCCCATGTAATTGTAAAAAACAAAGGGGGAGAAATGCCGGACCGCGTATTTGAAGAGGCCGGAAAACTTGCCGGTTACTATTCCAGCGGACGTGACAGTGACAAACTTGAAATTGATTATCTTCAGAAAAAAAATGTAAAAAAACCGGCCGGAAGTGCACCCGGATTTGTCGTATACTATACGAACTACTCTCTCACGATTCATCCGGACATCAGCGGCCTGACACTGGTGGAATCACCCAATACATAAGTTTCCAGCATAGGCTTTCTGCTTAGCGCATATACTAGAATCGTACCACAAAGTACAACCGCAAAGGAGGAAGAAAAGCATGGCAGACAGAAGTACAAAAAAATCATTGGAACGTTTTAAGTATGAAGTTGCAGATGAGCTTGGAGTCCCACTTAGCAACGGATACAACGGTGATCTTACCGCAAAACAGAATGGATCTATCGGCGGTTATATGGTCAAAAAAATGATCGAAGCACAGGAAAGACAGATGGCTGGCAAAGGAGAAAACATCCAGTAACCCACTCACTTGTCCCAATGTACAAAAGAAAAAAGCAGGTCTCTGTCACGGAGACCTGCTTATTCTTTTGCCGGAATCTACAAATTCATTTTTGAAAGCTGTTCTTCCTGAAACTGCATCATTTTCTTTTGCAGAATGTGATGTCCGGGTTCTGTCAGTTCCGGGTCTTCCTCAAGAATTGTTTTTACTTCTTCCGAAGCCTCCTGCAGCACCGCCGCATCCTGGTAAATATCCGCCAGCGCAAATACCAGATCTCCACTCTGCCGGATACCGAAAAAATCTCCCGGTCCGCGTAATTTCAAATCCTCACTCGCAATAAAAAAGCCGTCGTTTGATTTATTTAATATTTCCAGACGTTTTTCTGCCGTCTTGGCCGAAGAGGCATTGATCATAATACAATAAGACTGTGCATCTCCTCTTCCCACACGTCCACGCAGCTGATGCAGCTGTGCTAAGCCAAATCGGTCCGCATTCTCGATCAGCATCACGGTTGCATTCGGTACATTGACCCCCACTTCCACTACCGTGGTGGATACAAGCACCTGAATTTTATTTTCCGCAAATTCCTGCATAATTTCATTTTTCTTACTGCTCTTCATCTTTCCGTGAAGCACGCCCACCTGGATGCCGGATGGCAGTTCCTCCATAAGCGTTTTCGAGTAATCAATTACATTTTCTCCCTGTGTCTCTTCGCTTGCCTCCACAAGCGGACAGATCACATATGCCTGATGTCCTTTTTTCACCTCATCTGCAACAAACGCATATGCTTTCGGCCGGTATGCCGTATTAACCACACAGTTTTTGATCGGAAGCCGTCTTGCCGGCACCTCATCCACAACCGAAATATCCATATCTCCGTAGATAATGATCGCAAGGGTTCGCGGAATCGGTGTTGCACTCATAACAAGAATATGCGGCATATCCCCTTTTTGCGCAAACTCCTCTCTCTGCCGCACGCCAAAACGATGCTGCTCATCTGTGATCACAAGCGCAAGATTTGCATATGCCGGTTTTTCCTGAATCAGCGCATGCGTTCCTACAATCAGAGCATTCTCATACAGTTCTAACCGTTCATACGCACTGCGTTTTTGTTTTGCCGTCATGGACCCCGTCAGAAGGATTACCGGAAAATGCAGTCCAAACTGCTCACAGAGTTTCTGGAATGTTTCATAATGCTGCTGTGCAAGTACTTCCGTCGGTGCCATGATGGCAGACTGATATCCATTCTGTGCGCACCACGCCATTGCCAGAAAAGCCAGAATCGTTTTACCGGAACCCACGTCTCCCTGAATCAGACGCTGCATGGCATACGGTCCCTGCATATTTTCCGTCACATCATGCAATGCTCGTCTTTGTGCTCCCGTCAGTTCATACGGAAGCTTCTGAATCAGATCTTCCACGAACTCCGGATGTTCCATCACAAACCGGTTTTCCTGTCTGGTTCTCTTTTCTTTCTGGTACTGCATGCCCATGATAAATAAAAAGAACTCATCAAAAACCAACCGCTTTCTCGCCTCGATCAAACATTCCATCGTATCCGGAAAGTGGATCTGTTTGACCGCATAATTATACTCACACAGTTTTCTGCGCGTACGAATTTCTCCCGGAAGAAAATCCGTAAGCAGTTCTTCCTCATCCAATGCCTGCCGCATCGTTTTTATCATGAGATTGTTGGTGATCCCGCTGGTCAGCGTATACACCGGAAGAAAACAGTTTTCGATTTCCTGATAGGCCTCCGGCGTATACACCACCGGCTGTTCCATCACAAATTTGCCATCCTTAATGTGAACATTTCCGTAAAAAACAAAATATTTGCCATGTGTCAATGTATTCCGTATATAAGGCATCCGATACCAGATCAGCTGGATCTGATGTCCAGGGCTTCCAATCACAAGAAGTGTCACCTGCATATGTCTTCCACTTCTCGTTACCGGTGTACGCTCAATCCGTGCAACAATCGCAAGCTTATCCTCTGTCTGCATATGTTCCGCTGTCATCTCATCGATCGGCACCGGATGGGGATACTGTATATAATTTCTGGGAAAATGAAGGAGTATATCACCTACGGTGTATACTCCCATTTTTTCGAATAATTTTTTTGTTTTTTCACCAATGCCTTTGATTTCCGTGATTGATGAATCCTGACGCATATCTGCTCCTTATTCGTTTCTGTGCTGCATAAATAGTAACTTTTATTCTACAGAAATAACAAAATAGTAAATCGGCTGACCACCACAGTTGATCTCTACCTCAACATCCGGATACTTTTCTTCGATCATTTTTCCGATTTCCTGTGCATGCTCTTCTGTCTCATCCGCACCATAATAAATGCTGACAATTGCAGAATCCTCATCTACCATCGCATCAATCATCTTCATGGTTGTCTCTTTCAGATCCGTGCCGACCGCAAGAATTGCCTTATCGCCAATTCCCATATAGTCATTCTGTCTGATCTGCATGCCATCAATTTCAGTGTCACGAACCGCATAGGTCACCTGACCGGTCTTTACACTGTCGAGTTCTGCCAGCATGGCTTCCTTATTTTCCTCCGCAGTATAATCCGGGATATAATTTACCAGAGCCACAATTCCCTGCGGAATTGTCTTGGTCGGAAGTACAATAATATCTTTATCCTCTGTCAGCTCCGCTGCCTGATTTGCCGCCATAATGATATTTTTATTGTTTGGCAGAATAAAGATATGATCTGCATTTACATGATCAATCGCTGCAAGCATGTCTTCTGTACTTGGATTCATGGTCTGTCCACCCTCGATCAGATAGTCTGCTCCCAGTCCGCGGAAAATCTCATTCATTCCCTCACCGATGGAAACGGCAATAAATCCCATTGGCTTGCGGGGTTCCTCTTTCTCTGCCTCCTGCTCCTTCTGCTGGGCAGCCGCTTTTTCGGCATCCTTAATCAGCTTTTCCTGATGTTCCTCACGCATATTGTCGATCTTGATCTTTGTAAGAGAACCATGGGTCAGTGCCTCTTGAATGGCAAGTCCCGGATCGTTGGTATGTACGTGAGTCTTTACAACCTCATCGTCTGCTACCACAACAATCGAATCTCCGATAGATTCCAGATAAGATTTGTATTCCTTTTCTTCTTTTTCAGACAATGGACGTGTTAATACAATAATAAACTCCGTGCAGTAACCATATTTAATCTCCTGCTCAGCCGGCTCTGAAACTTTTGCCGTGCCTGCAGATGCCGGAGTCTCCTCAATGGAATAATCAATTTCTTTTCCGAGAAGGGAATCATAGGCTCCCTTTAACACCTGAACCAATCCCTGTCCGCCGGAATCCACTACCCCTGCCTGCTTTAAGACCGGAAGCATTTCCGGAGTCTGACTTAAAACATACTCCGCATGTTTGATCACTTCATCGCAGAAATAAACCAGATCCTCTGTCTCCTGTGCCAGATCAAGCGCTTTGTCTGCCGCACCCTTTGCAACGGTAAGAATCGTTCCCTCTTTGGGCTTCATAACTGCTTTGTATGCTGTTTCTACCGCTTTCTGGAATGCATCACATAAAACAGAAACATCTACCTCATCATACTCTTTGATAACTTTACAGAAACCGCGGAACAGCTGGGATAAAATAACGCCGGAATTACCTCTTGCCCCACGAAGGGAACCGGAAGAAATTGCTTTTGCAAGTTCTTTCATTGTCGGATTGGACAACGCACCGACTTCACGTGCTGCTGACATGATCGTCATTGACATGTTTGTACCGGTATCTCCATCCGGAACCGGGAAAACATTCAGTTCATTGATCCATTCCTTTTTTGCATCCAGATTCTTTGCACCTGCAAGGAACATTCTGGACAAACTCTCCGTATTGATACTTGTAATCTCCAATTTCTTATCCTCCCTAGTCAATCACGCGGACGCCTTCGACGTAGATATTGATCTTATTGATCTTCATGCCCGTAAATGACTCCACTTTATACTTTACAGTCTCGATCAGGTTGTCAGAAACTGTGCAAATGCTTACGCCGTAAGCGACAATCACATGAAAATCAATATTGATCAGATTTTCATCTTCAATTGTGACACTGATACCATGTGTCAGATAATCCCTTTTCAGCAGCTTCACCAGTCCGTCTTTCATATTAACAGCTGCCATACCGACAATACCAAAACATTCTACCGCAACAGAACCTGCGTAAGTGGCAATGACATCGTCTTCCACCAAAACCTTTCCATATTGGGTATCTATCTGTCCCTTCATACTTGTACCTCCAATATTCGTAAACCATCTCATAGGTATTACATCATAGTTACTCGTATTATAACCATTTTTCCTGCAAATGTAAACCAAATGTAATTTATTTCATTTTTTTATAAGTTTTTCTTGCATTTACAGAAGGAATCTGTTAATATATCTTATGTTGTGAGCTTGAAAAAGCTTAGTGAAATGCAAGGAGGTGCAAAATCATGGCAAAGTGTGCAATTTGTGAAAAGGGTGTACATTACGGAAATAATGTCAGCCATTCTCATAGAAGATCTAATAGAGTTTGGAAATCAAACATCAAACGTGTAAGTTGTAAGGTAAACGGAGTACCACAGAAGTTATATGTTTGTGCTTCCTGCCTTAGATCCGGAAAAGTTGAGAGAGCTTAGTAAGCAAATATAAGAACCGTTGTATGACGGTTCTTTTTTTGTGCCGCAATCAGCAGGAAAACAACAGATAGGAAACAAGCATGGTTCCGGCAATCAGCAGAACCCCCAGCAGCCCGCCACCTACAAAAAACATGATCAGCATTCCGATTCCCATCCAGAACAATGTATATCCCCATACCCGTTTCATTTTTTCCACCAAAAAAGCATATATCATTTCTAATATATGCTCTCCCGGTTTTATATGATTCTGTTTTTTCTATTCATTGTCCGTATCATCCGAAACAACATCGTCAATGATATCATCCGTATCTTTTCCGGATGTAAATTTATTGATAAAATCCGGAACCATGTCAAGGATCTTTGTCATTCCATCCTGATTTTTGATATTCACAAGTTTTGTTACTCCATTCTGGATGACAAGAACCGCACTCGGATTGATTTTTCCACCCATACCTCCGGCACCATTATTTTTCTTTTCCTGTGAAAACGCTCCTGCCGCAACACCAAAAGATACATCTACCAGAGGAAGAATAATCGTATCTCCGATATGAATTGCATCTCCTACTACGGTCTTTGTTGTGATAAAGCTGTCCATTCCTTTAAATAAGGATTCTACTGTATTATTAAAACTGTTATCTGCCATGGTAAAACCTCCTTACCCATTCTACTTCATATGCTTAAATCTATTATATAGTCTCCGGCAATTCTTATCAAGAATTATTCGCAGTGCCAGAGCAAGAATCTGAACTCCGAAAATCCTGCCGTGTACTGTAAAATCTGCTTCTGCATAAAATTCTTCTGCCGTAAAATCCGGAATAATATTCCAGTGATTCCGGTATCCGACCGGAAATATTGCAAGAATACCAAGCACCTGCCCGGTAGTATCCGGCGATCCGGTAGAATATTTCAGCCAAAGCTTCAGCCGTTTCGGAAAAACTGAAACAACCAGATGTTCCAGCTGTTTCCAGATATTAGAAAACGCTTTTTTATTTTTCTCGTCATTGAAAAAACGATACCATTTCCGGCACGTTCGCGTTCCTTTTTTCCAGAATGTCTGTATATTCCTCAAAAAATAAAGAATCTTTTGCAAAATATTCCGGATCTTTTCCGGGAACTTCCGGATAAAACCTGCAATCCTGCCCGGAAAAAATGTTTTCTTTTTTTTATCCGGATGACAGAGAATTGTCTCCTCCGGATCTGTCAATTGCTGCGCAGATGTTTGGGATGTATTTTCCATTGCCGTAAGAGACGGTGCCACTTCAGTCTCCCAGTCTTTTGTCCCTTCCTGCGGAGAGTCTTCCTGCACCGGCTTTTTAAAATCCGCGGAATCTTCTTTTTCTTTCTTCAGATGAAGTTCCTTTCGAAATCCAAAAATCCGCACATACGTGTGGAATCCCTCTTCCGCGGTATCTGCACAGAGCCCCAGCAGACGGCCAAGCCACCAGATCCGGACCTGCAGTTGCAGATTTTTTTCATGGTAGGAACCTTTCACACGATACACGAATGGACAAAATAATGCCAAAAGAGCAATGACAACAATCAGTCCTAAAATCACCAGCAAAACAATTCCTATGATTTTCAGAATCAGAAGGAAAACACTCATACCTGTCTCCTCCGTTTCCGGCCCCGTAAATAAGATTTTACATCCACATCCCCTGTATTCTGATATACTTCCTCTATAATACTGCGCACCAGCTCCAGAGCTTCCGCATAACCTTTTGCCAGACCGATGATCTGCATTTCCTTTTTCCCCGGATAAGATTTCTGCATCAGTTCCCACGCCGGTATAATATCCAGCAGATTCTGCCGGTTGGATGCAAACGCAATCACATAGATAGAGACTGTTCCTGCATGATGGTTAATCTTCCACTTTATTCGATTGACTTTGCCTTCAATGGAATCGCCGACATAAAGATCCTCATACCATTTCATGCAGATTATCCTTTCTAAAAATACTTATGTGTTCCCCATAAGTTGCTTTTTTTCAGATCCAGATACTCATTATAAGCTTTCTCCAAAATCTGTTTTTCATTCGAAAATTTCAACAAATGATATGCTTCATGGTATTTATAATACCCGGAATCTGTAAAATATTCTTCTCTTTGCGGCTTACTATAATAACTTTCGCCCATCATCAGATACCAGTGAACCGATTTCTCGACCGTATCCTCAGGAATGGTAAATGAATACTGGCTTTTTCCCACATACTGAATAATGGTTGCAGTTGCTCCGGTTTCTTCCAAAACCTCGCGAATTGCCGTATCCTTATACTCTTCTCCCTGCTCCACAGTTCCTTTTGGCAATACCCAGCCTTCATATCTGTTTCTGTAATTCTTGTACAAAAGCAGAATCTTGCCACGAAAGATTACCACTCCGCCACAGCTTATTGCTTCAATCATTGCAATCCTCCCGTGTGCGAAAACTGCACATATATGTGCAAACATTCATTATTTTCATAGCAAGTATATCATCTGTTAAAATATACGTCAAATACGTTCTTTGCAACTGGAACCGCGTACGTACTGCCCGCACCACTGTTCTCCACAACGACTGCGATTGCGATATCTTTATAGCCATCCTTCTTTGCATATCCCACAAACCAGGCATTTGTCTGATCCGACGTGTCCGATACCTGCGCCGTTCCTGTTTTGCCGGAAGCTTCATAAGACTGTCCGGATAATTTTCTTCCCGTTCCATCTGTAACAACTGCACGCATATACTGCTGTAACAAACCGGCTTCCGTCTCCGTCATCAGTGTCGCATAAGTTTTCGGTTTATTGCTGCTTACTTCAACCCCGGAATCATTTTGTATATGATCCACCAGATACGGACGCATCAGAATTCCATCATGATCCACGGTACTTGCTATCAGCGCCATATGCAGTGGCGAAACCAGTGTTTTTCCCTGACCGATTCCCGTTTCCATCGCCATTGCATTGCTGTCATTTTTATTTAAAGAAAAACTGCTTTTCCCGGACTCAAAAGCAATCGGAAGATTTTGATTAAACAGCATGCTGTCACAGGTCTGTTTAAATTTTTCCCGGTTCAGTGACAGTGAAATATTGGCAAACGAAGAATTGCAGGAATTAGAAAAGGAACTCTTTAATGTTTCCTGACCGTGATGCTTATTTCCTGCACAGTGAATGGTCTGCCCGTCAACCGAAATGGAACCACTGCAGTCAAACGCATACTGGTCATAGACAGAAGGATTCTCACGATAATACTCCAGGGTCGTTAAGATCTTAAACACCGATCCCGGCGCATATTTTCCCTGCGTGGCGCGATTGTAAAGCACCGTGCTTCCCTCCGCCGTCAGACTGCTCCAGTCCTTTTTTACCGTATTGGGATCATAGTCCGGTTTTGACACCATTGCAATGATTTTTCCGGTATCCGGTTCCATAACAATCACAGCTCCCTGATAATTTCCAAGAGATTTGTATGCCACCTGCTGAATCTGTGCATCCAGCGTCGTGACAACCGTATCCCCCTGTGCCTTCTTATCTGAAATATCATCTGCGATTCTCTTAAGGAAAAACTCATGGGAACGCAACAAAGAAAAATTTTCCTGGTTTTCCAGTCCCGCTTTTCCATTCACCGCATAACCAACTGCATGGGCAAACATGCGTCCCTGCGGATAGCTTCTGGTCTGTGTTCCGTCTGCGGATACTTTTGTTGTGGCAAGTACTTTGCCGTCTGCAGATACAATATCCCCACGGATCACATGATCCGAAAACAGATCCTGCAGGGAATTATACGGACTGTTGATAAACGATTCACTCTTACATACCTGAAAATAGACAAAATAAATCATCATAGAAAGAAACACTGCCAGGAACAGATACATAATAACAAGAAATTCTTTATTACTTTTCTTTGTCTTTTTCTTTTTTCTTCTCATTCTTTTCTGCCTCTTCTTCGTTTCTGTTCTTTTTTCTGCGTCCGGCCGTCAAACTGCATGATGTATAGTCCCTGTATAATGCCAAACACAATCATAGTCGATAACAGAGAACTGCCTCCATAGCTGACCAGTGGAAGTGTCACTCCGGTTGACGGAATAAATTTGATGACCCCGCCGATGGTCAGAAACACCTGCAAAGCATACAGTGTTCCAAGTCCGACCGCTGTCAGACGATAATAATTGTCCCGAAGTTTCATGGCAACATTCATGATCATAAAAAAGCAGCTGACACAAACCATGATCAGACACAGTGCAAAGACTCCCCCGAGTTCTTCCGAGATTGCCGCAAAAACAAAATCCTTTGTCACGACCGGTATTTTTTCCGGCAGTCCCTGTCCCAGACCAAGTCCAAACCAGCCTCCGGTACCGATTGCAAACAGAGACTGGCATACCTGATACCCCGCCCCGTCAATGACTGCAAGCGGATTCGACCATGCCTGCACACGTGCCTGTACATGGTCAAACAGCCGGTACCCAAGCAGACTCGCCACGATCATTGCCAGTATTCCACCTCCGAAATACACAAATCTGCGCGTCGCCACATAAACCATAACCAGGTAGGTAAAAAAATACAAAAGGGCTCCGCCGAGATCTTTGGATGCTACCAGCATCAGAACAAAAACAGCCGAAAAAATGCTTGTCACCATGACCTGATGAAAATCCTGGCGCTGGTACAGCATGGATGCAATAAACATGACAAAAATAATTTTTACAAACTCCGAAGGCTGGATGGTCAAAGGACCGATCGACAGGGACAGTTTGGCCCCATAGCTTGTCTGTCCGGCAATCGCAACAACGCCCAGTGCACCGACACCTACGATCACATACACCCATGTCAGTTTACGGAACAGCGTCATATTCTGCAAGACCATGGGAATCAGCAGGGAAATCACAAAACCCGCGCACACAAAGATAAACTGCCGGAATGCCTTTTCAAAAGAAATACGTGTCAGGATAACAAATCCAATCGTAAGTAACATACACATATTATTGAGAACCAGCTCGGATGCATGCTTGTAAAACAGATGATATGTTCCGATGATTGCCGCAATGATAATCACCTGCATGAGATAAAATCCGATCAGCTGAAAATTTTTTGTTGTAATATACAAAACAAGAAAGGCATCAAAATGAAAAAGAAACAACAGAGTTCTCTGTACATGGTAAATATGTTTTTGTTCTTCTTCCTCTCCCTCAAATTTAAACACATGAAAGCACTCAAATGTATAAACCAGGAACAAAAAGATCATCAGATATTTTGAAGCCTGAACAATCAGATGGATCATTATTCCACTCCTCTTTTATAGTGTCCGTTGGTATAACGGTTTTCCCATTCTTTCGGATACTGTCTGCGGCTGCCGTCTGCAAACTCTTCATATAATTTCAGAATTGCTTTGGTTTCTTTTGCAGATTCCATGGTAAAATCCATCCGGAAATCACGGATGCCTGCTTTTTTTAATTCCTCTAAATTGGAAAATAATAAAACCGGCAGGGAATTATAAACAACATTATAGCAGTACGTGCAGAAATTTTTTACCGGAAACTGTACCTGATACCGGTCTTTCAGATAAGAAAGCCCCCGTTTTTTGTCACAGCCCCTGGTATTGGCATGTACGCACTGTGCACTTGTCATAAGCGGATAATATCCGTAAAGCATCATCATACTTTCTTCGTTATATCTCCGTTTTATTTCGCTGCGGTTTAGTTCCAGCGGAACCGTATTTTTTGTCACTCCCTGCCCGGCAAATGCACGGACCGCCTGATCGTTATAGCAATACAGATTGTGATCCGTTATGATTTCACTTCCCCAAAATGTTTCCTTTGCCAATGCCAGTTCTTCATAATTTCTCACAAGAACTCCGGCAAATCCCATTCTTTTTATATCCGGAAGTATCTGCCGCACCCATTCTGCCGTTCCGGCACGGAAGATACGCGGCATCGCCAGATAAACCTCTTTATCCTTTTGCATAACAGCATTTGCATCTTCTTTTAATTCTTCCATAATTGTGCTTCGGTCATAAGCTTCCATGTCCAGACAGACAGAAGTGACACAGGAACTTTCCAGAACCGGTGCAAGCTGTCTGCGCTCCCCGGTCACTGCAAAAACACATTCCTTTCGTTTTTCCCGTTTCTCACATGCCTCCGGAAGTTTTTCCCCTGCCGCCTTCTGCGGATGCTCCTGTCTCTGGTAAGGTTTCAGCATCTTTTTTTGCAGTTCTGCCAATGCCTCCCTGCGCAGCTGATTGAGTGCTCCGTTTGGAAGAAACACTCCGTCCTCTATTTTTATGGACAACTCTTCCATAACAAACGGGGTATCTCCCGTCTTTTCCATACGGCTTTTTACGTCTTCTGCCAGAAGAGGTTTCTTTTGCGCCTGCATAACTTCCATGCCGGAAATCTCCACAGACACCGTTTGCGTCTTTACCCGGTAATATGCAGCCTGTCCCTGATGCAAAACCAGTTCTCCCATGACAGGGATTTTGGCAGCACCATTTTCATAGGTTCTTAAAATTTGCTGCTGCAGGGCTTCATTCGTTTTTTCGTAATTTGGCTTTGTAAACGTCACCATATCAGAACCATTGTGCCTGTGGTAATATCCGTCGGTAAATCCACAGCGGTTTCCCAGTGCAAGCACTGCCCGGTAATCTTCTTCCGAAACCTGTGTCTCCTGTCCCGATAAAAAGAGGTCGATATATTTGCGGTAATAAGAAACCACACCGGCAGCATACGGGATCTGTTTCATGCGTCCCTCAATTTTCAAGGAATAGACTCCTGCATCTGCCAGCCCACGCAGATCCTTTATTCCACACATATCCTTGAGGCTTAAGACATAAGCATCTTTTTTGTATTCCCTGTGCTTTTCATCCAGCACCGCGTAAGGAAGCCTGCATGGCTGCGCACATCTGCCGCGGTTTCCGCTTCTTCCTCCAAGCATACTGCTAAACAGACACTGTCCGGAATAACAGTAACACAGCGCCCCGTGTACAAATGCTTCCAGTTCCATACCGGTCTCTTCACGGATCCGTTTCATTTCGTTCAGGGAAAGTTCCCGTGCCATGACCATACGGGTCACTCCGTATCCGGAAAAAAGCCGGGCCGCCTCCACACCGGTGACTGTCATCTGCGTACTTGTATGAATCGCAAGATCCGGAAATCTCTCGTGGATCGCTGTCAGGACCCCAAAATCCTGTACAAGTACCGCATCCAGTCCATGTTCATAAAACGGCTGCAGATACGCACAGACCTGTTCGATCTCACTGTTTTTTAAAAGCGTGTTGACCGTAAGATAAACCCTGCGTCCATACAAATGTGCATAGTCCAGTGCTTCTAGTAATTCTTCATCGGAAAAATTATCTGCATATGCGCGGGCTCCAAATTTGCTTCCCCCCACGTAAACGGCATCTGCACCGGCCGCGACAACCGCCTTAAAAATGGCTAACGATCCAGCCGGTGCAAGCAGTTCAAATGTATTTTGTTGTGTCGTATGATTGTTTTCTTTCATATTCTTTCCTTATGATGAAAAAACACAAAGGAATACCTTCCTTTGTGTTTCGAAACCTCTTATTTTTTCTTTGTGTTCTCTTTTTCAGACTCTTTCGGGCTGTCTTTTCCATCCAGAAGCTTGTCCTCAAGTGCTGCCTCTAACCGCGCCTTGTTCAGGAGAAGTTCTTTATTGTCCCGTTCCAGTTTCTTCAATGATTCTTCTGCCGTCTCCGTCTTTACCTGATTAGAGATCAGATCGTGCTTTAAATCGTAAATTTCTTTTTCTTTATTTTCAAGGTCCCGTTCTAATTTTTCCACCTGATCCTTTGCTTTAAAATAATCATCCGCAATATTCAGCTGGATCAGTGTATTTTTCATATTGAGAGGAATGTGCCGGTATTCTTCAATGGAAGTAAACTCATTGATCTTTCCGTTAATATAAGAAGCTACTTTCTGGAGATATTCCTCTCCTTCATAGCCGCTTAACGTATATACCTTTCCATCAATTACCACTTCCGCACTTGTCTTTGCTGACATAACCTATCCTCCCGTTTTGGACCATCCTCTTTGCTGTCATACTTTTTATTATAATATTCCGCAGTAGGAAAAGCAACCTCTTATTCGGATTTTGGTGTCCTCCCGAAATGTTCATAGGCAAATGCCGTTGCAACGCGCCCCTTCGGTGTCCGGTTGATGAAATCATTTTTGACCAGATACGGTTCATAAACATCTTCGATGGTTCCGGAATCCTCACCAAGCGAAGCTGCCAGCGTATCAAGTCCCACCGGACCGCCGTCAAACTTGTCGATAATTGTCAAGATAATGTTCCTGTCGTTCTGATCCAGTCCCATCTTATCTACCTCAAGCAGATCCAATGCAAACGCCGCCACCTCATAGGTAATCTTCCCGTCATACTTTACCTGGGCAAAATCACGCACCCGCTTGAGCAGACGGTTTGCCAGACGGGGAGTTCCCCTGGAACGGCGGGCAAGCTCGTAAGCGCCTTTTTCATCAATTTCCACATCCAGTACCTGTGCCGACTGCAAAATAATCGTGCGAAGTTCCTCCACCGTATAATATTCCATGTGGCTGACGACACCAAAACGGTCGCGAAGCGGTGCCGAAAGCATTCCGGCCCGTGTCGTAGCCCCGACAAGCGTAAACTTCGGAAGATTCAGCCGGATGGAACGGGCGGATTCTCCTTTTCCGATCATCACGTCAATCACATAATCTTCCATTGCCGGATACAGTACTTCCTCCACCTGACGGTTCAGCCGGTGAATTTCGTCCACAAACAAAATGTCACCTTCTGCAAGGTTATTCAGGATCGCCGCCATCTCTCCCGGTTTTGCAATTGCAGGTCCCGAGGTCACTTTCAGGTGGGTACCCATCTCATTTGCAATGATCCCTGCAAGCGTTGTCTTTCCAAGTCCCGGTGGTCCATAAAACAGTACATGGTCCAAAGACTCCTGCCGGGCTTTTGCCGCCTCAATGTAGACTTTCATATTTGATTTTATTTTTTCCTGTCCAATGTAATCCTCCAGCCTCTGCGGACGAAGGGACGATTCAATCTTATAATCTTCTTCCTGCAGCTGCGTGGAAATCACGCGTTTTTCCATACCAAATCTTCTTTCTCGAAACTACAACAACGACATATGTTTCAGTGCTGCCTTCAGCACTGCTTCCACATCCATTTCTTCTGTGATCTCCACCGCGGATACAGCCTTTAAACTTTCCGCCGAGGAATATCCCAGTGCCGTAAGTGCCATAACCGCATCATTTCTGACCTGACCATTTCCGGAAATCTTTAAAGTCTGTACATGCTCACTCTTCTTTTCAAAAGCATCTTCCAAAGACATCTTATCTTTTAATTCCAAAATCACACGCTGGGCTGTCTTGGCTCCTACTCCCGGAGCTTTCGAGATTGCCTTGGAATCTCCCGACAATACCGCAAACCGCAGATCATCTGCACTGAGCGCAGAAAGAATTGCAAGTCCTCCCTTTGGACCAATTCCGCTGACAGAAATCAGAAGTTTGAAAAGCTCCAGATCGTCTTTGGTCAGAAATCCATAGAGAATCATGGCATCCTCGCGCAGATACAGATACGTATACACTTTAATCTCCTCACCGACTGCCGGAAGATACTCAAACGTCTGTCCGGAAATAAATACCTGATATCCGATTCCCCCGGTCTCTATCACAATATGATCCGGATTGGTTTCTGCAAGCTCACCTTTGATATATGCGTACATAAAACATTCTCCTCATTTTCGTTCGTTCACGGTATTTATCATAACACAGCAGATACAATTATGCAAACAGATGTTCTACTCGTGATATTTTTCTGTCAGAAAACGCAGACGCACGATCAGTTCCTGTGCAAGAAGCCCGATCAGAAATCCCGTAAGAAGTCCGGCAATCAGAAGTACCGGAAAATAATACAACACATAATGGCTGGACACAACAAGCGCCGCTATAAGGATCTGCCCGATGTTATGAGCAATTCCTCCGGCCACACTGACGGAAATACAGCCCAGGTGGTTTCCTTTTTTTAAGAGTGCCATCACAAGAAAACTGAGGATTCCCCCGCCTAAGGAATACAAAATTCCGATCAGATTGCCAAACAAAATTCCGACAAGGAAAATTCTTATGACAGAGACACAAAATGCCTCCTTCGTTCCAATCGAATACAGCATTAAAACAACCACAATATTCGTCAGTCCGAGTTTTACTCCCGGAATTCCAAAATCAAAGGGAATCAGCATCTCTATATAACTGCAGATCATGGCAAGTGCGAGAAACACTCCCATAAACGCCGGTTTTCTCCAAAGCTGTTTACTGTGCAAATCCATCCATCCCTTCTTTTTTCGAATTCGTTACGGTCACTACCACACGATTCGGCAGACAGACAATGCTTTCATTTTCCGCGGAAATCGCTTTCTGATGCACACACAGTTTGTCCGGACAGTCCGCTTCTTTCATATCTGCTTTTCCATCGCGGATCACCAGAACATTCGTGGTTTTTCCTTTGGAATTTTTAATTTTTACAGTCTGCGGCTGTGACAGGGAATAGGTTCCATACACTTCTCCCTCTCTCGTCACCACCACCAAAGCTCCCTGTTTCCCTCCGGCAAAATACCAGACGCCCAGTACAATAAGACAGATACCAAGAAGCGCACCGATAAAAATCACATCTTTTTTGCCAAATTTTCTATGCATTCTCTGCGATCTCTCCCAGATAATAAAAACCTTTACATTCCGTAAGTTTTACCATAAACAGTTTTCCAATCATATCCGGGGTTCCCGGAAAATGCACCACCGAATTGTTTGAAAGCCGTCCGGTAATCAGGGAAGCATCCTGCGTATTCTGTTCCTCTGCCAGCACTTCCATCACTTTTCCTTCCAGTGCCATGGCTTTCTTTGCGCTGATCTGCTGTACTTCCTTTAACAACAGATCAAAATGCCGTTTCACTTCGGCCGGATCGCACTGATCTTCCATGGCTGCGGCCGGTGTGCCGGTCCGCTTGGAATATATAAACGTAAACGCACTGTCATATTCCACCTGTTTTACCACTTCAAGCGTTTCCTGGAAATCTTCTTCTGTCTCTCCAGGGAATCCGACAATAATATCGGTCGTCAGCGCAATATCCGGAATTGCCTCCCGAAGTTTCTTTACAATCGTCAGATACTGTTCTTTATCATAATGCCGGTTCATGATTTTTAAAATCCGTGAGCTTCCGGACTGCAGCGGCAGATGCATATGCTTGCATACCTTATCACATTCCTTCATGGCAAGGATCAGATCATCCGACAGATCCTTCGGATGAGAAGTCATAAACCGGATTCTCTTTAATCCCTCGATCTTGTTTACTTCCCGGAGAAGCTCTGCAAACGTAACTGGCTGCTCTAAATTTTTCCCGTAAGAATTAACATTCTGTCCAAGCAGCATGACTTCACACACACCATCTGCCACCAGTCCTTCAATCTCACGGATGATATCTTTGGGTTCCCGGCTGCGCTCGCGGCCCCTGACATAAGGAACGATACAGTAACTGCAGAAATTATTACATCCGAACATGATATTGACACCGGATTTAAAAGAAAACTTCCGCCGGATTGGAAGATCTTCCACGATTTTATCCGTATCTTTCCATATATCAATGATCATGGAATCCGATTCCATACGATTGCATAAAAGCTCCGCAAATTTATAAATATTATGTGTCCCAAATACCAGATCCACAAAACGGTAGGATTTGCGGATCTTCTCCACTACCGTCGGCTCCTGCATCATACAGCCACAAAGTGCTATCATCATATGCGGATTTTTCTTTTTAAAGTTTGACAGATACCCCAGGCGTCCATACACCTTATTGTTTGCATTTTCACGCACCGTACAGGTATTGTAAATCACAAAGTCCGCGTGCTCATCCTCTGTCTCCACATAACCGATGTCCGTCAGGATTCCTAAAAGTTTCTCCGAGTCCCTCGCATTCATCTGACACCCAAACGTATGGACACAGCAGGTCAGTTTGCGCCCCGCTTCTTTTTCCTTTTGTGCCACATACTGTCTGGCTTTTTCTATGTATTCGTACTGCCGTCTGGTTTCTTCTTCCCCGGTTAATCCATTTATTTCTAAATCTCTCATAAAATCCTCTTATTTTCCTGCTCTTCTTTTATGGACGAACCTGACCGTTTCCATAAATAATATATTTATAACTGGTAAGTGCCTCAAGCCCCATCGGACCTCTGGCATGTAATTTCTGTGTGCTGATTCCGATCTCTGCGCCAAGACCAAATTCATTTCCATCGGAAAAACGGGTGGATGCATTCACATAGACACAGGCGGAATCAATTTCATTTAAAAATCTCTGTGCCACATCATAATTTTTGGTTATAATCGCCTCGGAATGGGAGGTATTGTACTTATTGATATGTGCAATTGCCTCGTCCAGGCTGTCTACAATCTTTACCGACATAATATAATCCAGATACTCCGTTCCCCAGTCTTCTTCTGTCGCATCTTTTACCAGTGGCTGATCCGGTCCCAGACATTCGACGGCATAGGAATCACCGCGCATCTCCACATCATACTCTTTTAATGCTGCATACAGCTTTGGAAGAAACTCTTTTGCAATTGCCCGGTGCACCACAATGGATTCGCAGGCATTGCATACACCGATCCGCTGTGTCTTTGCATTTTTAATGATATTGACCGCCATCTCCTGATCCGCAAACTGATCCACATAAACATGACAGTTTCCGGTTCCGGTTTCAATAACCGGAATCGTCGCATTATTTACCACACTCTGGATCAGTCCCCTGCCGCCTCTTGGAATCAGCAGATCCACATAATCCTTCATTTTCATAAACGCATTGGTGGTTTCCCGATCTGTGCTCTCGATCAGACTGAGTGCCCCTTTTGGAATATTCATCCTGCGAAGTGCCTCCTGCATGGCAGAAACAATCGCAATGTTCGAATGGATGGCATCACTTCCACCCTTTAAAATTGCACAGTTTCCGGACTTAAAACACAGACCGAACGCATCAGAAGTAACATTCGGGCGGGCCTCAAAGATAATGCCAACGACACCGATGGCTACACGCACTTTTCCAATGATCAGTCCGTTCGGTCGTTTTCGCATGGACATCACTTCACCGATGGGATCTTCCAGTTTCGCCACCTGCCGGAGTCCGTCTGCCATTCCAAGAAGACGGTCATGATCCAGCTTCAGGCGGTCTAAAAGTCCCTGTGGCATATTGCGCTCACGTCCCCGCTCCATATCTATTGCATTGGCCTCTAAAATTTCCTGCTCATGTGCCATAAGCGCGTCCGCAGCCAGTTCGAGTGTTCTGTTTTTTGTATCGGTATCCAGCATTCCAACCCTGATCCGGTCTTCATGTGCCTGCCGGCACAGTTCCTGCAGTTTTGCATCCATTGTCATTCTCCTCCTGTTGTCCGTTTCGGACGATACCATTGTTGTTCTGTGATCACATCATCCATAGGATGATCATGTATTTCCGTTGGAATTCTTTTGACGATCTGTTCTCCAAACGCAATTCCTGTCCTGTGCAGATTTTCTTTCTGCTTCAGGTAACGATCGTAAAATCCTCCTCCGTATCCGAGCCGCATCCCCTTTTCGTCGAATGCAACACCGGGGACAAGAATCCATGCCTCCCCATTCTCTGCAAAAGAAGAAAGCGGATATTGTTTGACATCCGGTTCCGGGACAGAAAACATTCCCTTTTTTAACTGTCCGGAATCCTCAATCCGGTAAAACTCCATTTCCTTCCCACACACCTTCGGGAAAAAAATCTGTTTTCTGTCCCGAAGTGCCTGATCGCAGAAAAGCTGCAATTCGACTTCGCTTCTAATCGCGGCATAAACCAGAATTTTCTGAAATCTGGCATACTCCGGTGCCGACAGCAGCCGCTCACAGATTTTTGCGCTCTTCTGCCGCCTCTCCTGCGGAGAAATCCGGTCTCTCTTTTCCTTCATCCGTTTACGAAGTTCTTGTTTTTGATCCATATTTTTCTCCAAGATTTTCCACAGATCCATCTGCATTCATCATGTCAATATTGTTAAGCTGATTGCGCAGATTTGCCTTTACCGAAGCGACATATTCCTGACGCAGCAGTGCCTGTTCCTTCTTTTCTTCTTCGCTCAATCCTTCTGCTTTGGATTTTTTGTATAATTCATTGATGCGTGCAATTTTTTCGTTTGTCATCAGCCTATCGTCTCCATAATATAATTTGCAAGGTTAAAGTTTGCATTTTCATTAGCCGTAAATAACGTTCCCACATAATCATTTTCGAAAATATCCTGCAGGATGCGGACATCCCCGCCATTTGCAATGATCATATCCGTTCCGGATAATGTTGCAATCTTTGCTGCGGCAAGTTTTGTCGCCATCCCGCCGGTTCCGACATTGCTGCCGGTAGATTCTTTAGCCATTCCATAAATGTTTTCATCAATAGCATCTACGACTTTAAGCAGCCTTGCCTCCGGGTTTTTGTGCGGATCATCCGTATAAAGTCCGTCAATATCGGAAAGCAGGATCAAAAGATCTGCCCCCACCATGGAAGCGACCAGTGCCGACAGCGTATCATTGTCACCAAACTGCATCTCATAGGTACTGACCGTATCGTTCTCATTCACGACCGGAACCACCCCGAGATGGAACAGTTCGTCAAATGTATTCTTTGCATTCGCACGGGATACCGGATTTACCATTGTATTTTTTGTCAGCAGAATCTGCCCTGCGGTCTGTGAATATTCCGCAAACAGTTTCTGGTAAACCATCATCAGTTTTGCCTGTCCCACAGCCGCACATGCCTGCTTTACCGATGTCTCGGACGGACGTTCCTTCACGCCCATGGCAGCCCTTCCCACGGCAATCGCACCGGAACTTACCAGACAGACATCCATTCCCTGATTGTGCAGATCACTCAGCTGCCTGACCAGGTGTTCCATTTTGGCAAGATTTAAACGGCCGGTCTCTGCGTGCGTCAGAGAGGAAGAACCGATTTTGATCACGATACGTTTATAATTCAGTTTACTGTCCATTGTACTTTATTCCTCGATTTTCTTTACTTATGCATACCTTTAAATACTTTACCATATCTTCCGAAAAAAAACAACAAAGCTTGCCGCCTGCCATAAAATGGAGTATATTAATCTGTATAAAATTTTACGGAGAGGATTTTTATGAAACAACAAAAATACATCAAATACATTCTGTTGCCCACAACGCTTCTTTGCCTTATTGCATCACTTTTTTGTGGCTGCTCTGCCAATTCCGGGAAAATATCCAAAACGGGATTTTATTTTGATACGATGATCACGGTTACCCTCTATGGAACCCGTGATGAAAAGATATTGGATGATTGCTTTTCCCTGGCAGGAAACTACGAAAAGAAACTTTCAAACACCATCACAGACAGTGAAGTTTCAAAGATTAACGAGGCAAACGGCCAGTTTGTGACAGTCAGCAGCGATACCCTCTCCCTGATCAAAGATGGTATCCGGTATGGAAAAATCAGTGCTGGATCATTTGATATTACCATCGGTACCCTCTCGGATCTGTGGAATTTTTCAGAGATTGCAGAAACCGCAAAATCCGATGAGAACGAAGTCGATGCATCGGTTGTCCCTTCCCCGGAACAAATTGAAGCGGCACTGGCACATGTCAACTATAAAAATATTGAGATCAAAGGAAATCAGGTGCGGTTGAAAGATCCGCAGGCCAAAATTGACCTTGGCGGAATTGCGAAAGGTTTCATTGCGGATGAAATGCGAAGTTTCCTGAACAAAAAAGGAATCACCTCCGGCGTGATCAGCCTTGGGGGAAATGTCCTGACTCTTGGGAAAAAGGCAGATCACTCTTCCTATACCATTGGTATCCAGAAACCATTTTCCGAAACCGGTACGTCACTTGGCACCTTAAACGTATCCGATGCTTCGGTTGTTTCTTCCGGTATTTATGAGCGCTATTACCGGGTCAACGGCAAACTGTATCACCATATTTTAGACACCTCGACCGGATATCCGGTCGAGAACCATCTCTATCAGGTAACCATCATCAGTGACATCTCCATGGACGGGGATGCACTCAGCACAACCTGTTTTTCCCTCGGATTAAAAAAGGGAATGCAGCTGGTGGAACAGACCGATGGCGTGGAAGCCATCTTTGTCTCCGATGACGGAACAATTACATGCAGTTCCGGAATCAACCGGGATGATTCCATACAGTTTCATGCCTCCTGATTTTCGTGTTCTGAAAAACTCTGCATAAAAATACCCCATGCAGGCTGACCCTGCATGGGGTTATTTCTTGTTATAAAATAATCTTTTTCGGACACTTTTCTGCACAGATTCCGCAGCCTGTACATTTTTCCTGATCGATGTATGCAATGTTGTCTACCACATGAATCGCATCGGACGGACAGTTCTTCTCACAGAGATGACAGCCGATACATCCAACGGAACATGCACTCATGACATCCTTGCCCTTGTCTTTGGAACTGCACTGTACGAGGTGCATTGCCTCATATGGTACAAGTTCAATCAGATGCTTCGGACATGCAGCCACACATTTTCCGCAGGCCTTGCAGACCTTCGGATCGACTTTTGCAATACCATCTACGACATGGATCGCATCAAACGGACATGCTTTCACACAATTTCCAAATCCCAGACATCCATAATTGCAGGACTTTGGTCCGCCATTTGGAACAAATGCCATTGCCGCACAATCTTCCACTCCGGTATACTCGTAATCCTGTTTTGCTTTCTCACAGGTTCCGGCACACTTGACAAAAGCGACTTTTTTTACCGAAGCCCCGGCAGAAACACCCATGATCTCGCCAACCTTTGCGGCAACCGGCTCTCCACCGACCGGACACTGATTGACCGGTGCCTCTCCCTTTGCGATTGCCGCAGCAAGTCCGGAACATCCGGCATATCCACAGCCACCACAGTTATTTCCCGGGAGAACTTCTAAGATCGCATCCTCTCTCGGATCAGTCTCTACCTTGAACTTTTCTCCGGCGATTCCGAGGAAAAATCCAAGAATAATTCCTACGCAGCCGACAACAACAGCTGCGACAATAATTCCAGTTATCATACGTCTTTTCCCTCCTAAATCATTCCTGAGAATCCCATAAAGGCAATGGACATCAGGCAGGCAGTGATCAGAACAATCGCTGTACCCCTAAATGTCTTCGGGATATCATTGTACTCAATTTTTTCACGGATTCCCGCCATCAATACGATTGCGATAAAGAAACCAAATGCTGTGGAAAATCCGTAAACAACACCCTCTAAGAGATTGTAATCATAAGTAACACAGTTTAAGGCTACACCAAGTACCGCACAGTTTGTGGTAATCAGCGGCAGGTAAACACCCAGTGACTGATACAGTGATGGCATGCTCTTCTTTAAAAACATTTCTACAAACTGTACCAGTGCTGCAATAACCAGAATAAATACAATGGTCTTTAAATAGGTCAGATCAATTCCCTTTTTCACGAGAAACGGATTGGCCAGAATAAATTTATAGATCAGTCCGGTAATGAAAGAAGATATCGTAATAACGAAAATTACGGCGCCTCCCATACCAGCAGCTGTCTCTGTTTTCTTGGATACACCAAGGAACGGACAGATACCAAGGAACTGACTCAATACTACGTTGTTTACGATCGCAGAACCTACCGCGATCAAAACCAGTTCAGCTAATGTACTCATCGTCTCTCTCCCTCCTTATGCCTGTTCCTGATCAGAAGCTCCTGCACTCTTTCCTGTACAAAGTGCGGACTGACCACAGTGTGCACAGTCTCCGGATAAACATCCTGCCGGCTCTGCAAGCGGTTTGCCCTTTGCTTCCATCTTTTTACGGATAATATTCATTCCGGCTACAAGGAATGCCAATACAAGGAATGCTCCCGGTGCCATGATGAAAATCGTGATCGGAGTAAATCCTTTGATTGCGGAAAGGAACGGAAGTCCGAAAAAGGTTCCGGCACCAAGGATCTCACGGATCAGTCCGATGATGGTCAGACCCATGGTAAATCCAAGTCCCATACCAATTCCATCAAAAATAGATTCGATTGGTCCATTCTTGGATGCATAGCTTTCTGCACGGCCAAGAATGATACAGTTTACAACGATCAGCGGAATATACACACCAAGTGCCTTAGAAAGGCTTGGAAGATATGCCTGCATCAGAAACTGTACGACCGTAACAAGTGATGCAACAATCACGATATAGGCCGGCATACGCACGCCGTTTGGAATCACCTTACGGAACAGTGAAATCAAAAGGTTGGAAAATACCAGTACCACAAGGGTAGAAAGTCCCATACCAAGTCCGTTGATCGCTGAAGATGTAACCGCAAGTGTCGGACACATACCAAGCATCAGGACAAAGGTAGGATTCTCTTTGATCACACCATTGTACAAACGTTCTACATACTTGTTCATTACTGAGCACCTCCTAACGCATTCTGGAAGTAATAGATGGCTGCATTACAGCCATTTGCCATTGCCTTTGAAGTAATGGTAGATCCGGTAATTGCCTCAATCTGATCATCCGATGCCGGTTTTTGTTTTACAACCGTAAACTTGTCTACCGTTTTGTTTTCAAACTGGCTGTAGAAATCTTCCTCTTCTGCTTTCATACCAAGTCCCGGTGTCTCGGAAATATCGGTAATCGAATATCCGTTGACGGTTCCATCATTTTTGATACCAACGGAAAATGTAATACTTCCCTGGCTTCCGTCTTTTGCGGTAACGGTAATGACATATCCCAGTGCATTGCCATCTTTATCTACGGCCTGCTCGACATCGTCAATCGTATCGTCATATCCTGCATCTGCAACCATTTTGTCTGCGGCATCCGCATCATACTCCTGCTGGTTGAACCCAGAGGCATCCGCAAACACTGCCTGATACGCTTCTTTTTTGGTCTGCTCGTTGGCTTTGTCAATCGGAGCCTTTGTAATTCCATATACCGCCCCTAAAATCACGCCGATCACAAGGGTAAAGGCTGTCAAAACCAAAGCGTCATGTATAATCTGTTTATTCATTCTTCTTTGCCTCCTTTGCCAGTCCAAAAGCTCTCGGAATTGTAAACTTCTCAATAATCGGTACTAAAATATTGCTCAGGATGATTGCAAAAGAAACACCCTCTGCATTTGCTCCGAAACAGCGGAAAATACCGGTTAACAGACCACAGCAGATACCGTAAATAATCTGACCGGCCGGTGTAATCGGTGAAGTCACATAATCGGTTGCCATAAAGAATGCACCAAGCATCAGACCACCACCGCACAGTTCTGCAACCAGATAATTGGCATTCATCGGTTCCTTGCCAAAGATCAGCATAAATACCGCAAATGTAATCAGGTAAGCAGCCGGAATCCGTAATGTGATAACGCCCAGAAGAATCAGGATAATCGCACCAATCAGGATTGCGATCACGGATGTCTCACCGATGGTTCCCGGAATCTTTCCTGTCAGCATATCCATGACATTGACGGAAGAAAGTCCTTCATTTCTGATCATGGCAAGCGGTGTTGCCCCGGAATATGCCTCAAACTTAGAACTCTTGAAATTTGTCATGTCTGCGGCAAAAGCAATCAGCAGAAAACATCTTCCACCCAGTGCCGGGTTCATGAAATTTTGTCCCAGTCCGCCAAACATCATCTTTACAATGACAATGGCAAATACACTGCCAATCACAGCCTCCCACCATGGAAGTCCTGCCGGCAGGTTCAGTGCCAGAAGAAGTCCGGTGACAACCGCACTCAGATCCGGCAGGCTGTTTTTTTTATGTACGATCTTATCAAAAATCCATTCGGAAGCCAGACAGCTTGCGATGGTAACTAAAATCAAAAGTAATGCATGCATTCCAAAATTCCAGATACCAAACAGGGTTGCCGGCAGCAACGCGATGATCACATACAGCATAACTCTGCTTGTGGAGTCCTTGGCACGCACATGTGGTGAAGACGAAACCTGATATTTCTCACTCACAACAATCCACCTCTTTCTCTTATTTTTTCTTTCTCTTATCTGCTAATACGAGTTTCTTCATTGTCTTGACGGACTGTGCCACCTGTCTGCGGGAAGGACATACATAACTGCAGCTTCCGCACTCGATGCACTCTAATCCATGCCAGCGTTCAAACTCATCCTTTTGTCCGTGCTCACTGAACTTTGCAAGCCTGCTTGGAATCAGTTTTTCCGGACACGCTTCCACACACCGGCCACAGCTGATGCATGCGAGCGGTTCAAACTCTGCCACCTCATCTTTTCCTAGACATAACAGAGAAGAAGTCGTCTTTGTGGTAGGAACATCCAGTCCAAAAATGGCAAATCCCATCATAGGACCGCCGGATACCAGTTTCTGTGGCTGTACTTTAAATCCTCCGGCAGCTTCCACCAGCTGCTCGTATGGTGTACCCATACTGTACAAAAAGTTTGACGGGGTGGTAATTGCATCTCCGGTGATTGTAGCAATTCGCTTCATCACAGGAACTCCATCTTTTACTGCATGCTTGATTGCAATCATGGTTTCTACGTTGTCCACGATACAGCCTGCATCTGCAGGAAGCATTTTGGAATTGATTTCGCGTCCGGTCACTGCGTAGATCAGCTGACGCTCTCCTCCCTGCGGATACTTTGTCAGCAATTCACAGACCTCCATCCGGGGCTCATCCTTAATCAGTTCCTTCAGTTTTGCAATTGCATCCGGTTTGTTATTTTCGACGCCAAACACACCTTTTGCATGGTCAAACAGCTGCAGTATGATCTTCATACCTGCAACCAGATCTTCCGGATTTTCGATCATTCTGCGGTAATCTGCAGTCAGATATGGCTCGCATTCTGCGCAGTTTGCAATAATATACTCGATTTTTTCCGGCTCTTTCGGAGACAGTTTTACATGTGTCGGGAAACCTGCGCCTCCCATACCAACCACACCGGCCTCCTTAATTCGATCAATGATTTTCTCCCTGGATAAGGATGTCACATCATCCACCGGTGAATACTCACACTCCGTAAACTGATCGTCACTCTCGATTACAATGGAATTCACCATATCACCGACTGCCACACGCCGTGGTTCAATTTTCTTCACTGTACCGGATACCGAAGAATAAATCGGAGAAGATACAAAGCCGCCGGCTTCTGCAATCTTCTGCCCTTTCTTTACGCTATCCCCTACAGCGACAATTGGAGTGGCTGGTGCACCAATATGCTGTGACAATGGAAAAACCAGTTCTCCTTTGGGTAGAACTTCTTTGATTGGCGCATCCTTGGCAAGTTCTTTGCCTTCATAGGGATGTACGCCGCCTATAAATGTTTTCAAACCCATCCTTGTGCCCTCTTTCCTTATTTTTTTGTCTAAACCATATAGTTTATAACATAATTCACATTAAATTATAGCACTTTTTAACCATGTATGTAGTAAAATTTTTAATTTTTTCTGAATATTTTGTATTCTTTTTAATACAAAGAAACATGACGAAAAATGAGATTTATGGTATAATCCAGACACACAGACAAAATCCAAACGTTATATAAAGGAGAATTTATGAAAACGTTTCATGAAGAAATCCCCGATCTCTGTCAGGACGCTCTCACCGACCAGCTTTTTGATGAACACTCTATATTTTTTGACATAGAAACTACCGGGTTTTCACCTGCAAATTCCACACTCTATATGATTGGATGTGCCAGACGCAAAAGCAACCGGATCTGTATTGAACAGTTTTTTGCTGAAAAACCGGAAGAAGAAGCTGAAATCCTCGCCACATTTTTTCAGATGCTGTCACCATATACCACCATCATTACGTTTAACGGTGTGGGATTCGACATTCCTTACCTGAAGGCAAAAGCAGACCATTATAAGATTCCGGAACATTTTCGGGATTTTGAATACCTGGATATATTTAAATCGGTTTCTTCGATCAAATTTTTGTTGAAACTGGAAAACTATAAGCAAAAAACCATAGAATCCTTTCTGGGTCTTAAAAGAGAAGACGAAAAGACGGGAGGGGATCTGATCCATGTATATTTCACGCATGTGAAACATCCGACAGAAGAAACGATGCATCTTCTTCGTATTCATAATTACGAAGATGTTCTGCACATGATTGATCTGCTCTCTGTTTTATCTTATCTGGAAGTATTAAACGGTCAGTACACCATCCTCTCCCACCGGATCGACCATTACCACGCATATGACGGAACCGAAGGGGAGGAATGGATCATCACCATGCAAAACAACTATCCCGTTCCGCGCCAGCTTTCCTGTAAACAGGATTGTTTTTATCTGATGATCGGAAAAAACCGCACTTCTCTTCGTATTCCGGTCTACGAAGGTGAACTGCATTATTTTTATTCCAATTACAGGGATTACTATTATCTGAAAAAAGAAGATATGGCAATACACAAAAGTGTTGCCTCATTTGTAGACAAAGAATACCGGGAAAATGCCAAAGCAAGTAACTGTTATACGCGCAAATCCGGCAAATTTCTTCCGCAATACAACAATGTTATGCAACCGGAGTTCCGTAAAGAGTATAAGGATAAAATCAGTTATTTTGAGATGACGGATGATTTTTGTACCTCTGATATCATGTTGCGCCGCTATATTGATCACATCTTAAAAAATATGATGGGAAAAAAATAATAATTTAAGACTGCAAAAATGCATGTTCTTATGTTTTAGGCATAAAAACATGCATTTTTATTGGTTTAAACATTCTTTTCAAAATAAAAACTGCTGAGTCTGTCAAATCCAAGTTCTTTATAATTGGTAATCTGTTCTGTACTTCCGATAAACAAAACACCATGACTCTTCAGCGACTGATGGAAGTTCTTATAAATCATGTCTTTTGCATCATCTGTAAAATAGATAACCACATTTCTGCAGAGAATCATATCAAAATCCCTTGGATACGGATCTTTTAACAGATTGTGTTCTTTAAACGTCACGCAGCGCTTGATTTCATCCGAAATCTGAAATGATTTTCCGATCTGTTTAAAATACTTGCGTTTAAATTCCGGCGGCACATTTGCAATGCTCTTTTCATTGTACAGACCAACCTGCGCTTTCTGAAGAACCTGCTTGTCCAGATCGGTTGCCGTAATATGAATGTTGGAAAGCGGAATATGTTTGGATAATGCCATGACAAGAGAATACGGTTCATCTCCTGTCGAACAGGCTGCACTCCACACATGCAGATTTTTTCCATGCTGTTTGATAAGTTTCGGAATAACATTCTCATCCATCAGCTTCCACTGATCCGGATTACGGTAAAACTCAGAGACATTGATTGTAAGAAAATTGACAAATGCCTCAAATTTGTCCTTGTCTGTCTTCAGCACACGGATATACTCATCATAATTGCTGCAGCCATGCTTTGTCGCAATCGTATCAATTCGTCTGCGCATCTGTTTTTCTTTGTAATAATTCAGATCAATTTTTGTCAGAGCATAGACGTCTTTTTTGAATTTTTCATAATTGTCAAACATAGACTTTTACCCCCTATAAACAATAAGAAGCTGCCCGAAGGCAACTTCTTACCTATGAAAATTTACAGTGAATTATTCCTCTGTCTCAGCATCTTCAGCCGGAGCTGCAAGAGCCTTAATGCTTAAGCTGATCTTCTTTTCTTCTTCGTTGAAGTCTACGATCTTTGCTTCAACTTCCTGACCAATCTTTAATACATCAGAAGGCTTCTCTACGTGTTCCTGGGAGATCTGTGATACGTGAAGTAATGCATCAACACCAGGAGCAAGCTCTACGAATGCACCGAAATCTGTCATACGTGCAACTTTTCCTTTTACCACGTTGCCAACGGCATACTTCTCTGCAGCACCATTCCAAGGATTCTCATCCTCAAATTTCATGCTGAGTGCAATCTTGGTATCTGTAATATTCTTGATAAATACACGAACTTTCTGTCCAACAGTAAATACTTTCTTAGGATTCTCAACTCTGCCCCATGACATCTCTGAGATATGAAGTAATCCGTCTACTCCGCCCAGGTCGATGAATGCACCGAAATCTGTAACATTCTTTACAGTTCCTTCGATTACATCGCCGACTTTGATCTTTGCAAACAGTTCTTTCTGAAGCTCTGCCTTCTTTGCAAGTAATAAGGTCTTGCGGTTACCAATGATTCTTCTCTTTCTAGGATCAAACTCTGTGATAACAAACTCGATTTCCTGATCCTTGAACTTGCTTAAGTCTTTCTCATATGTGTCAGATACAAGGCTTGCCGGGATAAATACTCTTGTCTCATCTACATTGACACATACACCACCGGTAAGTACCTGGCTGACTTTTGCCTTTAAAATTTCCTGATTTTCGAATGCTTCCTCTAATCTCTTGTTTCCCTTCTCTGCTGCGAGACGCTTGTAAGAAAGGAGAACCTGTCCCTCACCATCGTTTACTTTTACAACTTTGGCTTCTAAGGTATCGCCGGCTTTTACGACTGTAGTAAGGTCTACATTTGGCTCGTTTGTATATTCATTACGTGTAATGATTCCATCTGATTTGTAGCCGATATTCAGGATGATTTCATCTGGCTTAACATCAATAACGGTACCCTCTACCACTTCTCCATTTCTTATTGTTTTTAAAGATTCTTCCAACATTTGTTCAAAGCTCATTTCTGACATTCTTTGAAACCTCCTCGATGATATTGTTTGGGGTTGAAGCCCCTGCGGTAATACCTACGTTATTGATGGATTGTATCTGATGATAATCCATATCTTTACTCGTTTGTATATAGTAAGTATTTGCACATTCCTTTTTAGATATTTCATACAATTTTTGCGTATTGGAGCTATGCTTGTCACCAATGACAATCATGAGATCCGACTCCGCAGCAATTTTGCGCGCTTCCGTCTGTCTTTCCTCCGTTGCATTGCAGATTGTATCTAAAACACTTATATCATAACCTTTTTTCTTTATAATTTCAACTAATTCTTGAAATTTATTGTAGTTAAATGTCGTCTGTGCCACCAGACAGACTTTTTCTCCCTCTTTTAACGGTAATTTTTCAATATCTTCCTGACTTGTGACCGTATAGGCAGGCTGTCCTTCCACCCATCCGAGAATTCCTTCCACTTCCGGGTGATGTTCGTTTCCGGCAATCACAATCCGATACCCTTCTTTGCTGTACTTCTCCACAAGCCGGTGAATTTTCAGGACAAACGGACAGGTTGCATCCAGCACTTCAAATCCGCATACCTTCATTGCTTCATGTTCTCTGCGGCTGATACCGTGTGAACGGATGATAATCTTTCCTTTTGGAAGATTCTCAAGTTCTTTGAGCTCCCTGACCACATGAACTCCACGCTGTTTAAGATCCCTGACTACTTCTTCATTGTGAATGATCGGCCCATACGTATATACCGGAACTTTTGCCTCTTCTGCTTCCTGATATACCATATTTACTGCCCGTTTCACGCCGAAGCAATACCCGGCACTTTTTGCAATCGTCAGCTTCATTTTTGTCTATTCCGCCTTCTTGATTATTTTTTTCATTTCTTCAACAACGCCGTCAATATCCAGATCCGATGAATCTAAAAGGACAGCATCATCCGCCTGTTTTAACGGGGAAGTTTCCCGGTGCATATCCCGGTAATCGCGCTCAATAATATCTTTTTCTATCGCATCCATATCACAGGATACACCTTTTGCTGTCAGCTCATCAAAGCGGCGCTTTGCCCGCACTTTCGAGCTTGCAGTGAGATAAATTTTCACATTGGCATCCGGAAGGACAACCGTACCGATATCTCTTCCATCCATAATCACATTTTCCTTTGCGGCAAGCTGTCTCTGCAATTCTACCAGTTTTGTACGAACCACTGGATAAACACTGGTCGCGCTGGCCATGTTGCCGACTTCCTCTTTCCGGATAACGCCGTTTACGTTCTCTCCATTTAAGATCACCTGCTGTTCTCCGCCCGTATACTGAATGGTCACGTCTACCTTCGGACAGGCAGCCGCAATCGCCTGCTCATCGGAAGCATCGATATGATTCTGTAAAAAATAATATGCCATCGCGCGGTACATTGCACCGGTATCCACATACACATACCCCAGATCCGCCGCAAGTTTTTTGGCGATTGTACTTTTTCCGGCTCCTGCCGGTCCATCAATTGCAATATTAAATGCCATTTTCTATTCTCCTTTGAAATAAATTATTTATCTTTGAAATTACAAAACGGATATTCCCGCCAGGTGTCCGGTGGACCAGGCAATCTGAAGATTATAGCCACCGGTAAGTGCATCCAGATCCAGCACCTCGCCGCAGAAATACAGCCCCTGCACAAGTTTTGACTCCATCGTGGAAGGATTGATATCTTTCACGGAAACACCGCCCTTTGTTATAATTGCCTCTTTAAAATCGCGAAGCCCTGTAATTGTAAGCGGCATATTTTTAAACAGATGTAACAGATTCTGTCTCTGTTCCCTGGATATTTCATTCACCTTTGTATCTGGATCAATGCCTGATAACGCAATCATAACAGGTATCATTTTTGCCGGGAGCAAATGCCCCAGAGAATTTTTAAACTGCTTATTTTTCATTTCATCAAATTCCCTTAAGATCCGGTGATCAAGCTGTTCCACATCCAGTGCCGGTTTCAGATCAATCGTCATGGAAAGCTCCTGGTCAAATGCTTTTGCCGGGATACATCCGCTTGCCGACAAAACCAGCGGACCGCTGACGCCGAAATGCGTAAAAAGCATCTCTCCAAAATCCTCATACAGTTTTTTCTTTCCCCGGGTAACCGACATACGGACATTGCGCAGCGAAAGACCCTGCAGATCCCTGACCCACGGTTCTTTCAATTCCATCGGAACCAGTGCCGGAGTCGGCGATACCATCTTATGTCCGCTCTCTTCTGCCATTCGGTAACCGTCCCCCGTTGCACCTGTTGAAGGATAGGAAATTCCTCCGGTTGCAACAATCACTGCGTCCGCATGCATTTTTGTATGATCAGCCAGCTCAACACCGGTAACACGCTTTTCTTCATCCCTCTTTTCAAGCAGCAGACGCTTTACTTTTGTATGCAGTAAAACTTCCACATGCTGCCCCCGCAATGCGGTGGATAACGCCGCAATCACATCAGAGGAATGATCCGACATGGGAAATACCCGGTTCCCACGCTCTGTTTTTGTAGGCATTCCATGACTCTCAAAAAAAGAAATCACCTGCTCATTGTCATAGGAGTAAAAAGCACTGTATAAAAATTTACGGTTGCTGACTACATTGGCAAACAGCTGTTCCATATCACTGGCATTCGTCAGATTGCAGCGCCCTTTTCCCGTAATAAACAGCTTTTTTCCGAGTTTTTCATTCTGTTCTAAAAGCGTCACTGCATGTCCGCTCTCCGCTGCCGCATACGCAGCCATCATTCCCGCCGGTCCTCCACCGATCACGATTACTTTACTCATTATCGATATCCCCTAATTTTGCATAATGTACCTTAATCGAATCATCAATATAATTGATCTCATCGTTTTCATATACCTGATACTCATCCCAGATGTCTTCTAACATCGTCAGTGTTCCCGCCACTTCTTTCTGTTTCTTCATGCACAGAGCCACTACCAGCGCATTGATAACGGAAAGCGGTGCGACAAGGGAATCCACAATGGATGCCATATCACTGTCCGCAATGAGATTGCAGGAAGAATACAGATTCATGGGTGAATGTATGCTGTCAGTAATTGTAATTACTTTTGCACTCCGGTTATTTGCAAATTCCAATGCCTTTAATGTCCGCATGGAATATCGTGGGAAACTGATTCCGATAATAACGTCATTTTCCCCGATTCTTACCATCTGTTCAAACAGTTCACTCGAACTGTTTGTCGTAAGCAGACGCACATTATCAAACATCAGATTCAGATAAAATCCGAGAAAACTTGCAAGCGGCGCACAGCTTCTGATCCCGACAATATAAATATTTTTTGCCTCAAGGATTGTCGAGACGGCCACCTCAAACGCACTGTGATCAATTTTTTCCAGTGTCGTTTTGATCTTGTCCGCGTCTGCCGATAAAACTGTCTCTAAAATCTTCGACTGGCTGATTCTTCCGTAGGTTACCTCCATGCGCTGTACGGAGTTTAATTTATTGCGCACCAGTTCTTCTAAGGCACGCTGAAATTCCGGATATCCTTTATATCCAAGATATGTTGCGAAACGTACAACGGTCGACTCACTGACACCGACCGTCTCCCCCATCTTTGCGGCTGTTAAAAATACCGCTTTATCATAATTATCTGTAATGTAAGTTGCAAGCAGTTTCTGTCCCTTGCTCATCGAACTGTAACAATTATTAATCCGGTTTAACAGATCATTGGTATTTGACATCATATTCTCCTCTTTATCCCATAAAAGCTGTGCCACAAACAGCACTTTTGATTGTATCACTTTAACCGGAAAATGCAAGATTTCATGCAAAAAGAATTTTTCCCATCAAAAAAAGACGCACCAGATCTGATGCGTCTTTTTCGTAGAAACCGGATATGACTATACCGGATATGCTCCGTTCTTTGTATCAGCAGTCTTTGCGTCTACGCCAGTCTGCTGTGCCTCACGGTATTTGAAGAAATCAGTAGCAACCTGTGGGAATAATGCATAGGATAATACATCCTCATCCTGCTGCTTGTACTGTTTCATCTCAGCTTCAATCTTATCAAGCTCCGGCTCAAGAAGATCTGCCGGACGACAGGTGATTGCATTCTTTTTATCCTCTCCGAGAACCTTGTCAACAACTTCCGGATTGAATGGTTTAACGGTCTGGCCGTACTTACCAAGAAGAATATCCTTTGTCTCCTTTGTTGCGACTTTATAACGCTCTCCCATCAATACGTTAAATACAGCCTGTGTACCAACGATCTGGGAAGACGGAGTAACAAGCGGTGGCTCACCAAGGTCTTTACGTACACGCGGAACCTCTGCAAGCACTTCCTCGTACTTGTCCTCTTTTCCCTGCTCCTTGAGCTGGGAAATCAGGTTGGAAAGCATACCACCCGGTACCTGATAACGAAGAGTGTTGATGTTTACACCAAGTACCTTCGGGTTCATCAGACCGCTTGCAAGTGCCTCTTCACGTAACGGACGGAAGTAATCTGCGATCTCACTTAACAGATTCAGATCAAGACCGGTATCGTATGGTGTGTTCTTGAAAGCCTCTACCATAACCTCTGTTGCAGGCTGGCTGGTTCCAAGAGCAAATGGAGACATTGCAGTATCAATGATATCTACACCGGCCTCGACTGCCTTCATATATGTCATGGAAGCTACACCGGAAGTATAATGTGTATGAAGTTCTACCGGAAGAGAGGTAGAATCCTTCAGTGCCTGTACAAGTTCTGTAGCCTTAGCAGGAACTAAAAGACCTGCCATATCCTTGATACAGAGAGAATCAGCTCCCATATCCTCTACACGCTTTGCCATCTCCATCCAGTAATCCAGAGTATAAGCATCTCCAAGGGTGTAGGAAAGAGCTACCTGTGCATGACCTTTTTCCTTGTTACATGCAGTAACTGCTGTCTGCAGGTTACGGATATCATTTAAGCAGTCAAAAATACGGATGATGTCAATTCCGTTTGCAATTGACTTCTGTACAAAATACTCTACCACATCATCTGCATACGGACGATATCCTAAGATATTCTGTCCACGGAACAGCATCTGCAGTTTTGTATTTTTAAATCCGTCTCTTAATTTACGAAGACGATCCCATGGGTCCTCTTTTAAGAATCTCAGGCAGGCATCGAATGTCGCACCACCCCAGCACTCTACAGCATTGAATCCAACCTTATCCATCTTTGGGATAATCGGAAGCATCTGCTCTGTTGTCATACGTGTAGCGATCAGTGACTGATGGGCATCACGCAAAACAGTTTCTGTTATTTTTAATGGTTTTTTTACCACTTCTGACATGACTTTTCCTCCTTATTAAATTCCAAATATAGCCATGAAACATCCCGCAGCTACCGCAGTACCGATAACGCCGGCAACGTTTGGTCCCATTGCATGCATGAGCAGGAAGTTTGTAGGATCCTCCTCTGCACCAACCTTCTGGGATACACGGGCTGCCATAGGCACGGCAGATACACCGGCAGAACCAATCAGAGGGTTAATCTTGCCCTTGGTAATCCAGCATAATAACTTACCAAATAAAACTCCGGCAGCAGTACCAACCATAAATGCAACAAGACCTAATACAACGATCTTTAAGGTGCTTGCATTTAAGAAAGCTTCTGCACTGGTAGTTGCACCAACAGAGGTACCCAGTAAGATAACGACAATGTACATAAGTGCGTTACTTGCAGTCTCCTGCAGCTGACGAACAACGCCAGACTCACGGAAGAGGTTTCCAAGCATCAGCATACCAACAAGTGGTGCTGTGGTAGGAAGCAGTACGCAGACAACAACGGTAACAACGATTGGGAAGAGGATCTTCTCCAGCTTGCTGACCGGACGAAGGTTCTGCATCTTGATCGCACGTTCCTTCTTTGTTGTAAATAACTTCATGATAGGTGGCTGAATGATCGGCACAAGTGCCATATAGGAATATGCAGCCACGGCGATCGGTCCCATCAGACCGGTCTGTCCCAACTTACCAGCCAGGAAAATGGAAGTAGGTCCATCTGCTCCACCGATGATAGATACGGCAGCGGCAGCCTTGTCATTAAATCCAAGTATAATTGCAAGGAAGTATGCGCTGAAGATACCAAACTGTGCGGCAGCTCCCATAAGGAAACTGATTGGGTTTGCAATCAGCGGGCCAAAGTCTGTCATTGCACCTACACCCATAAAGATCAGGGATGGTAAAATAGACCACTCATCCAATGTGTAAAAATAATAAAGTAAACCGCCCACGCCGTTGCTGGTCTGTTCCGGGCTTGCGATGATATCCGGGTAAATATTTACCAGAAGCATACCAAATGCAATCGGAACTAACAGTAATGGCTCAAAACCTTTCTTAATCGCAAGATACAGGAAAATAAATGCCACTAAAATCATAACATAATTTCCCCAGGTCAGATTGAAAAAGGCTGTCTGATGCAGGAGGTTCGATAATGTTTCACCTACATAACTCACAGTGTTTTCCTCCTTGGATTAGTTTAATGTAGCGAGTAATGCACCAGATTCTACGGCATCACCAACTGCTACATCGATACTTGCAACAGTTCCGTCTTCCGGAGCAACGACTGGTGTCTCCATCTTCATGATCTCAAGAACCAGGACAGTGTCTCCCTTCTTTACAGCATCGCCGACTTTCTTCTCAATCTTGAATACCTTTCCGGCTGCTCCTGCTTCGATCTTAATGTTTCCGGCTCCTGCCGAAGCAGCTGGTGCTGCCGGTGCTGCAGCTGGCTTTGCAGCTGTACGTCTCGGTGTTGCTGCGCCGGATGTGTTTCCGGTCTCTTCTACTGTAACATCATAAACGTTACCATTTACGGTAATTGTATAATTCTTCATGAATATGTTCCTCCTAAATTTTCTTTCTATCCTATCTACGATTGATGGAACGAACTACGAAATCACTGGTAGAAGTTCCGGTGCTTGCAGCGATTGCCGCTGCAATAACTGCGATAAGTTCAGTGTCATCTGTCTGTGCTGCAACAGGGGCAGGTGCCGGTGCTGCGGCTGGTGTCTCTTCCTGCTGTGGAGCCTGTCCGGCTGCTTTGGCAGCTTTCTTTTTCTCCAGATAAGGGAAGATCTTAAAGCAGGAAATAAGAAGACTGATCAGAATCAATACAGCAAATACAACTGCCATAGAAATTACAGTATTCAGTCCTGCCTTTTCCATTTTCTCACCGAGTGTATAAATCGGATCTACCGAAATACCGGTAACATCCATGGAATAGTAATCATATACTACTTCGAAATTCACATCTTTCTTCGCGAACTTGATGGTCATATCTGTGGTAAGTGTCTTACCGGATTTGGTAACCTCAAAAGTATCGTCTTCGATCTTTTTCATTTCACCAAACTCATCCAAAGTATCCTGCCACTTTGCAGCTGCTTCAATCTGTGCCTCTGTGACACCGTAGCTTGAAGTAAGCTGATCCTTTACATCGTCCGGAAGAGTATCTGCTGTCAGTTTGTTTTCTTTGAACAACTGAGCCAGACTCTGTACCATGCCCGCATTGGTATCCATTTCAGACTGAAGATCTGAATAGGACTTTCCATTGTAATCCACGGTAGTCGGGTCTGTTCCACATGCACCAAGCATCAGAACCATCAGGATCATGCAAAGTGCAAAAGCAATTCTCTTTTTCATAAAACTTCACCTTTCTACTTGGTACCGTGTTTCTTTTCTGGCTCGCTTACATACTTTGTATAAAGCATTTCAAAAGCAGCTACAAGGTATTTTCTGGTATCTGCCGGATCAATCAGACGATCCACATATCCTCTTGCAGCAGCAGATGCGGCAGAATCCTGAAGTTTTTCATAATCAGCAGCTTTCTGCTTGATCTCATCTGCACCAGCTTCCGGATACATAATCTTTGCAGCCAGAGTAGAATCCATCGCACCGATCTTTGCTCCGCTCCATGCGTATACAAGATCTGCTCCGACAGACTTGGAATTCATAAATACATAAGCACTTCCATAAGCCTCTCCTGTGATCAGGTTTACCTTTGCACAGGTTGCATTGGAAAATGCGTAAGTCATTCTCGCAAGTGCCTTTGCAAGTTTCTTCTCAGAGCACATGCAGTTTTTCAATCCATTCACATTTGTAATGGTAAGTACCGGGATTGAGAATGCATCACAGAACTGAACAAATTCAGCTGCCTTGTTGCATCCCTGCGCGGTCAGGGACTTGTCAAAACTCTCTGCTTTCTTGCCTTCTGCATCATATACTTCGCTGCAGTTTGCCACAGCACCGACTGTCATTCCGTTTAACTTGATCAGTCCGGTTACCATATTCCTGGCATAATCTGCCTTTGTCTCGAAGAATACGTTATTATCTGAAATCTGGGATAACAGATATCTCGGATCTCCCTTCATATTCTCCATACTCTCGCAGGCACGATTTAAATCATCTTCACAGTCATCTGTGTACACATCTCCCTCATTGTTACTTGGAAGCATACATACCAGCTGACGGATCTGTTCCATGATCTCATCTTCTGAACCAACGAAATCTACACATCCGTTATTTTCACTCTGGAATGCTGCGCTGGCTGTATCACATTTTTCTGTGTTATTGCCTTCGATTGCATCCGGAGCATTTACAAACATGCGTCCTTTCTTCTCTTCAATGAACGCGAAATCGCAAAGTGCCGGGACAACGGAAAGGCCGCCGCCACAATTGCCAAATACACCACAAATCTGAGGTACAAGACCGGAAGCTGCTACTTCCTTCGCATAAATAGTTCCAAACCCATCCAATGCATCAACCGACTCCTGAAGACGAATACCGCCACAGTCAATCAGACCGATGACAGGAGCTCCCATCTTCATTGCCATGTCATACACAGACGCAATCTTCTTTGCGTGCATCTCTCCGATGGTACCGTTTAATACGGATGCATCCTGGCTGTAAATAAATACCAGATTGCCGTCGATCAGTCCATGACCGATTACAACGCCATCTGAAGGGGTCTTTGCAGCGGTAAGATTAAAATCTGTGCTACGTGCTGTTACGAGAGAACCGATTTCCATAAAACTGTTCTCATCGACCAACTTAGCAATACGCTGAATTGCCAAGTTTTCATTGTTACTACTCATTTTATGCCCTCCATCTATAAAAAATAAAAATTTCCGCTAGTTTGTATTGTATCTCATTTCCCACTTCTTTTCAACATAATTTGTTAATTTTTTCACTAATTCTTTGTGACTAATTTCCTATTTGCCCAACAGTGCCTCTTTCCACATAATTTGAAAAAACTTTTCAAGAGACCATTTTTTTACGGAAACCTCTGCTTTGATTTTTCCGGAGTAAATTTCCCTGCCGTTCATACAGTAGGAAACACGTCCAAGCGTCTGCCCTTTTTTGACCGGAAGGCTTATCGGATCAGACAATACTTTCTTTATTTCAGCGGTATCCCCGTTTTTTTTCAAAAACGTCAGTTTTGTGATATCCGTATCAACATAAACCGGCAGTTTGGCATGGGTAGCCCATTCCTCGAGTGTTTCTTTCCGACAGCCCTGCGCAATCTCTATATCCGGCAGCTCCATGGATGCTTCCGATCCCCGATACAGATGATAGGCATCCATTCCGTATTGAAACAGTGTCTTTGCATCGGACCACTTATAATTTTTGTGGTTCGGCCAGCCGCAGGCAAGAAGTGCGATTGCATAATGTCTCCCCCCTTCTTCAAGTGCAGCCACATAGCAATATCCGGCTTTGGACGTATATCCGGTTTTTCCGGTAATCACATGATCCATCATATCCAGCAGGGCATTTTTATTGGAAACAGCATATCCGGTTCCCTCCAGGCTCTGAAATGTATGTGACCGGGTCTGCGTCACTTCCAGAAACTGCTTGCTTACCGGAGACTTCCATGCGCAATAACTCATAATCCTGCACAGATCATATGCTGTGGTATGATGTTCCCCCTGCTCATCCTTTGCATCCAGACCGTTCGGTGTTACAAAATGGCTGTCGGTGCACCCGATCTTCTTTGCTTTTTCATTCATAAGTGCTGCAAATTTTTCCGCAGATCCCGCCACATGTTCTGCGATTGCATATGCACAGTCATTATAGGATTCCAGCATCAGCCCATACCACAGATCCTGCATATAGAACTGTTCTCCTTTTTTCGCCCCGAGATGTACCTTCGGCTGTGATGCCGCTTTTGTGCTGAATGTGACCACTTCATCGGGCTTACATTGTTCCATCGCCACGATACAGGTCAGAATTTTTGTGGTACTTGCATTCGGCAGTGCTGTCTGTGCCTCTTTTCCATACAAAAGGCGCCCACTGTCACCATCCACCATGGCGCAGGATTTTGAATACAGTGTCTGCGCTTCGGGTTCTTTTTGCTTTTCTGCCAAAACCGGTTCGCTCATCAGACATCCGATTACCAGCAACAGACTTACTATTTTTGTGCAGATTCTTTTTTGAAACATAAAAAAATAACCATATACATTTTTATTCTATGTATATGATTATTCCTGCTTCTTTTATACGTCCAGTTTCACATGCATCTCTTCTTCTGCTTCCTGCTTAAACTCTTCCACCTGTACCGGACTGAGTACCGGCAGATCATCGATTGAATGTACGCCGAAACTGCGTAAAAATTCTTCTGTTGTTCCGAAAAGTAACGGACGCCCCGGTGCATCAAGTCTTCCAAGTTCACACACCAGATGATATTCCACCAGTTTGTTTACCGCATGATCCGATGACACGCCACGTATTTTTTCTATTTCCATCTTTGTCACCGGCTGCTTATATGCAATAATGGAAAGCGTCTCCAAAAGAACATCGGTTAAAACCCGGCGTTTGGGCTGCTTTGCAATTTTAATCAGATATTCGTAAATTTCGGGTCTGGTGCACATCTGGTAGGCTCCATCCAGCTCCGTGATGGTAACGCCGCGTTTCTGTTCTTCCCACTCGTTTCTCATTTCATCGATCAGTTCCTTTGTTTTCTTCTGATCAAGTCCAAGAGCTCCTGCAATTTTTTCCAGTTCTACGGATTCTCCCATAGAAAACAGAATTCCTTCTATAATTGCCTTGTATTTTTTTTCTTCCATATTTTCCGTCCATCCTGCAATACATGATAATCTATGCTGCAACTTTCGAATCAATCTGGATATCATCAAAAATATGTTCCTGCGAAATCCGTATCGTTCCCATTTTCATCAGCTCCAGAATCGCAAGAAACGTAACGATCACTTCCACTTTCGATGACTGTGCCGTCAAAAGTCCCCGGAAACTGAAGTGCCTGTGTCCGGCCGCATATTTTTTCAGATCCTCCATCTTGTCTTCCAGTGATACCTCTTCTTTTTCAATCTTTCCGAACTTTGACCGCAGAGGATCAATTTTATCCTGCTGTTTTTTCATAATGCTCTCAAAAATTTCATGCAGACGTGAAAGCGTAATGTCCGACATCAGTTCGTGGATGTCAACCGGCGGCTCATACGCACGCACTTCCTCCGGAATCGTCGGCTTCTTATACATAACACGACCGGCATCCATCTGCCGGTCTTTTAGTTCATACGCCATACATTTGTACATCTTGTATTCCAGAAGCTGCTGTACCAGTTCCGCACGCGGATCTTCTTCTTCCTCTTCGCTGTCCGGATTCGATGGGAGAAGCATGCGTGATTTGATATCGATCAGCGTTGCAGCCATAACCAGGAACTCACTGAGTACCTCCAGATCCTGTCGTTTCATTTCCCGGATATACTCCATATACTGTTCCGTGATCTCCACAATCGGAATATCATAGATATTCACTTTATTCTTTTCGAGCAGATACAAAAGCAGATCCAGCGGTCCCTCAAATACCTGGAGTTTAACGGTCAGTTCCATCCCTCTCGTCCTTTCTGTCATAATCTATATTTTATCTTTATGTTGTAGAAAATGCAAGGACAAATTACTATATTTAGTGTTTTACAGAAGGGGTGCAAACAATTTTAATGCCCCCATAAATGTACGCACAAGAAACGATTTCTTTTGAAATTCCTCCAGAGTCACTTCGTGGCTTTCCGCAAATGTTTTTAACGCATCTTCTTTTACCTGTAAAACTGCCCGGGTACGATACATCCAGACGCCACATTCAAAATGCAGACACAGACTGCGGTAATCCATATTTACCGTTCCCACGGTTGCCTGTACATCATCTGACACAAAACATTTTGCATGGATAAAACCTGGCGTATATGTGTATATTTTCACTCCGTTTTTGATCAGATACGGGAAATTCGACTGTGTCAGGAAATACACCAGTTTCTTATCCGGAATTCCCGGTACAACCAGACGCACATCCACTCCGGATTTTGCCGCATTTACAAGTGCCGTGCGCATCTCGGACCCGATGATCAGATACGGAGTAAAGATGTAAAGATATTTTTTTGCCCTGCTGATCATATTCAGATATACATTTTCGCCGACATCTTCGTGATCCAGCGGAGAATCGGTATACGGCTGGACAAATCCTTTTTCATCTGCATGGATTTTTTCCTGCAGCCTGTGTTTTTCCATGGAGGTTGCACGATAAAATGTATAATCACTTTCTGTTTTCAAAATATAATCCCACAGTTCCAAGAACATGCTTGTAAAACTCCAGACACATTCTCCGGTCAGACGGATTGCCGCATCCTTCCAATACCCAAAACGCACTCTGGCATTGATATACTCATCCGCCAGGTTCATTCCCCCGGTATAGGCAACCCTTCCGTCAATCACCGTGATCTTCCGGTGATCCCGGTTATTCTGGATAATTGACATCAGCGGTCGAAATGGCTGGAAACATGCACATTTTATTCCCTTTTCCTGCAGATAACGATAATATTTATTCGGCAGTGTCTGGATACATCCGATTCCATCGTACATAAATCGCACATCCACACCCTCTTTTGCTTTCTGAGCCAGAATTTCAACAATTGCATCCAGCATCTTTCCAGGCTCTGCAATAAAATACTCCAGAAAGATATAAGATTTTGCTGTTTTTAAATCTTCCAGAAACTGCGGATACATCTCTTCTCCGCAGCAATAATACTGTGTATCCTCCTCCCTGTACACCGGATACCCCGCATAACGGGTGAGATACTGCGCCTGCTGTCCGACAGAATCATCCTCTGCCCTTAAGGCAGACATCACATCATCGGAAGGAGAACTGTATGCCCGTATCCTGCTGCTGACCACGTCCATCTTCATACGGGTCCGTTTTGTCAGTCCCGGACGGCCAAACAGATAGTATGCCGGAATTCCGAACAGAGGAAGTGCCAGTATCAGAAAAATCCAGGAAGTTTTATATGTGGAACGCATATCCCTGCTGGAGACAAACAATGCAAGCACAATGGATGCAATTTTAAACAATGCATCTACCATGGAACTGTATACGGTCGCGCTGTACAACAGATAGACAAACCAGCTGAACTGCAATATAATAATCAATCCTCCAAGGACAAGTTTACTAAAGAGTTTATTTAATATTCGTTTCATCTGTCTCCTCCTTTGGTTCTCATAAAATGTCACCGACAGGCTTTTAGAGAGTATTTTATACCAATGCCAGCAAATTATCAACATCAAGAACGCCCCACGCCATGGACATTCCCGTTTCTTTCCGCGCCGATTCATATAATTTCAGTTTCAGTTCTTCCGGCCGCAGCTTTGGATTTTTCTGTAATGCAAGTGCCAGTGCCCCGCATACGACAGGGGTTGCCATAGAGGTACCACTTTTTCTGGAATATAGTGCTCCGTGATGATCCAGACTTACAATATTCGTCCCCGGTGCTAAAATTTCCGGCTTCATAATACAGCATCCGGTCGGACCACTGCCACTGTAGCCACCACGCCTTTCCCCCGGAGAACTCCGGTCATCACTTGCCCCCACCGTAATCACTTTTCTCGAAATACCGGGAGCCGTGACTGTCCCGGCTCCCGGGCCATTATTTCCAGCCGCTGTGACAACCGTCACGCCATCATCCCACAGCTGTTCTAAAAGTTCCATAATCTGCTTCTGCTCACGGTCGAGTGCCCCCGGAAGAAATCCTACAGAAAAATTCAGAATCCGGATTCCCAGTTCTTTATGATGTGCAAGCACCCATTGCAGGCCACGAATCACCCGCTCCGTCTGTCCTCCTCCATCCTTCCCGAGGACTTTCAGCGCAATCAGCTGTGCCTGCGGTGCCATTCCTTTCATTCTGCCATTCGCACACAAAATTCCGCCAACATGTGTTCCGTGTCCATTGTCATCATAACAGGCTCGTTTCATTGCCACAAAATCCAGAAATCCAACCACATTCTGCCGCAGATCCGGATGCAGATAAACGCCTGTGTCCAGTGTCACCACCCGGATATTTTTCCCCGTGTAACCCATACGATATACATTCTCTGCATGTACAAGCTGTTTGACACGATTCATATTTCAACTCCGAACTTTTCGAATCATCGCCTTTTTCTTTCATGGTATGAAAAAAGGGCCGCATGGTGCGGCCCCTGAAGTACATCTTTCATGGATCTTAATTCTGTATGGTATTTTATTTCTGATCTGCCGGAACGTCCTTAATGGAAAAACTGATTCTTCCCATCTTGTCCTTTCCAAGACAGACAACTTTCACAACATCTCCAAGTGTCAGTACATCCTCGACATGCTCAATGCGTTCCTTGGCAATCTTTGAAATGTGAACCATTCCTTCCTTGCCCGGCGCAAACTCGATAAAAGCACCAAACTCTTTGATACTTACAACTGTACCGGTAAAGATCTGCCCTTCCTTAAAATCGGTTGTGATGATTTTTATCATATCAATGGCCTTTGCGATTGCCTCCTTGTCTGTTCCACAGACAGAAACCGCACCATCATCTGTAATATCAATCTTGACACCTGTACGGGCAATGATCTCATTGATTGTCTTACCCTTCTGTCCCACAACATCTCCAATTTTATTCGGATCAATGGTGATCTGTTCAATCTTCGGTGCCCACTGATTTACTTCTTTTCGTGGCTCTGCAATTGCCTTGCTCATAACTTCATCCATAATGTAGACGCGTGCCTCACGGGTACGGGCAATGGCTTCTTCTACGATTGGACGGGTCAGGCCATGGATCTTGATATCCATCTGGATTGCAGTGATACCATCATGTGTACCGGTTACCTTGAAATCCATATCTCCGAAGAAATCTTCAAGTCCCTGGATATCTGTCAGTACCAGATAATCATCATCCGTCTCTCCGGTCACAAGACCACAGGAAATACCTGCAACCATCTTTTTAATCGGAACACCTGCAGCCATCAGTGACATACAGGACGCACAGGTAGATGCCATGGAAGTAGATCCATTGGATTCAAATGTCTCGGAAACTGCACGGATTGCATACGGGAACTCCTCCACAGAAGGAAGAACCGGAAGTAATGCACGCTCTGCAAGCGCACCGTGTCCGATCTCACGACGTCCCGGACCTCTGCTTGGCTTTGTCTCTCCAACAGAATAGGACGGGAAATTGTACTGATGCATATAACGCTTGGTTGTCACGTTCTCATCAAGTCCGTCAATCTTCTGTACTTCCGAAAGCGGTGCAAGTGTAACAACATCGCAGATCTGTGTCTGTCCACGGGTAAACATGGCAGAACCATGTACACGAGGGATCAGATCTACTTCTGCAGCCAGCGGACGGATCTGATCGATCGCACGTCCGTCTGGACGCTTATGATCCTTTAAGATCATCTTACGAACAGTCTTCTTCTGATACTGGTAAACGGCCTCGTCAAGAACAGCAAGCCACTCCTCGTTCTCTGCAAAAGCCTCTGCAAATTTATCTGTGATTTCACGGATATTCTCTTCTCTCTGCTGCTTTTCATCGGTAAATACCGCTTCTTCCATCTGCTCCGGAGTGACGATTTCCCGCATAGCTGCAAACATTTCTTCCGGAATCGCACAGCTTGTATACGCATGCTTCGGTTTGCCAACCTCTTCCCGGATCTTATTGATAAATGCAATGACTGTCTGGTTGACATCATGGCACTTATAAATAGCCTCAATCATCTTTGCTTCCGGAATCTCATTGGCACCGGCCTCAATCATGATGACCTTTGTTGCTGTAGATGCAACCGTAAGCTTTAAATCTCCCTCGTCCCAATCTTTCTGGGATGGGTTTACAATAAATTCACCATTCTTCATTCCCATCTGGGTCATGGCACATGGGCCGTCAAACGGAATATCGGAAATGGTAGTAGAAAGTGCTGCACCGATCATGGCAACCAGCTCCGGACGGCACTCCGGATCTACAGACATAACCATATTATTTAAGGTTACATCATTGCGGTAATCTTTCGGAAACAGAGGTCTCATCGGACGGTCAATGACACGTGCGGTAAGAATAGAGTTCTCTGATGCCTTTCCTTCACGCTTGTTAAATCCGCCAGGAATTTTTCCAACCGAGTACATTTTTTCTTCAAATTCCACGCTCAGTGGGAAGAAATCAACGCCATCTCTCGGCTTGTCGGAAGCAGTAGCCGTAGATAATACGGTAGTCTCTCCATATTTTAATAATGCGGCACCATTTGCCTGTGCACATACTCTTCCGATATCAACGGTCAGTGTTCTGCCTGCCAGTTCCATTGAATAACTTTTGTACATGTATTCTCTCCTTCAAAATTTAATATGGTATGTCAAAACCCCGAAACTACTGAACAATACAAAACAGCGTTTTGTCCTCTTCAGTGGTCCCGGAAAAAAGTTCTGCCATACAACAAAAAGAAGAGCGGAATATAAAACTCCGCTCTTTGTTTACAATTATTTTCTGAGTCCTAAACGCTCAATTAAAGAACGATATCTTTCAATATCAATGCTCTTTAAGTATGATAATAATCCACGTCTCTGACCGATCATCTTAAGCATACCTCTTCTGGAATGATGATCCTTTGGATTCTGCTTTAAGTGCTCAGTAAGCTCCTGAATTCTTGCAGTAAGAACAGCTACCTGAACTTCTGGTGAACCAGTGTCGTTTGGTGTTCTTCCATACTCATTGATAATTGCCTGTTTCTTTTCTTTTGCGATCATTTTATGATCCTCCTTAAAATATTTTTGCACCCGATACTCAGCAAAAGGTCGGAGTGTCCATTCACCGAATATGGGTTAAACCATACTAATCTAATGTATCATAAATCCGTATCGTTGTAAACAGTTTTTTAATTTAAATACGATATGACACAGATTGGTGTCCGGTAATAGGCATTGGAAATTTTAATTCCGGTACGTGCATTGCTGGCATGCACAATCTGACCGTTTCCGATATAAATTCCCACATGGCTGATGCTGCTTCCGCTTCCATAGAAAAAGAGATCTCCCGGTTTTGCCTCAGATGCACTGATTCGTTTTCCGTATGCCGGCTGACTTGCCGCATGATGCGGGAGGCCGACTCCGTATCTCGCATATACCTGCATCGTAAATCCGGAACAATCAATTCCGTTTGTCAGGCTTGTTCCACCCCAGACATAACGGTTTCCTACAAACTGTAATGCAAACTGTACTAAAGAAACGCGGGAATCCGTGTATCCCTCTCCGTATTCCAGTTCTTTTACCGTCGATGCTGTCGGAAGTTTTTCTGTTACCTCTACATAATCTCCGGAAATATATCCCTTCTGATCATCCACTTCCACTTTATACCAGCCGTCTTTTGTATCTTCCACAACAAGATCCTCTCCCTCTCCAACCAGAGAAAGTATTGCAGAATCTTCAGAAGCCTTTTCTCTTACACGAAGGGTTGTGGTATTTACTGTAACAACTTTTGTAATTTCTTTCTTTGCTACATTTTTTGCCGCATCTCCTGTCAGAAGATACTCTGTCTTTACATAACCTTCCACCTTGCCGGAGGTGATCTTTGCCCAATCTCCCTTGACCGAGACAATCTCACAGGCATCTTTATCCGTCATTTTTCCAACAACTTTACTGTCTGTGGATGCCTTTTTTCGCACATTCAGGCTTCCCTGCACCTGCGCGATTCCAAGATTTTTATACCCACAGATGCTGGTATCCTCCGTAGTATTTTCCGAAACCGCTTCTTTTGTCTGCGTATCTTCGATTCCCTGTGCAACCATCTGCTTTTCATTCGCAGCCACCGCAACATCTGTTTTATCATACAGCTGACTGGTTACTCCTGCCGTCACATCCAGCGCCTCCACTTCGCTTGCATTCAAAGATGCGGAAACACCGGCTGTGAGCGATCCGGCCGCCTCTGTTTTATCTGTATTTTCCTGCTGTATCCCGATATAGGCTGCCGCACCGGTCAGTGTCAGAGAAAAAGCAAGTACCATTCCAACTCTCTTTTTTGTCATACGATTCATTTCACAGATTCCTCCCTCATGTCTCATGAAATCTCATAACAAAACGAGTATAACAACAAATAATTACAATGTCAACATATTTTTGTAATATTTATGTAATATGTTTACATATCGCCGTTTATCGACATCATACGGCTGCGGCTCGTTTCAATGTCTCTTTCCATCTGTTCTTTTAACATCTCTACAGACGAGAATCTCTGTTCCGGACGTATAAAAGAATAAAAGCTGACCTTTAGTTCATATCCGTACAGATCACCGGAAAAATCCAGTATATGCGTCTCCACATTTACTTTATTGGAATGATTAACGGTCGGTTTACATCCGACATTTGTCACACCTGTGTAATATTTTCCACCAATCTCTACCGCAGTTGCATATACACCTTTCGGCGGAAGAAGTTTTTCGGCCACAAGTTCCATATTGATCGTCGGGATTCCGAGCGTTCTTCCAAGCTGCCTTCCATGAATCACTTCACTCTTTACAAAAAACGGATACCCAAGCAGATCATTTGCCTTTTCAATATTGCCTTTTATGATCTGTTCCCGCACAAACGTACTGCTGATGTCCCGTCCCTCATACTGGATCTTGTCTACCACCCTAAGGGTATAGCCATATGTCGCGGACAATTTTTCCAGCAGAATATGATCCCCTTTCCGGTTATGGCCAAACCGGAAATCCGATCCGACTACCATGCTCTTTACATGCAGACTTTTTACAATCCATGCAACAAAAGCCTCCGGCTCCATGCACATGACTTCTTTGGTAAACGGACATTCCAACAGGTAATCAATTCCACGTTCTTTGAGAATTTCCTGCTTTTCTTTATTGGTCGAAAGGACACGGTAATTATTATTCTCCGTAAGTTTTTTCGGTGGAATATCAAACGTAAAAACAACGGCCTTTAACCCTTCTTTCTTCTTTTCCAGAAGGTGCTCAATCAGTGCTTCGTGTCCACGGTGTACTCCGTCAAATTTTCCCAGCGACAATGCCGTTGGTTCTTCTATATGAAAATCTTCTATCTTATTCCAGCAAATCATATTTATGCACCAAACATTTTCCGGACTTTATAGTCCTTTGTTTCTCTCTCATACTGATATACAGCGTAAAAATGTCCCATCGGATCATAAACCAGTACCTGCTCACCATCCGCAATTTTTTCCGGAACATCCGTAAAATTTCCATCGTTTAAACGGTTTCCATTCTGAAGAAAACGAAACGCTTCCGGTACAACCGTCAGTTTCGTCTTTCCCTCAAACACGCGGTCCACCGGAAGAATCAGTTCTTCCAGCGTTCCTTCATCCCTTATCTTTTCAATTTCTGCCAACGTGTGTGCCTCTTCCAGAGGAAAAACACTCACTCTTGTCCGGACCAGGGATTCCATACACGCGCCTACGCCAAGCGCCTCTCCCATATCCGCACACAGCGTACGGATATAAGTTCCCTTGGAACAGTGCACCTGCATCGTCACATAAGGAAGATTGATTTTTTCAATTTCTATGGAAAAAATTTTAACCGTGCGGGCTTTCCGCTCTACCTCAATTCCGGCGCGGGCCAGATCACATAACTTCTTTCCGTTGACTTTGAGTGCCGAGTACATTGGCGGAATCTGCTCATAATCTCCAACGAACTGCAAAATAGCCGCTTCCACGGTCTGTTCTTTCAGCAATGCAGCCTCTCTGGAACGATCTTCTTTCACCGTTCCGGTCATATCCTGTGTATCGGTTGTAATGCCAAGATGCATCACCGTACGATACACTTTATCCTTATCCGTCAGAAGTTCACATACCTTTGTTGCATTTCCGATGCATACGGGAAGTACTCCGGTCGCTTCCGGATCGAGCGTTCCGGTATGTCCAATTTTACGCTCATGTAAAATGCCGCGGAGCTTTGCTACCACGTCAAAGGAAGTAAAGCCCCGCTCTTTATAAACATTTATAATTCCGTTTATCATATTATAATCTCTTCTCAACCTCGGCAAGAATACGCTCGATTGCCTCTTCTGCCGGTCCTTCCACGGTACATCCGGCAGCCTTGACATGTCCGCCGCCGCCAAAATGCATCGCAAGCGATGCCGCATCAAACGCACCGTTTACACGAAAACTTACTTTAAACGTACGATCCTCATTCTCATAAAGGAATACTGCAAGTTCCACATCTTTGGTATTGCGCATCTGCTCCACGATTCCTTCCATATGTTTCGGAAGAACTTCGAGTGCATGCATCTCTTCGAGCGTCAGAAAAGAAGTCACTACTCTGCCACCCAGACGAAGTCTGCTGGAAAGCAGCGCCTGTCCCATGGCACGGTTCTGGTTGTATGTTTTCTGATTAAAAGCTTCATCCACAATTTTTGTGAAATCAATTCCTTTATCCATCAGCATGCCCGCCATATTCATCGTGGAGGAAGACGTGCAGGAATACTGAAACACTCCGGTATCGGTAACCATTCCGGTATACAGACATTCCGCGATTTCTTTTGTGATCTTCTCCGTATCTAACAGTTCACAGATCAGCTCACAAGTGGAACTTGCATCCGGGAAAATATAATTTTCCTCTGCAAAACTCTGGTTACTGACATGGTGATCAATACAGGCTGTATGCTTTGCTTCCTGAAAATAACGTGCAGCATTCCCCAGACGTTTCTCATCTCCGCAGTCCATGGCAATAAACAAATCAAACACCACGGATTCCTCATAGTCACTGCGGATTTCCGATGAAAAATTCAGGAATTTAAAGATATTGGGAATCGGCTCAAGATACAATCGCACATCCACATCCGGATAATATTTCCGGATATAGTTGTAAACTCCGAGTGTGGAGCCCACACAATCCCCATCCGGACGTACATGTCCGGCAAGACCTACCGATTTTTTCCCTGCAAGAATCTCATCAAGCTTCTTCATCCGGTTTCTCCTTTATATCTTTGGTCACTTCATCAATCATTTTTGACATATGGATTCCATATTCAATGGACTGGTCCAATACAAATTTGATCTCCGGTGTGTTGCGCAGATTTACGGACTTTGCCAGGCTTCTGCGAATAAATCCTTCTGCGGAGCGAAGTCCTGCAATCGTATCCTGCTGTGATTTTTCATCCCCCAGCACACTGATATAGGCCTTTGCCGTTTTCAGATCCGGAGCGACCTCCACTGCAACTACACTGGTCATCGGATTGATCCGCGGGTCTTTGATTTCCCCGCGGATAATATTGGAAAGCTCACGCATCACTTCCTCATTGATCCGAATATTTTTAATACTGTTTTTTCTCATATTCTATCCTATCTTGGTACTTCTACCATCTTATAAGCTTCTACCTGATCCAGTTCCTGAATGTCATTAAAGCCGTCAAATACAAGACCACACTCAAATCCTGCCTTAACTTCCTTGACATCATCCTTGAAACGCTTCAGGGATGCTAAATCTCCCTCGAAGATCTGCTCGCCTTCTCTGGAAATACGAACTTTACATCCGCGTTCCATCACACCGTCAAGTACATAAGAACCGGCAATATTACCGACACCGGATGCCTTAAAGATCTGACGGATTTCTGCATGACCGATAACTTTCTCCTCAAATACAGGATCAAGCATACCCTTCATGGCAGCCTCTACATCCTCGATCGCATTGTAAATAACCTTGTACAGACGGATATCTACACCCTCATTATCTGCGGTAACTTTTGCAATCGGGTCCGGACGGACATTAAATCCGATGATGATCGCATTGGATGCGGAAGCAAGAATAACATCAGATTCGTTGATTGCGCCGACACCACCATGGATCACTTTTACAACCACTTCTTCATTGGACAGTTTCACAAGTGACTGTTTCACTGCCTCAACAGAACCCTGTACATCCGCTTTTACAATAATATCAAGTTCCTTCATATTTCCGGACTGGATCTGGGAGAACAGATCATCCAGTGACATCTTTGCCTTGGTATCTTCGATCAGGCGGTTCTTTTCCTCTGAAATATAAGTATCTGCAAATGATTTTGCTTCCTTATCGGAATCGCAGACAACAAATGTCTCTCCGGCTGCCGGTACACTGTTTAATCCGAGGATCTCTACCGGTGTGGAAGGAGTTGCCTTCTTCACGCGCTGTCCCTTGTCGTCGATCATGGCACGGACTTTACCGTAGCTGCTTCCACAGGCAATGGAATCTCCGACATGAAGTGTTCCTTTCTGAACCAGAACCGTTGCTACCGCACCGCGTCCCTTATCCAGCTGTGCCTCAATGACCAGACCTCTTGCATTACGGTTTGGATTTGCTTTCAGTTCCATCACTTCTGCAGTCAGAAGGATCATTTCCAGAAGATTGTCGATACCTTCCTTAGTATGTGCAGAAACCGGACAGAAAATCGTACTTCCACCCCAGTCTTCCGGAATCAGTTCGTATTCGGAAAGCTCCTGCTTTACTTTTTCAATGTTTGCACTCGGCTTATCAATCTTGTTGACAGCAACGATGATTTCTACACCGGCAGCCTTTGCATGGTTGATTGCCTCGATGGTCTGTGGCATAACACCATCATCTGCAGCGACAACCAGGATTGCAATATCGGTAGAATTTGCACCACGCATACGCATTGCGGTAAATGCCTCATGACCAGGAGTATCCAGGAATGTGATCTTCTGTCCATTGATGGACACCACAGATGCACCGATATGCTGGGTAATACCACCGGCCTCGCGGTCTGTCACACGTGTGGAACGGATCGCATCCAGCAGGGATGTTTTACCATGATCGACATGACCCATAACACAGACAACCGGTGGACGTGGAACCAGATTCTTCGGATCTTCTTCATCCTCTTTTAAGAGTTCCGCGATGACATCAATCTTCTCCTCCGGCTCGCAGATAAAGTTAAACTCCAGTGCGATTTCTTCCGCTGTCTCAAAATCTACTTCCTGATTTACCGTTACCATTTCACCCTTCATAAAGAGTTTCTTTACAATGGCAGATGGCTGCAGTTTCATCTTGTCTGCCAGATCACGGATTGTCATCTTTTCTGGAAGTGTGATCGTCTTGATTACATTTTCATCTTCCTTCGGCTTCGGCTGCTGCTGTGGTTTCTTTCTGCCGCCGTGCTTCTCAAGGTTTACATAATTTTCCTGTTTCTTTCCGCCGAGTTTATCATGATCTTTCCGATGATTATTGTTGTTATTGCGGCGGTCATTATTTCCACGGGAGTCCTTTCCGCGGATTTCTTCCGGTGCTGCAACTGCTGCCGGCTCTTTACTGAAACGGTTCTTTCTGCCGTTATTGTTTCTGTCGTTCTGTGGACGGCTGTTGTTTCTGTCTCCGTTCGGACGATTGTTATTGTTTCTATCTCCCTGATGACGGTTATTATTTCTCTCCCCGCCTCTGTCATTGTTTCTGTCATTCTGCGGTCTGTTGTTTCTCTCGCCACCGGAATGATTGTTGTTTCCGCGGTTTTCCTGGCTGTTGCGGGTATTTGTGTTTTCTGCCGGTTTATTGTTTGCCGGCTTACTTACTTCAAGATCCGCTGTCGGCGAAGGCGTACGCTCACTGATCGGACGCATAGCACGCTCCCCGACCGGACGCGGACGAATGATGCTGTGCTGTGCCGGACGCTTATTGTCCTCCCGTCTTCTGTTATTACCGTTTCCATTTCCGTTTCCACGGTTGTTGTTATTTCCGTTTGCCGGCTTTCTGGACTGTTTGCTGTACTGTGCATTAAATACGGCTGTGATGCTGGATTTCTTCTTTGGACGTTCCTTTCCATCCGCTGGTTTTCCTGCACCAGTCTTTGCAGCTTCCGGTTTTTTTGCATCTGCTGCCGATTTTGTCTCTTTTGCAAAAGCTCCGCGGATCAGTGCCTGTGCTTCATCTTCCATATTGCTGGATGCACTTTTTCCGTCAAACTTTGTATTTTTTAATTTATCCAAAATATCCTGTGATTTTATATTTAACTCTTTCGCGAGTTCATGAACTCTCATTTTTGCCATAAATGAATTTACCTCCGTTATTCAGTTTTATATTTTTATACGGTGCGCTCTTTGAGCTTCTTTTCTACGGCCCTCGCCAGATTCTCATCTGTCACGGCAAGTGATGCACGGAATTCTTTTCCGATACAGCGTCCAAGTGCTTCCTTGCTTCCGTAACAGTAGCATGGCACATGGTAAAAATCCGTCATATTACAAAAACTCTTTTTTGTGTTCCCGGATGCCTCCGCAGAGACAATCACGAGATAGGCATGACCTGTTTTTACTGCTTTTTCTGTAGAAAACTCACCGCTTACAACATTTCCCGACTTTGCGGCTATGGAAAGCATGGATAATACGCTATCATGCAAGTGTACTCATCTCCTTTTCCAGACTCTCATACACTTCCTGTGGAATTGCAGTCTTAAGTGAGCGCTCAAGTCCTTTGGATTTTCTTGCCAGGCGAAGACACTCAGGATCTGCACAGATGTATGCCCCACGGCCGTTTTTGCGACCGGTGGCATCCAGTACAATTTCATTTTCCGGTGTTTTGATCACACGGATCATTTCCTTCTTTTCCTTCATTGCATTACATCCAACACACTTGCGCAATGGAATTTTTTTATTTGCCATAATTACTCCTCAGAGGAAGTTTCTTCTACCGGTGTTTCTTCTACAGGTGCTTCTTCTGCCGGCTCTTCATCGGAAGAAGTCTCCTCTGCTGCATCCGGATCTTTGTAATAGCCTTCCTCATCATACTCATAATTATCGTCATATTCATCGTCTTCATAATCGTTCTCATAATCAAGGAAATCCCCGGACTCTCTTGCCTGTGTCTCACTCTTGATATCGATCTTGAATCCGGTCAGACGGGCAGCCAGACGGGCATTCTGTCCTTCTTTGCCGATTGCAAGGGATAACTGGTAGTCCGGAACAACAACCTTTGCTGCTTTTTCATCCGCATCTGCAATAACGGAAATCACCTTTGCAGGACTTAATGCATTCTGGATCAGGATGGCAGGATTCTCATCCCAGGTAATAATATCGATTTTCTCTCCGCGCAGCTCATTGACGATCGCGTTAACACGTGCACCGTTTAATCCGACACAGGCACCAACCGGATCAACATCCGGATCATTGGACCATACAGCAATCTTGGTACGGCTTCCTGCCTCACGTGAAATTGCCTTGATCTCAACAATGCCATCACGTACTTCGGAAACTTCGGACTCAAACAGTCTCTTGACCAGTTCCGGATGGGTTCTTGATACAAGAATCTTTGGTCCCTTGGAAGTAGCCTTTACTTCCAGGATATACACTTTGATACGTTCGGTCGGCTGGAATGTTTCGCCCTTGATCTGCTCGCTTTCGGTCAGAAGTGCATCTGCTTTTCCCAGATTAATGCTGACATTGCGTCCGACATAACGCTGAACAACACCTGTTACGACTTCTTTTTCCATGCTGAAATACTCATCGTAAATCACTTTTCGTTCTTCTTCACGAATCTTCTGTAAGATCACGTTCTTGGCATTCTGTGTTGCAATACGGCCAAATTCCTTGGATTTTACTTCTACCTGAACGATATCGCCCAATGTATATTTTCCATTGATCATCTGGGCATTCTGCAAAGAGATCTGCTCAATCGGATCTTCCACAGTCTCTACCACTGTTTTTTCCTGATAACAATGATATTCGCAGGTATCCGGATCAATCACAACTTTTACGTTGTCAGCCTTTCCAAAGTGATTTTTGCAGGCAGTTAAAAGGGAATTTTCAATTGCCTCCAGCAGCGTTTCTTTACTGATGTTTTTCTCCTTCTCCAGTATCGTTAACGCATCCAATAACTCATTATTCATGATTTTTATCCTCCATATATATTGATCGTATTTTTAAGTCATTGTTCTAAAAATCAATTGCCTGTCGGATCAGTGCAATATCTGTTTTCAAAAAGGTGGTCTCTTTGTCGTTCTCATCCGCAATTGTTACCGATGTATCATCATATGCTTTCAAAATCCCTGTAAACTCTTTGCACCGGTTGATCGCGCGATAGGTACGGATTTCAATTTTCTTCCCCATATTGCGCACATAATCTTTTTCTTTTTTGAGCGGTCTGCCAAGTCCCGGAGAACTTACCTCAAACGTATACGAATCTGAAATAAAATCTTCCCGATCCAGCAGTTCATTCATCTCACGTGCTACCGCTTCACAATCATTGATTGTAATGCCGCCTTCCTTATCAATATACGCCCGCAGATAATACGTGCTGCCTTCCTTGACATATTCTACATCTACCAGTTCAAACTGCATCCTCTCCAAAATTGGAAGGATCAACTGTTCTGTCTTTGCTTCATAAGTACTTGCTTTTGACATGTTACCACCTCTTTTCTTCATCATCGCATTTTTCACAAAAATTTGAGAGAGGACATCTGCCCTCTCTCAACCTTAGTTTCTATGCTACTTTTGTTATCATATCACTCTTTTCCCCTTATTTCAAGGGATTTTATATTTTTATTTTATAAAACAAAAAAGTTCCTACCATATCTGGTAAGAACTTCAGCAGTCCGTACGGGAATCGAACCCGTGTTTCCGCCGTGAGAGGGCGGCGTCTTAACCGCTTGACCAACGAACCGTGTATTATACTATCATAGCACAGGCCATACGTCAAGTACTTTTTTCAGAAGCCTGGTTATTGTTCCCCGGTTTCCCTGCAAGCAGTAACAAGACTTGTACTTTCTTTCCCATATGTATATAATTTGTATAAAAGCAACTCAGGAGGACATCAGAAATGAAACTTATCTCATGGAACGTTAACGGGCTGCGCGCCTGTGTACAAAAAGGATTTCTCGATTATTTTCATGCCGCAGATGCCGATTTTTTCTGCATCCAGGAATCCAAGCTGCAGGAAGGACAGATCGCACTTGATCTGCCGGGCTACCACCAGTACTGGAATTATGCCGAAAAAAAGGGCTACTCCGGCACTGCTATTTTTGCCAAAAAAGAACCACTTAACGTCACACGCGGCATCGGCACCGCAATCTACGATACCGAAGGCCGGGTGATCACCCTCGAATATGACAGCTTCTATCTTGTCACCTGTTACACTCCAAACTCCCAGAACGAACTGGCGCGGCTTCCCTACCGCATGGAATGGGAAGATGCTTTCCGCGCTTATCTTCTTCAGCTTGACAGCAAAAAACCGGTCATTCTCTGCGGCGATTTAAATGTTGCACATACGGAGATTGATCTGAAAAATCCAAAGACCAACCGCAAAAATGCCGGTTTTTCCGATGAAGAACGGGAAAAAATGACTGAACTTTTAAACGCTGGTTTTACGGATACCTTCCGTTACTTTTATCCGGATGCCGAGGGCATTTATTCCTGGTGGTCCTACCGCTTTAAAGCCCGCGAGAAAAACGCCGGATGGCGGATCGATTATTTCATCACCTCCAGACGGCTGGATTCCAGTCTCACCGGAGCAGCTATCCATACCGATGTATTCGGTTCAGATCACTGTCCGGTGGAACTGACCATTGAATTGTAAAGAAGTTTATTTCGTAAAAATCCAGTGTTTTCACGGATGATTCCATGAAAACACTGGATTTTTCATTATGCGTACATCAATTTTCCTTTTGGCACTGGAATTTCCCGCCCAATAGCCTTTGCCGTCTCTATCCATTCGGAAATAACTGTTTCCACATTTTCCAAAGCCTCTGCCGCCGTTTCTCCATCATAAACTTTATTTCCGCGAGGATGCGCAGCTCGCGGAGCGTTATTTAATCATAGGAAGGAATTTCCTATGATTAAATAAAAAAAATGCTGTCATACGACAACATTTTTTCGGGTTGGGCTATTATATTTATAATAGTAACAGTCCGTACGGGAATCGAACCCGTGTTTCCGCCGTGAGAGGGCGGCGTCTTAACCGCTTGACCAACGAACCGTGTATTATACTATCATACACAATACTCTTTGTCAAATACTTTTTTCATATTTTTATCTTTATATTGCCAGAGTTAGAAGAACTTGCCTTCGACTTAGGCGATATCGTGCCATCCTTTATCGTTCTGGCCTCTTTCTTGTTATTTCTTTATTTTTGCAAGTGTCTTATAAAATGGCTTGAATATCTTGTTAAGTTGCGTTCCATTCTTTGGATATTGTTTTGTGATTTTAGCACTCATAGACTTCTTATCGCCTACTATGTTATTTGCTAGTATGATGGTTCATTTTTCCAACATAGTTTATAATGGTATAGAGCTCATTTTTATCTACACTACTTATCTTTTCTGTCACTTTTACTGATGAAGAGTTGACAACATTTTCTTCAACAGATACAGTCACTTTCTATAGGTTTGAGTTTGATGTATTAGAGCGCGGTACTCTACTTACATTCATTCATTCCACGTTCAGACCAAAATGAAACAACAGCATCAAATCCTGTATCATTTGACATAATAATTAGAAATCCTTTGTTAATTATTTTTTACGCTGCCGCATTGGCATTTATCGACTCTATAACCTTCCTGATTCCCATCCACACCGTCAAATCAGTAAATATCTCTACCACACTTCCCTGATCTGTAAACGGTGACTCCTGCAAGACAGAGAGATCTGTCATCATTCCATTATGAACTATGTATTCTACGATTTGGTTCACAAAGTAAATCTGTCTGCTATCCAGGCTTGTGCTAGTCAAGTATTCTGAGAATGCTTCCTTTGCCGCATTCATATCAAGTCCTACGATTTCGCGAACAAATTCTCCCAATGGTTTTGTACCAATCTCATGTTCATAATCTTGTTTGGTTCCTACTTCTTTCCACAAAATAGCTTCCAATGTTTCAACATCTGTCTCAGTCAATGGCTGATTCGTCTTAAGCTTTGCAATAGCAACATTATCTTGGTGTTGTCTGATATAGTACTCTGCCTTTGCCTTGTAATTCTTCAGCTCATCATTTTCCAGCTCAGATTCCTTCCAGGTGGCAGAAAGCAGTTCGTCTGAAAAATTAGTCTCATATTTGATTTTGCCTCGTGGGATATATTTCATCAGATCACGAAGCTTTTCTCTGATTTCTTCAAACTCGTTAATTCCTGCATTATCCACATAATCTGTATTCAATATCTTATTAATCAATTCTGATTTGGCCTGGATCTCTGGTATGTTTGCAACACTCGCTATTCCTGCAACTTTCTTATGCAGATCTGAACGAGCCCTTCTTATCAATTTCATCCTTATAAAACGTAATCAGCATATCCAACTTCCGACTTGTTAGGCATACCCGGAAGCTCTACTTCATTGATCCAGTCTTTGCCTTCTGTCCAACCGGCATCCGTTAACATGGAATCTATGTAAAGCTTTCTTGTTTTATATTCGGACAAATCAAGAGACTTTGGCACATAAGTCTGCTGCTGTTCCTGTCTATGAGCTGACAGTTCTTCTTTCAGAGACGCATTCTCTGCAATCAGCTTTTTCAGATCAAGTTCTTGTTTGGCTGATTTTTCTTGTTCCTTAGCAAGTTCTTCTTTTGTCGCACTAGCAGCCTCTTTCGAAGCCTTCTCTCACCTCTTGACAATACAGTCCAAAAATGAATAGGGCTGATTGCCCATACAATCCAGTTTCATCATCAGACAAATTCTCTGCTGTCTTTGACATATAAAACATATCTAATGCCTTTTCTTGTGAAACATTCCATTTTTGACTGATCAAATTTACAACTTCTAGAATAAGCAGAGATTTCACTAATACATGTCCCATAGCATCGCCTTCAATTCTTCCATCTCTTTAGCGATTTCTTTATCCAAAGCCTTAATGTTAGCCAGAATCTCTGATGTTGCAGGATACTCAATTTTTTCATATTCTACCTGTTTATACTTGTTGATAGACAAGTCATATCCGTTATCCGCGATTTCCTGTTTCGGAACCATAAATGACTGTTCGGTACGTTTTCTATCAATTTCCTGCTCACGATTCTTAAATCTCTTGATGATATCAGTGATATCATTTTCAGACACAACAACTCTCTTATCATCAAGACTGAAGCCATCAGCCTTCATATCATAGAACCACACATTATCCGTTCCACCATGGTTCTATCCATATCGTATCCATGGAACATATGATTCATATAATGATCTTTTTTCTGCTTATCGAAGAAAATCTCATCCTTCTTATTCTCCTTCAGATATTCGCCAGCAGCAACCAGGAATCCTGATGTACCACAAGCTGGATCTGTTGCCACACCATCGTTGATACAACTGAACCTTTGTACCATTAAACGAATTGCACAGTGTGCATTTGAAACCCCTTGAACGATATGAACAGGGTGCATTATTGAACGATTGCTATAATGCCCGCATTTAGGGGCTCCTTTCTCAACTATTAATGATAATTATGTGAATAGTAATCCAATATTGGAACACCCATTTTTACTAGATATTTACCTATTCCCAATTCGATTTGATGTCTATTATATTTACAATTTATATCTTTACTTAATGGAAAAACGAGGACAAACCTCTCATCCCACTTTTGTCCAAGTTTATGTAATAAAATGCTCGAAGTTGTGTATTTCCAGCGTGTTTTTTCTCCTGGCAAATCATAATCATCGCTACTTGTTGGATAATCAAATCCAACATCATTACTTGTTGCGACTACTCCCAAAAAACCACTTGTCGTAAATTTCATCCAAATAATATCTCTCTCGTCAGTTAAGTTGTATCTTTCCGCAATCTTCTGATAATCAATGTCTTGGGGGGTAACTATTGGATTTTCTACTTTGCTCACTCCAATAGTTTCAAGGAACTCATTTACATAATCAATAATGAGTGAAATCTCTGATGGCTGCATCGATAACTGTTCCTTTGCTTTTACATACCTATCATAGCTTTTACCGTGAACAGACTTTGCCATTTTTTTACCCTCAGAATTTGTATAAAAAGCATTTTCATCTACTTTAAAATACTGTTCAACATTTTCAATCAATCAAATCACTCCTACTCTCTGCCTATCTTGGCGAGTGCCTCAAGCATACGTTTGCCGATAGCCTCCGGGTCATAATTCTCTGCTGCACATATTAAACGCAATCCATCTGGGGTAAGTACTCTACCATATAGCTTATCTTCTTTATATTTTTGGAATTCTTCATATTCCTTATTGGTTATCTGTTTCATTTTCATACTTTCTTAATAGGATGTCTAATTACAGTTTTCCACTTTTCTGGTGCAACTTTTCGAGCATCTGACATATAAATTTCATGATGTAACCTCGTATCATTCAAATCATTTTCGTATCCTTTCTCCACTAGATACGCATCCATCTTTGCAACACTTTCAGGTTCATCATCAAATGATCCGATATGCATTATCTGAACACAAAGACCCTCATCAATTGTAAGAAATTCTGCGGATGAACAATCCAACTTTTTCTTCTTTGTAGCTGTGCTAACAGCCCAATCAAAATTTTCTTTTGTAATAAAGTCAGGCAGCCTTATGACAGATATCCAATTAAAAGAATCTTTATTTCCATAATCTACCCCTTTAACATCTTCTTGCCACCAAAATCCCTCAAGCGGCGGAACAACATACTCAAAGAAACCATCAATTTTATAATCAGTCTTATAACTCATTTTCAATGTATAAGCCACTGCATATAAAACACTAATTGCTTTCTGATATGCTCCACCTTCCTCATTCGGATTACCTTTTCCACGTACTGCGATATAATTAGCTTTTGGCACTGTTACAATTGCAGGTTTATTCTTGGGCATATAAAATTCCTTATATTCTTTCTTAAAATCAAATGCCATTATCCTTACCTCTTTTTCTGCGAATCACTGTTCGCTTTTCTTACTTCGTCTTTGATTCTTTCAATTAGAATCCCCATATTCTCTCTATAGTTATTTAATTGAGCATAGATTTTTTCTTCATCACTCTCAAAAATTGCTTTTTTGCCATAAAAGATTGTAGCTATTTCCCACTCAAGTTCTCCAATTCTTTTATGTAAAAAATCGTACTCTTCCTTTAACTTTTCCAGTTCGGGTGTTAATTTCTTCGACATACTACTCCTCCGTCCTTTTTACATAAGTAAGTTCAATATCATATCCTAGTTCTTCCATCATTCGGACAAACGTCTTATTCAGCACTTCGCTTTTCTTGATGATTCGATTTACATACGGACTGGATGTTTCTGATTTCTCCGCAAGCTGAGCCTGCGTAATTCCGTTTTCTATGCACTTAACTTTTACATCTACTTCTATATTATTCTTTAACATATCCACTCTCCTTGTGCTTATGAATTTCTTGCACAATTAAGATAATTTATTCTAACATATATTGAACAGTTTTTCAATGACTCAAAAGTTACAGTTCTTTAAACAGAAAAAGTACTCAGACCACTAAGCCTGAGTGCAATATTGTTATATTTATTCAACTGTTATCTCTGTCCCGTCCTTGAATACCACGGTCACTTCTTCCTTGCTTTTCACAACTATCTTCTCTGTAAGGCTGCTCCAAAGCGACTCATCAAATTCTGTTATAAGTTCTTGCTGACCTTTAAGAACCTTGATGAATCTGCCAATCTGCTCGTACTTGGCATCCTTGTCGGATATCGTTGAGCAAATGCTATCATATTCTTCCTTCAGCTTATTGTATCGCTCCACCAAGGAACTATACTTTTTATTGTATTCATCTTGATTTTGAGCCATCCTCGCATTCTCTGCAACAATATTCTGTGTCATTTCTACTGTTACATTGATTTTCTCTTCCAATGCCTCTTTCTGCTTGATAAGGTCTGCCTTATCGCAAAGCGTAGTCCTAATTAGCTGAAGATTATCAAGTATCTCTGCTTTCTCCATAATCAGCTGATTTACAGCTTTTACAAAATAATCCTTGATTTCAAACTCTGTTAAATGAGGTGTTGAACAACCAGTCTTATGTCTGAACTTATTATTGCATTGGTAGATACCCCTTCGGTATTTGTCATTGGAATGCCACACCTTACTGCCGTACCAGCCACCACACTCGGCACACTGAACTTTGGAAGAAAATATCGTCACACCGCTGTACCTTGAACTTCCCTTGCCTCTTCGCTGTATTTCTGACTGCACCAAGTCGAAGAGTTCAGGTTCAATGATTGCCGGGTGGTTGTTTTCTACATAATACTGTGGAACTTCCCCTTCATTGGTTTTGACCTTCTTAGTAAGGAAATCAACTGTATAAGACTTCTGCAGCAAGGCATCACCTTTGTACTTCTCATTCGTAAGAATAATCCATCAATTGTGTATCTGATATTATATTTTTTCGACAAGCTCATTGGTTCTTTTTCATTCATAATCGCCATCGCCTTTATGTGATGTATTTCGCTCTTATGTTATAAAAACACCACCTCAACAATCACTTGTCAATAAAAATGTGCGAAATATACCACGCGGATTATAAAGAAAAAGATGCCTGCCAACTGGCACAGCACCTCTCTTTATCCGACATAGATATTTCCATCTATTATAATAATTCCTGTTCTATACTAAGGACATTTGGAAAAATCAGCTTTGCGCCCTTTCTCTGCAACGCTAATACTTTCCCTGCCTTATCCTTCAATTCCTTTTCCAATCTACCATCAACACGAACTGGTATATTGGCAGCAGAGTCCAAATACTCATTTTTCATATATTTTTCTGTAATCGGACACATATTTTGAATCAAAAAAGCCTTCTCATGACCAAGTACTTCTCCAAAAACAATTGTATCGCACCTATGGTACTTTTGCATTTTCTTATTATAAATCCCCTTAAATTTAGAAACCTGTGACGAAAACGGAATCATCCAAAATAGCTGAGTATTACTATCCTGGAATGCGTAAAAACATGGTCTGTCATGCAACTGTCCATTTACTTTTTCCTTATTCTGCATCAAATAAGGATCTGGAAAATCCTTAAAGTACTGATCATCAATATAATAAAAATGTCCTATTTCCATTTCTTCTCCTATCGTTAAAAAGAGGCCCCATCCTCTCGAATGGAACCTCAAAACATTTGAACTCGACCTTTTCTAAGTCGCATATCGAGTAGCGACAAACATTTGAACTCGACCTTGTTTGAGTTGCATATCGAGTAGCAACAAACATTTGCAGTAATCTCTTACTGTACTTAAAATATACATCCAAATGAGCCGCTTGTCAATGTCAAAATAAGTTCAAATCGCAGCTTATGGCTGCATTAATATTATATGTTCATATCCAATTAGATATTCATTTTACACGATACTGCTGAACATTTCAACGATTGCACACTATATAACGATAGCCCTTACATTCTAACGATTGCTACTACCGTTAAAATTTGTACTTCTACATCGGCTTGTTTGCATTCCCTCATTCGTAGTATTACCGTAGTCCCTTACTACTACACTTGCCACGATATACCCAAGAAATGCCCTGTTTTGCAAGGTTTCTTGGGTATTTTGTGAATTACTCTGAAAATGCAGAAGGATCTTTCATCCAATCGTAGAATCGTTTGCGAATTTTTTTCAATTCTTCTTTAGCACCAGGAATCTCTTCCAATTTTACTAAGTGCATAACTTTTATCCCTATTATCTCATAGGTAATCTTGTTTCGACATTCTAACCCGACGTTTCGGTTTCATATATGACCATATAAGAAAACAAAAAATCCAGTGCCTACAACAGCTTCCTACGAATCTGTATAAACACTGGATTTATAACTCAGCAGTCCGTACGGGAATCGAACCCGTGTTTCCGCCGTGAGAGGGCGGCGTCTTAACCGCTTGACCAACGAACCGTGTATTATACTATCATACACGTCTCATTTCGTCAAGCATATTTTTCAAATTTTTCAAACAAATTCGAAAATAAGACTTTTCCCTCTTTTAATTAATCCTCATATCCGTTTGGATTATTCTTCTGCCATCTCCAGGAATCTGCACACATTTCTTTGATTCCGTACTTTGCCTTCCAGCCAAGCTCACGCTCTGCCTTGCTTGGATCACAGTAACAGGTAGCAATATCACCAGGACGACGATCTTTGATCACATACGGGATCTTAATGCCGTTTGCTTCCTCAAAATTCTTTACGATATCAAGCACGCTGTAGCCGTGTCCGGTACCAAGGTTGTAAATGCAAAGTCCGGCGTTCTCTTCGATCTTCTTTAATGCCTTTACATGTCCGTTTGCCAGATCAACAACGTGGATATAATCGCGCACACCGGTTCCATCCGGAGTATCATAATCGTTTCCGAATACACCGAGTTCTTTTAACTTGCCAACTGCAACCTGTGTAATGTAAGGCATCAGGTTGTTCGGGATGCCGTTTGGATTCTCCCCCATGGTTCCGCTTGGATGTGCTCCGATTGGATTGAAGTAGCGAAGCAGGATCACATTCCACTCATTATCTGCCTTGTAGATATCCGATAAAATCTGCTCCAGCATGGACTTTGTCCATCCGTAAGGATTGGTACACTGTCCCTTCGGGCAGTTCTCGGTAATCGGAATTTCTGCCGGATCGCCGTATACGGTTGCAGATGAAGAGAAAATGATGTTCTTGCATCCGTTCTGACGCATCACATCAACCAGTGTTAAAGTTCCTGCAATGTTGTTATTGTAATACTCCCAAGGCTTTGCCACAGACTCTCCGACAGCCTTCAGTCCTGCAAAATGAATACAGCTGTCAATCTTCTGCTCTGCAAAAATTTTATTTAAGATGTCACGGTCAAGGATATCTCCTTTATAAAATGTAACTTTCTTTCCGGTCAGTGCCTCCACACGATCCAGTGACTTTTCTGAAGCGTTTGACAGATTATCCAGAACAACGACATCATATCCCGCATTCTGCAGTTCCACACAGGTATGACTTCCGATATAGCCTGCTCCACCAGTAACTAAAATTGCCATAATTCCACTCTCCCTTTCTGTGCTTTTGTTTTCTTCTGATACCCCTATTCTATCGCTCCCGGCTCTTAATGTACAGAACCAAATGTAGAAAAAACATGTAAAAATGTTGCATGTGCATAAAAAAACGTATAAACTCAATACTAGAATCGTGTAAGGAGCATTTCCAATGAATGATCAATATAAAAATTCCTACAAAGCAACCGCAAAAGAACTTGTTTCCCTGTCGGTTTACAATGTCGGATACCAACTATGCGATGCCGGTTATCAGTGGGGCCCCGGAATCCGTGACCACTATCTGATTCACTATATTATCTCCGGCAAAGGCACCTATGAAGTGCATCACGAAGTCCATTCTCTCTCCGCCGGAGATGCCTTTTTAGTTTATCCTAATACTGAGGTTATCTACCGTGCAGACGCCAAAAACCCATGGGAATACGCCTGGGTCGGTTTTACCGGAAGCGACGCTGCCACCATCCTGCAGGCAACTGATTTTTCTCGCAAAAATCCCTGTATTCATGCAGTGCCAAACGGAGAAGAAGTCAAGCGGCAGCTTCTGCATATTTACGATGCCAGAGGAAATGGTTTTGAGCATGCAGTGGAAATGACCGGACGGCTCTATACTACTCTGGCACTTTTTCTGAAATCTTCTGCCAAAAAAGATACACAGCTGACATCCGCTACCTATGTCCAAAAGAGCATCGAATACATCAGTGCCAATTACTCCTACCCGATCACAGTGGAAGATATTGCCGCCTACGTCGGTTTAAGCCGCAGCCATCTGTTCCGTTCCTTTGAACTGGTGCTGCAGCAGTCCCCAAAAGAATACCTCACGGATTTTCGCATGAAACAGGCATGCTATCTGTTGGAACACTCAAATCTTTCGATCACCGCCATTGCAAATTCCGTCGGATTTGATAATGGGCTGTATTTTTCAAAAACCTTTCATAAGAAAAAAGGGGCCTCTCCCAAAGCTTATCGCATAAAAATAAGAGGGACAGAATAATTTTTGCCCCTCTTTTCTTCTAATGCCACGGAAACGTGAACATTCCATAAATATAAATAAATAAAATCCCTACAGGCACAAAATAACAGAACAGCGGTTTCATCCATGCCTTGATTTTTAAGCCTTTTCCCGCATTGGCCTCCTGCAGGAAATTGTTCCACCCCCATCCCCGGCGTGTACAGCAAAACAGCGCCAGTATCAGTGAGCCGAGCGGCATCGCATTGTTAGACACAATAAAATCCCACAAATCCAGCCATGCCGTGCCTTTTGCAAACGGCTGAAAACGAATCAGACTGTACCCCAGCGCCGTTGGCAATGCCACAAGAAACGTCCCAATCCCGCAGACAATACATCCCACCGGACGTGACCAGCCCGTCAGTTCCCGGATCATGGCAAGCAGATTCTCACATACTCCAAATACCGTTGACATGGCAGCAAACACCATGAACAGGAAAAACAGCGCACCCCACCAGCGTCCGCCCTGCATATGGTTAAACACACTCGCCATCGTATCAAACAAAAGGCTTGGTCCCGCAGTCACTTCAAGATTATAGGTATCGCAGGCAGGAAACATAATCATGCCTGCAACAACTGCTACAAACGTATCTAAAACAATGATATTTACGGATTCTCCCAAAAGGGAACGCTCTTTCCCGATGTAGCTTCCAAAGATCGCCATGCCACCCATACCGACCGACAACGTGAAAAACGCCTGATTCATTGCTTTTACAATCATTGTACCTGATATTTTGGAAAGATCCGGAATCAGATAAAAAGCCAGCCCATCCTTTGCGCCGGAAAGCGTAAAACTGTGGATCGCCAACACCAGCATCAGCACCAGAAGCGCCGACATCATATATTTGGTAATGCGTTCAAGGCCTCCCTGCAGCCGGAAACTCAAAATCACAAATGTAATCACAACCGTGATCAACAGGTAACCAACATTTACGGATGGTGTTGTGATCATTTTTTCAAATCCCAAATCCGCATTCTGACCGGTAAGAAACTTCACAAAATAATAAATAATCCAGCCTGCAACAACGGAATAAAACGCGATCAGTGCAATATTTCCAATCAGACACACAATCCCCGGAATTTTCCATTTGCGTTTTCCGGAAAGTTTCTCATACATATACAAGGGACTTGTCTGTGCCGCACGTCCTACGGAAAGTTCCATCACCATTGCCGGAAGCCCTAAAATGAGCAGACAGATCACATAGACAAGCATGAAACTGCCACCGCCGTTTTGTCCGCACATCCAGGGAAACTTCCATACATTTCCGCATCCGATTGCACATCCTGCCGAGAGCATAATAAACCCAAGTCTGCTTCCGAGCTGTTCTCTTTTTTCCATTGTTTCCAATACCTTTCCCCGTATATTTTTCAAAAAACTCCGGACAAACAACTTGTCCGGAGTTTTCTACCCAACATTTTTCCGATGACTAAGCTAATGCTTTCTTTGCAACTTCTGCAAGCTTTGCAAAACCTGCTGCATCTGTAACAGCCATGTCAGCTAATACCTTACGGTTTAAATCAGCTCCAGCTACCTTTAATCCGTGCATGAACTGGCTGTAAGAAAGTCCGTTCATACGAGCTGCTGCGTTGATACGAGCAATCCATAACTGACGGAACTGTCTCTTTCTCTCTTTACGTCCAGAATAAGAACTTGTTAAGGCTCTCATTACGGACTGCTTAGCTACACGATACTGCTTGGAACGAGCTCCTCTGTATCCCTTTGCTAACTTTAAAGTTCTGTTATGTCTTTTCTTAGCGCCTAATCCGCCTTTAACTCTTGCCATTTCCTATATCCTCCTTAACAAATCTTAGATGTATGGTAAAATCTTCTTCATGTTCTTGATGTTTGTCTGATCCATCATTGCTGCTTTTCTGAGATTTCTCTTATTCTTTGTTGTTTTCTTTGTTAAGATATGTCTTCTGTAAGCCTTGTTTCTCTTTAACTTTCCGGTTCCGGTTGCTTTGAAACGCTTTGCTGCTGCTCTGTTTGTCTTAATTTTTGGCATTGTGTATTCCTCCTTAATAAATGTTATCTTTTCTCTGCCAACACCATACCGATGCTTCTTCCCTCGATCTTCGGTGCTTTTTCCACTACTGCAATATCGGAAAGCTGCTCAGCAAGATCATCTAAGATGTGCTTACTGCTGTTCATATGTGCCATCTCGCGACCACGGAAACGAAGTGTGATCTTGACTTTATTGCCTTTTGCGAGGAACTTCTTTGCAGCGTTCATCTTGGTGTTCAAATCATTGGTGTCAATGTTTGGTGACAGGCGGATTTCTTTTAATTCCACTGTCTTCTGCTTCTTCTTTGCATCCTTTTCCTTACGTGCAAGATCATAACGATACTTACCGTAATCAATTACCTTGCATACAGGCGGCTTTGCATTCGGAGCAATCTTGACAAGGTCAAGACCGGCTTCATCTGCAATTTTCTGTGCCTCTCTGGATGAGACAACACCAATCTGCTCGCCATCCGGTCCGATCAGACGAACCTCTCTGTCTCTGATCTGTTCGTTAATCATTAATTCGCTAATGGTTTTGTACCTCCAATAAAAAATAGTGGATAGGCAGACTATCCACTATTACATCTAACATTCATATAACATGCTAAAAGTATGAACACTAAGTCGCCCGATTGCGCTTAGGTGAGAGTGGATACTCTACTTGTTTCTTAACAACCATTTGACTATACCACCTGATTACGGTATTGTCAACTGTTTTCTGTAAATTTATTCCGCCGGTTCTGCCGGAATAAACAGCCGCTGGTTGTTTCCCGGATTCTGATCCGGCACTGCTGCTTTTGCCTCCGCACAAAACTGCTCCTGTGAGTTTATCAGAACCTTGCCCCGCTTGTCAAGTTTTTCATACGTACCATCCGGCTGCATCACACGCGCTTTCACATTATCTTCCAGTTCCACATGCAGAATATGCAGTGCTTTTTCTTTGAGTTCCTCCTCAATCACCGGGAAAACAATCTCTACACGCCGGTCAAGATTTCGCGGCATCCAGTCCGCACTTCCCATAAATACTTCCGGATTGCCGTCATTATAAAAATAGAAAATACGGCTGTGCTCTAGGAAATTTCCCACAATGGAACGCACGGAAATATTTTCACTCACTCCCGGAATTCCGACGCGCAGACAGCAGATTCCGCGCACGATCAGATCAATCTTTACACCGCTTGCAGATGCCTCATACAGCGCCGCAATAATGCCTGGATCACAGAGGGAATTCATCTTTGCCACGATACGGGCTTCTCTACCCTGCCGTGCATTTTTCGTTTCCCTGCCGATCAGGCGCAAAAATTTATCCCGCAGCCAGTATGGTGCCAGCACCAGCTCATTCCATGCCAGCGGTTCGGAATATCCGGATAACATATTAAACACCGCTGTGGCATCCTCCCCGATTGACTCTTTGCAGGTAAAGATTCCACAGTCCGTATATAATTTTGCCGTCGAATCGTTATAGTTTCCGGTTCCCAGATGAACATAGCGGCGGATTCCATCCTCCTCCCGGCGGACCACCAGTGCGATCTTGCTGTGTGTTTTAAGGCCAACGAGACCATAGATCACATGACAGCCTGCCTGTTCCAGTTTTTTTGCCCATACAATGTTGTGCTCCTCATCGAAACGGGCTTTCAGCTCAACCAGAACCGACACCTGCTTGCCGTTTTCCGCTGCCTGTGCCAGACTGCTGATAATCGGGGAATTTCCGCTGACACGATACAGTGTCTGTTTAATCGCCAGGACATCCGGATCTTTGGATGCCTGCCGGATGAAATCCACAACCGGATCAAAGGTTTCGTATGGATGATGCAGAAAAATATCCCCTTTGCGGATTGCGGCAAAAATGTCACTTCCAGGTGTAATTTCCGGCACCTGCTGCGGCGTATACGGTTTATAGCGGAGATGGTCATATCCGTCAATCCCATACATTTTCATTAAAAAAGTCAGATCAATCGGTCCTGCAATCTGAAAAATATCCTCATCCGATACTTTCAGCTCGGTCTTTAAAAATTTCAGAAGCTTTTTGTCTACCTTCTCTTCAATTTCCAGACGGATAACTTCTCCCCACTGACGCATCTTTAATTTGTTTTCAATCTCTTTCAGCAAATCTGATGCCTCATCCTCATCAATTGTCAGATCTGCGTTTCGCATGATCCGGTACGGATACGCACACAATACCTTGTAATTGGAAAACAGTATGCCTATGTTGCGTTCTATAATCTGCTCAAGCAGAATGAAAGACTTCGTTTCCCCTTCGCTTGGAATCTGTACCAGACGCGGCAGAACACTTGGCACCTGCACGGTCGCAAACACGGTCTCATCCTCCGTTTTCTTTCCGGTCAGAAGTGCTGCAATATTCAGTGTTTTATTGCGGATCAGCGGGAACGGACGCGATGCATCCACAGCCATCGGGGTAAGTACCGGATATACATTTTCCATAAAATAGCGATCCACAAAACGCGCCTGTTCCTCACTCAGATCTTCATGCGCATCCAGAAGATAAATCCCTTCTTTGTGCAGAAGCGGCATCAGGGAACGGCTGAATGTACTGTACTGGATATTGACCAGCTCCCTTGCCTGTTTATTGATGGCGGAAAGCTGCTCCGTTGCGGTCATTCCGGCGATATCACGCTTTTTATATTTTGCATGTACCATATCCTTTAAGGATGCCACCCTTACCATGAAAAATTCATCCAGATTGGAAGAGGTAATACTGACAAATTTCAACCGCTCCAAAAGCGGAATGGATTTATCCCTTGCTTCACTTAATACACGCTGGTCAAACTTAATCCAGCTGAGTTCACGGTTTTCATAATATGCCGGATCTTTAAAATCTATTTTTGTGTCCATAAAAGCCCTCCGATCTAATAGTTATAAATACGCTTTTCTTTTAAAACAGGTTTCATGCTGTATACATTTTCAAAATAAGAGGTCTTTGCGTCAAACAATGCCTGTTCCAGTGCAATATCCTCAAATGCCTCGACCGTAATCACGAGTTTTCTCTCCCTTACCGCGATCCGGATATTTTTAAACTTCTGTTTATGACTCTGATCCAGCGCATTTGCCACACGAAGAATTGCCGAAAGTTTTGCCACGCAAAGATACTCTTCCTGACTCAGCACATCGGCGACTTCCTCATACGGGTCCAGAGGAAGGGTATTGTAACGCACGATCTGTGCAACAATCTCCCGCTCCTGATGGGTCAGACCGATAATCTCTGAGGACATGATAATATGATACGTACTCTCCGACGCTTCCGCAAAGCTGACATACTTTCCACAGTCATGCAGGATTGTAGCCACCTGAAGCAGCAGACGCGCTCGCTTTCCAAGTCCGTGTTCCTGTTTCATCGCATCAAAAATCTTAATGGATAGCTTGGAAAGTGTCTGAATGTGTGGAGAAAAACTGTGGTAATGCTCCGATAAAAATGTGGCCGCCGAAATGACATCCGCATCAAAATCATGTGTCGATGCCAGCAGTTTATTGTGCTGTGCATAATCAAATGCCATACCATCCTGAATATTTGCGCCCGGAACCCATACCTCTTTCGGATTCACATTCTGTGCCATCATTTTATACAGCACAAGTGCCGGAATAATTAACGGTTCCCTCTCATCCGAAAGATTCAGTTCCGCTGTAATTTCCTCCAGTGTTTTTTTGAGCAGTTTATCGATAAATTTAGAGAATTTATCCAGCTTTACCTGACGGCTTTTTCCGCCTTTTTCCTCAATCTTTTTGACCAGGCCGCCGGCATAGTCACTGATCAGGATCAGATAATCCACCGGCGTATTCATATACATGGCACGGAATCCCTCGAGTTTTTTATTGACATATTCCTCAATCTGGTTTTCATACATTTTCAGGGAATATCCGCGGTCTCCAAGCAGATTCCGCAAGCGCATGATGCCCGCTTCCATGTGCTGTGTCGTGATCATCTTTCCGTTGCGGAATAACGTAATCTGTACGCTCGCTCCGCCGACATCCACGACTGCTGCACTCGTCTTTATCATCTCCTCAAACACCTGACTTCCCGCCACCGCTTTATAACTGATAAAACGGTGTTCCGAGTTGCTTAACACCTTTACCCGGAATCCGGTTCTAAGATAAATCTGGTCGAGAACAAATATCTCATTCGTGGTATCCCGGAGTGCGGCTGCGGCACAGACTTCATAACTGTCTACCTTGTAGCTTTCCATAATCTCTTTAAACTGCGCCAGTGTTTCACAGAGTTCTTCCACCTGCTCATATCCGATTGTCCCGGTGCCGTAAGCACCTTTCCCCAGTTCCTGCCGGGACCGGATGTGATCCACCTCATGAAACTTTTTTCTGTTTGTAAACTCAAATACCTTCAGGCTCACATCGTATGTGCCAATATAAATTGCTGCAAATGTGTGAATTGCCATACGCCCACCTTCTTTCACCAATTCTGACTAATACGTACCAAGAATCCGGAATGCAATTGTTTCCTCCCGAAGTCCGCGCAGCGCATTCTGCACTGCATGATCCTCAAATCTTCCCTCAAAATCAACAAAGAAACGATATTCCCAGTTTTTATTCTGTAACGGACGTGACTGGATATTTGTCATATTCAGTCCATTATAAATAAAATGCGACAGTGCATGATATAAAGCACCGCTTTCGTGATTGATCTCAAAACAGATGCTGATCCGGTCTGCCTGATCGGTATATACTTTTTTCCCTGTCACAACAATAAACCGGGTCGAATTATTTTTATTATTCTGAATGGAATTGCGTAATACTTTCAACCCATAAATCTGGGCATTTTTTGCACTGGCAATCGCCGCCTGGGAAATCTCCCCATCCTCTTTGACCTTCTTGGCTGCAACGGCATTATTGCTGACACTAAATTTTTCCCAGTCCGCATGACTGTCCAGAAATTCACTGCACTGCATCAGTGACTGTTTGTGCGAATACACGGTACGTATATCTCTCTCATCTGCATCTTCCAGTCCTAAAAGTGCATGATCAATACGGATGATCTGCTCCCCGACAATATAATTATCATATTCCACCAGAAGATCATAATTTTCCGAGACAATTCCTGCCGAAGAATTCTCGATCGGGAGTACCGCATAATCCGCTTCCCCGTTCTTAATGGCCTCCATGGCATCTTTCCAGCTCTCCACATGGAAATTATTGCAGTTTTCTCCAAAAAACTGTTCCATGGCAAGCTGGCTGTAGGCACCTTCGAGTCCCTGAAAAACAATCCTTGCATTGGAATAATCCAGCGTGTGAATCGGCTCAAACTCCTGCGGAGGCATAATTCCATGCTCCGTCAGCAGTTTATACTGTTTCTTACGGCTCATCGCCATGATCTGCTCAAAAAGTTCACGGATTCCGTGTCTGGTAAAATCACTTTCCGCTTTTTTCTGCAGCGTTGCCAGCTTGGATTCCTCTCTCTCCTTGTCAAAAACCTGCTTCCCGGTATTTATTTTGTATTCAGCCACATCCGAGGTCAGTTTCATCCGTTCCTCATAGAGTTTTACGATCTGTTCGTCAATTTTATCAATATCTTTTCGGATATCTAGTAAATCTTTCATATAGCGCTCCTTCATGATTTATGATAAAATTTTATAACACAAAGGTATAAAAGGCAAGATACAACTTACCAAGGAGGACTCGATATTATGAAAAAACGTTTGCCCATAATTATAATTGCTGTTCTGGTCGTAGTATTTGCAGGACTGGGCTTTTACAGCCATCAGAAAAGTAAGATCAAATACAACACAAGCTATGTCAACGGAAATACTGCCGGAAACCTATACAATGCCGGCTTGTTTTGTGAGAAAAACGGAACCGTTTATTTTGCCAATCCGGATGACGATTACCGGCTGTATTCCATGGATACAAACGGCAATCATCTGAAAAAACTCAGTTATGACCGTGTCATGTATATCAACGCCGATGACCATTATGTATACTATGTACGCAATAATGAAAATAATGGAACCGGATTTGATTTCTTCTCCTACGCAAGAAACAGTCTGTGCAGAATTGACCAGAATGGAGAAAACACTAAAATTTTAGACAAAGATCCCTGCCTGTATGCCTCGCTTGTCGGAAACTACATTTATTATCTGCACTATGATGACAAGGATGCTACAACGCTTTACAAGATCGGAATCGATGGCGAAGGACGCAAAAAAGTATATTCGCCTTACATTTTTACATGCAGCACGCTGGGTCAGTATATTTATACCAGCGGAACCGAAAGTGACGGTGCCATCTATCAGCTGGATACCGCCAGTGACAGTTTAAGCAAAGTCTATGAATGTAATTCTTTTAAACCGATCGTAACCAGTGACGACAATGTCTATTATATGGATGTGGATCAGAACAACGCCCTGGTACATACCAATATGAAATCCGGTCATCCGGTTACACTTACCAAGGACAGTCTGGATCTCTACAATGTATACGGAAGCAGTATTTTTTATCAGCGCTATTCCGAAGACAATCCGGCCCTTTGTATGATCAAAAATGACGGCAGTGGATATCAGGAATTGGCACAGGGCAATTACTCCAATATCAACGTCACTTCCAGTTACATCTATTTTACCGATTTTAAGACAAAAGAAATGTTCTGTACACCGACCGATCATCCGGGAACACTCACCGCTTTCCATCCCGGCGTTATCAAAAAATAAATGTATAAGACTGTAAAAGAGGAGGAACCCAAACATGCGGTTCCTCCTCTTTTGTTTTTCAAAACTTCCATAACATTACGCGCCAAAATCAAACAGGGAAAGCTGATTGGATTCCGGCATATCGCCAAACAATCCCAGATCACTCATCAGTTCTATGGTTGTCTTTGATACTTTTGTCCGTTCCCTAAAATCATCTTTGGACAGAAAAATTCCGTCTTTTGCCGCTTCTGCAATCGCAACTGCCGCATTATCGCCAAGTCCGTCAATCGTATTGAGCGCCGGCAGCAGTTTTCCATCCACAATCTGAAAATGATGCGGTTCTGACTTATAGATATCCAGCGGAAGAAATTCAAATCCTCTGGCATACATTTCCTGTACCAGACGCATATCTTTGTAGGTATCCTGCTCTTTTTTGGAGAGCTCGTCCTTGCGCTTTTCGTACTCATGCATATATCCTTCCAGTTTTTCTTTTCCCTGACACATCAGCTCATAACTGAACGCGGTCGCACGGATAGAAAAATATGCTGCATAGTAAGCCAGCGGATAAAACACTTTACAGTAGGCAATGCGCCATGCCATCATAACATACGCGGCTGCATGGGCTTTCGGGAACATGTACTTAATCTTCTCACAGGACCAGATATACCAGTCCGGTACATTGTGATCGATCATATCCTGCTTCCATTCCGGCCATTTGTCACATTTTCCTTTTGCCACAATTCCCTTCCGGACATTCTCCATAATCTTAAACGATTCCTCGGAATCCAGTCCCATACTGATCAGATAGATCATGATATCATCTCGTGTACAAATGGCGGTAGAAATCGTTGCCTTCTTTTCCTGAATCAGCGTCTGTGCATTGCCAAGCCATACATCCGTACCATGGGACAGCCCTGCAATACGCACCAGATCCGAAAATTCTTTTGGCTGTGTGTCTATTAACATGCCCATGGCAAAGTCTGTACCAAACTCCGGGATACCCAATGCTCCCAGCTGACAGTTCACCAGATCATCCGGCGTGATGCCAAGTGCGGAAGTATCCTGAAACAGCGACATGACAGCCTTATCATCCAATGGAATCTGCGTCGGATCTACACCCGTCAGATCCTGCAGCATACGGATCATGGTAGGATCATCGTGCCCGAGAATGTCAAGTTTTAAAAGATTATGGTCAATCGAGTGATAATCAAAATGTGTGGTCGTAATATCGACCGTCATATCATTTGCCGGATGCTGAACCGGGGTAAATGTATAAATCTGTTCCCCCATCGGAAGAACAACGATACCACCCGGATGCTGTCCTGTAGTACGGCGCACGCCGACACATCCAAGTACAATCCGGTCAATTTCACAGTTTCTCTTATGTACACCGCGCTCTTCATAATAATTTTTGACATAACCGAATGCCGTCTTATCTGCCAGCGTACCGATCGTTCCTGCCTTAAAGGTCTGTCCCTCCCCGAAGATAACTTCGGTGTATTTATGTGCCTTACTCTGGTACTCTCCGGAAAAGTTCAAGTCGATATCCGGCTCTTTATTTCCCTTAAATCCCAGGAACGTCTCAAACGGAATATCAAACCCTTCTTTGGAAAGCGGTTTTCCGCAGCGCGGACAGAGCTTATCCGGCATATCACATCCACTTCGGCCGGAAAAAGATTTTACCAGATCCGAATCAAAATCGCTGTACTGGCAATGTTTGCACAGATAATGCGCATGCAGCGGGTTCACCTCCGTAATACCGGACATTGTCGCAACGAAAGAACTTCCGACCGATCCACGCGATCCGACCAGGTAGCCGTCTTCGTTGGATTTCCAAACCAGCTTCTGCGCAATGATATACATCACAGCATACCCATTGCTGATAATGGAATTTAATTCCCGGTCTAAACGTTCCTGCACAATTTCCGGCAGTGGATCTCCATACATTTTATGTGCTTTGTTGTAACAGATGTCACGCAGCATCTGATCCGAATTTTCAATGACCGGCGGACACTTATCCGGACGAACGGGAGAAATTTTTTCGCACATATCCGCAATCCGGTTTGTGTTTGTAATAACAACCTCTTCTGCTTTTTCACTTCCAAGATAGGCAAATTCTTTCAGCATCTCTTCCGTCGTCCGCAGAAAAAGGGGAGCCTGCTCATCAGCATCTTTAAATCCCTGCCCTGCCATGATAATTCTCCGGTAAATTTCATCCTCCGGATCTAAAAAATGCACATCACAGGTTGCCACCACCGGCTTATGGAACTGTTCCCCGAGCCGGACAATCTTTTTATTGATCTCAATCAGATCGTCATTGGACGCAACCGGAGAATCTTCATCTCTTACAAGGAATGCATTGTTTCCGAGCGGCTGGATTTCCAGATAATCATAAAAGTTTACCAGTCTAGAAATTTCTTCCTCCGGACGGCCATTTAAAATTGCCCGGTACAACTCTCCCGCTTCGCAGGCAGACCCGATCAGAAGTCCATCCCGGTACCTGATAAATTCACTCTTCGGAATCCTCGGACGCCGGTGATAATATTTGATATGCGCCAGCGAAATCAGCTTATACAGGTTTGTCCGCCCCTGATCGCAGGTGGCAAGAATGATCGCATGATAAGTCGGCATCTTTTGTACATTCTGCACCGATGAGGTTCCCATTGCATTCACTTCGTCCAGGGTAGACATACCGCGCTCCCGGAGCATCTCGATAAACTTCACAAAAATCTCTGCCGTACATCCGGCATCATCCACTGCACGATGGTGATTTTCCAGAGATACGCCCAGCGCTTTTGCAACCGTATCCAGCTTAAAACGGTTCAGATTCGGAAGCAGGACACGCGCCAGGGCAACCGTATCCACAATCGTCGGCTTGCATGGAATATCCAGCCTCTGGCAGTTTTTCTTGATAAAACTCATATCGAAATCGGCATTATGGGCAACCATAACACATCCCTCGCAGAATTTCATAAATTCCGGAAGAATGTCTGCAATGACAGGTGCATCAATCACCATGGAATCATTGATCGACGTCAGCTGCTCAATCCGAAACGGAATCGGCACTTGTGGATTGACAAACGTTGAGAATTTGTCCACGATCTTTCCGTTCTGCACCTTCACCGCCCCGATCTCTATAATGCGGTTGGTCTCCGGACTAAATCCGGTTGTCTCCAAATCGAATACCACATAATCTGCATCCAGATCCTGGTTCTGGCTGTCCGTCACCATCCCCTTTAAATCATCGACCAGATATGCCTCCACGCCGTAAATGACTTTAAAATCCGAATCGGACGGTACGGTATGATTGGCATCCGGGAACGCCTGCACATCCCCGTGATCGGTAATGGCAATCGCCTTATGCCCCCATTTCATGGCACGCTTGACAATATCCTTTACATCTGAAACGCCATCCATATCACTCATTTTGGTATGGCAGTGCAGCTCTATGCGTTTTTCTACGCTGGTATCCATACGGACCGTTGTAAAATCGGCGCATTTCTTGATTCCGACGATAGAACCGATGGTAAGTTCACTGTCGAACTTATCAATGGTTGCAACACCTTTGACACGCACAAACTTTCCACCGCTGATTTCTTTTAACAGCTCCGGTACATCATCATTTCTCGCAAAAATTTTAAGAACAATCGTATCGGTAAAATCCGTCACGGAAAAAATAATGATGGTCTTTTCATTGCGGATCTCACGGGTATCTACCGACAGAATCTTTCCGCGGATCACAACCTCTCCGATCGGTCCGTCAATCTTCTCAATCTCCATGCTCTCTTCTTCGAAGTCTCTTCCGTATATTACATCCGGATTCATGGATTTTTTGCCGTTATCCGACTCAAATTTCCGGCGGAACTCTCCACGCTTTTCAAACTTCTGCTTTGGTTTTGCATAATTTGTACCATTTTTTGAAGTGTCTGCACGATTTCCTGCCGTTTTTGCAATTGTCTTTGTTTTTTCTTCTGTTTCGACAGTTTTCTCTTTTTCTTCCGTTTCCTGGGATTTTCCTTCCATAACCAGCTTCGTCCGCGCAACAATTCCTGCCACTTCCTGCCGGATCTGTTCTTCGGAATTTTTCCGGTATTTGCTCTCCTGCGGTTTCCGGTATTGTGGAAATATTTTCAGATTCATTCCACAGCGTTCACAGATCACTTTCTCTAAAAATTCGATAATCTCATCCGTACGGGTTTTGGCAATAATAGTCTCATCCATCGTCAGAATCAGACGGTCCTCTTCTGGAAATTCCATGTCCGCCGTCCGCAACAGATTGTATTCGAGCACACTGTAGGCATTCAGTTCATCTAAAATACTGTCCTTATACACCTCTATCAGAGACTTCGGGGTATACTGTTCGGAAAGCTCATAAGACTCTATGATCTTTACCTGTATGGCCCGGTTCTGAAAAATCTGTTCGGTAATCGCTTTTTCAAGTTTCCATATGTTTTTTTTGAAAATAAGTCTTTTTGCACGCAAATAAATGCGAATATGAGTATGTTCATGATTCGCACTTATTTTTGTCACTTCAGTTGTATCTAACAGCCCTTCGAGTTCTTCCTCCAGTTTCAGTGTCGGAAAGGCTTCACGAAATGCTTTTGACATCAGTCTTCACTCCAATGTTCCAATTCATAACGCAGTGCCGGCAGAAGTTCTGCTTCCGGTACTTTTTTGTAAATTTCTCCATGTTTGATAATCAGACCCTCGCCGACACCTCCGGCAATCCCGATATCGGCTTCCTTTGCCTCTCCCGGTCCGTTTACCACACATCCCATTACCGCCACTTTGATATCAAGCGGAAATTCCGAAACCATCGTTTCTACTTGATTGGCAAGCCCGATCAGATCAATGCGGGTTCTTCCGCAGGTCGGACAGGAAACCACTTCCACGCCCCCTTTGCGAAGTCCGAGGGTACGAAGAATCAGTTTTGCGGATTTAATCTCTTCCAACGGGTCCCCGGTCAGAGAAACACGGATGGTATCCCCGATTCCCTGGTTTAAAATCAGTCCCAGACCGATTGCGGATTTGATATTCCCGCTGATCAGTGTTCCCGCCTCTGTGATTCCCACATGCAGCGGATGATCCGTCTGTTTTGCGATCAGCTCATGTGCTTTGACACACATCATGACATCCGAGGATTTGATACTGATCACAAGATTATCATAGCCCATATCTTCGATCAGTTTCACTTTATCCATTGCGCTCTCCACAATTCCCTCTGCGGTCACACCATGGTATTTTTCCACAAGACCCTTCTCTAAAGATCCGCTGTTGACGCCCACACGGATAGGAATCCGGCGCTCTTTTGCCACATCCACAACCGCTTTTACACGCTCACGACTTCCAATGTTTCCGGGATTGATACGAATTTTATCCGCACCGTGCTCCATGGCTGCAATCGCAAGCCGGTAATCAAAATGGATATCCGCAACCAGCGGGATGGTAATCTGTTTTTTGATTTCCGTCAGCGCCGCAGCTGCCTCCTGGGTGGGAACCGCGCAGCGGATAATTTCACAACCGACTTTTGTCAGCTGCTTAATCTGTGCCACCGTTGCCGCAACATCCTCTGTCTTTGTATTTGTCATAGACTGAATCGCAATCGGATGATTTCCTCCAATCCATCTGTTTCCAATCTGTACTTCCTTTGTGATATGTCTCTCCATCATAACGCCTCTAGCCTCTTAGATAAATAGTTTTCGAATGTCATTGAACATAACAATAAACATCAGTCCAAACAACAATACAATACCAACCAGATTTACCATGCCTTCTTTGTTTGGATCAATCCGCTTTCTGCGGATCGCCTCAATAATCAGAAATAACAGCCGGCCTCCGTCCAGTGCCGGAAGCGGCAGCAGATTCATAACGCCCAGATTCGCAGATAAAAGAATCGTCCAGTTGAGCATATTCAAAAGTGCATAGTAATACCCGTCATTTTTTACAGACTGCTGATAGGTGTCTCCGATTGATTTTACGATACCGACCGGTCCGCTCAGTTCGTTTGGAGATACCTGACGTGTCACAAGCATTTTCAGACTCTGGATAGTGGTATAAATCCAGTATCGCACCTCATAAAAACTGTTTTTTAGGTTTGTGAGCACGTTTCCCTTTACCCGGACATTTCCCATGGTCTGAAATCCGTACAGATATCTTCCGGTCTCTTTATCCAGTTTCGGAACCAGTGTTGTCGTATGTTTCTGCCCATCCCTTGCATAAGTGACTTTAATGGTTTCCCCGGAATGAAATGTTCCGTATGCAGTGATTTCTCTGCTGAAATGAACCGAAAAATGATTCATCCGGATAATCTCATCCCCTTCCTGAAGACCTGCCTCTTCTGCGGCATATCCTTCCATTACCCCGGAAAGAACCGGCTTATCATATCCAACACAGCTCATCAGGATAAACGCGAAAATAAATGCAAGAATAAAATTAAAAAAAGGTCCTGCAAATACGACGCTCATACGTCCCCATACCGGCTTTTTACCAAATGCACGATTGTCCGTCGAATCTTCGTCTTCCCCTTCCATCATGCAGGCTCCTCCAAACGGAAATGCCTTAATGCAGTATTTGGTTTCGTCTTTTTGTATCCCACAGATAGTCGGTCCAAGGCCGAAACAAAATTCATTTACCCGGATTCCGTTTGCCTTTGCAAGCAAAAAATGCCCCAGTTCATGAAATAAAATTACAATACTAAATATTACAAATGCGATAAGAAATGATACAATTTTCATTTTTTTTACCACCTGCCCCCTATATATTCATATGTTGCCTGCTCTGTCTCTAAGATCTGCTCTAAATCCGGATGTGCGATATAGCTGACTTCTTCCATTGCAGCTTCAATCATTTCCGTAATTTCCGGATAAGCAATTTTTCTGTCCAGAAACATTGCCACTGCCTTTTCATTTGCGGCATTAAAAACCGTTGGGATATTTCCTCCCCGTCTGGCAGCATCATATGCCAGGGAAAGCCCACGGAAGGTATCCGTATCCGGGCGCTCAAACGTAAGGTCACGAAGAGCAAAAAGATCCAGACGCTTCCCGGATAAATGTTTACGCTTTGGGTAATACAGTGCATACTGAATCGGCAGACGCATATCCGGCGTTCCAAGCTGCGCAATCACTGCACCATCCTCATATTCTACAGCAGAATGAATGACACTCTGCGGATGCACGACAACTTCAATCTGTTCGAGTTCCACACCAAACAGCCATTTTGCTTCCATAACCTCAAGCCCTTTGTTCACAAGTGTCGAAGAATCAATGGTCACCTTGTGTCCCATGGACCAGTTCGGATGCTTTAATGCATCTTCCACCTGTATATGGAGCAGATCCTGCTTCTTTCTGCCCCGGAACGGTCCTCCGGATGCGGTAAGAAGGATTTTACTGATCGGATTTTCTTCGTTTCCCTGCAAAGACTGGAAAATGGCACTATGTTCACTGTCTACCGGAAGAATAGACACTCCGTACTCCGCTGCAAGCGGAATAATGAGATGTCCTGCCGTAACTAACGTTTCTTTGTTTGCCAGGGCAATCGTTTTCTTTGCCTTTATGGCTGCAATGGTCGGCCGGATTCCGAGCATCCCGACAATCGCCGTCACCAGAATTTCCGACTCTTCATAAGTTGCAACCGCAAGTAATCCATCCATTCCGGTTTCCACAGGAATGCCCAGATCCGCCGTGCGGACCCGAAGGGAAGCTGCTGCCTCTTTGCTCCACACAGCAACAAGCTTTGGGCGAAATTTCCGCATTTGTTCTTCCAGCAGACGGATATTGTTTCCACAGGCAAGTGCGGTCACTTCAAAATCATCTGCATGTTCTTCAATCACAGAAAGTGTCTGTGTTCCAATGGACCCTGTCGATCCCAAAATTGCTATCTTTTTCATCGTTCACCTCTTACAGCATATGAAGCGCCAGGAAATAAATGATTGGTGCAGTAATAATCATGCTGTCAAACCGGTCGAGAATTCCTCCATGACCGGGAATCAGCTTTCCGTAATCCTTGATATCATAATTTCTTTTGATGGCAGAAGCTGTCAGATCCCCTACCATGGAAATCAGTCCGGCAATTGCCGCAATCACAGCAAGAATTACAATTTCTCCACGTTCCAGATGCATCGGGCTACGGAAAATAAAACAATATAAAGCGGTCAGAAGCGCAGCACCTGCCACACCTCCCACTGCACCCTCTACCGATTTTTTCGGACTGAGTTTCGGCGACATCTTGTGCTTTCCGATCAGCATTCCGACGCAATATGCACAGGTATCGCATCCCCACGAACATAAAAATACAAGAAAGGCAAGATATAACCCTCTCTCAAGCGTACGGATCTGATATACATAAGAAAGCATGACCGCTACATAGAAGAATCCAAAAAATGCTGCCATCACCTGATCTGCATGAAATTTCGGATATGCAAATACAAATACAAACATTAACAGAATCAAAAATGCCATAAATAAAATCATAAGATCCGGCAGAAACTTCCACTGTAAATTACAGTAATAAACGATTGCCGCCAGATATCCAACGCCTGCCAGAACGGTCTTTTCCATCTTGAACACTCGATATAATTCAAACATTCCGATACAGGAAATGGCAAGTGTTGCAAATAATAAAACTTCATGGCCTGAAATAATCAAAAACAGAGCCAGAATTACCAGCACGATTCCGCTTAACAGTCTCGTTTTAAACATCCTATTCTTCCTCCTTAAGTCCGCCAAAGCGTCTGTCTCGTTTATTATACGCTTCCACAGCTAATTCCAATTCTTTTTTATGAAAATCCGGCCACGGAACATCCGTAAAATAAAATTCGCTATACGCAAGCTGCCACAGCAGATAATTGGAAAGCCGCTGCTCTCCACTTGTACGAATCAGTAAATCCGGGTCTGGAAGTTCCCTTGTATCCAGATATCCGGAAAATGTGTTCTCATTGATTTCCTCTTCCGAGATTCTGCCGCTTTTTATATCAGCAACCATATGCTTCATGGCCCGAAGCATCTCATCCCGGCTTCCATAATTGATGGCAATGGTCAGGTTCAGTCCCGTATTTGCCGCGGAAACTTCTTCCAGTTCCTGAATCTTTTTCTGAAAACTTTCGGATAATCTGGAAAGTTCCCCAATCACACGTACCCGCATATTATTTTTATTTGCCGTGCGGATACAGTTTTTCAAATAACTCTCCAGCAGTTTCATCAGTGCAGCCACTTCGCTGTCCGGACGATTCCAGTTTTCCGTGGAAAATGCATACAGTGTCAGGTACTCAATTCCAAGCTCATCTGCAGCCTGACAAACCGTTTCTACATTCTTTGCTCCAACGGTATGTCCGTAATTGCGTGGCATACCCTTGCTTTTTGCCCATCTTCCATTCCCATCGAGTATAATCGCCACATGTTTTGGAATTTTCATCAATCTTGTTCCCCTCTTTCCTGCAAGTGAAAAAGGGACATAGCCACAGGCTTATGTCCCTTAAACATCTTATACTGTAAGAATTTCATCCGACTTGGCATCCACAGCCTTGTCAATCTGTGCAACATACTGATCGGTCAGTTTCTGGATTCCGTCTTCGAGATCCTTGATCTCGTCCTCGGAAATATCCTCCGCCTTGCCTACTTTTTTGAAATGATCCATCGCATCTCTGCGGATATTTCTCACAGCGACCTTGGCACCCTCACCTTTTTTCTTAATATCTTTTGCCAGCTCTTTTCTTCGCTCTTCGGTCAGTTCCGGAAATACCAGACGAATCAGTTTTCCGTCATTCGTCGGGTTAATTCCCAGATCCGAACTGAGAATGGCTTTTTCAATTTCTTTTACCATAGATGCTTCCCATGGCTGAATCTGAATCATTCTCGGCTCCGGAACACTGACATTTGCAACGCTCTGAATCGGAGACGGTGTTCCGTAATAATCAACACGAAGTTTGTCCAACACATGCGGATTCGCACGTCCTGCACGGATTCCCGCGAACTCCTCATTTAAATTGGCAAGGGATTTCTCCATTTTATCCTGAAAAATCTGTAATCTCTCGTCCATATACTATATCCTCCTAGTCCACAGTAACGACGGTTCCGTTGAACTGGCCGTTTACCGCGTTTACAATGCTGTTCGTTTCACCAAGTCCGAATACATACATTGGAATGTGGTTTTCCATGCACATTACGGATGCTGTCAGATCAACGACCGCAAGTTTTTTATCAATGACTTCCTGAATGGAAACCTGATCATATTTCTTAGCGGATGGATTTACTTTCGGATCGCTGTCATATACACCATCGATTGCCTTGGCAAGATAAATTCCATCTGCTTCAATCTCTACCGCACGAAGTACCGTTGCCGTATCTGTTGAGAAATATGGATGTCCGGTACCACCTGCAAAAAATACAACCATGTTATGTGCAAAATATTTATTTGCACGATCCTTGGAATATAACTTTGTGATAGATCCGCACTCAAACGGGGTAAGCACGGAAGTCATCATTCCAACGGAACGGAAAATTTCTGACACATAAATACAGTTCATAACCGTAGCAAGCATACCGATCTGATCGGCTTTTGTACGGTCGATCGTCTCACTGGTACGTCCTCTCCAGAAGTTGCCTCCTCCGATGACAATACCAACCTGTACACCTGCATCTACCAATTGCTTTACCTGCTTTGCAACAACCGTAACTGTCGGCTCATCAAATCCATGATGCTTGTCCCCGGCCAATGCCTCTCCACTGAGTTTTAATAAAATACGTTTCATCGTATCTGTCTCCTATGATTGATTTTACTTTCCGTCAAAAAGTCCCTGCACATCAATATCAGCATAGCACTGAGAGCAGAAACCTTCGATTACTGCACCGTTATTAATCTGTACGGAACGGGATTTGATATTTCCCATTACCACTGCAGATGTATCAACAACAACAGGTCCCTGTACATCAATATCACCCTTGATCGCACCAGCAATAACTGCAGAAGCTGCTGAAATATTACCAATGATCACAGAACCGGCTCCGATCTTAACCGTACCGGAACTTACAACTTCTCCCTCTACTTTTGCCACATCAGCAAAAAACTCTGAAGCTGCACTATTTCCGTTAATCGTTCCGGTTACAACCAGCTTACCATTGCAGGTTACATTTCCATTGATGGTTCCCTGAATATCAAATGATCCGTCAGACGCGATATCACCGGTCAGAACGGTTCCTGCTGTTATAACAGATGTCTCATCTGAGATTGCATCCGGATTCACTTTGCTTTCCATTACTGGTGCTACTGGTGCTGTTGGCTTTGGGGTTTCCATTGTTGTGTCGCTCATAATTTTTTTCTCCTCATTAAATGTATTGATTACCGGATCCACAGTTGGTGTGATCACCGGTTTTTTATCCTCTTTGTGAATTGGTGGAAGCTCCGACTCTAACTTTTGTGTATCAGACCCGTCATCCTTTTGTACCTGCTCCAGTAAACCATCCAGTTTGGATAATTCGGATTTTACATCCACATCTTCTCCCAGAGTGTTAACTACCAGATCTTCTGTCTTGTTTTCTTTTCCCGGAACGTCTGCTCCCGGCATCATTTCATTGACTGCCTGGGAAAAATCATCCTTAAAATCTTTAAATAATCCCATCGTGCTTCCTCCACTCATATTTATTCAACACTATCTGCCTTGATATATTGAATGACTTTTGTATTTTCATCAATCGGCAGAATCTCAGCTTTCATCTGTTGCAGTTTCTGAATCAAAGGTTCCAGAGCCTCTACCGTTGTTGACTTGTCATCTCCGTCGTGTAATAACACAACCGAGGTTTTGTATCTTTTTACTCCTTCTGTCACATTTGTCACAACATCATCCACCGTATAATCCGATGAAGTATCTCCTGCGGAAACGTTCCAGTCAAAGTATGTAATTCCCTTTTCATTTAAGACACGAACGAATTCAGCCATATTTACATTGCTGATCTCATTGCTGCTTCCTCCTGGAAAACGATAATAGAGACTATTGACTCCCGTAACGTCTTTCAGATATGAGGAAATCTTATCAAAATCCTGTTCAAATGCCTCTGTGGAGGCATATATTGTACTGTATTTGTTGGAAAAGGAATGCATTCCAAGTGTATGTCCATCTTTTACAATCCTCTTATAGACCTCCTGCATATCCTTGGAATCATCCCCTACTACGAAAAAAGTTGCTTTTACTCCGTATTTATCCAATACGTCGAGAATCTTGTCCGTATTTTCATCCGGTCCGCCGTCAAAAGTAAGATATACTTTATGTGCATCTCCCTCTTTTGCCATATTGTCCTCGGAATCAATCCCCGTCACAACTTTATCGTAAGCAGATTTCTGTGTCTCCTGCCCACTGCTTTCTGTATCCGCAGCCTGCACATTTTCAGAATCCGGAATATTTTGCGAAACGGTTGTCTGTCCCGCTTTCTCCAGTCTCTTTACATGGCTGCTCAAACGTGCTACCTGCACCGTCAGAAGGATAATTGCCAACAGTGAGACAAGCATCCATACCGTAATCGTCACAATGATTCCCGTTTTCATACGGTTGATGCGATTTCTCCTCTGACGCTGCTGCTCCAGAGCTTCTGAATCTTTTGTACTCATCCTGTTCCTCCACCGGGAAATATCCTTTTCTATTTTAACATATTTTGAAAACTTGTAAAGATTTAATTCCCTGTTGTTGTAAAATTGTTATAAAAAAGGAGCCACGGTTTCTTTATTTTTCCAAAACCACGACTCCTTTTGTGTTTTCACACAGCTTGACTCTGTGAACGGATTATGCGTTCATCTGTGCAGCAACTTCTGCTGCGAAATCTTCCTGTTTCTTTTCCATACCCTCGCCAACTTCGAAACGAATCATCTTGGTGATTTTAAGATCCTTGGAAACAGACTCAAGATACTTAGCTACGGACTGCTTGCCATCTTCCGCCTTAACGTATGTCTGATCAAGAAGGCAGATCTCCTTTAACTGCTTGGATACACGACCTTCTACAAGACCGCCGAACATCTTCTCAGCAGTGATAGACGCCTTATCTGCCATAGCCAGCTCACCCAGCTGAACCTTCGCAGCATCGGAAAGGAAATTCCAGACATAATTCATATTGCTCTTATGCTCTTCGAAGTTATTGATATCCTCATCACTCCATACCTTCTCGCCGATTGCCTTGTCCAGTAATTTGTTTAAGATAGGCTTTGGAAGAGTTGTTGCATCATTTAATGCACTGTCAATTGTGATCTCTTTGATCTTTGCAAGTTCCTCAGCGGAAATATCGTTTCTGCTGATATACTGTGGGTTCATTGCAGCAACCTGCATAGCAATGTTTGTAAGAGCCTCTTTTGCAGCATCATCAGATGCACCGTCTGCAGCGATAACAACACCGATTCTTCCGCCACCGTGAATATAAGAAGCAACAGCATCACCGGTTACCTTTGCGAATCTGCGCACAGATAACTTCTCTCCGATTGTTGCTGTCTTCTCAACAAGCAGATCACTGAGTCCGTTTGTAGCAAGAAGTGCCTCGATATCTTCGCCGTTTGCTCCACCGTTTAAATCAGAAGCAAGTGCTGTATCTGCAACTGTCTGAACAAACTCCTGGAATGTTTCATTTTTAGCAACGAAATCTGTCTCTGAGTTAACCTCAGCTACAACAGCAACATTTCCGTTTACTGCAACTCTTGCGATACCTTCCGCAGCGATTCTGCTCTGCTTCTTTTCCATCTTGGCTGCACCGCTTTTTTTCAAAACGTCAACAGCGGCATCCATATCTCCGTTTGTCTCTGTCAGAGCTTTCTTACAATCCATCATGCCTGCGCCTGTCATCTCACGCAGTTCCTTAACCATAGCAGCAGTAATTGCCATCTTTTTTTCCTCCAATTCTCGAATGATTATGCAAAAATTATTCTTCTACTGTCTCCTCAGCAGCTTCTGCAGCAACTTCCTCAGTTCCCTGCTTTGCCTCGATAACAGCATCTGCCATCTTGGAAACGATAAGCTTAACGGCTCTGATTGCATCATCATTACCTGGGATTACATAATCTAACTCGTCCGGATCACAGTTTGTATCAGCGATACCGATCAGTGTGATTCCTAAAGACTGTGCTTCCTGTACGCAGATTCTCTCCTTCTTAGGATCTACGATAAAGATAGCGTCAGGAATTCTCTTCATATCCTTGATTCCGCCAAGGTTCTTCTCTAACTTATCCCACTCTTTTTTCAGTGCAATAACTTCCTTCTTTGGCAGAACATCAAATGTTCCATCTTCAGACATGGTCTCGATTTCTTTCAGACGTGCAATACGGCTCTGGATGGTTCTGAAGTTTGTAAGCATTCCACCTAACCATCTCTCATTTACATAGTACATTCCGCAACGCTCTGCCTCAGTCTTAATAGCATCCTGTGCCTGCTTCTTTGTACCAACGAAAAGAATGGTACCTCCCTGAGCAGCGATATCGGAAATTGCATCATATGCCTCATCTACCTTGCCAACAGACTTCTGTAAGTCAATGATGTAGATACCGTTACGCTCTGTGTAGATGTATGGAGCCATTTTAGGGTTCCATCTTCTTGTCTGATGTCCGAAATGAACACCTGCCTCAAGTAACTGTTTCATAGAAATTACGCTCATTTTAATTACCTCCGTTTGGTTGATTTCTTCCATGTACTTCCTATTAGTCTGCCACCGGAAAAGCGTAGATCCGGCACCGGCAGCTTCCATACATGTGTTTAATAAAATTTAAAGCCTTTGGCATTATATCATACCAAAGGCTTTCATGCAAGCTTTATTATACTATTTTTTTGTCAGTACTTTCGCAATCTCGCTATAGTTCATTCCCTTTTCCAGCGTAAATGTCCCCACACGGATATATCTTGCATAATTGTGATCCTGCATATATTTGCGGAAATCTTCCGCATCCTTGACAAGTCCTTTCTCCTGCAGATCCTGTGCAATCTCCCTGCACACTTCTCCGCCTTTTATTGTAATGGAGACTTTTTCCTTTTTTGTTTCTTCCTTCTCGGTCTCCTGCGCTTTTTTCTTCTCTTCTTCTTTCTTTTGAGAGTCCTGTGTTTTTTTCTTTTCTTCCGCCTTTTTCTCCGACTCTTTTGATGTGTCATTCTGTTCCGAAGAAGTATCACGCTCCGTCTGTTTTTGTGTATCGTTCTGCGGAACCTTCTGTGTCACTGCCTGTGTCGTTCTTTGTGTATCCGGAAGATTCGTTTCCTTTACCGGAAGTTCTGTTGTCTGCGTTTCTGCTTCCTGCGTCTGTGTGTCATCCGGCATGATCATTCCAAGTTCCGAAGCTCTCTGCATAGCTTTTTCATCCGACATTGCTCCGCCGTGTGCATGTAACGATACAATAAATACCAGCGAGGCAACCAGAATTCCAAGTCCGCAGCCACGTAAATAATATTTAAATCTCACTGACATCTTCCCCTTTGTATAATCCGATCACCAGCTTCACTTCTCCAAGCCCCCGTCCCAGCTTACGGGCAATTTCCACATCAGACACTCCGTTTTGATGAAGTGCAAGTACCTGATCGTTGAAGCTTCCGTTATCGGTTTCCTCTGCCACAGATGCTTTTGGTGAAATCTGCTGCGGCTGTTCCTCCACAGGCTCTGACACTTCCGTTCTTGCCGGTTCAGGCTCTTTTACTGTTTCCGTCAGATGTGTCATCATTTCATCCTGTGTATGTTTTACCTGCTCCGAAAACTGTTGTAGCTGCGATGCAAGCCCGGTCAGTTCCGTATGCTTGTCATTGAGCATATTATATAAAAAGAGAATTTCATTATGCGTTTTATTCATTGATTCAATCACCGTATTGGAATATTCGTTGATTGCCATAATTTTCTCATTCGTTTCTTTTTCCATCAGACGCTTGGCATTCTCCTGGGACTGTTCTACCACTGCATCGATTGCATCTTCTACCTTGTCATTTGCATTTTTCAGTTCCCGCTCGACAATAATCTTTAATTCCTTCTCACTTAATCTGGTTATCTCCTGTACATCTTTCGGGGTAAGTTTTTCCTGAACAAAAAAGCTTACGAGAACAAAAATGATTCCAACCAGAATCAGTGTAATTTCCACACCCGTCATATATTTTCCCTCAGATTTTCATATCAAAACTGCCGCCAACCGGATTGCCACCCGTCCGCTTCGTTTCTTTGTTTGTTTTTTTTCTCACAGATCCCTGTTTTTTATATTTGTTTTTTCCTTCTTCCCTGGCATCTGTGTGATTATCCAGCTGCTCATTTTCTTCCGGATGGATGACCTGATGATGCAGAACATCCTCCCTGTGATCCACCTGCACCTGAATATTCTGCTGATCCACCATCGGTTTTGTATCCTGCTGGTTTTTAAATGTCTCGATGTCTGCGGTACGCTGTATCGTAGCATAATTGATTGGTGCAATTGCCATAGATCCGCTCCTACTCCGTCAGAATATTCATATAAACACCCAATTTTTTACGCATCTTGTTTAATGCTTTGGTATGTAACTGGGAAATACGTGATTCTGACACTTCCAATATTTTACTGATTTCTTTTAGGGTCATATCTTCATAATAATAAAGTTCAATAACGCGCCGCTCTTTCTCCGTCAGAAGTTCCAGGGATTCCGCCAGTTTTTCTTTTAATTCTGCTTCCTCCACCACTTCTTCCGGCTGTGAAAACCGGACCGGATGCGCCGAATCAATCATTGGCTCCGGACCGTTTTCTTCAAATTCATTCAAAGATACAACATTGGTCACCTTAAGCTGTGTCTGCCAGCTGCACAGTTCCTCATCCGTCAGCCCCAGCTGCTTTGCAAGTTCTTCATCCGAAGCTGTTTTACCGGTCCTCATCTCGATCTGTTTCATCGCTTCATCAATTTTGCGCTGTCGCTGTCTTACGCTTCTTGGAATCCAGTCCATTTTACGAATCTGGTCTAAAATAGCACCACGAATCCGCAAACTCGCATATGTTTCAAATTTTACATTTTTTTCCAGATCAAATTTATCAATTGCGTCAATCAGTCCGAAAATCCCATAACTGACCAAATCATCATATTCCACATTGTGTCCAAGATACATGCTGAGTCTTCCCGCTACGAGTTTTACAAGCTGCGCATATTCAATTATCAGCTGTTCTCTGGTCTCCTGCGTTTTCTTCTGACGATACGCATCCCAGAGTTTTTCTTTATCCGCAGTTTTCATCTACATCATTCCGCCCCGGTTAATTACTTTGTTTGTTGTTCCTCCTGAACCTCCGGCTGCTCCTGCGACTGCTCCTGTGCATCTTTGGCCTGTTCAGTATTTTCCTGTTCTTCAGAGCTTTCCGCTTCCTGCTCCTCTTTAGACTCTTCCGTTTCTTCCCCGTTCTGGTCATCTTCCATATCCTTGAAGTTTCGGTCAATGATCATTTTTACCACACAACCGATCACATAAAACAGGACAAGTACCAGTAACAGCTGTCTTGTAAAATTCCAAAGTGACATGTGCGTAAGAATTGCAATCACACAGTCAATAAACCCTGCCGCCAACATAATAATAGCCGGTACACCATTGGTTTTCATCTTCTGCCCCTCTATATTACTTTAATTTCTTTTCCCACCGATTTAATTCTGAAATCTCCGGTCTCACAATCCAGTTCTACCGTACGTCCGTAATTTAAACCGGTATCCTCCGCGATCAGCGGGATCCTTAATTCTTTCAAAATAATTTTTGCTTCTTCCGCATTGCGTGCGCCTACATTTCCCACAGACGAAAGTCCGCTCATTTCAAACATGCATGCGCCCCCCGCGATCTTTGCCACAAGTCTTCTCTGATTTGCTCCCAAAGCCAGAACCTGTCTTAAAAGTTCACGGATTCCGGTATCCCCGAATTTTGCAATATTGGTATTATTTTTTAATTTTGTGCTGTCTGGCAGCATATAATGTACCAATCCACCGATTTTCGTCACCGGATCATAAAGTGTTAATCCGATACAAGAGCCCAACCCCAGTGTCGTGAGTGTATTCGGAGCTTTTGCGGTTTTCAGGTCTGCCATTCCAACCTTGATCACTTCTCCCATATTCTACGATCTCCTCTATAGCTGAATTCCAAGAGAGGATAAAATCTTTGCATAGGACTCTTCCTCAGGCATCAGGATAAAATATCCATTAATCATACGTTCATCGCCAAATTCTGTTTCAATCAGCAGCGCATTATTTCCGTACTGTCCAAACTGAATTGCCGGAACACTAAGAATCGCTCCCGCCATATCCACCGCAATATATGGAACGGATGGTAAAATCGTAAGATTTGTCATACTTGAAAGTGCAGACAGATACGAAGCCGTAATAATATTTCCGATTTCCTTCATGGCAGATAAATCCATCTCATCAAAAGGTGCATCGTTTTCCGGGTCTCTTCCCATCAGTTTGTTCACAAGATAATGGGCGGAATCCATGCGCATTAAAAACATCATGCTTCCTGTAATATCATGTGTTACTTCCAGAAAAATTCCGACAATAATCTCGTCTTCCGGACAAATTGCGGAACTCAGCTTAGAAGCTTCCATCAATTCTACTTTCGGAACATTCATATCAATCTGTTCATTGATCATGCTTGCCAGAGAAGTTGTTGCATTTCCCGCTCCGATATTTCCAATTTCGCGCAGTACATCAATATACATTTCATTTACATTATCCAATGTAAAATCGTTCATCTTTTTCCTCCAATAACCATGTATAGTGAGGCATAGCCTCACTATACTCAGTTGTCTTATGTGTTATCTTTTTCGTCTACAATCGCATTGATTTCAAACAGGGAAATCAGCTGATCTCCGCTTGTTCCAATACCATTGATAAAAGTATCTTTTACATGATTTGAATTGATATTGTTATTTTCGATCTGATCCTCAGAAAGATTTACAACCTCACAAACCTCATCTACAATCACACCTAAAGACCCTTTATCTTCGATCTTTAAAATAATGATCCGGGATGCCGAAGTAAAGGTATCATCCTCAAGTCCCATTTTCAGACGGATACTCATAACCGGCACAATTTCGCCTCGAAGATTGATGATTCCCTTGAAATACTCCTGTGCCTTTGGCACACGGGTAATTTTCTGCATACGCACAATATTATCGACATAGCTGATATCAATTCCGTACTTTTCAGAACCGATCTGAACTACGATATACTGCTTTACTTCTTTTTCTTTATTTTTATTCTCATTTGTTTCAATCTGATTGTTTGCAATAGCCATCGTCATTCACCCCCATTACATCAGTGTGTTTGCATCCAGAATCAACGCAACTTCACCATCACCGAGGATTGTTGCACCGCTGATCAGCTTATTTCCATTGATATACTTGCCTAAAGACTTAATAACGATCTCCTGCTGTCCCATCAGATCGTCAACAACAAGTCCTACCTGACTGTCGCCTTTCTTTACAATAACAACGGTAAGGCTTTCCGGTTCTTCTTCTCTTGGTTCAATATCCAGAAGTTTGTCCAGACGAACAAGCGGAATAACGCTTCCACGCAGATGAATAACCTCTTTTGCTTCCACATACTTGATGCTGCTGACCGGTACACTCTCAATATTTGCAATGGACCCAAGGGCAATGGCATATTTTTCATCGCGGACTTCAACCATCAATGCCTGAATAATGGCAAGTGTCAGAGGAAGACGAACGGTAAATGTTGTTCCTTCCCCAAGTTTTGTCTTAACTTCCACATCACCGCCAAGCTGCTCAATGTTAGATTTTACAACGTCAAGACCAACGCCTCTTCCGGAAATATCCGTAATCTTCTTTGCCATGGAAAAACTTGGCATAAACAGGAGATTTATGATCTCTTTCTGTGTCATGACTTCGGCCTGTTCCGGTGTAATAATATTTCGCTCGATTGCCTTTGCTTTTACCGCTTCGGTATCAATTCCGTTACCGTCATCACCCACCTGGATAATAACGTTATTTCCTTCCTGATATGCATTCAGGAAAATATTTCCGACTTCCGGCTTTCCTCTCTGGATACGAAGCTCGGTGTCTTCCAGACCATGATCCGCAGAATTACGAAGCAAATGCTGTAACGGATCACCGATCTGATCCACTACGGTACGATCCAGCTCGGTATCTTCACCGGTCATAACCAGTTCCATCTTCTTATTCAATGTACGGGACAGATCACGAATCATACGTGGGAATTTATTTACAACGCTCTCAATTGGCACCATCCGGACTTTCATAACAGATTCATGAAGGCTTGTGGTGATTCGCTCCAGATATTCAATCTGTTCATGGAATCCCTGATTGGTAAAGCCGCCCTCTTCCGTTGAACTGATGGATACCAGACTGTTCTTTGCAATGATAAGCTCGGATACCTGGTTCATAAGAGCATCCAGCTTTTCAATATCCACACGGACCGTACGGCTTGTCGCCGGTTTTCCTACACCGTTTTTCTTTGCCGGAGCCTTTTTCTTTTCCGGTGCTTTCTTTGGTTCAGCCTGTACTTCCGGTTTTGTCTCTGCCGGTTTTTCTTCTTTCTTTTCTTCCGTCTCAGTTTCTGTTACGCGTGGTGAAAAATCAGTCAGTTCTTCTCCAACGGCATCTTCAATCTCGGAAACATTCTTTGCAGCGTTCTGGATCTTGTCAAAGCTTTCCGGTGATGCGACATAAAAGCTGAATTCCTGTTCAAACTTTTCATCTTCAATATCCTGAGAGCTCGGACGATATACAAGAATCTCTCCAAAAGCCTCCACTTCGCGGAATACCAAAAAAGCTCTGGCCGCTTTTAAAAGGCACTCTTTCTGGATCATAACCGTCATGCCGTAAATATGCATTCCACTGTCTTTTGCAGTCATAACGGCATCCCGCTCCTGATCCGTCAGATCAATCTGAAGATACAGTTTGTGGTCTCCATTGTCTGTCGGCGCCGCTGCTTCTTTTTCTGTTTCTGCAGGTGCTGCCTCTGCGGCAGCAGCCTCTCCGTTTGCTTTTGCGAGGAAATTGTTCAGTTCCTTGATAATGACTTCATTGTCTTCCTCACCTTCATCAGAGGTTGCCTTAATATTTTCAAGATATCCGTCAATTGCATCCAGACACTTGAACAGCAGATCAATCATCTGACTGTCTACCTGGATTTTCTCGCTGCGGACTTCCTGGAACACATTTTCCATATCATGTGTCAGGTGCTGCATTCTCTTAAATCCCATTGTACCGGCCATTCCTTTTAAAGAATGGGCTGCACGGAAGATTTCATTAATAACGTCCTTGTTATCCGGTTCTTTTTCCAGTTCCATGATGCAGTCACTTAACGTCTGTAAATGTTCTGCACTTTCATCGATAAAGATTTCAAGGTATTGGCTTACATCCATGTTATTTTACCCCCACGTTTTTTGTGATTGTCTGTGCAACTTCATCCAGTGGTACAACTTCATCTACCACACCTGCTTCATAGATTGCCTTCGGCATTCCGTATACCACACAGGTTTCTTCGTTTTGTGCAATTACGCGAATCGGTTTTGATCTTCCCAGCGAAAGAATTCCGTTGGTTCCATCTGCTCCCATTCCTGTCAGGACAACACATACGATTTCATCATAGCTGCTTCCCGTCAGTGAATCATACATAAGATTTGCACACGGCTTCAGTCCTCCGATTGCCGGTGTTGCATCATCGAGTACAATGCTGTTGTTTCCGTCTGCGGTTTTTGCAACTTTCAAATGTTTTCCGCCCGGAGCAATATAAACACATCCCTTTTGCAGCCGCTCTCCATGCTCTGCTTCCTTCACCCTGATTTTGCTCAGATCATCAAGTCTGTCAGCCATGGATTTGGTAAATCCCGGCGGCATATGCTGTACAAGTACAACCGGGGCATCCAGTTCTTTCGGAAGAAACGGAATCACACTCTGTAACGCTTTCGGTCCGCCTGTGGAACAAGCCAGTGCAACCAGTTTGTTCTTTCCGCCTGTCGCTTTGCGCATCATCGGTGCTTTTGCAGCCGGTTTTACTGCCGGACGGACACTTTCTGCTGCCTTTTGTGTTGCAAGAACAGCATTCAATACGCCAAGAAGCTGTCTTTTGAATGCCTCTCCTTTTGCCTCTATGATGTTTGTCGGTTTCGCCACAAAATCAATTGCTCCGCGCTCCATGGCTAAAATGGTAACATCTGCTTCCCTGCTGTCGGTAAGTGTACTTACCATAACCACATTTGCACGTATGCCTTCTTTTTGTAACTTTTCGAGTAACTGCAGTCCATCCATGCGTGGCATATTCACATCCAGAACCACACCGTCATAGCTGGTATGCTTCAGTTTCTCATATGCCTCAAGACCATCTCTGCAATAGTCCGTTGCCTGAAATTTACTGTCTGAATTGATTATATCACACATGACCCTTCTCATGAGTGCAGAATCATCAACTACTAAAATGTTTTTTTTCATATGAGTCACCCAACTTCTTTCCTGCGAATTCTTCTCTCTTCCTCAAAAACGAAGCGTACGATTTTTTCACGGTCCCGGAGATCCCGGAACAGAAATTTTACCCGGTGAATGTACATTTCCTCTATCGCTGGATGTTTTTCTGTTGCAATCACCTGTCCCGGAAGATAAAAAGTTTCATCCGAATATTCATTTGTCAGTCTGATCACCAGAAGAATATTTTGGTTCTGTTTTATCCATTGTCCAGAGACAAAGCGGATTCCACCGCCACTGATATTCTGAATCGTTCCCTCACGTACCTGATCAATATATTCCGGCTTTTGAATTTCCGTAAACAATTCTTCCGTTGTCTGCATCTGTGCCGTCTGTTCCGATATTTCGTAATATTTTAACGGTGTCGTATAAGGAATCCGGAAAAATTCCCGGCGCTGAAATTTCTGTAATCCGGAAGTAATCACAATTCTGAGCAGATACAGATTTTCTTTGTGATAACGTTTCTTCACAACTGCTGTGCAGTTATACATACCGCCTTTTGTATAAAAAACAATGCTGCACTCCCTCTCCAGTTGAAATAACACCATTCTTCCACCACTTGTCGGCATAGAAATTTCCAATTCCTGATCCGAAAAAATGTCGCTGACCGCACTTTGATAGATTTTCGCGATCTCTCCTCCATTATCTTCCTGGTTCGCTTCATGCAGCATTTTAATATCAATTTTGTCTCCCGGAGTAATCACATCTGAAAGTTTCATAATTATTCATCTCCCTATTTTCGGTTTGATAAAAAACTGGAAAACATCTGTGCTATTCCCCACCGTACCGGTGTCTTCTGCCGGGTGCCGTTTAACAGATGATCTGCAAGTTCTGAAATCGCCCTGGCAGATTTTGCATTCGGGTCACTCATGGTAACTGTCTTTTGCTGCCTTACCGCCCGTTCCAAAGCAGCATCCTGTGGAATCATCCCCAGATAATTCAGACTTCCATGTAAAAACTTAGACACTACGGAATTCACTTTCTCATAAATTGCCTGTCCCTCGTCCCGGGAATTTACCCGGTTGGTTACTATGTGGATGGTTGTCTCTTCCTCCACAAAATCGGGATTGCGGTACAATGCTTTTAAAAGCGAATACGCATCCGTCAGGGAACTTGGTTCCGGTGTGGATACCAGTAATACCTCCGGACTTGCCATGACAAATTCCAAAACCTGATCCGAGATTCCTGCCCCCGTATCAATCAGGATAAAATCTGCCAGTTCATTCAATGTGTCAATCGAATTTACGATATATAAAATCTGTTCTTTTGTAAGATTGTTCAATCCGATAATTCCTGAGCCACCGGATATAAACCCGATATCCATGGGTCCAGGTGTGATTATTTCACGAATTGACTTTCCACGGTATATAAAATCAGACAAATTATACTGTGGGATTGCACCAAACATTACCTCAACGTTTGCGAGACCAAAATCAGCATCAAAAATAATCACCCTCTTGCCTGCTTTTCTGAGACATACCGCAAGATTTACTGCGAGATTCGACTTTCCGACCCCACCTTTTCCGCTGGTAATCGTCACCACCCGTGCATTATTCTGATTATTCTGATTGTGCAGTTTTATTACATTTCGCAATTGTTCTGCCTGATCCATTACGAATTGCCCCCTAATAATTGTTTCACGATCTTTTGTGTATCAAATAATTCAATATCATCCGGTACATTCTGTCCATTTGTCGTATAAGACAGTTCCGCATCTGAATACAGCTTAATATTGAGCAAATTTCCATACGTTGATGTCTCATCCAGTTTTGTAAAAATCAGTTTAAACTCAGATATTGTGTGATAGGTATCTACAATATCAAGCAAATCTCTGTATTTCGTTGTAGCACTGAGAACTAAATATACTTCACTTGTATATTCAGGGTCAACTCCCTGAATCAGGTTTCTGATATCTTCTTTCTGTTCCTCATTTTTATGGGAAAATCCAGCAGTATCAACGAAAACAAGATCGTATTCCGCATATTTTCCAATTGCTTCATTCAGTTCCTCTTTAGAATACACGATAGACATAGGTGCGTCAAGAATATTTGCATACACCTGTAGCTGTTCCGTTGCTGCGATCCGGTAGGTATCAGCAGTAATAAACGCTACTTTTTTTTCATAATCCACCTTATATTTGGACGCAATTTTAGCGATTGTTGTGGTTTTGCCAACACCGGTAGGTCCGATAAAAAATACAACATGCGGTTTTGCCCCACTTAAATCCAGTGATTTTGGCTGACCGAAACGCAAAATCAGCTTCTGGTAAACATTGGAAAGAATTGTATCCACACTGTGTCCCGGACGGATAAATTTTTCAATTTCACCAAGAATCTGATTGACATACTGTTCGCTCACCTCGTTTTTTAACAGCGTACTGTAGAGAATCCGGACAAAATTAAGTTCTTCCGAAGACGGACCCTTTGGTGCTTCCGGCTCCTTTGGATTTCTCCCACCAAGGGATTTTTCCAGACGGTCAGATAAAACCTCAAGCCTTTCTTCTAAATTTTTTTCATCATTATCCTGTGTCATGTTCTGTGATTGCGGCATACGTGCTGGCTCCTGTCTGGTCGCTTGTGCGTTACCTTCCTGTTCCTGCAGTTTCGGAATGGTAATCGGTTCATCCGCCGCAAGATTGATCATGTCGTGCAGTTTTCCTTCTTTTGCCATACTCTGTGTCATCTGTGCTGCCTGCATGGCATTGGAAAAATGTTCTTTTTCCTCCATTGCCGCAGTCACTTCAAATGTTGAATTCTTAAACGCACGAAACAGCCCCTTCGGTTTTACCTCACGGATGTTCATAATGACCGCACGTTCTCCAAATTCTTCTTTTGCCTTTGCAATGGCTTCTTCCTGTGTTTTTCCCTGAAATTTATTAATTGTCATTTATGCTGTCACCATCCCTACCGATTGCAGCTCCACATCAGATTCTACTTCATTGTAAGAGACAACAATCAGATCCTTAAAATAATCTTCTGTAAGTTTTTTAAAATACATACGCACAATTGGCGATGTAATAATGATCGGATTCTTTCCGAGGCTTTCGAGTTTCTCGGTTTCTGTCCGCACGGAATCCATAATTGCTTTTGTTTTCTCCGGGTCCATCGTCAGATATGCACCCTGCTCTGTCTGCTTGACCGAAGACATGATTTCCTGTTCCACTTTCGGATCAAGCGTAATGACACTGGTCGTTTCGTTCGATGGAAAATATTTGCTTGAGATTGCACGCTTCAGGCTCTGTCTTACATATTCCGTCAGCACATCCGTATCCCTCGATGTCTGTGCATGGTCTGCCAGCGATTCAAAAATAGACAAAAGATCCCGGATCGAAATGCCTTCCCGCAAAAGATTCTGCAGTACTTTCTGAATCTCCCCAAGTCCAAGAAGCTTCGGTGTGAGTTCGTCCACAAGAACCGGATTGGATTCTTTTAGGTTGTTGACCAGGTTTTGTACATCCTGTCTGGTCAGAAGCTCTGCGATGTGGCTTCGGATTACTTCTGTCAAATGCGTCGCAATGATAGACGGTGCATCAACTACCGTATATCCAAGACTCTCTGCACGTTCCCTCTGTGCTTCCGTAATCCAGATGGCCGGAAGATGGAAAGACGGTTCAAATGTAGGAATACCCGTAATTTCTTCCTCCACATATCCCGGATTCATTGCCATATAATGGTCAAAAAGGATTTCTCCTTCCGTTACCTGTACGCCTTTGATCTTGATAATATACTGATTCGGATTTAACTGGATATTATCCCTCAGACGGATAATCGGAACAACCGTACCAAGTTCCAGTGCAATCTGCCGCCGGATCATTACCACACGATCCAGAAGATCTCCACCCTGGTTTACATCTGCCAGCGGAATAATACCATATCCGAATTCGAGTTCGATCGGATCGACCTGAAGCAGGGAAACCACATTCTCCGGTTTCCGGATCTCTTCCGCCTCCGTCTCCGCCTGCTGTACTTCTTCCTCAATATTTTCTTCGCCGATATTCTTGCTGATATTTTTGCCGGCGATGATAAACACCAGACCAAGTGCAATAAATAAAACCGGATTTAACGGAGTAAAAATTCCGAGGAAAACCAGCACGGAACCTACAATATAAAGTACCCTCGGAATTCCAAAAAGCTGCTTGACCAGAATTCCGGAAAAGTCTGCCTCGTTTGATCCCTTGGTAACAAGTATACCGGTTGCAAGAGAAATCAGAAGAGACGGAATCTGGGACACCAGACCATCACCGATTGTCAGCAGACCATACTGCTGGATGGCATCTGCAAATCCAAGTCCCTGATTCATAACTCCCATAATGGTTCCGCCGATCAGGTTAATAAAGGTGATGATCAGACCTGCCGTAGCATCTCCCTTTACATACTTTGTGGCACCATCCATCGCGCCGAAGAAACTGGATTCTCTCTGAATCTTTTCCCGTCGTTCCTTTGCCTCCGCATCGGTGATCGCACCGGTATTTAAGTCCGCATCAATCGCCATCTGTTTACCAGGCATGGCATCGAGTGTAAATCTGGCGGTTACTTCGGATACACGTTCCGAACCTTTATTGATAACAATAAACTGAATCAATACGAGGACAATAAATACAATGGAACCGACCACCATATTTCCTCCGCCGACGAACGAACCGAATGTCTTAACAACGTTACCAGGATCTCCCGTCAGAAGAATCAGACGGGTGGAAGATACGTTCAGAGAAATTCGAAAAATAGTCGTAAACAAAAGTAATGTCGGGAAGAAAGACATATCCAGTACTTCCCGAACAAACAATACATTAAATACAATGATTAAGGCGATGGAAATGTTAAATGCAAGCATCACATCCAGCAATACAGATGGAATTGGAACAATGAAGAAAACTACTGCCGCCAAAAGATATAAACCTACACCGATATCCGCTTTCTTCAGCATCCTGCACAACCTCCTTTCGCACCTGTTTGTTGTATAACTGCACTACTGTATATTTTTGGCCTTGTATACGGCAGCAAGAACTTCTGCCACAGCCTGGTAAAGCTCCGGCGGAATTTCTGCTCCCACATCAACATTGTGATAGAGCATACGTGCCAGAGGCTTATTTTCAACAATTTCAATTTTATTCTCCCTCGCCACTTCCTTAATCTTTTGCGCAAGGTAATCTTCTCCTTTTGCAAGGACAACCGGGGCAGAACTGACTTTTGCCTCATATTTCAATGCTACAGCAAAATGCGTCGGGTTCGTGATGACCACATCCGCCTTGGGCACATCCTGCATCATTCGCTTCTGGGATACCTCCTGCATTTTACGGCGCTGCCGTCCTTTGATCTGCGGATCTCCCTCTGTATTTTTGTATTCATCTTTTACTTCCTGCTTGGTCATCTTCATATCTTCATTAAACTTATGTTTCTGATAGATAAAGTCAGCCAGACCAATCACAAGATAAACAATACTGATTTTTATTCCCGTATTGATAATCAGAGTCCCCACAAGCGCAACCGCCTGATTCAGTCCCAGATCATACAACGCAAACAGATCATTTGCATTATCTTTTATGGAAGTATACGCGATATATATGATGATCACAATCTTTAAAATGGATTTCACCAATTCAAAGAGCGAATCTTTCGAAAAGATACGTTTGAATCCGTTCAATGGATTCAGCTTGGAAAGTTCCGGTTTCATGGGTTTTGTGGAAACTTTCCATCCTACCTGCACAATGCTGACCAGAAGCGTAACAACAAATCCAAACGCCATAAACGGAAGCATAATGAGCAGGCTTTTCAAGGTGACGGAGGCAATCAGGCCTGCCACAGCCTGTACCGACAATCCGCCCTCATTTATTTTAACAAAATCCGGCATATTTTCATAGATATAAGAAAAAATATCTATGAATTTCCCTCCCACAAAGGAAACAAAAATTTTCAGGCATAGAAACAAAACGATCAGGTCAAATGCCGAATTCAGTTCGCGGCTTTTTGCAACCTTACCTTCATCTCTGGCATCTTTTAATTTCTTGGCGGTTGCAGGTTCTGTCTTCTCGCCGCCTTCGCCGTCTTTTGCAAACCATTGCAGATTATAATGCAATATTCGATTCTGATTTTTTTCGTCAATACAAACCTTCTGCAACAAGCTTCACCATCGTCTTTATTTCATCAAAAATATAATTTGCCACATTCGGCAACAGGAACACGATCAGATACAAAACAACAAATCCAACCAGAATCTTCAGCTGCATACCGATCGAAAACATATTCATCTGCGGTGCCACACGTGCCATAATTCCAAGTACACAGTTCAAAACCATAATGCAGGCAAAAAACGGAAGAAAAATCCGAAACCCTATGATGAATGAATCTCCCATATAGCGTGTGATTGCAGATAACAGATGATCCCATGCAAATTTCTGGTGGGCAATCGGAATTACGGAAAAAGAATCCGTAACCGCACGTACCAGATAGGTATAAAAATCAGATGTAATCAAAAGAAGCAGAACCAGATAATAATACAGATTTCCTGTCAGTGTGGTTTCTGTTCCCATGTCCTGATTAAATTCGGTAGACATGGACAGACCAATATCCATATCTATAATATTTCCTGCAAACAAAACAATGGAATTACAGATGCTTGCCGCATACCCAATCAGCAGTCCCGTAATTCCCTCTTTGATCACAACTACCGCATACCCGACAACACTTGCGTATGTCAGCTCCGGCCGATCTACTACATTGTATAAAAGCAATGAGACAAAAAATGAAAATCCGATTTTAATCTGATTGGGAATTCCCTGCTGCCCCAATAACGGGGCCACATACACAAAACAGGTAACTCTTACCAGAATCAGCAGAAAATATTCAAAATTTTCAAGTGTAAATACATAATTAACCATATCTTTTTATCAAATCACATACTCAGATAGGTACTGAAATTCGACCACAGACGCTCCACCAGTTCGGTCATGTTATTTAACATCCAAGAGCCGCAAAGGATCATTGCAGCAAATACCGCAATAATCTTTGGAACAAACGTAAGTGTCTGCTCCTGAATGGATGTAACCGTCTGAAAAATACTGATAATCAGACCAACCACCAGAGAAACCAGAAGCAGCGGTGCCGACGTGATCAGAATGGTATAAATTGCATCTCTTGCAATATCAAGAACTGCACCCTGTGAAATCATACGGTATCCTCCTAATAAAATGTCTGGACGAGGGATTTTATGACAAGATCCCATCCATCCGCCAGAACAAACAACAAAATCTTAAACGGCAACGAAATGGTTGTCGGAGGAAGCATCATCATACCCATGGACATCAGTACGGATGACACCACCATATCAATTACAATAAACGGAATATAAATTAAAAATCCCATAATGAATGCTTTCCGAAGCTCGCTCAGAATGAATGCCGGAACCAGTGTGGTAAACGGAACATCCGACAATTCCTTTGTATCTTTATACGTTTCTCCGGAAATCTCCGCAAAAAGATTCACATCCCTTATCTGGATCTTTGCATCTTTGATCATAAATTCACGAATCGGCCCTTCTGCTTTTTCAAAAAATTCCGACTGTGTGATTTCTCCCTTATCGAGCGGCTGAATTGCCTCTTTGTTGATCTGCTGGAACGTTGGCCACATGATAAAAAATGTCAGAAACAATGCCAGACCGATCAAAACCTGATTGGGTGGTGTCGTCTGCGTTCCGATCGCAGTCCTAAGGAAATGAAGTACAATGATAATTCGTGTAAACGAAGTCATCATAATCAGAATCGATGGTGCAAGTGATAGAATTGTCAACACCAGAAGCATCTTGATCGGTGTGGAAACCGATCCGGAATCATTGTTATATGTAATTGACAATCCATTGGCATTGTCTGTATTATGATCTGCTCCCTGTGTATCTTTCTGTGTAATCTTTGTAATACTGTCCGGGTCCATGGAACTTGCATAGACACGTCCCGGGTGCATCATGCATAATGTAATTGTAAGTATTAAAACCGCACACGCAAACGCAAAACTTGCAATGCAGTATATCTTTTTCCCTTTGCTCATCTTTATCCTTGCTTCTTTGGTAACTTGTCTTTTAACTGGTTGAGAATTTCCGCAAAAGAATCCTGCTTTTTCCCACTCTGTTCCAGCTCAAAAGAGAAATCTTTTAACTGATCCCTCGTAAGCTGTGCCAGAAGATGTACTTCCTCTTTTCCAACAGAAACAACCAGATAGACACTGCCGACTTCCACAATACTGATCATCTTGTTATTGCCGACACTGATTGTCTCTATCACATGCAGATTCTTATTATTCTGGCGTCCACGCTGCATACCTCCCATCCATCTGGTGGTAAGATATGTAGCAGCCAGAACAACAGCAAAAATAAACAGTGCACCCAAAAGTTGTATAAAGCTTTCCAGAGAACCTGTCAGTAACACATTTGTCATGTCTGTTTCTACTTTCCGCCTGTTCTTGAAGCATTGACAATTTCCGTGATTCGAACACCGAAACTTTCTTCAATGACGACAACTTCGCCCTTTGCGACATATTTTCCATTGACAAGCACATCAATCGGCTCGCCTGCCAGTTTATTCAACTCAATAATTTTTCCCGGTCCCAGATCCAGAATATCTGAAATGGATTTTGTTGTCCTTCCAAGCTCAACTGTCACCTGAAGCGGAACATCCATAATCAGATCAATATTTTCCGGCTGGTAATTTCCAAGGTTTCCACCCGCAAATGCGCTAAATTGTGCCGGCTGAACATTAACCGGCTGTCCCATGTTCTGATTCATCATAGTATTTCCCATCATCGTCTGTCCCATCGGCTGCCCCATCGGCTGCCCCATTTGTGCTGTATTCTGTGAAGCCATCTGCTGTGACTGCTGTGCTGCGGCAGATGCAGCTGCTGGCTGTGCCCCTGCCGGATTGCCGGAATTTGCTGCTGAGGAATCGGCCGTCACACTCTGACTGTCCATTTCCATCGTTTTTGCCACTCCATCACACATATCCTTTGCAAATGAAATCGGATACAGCTGCATAATTGTACTGTCAACCAGATCCCCGATTTCCATATGGAAAGAGATCTTAACAAACTTTCCGGTAAGGAAGGAATCAATCTCCGCTTCATCGATGTCTTCCTGCAGATTAATCACCGTTGCATTTGGCGGGCTGATATCAATCTTGCGGTTTAACATGGAAGAAAGGGAAGTTGCCGCAGAACCCATCATCTGGTTCATAGCTTCACTGATTGCGGACAAATGCAATTCGCCAAGTTCGCCATCTGTATTGGTTCCATCTCCTCCCATCATCAGATCCGTGATGACTTTTACATCATGTTCCCTCAGGACAAGAATATTGCTTCCATCCAGTCCTACGGTATATGCAATCCGGATAAACACACAGGGTTTTTCATACTCCTGTACAATGTCATCCCATGTGCCGTAAGAAACAACCGGAGTTGAAATTTCCACCTTATGGTTAACGAGCGAAAACAACGTTGTCGCCGCAGTTCCCATACTTATATTGGCAATCTCTCCGATCGCGTCTTTTTGTGCATCAGACAGTTCATTTTCCGCAGAATCACTCGCTTCTGCTCCAGGTTCATTCAGCAGTGCGTTAATTTCTTCCTGCGATAATACTCCATCCATAGTTTATTGCTCCTCTCTGATCACCGAAGTGACCCTGACTGCATATTTATCCCCCGATGATCCGGGAAGTGCAGTAAATTTCCGAATATTTCCAACATAAATATCCAATTCATCCTCCACCTTGCGATCCAGCCGGATAATATCTCCCGGCTGCAGCATGGCAAAATCATTTACCGATATCATACTGTTTCCAAGAACAGCCTTGACCGGTATCTGTGCGCGCCGAATCAGGGTTTCAATAGATTCCGTGTAATCGGTATTGTCCTGATTCTGCAGATTTGAATACCAGTACTTCGTATTCAGCTTATCAATCACATCCTCAAGAGTCAGGTACGGAAGACAGACATTCATCAGGCCTTCCACTTCCCCGATCTTAAGGTTAATTGTCACAATCGCAATCATTTCACTTGGGGAAATAATCTGTGCATACTGGGAATTGGTTTCAATTCTCTCTAACCGGGGATGAATATCTGCCACGTTTTCCCATGGTTCCCGTAAAAGGTTGACGCACACAATCATAATCCGCTCGATAATCAGAAGTTCAATTTCTGAGAACTCACGGACTTTGTCCATAGGATCTCCCCTGCCGCCAAGCATACGGTCAACTATCGCATACCCCAGATTTGATGCCATTTCCAAAATAATATTTCCCTTGAGGGGTGCAAAATTCACAATTCCAAGAAGAACCGGATTTGACAATGCATTGGAAAATTCAGAATACGTAACCGCTTCTGAATTCACCACCTCTACCTGAACATTTTTCCGTAAATATACGGGCAGATTCGTAGATAAAAGTCTGCCATAATGTTCAAATATCATTTCCATGGTACGCAGATGTTCCTTGGAAAATTTGGAAGGACGGGCAAAATCGTACTCTTTTACCTTTTTTTCATTATTGTCTTTTATTTCATCCACATCCAGCTCACCGGTACTAAGTGCTGCCAGCAAGTTGTCTATCTCATTTTGGGATAATACGTCACCCATCAGTTTTTCACCACCTGTAAAATCCTATTGTGCTGTCAGTTTGGAGAAGTTTACTCCGATCACATAATCTTTGCCGAATAAATTCTGCATATCTTCAAGGATCGTGTCCTTAATTGCATCTGAATTCTGGTTAAACTGCTCAAATGTATATCCACTTACCACTTTGATAATATCATTTTTGATTGTATCATCCTGATTTGTCAGGAAATCCTGTGTGTATTTCTTGTAATTGTCGCTCTTCTTGTTCAGAACAAGTGATACATTCAGTACTGCATAATGAGTCTTTCCGTCTTTTCCTTCTGCAAGGTTTGTTGTCAGGTCTTCCCCTTCGCTGACTTTATAAATTTCCTGATCATCAATGGAAATATTGCTGGTTCCGGTAGCCGCACCACTGTTTAAATCCAGATCAATTGCGGAACACACTTTTTCGATCAGTGTATTTGCTTTTTTTGTCTCCGGTAATACCGAAAACATCAAAAGTGCTGTCAAAACAAAATTTGCAAACACAAGTGCCAGAATTACGACTGAAATTAAATTCTTCTTCATTGCTTACTCCTCTTAGTTATTTTCTTTCACATTTGAATTGAATGAGTTATAAATTTTTATTTCTACGCGCCGGTTCTGCGCACGTCCCTCTGCGGTACTGTTGTCAGCAACCGGTATGTAATCTCCTCTTCCCGCAAACTTAATGTACTTGGGATTTAAGTTTTTGTTTTTTCTGAGCTGATCCGTGACAGCAAGTGCACGGTACACCGAAAGAACCTCGTTATTTTCATATTTTGCAGAATAGCGGATCGGAACATTATCGGTATGTCCTTCTACTTCTATCACATTCCTGTTATATTTTTCAAGAATCTTTCCAAGCTTATTTACAATCGGGACTGCCTGTTTGACCAGATCAGCCTTACCGGATGCAAACAAAATGGAACCATTCAGATTCAGTTTTACATACTCTGCATTGAAATCCACATCCACCTTTCCGGACAGCTGTGAATTATCAAGTTCCTGTTGGATTTCATCTGCCATCTTTTCAGATTCCGCAAGTTGCTGCTGCTCGTACTGTTCCTGAGCAGACAGTTTGCCATCTGTCTGCTCATCGGTATTCTCTGCTTTGGAATTTGCCATCTCATTGTAGTAAGAATCCAGAAATTCCAGCTGGCGGACACCGGCAGAAATCATCTCTCCCTCTCCAATGCTTGTGCCGCCGGTCGGAAGGATGCTGATGGCGTTCTGCAGTGATGCAACAACTGCCTCTAACTTGTCAGTATCTACTGTCGACATGGAAAACAATAGTACGAAGAAGCAGAGCAAAAGATTCATCAGATCCGAGAAAGTATTCATCCATGCCGGCGCTCCTTTTGGCGGATCTTCCTGTTTCTTTTTTGCCACTACTCTTCACCTCCTCCGCCGTTTTCAAGAACACCCTCTCTTACAGTCGGTGAAAGGAATGACTTTAATTTTTCCTCAATAACGCGTGGATTTTCTCCTGCCTGAATGGACAGCAAACCTTCAATGGTGATCTGACGGTTTACCACTTCCATATCATTGTTTACGGAAAGTTTTCCGGCAATCGGGGCACATAACCAGTTTGCAATCAGGGAACCGTACAGCGTCGTAACCAGTGCTACAGACATCTGTGGTCCGATCGCAGACGGATCGGAAAGTTTATTTAACATGGCGATCAGTCCGAGCAGGGTACCAATCATACCCCAGGCAGGACCCATCTCGCCCCATTTTTCCCAAAACTTAATCACATCCTTGTGACGGGTTTCCAGACACACCATATCCGTTTCCAGAATCCCACGAACCAGCTCCGGATCGGTGCCATCTACTACAAGCATGATTCCTTTTTTCAGGAATTCGTCTTCAATTCCGTTTGCAGCTTCTTCAAGTGCAAGCAAACCTTCTTTTCTTCCGACATTTGACATGTCAATAATTGTCCGGATGGTCTGTGACGGATCATATGTTTTATCCTTGAACGGGAGTGAAATTGACTTGAATCCGTTGATTCCATCTGCAAGCTTGAAACACCCAATCGTACTACAGATAGATCCACCAAACGTAATGACAACAGATGCCGGATCAATGTACATCTGCATCGCAGTGATGTCAAAACTGTTACTACTGAGGACGCCAAAGATAACCATGGCAATTCCGCCGATAATTGAAAGCAGTGATGCTATATCCATGAACTACACCTTCCATTTTCTAAAATTAGGAATTCCGATGGATCTTCCGACAAAATCCATCAAAATACCCTTTTATATGATTTTACTAAACTTTCTCTCTCTTGTCTACTTCCTTTTTGTTAAAAAGGGTATAAAATCACAAAAAAATGTTGAGAAACAGTCAAAAAACCATTTCCCAACTATTTTTTCAAACTATCTCTTTAAGTTGATTAATTCTTCCAGTAATGTATCGGAAACTGTGATAACACGCGAATTTGCCTGAAATCCACGCTGCGTAATGATCATATCGGTAAACTGTCCGGAAAGGTCAACGTTTGACATTTCCAGCTGTCCGGAATTGATCTTGCTTCCATCCGCATCCACAGCTACACCCACACCGTCAAACTCGCCGGAGTTTAAGGTTGTCTGATAGCAGTTATCACCAATTTTTTCAAGACCGGAAGCATTGGCAAACTGTGCCACTGCGATCTGTCCGAGAAGTTCGGTGTTACCATTGTCATAGCTTGCATAAATCTTACCGCTCTGGTCTACAGCAAGTCCGATCATTGCACCATTCTTCTTACCGGTTTCTTTTCCAACAGAAGTTCCTTTTTCTACTTTCAGTGTTGACTTTCCGCCATGGCCTACATTGGTGGAAGTGGAAAAATCTACATTGATGTCCTTAAAATTGGATTTTTGTGTCGTTCCGTCTGCATTATTTGTTGTATACTGTGTTCCCAGGGCAGAAAGTTTTAAGGATTTCGCCGTTACAGCCTTCGTACCAGCTGTTGTATTCGAACCATCGCCAATACTTACAAATGTACCCTTATTGGAATCATATTTCATATAATAGCCCTTCGGTCCATTCGTATCATCCTGTTTCCCGTCATCTCCCCAGATCGAATCAAGCATCTTACGCTTACCAGCTTCGTCTTTTATTGCATTTCCATTTTCGTCTTTTGTGACAATAGAATTTCCCTTCGAATCAATAATATCCGTTAAACTGATAAAATAATTATTTCCAGTGCCTAATCCCTGAGTTGTCTTCGGTGTCGATACCGCAAACTTAGCCGTATAGGAATATCCCAGATCATCATAAAATCCAAGAGTCATAACATAGCCGTCTTTTCCGGTGACATCGGTATCTTCCTTATCCAGAATTCCATGCACATGAGCCTCTGTCGTTGCCTCCGGAGCGGATGTCGTGTTGGACGGTGACATCACCTGCAGGGGAGAAACCGTATCTTTGTGGATCTCACCTGTCGTTTTGTCTACCTGCCATCCCTGTACCGTATATCCGGTAGAACTCATACACAGGTAGCCATTTCCATCTACATAGAACGAACCTGCACGGGTAAACATGGTATTTGTTCCATCGCTGACAATAAAGAAGTTTGTGGTCTGGCTGTCGCTGAGTTTTAAATCAAACGGGTTTCCGGTTGTCTCGGAAGAACCTGCCCCGGTAATATTGATCATGGTAGATGCCGTGCTTACACCAAGACCAACCTGCTTGGCATTGACACCACCCGTACCGGTTGACGCATCCCCACCGGATGCGGTGGACATTGTCTGGTACATCAGTTCACTGAATCTTACGCTGGAAGCTTTGAACGCTTCGGTATTTACATTGGCAATATTGTTACCAATTACATCCATTCTCGTCTGGTGTGTCTTAAGACCTGACACAGCAGAGAATAATGATCTCATCATAGTACATTGACCTCCTTAGATGGCAATATGGTTTTGAAATCCTTCTGTCAGTCGGGATTCCTGTAACCTCCATAAGGTCCGGTTACATAATAACTGCGCCATCTATATTTGTAAAAGTATTTGATTGTGTTTCCGTCTGATCCATTGCGGTAACAACGGTTTTGCTTGGCACATTCACAATAAAAGCAAGCGAATCTACCAAAACCAAGGAATCCTTAATCCCCTTGGCATGTGCCTGTTCCACTCCGTCTTCGAGTCTGGCATTCTGTTCCTCGGATAAGCTGATATTCCTGCTTTCTAACCGCTGCGCGGCATGCTTTGAAAACTTTAACTGTTGCTGCTGCCGTAAGACATCTTCGAATGAAACATCCGACGTCTTTGACGGACTGGTTACGTTTTTCTGTTTTAAATACTGACCGGTTACCTGTTCGATCGACGAAAACTGTTTGCTGATCGGGTTCATCTCTTTTCTCCCCTTTCCTATGCACCTGTTGTCTCGTCACTCTTCTGACCGGAACCATTCTCTGTCTTCGAGTCATCCGTTTTTGTGTCATCGGTCTTGGTATCCGTATCGGTCTTGGTATCATCGGTTTTCGTATCTGTATCTGTTTTGGTATCATCCGTCTTTGTATCGTCTGAGGTATCTCCCCCCAGATCTTTGATCTTCTGCTCATACTTCTTCAGTTTTGCAAGATCAGACTCACTTACAAAGCTCTTCTGATAATCCGTCATGCCATCGTATACCTTACGGATCTGTTCTATCGCACCGGAATACTTGGTCGTAATATTTTCAATATCCGGAAGCTGTGCCAGCATGTTTGAAATGGTCTTGGCATAACCAATCGCTTCATAGTAATCACTGTCGGCCACCGTATCAAGCGTATCGATGGAATACAGCTTATTGTTGACACTGAGCATCTGTGATCCATCTTCCTGATACATGACGTAATCTACTTTACCGTCCACATAAGAAGTTTTTCCGGTTGTTTCGTCCGAAACTTTTAAGATTACATACTTTCCAACCAGATTGTTTGCCATCTCATTTTTCTGTGTATCCTGCATGCCAAGCATTGCCTCTAACTGTGAGAACGTTGCAAGCTGTGCCACATATTCGGTATTGCTGGTAGGTTCGAGTGGGTCCTGGTACTGCATTTCCGCACAAAGTAATGTAAGGAACTGATCATATCCCATGGTTCCGTTGTTGGACTCATCGCTTTTTTTCGATGTTGTCGTTTTTACTTTTCCGTTTTCCACGGTTGCCCAATTCAGTGCGGAAGTTGTCGTATCTGCCATTTTTTCTCCTTTCTATGCGGTTACATCCATGGAATTTCCATTATCCCGCATCATTTGTGCTGCAAGAGTTTCTTCTTCTGTCATCAGTCCTGACAATTCATCCAGTGAGGAAAGATTTAAGTTTCTTCTTCTGCCTCCGGACTGCTCCTGCTGTCTTTCTCCCTGCTGCTTTTCACTCTCCTGGTTCTGTTCCAGATTCTTTTCGAATTCATGAGAAGCAACGGTTACTTCTACGGCGTCAACTTTGACACCTGCCTGATTTAAATTCTGCCGCAGATCTGCCACCTGCGTTTCAAGGGCTGCACGGACTGCTTCATTAGAAGCTGCCAGCTGTGCATGAATAACACCTTCCTTGGAAGAAATATTTACATACACTTTTCCGAGATTTTCCGGATTCAGCTGCATCTCCATCGATGAAGTTCCCTCCGAAACATTCACGCGGATCTGTTCTGCCACCTGTTCAAGTAAATCCATTGTATCAATGGAAACATAAGATGTCTCCGGCGTTATATCTGCCACAGTCTCCGCTGTCGGTACCCCGGCGGTATCCTGCATCTGCACGACCGTCTGCGTCTTTGCCTGATCGGAACTGCTTCGGTCTGCCGTCATTTTTTCCGGCTGTGCCGATTTCATCTGATCCCCGGTCTGCGCATCTGCATCCGCATCTCCGGTATCCGTCTGCTGTTCTGTCGTCTGCTTTGTATCCTGCGCCTGTGGCTGCTGTGTGCGTACTTCATCCGATTTCGGTTCTTTCTGAAATACATCCGCCTGTTTATCCATCGGCTGTACCTCATCGGTCTGCGCAAGCTCCGGCATAATATCTGTCGAAACTGTATCTGCTGTTGTCTGCTGTCCTGCCGCATCGGTCAATATCTGCATCTCTTCATCGGTCAGAGTTTCCGGTGTCTGCAGAATATCCATCTGCGCAATCAGTTCATCCATCTGTGCCGGCTGAAGATTTAACTCATTTGCAAGCTGTCCTCCCAGCTGGTTCATTTGCTGCATCAGACCCTGAAACTGGTCATTCATCAGTAAATCCATTGGAGAAGTTTCTCCTGTCAGCTGCATTGCAAGCTGTGCAAGATTTTCCGGATTCAGGAGATCAAAAGCTGTAAGTCCCAGCGACTCCATCATATCTTTTACAGAATCTTCCGAAACACCCAATTGTTCGGCCACCGTCCTGACAACATCGCCCTGGAACTGATCCAGAGTATCTGTCGAATTGCCAATCACGTCTGTGACAACATCTCCGGCTGCCTGACGGATGGTATTATCCTGATACTGATACCGGTCGTAATTATCTGCCGCATTTGTCTGCTGTAATACATTGTTGTTTATTTTTGTATCCACGGACGGCATATTAAAATTTGTAGAGTAGTTACTGCCCATCAGTGAAGCAAACACGCCTGCCGCATCCGGATTTTCAGCTTTTGATCTGCCTTTTGCAGCATTTGCATTTAATACCTGACCCTGCTTTACAGAATTCAAATTAAATACATTTGCACTTGTCAAACACGTTCCTCCTTTCTGTTATTTACAGATTTCCTACTTTTTCTTGCTAGGTTCCATGATCTCTGTCAGCTTCGCCGCAGTCGTTGCATCCATCTTGCCAAGAATATCCGCCCTCTGCTGTGTTCCCATATTCATGAGAATGTCAGCCACAAGCCCCAGATTGTCCGTCATCGTATCAAAGATGCTGGCCGCCTCCTGAGGCTTCATGTTGGAATATGTCTTTGCGTAATCTTCAACCTGACTATCGTAGGTAATCTGTTCAACCACTTGTTTGTATAAGACTTCGGCATTTTCTGGATCAATGCTCTCATAATATGTCTTATACTGCTGTATATCGGGTGCCTGATCGGAAAAAACAACCTCCTCGTAGTATTTTTCCTTCTCCTTTTCAAAGGCAGCCTCATCCTCTTTGTATTTTGAAAGATCCTTGATCTGTGCTTTCAGATCCTTGATCTTTTTTTTGTCATTTTTATTTGTACTGCTGGCTTCATCGAGTTCTTTTTCCAGTTCTTTAATCCGGCTGATGGCCTCGCTTAAAGACCCATACTGATACTCTGTGTCCTCGGTCTGCTCCACCGTTTCTTCCGGCTGTGGGAGGATTTTATTAACATAAGGGACATCTTTCAAAAGCGGATATAACACCGTTGATCCAAATCCTCCGACATCGGTTTTAATCAGAATTCCTATAATTCCCATCCATATCGCAATGATTAAAATGGTTGTCAGGACAAGAATCAGCCTGCCGCCTCCCTTTTCATCCTCATCTTCTTCCGGTTCCGATGCGTTTCCTTTGGCATTCTTTTTTTCTTTTTTTTCTTTCTTTTCCCGTTTTTTCTTTTCTCTTCGATTTTGTGCGCTGTTTTCCTTTACCGTGTCTTCCTCGTCGACAAGGTTTCTTTCGTCTGCCATATCATTCTCCCTGTTCACCCTTGTTATAGGTATAACTTACAAGTTCATCGATTTCTTTCGTTTCTGCTTCTGCAAGTTCCTGCTTAAATTCTTCAAATGCCTTTTCCCTCAATTTTTCCTGAACCTTTCGTTCCTGCATCACGGTTTTTAAGCGGTTTCTGGCATCTTCCAGTTCTTTTTCCGCCTTGTGGACTTCTACCATCTGTCGTCTGACAATCGTTTTCATGGCATTTACATCTGCCCGCGCATGTTCGACTTCCTGCAGATTTAAATTTCCCTGCATCAGTTTCTTCCAGTGCTGCTCATATCCGACTCTGCGCACCATATATTCCTGCAGAATCTTCTGCTGCTCCAGGTATTTCTGGTTTGCCAGGCTGTATGTCATTTTCGCCTGTGTCTCCAGTTTCTGTTTAATGTTCAGTATGTTCTGCATACGATAAACAAATTTTGCCATTTAAAACCTCTGTCCATTGATCAGTCGTCAAACACCTTTTTTAAGAGTTCCACTTCTTCATCAAAAGCAAACTTTTCTTCCGTATCCTGACACAGAAATTCATTCACTTCTTTATTCTTTCGGATTGCATAATCGATATCCGGATTCGATCCGTTTTTGTAGGCTCCGATATTAATCAGATCCTCTGCTTCACTGTATGTGGCAAGCACCTGTTTTAATTTTCCGGCAAGTGCCTTATGTTCCTTTGTTACGATGGAATTCATAACACGGGAAATACTCTGTAAAATATCAATTGCCGGATAATGGTTTTTATGTCCCAGCTTACGGTCGAGAACAATATGTCCATCCAGAATGCCCCGCGCCGTATCCGTGATTGGCTCATTAAAATCATCTCCATCTACCAGAACCGTATATAGTCCGGTGATCGATCCTTTTTCATTTGTACCGGCACGTTCCAGAAGTTTTGGCATCTGTGCGTACACACTCGGCGGATACCCTCTGGTAACCGGTGGTTCCCCGGATGCAAGTCCGATTTCTCTTTGTGCCTGGGAAAATCGTGTCATGGAATCCATCATAAGCAGTACATCTTTTCCCTGATCACGGAAATATTCCGCCACAGCCGTTGCTGTCTTTGCACACTTATTACGGATCAGTGCCGGTTTATCTGACGTTGCGACCACGACAACGGACCGTGCCATTCCCTCCGGACCAAGGTCACGTTCAATAAATTCCCGGACCTCTCTGCCGCGCTCACCGATCAGTGCGATTACATTGATGTCTGCCTTCGTATTTCTTGCAAACATGCCAAGCAGGGTACTTTTCCCGACACCGGAACCGGCAAACACACCGATACGCTGTCCTTTTCCAACCGTAATCAGTCCGTCCACCGCTTTTACGCCAAGCGGCAGTACCTCGCTGATAATCCGGCGATCCATCGGATCCGGCGGCGTATTTTCCAACGGATAATACGAACCGTGAATTTCTTCCGTTCCATCCGTCATGCGTCCGATTCCATCCAGCGTATGCCCAAGCAGTTCTTCTCCAACCAGAACTGACAGGGGATGTCCGGTATTTTCCACAATGCATCCGGTTCCAACCCCTTCCACGCTGTCAACCGGCATCAGGATCAGTCTGGAATCCTGAAAACCGACCACTTCCGCGATAACATATTCCTCTTCCTTCTCGTTCGGGTAAATTTTACACAAATCTCCCATACGTGCCTTTGGTCCGACAGATTCAATGGTAAGACCTACTACCTTGACTACTTTTCCATAACTCTTATAATACTGGCGGTCCATCAGCTGTAAATACTTTTCCGCTTCTTTAACCAAATTCGTCTCCCGTTTATACCAGTGAACGTATATCCTTCAGCAGTGCAGACAACTGTGTGTCTACCCCACAGTCAACCACTCCATACGGTGTTTCTATTTTGCACTGTCCATCCGATAATTTATTATCCTTTACAAATTCAATGGCAACATCTTTTCCTACAATATCCTGCATCTGTGCAAGATGTTCTTTGAGGATTTCCTCATCGCTCCGGTTCGTGTGAATCCGTATTTTATCTCCCGGGTCAATGTCAAGTAATGCTCCATTTACCAGCTGAAGTAAAAGTTCACGTTTCTCTTCAAACTGAATCTTAAACACTTTATCAAATACCTGAATCACAGCGTCCACAATGTCTTTTTCCATCACCGACATTTTTTCATGATACTGTTCTTCCAGTTGTTTTTTCTGTGCATGAAGAGACTCCATCGCCTTCTCATGTTCCCTGTTTAATTCTTCTTCCCGGCATCTGGCCCCCTCTTCGTATCCGAGTTTCTTTTGTTCTTCATACAGGGTACGGGCTTTTTCTTCCGCTTCCCCACGGATACGTTCTGCATCTTCTTTTGCCGTGGAAGTAATCTCATCTGCCTCCACAGCTGCCTTTTCAAGTGCTTCCCTGCGCAGGGCTTCCACATCAATCTGCACGGTTTTTGCCTGAATCCCCTGTGAGAAACCAGCCGGTGCATTCTCCTGTCCGTCCTCTGCTGATACATCTACCTGTTCCGGAGCCTGTTCCTGTTGCAGTTCTTTTAATTTCTGGCGTACCCCGTCATTGGAATTGATAATTCTTGTACCAGTTCCCGAACTGACGACATAACATTGTTTCAGTAAATTAGACAACGATATCGTCACCTCCGCCACGTGAAATTACAATCTCTCCGGCATCTTCGAGCTTACGGATCACAGCAACAATCTTCTGCTGTGCCTCCTCAACATCCTTCATACGAACAGGACCCATAAAGTCCATATCCTCCTTGATCATTGCAGCCAGACGTTTTGACAGGTTCTTGTAGATCACATTCTGTACTTCTTCCGTTGTATTCTTAAGCGCAAGCTCCAGATCTGCATTTTCCACATCACGCAACACACGCTGAATTGCACGGTCGTCGAGCAGAAGAATATCCTCGAACACGAACATCTTTTTGCGGATCTCGTCTGCAAGTTCCGGCTCTTCGATTTCCAGGGATTCCATAATATGTTTCTCTGTTCCACGGTCGACACTGTTCAAAATGCCAACAATTGCATCAATACCACCGACGATGGTGTAATCCTGATTTACAAGAGATGCAAGTTTCCGCTCCAGTACGCGTTCTACCTCCTTGATCACATCCGGAGAAGTACGATCCATAGTTGCAATACGTTTTGCAACATCAGCCTGTTTTTCCGGTGGCAGAGCTCCCAGTACCTGGGACGCCTGTGCCGGAGCCAGATACGAAAGGATCATCGCAATCGTCTGCGGATGTTCATCCTGTATAAAGTTCAGCAGCTGTGCCGGATCTGTCTTTCGGATAAATTCGAACGGACGAACCTGAAGAGATGCTGTAAGTTTTGCAATAACTCCCTGTGCCTTGTCGTTTCCGAGTGCTTTTTCCAGAAGTTCTTTTGCGTATCCGATACCGCCTTCCGCAATATATTGCTGTGCGAGGCATACCTGATAAAACTCTTCCAGCACTTCCTCCTTGGTCTGTGGCGATACGCTTCTTGTATTCGCTATTTCCAGCGTTAATTCTTCAATCTCATCTTCCTTTAAATGTTTGAAAATGGTTGCCGCCTTTTCCGGTCCCAGCGTAATCAAAAGAATCGCTGCTTTCTGTACTCCAGTATATGAGTCGTTGTTCATAAATTACTCCCAATCATCATTTAACCAGTTGCGAAGCAAAAGTGCTGCCGCATCCGGATTTTCATCCACAAATTTTTCAATAAGTTTCCGGGTTTCTGATTTTTCCGAATACCCGATATCTTCCAGATTTTCATCGTCGTTATCTGAAGTAGCCGCCAGCAGGGCATCGACAGACAGTTCCGGCTCCGGCTCTTCCACTTTCTGTTTTCTGGTACTGCGGAATACAACATACCCCAGCAACGCAAAAATCAGCACCGCAAGCAGAATCTGTAAAATGTCGGTGAGTCCGAATCCCTTCTTCTGGGATTCCACAAACTGCGGTCTTTCATAACAGACCAGTTTAATTGCACTAGACTGAATTCCGGTAGCTTTTGCGATAAGGTCAATTTCATCCTGCGTTGCATCCACCTGTACCGGATCACTGTGTGCGCTCTTAAACTTTTCAAACGTTGTCCCTTTCAGCTGCCCGGAATCTTTCAATTCGTCCTCATCATAAACAACCCAGCGTGTGGCAGTCACGGCAATGGAACTGTTATCATAGTTGATCGCTCCACCGTTTGAAATAGTTTTTATAATTTCCTCATTCGGCGAATATTTTTTATCCACATCCGACACGGAAGATTCTGTAATCTCGCCATCCTGTGTCACATAGGTCGGTGTATCATCATTGGAATCCGTTCCCGGAGTGGCAGCCTGTCCACCTTTTGCCTCTGAATTATACTCAGAGCTTTCTGTCAGTTCTCCCTGATCCTGTCCATCATTGTGTGAATAATTGTGAACCGCCTTTTCCACCTTGGACATATCAATATCAAGGTTCGGTGCAACCTGCACGTCCGAATACATACCGGACTTGACCATTACATCCTTGATACCATTGACCACGGAATTCTTAATGCGGTCTTTGATGTCCAGACTGTCGGAAACAACCGTGGCATCATCATCCTGGTCTGCTCCCGAAAACAAGATTTTGGATGTCTTCTGATCCAGAATGGTAATTTTGTCTGTCGAATCATTTCCAAGGGCGGTTGCCACAAGGCGCGCCACCGAATACGCCTGGTCCGAATCCATAGAACCATTCAGGGCAAGCGAAACGCTGGCAGAACTTTCCTGCATCCGCGAAATCAGTGTACCGTCATCGTCCGGAATATCCAGTGTAACTTTTGCGGAATCAATCAGGTCATTCGCAGCAAGCACATTCTCCAGTTTATCTTCCATATAGCTTTTGGCAAGTTTCTGTTTATCTGCCTCCGTGGTAGAAAAACTTCCGTCGATATAATCCTTGATGTTCGGATCTGACAGGTCAAATCCCGTTGTATCAATATTATTGGATCCCAAAAGCCAGTTTGCCTTGTTCTCATCTTTTTTGTTTACTTCAAAATGTGTGGTATCCGTTACCTTATAATCAATATCACCTTCGCCGTCTAACAGATCTTTTACCTGACTGGCTTCTTTTGCATTCTGGCAGTCAATCAGTGTTGTATAACTCGGTCTTGATACAACAACTCCCAGTATCACCAGCGCAAGGATCACCACTGCGGTAAGGCTGATCAGCAGCATTCTTTGTTTATTGGAAAATTTTTTCCACCACTCAACCACACGGTCAAGGATTTTCTGTAACTGTTCTGGCATGTTTTCGTTCCTCACTTACTAGATTGACATCTGCATAATCTCTTTGTATCCGTCAATCAGTTTATCCCGCACTGCAACCGTATACTGCAATGCTACATTTGCTTTCGTCTCTGCAATCAGCAGATCATGTGGATTTTCGGCTTCCCCAAGTGCGAACCGTACTTCTTCCGACTCCGCAGTATTTTGCAGGTCATTGGTTTCATCTACTGATTTCATCGCTGTTGAAAGCACCGCGCTGAAACTGTCATCGTCTCCCGGAACAAGTGCCTCTTTTTTTGCGAATGTATTCAGATAGTCAGAAGAAACTCCAGACAATTGTGTGATATCCATGCTTTTGTCCTCTCTCGTATAACTTACTTTTTATTATTGTTTTCCTATGGAAAGTCCCGTGGTTGCCATACTCTTTGTGGCATCAAACGCAGTCGCATTTGCCTCATATGCACGGGTAGAATCGATCAGATTGGTCATTTCCGTGACCGTGTTTACATTTGGATAGGATACATATCCGTCCGCATCCGCATCCGGATTGGAAGGATCATATTCTTTCACGAAATCTGTTTCCGTATCTTCCTTTACGGAAGTTACTTTTACACCGTTTCCGATTGCCGGATTCTGCGATGCAGTTGCATAATATTGGGAAAACGGGGTAACTTTCCGTTCTGCAAAATTTACAATTTTGCGTCGGTACGGACCGCCGCTCTCTGTTGATGTTGTATTTACATTTGCAATGTTCTCCGCAATGATATCGGTACGGAACCGTTCTGCGGTCATGCCTGACGCGCTGATATTAAACGCCTGAAATAAAGCCATTTATCTTTCCCCCTTACTTAATCACGGAACGCATACGGTCAAACTGTCCGTTAATTCCGGCTGTGATTCCCTGATAGCGGATCTGTTCGGATGCCAGCTCCACTTCTTCTGTATCAATATCTACATTACTTCCATCCAGCCGATAGGAGTAATTGGAACTGTCCACATAAACCGATGGATTCAGTCTGGAAAGATCCACGTCTTTCATTTTCGAATCCAGGGACTCATGCTTGCAGCGGCCCAGTTCTGTTTTTAATGTATTTTCAAAATTTAAGTCTTTTCTCTTATATCCCGGAGTGTTTACATTTGCAATATTGTTAGTCAGAATGTTCTCCCTGCTCCAGCTCGCATCGGCAGCTTTATCCAGAACATTCACATAATTGAAAGCATCTGTACTCAGCAATTTTGTGCCTCCTTATCTAGTATTCCCTATTATCGTATCATACTAATTATAGTATAAATCAAGCAAAATACAAGTAGTTTTTTACATAAAATGACAAAAAAGGACTTATATTTACATACAAGTCCTTTTACTGTCCGCTCGGTTCCATCCTTTATTTTGCATTTTTTCTTTTCAGTTCTGCAAGTTCATCGAAAACCACGTCATTGACAACCTTTATGTAAGTTCCTTTCATGCCGGAAGAACGCGATTCGATCACGCCCGCACTCTCAAACTTACGAAGTGCATTTACAATCACGGAACGGGTAATTCCCACGCGATCCGCAATTCTGCTTGCAACAAGAATTCCCTCATTGCCATCCAGTTCATCAAAGATGTGGGTGATTGCCTCAAGTTCCGAGAAAGAAAGTGTGCTGATTGCAGATTTTACGATTGCAATCTTTCTTGCTTCCTCTGCGCTCTCTTCGTTTACAGAACGCATCATTTCCAGCCCTACCACCGTTGTTCCGTACTCTGTCAGAATAATGTCATCAATGTCATATTCCGTTTCGCACCGGTATTCAAATAAGGTTCCCAGCCGCTCCCCGGCAATATCAATCGGGGTAATGATGGCCCGGTACTTTTTGGATTCATCTCCGAATCCGAGCGTTTCCAGATTTACGTTCTCTTTTGTGGAAAGGATTCCCAGAAGACGCTCATTGAGTTCTGCATCAATATATCCGCCGACTTCATCCACGATCAGTTCCTGCAGTTCCTCAACCCCTTTGCATACACTGGAACCTAAAACCTTTCCCTTCTTGCTTATTACAAGGATGTTGGAATCAAGAATTCCCGTCAGGACTTCACAGATATCGTTAAATACCACCTTGGACGAATTATTGTTATGAAGCAGTTTATTTATTTTTCTTGTCTTGTCTAGAAGTTGAACACTCATGTTTTTCCTCCTGTCTTTATCACAGATACCATGAGTGTAGCACTATTTATCAGACAATTCAATATTTTTCGAAAAATTTACGACTATTCTGTTTCTTTTTCTTTTGCTTCCGTGTAACCGCAATGTTCATCCGCACATGCAAGCTTGTTTCCTTTTTCTACCATATAGCCTCCACAGCGCGGACATTTCTTTTCCACCGGACGCCCCCAGCTCATGAAATCACATTCCGGATAATCAATGCATCCATAGTATCTTCTGCCCTTACGTGTCATTTTGATGACCACGTCTTTTCCACATTTCGGACATGCGACACCAATCTTTTCATAATATGGCTTGGTATTCCGGCACTCCGGGAATCCCGGACATGCCAGGAACTTTCCATGCGGTCCATACTTGATTACCATATTGCGGCCACACACTTCACAGATTTCATCCGTCACTTCATCTTCAATGGTAATCTTTTCGAGATCTTTTTCCGCGGCCTCCACAGCCTCTTCCAGATCCGGATAAAAATTCGCAACAACCGTTTTCCAGTTTAAATGTCCTTCCGCAACACTGTCTAAAAGAGATTCCATATTTGCAGTAAAATGTTCGTCTACAATAGTCGGGAAAGATTCCTTCATAATGGAATTGACAACGGAACCGATCTCTGTCACATAAAGGTTCTTATTTTCCTTTGTGATATAACGTCTGGCAATGATCGTTGTGATGGTCGGGGAATAGGTGCTTGGGCGTCCGATTCCGAGTTCTTCGAGTGTTTTTACCAGCGAAGCTTCCGTATAATGTGCCGGTGGCTGTGTAAAATGCTGCTTCGGATCGAATTCTTCCAGTTTCAGTTTTGTATCTTTATCAATTGATTTTAAAAGTACCTGTTTTTCCTGCTTTTCATCATCTGCTTCCGTATAGGCCAGCATAAATCCGTCAAAAGCTACTTTGGAAGTAGAAACGCGGAATGTATAATCTCCCGCTGCAATGTTAACGGTTGTTGTCTCATACTTTGCGTTTGCCATACGGCTTGCGGCAAAGCGTTTCCAGATCAGCTGGTATAAACGGAACTGATCCCGGCTTAACGACTCTTTAATCTCGGACGGAATACGGTTAATATCGGTCGGACGGATCGCTTCGTGCGCATCCTGAATCTTTGCATTGCTCTTCTTGCTTCCTTCTCCGTCAGACAGATATTCCTCTCCGTAGCTTTCGGAAATAAAGGCACGCGCTGCTTCATCCGCCTCTTCCGAAATACGAACGGAATCCGTACGCAGATAGGTGATGATACCGACCGTTCCCTGTCCTTTGATATCCACACCTTCATACAGCTGCTGTGCAATCCGCATCGTCTTCGAGATCGGGAAATTCAGCGCTTTGGAAGCTTCCTGCTGCAAAGTACTGGTTGTAAAAGGAAGCGGCGCTTTTTTTGTGCGCTCTCCCTTTTTCATATCGCAGACTTTAAATTCTTTGCCTTTTAATTCCGCAAGCACCTGATTCATCTGTTCCTCGGAAGAAATCTCAAACTTTTCGCCGCCTTTGTCCAGCAGCTTTGCTGTAATCGGTTTTTTCTCACCTTCCGGCAGGAGGCTTGCCTCTAAAGACCAGTACTCCTCCGGAATAAATGCATCAATTTCTTCCTCACGGTCACACACAATCCGTAAAGCAACGGATTGTACACGACCGGCACTCAGCCCTCTTTTTACTTTTGCCCATAACAACGGGCTGATCCGGTAACCAACCATACGGTCCAGCATACGTCTCGCCTGCTGTGCATCAACCAGATCCATATCAATCTCACGCGGTGTCTTTAAGGATGCTTTTACCGCTGTTTTTGTAATTTCGTTAAAACTGATTCTGCTGACATCTTTGTCGTCCAGTTTCAACGCCTTGGTTAAATGCCAGGAAATTGCCTCTCCTTCACGGTCCGGGTCAGTTGCGAGATAAATTTTATCCGCTTTCTTTACTTCTTTTCTCAGCTTTGCAAGAATCTCTCCCTTTCCACGAATCGTAATATATTTCGGTTCAAAATCATTTTCCGGAGAAAATCCGAGCTGACTCTTCGGAAGATCTCTCACATGCCCGTTACTTGCCATGACCTCATAATTTTTTCCCAGAAATTTTTTAATCGTCTTCACCTTTGCCGGTGACTCCACGATTACCAGATACTTTGCCATTTGGTGCTCCTTATATCATCTAAATTGTTTTTATATAATAATTCGGAATGGTCTCCTGAATGAACCCTTTCTGTTCCAGCCTCTCTAAAACCGGCAGAATTTCTACCAGACCATAGGGACTTTTTTCGATCAGGGTTCCAAGACCCACCGGATAAAAATCTAATAAAGCATACACCAACGATTCGTCTTTTTCAAGAAGATTTTTTCTAAAGTCTATTTGTGTCATTATATTTTGGGGCTGTAATTGCAGTTCCTGCAGGAAATCTTCCACACTTACAAAAATGCCGGCGCCCTGCTGGATCAGATGGTTGGTTCCTTCACTCAGGGCATCCGTAACTCTCCCGGGAAGGGCATACACTTCCTTTCCCTGTTCCATGGCATAGTCCGCAGTAATCAGCGATCCGCTCTTTTTTCTTGCCTCCATCACAATCACGTAATCCGCAAGTCCGGCTATGATACGGTTTCTTTGCGGAAAATATCCCGGCAGCGGCGGTGTGCCCGGCGGATATTCCGACAAAATACCTCCCCGATCCTGCATTTTTTCATATAAATACCGGTTTCTTTTCGGATAACACACATCCACGCCACAGCCCAGTACCGCATAGGTATCCCCGTTTTCTTCCAGTGCTCCGCTATGCGCATCAGCATCAATCCCCATCGCCATGCCGCTGATGATATCCATCCGGTTCTGTGCAAGTGCCCTCGCCAGTTTCCCCGTAATCTGGCTTCCATAGGCACTTCTTGTCCGCGCCCCGACAATTGCCACACTCTTTCGTGTTTCTTCCGGCAGCCTGCCAATATAATACAGCGCATAAGGTGTTGCAGAAATCCGGCGGAGCTTTTGCGGGTACCGCGCATCTTCCACGCAGACAAAACCGATTCCTTCCTCCTGCAGTTTTCCCCAGTGCTCCTGTACATCCCAGTGCCGTCTGGATTGTGTGATTTTTTCCACATCCTTTTCATCCAGAACCCGGATTTTTTTCATTTTGGACTCCTGCAAGGCATACAGTTCTTCCGCACCGATCCCTTCTGTCATAAGCCCCGTCAGTTTATGTACGGTCAGTCCGCTATTTGCAAGCCAGTACGCATACATACTCATTCTTCCATACCTCCCCAGAATTTATCCCCGATACTCCGGTAACACACAGCTTCTGTCAGATCACAGACACGGATGTTTTCCGCCTTTTGTGTATCGGCAATTGTTCGTGCCACCCGGAGGATTTTATGATAGGTGCGCGCAGTAAGTGACAGTTTATGAAACATTTTTTCCATATACCGCTGTTCCTTTTCCCCCAGCTTACAGAACTGGTTTAATTTTGCGGCCGGAATTCCACTGTTATGGGAAAAGATTTCATCTTTGAACCGGAAAATCTGGCGTTCCTGACACTCGCACACCCGATCCCGGATGGTCTTTGAACTCTCATTATTGCCGTTTCCCGTCAGTTCTTCATACGTAACCATCGGCGCTTCCACACAAAGATCCATGCGGTCAATGAGCGGCTGGGAAATCCGGTCAAAATACCGCTGCAGGGATGCCTGTGTGCATCTGCACCGATTCCGGTCCGGATAATATCCGCAATTGCATGGATTCATAGATGCCAGAAGTAAAAAATCCGATGGATAGGTCACACTGCCGACCGCGCGCGTCAAATGAATCTGATGTTCCTCCAACGGCTGACGCAGCACTTCCATCGTTGATTTGGAAAATTCCGGGAGTTCATCCAGAAAAAGCACACCATGATGTGCCAGTGAAATCTCTCCCGGCCGGATACTTCGTCCACCGCCGGCAAGCCCTGCCATGCTGACCGTATGATGCGGACTGCGAAACGGCCGTTCCTGCAACAGTGTCCGGGAGTCTGCCAGCAGACCGCAGACACTGTATATTTTTGAAACCTCCAGCTGCTCTTTTTTTGTAAGTGGCGGCAGGATTGTAGCCATCCGCTCGGAGATCATGGTTTTTCCGGCTCCCGGCGGCCCGACCATAAGCATATTGTGCATTCCGGACGCTGCGATTTCCGCTGCCCGTTTCAAAAACTGCTGCCCGTTTACTTCGGAAAAATCCGGCACCCTATGGGATCTGTTCTGCCGCCGGCCTGCATATGCCGGCTCTTTATAACCGCCATCCTGCAGATAGCCGATCACCGATTCCAATGCAGAAAATCCGCAGACATCCGCCCCCTGCACCAGACGGCTTTCCATAAGATTATCCGCCGGAACAACAAATTTATGAATTCCTTCCTTTACTCCATCCGAAACCATCGGCAGAATTCCCCGGACCGGCAGTAACTGTCCACTTAAATTCAACTCCCCGGAAAAAATCGTGTCCACGCACTTCTCCGGTTTTACCAGCCCCATGGCAACCAGCAGTGCAACCGCAATCGGCAGGTCAAATCCGGTTCCGGTTTTCCTTATATTTGCCGGAGAAAGATTTACGGTAATCCGCTTTGCAGGCAGAAGAATTCCGCAATTGTGAAGCGCCGTACGCACTCGTTCCTTCGCCTCCCGCACCTCCGGAGAAAGATATCCTACCATATCAAACACCGGCATTCCCATGCTGATATCCACCTCTACCTGTACCGGCATTGCGCAGATTCCATCCAGCATGGATGTCCTGATTTGGCTATACATATTCACCTCATTCCAACAAATGGGAATTTTGCACAGACACATGCATGAAAAAAGATGCATTTACCTTATCATAAAATGCATCTTTTTGCAACGACTTTATTCGCTTATCACTTTTTTAAGTTTTTCCAGTGCTCTCTTTTCAATCCTGGAAACATAGGAACGGGAAATTCCAAGTGCCCGCGCGATTTCTCTCTGGGTCAGTTCCTGATTTCCTCCGATTCCATATCTTCGCCGAATGATAAATGCTTCTCTCTCGCTTAACACATCATTCATAAAGGTACAGATTTTTTTCATCTGCTCCCTTTTTGTCACTTCATCTGCTACATTTTTATCATGAAACTCCAGCACATCGACAAGCTGAATCTGGTTTCCTTCTTTGTCTGTACCAATCGGTTCAAACATAGAAACTTCTTTGCGCTGTTTTTTCTTTGATCGCAGATGCATCAGCAATTCATTGTCCACACACCGGATGGCATACGTTGCAAATTTATTTCCGTATTCCGGCCGGAAACTGTCTACTGCTTTCATCAGTCCGATCGTACCGATGGAAATCAGATCCTCCTGTTCTTCTTCCGAACTGACATATTTTTTTGCGACATGGGCTACCAGGCGCATGTTGTGCAACACCAGTTCTTCCTTTGCCCCTTGCTCGCCATTTTTTAATCTGCACAGACAGTCTGTTTCCTCTTCCGGTGTCAGGGGAACCAAAAATGTTTTCACACAGCACCTTTTCCAACAGCTTTCTAATATTCTATGTCAGCAGAAGGCATTCTGTGCTTTTCCCTTTTATATTTTTTCTTCCGGTGCCAGTTCCTGTATGCGCCGGATCAGGCTTTCCCTCTCATAAGGAACGTTTCCTTTCAGTACCTCATTCTTTACAAATGCAAATGTTTCCTTCTCCCCCCGCACTGCCAGCATCAGTAAAAGATAGTGGATCAGTGCCTCGGTATCCGGATGGATCAGATAATGCGATCTGCCGTGCATATAGTAATCGAGTGCACTCCGGTCCGTGTATTTGTCTTTCTGGTAGTTTTTGGATGCACTGATCCTGTCAACAAACATTTCCGCCACGTAGCACACCGGCATTTTCATTCCTGCCATCCCCGAATGTTCTTTCCCCGGTTCTTTTGAAATATCATAATCAATCCAGTACTCGAGATGGTGTTTATTGCGTCCTTTGTGATGCAGCCACGCCAGGGAATACCCCTTTTCCTTCCGCTCTGCATTGTTCGGACTCATGGTTCCCTGATAATATTTGCAACCGACCAGAAATTCCGTCGGAGAATATTTTGAAAGATCATGCAGCAGCCCCTGCCTGTATAGTCCGATCTTAAAGCAACCGACAAGCACCAGATTTTTGTGATGTGTAATTGTGCAAAAATGTTTCCATGCATTACCCATGTTTTTTCATCTCCCTGCTCTCCAGCACACAGATGGTCTGTGGCCGGAGAATGATTTTTCCTCCGCTTACGGGCTTTGGTGCGTCCAAAAACGCAGCATCCTCTTCTCCGCTGTCAATACAGACAACCCATTCTTTCCCTTTTCGCGGTTTAGGCAAAGCCAGTTCCGTTGCCGCGGCAAGAAAATTATAGGCGACATAGACATCCGGCTCTTTTTCGTTTTGGGCATAAGCCCCGCAATAAAGCATTCCCAGGCATAGATGATCCGGTGTCGGTTCTAACATCCACGCACTTGTCCCATGATAGGAAAGATCCGGATACCCCAGCGATTTATAATCCGAAAACTGGAATGGCATCGGATTTGAAAGCACGGTATGTTCTTTTCGAAACGCAATTACCTGCTGCAGAAATTCGATCTGTCTGCGATGAGACTTCTCATTCTTCCAGTTCACCCAGCCGGTGGGATTATCCTGACAGTATGCATTATTATTTCCGTTCTGGGAATTTCCCATCTCATCACCGCTCCACAACAGGGGAACGCCCTGTGCCAGCATAAGCATAAGAACCGCATTTCTCCAGTTTAATTTCCGCAGCGCATTGATATAACGCTTTCTGGTCGGTCCCTCCACGCCGTAATTATTGCTGAAATTCCAGGAACTCCCATCGAGATTCTGCTCTCCATTTTCCTCATTGTGTTTATCGTTGTACATAAACAGATCTGCAAGCGTAAACCCGTTGTTGCTTGCTATATAATTGATATAGCCTAAAAAAGCCCCCTGTTTTCTCTGCTGATCGGCAAAATCACGCATATTTCCATTGATATGGTTTAAGACCTGCCGGATCGGATACTGATACTCCTCTTTGTAAATATACAGATTCGGATATTTCCGGCTTGCCGCACATGCTTTTTCCTCAAAATCCACATAAAAAATCTTGGTACGGCTGAGCATGCCATCCTGCACAATCGCCGTAATGGGCAGATGTTCCCCAAGCAGATGGATTCCGTCCACATGGTATTCCCGCACCCAGTAACGAAGCGCTTCTAAAATCAGATTATGATTCACTTTCTCCGGAAAATACATCTCCATCACACATTCCATGCCGTTTTCGTGTAGACGGCGGATCAGCATCCTGAATTCCCGGGAAGCATGCAGCGGATCGGCAGCATACGATGCCTTCACCGCAAAATAATTTCCGGGCTCATATCCCCAGTAATTCACTTTGCTCGGAGCTTCTTTTATTTTTTCTGCCGGACGGATCTGATCCGTCTGTTTTTCTTTCCAACGGATATATTCCGGAAGTTTCTGCTGCTTCGGCAGTTCAATTTCCTCAAACTCATATACCGGCATAAGTTCAACTGTTGTCACACCGAGTTTCTTCAGATAAGGAATCCGGTTCATAAGCGCACGAAACGTCCCCGGAACACTTCTGGTACCGGAATCCATCGTAAAACCACGCACATGCAGCTTATACATAATCATCTGTTCTCTCGGTATTTCCGGACAAACGTCCGTTCCCCAGTCAAACTCCTGCACATCAAATGCCCCATGCACCTCATACTGCTGCCGGCTGCGTGAACTGTCATTCCAGACCTGCCGCCCCATGATGGCGTGTGCGCACGGGTCCATTACCTTTTTTCCATTGATCTCAAAATCGTAAATCAAATGTTCCAGATGCAGATCTGCCACTGCGACAGAGCGCACCGATCCCATGCAGTATTCTGCCGGAACAGCTATCTTTTCTTCTTTTTGGGTCTGTATATCCTTAAGTACCACAAAACAGCTGTCCTCTTTTTCCGCATCAAACGTAAAAGTGGTCCATTCTCCCTGAATCGTCACTCCCGGTTTTGCGTAATCCCCTTCCCTGATCCTTCTATTGTCTGTTCGTTTTTTCGTATCTCGTATTTTCATGTTTTTCATTATACCCTTTTTAAAAAACTTTGTATATCACTTTTTCGAATTGACAAGCTCCTTACTCCTCGCTTATAATGATATAAGGCACAAAAAACGATTAAGAAAAGAGGTATCTTATGGCAGATAAAGAAAAAGCAACACCCGTTACCCCGGATGAGATTGACGATATTCGTGTAACACTTGATTTGGATGAAGGCGAAGTAGAATGCAAAATCCTTACCATTTTTGACGTAAATGAACAGGACTACATTGCACTGATGCCGCTCAATCCGGACGGCTCTGATCCGGATGAAGGCACCGTTTATCTCTACCGCTATGCGGAGGATGAGGATGGCATTCCACAGATCGACAGCATCACGGATGACGACGAGTACGAAGCCGCTGCCGACCGCTTCGATGAAATGCTCGATGATGACTACTTCAATGCACTCGAAGACGAAGAGTAACTTTTTTAAACCTGCATCGAATACCCGATGCAGGTTTTTTACGGCTCTTTACCGGCTTCTTTGATAAAACGCGACAGTTCCACCTCTTTGCCACGCATTTTTTTTACCGAACAGATGGTCAGGGATTCCTTTGCTCTGGTCATTCCCACATAAAACAAACGCCGTTCTTCCTCGACATCCTGCTTTAATACTGCTTTCTTATAAGGCATTACGCCCTCGTTGACGTCAATCAGATACACTTTTGTAAATTCCAGCCCCTTGGCGCTGTGCAGTGTTGCAAATGTCACAGCATTCTGATTCCTGCGCTTTTCCTGCGCCAGTCTCTTTAACTCCTGCCGGTATTCTTCTATATGTGCAAACCATTCCTCAAATGTACGGTACCCTTTGGCACTCGCAAGGATTTCATCTGCCACTTCATAAAAATCTTCTTTATTCGCATTCCGGTATTCGGCATACTCTGCCAGATAATCATCGTACCCGATTCCCCGCCGGATATAGTTGATTGCCGCATAAGGGCTCAGACGGGACAAATGTTTCAGATCATACCACAGCTTTTCGATCCGCTCCGCGATCCACGGCTGCTCCTCATATAATTTCATCCACTCATCAAAACATACCGTTTCATCGGGCAGGCTGTCCCTGCCGATATACCGCTTCGGCCGGTTCATAATAGAAAGGAAATCGGCCCTGCTGTCACTTCCCTGTGCGATGCGGATATAAGTGAAAAAATCACGGGCAATCCAGTGCTCATAGATATCCGGAATCCGGTCTTTCGTCTGAAATGCCAGATTGGCAGAAACCATATATTCCATCAGGGCACGCGGCTGCATGTTTGTCCGAAACAGTACTGCGATTTCCGAAAGCGGAACCCCATTTTGCACAGTCTGCCGGATATCTTCTGCCAAAAATGCATTCTCTTTATAGCAGTCCTCAAAGTACTGAAAACGCACCTTCTGTTTCCCGGATTTTCCGGCACGGATCTTTTTCGGAAAACGTTCTTCATTGTGTGCGATCAGGCGCATAGCTGCCTCCACAATCGGCGGCTCACACCGGTAATTTACTTCAAGATTCACAATCTTTGCCTGCGGGTATATCTTTTGAAATCCCAGCATAATTTCCGGCTTCGAACCGCGGAACCGATAGATGGACTGATCATCATCTCCCACTACAAAGAGATTATTTTCCGGTGCGGCAAGCATACACATGATCTTCCACTGGATCAGATTGATATCCTGAAACTCATCAATCAGAATATAACGGTACTTTTTCTGCCATGCCGAAAGAATATCCTTCCGCTGGGAAAACAACTCATATGTGTATGTCAGCATATCATCAAAATCAATCAGGCGGTTCCTTTTGAGCCGCTCATCATATTCCCGGTAAATCTTCCGGAAAACCTCCTCCCCACAGCTGGAAGAATAAAAATGTTCCAGCGGAATCTGCTCATTTTTCACACGGCTGATCTCCGTTAAAACATCCCCGATAAATTCCCCTTCATCCCGGTATTCCAGATGATGATAAGACAGAATCTCCCGCATAAACTGATATCGCTGCTCCTCCGATATAATATTTCCGGAATCAAAATGATACGCCAGCTTCAGCACCATGAAAAATATGGCGTGGAACGTACCGAAGGTCACTTTCGTTCTCTCTTCTCCTGTCGCTGCAAGAAAACGCTGCTTCATCTCCTGTGCCGCCGCTCGCGTAAATGTAATCACAAGAATATTGGACGGATCTATGTTCTCATATTCAATTAACTGTTTCGTTCTTTGGGTAATTACCGCAGTTTTCCCGGAACCGGGACCTGCCAGAACAAGCATCGGGCCATCCTTATGGCGGATGGCCTGCTGCTGGGATTTATTATAGTTCATTCGTTCTCCCGTGAGAATGTTCTACTGTGCCTGAGAAAGGAGCTCGATTCCTTTACGGATACGGGCAAGGGACTCTTCTTTTCCAAGAACCTCCATAAGCTCGGTGGCACCGCCCGGTGTCATCTGCTTGCCGGATACTGCCGTACGGATCGGCCACATAACATATCCGTTCTTGCAGCCTTTCTGCTCTACATACTTAAGAAGTGTCTGATACAATGCATCGTTGCTGTAATCTTCCTGAGCCTCTAAGACCGGAAGGATCTCCTGCAACACTTCAAGAGAAGTCTGTGCATTTGTCTTCATTTTCTTGTGCGTGTACATTGCCACATCATATTCCGGAAGTTCCTCAAAGAAATCAATGTGATCCCTGATATCCGGGAAGATCTCGATACGGGTCTGTACCATATGTGCAATCTTCTTCAGATCATAATCTTTGGTGATCACTTCTTTGATATACGGAAGTGCCATCTCGTAGAACTTGTCAAAGTCCATTTTTTTGATGTATTCCCCGTTCATCCATTTTAACTTGGTATAGTCAAAGACTGCCGGTGATTTATTCATATGATGGTAATCAAACTTTTCTACCAGTTCTTCGAGTGTCATGATCTCCTGGTTATCTGCCGGGCTCCATCCAAGCAATGCAACAAAGTTCACGATCGCCTCTGTCAGAAATCCCTGCTCTACCAGATCTTCAAACGAAGAATGTCCGCATCGTTTTGACAGCTTCTGATGATTTTCATCCGTAATCAGCGGACAATGGATATATACCGGTACTTCCCAGCCAAATGCCTCATACAGACGATTGTACTTCGGGGAAGAGGAAAGATACTCGTTTCCACGGACAACATGGGTAATTCCCATCAGATGATCATCTACCACATTTGCAAAATTGTAAGTCGGATATCCATCGGACTTGATCAGAATCATATCGTCCAGCTCCGCATTGTCAACGGTAATATCCCCGTAAATCTCATCCTCGAACGTTGTCGTTCCCTCCGTCGGGTTATTCTGGCGGATGACATACGGTACGCCTGCGGCAAGTTTTTCTTCTACTTCTTCCTTGGAAAGATGCAGACAGTGCTTATCATATACATGAATTTCTTTTCCTGCAACTACTTTTTTGAGTCCCTCTAAGCGTTCCTTGTCACAGAAACAATAATAGGCCTCACCTTTATCGATCAGCTCTTTGGCGTATTTTAAATAAATGCCCTGTGCCTGGCGCTCACTCTGTACATATGGTCCACAGCCGCCATCCTTGTCCGGTCCCTCGTCATGGATCAGGCCTGTTTTCTGCAGGGTGCGGTAAATAATATCTACAGCGCCTTCCACATAACGCTCCTGATCGGTATCTTCTATTCTTAAGATGAAATCTCCGCCCTCATGCTTTGCTACGAGGTATGCATACAATGCCGTACGAAGATTTCCCACATGCATTCTTCCTGTCGGACTTGGTGCAAATCTTGTTCTTACTTTACTCATTGCGTTTCTCTCCTTATTCTGTCATGTGTTTTATTATATAACAAATACACACATAACGCAAACGAAACATATCATACAGTATATGCTGATCAGAAAGGAAAAAGAAATCCATGAATGCAACTATTAATACTATGCCGGAAACAGACAATGGCAGCCATCAGGTACCTGGCATGTGCTACGTTCCCTGGCAGACATTCGGCAAAACCTACGACCCTATGCGCGGGCTTGCCGCAGGCACAATTTTTCCGGAACTGGATAAACCATTTACTGGAAAATGCAATATGAATATGATGCAGGGAGGGCGGCGGCGATGACAAGACCATCTTCTCAGCCAATGAACCGGTCGGAATTGTACCGCTGGGTTATGGCACTGGGCTTTTGTGCCTATGATATGCTTCTTTATCTGGACACCCATCCGGATGACGCACAGGCACTCTCTTATTACAATCAGTGCAACGAATTATACAATTCAGCTAAAAAGACATACGAGGAACGTTTCGAACCGTTGTCCGCATTTGGCAGCCAGCCGCTGGAGGACTGGGACTGGAATGACGGTCCAATGCCATGGGAAGGAGTGAAATAAGCTATGTGGAATTATGAAAAAAGACTGCAATATCCGATTTCCATTTCAACACCAAACGCTAAGATGGCATCTTTTATTATAAGTCAGTACGGTGGTCCCGATGGCGAAATGGGAGCTTCCATGCGCTATCTGGCCCAGCGGTTTTCTTTTGCAAATCCGCGGATTGCCGGTGTACTTACTGACATCGGAACCGAGGAACTTGCTCACCTCGAAATGATTGGTGCGATTGTTCGTCAGCTGACGCGCGGACTTTCCGCCAAAGAACTGGAAGCTTCCGGATTTGCACCATATTATATTGATCACACCGCAGGTGTCTGGCCGCAGGCTGCGGGTGGAGTTCCATTTTCCGCTACCGAATTTCAGTCAAGTGGTGATGCCATTGCTGATCTGGTGGAAGATATGGCAGCAGAACAAAAAGCAAGAAAAACGTATGACAATATACTGCGTCTGGCAAAAGATCAGGAAGTTGCTGATCCAATCCGCTTTTTGCGCGAGCGTGAAATTGTGCATTTCCAGCGTTTTGGCGAGGCTCTTCGTCTGCTGCAGGAAGAACTGGACAGCAAAAACTACTATGCTTTCAATCCCAATTTTGACTGTATGCAAAACACTACACGATAAGACAGGAGATAGCCGCCCCTTTCACACTGGGCGGCTATCTCAAAAGAAAACGCAATAAATCACTATTATTTTTACTTAAATACCGGATTCATCGCCTCAATCTTGCGGATGATCTGCTCCAGCTGATAAGCATTGTTTCCGAGCTTGCTCATATTTTTGAGAGCCTCACCCTTCATCTCATGGATACTTCCCACACTGTACTCCATACGTGCCCGCAGTTTCTGCCGCCTTGTCAGTAGTTCATGCTTCAGCTCTACCATCTCCCGGCTGTCGACCAGCGCATTTGCGTGTGTCAGCCATACACGGGTATCATACATCCGCAGCCGTGTCAGATACTGCAGAAGATTCTGCGTATAATAATCCAGATCATCACTGGTTTTACGGAATGTTTCCTTTTCCCGCGCTTCCTCCTGATACTGTCCATATAAAAATTCCAGTTCTTTCGCATTGCGGACATGATATTTTTCACAGATGAAATCCACCGCGTTTTTCGTATTGACATAGCGGATCTTTACCCGGTTCTCCAAAGTAATCGCCTGATTGCGGTTGACATCCGCCTGACGGATCTCTCTTGTGGAATCCTGATAACGGATCAAAATAAACGCGCCCGCTCCCACAGCTGCAAATCCCATAATGGTGAAAACTAGCTGCAGATCCCTGTTCAGATACCAGGAAAGTATTCCCACAAAAGCAAACAACGTAATAAATACAGCTAACAGATAGCATGCTGCGGTACGGGTTACTTTCTGTACCTTTGCGGAATCTGACCGCTGCATGGACCATTCCAGTTTTTTTCCTTCCAGATATGCCATATTTCTCTTGATGGCATCCAGATCTGCCTCATTGGCTTTCAGCCGGCGGATCACTCCCGGAAGATTCTCTTCTTCCTCCTGCATCTGCGCAAACTGCGTATCTGTCAGCCGGCGTTTGGTTTTCAGGAAATCGGTTCTTTGCTTTTCCAGCTTTGCGACCTGTGTGGCGCACTCAAGAATCGGTTTACGCTCTGCGTCCGTCAGGTCTTCGAGAATCTGAATATCTGTCAGATAATTTGTCACCAGCTGATATTCCGATTTGCTATCTTCCATATCCTTAGACGCCTGAATCATCTGCTTGCACAAATCCACTACATATTTCTTTGCCTGCGCCGCGTCCGACAGATTCAGTTCTTTTACAATGTTCTTTGTCTCAAGCTTTGCATACTCGCTCTGATCATATTGTGAGAAACTTCCTGTCTCACTTTCTTTGTTCTTTTTTCTATGAAATAAATTTGAAAAAATCATATGTTATACCTTGCAGCTCCTTCGATACTCTTTCTTCCACTGAACAATCACATCCATTACTTCTTTCTTTGCCTTCGCCTTTTGGACACCCCCGGTCCGCTGCGCTAATTCTTCCAGATGGGATTCAAACTGTTCGAGTTTTTCGCTCTTACATGCGAGGGAAATTTCATTTCTGATTTCCTGCTGCTTTCTCTCCTCCACCTGATATCTTTTTGCAATTTCCGCAAACGCTTCCTCATCATGCCGGCAGCGGCAGCACATCAGGCACTCCCGGAGAGATTCCTTTTGTTTATTCAATGCATATGCCTTCTCAAAGCAGCGCCCTGCCTCTTCAAACAAAAAGAGACGTGCATACGCCGTTCCGAGGTTATGCCAGAGATTTCCCCGCAGAACCTCACTGGTTTCCTTCATATCTGCTTCGTCTAACAGATGTTTATACCGGTAAATAGCTGCCAGATATTTTTCCTTCTCCATCAGCTGGTCTGCCCGGATCTTGTCACGCTCAAAATCCGACTTCTGTTCCATCTGCCGGACCGCAAAAACGATCTCCTGCATTTCTTTCATGGTACAGTATGCCGTATCCTGCAATATGGCAAAAACAAAATCGGACAATTTTCCTTCCGTGCGGATATTCTCCCTGAGTTTTTGTGCGAGTTCGACACGATGCATCTGTTTTTCCACCCATGTACATAAACTCTCGCACATGAAGGAATGATCTAAAAGATACACATTTCCGGAAATATAATAGCTGAGTTCTTCCATGGAATATATGTTTATCCCGGTTTCCTCTATATAATAGGGCAGAGCCGCAATTGTTTCATGACAAAGTAATAATTCACCCATACGTTTATCCCATCATTATGATACTTTTCCATGCCCGGCCGGTAGCCGGGAAAAATTCACCAAATCCCAGATCCCGGATTTCCACTTCAATCTTATCATTTGCCACCGGACTGGCCGTAATCCGGAGTCTTGTCGTGCGGTCCGGACGAACCGGAAGATCCTCAAGTTCCACCGTCTGTATCTGGGGAGTACTACTGCTTGGAAGCTGCTTTAAAAATTCCACCTGCGGCGTGCCGCTTAGGATCACCTCACATGTATTTTTTATCTCAAACCAGTTTTTCCCGGCACTGACAAGATTTAAAACCTTCTTTTTTTCTTTTTCCACGACACTTAAACTCAGATTAAATTTCATCTCGTTTTCGCCCATGTAAATGAATGGCCAGTTTTCTCCCATTTCACGGATGCGAGCCATATAGCATGCCCCTTTGGAAAAAAGATTCTGTCCCAGAAACGCGCGCCGTCCCCGGCAGAGAACTGCCAGTGACTGTTTCATCCATTCTCCGTCAAACCCGTCCCCGACCAGATAAACCGAAGATACCGAACGGTTTGCAAAACAGTTAGTCAGAAGCCTTGCAAACGCCTCATCTTTCTCCTCTCCCAGTTCCTGTGCCCCGGTTGCGTGAATTGTGATCATCTGCGGCTTCGTATGCATATCCCTCAAAAGGTCATAGGAACTGACGGCATTCTTCCCGCAAGAAAACAAAAACACATCGTGCATCCACAAAGATTTCTCCTGGTTCATGGCAAACGCATAGAAACTCTCTTTGTCATCGATCACCGCAAATGTTTCCTGCGACAATCCTAAAAGTTCTGCCACATGCCGGAAAATGCCGATCAACTCTTTCGTCAGATGATCCACCGTCAGGACAATTCCGGTCACATGCGAAGTATTTCCCAGTTTCTGCGGCAGTTCAATCACTTTTTTAATAAACAGTGCCAGCAGATCTACTGCATCATAACTTTCTTTTGCAATGGTAATCACTTCCGATGCAGCGGCACGGCGAAGAAGGGAATCCACACAAATCACCTCACTGGTTTTTGCCATCCTTCCGGCATCTTCCCCATAATACCACATGCCGACATTTTTGCGTCGGGCAAGCAGCGTGGGAATCCGGTAATTTTCACTGCCGGCAATCGTGCTGACCGTCTCCGGTTCTTCCATATTCGGTTGCATATAACTTACCATGGCATACGAGTCGTTCAGTTCGATGCCAAGATAACAGGTATTGGCTTCCATCTCTTCTCCCATCCTGCTTACAAAAGCTTAAATACTTTTTTCGTCACCTCATCATATCCTGCGTACTGTTTCATCGTCTGAAACATGGAAACTTCATCGGATAAAGTCTCTGAAATCAGCATCTGGTTGATCAGATTGTACCTGCTTTCATCTTTCTGTGCATAGATATCGTTACAGGTCAGACGATTACTTTCCGTCGAGACGACCTTATTTTTATATTCTTCGGTGATGTAATACTGGATCTCCTCCCCGAAAAATACCACAAATGTTTCCACAAAAATACCGGCATAGACATTCGGCATATCCACTTCGTGAAACTGCTCCCCGTCCTCATCCCGGCTGTAGTGCAGCACGACATGTTTCTTGGGGTTTGTCCGGTGTTCCACATAAATTTTGTCATACAAATGATATTTCTGTACCAGCCGCCGGTCCAGTCTTTTATAAAATGAAAAATTCATATTTCTTCCGGTGAACTCTGCCAGCAGCACATCTGCGGCTTCATACTGTGCCTCCTGCAGAGAGGACATCCCGGAAAACGATTTGAGCAGGGCAAGTTTACAGGCATCATTTAGTTTCTTTCCGCTCTGATACCGTCTCCGTATTATGGCAAGGATTTGTTGTGGCAGCGCGGCTTCTTTTACAAAATAGTTCTGCGCAAATACCGTAATGACCGCAAGAACAATCAGTTCCTGCCCACCGCTTTCATAATAATGCGCAAATACCTCCAGTGCCTGCATAAGATCCATATCCGTATACAGCATCTGCTCAAGAATCCGTTCTTCCAGATCTCTTGTCCGAAGTTCAAAATCCTGTGCTGCTCTCCATAAACGAAGCATGGTCTCAACCGGTCCGGAATAAAAATCACTCAGATACTGCAGAATCCTGTCATTGTATTTTTTGTTTAAAAACGCACTTGTACACAAAAGCAGCAGTTCCTCGTCCTGCTCCCTCTCTTCCATCGCATCCAGCAGATAGGTAGCAACTGCAACCTTTGCCGATGATCCGATCTGATCCAGCCCATATTCCTGCATCTGTTCATACAACCGGTCATACATCCGCCAGTCCGCAAGGGATTCCATCATATACTGACGCACCGCCTGCGGCATCTGTTCATAATCTGCCTGTTCCAGATATTGTTCCACCAGGGGGTTTTGCTCTTTTTTCTGATAATAACGCACAATCTCCCTGGAAAAATACGACTGGTATTCCGTATCCAGCTCCTGTGCAAACAGCACTCTCCGGAAAAATTTTTCCTCTTTGGCATCAAACATATGATGATCCGGCTTTTCCCCAAAATGGGAAACAATATACGGAAGTTCCTCCGGTGCCAGTGCCGTACATTTCTCCAGATATGATCCGGCATCCATCAGGGGATCCAGCCGGTACGGGACACTGTGGATATATCTTTGGCCTTTCCCATCTTCAAACAAAATGGCATATTCCCTGCAGAAAAGGGACACATAGGCACATCCGTTTACAATCGGAACGATCTGCGGATCTTTCATCTGCTTCTGGTATACAATCGCGCGGACCATATGCGGCTGCATAATTACCAGCTTATGCGCAAACAGAATATTGGAAAGACATTTTGCAAGTTCTTCATTCACCAGCCCCAGTTCAAGCATGTCCTCATAAACCACCGCCAGATTATCGTCCACATGTTCCTGTTCGATCTGTTCCATGGCAAAACGGCTCATCACCCGGCGATACTGTTCATAAATTTCCGGTTCGCTTTCCTTTGACGCAATGATATTGTTGTAAAGAATCGCCATCTTCCGATAGGGAAGATTACTGTCATACTGAAAGTACATCCGGATAATTTTTGGAACCGATGCAATCTCCCGTTCATCCAGTGACATCAGATAAGCCTCGTATAATCCGGTAATCCGAAGTTCAAGCCCGATTCCCTTTTCATACCAGTGGTGAAATTTTGTATCAAACTGCTGGGTTCTTATCAGGTAACTGCAGATCTGTCCCACATATTCCGGTTTTTCCTCTGTCCCGTAAGCTGCCTGCATCAGTTCAAAATGAACCGGATGAAATCCCTGATTCATTTCCACCACTTCAAAAATCTGTGCTGCCAGTTCCTTCGTCAGAACCTGATGACGGATTGCCCAGCGCAGAATCCGCACTTCAAATCTTCCCAGTTTTGTGAGCAGATACGGGTCATGGCTGATCAGATCGTATGCCTCCAGATACAGGTACGGGGAAACACAGCCACTCATCACCCAGTGCGCAATTGCACGCAGTTTGTGCGCACTGTTGTTGTAATATTCCTCTTCCAGAAACGAAAGAATCCAGAATAACAAAGCAGAATCCGGATTTTCATGAAAAATCATTTCAATCTCATGCGTCATGCGGTCCACATATGCCGGTTCCCGTTCCAGAAGTGTCATAATATAAAGATAATACCCCCACTCCGGTGTATGGTGATCGGGCCATTCCCGTTTAAATTCCTCAAGAATCCACTCCGCTTCCTGTTTCTGGTGATTGATCACCAGTGCCTGTGCTTTCATCAGCGGATACATCACCTGATCCGGAAGCATGGCATGCAGCTGGTTTAAACGTTCTACCGACTCATTTGCCCACACACCTGTCACAATTTTTTTCAGGCGGAATGCCTCATACAGTTCTACCAGCCCGGACTGACATTCCCTGATTTTGGCATGTTCTTTTTGTTCTTTGGACTTTTGTTTTTCCCCTTTGTGCGCATAAATCTCCAGAACCTTTGTCTCATATACCGAGGAAAAAGTAATTTTGGCATAATTGTTTCCGGCATGCATCCGGTCATAGTCCACGATGTATTTCAGGACAAACGTACTCCCCAGAAAATCCTCCGAAGTAATCTGCGTCTGTGCCGGCTGTACAAACGCGGCATCGGAGGTGATGGCAAGTTCCAAATATCCCCATTCGCTCTTTTTGATTTCGATCTTCTGCTGCTGGCTTTCGGTAAGCGCATCAAACCGGCAGTCTGTCTCAGAAATTGTAAAATGGATCTGTTCTTTTCTGCCGGCTGCCACCAAAAATTCTTCCAGATTCTGCGACGATGGTTTTGCCGCAAGAATCCCCTGATAGTACATCTTTTCTTTTGTCTCTTTTGCTTTTAGAATATTGGGAAAACTCTTGTGATAAAAGAGCTGATATGCTTCCTGCCAGTTTTCCTTTGCAAGTGCCGTAAAATCCGAAAGACTGCGAATCGCACCTGTGGCAGTCTGCGCATATAAACGGGATATGGATACACAAAAAGAAAGGCTGTGTACACTCTGATTGCAAAGAATCACAAACGCACCCTTTTCCTCCTGCCCCTCAACGAGACCCTTACTATGAAACTGATACCGAATCCGTATATTTTCGCCTTCAAACTGGGGAGTCAGGCACTCCATCCTTGGGTGGGTGGAGTAGACAATGCCCCTCACCGGAATATGGTTTTCACTGGTAATCTCAAATTCCCCGGTATATTCCTGTCCTTCTGTAACCGTAAGAAACAGTTCCTCGTCCGAAATAGAAAGCGAAGGCTGATCCGATTCGAATTTTCCTGCGGCTATCTGCCTGATTCTCTTCTGCACATCCACACCTGCTTTTCTACTAGTATGTCTTTTATTATATACGATTCCTTATATGCATGCAAGAACCAGCCCCACTTTTACGCCCTCGAAAAACGGGCATGGATCATGCGGCATCTCGCAGAAATCCACTCAACAATCAGGCTCAGATACCGAAGAACCGGTTCCGTAATAATTGCAAAAATTACCATCAGCATTTCACACTGTTTGGAAATTTCCGTAATTCCGAAAAAACTTCTGCCAAACAGCATGCAAAGAATCCATCCTGCAATCACGCCGACCAGCATTACAATATGTCCGGTATTCATCGGTCTTGCAATGCGGTGCAGAATCATAAAACCAACAATTGCAACCAGAATGGTACATGATGTAGACAGACAATCCAGATCTACCTGAAATTCCCGGCAGAAAATCACCAGACCACTTACTACGATAAAATCCGTCAGTCCTGCCGGAAGTGCCCGCACAAGTACATTTGTCAGGAAATGTCCGCGGATCAGCTCCTTATTCGGCTCCAGTGCCAGAACAAACGACGGAATACCAATCGTAAACATACTGATCAGCGATACCTGTGATGGTTCCAGTGGATAATCCAGCATCAGAATCACGGAGAAAATGGCAAGCAGCATGGAGAAAATATTTTTTACAATATACAATGCGGCGGTCCGCTCAATGTTGTTTACCACACGGCGTCCCTCTGCGACCACCGATGGCATTCTGGAAAAATCGGAATCTAAAAGTACCAGCTGTGCCACATTAGAAGCGGCTTCGCTGCCGGAGGCCATCGCCACGCTGCAGTCTGCATCTTTAAGTGCCAGCACATCATTTACACCATCTCCGGTCATGGCAACCGTTTTTTTATGTTCTTTCAGTGCCTGTACCAGCATCCGCTTCTGGCTCGGGGTCACACGGCCGAATACCGTATATTCTTCCACCGCGCGATAATAATCTTCTTTTTCTTTCAGAGTCGATGCATCGACAAAACGCTCCGCACCCACAATCCCCGCCTCTGCCGCAATGACGGAAACCGTCAGCGGATTGTCACCGGAAATCACCTTGATATCAACATCATTTTCCGCAAAATAAGTAAAGGTTTCCTTTGCCCCTTTGCGGATCGGATTGGCAAGCATCACAAAACAAAGCGGAAGTACCGGCTCTGTCAGCGGTTTCCGGTCAAGCATCCCTTCATATTGCGCAAATACAAGCACACGGTAGCCTTTGCTGCTGTAGGTGGCAATCTGTTCCTGATACTGGGCAAACTGCCCCCGCAGAACAAATTCCGGTGCTCCGATCACATAAGATTTCCCATCGTTCATCACAGCTCCGGAATACTTCGTTTCCGAAGAAAACGAATACACTTCCCTTGCCCGCATACCACTTCCGTTGGAGAAATGCGCTTTGAGTGCTTCCATCGTGGCATTGTCTTTTTCCTGCGCTGCCACAAAATCTGCCAGCAGCTGGGAAATTTCCAGCTGATCTGCCCCATCCAGAACAGAAAAATCATAGACATGCATCCCCGGCTCGGTGATCGTGCCTGTTTTATCCACACATAGAACATTGACTCTCGCCAGCGTCTCAATACATTTCATATCGTGGATCAATACCTTCTTCTGTGCCAGCCGCACGGAACTGACCGCAAGTGCCACACTTGTCAGCAGATACAGTCCCTCCGGAATCATTCCGATGATAGCCGCCACCATACCGGTGATACTGTCATGAAACGTTCCCTCATTGTAAATAAACGACTGCACGAACAGGGCAATCCCGATCGGGATGATAATAATTCCCATCACCATGATCAGATAATTCAGGGAGCGGATCATTTCTGACTGCTCTCCCTTTTTGCTTTTCGTCGCCTGCAGGGTCAGCTTTGAAATATAAGAATCTTTTCCGACCTTCTCAAGACGTGCACATGCCTTTCCGGATACCACAAAACTTCCGGAAAGCAGGGAATCCCCCTCCCGTTTTTCAATTTCATCCGACTCTCCGGTGATCAGGGATTCGTTCACCTGCAGTTCTCCGGATACCACTTTCGCATCCGCCGGAATCTGGCTTCCCGCCGAAAATTCCACAATATCATCCAGCACCAACTGATCTGCCGGAATCTCCTGCCGCTTTCCGTCACGGATTACAACTGCATGCGGCGCATTCAGAATGGATAATTTATCCAGCACCTTTTTGGAGTGTACCTCCTGGATAATACCAATACAGGTATTTGCCACAATAATCGGAAGAAACAGCATATCCGACCATGCACCCACAATAGCAAGCAAAACCGCAATCACAGCAAATACAAGATTAAAATATGTGCAGACATTTGAACGCACAATTTCCGGAACCGACAACGTGGAAGACTCTACTTTATAGTTGTTTTCTCCCTGTGCAAACCTTCTTTTTACCTGCTCTGCAGACAGCCCGGACTGTGGATCTGCTGCAATTCGTTCCATTCTGACTCTGTTTTCCTGTTCCATGATAATAATTCCATCCGCTTCCTATGTATTTTTCGTTAAATTTTCAGATGAAATTATTATAACCGATTCTTTCACAAAAGTTGTCCATTTTCCAAATATTTTTCAAACATTTAACAATTGTTTATAAATAATGCCGTAGCATGAGTTTCTGATCCCTGATCACCTATACCATTTTTACCACCCAGACGTTGCTTCGTACCATGCAGTATCCAATCACGACCTTGATCAGCTCCGTGGCCTGTACCAGAAAATAAACACTTACAATTCCAAGTCCCGTGCCGTGTGCCAGCAAAAATGCAACCGGCACAACAACCACCCAGGTAAACACCGAATCAAATAAAAACGTAACCATCGTTTTCCCACCGGAACGAAGCGTAAAATAAGACGCATGACTAAACGAACAAAACGGCATGATCAGCGCAGAAACGGCGATAAACTTTGTAGCCAGATCCTTAATTTCCGCTGTCGTATTGTAAATATCAGGGAAAAATCCCCCAACGAGAAACATGATTGCTGCCATAATCACACAGCAGAAGACACTGAAAACAATCATCTTGTTGTCTGCGTCTTTTGCCTTTTCCAGTTCTCCGGCTCCCAAATACTGTCCCACAACAATACTGATACACGCTCCCAACTGTATATAGACAATGTTAAACAAATTGGTAATCGTCGTGGCAATATTCAGCCCTGCCACCACATCAAGTCCACGCACAGAATAGCACTGGGTCACGGTGGTCATGCCCGCCGCCCATAAAACCTCATTGAACATCAGGGGAAGCCCTTTGATCAGTACCGTTTTCAGTTCGCTCACCGGGATTCCAAATCCGCGATAAGCCCCTTCCAGATACCGGTTCTTCTCCCGGTTTCTATGTGCCCAGAAGACAACAATAACCGCTTCCACATACCGGGCAATCACAGTGGCAAGTGCCGCCCCTGTCACCCCAAGTTCCGGAAATGGTCCCACACCAAAAATCAACAGATAATCCAGCACTGCATTGGTTCCCACCGCCACAAAACTTGCCAGCATCGGAACGAGCGTCTGTCCCGTTTCTTTTATATTGGTGGCATATGCCTGGTTCACTGCAAACGGAACCAGTCCCACCAGCATAATCACCAGATACTGCTTTCCATATTGAAGTGCCACATCGGTTGCTCCATTTCCCGCAGTATCCGTCAGATACAGGGAAATCAGATCCGATCCCTTCGTAAGCAGCAGCAACATGGTAAGTCCTGACACAAGCAGCGTCGCATAAAGCTTAAAACGAAACGAATGCATATGTCCCCTGTGATCCCCATTGCCAAAATACTGCGCACCAAAAATACTTGCCGCCGACACCGCTCCAAAAATTGCCAGATTGTACACAAAAATCAGCTGGTTTACGATTGCAACACCGGACATCTGTTCCGTTCCCAGCTGTCCCACCATAATGTTGTCCAAAAAGCTGACCAGATTCGTGATGGCATTTTGCAGGATCATTGGCACTGCCAGCAATAAATAATGGCGGTAAAACGCACGATCCCCCATATACTTCTTTTTAAATTTTTTCCAATAACTCATAAAAAACCTCTTTCATATTATTTTTCAATCCTCTTTTCGAAATCCCTGGTTTAAAAATTCATTCCATTTCGCATTTGTATTCTCCCATTCATGCTTCTGCATAATCCGGTTCCGGTCACTTAGAATTGCCAGCATCTCGTCCACGATTTCCGCCATCGGAAGTTTCCTGTAATGTGACAAATAGCCAAGCATCCTCTGTGCCGTCCAGTCTGTGTTCAGATTCAGTGAAATCTGCTCACAAAACTCCTGTGGAAAGCCACGGTTCAGGAGGGTGTTATATAATTCCATTGATTTTTGTGTTCTGGGTTTCATGTCTTTTTGTATCCTCATCTAATCATGGATAATCCTACTTTCGCGTAAATTCATCAAATTGATCCATAATTTTCATAAAATTGCTCGTGCTCACGCGATAATGATGCTGTAACAATTTGTCAGCATTCACATCCATGATAAGCTTCTTCGCCTTAAATGTCGCCGCTTCTTTTTGTTTTTTACTTTTCTCTACCTGCTTTCCTATATATACCTGCTCAATATCCCTGCAAAACCAAACAAATCCATATCCATTTTCTTCACAATATTGTTTCGCATTTTTCAGAAAATTTTCATCCTCTGCATTCGTGTCAAAATTATCACAATCAAAACAATATATTACCCTGGATTGATTTTTCTTAGAAGCAGCCTTATATTGTGAAATCAGATTTTGAACATCTTTTTCCTTTTTCTCATAATTTCCCCGTCCGTCCATATATACAACACTTAATTTTACCTGTGTTCGATCAAACGCATAAAAATGCTCAATCGTGTCCTTGATATACATCCAGTCGGACTGACATTTTTTGTTCGTCTCAACAACAAAAATAAACTGCCTCCCCACTATTCATCCTCCTCACCTGTACCAAAAACTCCGATAAAATCAATCGCATCTACATTAAACGGAGAACCTTCTATCATACCGTTTCTGTATAATTTTGAAGGTGAATAGTTGCCATTTGTCTTCCATGGATAAATCTGATGATCCTCTGACAAAAAGTCTATTGACTTCTTGTGCTGTTTCAGAACATCCATCGGTCCAACATTATGTGTTGTGAAACAGAGCTGTCCTTCTCCATATTCCATCAAATATTCCAACAATGCACACAAATAAACATCATGAAGGTTCGAATCAAATTCATCAATAAAAACAATTCCACCACGAACCATTTCTCTTACATAGACAAATAATTTAATCAGTTTTTTGATTCCGGTACTTTCAAATTCTGCATAAATCTTGTAGGAATCATACACCATAACCAAATCACACATCCAAAAATCGCCGTTTTCTTTTTTATCAATCTCTATACCCATCAGATCCGATTTAAAAATATGGAGAAATTCATATAATTTATTGATTGTTTCTATAAATTTATCAAGCCTTGGTTTTGCAATCATATTTCGGTTACTGAATATTACATTTATGTTTTCATTCTGTAACTCAAAAATATTACCTATCAACGAATACAATTTTGCATTTTGCGAATCAGCATCGTCACAAGAGAGAATGGTATTTTGTATCATGTATGGTTTATGATCATCTGACTCATCTAAATACACATGCAGCTTATGTCCAAATGAAAACAGCACACTGATAGCATTCATTATTACCCGTGCAACTTTATCCTCTCTATAAAAGAAATAATTATCGTCCCCTGAGCACAACATATTTACATAAATCAATGCACATGCAGATCCCGTGGTCAACAAATTCATCGTCTTATTTCTAATTTCAACCACAAAACCATTTTCTTCCTCCAAACCATACATAAAAATGATTTCACCATCACAAATTTCATAAATGATTTCCAGAGAACTGTTCTTTGATGTCGCATTTTTTTCTTTTAAACATTCGTGTGATATTGTAAATTTACCTGCCTTATTTTTAGACAAGGTGATTCCATACTGAAAAAGAAGCAACTGTGCACCACTCTTTGCGATAAACTCTGCTTCTATCGAAAGTTCCCCAACTTTCTTATTGACAATAGCATCCAAATGTTTCTGTGCAACCGGATTATTCAAATATCCTGTATCAATGATAAGATTGCGCAAAATTTCCACAGAAGTCACGATCCCCGATTTTCCAGACCCATTCATTCCATAAATTCCCTTAATATTATATTCCTGCGTATCCGGTTCCTTATTGATTGTTTTCTTATAAAAAGACAATGAAACCGTTTTATCCAATGTCTTGATTCCATTAACAGAATAATTTGTTAAATAGATATCCTTCATCCTGGTATCCCTCCATCTTTGCTTCCAATATAACACAAAAGGACAGAAAAATAAATACAAAATGTATTTTTCCATCCTTCGTAATCGTAATTTATTTCATTATCTCTCAATTTTACATCAATTCAATTAAAAACATCTCATACAGATCATCTTCTCCCTGCAACAGCGGCGAATTCTCGCCGCCTCCATTCGTGGAGCGACGCATTGCTGCGTAAGAATCCTCACCGGCAGAGACCAGATCCATAGCGGAAAAGGTGCATCCATGCTCCTGTGCAATACGGCAGAATGCGGAAACCGGATTTTTCATTTCCCGGGTAGCTAACAACGCCTGCGCAAGTTCCGGATTGGATCGAGCCCTAGCTTTTAAATTTTCCAATTCATCATATATGTTCATCGTGTTTTCCTTTCTCATCCATCTGTAACCTTGTTATGTCACACATCTTTCCTGCCTATTCTTTTAAACTCACAAAAAATGCTCTCCTGCCGGTCAGATTACCTCTGCGCCAAATGGCATCAGAGATAATTTTGCAATTTTGAAAAACTGCTTTCCAAAAGGGATTCCGATGATGGTTATACAGCATATCAGACCTACCACTGCATTTCCAACCGCCATAGGAATTCCTGATACAATCAACCATATGATATTTACAAGGAAACTGATCGTGCCTCCGCCATATACCACTTCTTTCCCAAATGGGAAAAAAGCCAATCCTGCAAACTTAAAACACTGCAAGCCTATTGGAATTCCTATGATAGAAATGCACCACAGGCATCCTGCCACAATCCATGACAGACCACTTAACAATCCTCCACATATAAACCAAAGTATATTTCCTAATATGCTCATATCAATACTCCTTTTCTATCTCACCATCTATTCCATACATTTTCTTGAATTCATCAAGATCCGCCTGACTGTTAATCAGCATAACCTCTTCGATCTTACCTGTATGGATGTCCTTAAAACCGGCAACCTGCTCACCGTTACAGATGCTTGCCTTAATTACCGGCTTCTTATTTTCTTTATCATAAGTCTTTATAACTGTCTTTTTCTTAAATAATCCCACTCTGAGCACCTTCTTTTGATTTTGCCATCTGTATGAGTTTTTCAAAAGACTGAGCAAAGCGTACATCATCTTCCTCTGTACGCTTTCTCGGTCCCTTCATATGATTCTTATGAGAGCTGCGTCTTGCCTTCTTGTTAAGATGCCGCTCCATAAGCATCTGGTCAATATTTTCATTTGTGTACCACTTACCGGATTGGTGAATGGCATACGCCCCTTTTCCAAGTGCCATAGCAGCTACACCATAATCCTGAGATACTATGACATCCCCTTTATGACAAATGCTAATCAGCTTGTAATCTACAGCATCTGCTCCTGCACCAACTACGATCACTTCGCTATAGTCTGAATATAATACGTGATTCGTATCACACAGCAATGTGGCTGGAATACTATATTTCTCTGCTATTTCTTCTACAATGCCTACTACAGGACACGCATCTGCATCTACAAATATCTGCATTTTCATAATTTCTTTTTCTGCCTTTCCAGTTCTTTTTGAATCCATGTCATAATTATATCTACAAGATAATCCTGCTGCACCTGACTCAGTTCCCTGCCCTGCTGCATTTTGTGCCACTTCCGGATACACTCTCTGCAGCATGTTGCAGTTGCATGTTGGGCAATAAATACCGGATGCCCCCTCATAGGAGTCTGTTTGCCATCATTTGCTATAAATGCGGGAGCTTCTCTCTTTGCAATAAAGTCCTCTGCATGTTGTCTGATCGTATCAAGTCCCTTTTGGTTTATGTAATCTATGTCTTTCTGCTTCAAATGAAAGCTGCTTCGAAATTTGGAATTATCCAGTCTCTCGAACAACTGCCTGTACCACTCGTCCTTTGTCATCAGAACTTCACTACTTCCGGATCATGCGTAAATGATGAAAATGTTGCTGTTGCATTCTTAAAATAAAACACCTCTGTGTTTCCATCGTCTGCTGAATACATCTTCTGTAATGATGGGTAAGCATCAAGCATCGACTGTCTGGCTTCTCTTCTGTCATCTTCCACAAGTTCTCCTGCTACACGGAGCCACTCTCCATTTTTAAATGCACAGATTTCTACCTTTGGATTTGCATGAATCTGTTTTGATACCTCTTTCACCTTACCTGTCTGAATATAAAGTTTCCCCTCAAAAATGTGGGCTGTACCAAAAGGTCTGACTCTTGGCTGGTCACCTTCTACTGTTGCTAAATAATATGTTTCTGCTTCTTTTAAGAATTTTTCTACTCGTTCCATGATGTAAGCCTCCTGTTATTTATCTAATAATGTAATTTTTATTTCCAGTATAACCTATAAATAATTCCCAAATCAATGCCTTCCGGAATGGTTCTAATCCATTTATGCAGATAGTCTGCATAAATTACTTTTTATCTTAAATTAGCCACTGGAGAAATACGATCAAGAAGATAAACCTCCTCTCCTGTTTTCTCCGGATTATCTGTGCCCAGTTCTTTTGCAATCGAACGGAATTTTTGCAAATCCTTTCGCTCCGTTGCACCTGGCATCATATCTGGAACGTCTTTCAATAATCCTAGCAAATTCAGTATCGTATTCAAATAAGATCCAAAATTTAAGAAACCGGTAGTTCCAAGCATGAAATCGACAATACTTGTCGATTTCGCAGTTCGTTCCGAAGCCTCTGCCAAAATATTATTATACTCCCGAATCTTTTGTCTTCGATCTGTTTCTTCCATCTTCTCCAGATTTTCCAAAATAGCCCGGAACTTCAAAGGTGTCTGGTACTTGTCTGCCATGTTTGCAGTACGCAAAATATCAATATTTTCTTTTGTGTCAAATAATTCCAACATATTTCTTTCTGTATAATTTGTATTCCAAATCGACTGCATCCGCTTCACTTGCTCTGGTGCATACCAATATACCTTCATCATTCCTTCCATCATAGAAGTCTCTGCCTCATCCGTATATATTTTATTATCCTTTTCTGCACGAAACGGAAAATATGTTGCATCCAAAGCCATGGCTAAATGTGCCGATTCCGCCTTTGAAATGAATTCAAATTCAATTGCATTCTTTTGATCATGCTCTCTGAAAAAATGATATGCCAACTGATTAATGCCGAAATTACTGACTGCCATAGGACTCGAATTTTGCAAAATGCCAAAACTTTCTCCCACTACTCTATATGGCCATGCCAACAGTTCTGATATATGAAGTGCCACTTCATCCTGTTTCTGATTTCCATATTTTGCAAGTTGCGATGCCATCTCATAAGCCATCGGATAATTGGCAGCATACTGATTTTTCATCTCAACCAACTGTGCAATCATCATCGCATTCATAGCTCTTCTTCCAATTACAGAATCCGGTGACTCTTTGTAAGCATCCAAAATAACCTGCCGATCATACCTCGTCTCATCATTTCCTAACAAAAGAACTACTTTCCCCATTGAAACAAGTTGGACCAGCTCTTTCTTTTTCATGCCCTGCATTTCCAAAAACTCATCCAAAAAATTTTCAATTGGCAAAGCAAGATACACCGTATCATATAATAATAAAAGGCTGCGTAGATTGATCACCGGAAAAACAGACGCATTCACAAAGCATTTCAGTTCGCCATCTCTGCAAAAAGATAAATCCTTTCTTTTCACAGAGCCATCATAAATTGCCTCTATATTGTCATACCAGAAATCTGTCTCAGCAACTGTAAACGGATAACTCTTGTTCGTATTTAACCACATAACACTGTCCTGCGGATTTAATTTTGTTTTATCTTCCGGAGGTTCCGTTGTACGAAGTACCTGAATCTGATCCGTTCCAAAGTCAACTTCTGTCAGTTCCTTTTGCAACCTTGCGATCTGTTTGTCACTCACATCACTTCCAACATAAATATCCATATGAAAATTTATGCCGCCTTCACTCGGAACAATTTTTCTAATGTCAAAATCATGGTATCTTCCATAAATATATTCTTCTATTTCAGCTCTGGTCCTCGCTGTTGCCCGAAAATCATCCACCGGATGTTCCATATCAATTGGAAAGAGTTCCTCTACATAATGTTCCGGCACCTGATCTGATAATGATATCTGCAAAGTAACATACCTTATGGAACGATCAAAATATGTCTTTATTTTTTCAAAATTGTCTGGTATATTGGAACTGGTCCTATGTCAAGATTTAGTACAAGTTAAAATGAGAAATTTTTTCCCATTTTAACCTGCCAGAAGCTCAGCCTCAGTGTGTGTTCTTTCATATACTCGTTCGAATTCATTTGGTGACATATAGTTACAATGGCTATGAATTCGTTTCGTATTGTAGAAAGCTTCCAGATATTCGAAAATCAAACGGTATGCCTGCTTGTAATCGCGAATTTTAAAGCGGTTGAGCCATTCACGTTTGATAATTGAATGGAAGGATTCAATGCATGCATTATCCCACGGAAACGCTTTCTTTGAGTAACTACGCTGCATATTTTCTGTTGCTTTTTTATATTCCGTTGCAACATACTGACTGCCACGATCTGAGTGAATGATTAATGGCTGGTCGACGGGCTCTATGCAAACAGCACTGTTATTTTATATCTTTTTGAATTGGCAAAGCTCTCAAACGAATAATACTTCATCATTTTTAAATCATTTGTTTTGTATCTTTTTGAATTAGCAAAGCTCTCAAACATGTTCCTCACAAATTAAATTAAAATACGTGTTTTGTATCTTTTTGAATTAGCAAAGCTCTCAAACATTGGAGTGATGAAGAATGAGTGAAATAAAGTTTTGTATCTTTTTGAATTAGCAAAGCTCTCAAACTGAGACCCTTTGATCCATTTGATGCTCAAGGTTTTGTATCTTTTTGAATTAGCAAAGCTCTCAAACCTTTCTTGTGTATTCGCGTGTCGTCGTCTGGTTTTGTATCTTTTTGAATTAGCAAAGCTCTCAAACGTAGATGAATTATTAGAAGCAGATGTGAAGTTTTGTATCTTTTTGAATTAGCAAAGCTCTCAAACATGTGTTTTGGTAACGGCTTAAATTCAAAAGTTTTGTATCTTTTTGAATTAGCAAAGCTCTCAAACAATGATGCGTCTAATTGCCCTTCCACTTTTGTTTTGTATCTTTTTGAATTAGCAAAGCTCTCAAACGTTAATTGCTTTCAAAATACAGATTTGGAAGTTTTGTATCTTTTTGAATTAGCAAAGCTCTCAAACGTGGGTTTAATCGTTGCTCCCAATCATCTTGTTTTGTATCTTTTTGAATTAGCAAAGCTCTCAAACTCGGTTGTCGCTGCCCTGCCATTGTTTCAAGTTTTGTATCTTTTTGAATTAGCAAAGCTCTCAAACAAGGCCTGTGATCGTGTCGTCCAGATCCGCGTTTTGTATCTTTTTGAATTAGCAAAGCTCTCAAACTGAAACACGCGCTATAATATGGATCGCGTTGTTTTGTATCTTTTTGAATTAGCAAAGCTCTCAAACCTTTACGACAAAATCAAGCAACTTTGCAATGTTTTGTATCTTTTTGAATTAGCAAAGCTCTCAAACCTCTGCAATACCTTTCAGCGCTCCACCTAGTTTTGTATCTTTTTGAATTAGCAAAGCTCTCAAACAGAAGAAAGTTATATTATCACAAATGCAGGGTTTTGTATCTTTTTGAATTAGCAAAGCTCTCAAACCTCAAATCACTTTGAGGTCATCTCCGAGCTTATTCTATATTGCGAATATAGTGCCAATTCTTATAATTCAATTATACATAAATCCTCATCAATTATCCAGCATTTTTCCCCTTCAATATGCGGTGTCTGTATTGCTTCTATAACAATAAGATATATTTTATTGTATATTGTGAATTCATAAAGCTGTATAATTTCCTCTGTTGAAAAATAGGCTTTTAAATTTGGAATAACAAATATATTAACTCCGCAAATTTGGTCCTATGTCAAGAATTAGTACAAGTTAAAATGAGAAATTTCTCCCCATTTTAACCTGCCAGAAGCTCAGCCTCAGTGTTCGTTCTTTCATACACTTGTTCGAATTCGTTTGGCGACATATAGTTGCAATGGCTATGAATTCGTTTCGTATTGTAGAAAGCTTCCAGATATTCAAAAATCAACTGGTATGCCTGCTTATAGTCGCGAATTTTAAAGCGGTTGAGCCATTCACGTTTGATAACAGAATGAAAGGATTCAATGCATGCATTGTCCCACGGAAAAGCTTTCTTCGAATAACTGCGCTGCATATTTTCGGTTGCTTTTTTATATTCCTTTGCAACATATTGGCTGCCACGATCCGAATGGATAATTAATGGTTGATCAATATTTCGGCGAGCTTTGGCTTTGTTTATAGTATCAATCACGCAGGATACTTCCAATGTTTCTGAAAGTGTCCAGGCTATGATTTTTCTGGAAAATAAATCCATAATACTGGTCAGATAGACAAATCCGTCTATTGTCCAGATGTAGGTGATATCCGAACACCAGACAGCATTCGGGCGGTCAGGATTAAACTGTTCATCAAGGATATTTTGTAATTCTGTGCTGAAATCAGAATCTTTTGTGGTGATGGTCCATGGTTTGCTCCACTGAGCACGGATTCCCATTTGGCGCATATATGTACCAACGGTTCTTTCCGAAATGACTTCACCTGTTTTACGCAATTCTACAGTGATTTTTGGAGCACCGTAGTTCTGCTTGGAATCATCATAAATATCCTGTATTTTTTCTTTTACAGATTCACGGCGTTTTTCTGTATCAGAAGGCACGCGGTGGAGCCATGCATGATATCCTGAACGTGAGACACCTAAAAATTTCAACATTCCGGAGACGGAAACCCGGCGTCCAGCCTTTTTGGCAGCTTCCGTCTTCTCAGACACTTCGAGATAAATGGCTTCCGTCATTTTCCCAGAATGTTGATTGCTTTTTTTAACACATCAAGTGCATCTTGGGCATCACGTAATTCACGTCTGAGACGGGCAATTTCCTTCTGCTCATCAGATGCATAATTACCAGAACCACGAACAGGAATATCACCTGATTCCCGGAAGTCTTTCAGCCACTTTGTTAATGTACTGTAGCCAATGCCAAGATTTTCTGCACATCCACGTACTCCGAGATCTTTGTGATCTTGATAGTACTGGATTGCATCAAGTTTAAATTGTTTGTCATGTTGCTTTGCCATATGAGATCCTCCTTCAGCATGCCTCTATTGTATCATGCTTATGTGTATTTGGAATTTCTCATTTTGGCTTGTACTATTTATATTCTAGCACCAATTTGATTCATGAGATTTATATATTGCATCATTTTTTCAAGTAATGAGTCCGAGTCATCATCAATTTCTACTGATATAGATTTCATTAAACTAGATAAATCGGTATCAAAATTATATTTTAAATTATATGGAACAGTAGAAACAACCTTATCAAAGTATGATATCAGTTCCTGTTTAAACAAGACGCTCTCTTCTTGCAGTAACGTATCATTTTGAAATGTAAGTTCCTGATACAATTTTGTTATGATTTTTCTATCATTAGTATTAATGCTAAAGATATTATAAATACACTCCATTTTCTGTGATAGCTTCAGTTCCTTGCTTTCATCGGATAAAATGAAATCTCCATTTTCTCCCTTATACTGTTTCCATAATGTCTCTAATATGTTGGAATAGACTAGATGATTTTCTATTGATAAAACGAGTATTTGATTTTCTATTAAATCAAACTCTAAATCATACAAAGTATTAACCAGTTTCATAATATCACCAGCCTTTCATCGGTATCCAATACGCAAGATTTATTTTCACCGACAACATATTCCATCTTTGAATATTGCTTTTCAGTGACCCTTAAAATCTGTACAAGTCCCTCTGCCGGTTTATTCTTTCTGATGCTTTCCTGAATAACATCTGCAACACCTGAATTTTGTACTAACTTACAATATACCGATTCCTGTAACATGAAAAAGCCTGATTTTATCAGGTATTTTCTAAACTCACGATAATCTCTGCGTTGTCTTTCAGTCAGCACCGGAAGATCAAATAACACCATTATTCTCATATATCTATAACTCATCCTTATAGAACTTTATCAATGAAATATCGCCATCATTAAGTGCATCAAAAATACTCCGACAATATATTTTCATTGCATTGTTCACGCACTCCTTTCTCCCTGCTATAATCACTTCTTTTTGCAGCAACCTTAATATTTCTATTTTTTCATCATGCTCAAACTTTTCTGGCATCATATTTTTTACCAGATTATCTACAATAGGCCGGAATGGCTCCATCAAATCAGATGCAAGATTGAACTGATTAAAAATATTATCATGAAACAAACCAATTTGCGTAATATATCCATTAAGAGCAGTTTCTCTTGCACAAGTAGAAAGTAACAGACTATATCCATAATTTAATGCTGCATTTATACTGTTTTCGGCTGATCTTGTAAAATCCAGACCAAATAATGCATTAAAATAAACTTTGGCTGCATGCCCCTCCCTGTTAGTTGCATCTCCAAATTCAATTTGTGTAATATATTCATAAAGCATCTGAGCTTCCGGCTTATCCCATCTCTCAAGATTTTCCGCCTGCTTCCGAATTTTTTCGGTAACAATTTCAGTCCATACAGATGTCTTTATATCTTCTGACCACGCAATCTGTTTTCGTACTTTCATACTTGTGTCATGGCTTCCATAATACGGAACAAGTTCTGATGACGGATTTCTTTTTTCATCGCAGAATATTACTTTTATTTTCTTTTTTGTCAACTCACATAGTAATGCTGCTGTAAGAGAAACGGATGTTGTTTCAATCATCAATATTGAAATTTCACTAATATGAATTTTTACAACATCCTGATTTCTCACTATCAAATACCCCATTTGATAATCCAGTTTTGCACTATTTGAGATGACAACTGTCCGCCAACTCATACTATTCGGAGATTAATTTTCTTTTCATACAATCCTGTTACAGACTGATTGATAAGATATATATCTTCATCTCCGATTTTTTTGCTAATCTGCATTTTCCCACAATGTGCTGATTCCCCTAATAATGTCATATCACTTGCACTTCCCAAAATGGAAGATAACTGTAAGATTTGACATAGTACTGTACATTGCTGTTCTATATCTAAACTTAGGAATTTTTCTTTAGCCTTATCCAACTTATCACCAACTGGATTTGGTCTATTTGCAAAAATGCCAGTCTTAAATTTATTTATCAGTTCAGAATAAAGTAATTCATTTTTGTCCTTTGCAATTACCTCTTCTACAATATTTTTGTCTACCGCTTTTTCCAATTTAGATATATATTTTACCCACTCCCTTTTCAAGTACATATTTACTGCATTTCTTACTATTAATTGTTTACCGTTTTTTCCAGTAATATAGAAGAAATAACCATTCCGTTTTACTAACGATCCTATTTTTATTTTCCTGACTCTTATATCAAAATCAATAAGGCCTAATACCTGTTCACAATATTTTTCCAGCTCATGTGGATTCTGTTCTATTTTTTGAGCCAGATATAATGGTACTGACTCAATCGTCCGGCTTCGTTTTTTCTTTTCCGTGTGTTCTACCAAGAAGAAATATGCTCCTGTTACACTCGTAAATCCTCCATATTTTGTAACATCCTTCATTTTTTCATCTGATGATTTAAAAGGTATGTATCCTTCTTCTTTAGCTTTCTTAGCACTATAAAGTGTTTCGTTTGTCAAACCTCCCTTTCCTTCAAAACTATATCGTGTCATCAACGGAGTGTTTCTTCCCAACACTTTCTTTACTGTAGCTATTGTTCCTGCCTCACCATCCTTTTTCTGTGCGATCCATGCAACTTCACCATTACGTTCAACATCCCAGTCAAACATTTTTGATAAATTGTAATTATTTTTGGTTTTATCACGGTCATAATCATTTTTTATAAAGTTAAGAGGATTCTGTGTGAATTTTACATAATACACATTTCCTACCACGATATTAAGGTAAGCATCATGTGCATGATGAAATTCATTAATCAGACGGCTCTTAGGAATGTCTCTCGTATTTCTAAACTCGGACACATTTGACGCTTTTGCATAGACCATCTTACTTTCTGGTAAAAGCTGCTGTAGTATATTTGCAACTCCTTTTGTTCCCTGACTTGTTTCAACAAGCTGTCTTGCAATAAATCCAGCTTTTTGCTCATCAGTGAACGAATTTCTTCCTATAAGGCGATTATACTTTTCTTCTGTAATAAATCCTGACCTTCTAAGCTCTGACCACATATTTTTCTGTGACGCAAGAATTTCATCCTCTAATGGATAAATATCGCTCTTATGTGCATTCTTTTCTTTACATACCAAAACCAGATTATTGTCAATATTATCATCCTTAACAAAATGTCTTGGATATACATGATCTATATCATATAGGTTATTATTGAAAAGATCACTTAATTCTATATGCTTTCCTGTGTACATGCATCTGCCTTTTTGTGTAAGATAAAGGTACATTTTCTTGCTTCTAATGCTTCCTGTTTCATCTGCATGCGCAATTACTTTCATCCAATCAACATCTTCATCTTTTACTTTCTTGTATAGTTCTTCGAATTTTTTACGTCTGCTCTCAGTACGCATTTTGCGTTCATCCGGTCTTCGTGTCATTTCAACAAATATACGATCCGGTTCACATCCCAAAACTTTTACCAGCTCCTTAATAATAAGGATTGTCTGCCATATCATCCGCTTTACCGGAGCAGAAAAATAATATTCATCCAGATCTTCTGCCTCTATATCTGATAATGTTTTCATCATCGTATTTTGATACTCAGCCAAACGTTCTTTGTAATTATATAATCTACTGTTTATAAGTTCCATCAAATTAAGATTATTGTTCCATAACGCTCTGATGATACTTACAGACTCCCCTGTTGAAACATCCGCTCCATTAAGCTCTAAGAAATTTTTTGATAAATTGCCCCAATCTTTGAACTTAAAACCTACTATTCTCTTAATCTGCTCTTTTGTAAGCTTCTCGCCATACTTTTCTTCTATTCTATCCTTTAAAAATTTTTTGGAATCCCCATAAACTGTGCACCAGAATACAATATCCTCTACCATTTTCTGAACGCTATCTTTAGAGATATCATCCCCCAATATCGCCTTGAATTTACCATATGTCGTTAATGCATTGTTTATAGTAACATCTATTCCTGTAACCTGTTCTTCTGCTTCAATAATTCCTCTTGTATGCAAATATTTACATAACTGCTTTTTCGTTACTCTCTTTCCTTTTTGAAATACCTCTTTATATATATCCTGTTTTAATTGAACAGAAATTCTCTCTCCGTCAATCTTAATATTATTAATTTCATTGAGAACACAAAAACTTTGATATTCAAGTGATGATTTTGGCAATACCGGTTCACCGCTAATATATGTACAACGTCGTACCATGCGTGATATAAATGCCTCTGATGTCGCTTTCATATCTATTTTTTCATCAATATTCCATGGTAAAACCTGTCCTTCTTCCTTTCTTACTACCCAGCCATTTCCTCCATCTTTATTGCTTTTTTCCGTCGTTGGTCCAACATAATATGGTATTTGAAAACTAAACAGTTTCATTATTTTTTCAGATACCGATAAACCTGTTTCATCTTTTTCTCTTAAAAACGGAAGATACCTTTCCGCATTTGAAAGTATTTTTTTCATTTCTTTTGCATGAACTTGATTCGGTATAACACCATTAGATGCAGTTAACTGTTTAGGCAAAAATGTCTCGTTTTCTATTGACATCAATATGCGCTGTACATCTGCATCTTCCGCAGGTACATTCTTTAAAAGTTTTTTGATTGCTTTATATAATTCTTCGGATGATCTTTTATTGCCTACTCTTCTTTGCTTTGTTTTTGAATTATAGGAACCTACATATGATGCATATGAGCCATCTGCCTCACTATTAAAGAAGTTATCGTAATCTTCTTTGCTGCAATATTTTCTGATTACATTTTTTAGAAGTTTTAAATCTTCTTTATGCTTTTCGTATGACGCAACTCTTGCCTGTGACAGATAATTATGACCTTTCATAATACCAGCCAATGAACCAATATCATATATGTCCTTCATGGCCATGATTATTTCAAAATAATCTTCGCCAAGTATATTAGCTATTTCATCTGATTTTTCATCAAAAGATGCTTCTGACAAGCAGATATCTAATTTTGGCACTTCGTCACTCTGTATCTCCGGGAAAATTGCACATGCATTAAATTTTAAGCCACACAAACCTCTTATCAACTCTTTATATGGCTTATTTTTATAATCCACGCCAAGTATCTCTGCAAGTCCTTCTGCTTTTCTGGTTCTACTCATATCTCTGCGCGACAGAAGATCTTCTATTTTTTTACCATCGATTGTCTCATTCAAATTATATTGTGTAAATTCAGAAAGTAAATTTGTTAATTCTAAATAAGCATTGTTTATATTATTTTCTCCGCTATTTTCACCTAATCCTGAATTCAAAAAGTGTCCACGATGTTTAAACATATTAAGCAATGCCAAGAACACAAGCCTTACGTCATGCTTATCGGTACTCTCTATTAATTCTTTTCGTAAATGATATATTGTTGGATATTGGTCAAAATAATCCTTATCTGTGTAATCATCATCATTAAAAACATTATTTTTATATCTTACCTCTGTATCTTTATCCTCCAAGTGATATTTACTGTTTGCCAGTCTTTGAAAAAAATCAGGATCAACTTCACCTATAGTATCATGAAAATAATCCTTTAATAAACCAATCCTAACCTGCTCTCTTTGTCTTCTCCTTCTGCTTATTCTATGCGTACGTCTTTCCACAGCAGTAGATGCCTCATTAAATTCACGTATTCCCCATAAGTCTTTTCCTTTTGCCTTAAACAAATTGTAGTTTGGATCAGTAACCGCCCAGCCTACAGAATTAGTTCCCATATCGAGTCCCAAATAATACTTGAATGCTGCCATAAAGTCTCCTCCCTAATTTTTATTATTTTATTGTTGACTATATAAATTTACATGCTATAATAAAGGTGAATTAGCAAAGCGAGTGCAAATAAGGTTATCCGGCATCGTCTTTTGACTCTGCATGGTGCAGATTAAATTAAGGCCTATGGCCTTTTTTTATTACTCTACACCGCACCATTTTAATTTAAAAGTTTTCATTCTACTTTTTCAATTAACTATAAGATTTTTATTTTCGAATAATACTGTTCCAAATCCTCTTCCATCTGCACCTTCACTCTTTCAAAATCTTGCTTACTCATTTTAATAAAAAGCGCATGATTCATAGAAATCACATTCAAATCCTTTGAATAATACAGGAACCGTTTACGCTCAAATTTTTCAAAAGGATTTGTCAGCATATTGCTTTTAATATATTTCCGATCTTTTAATCGTTCTGCATTATATGGACAACTTGACCGATCTACCGGTAGTCCCTTATCAATCCTGTCTTGGTAAAAAGCAATATAATCTGTGAGCACATTATCAATTTTTGCATCTCCAATTTCATTCATATTTTTTAGGAATGAAAGAAGAAGCGGCATCTTGTAAGAAAGACTGTAATCACGTTCTTCCAGAAAATCAAAGAAGTCCGTTTTGATCGTTTCCTCTGTATGTTCTGGAATATTATTTTCCTCACGGATCTGCTTCACATGTTCTGGTGCAAAAAGATAAATTTTTCTACTTCCAAAAGCAATCATTTCATCCGGAGAAATTTTGCCTTTGGTAACCCAACTGGTAATAGTTCCCGTACTTAAATAAAATTCTCTCGCCAGCTGTTCCTGATTTAAGTAATCACCATATTTTTCTTCGAAAGTTTCAATGTCCACCTGCACAATACGTTCTACTGTTTCATGCAGACCATCTACTTCTATCATATCTCCCACGGAATAATCTCTTTTTAAAATACTTCCAAATGCAGTGTAAAATGGATTAGAAAAAATTGAATGCATAGAACACGGTTTTGCCATGGCACCATACTCATCTACTACATCAATAACAAACACGTTCGTTTTTGTATTTGTTCGTCGAAGTCCTCTGCCAATCTGCTGCATATAAAGGACCTTGGAAAGTGTTGGACGCGCCATTACCAGAATTCCAAGCTCCGGATAATCCCATCCCTCCGAAATCATTTCACAAGCACACAAAAAACGTATTTTTTTCTCGCGAAACTGCTGCATAACTTCATCTGGATTTTTTGTTTTTCTGGTATATGCCTTTGCCAAAAGACCTTTCGCATTTAAAACACGCTCCATCTCCTGTGCATGATTTGTATTTACACAAAACACGACTCCCTGCAACTGCCCAGCTTTTCCTTCCGAAAAATAGTTGTATAACACATCTGCAATCAATTCATTTCTGGACTTTACACGAATACTCTTTTCCAAATCAGCATTAATATAATCTTTGCCATTGAATCGAATATGACTCAAATCCAGATTGGTTTCAATACGACATACATTTGCCTCTGCAACAATTTTCTTTTTCATCGCATCAACCAAAGATAAGCCTGTCTTATAATTACCAAATATTGTCTCCAACTTCTTTTTGTCTGGTCGTTGATCGGTTGCTGTAAGACCAATCAAAAAATCAGGCGTAAAATACTGAATAACTCGTTTTAAAACTGGGGAAACTGCGTGATGAGCTTCATCTACTACAATATAATTATATTTTTCCTGCGCATATTTCTGATAGTTCCGCATCATATAAGCAAATGAACAAATTTCAATTTGCTCCTGCAAATCTGGGAGAGATTTCTTCACTCGCTGCCTCCAATCATCAATAATGTTTGTATTAGGAGCCATAATAAGCGCATGAAATTGTGTATTCTTTCTGGAAAAAATACGCAAATCTTCTTCCACAATCCTGGATTTTCCACTTGCCGTTGGAAATACCACAAGAAATGTATTTATTCCCGCAGCACGCTGTTTTTGTATTTCCTCAAGCGTATTTTCCTGATGCTCATATAACTTTACCGGACGATCAGCAAGGATTCCATTTTCTTCAAACTCATCGGTATTTTCACCAAAAAAAGTTTTTATGTCATCCTCAATTCGATTTTCAAATCTACAATCTTCTGAAGAAAAACGATATAACTTAATTCCCCATTCGGTACATGTATTTTGTTTTTGCAGCTGCCTGCGATAACGTTCCAAACCGATCTGCTGCGGATGATGATAAGTTACCCCATTTTCTTCAACTGCATAATCTCCATGCTTTGTTCTTAACAAGTAATCCAGGAAATAATTATTTCCCTGTTCGTCCAAAATACCATATTCTTTCTGTAAATATTTCAAGCTATTACGACCATATACACTTGCAAAATTATTTTCAAAGTCAATTTCCAATGGAGAGGCATCTGCATGATCTTCGCGATTTGCCACATACTTTATTGGTATTTCTTCCTTTTTGCATGGCAATGTAATTACTTCATTGATTATTCCCATGTCTTCTTTTAGAAAGCGATATACTTTTGCATATTTATTCATATATGTATTTTGCTTGTCCGTAATTAAAGAATAGGAAAAAGGTTTCTCATCCTTTTTGTAATTACATATCCCATCATCAATAATAATAGCCTGCTGATCTCTTACATAAAAATAGCTTGCACCACCATTTGGATATGAGACTGTTTCTATCAAATCATATTGTCCGTTTTCCAGCTTTAATACTTTATCCATTCGTCACTCTTTCCTCAGTATAAGATTCAGCCATTGTTCCGACTCACGGCCTGGTCTCACATCTCCTGTCAGCCATTGTTCTTCTATCTTTACATGTCTTATACCACTTAAAAATCCATCAAATGTTTTTTCTGTAAAATCAGTAAAATATCTTCCATTTCGTTCGCCCTCAAATGTTCCATATTTAAACGATGTATAAATCACTCCATCATCCTTCAATGCACACAACATTCGCTGCATAACATTTTTAAGTTCATCCTTTGACAAATGCAAAATAGAGGAACATGCCCAAATGCCATCATATTTTTTCTGCTCGTCCAACTCCTGAAATAGCATATATTTAACCGAAACTCCAGTATATGTGCTTGCTAATTTGCACAACTCTTCTGAACCATCCGTTGCTTCCACTCTATATCCATGTTCCATAAAATACTTTGTATCACGACCAGATCCACAACCAAAATCTAAAATATATGCATTTGGCTGTAACAATGCAAGGAACTTATCCTGCGTTGTGGAAAAATCTACAATTCGTGTAGTAGCAGAAAAACTTGTAGCATTTTTATTGTAGTATTTTAATGTTGTATTTTCACGAAACTTTACTTCTAATTTTCTCATATATATTCCTTGCTGCTATTATCCAACTAATTTTTCTAACCACTCTGCAATTATTTTTCTTTCTCCACTACCATTTGTTTGAAAACGCAACAATGGTATCTGGTATAATTGCAATATGTGATTCTTCAACATATCCCTTGCTGCTTGTACTGTTCCATTCTTATGATATTCATAACCATCAACTTCAATTGCCAACACCGGCTTTTTGCTAATTCTGTTGTATATAAGAAAATCTATATGCGTTGCTGGATTCATAGCATATTTGCATTCCTGCTCATTTAATAACACCAGATTTCTTATTAACATGTTCATCGGAAAATGGCAAACAACATCCAAACTGGAATACCTGCTGTCTCTCAGCAGTTCTTCAATTAATACGTACATTAAATTTTCCGAATCATATTCTGATATCTTCTTGTGATTTTTTAAAAATTCTTTTCTTTCTTCAGAATACTGCTTATACAAATAATCAAAAATTGAATAAATTTGACTATCCATAACCTCAAAATTATTATATTCAATATAATTAATCAGATCAATAATATTACTCTCTTTTGATTGCTCATTTCCAGTAACAACTAATATAAGTTTCTTCTTTGCCCTTGACACGGCCACATTAATCAAATATGGATCATCTGCAAAATCAGATATCTCATCATCAACCGTTGATATAATAATATTATCCTTTTCTTTTCCTTGAAACTTATGTACAGTATCAACGTCTATTCCATCAACTTGATTAGCTGTGGCCTTTACCTGATTTTTATATGGTGCGATAATTCCTGTTTCATTTTTATCAAAATTAAATTTAGGTATTATTTCATTTTTAATCACATCTATCTGTCTTTGACTGTAATGATTTCTTTCATGATTACCGGGAACTGTTTTTATTACTGACAAAACATCTTTTTCCCCTTTATCTTCTGTCATTATAATCAATTCCCCATGATAGAATTTTTGATTACAGAAATTAATAATTTTAGGATGACATCTGTAATGTTCTCTCAATAATGTCTGCGTTACATTTGGTATAACCTCCAAAATAGATTGCAAAAAACTTTTTGTAAATCGATACCCTTCATTTAGGTGATAACTGTCAAATATAGAATTTGCTTTACCCTTAATTTCCTCTGTGACAACATTTGGCAATTGTTTCGTATCGCCTACAATAACCACATTTCTTGCACAGGAAAGGGCCAAAGCTCCAGTCGCTATATCAACTTGCGATGCTTCATCCATGATAAGATAATCATATACCACATCTGTATTTAGACTATCTCTTGACGAAAATGTCGTACTTAATATAACTGGATATTCTTGTAAAAGCTCATACGGATTTTTCCACAAGTCCTCTTCTGTAAATAACTTACGTTGATTGCTTTTTTCGTACTTACATACCAATTTATCTTTTAAAATCTGCATCGAATCATTGCACAAATTATCAAGCAAATTTTCATTCATACTATCTAGATAATTTTCAATATCTTGAATTTCCCTTAACAGTTCATTCTTTTTTGTATCATAATACATAAATTGAAAAGTTGTTATTATCTTTGATATATCCTGATTATAAAATTTCCAATTTGTAACTCCATACTTAAAAAAGGCTTTTATTTTGAACCAAAAATTTATTCTGTTTTTTTCTTCTGAAATAAATTGACATTCCTGCCATAACTCCATCCATTGTTTTGAGCCAAAACTTTTCTTAATATTTAGCTTTTGAATTTCGACATCTGTTTCTTCAACATATTGTTTAAAATACTCAAATTCCGTTTCTATTTGCGCGTTTTCCTGTCTTAAACTTGCAAGCCTTTCCTGTTTATCAAAAACATTTTTTAACTGTTCTGATTCTTCTAATATTTTATTTTTTACATTATCTCTATTTCCATCTAATGTCCACAATAAAAAATCAGGATAATTTTCATTCTGATTTTGAATAAAACTTTTCTTATTTTCAGACTTTCCCAGTGTTGCAGCAATGAATCCCAAATTATATTTTGGAGAACATAATTTTTCATATACGTTATTTGTAGCGGAATTATTATTAGAAACTATTTGAACAGTTTTCCCTTGCAATATTATATTTGCTATAATATTTAATATTGTCTGTGTCTTTCCTGTTCCCGGCGGCCCTTGAATAACACTAATTTGATTTTCCATTGCTTTTTTTACAGCCTGGTATTGACTATTATTACATCCAAATGGGAAAATTGGTATGTAGTTTTCTTTTTTATTAAATGTATGTACAGTTGACGGGTTTAAATATTTTGCCAATGCAACATCATCACCCACATAAGATATTTTTTTAAATTTGTTGGGTAATATTTTTTCACCATTTTCTTCATTTCTAATATCACATAGTTCCGCAATTTGCTTTATATACTCGAAAACATTCGCAGACTCTTTTTCTATCAAGCATGAACTTCCAATCTGCAAATCATCTCGATGATAATCTTTTTCAATTTCCTTTTTAAAACAAATATGCCAATAAAAATCTCCCCGAAAAGCGAACTCATATATAGCCTCTATATCATGAAATACATGTCCATTTTTATTGCTAACTTGAAAAGCATTCGGATCTACAACTGTTGGATTCTTCAACCATACAATATTTTCATATGCATATGAATATTTTCTTCCATTATTAAATATAACATCCCATTTTTGAGTTCCTGAATTATAACTACAGCATGCTATTTCCGCAGTTTTAATCTCACCCTTTACAATTATCATATTATATCTTGTGTTCATACGCTTATTACCTTCTCCATACATTGATATATCCATATGATATAATTACTTTTTATTTATAATTTTCTACACATTTGTAAAAATACAATTTCTTCTTTAAAAGAAATCAGTTCAATGCTTTCCTAATCGCCTCTATCAACTTCACATCTGCCGGCAACCACTCCACACTATCAAGTTCATCCTTTCCCAACCACTTCGCTGCTTCATGTTCCTTAAGCACCAGATTTCCCTTAATAATCTCACACCAAAAACAATCCATTGACAAATGAAACGTCGGATAATCGTATTCTATCGTATCAATTAATTTACCAATAACGATTTCCGTATCAAGTTCTTCCATAATTTCTCTCTTAAGTGCTTTCTGTGGTGTTTCCCCTTCCTCAATCTTGCCACCTGGGAATTCCCATCCTCCTTTTAATTCACCATAACCTCTTTGCGTTGCAAAAATTACCGGCTGTTCCTTTTCATTCTCTGCTTTTATGACAGCAGCCACAACTCGTATTGTTTTCATACTATGCCTCACTTACTATATATTCATAAATATCCTCTCGCACGGGAACATCCAACTTATAATTTATTTCAAATGCATCATCCCCGGTCTTTTCCATCTTAATTGGAATTGGTTCCCCTTGCGCATATATTTCCCCTAAAAAATAAAATTCCTTTGCTTCTTTATCATCTTTGTTCTTTCTAATAAATAACAATATTTTATTATCCTTGTCCTCATCCGTTCTCTTAAAAAAATGATCTGCATCACTGGAATCGATCTTTCTTGGATGCTTAGATAAAGCAATTAAATGTGCTTGTGTAACAAATCTATCCTCATATGCAATCGCATTTTCAGCTTTATCATAATTAATAAATACTGGAAGTGTCTTAGTATCAGAATCGTAAAAATAACCTCCAATATTTTGTGCATTCATATTTTTCTTCCAGTTTAATAACCTGCACACATCCTCATACGTATACTTCTGATACAATTGGAAATTAGTATCTTTGTAAGTATCCGAATAATTTTCCTTATAATTTTCAATACCATATTCTATTAACTCATTTACCATCTGCGCAAATATGGGATTTGCAATTAATAACTTCTGAAATTTTTCATCTAACTGATATCCATTTTCCAGTGGCTGAATCAAAACACAATCTTCATACTTTTTTCGTTCCTCTTCTTTTGGGAACTCATTTGTAAGATTCCTCACAACAGAATCCTCTACCTTTTTTGCCACATTCGGTTCATATGAGTTATTAAAAATTTTTTCTAGATAAACTCTAGTCCTATCATCCTGTCTCATCAAATGTCGAAGTAACATCAACTCATGTGGACGCTTCATATTAGTTACTTTCTTTGAAATAAACTCAATAATATTTGCCTCTCTAGCACTTAATCTTGTTTCATATTCCTCGCCATAATATTTTACTAGAAAAGCATAATAGGAGCCAAATTTATTAAAATATTTACCCACATCGACAGCACCATACTTTTTAAAATCAAGAACTGTTGGGACACGTCCCAAACGATATCTCAACTGTTCATAAGATTCCTTTAATAGCTTAACATCATTTGTTCTAGCGCTATCAATAGATTGAAAAATTCTCGTTCTGGAAATCTCATCAAAATGTATTGTAGATGCTCCTGGAATAATTCTCGTTCCTTCTGAAACATATCTGCGGATTGAATCCTTGTTGTAGCTTCGATCACCAGATAAAGCTATTGGAATCATATAGTTGTTCATATAATTACCAATAAAATCAATAATTACAACATATTCTTTATCATCTGCTTTTCTAAGTCCGCGCCCCAACTGCTGTACAAAAACAATCGGAGATTCTGTCGGGCGTAACATTAAGACCTGATTAATCTCTGGAATATCAATCCCCTCATTAAAAATATCAATTGTGAATATGTAATCCAGATATGGCATTTCTTCCAACTCACATGACACTTTATTTTTTATTGCTTTCTCATGGATTTGAATTTCTTCTTCCGATACCTCTTTTGTTAAAAGATCAATACAAGCCTCTCTGTGCTTTTCAGAAGCATCTCCCGCTAATGCAGCCGTATAATAACCTCTTGCATTAAATTTTTTGGAAAGTTCCTGAGCTTCTTTCTTACTGCTACAAAAAACAAGCCCCTTTACTCGTTCTCCACTATATCCATAATAATTTGCCTGTTGTAGAATATATTCCACACGTTTGTCTGAAATCAAATATGAGAAATTACGCAGTCCCGTTTTGTCATTCATAATTTCTCCATTAATTTCAATATCGGTAATTCCAAAATAATGAAATGGGCACAACATGTCTTCTTTTAATGCTTGTTGCAGCCGAATTTCATATGCAATATTGTGGTCAAATAAATTAAAAATATCAAACCCATCTGTTCTCTCAGGGCTCGCAGTCATTCCCAACCAAAACTTCGGTTGAAAGTAGCTCATAATTCTCTGATAACTATCTGATCCTGCACGATGCACCTCATCAATACAAATCCATTCAAATTCTCCCGGTTTATACCGATTTAATGTCTCTTGCTTGGCCATCATAGACATTGTTGCAAACAAAATATCTGCTTCATATTCCTTTGAACTTCCAGACAATAGCGCAAGCTTTTTTGTATTCCCAAATACTTTTTGATAACTTTTAATTGCCTGCTTTGCAATTATCTCTCGGTGAACAATAAACAATGCTTTTTTCGGTTTTTCATTCTTTAATGCAAACGCAGAAGCATATGTTTTACCAGTTCCCGCTCGTGTCAAGGGTGTGATGGGGAAATTTTTAACTTTTTTTGATAGGGTTATTTAATTTTCAGTTCCACAATAACAGCACTTACCAATTGGATAAAAATCAGCTTTAATTGATATTCCAAAGTTCCCACATTCTTCACACTCATTATCTGAAACAAATTCTTTTAGTTTTTTCTTATCTTCCCTAATGAGATTCAATTGAGCAATCATGGGATTCAGCTTCTCTATTACATATTTTATAAGTTTGAGTTTTAATTCTTCTACCTCCGAATCATCATACTCTGAATCCTGTTCTGCCTGCATCAAACATTCATCTCCTTCGCAACCGCTTCCATTAACAAAGAGGCATTTTGCTCTAAAGATTTCTGCAATTTCTGTTTTGCAAATAAATAATTGAACATGAACTACTCTCTCCCATATCATCATCAATAAACATCTCAAAGTATACTTCAACAGTATTATGCTCTAATGCCTTACACTTTATATCGAAAAATGTGTTTTTCCATCATATATAGTTGTTTCAATTTCTTCAATATCAAAACAAGGATCACACTGAAATTGTTTCAAAATATCTTCCCATATATCAGCAATTTTTTTCTTCTTTTCAGAATAAAATTCTTTGCGTTTTCATTTTCCTTGCCTGACGTCAAAATTTTTTCAAGCTGTACATATTCCGCTCTCGAAAGAACAATATCATTCTCATACACCTTACATTTAAAAACAATTTCAAACACAGATTCTAATGTCAGAGAAATCAACTCGGCATTAATATCATCTAATTCCAGAACCTTTTGCTTAAATGTCTCTGACAACTGTATTGCTGAGTTATAATATTTTTCCAATCCACAGCTACTAAGCCAATCTACCCCCAAATGTAATGTAAGTACTCTACTTACAAAAGACCGAATTCTATTTTCTAACTTAAAGAATTCAGAATACAATTCGGTACATAATGCTTCCGAAGGCTCATCAATCAACCAATCACATCTTTTCCAGTCTACATTCATTCTCTTCTTAATTTCTATTTTTAACTTTTCCAAATAACGATCATAGCACTTTTCTATACCCTCATAAATGTATTTTGGTACTATGTCTATAATAATTCTCGCATCTTTATTCTGAAACGTATCAATAGTAAAAGTAATTTTATATTCAGCAGAATCGGTTTCCAATGCGAAAACTTCATTAGCAATACGTTCTAAACATCCCAAACATTTCAAAGTGCTTTTATTTAAAAGATTAGGCATTATATCCTTCATCACCTGTGTAACATATTCTTTAGTATGATCTTCAACTCGTTTAGTGTTTTCTCCCCACTCTTGGTTACCTTCCATAATATCTTCATAAAGCAAATCGTAGTTGTTTATTCTATTAAACATGAATTTTACATGATTCATATATTTCACCTACTTTCAGCATATATTTGCTTTAATTATATTTCCATTCTCTTTCAACTGTTTTATGATATAGTTCTGTATGATCACCAAAAGGACTATCCTCACACGCCATTTCATACAAAAAAGCACCTATATTTTTTAGTAAATCTTCAACCTCATAATCATATGTTTGCAACTGTTCCAATAAATCAAGATTTTCCTTGTCATTTTCATATTTATTTATCAGTTCATCAATTTCTTTTTGTAAATCTCTCAATGACTTCTTGCTTCTCGTAAATCCCTTTTCTTCAAACACCCCACTCTTACACCATTTTTTCACAATCATCGCATCCAAGACTTCTAATTCACATGCGTAATTATATGCTTCACTAAATTGTTTTTTTATATTGTCAATTAGCACCTCACATACAGACTCATATGTTCCTACTGTTTGGCTTGCGGTTTTAGTGATTCTTTTCAGCAATTCAATTGAGGTTTTTGTATTTACTTTACTTCCTGAAATTAATTCTTTCTTGATTTTTTCCAACTTTTCATTTATATGTTCCACTTGGTTTACCATATATAACATTATATCTTGTCTTATGCTACTAGGACATTCTTGTGAACTCAAATCGATATATTTATTCAAATATACCCTTATTGTCACTGTATCTTGGCTTTGGATACTTGAAATTTTATCCGCAATCTGCTCAAGCGGATTACACCAATAACATTTACCCATAACATTATCCACAACAAACAAAATTGTTACATCATTCTGCTGACGCCAATAGTTTATCGTTGATATTTTAATCGGCACTGTAAAATACCCTTGTTTTTCTGTTTCGCTATCAACCTCATCTTTTCCTTTACTCTGAATATTAAAAAATAAACCTATCGGTGAAGTTTCCTTAAGCAATTCTGCTCTCATGTCTATTCCTAAGTCTACTGATTCATCAATAATATTAACAACAGCAAAATTAGATATAACTCGTTTTAAATAATCTGCCGCAAGATTCCCCTTCTTTTTATTCAAACTATATACTGGTAGTTTTTCCATTGCATACATTCCTTTCAAACCAAACACTTTTTGTTAATTCTGCAATTCATCTTTTTACATTGTAATATGGTAATGAGAAATTCCCCACTTTGCAATTGCCCATGCATGATTATGAGTTACGCTATCTTCCTACATTTGAAACTTTATAACCATGCGCATACCGCAGGGGTTGGGAAATTAAAGCATTACAATTCATTCATCTTGACTTTCACTATTTAATAATGTTTTGGACGTACTATCATACTCCATATCAGTCAATTCCGATTTAACATAATCATCATTAAGCAATTTCATAAGATTATCGACATCTTTTTTCGTATTTGTACGAATCTTTCCATTTTCAATATGTATAATATTTTTATATCGAGGAACTAATGGTATTTTATTTATGAGTTCATCTTTATCCATTGCCAACACCGGTGAATTCTTCACTTTCATAAGTTTTTTGGATATAGTTAATTTTTCTCCAGTTTGATATTCCTTCAATGTAGCTATATTTCCAATAATATCTAATTCTTCCAGTTTGGAAATAACACTCTGTGCTTGGTTACGGACAAACACTTGAAAGCCAAAAAAATCTTGAAGAACCTTAACATTTCTTACCAATATAGTATTATCTAAGATAAGTAATTCTCCTCTTTTATCGATTTTCAGCATATCTTTATCGACAATTTCAAACACATTATCTTTTTGTATTATTCTTAGATTATTTTTTGCTTGCAATCTGGATCCTACATATGCTTGCTGATATATAAACAATTTCTTGCTATTTAGATTTATTTTGAATAAAAAGCCAAGGACATTTCCTATGTCCTTTTCGTCAAAATTGAAAACCTCATCCATACTATCATCATTTAGCAAGGCAAATGGTTTGTACTCATCACTTTGCTCCAAAACATAAACTGCCTTTTTATTATCTATAACATCTAAAATATCACAGTACACCACCTCATCTTGCAAATACTGTGTATTAATAATCTCCAAAGCAATAGACCGAATTCTATCTTTCAAGGAATTCATCGATATCATCTTCTCAATATAAAATCCCTGCTCCTCACCTTTTAAGCAGACGTATACATCAACACCGCACACTGCACCTGTTTCTGTAATTTCTTTAATTTTTGATGTTATCTCTTGTTTATTCATGAATTTATCCTTCCTTTCTGATAACTAAAACATTATCCTCTATCTTCTTGTACTCTATTGTGTTGCGACTATCCATATTGCCTCTTATCAATGCAATATACTCTCCATCTGGCAAATGCTCATTATCAACAAATTTAAATTTATACACCTTATATTTCAGTATTATTAGTACTGGGTTTTGATAGTATAAATTGGTTTTCGACAACAAACATATTATTATAACACCTAGAAAAATCATCAATAATAAACCATTCCACGTCGAAATATCGTTAACCAACAATGGCAAAATAAGTGTAAGAAAGAAATTCAATCCGGCATCTTTTTCTTCTTTGATATCCTTAACTTCATAACCCCCAACTACGTCATATCGTTGAAAACATACAAATTTAATAAATATGATCAAAGACACAATAACCCAAATCAAACAAATCCACATTCCTATATATAACGGCAAATGTTTATAAATCATCTGAATATTGAACAAATTGCCAACCACACAACCAAACTTCTCAAATGGAAAATATTGCAGTATTGTTAGTAAAAATAACGGACTTAACGACAAAATAATCAATTGCTTCTTCAATCACTTCACCTCTTTTCCTTCTTGACAATATATATTTGTTTTGACTTTTCGCTCCCATTCCAATTATACCACCTCCCCTCATTAATCTCTACCAGAATAATCAGTATTATCAAGGCTTTCGAGCCTTTCCCACCTCCCCAAACTCATCCCGAAACTTCCACTTTATCTTCACCCTGTCCTTTGCATACACGACAATCTCCTCCACAAAAGCATCCACCATTTCTCTGTTAAGTCCCGTCAGCTTCAGCTGCCCTTCCAGCATCTCCAAACCTGCCACTTCCGGCACATCCATATCTGCCATCTTGGTGACTGCTGCCATCTGCTCTTCGATATTCTCCTGTAGGCGCTCAAGCATCTGCTCATATGTCTTACGCTGTTCCAGATATGTTTCTTTATCTGTCATTTCCAGCTTGTAGCTTTCATAAGCTTCACGCAAATCCTTTTCAATTAGTTCACGGCTATGCTCCATATCTGAAAGATGCTTCTCTGCCTGCTTTAATCGCTCTGCCTGTTTCTCCCGCTGCATATCCACAACATTTCTGGAATCTACCAGGACATCCATCATCATCTGAAGTGCTTTCTTCACAACGCTCTCCATATCCGCATCCAGCACACTGATATTGCATTTTTCATCAGTCTTGTCCAGATAATGATTTGCACAATAATACTTCGGTCGACCGGCATAAGTATGAGACAGGCGATGCCCACAGTTACCACAGATCATTTTACCAGTCAGGCAATGTGTTTCATGCTTTCTTTTGGCACTGGCACATGTATTTCCTTTTCGCATGGCAGCGACTTTTTCAAAATCCGCCTTGCTGACAATTGCTTCGTGACAATTTTCCACACGCTTCCATTCATCCTCTGGAAGTGCTTTGGCGTGTTTATCGCCAACATTCTCACTCTTGAATCGGCTGTAAACCATCGTGCCGGTGTACTGCTCATTTCCGAGGATTCTTCCTATTGCAACATTATTCCAGAGAGGCTTTTTCTCACGATATCTGGCAAGTTGCTTTTCACTTCCAGACTGCATGGCAATATACACTCCCGGCGTATCTATTCCATCCCGGTTCAGTCCTTCTGAAATTTTGTACATAGATTTTCCAGACAGAAACTCTTTGAAAATGCGCTTTACAATCTGACTGGCAAACTCATCCACAACCAACTTATGCTTGTCCTCCGGACTTTTCACATAGCCATAAGGAGCATAGGTAGCTATGTATTTACCATTGCCACGCTTTGTATCAAGTGTCAATGATACTTGGGAAGACTGTTCCTCACTGAAGAAATCATATAGAATCCCCTTAAATGCAACATCAATCTCACCGATACCACCCACATAATCTGCGCTGTCATAATTATCATTTATGGCAATAAATCGCACACCCATAAAAGGAAATATCTGTTCAATATATTTTCCCTGCTCGATATGATCTCTTGAAAATCTGGAGAAATCCTTTACAATAACACATGAAATCTGCTTTCTTTTCACCATTTCCAGCATTCTCTGCATATCCGGGCGGTCCATATTTTTACCAGAATAGCCATCATCCACAAACTCAACCACACTCATTTTGCGAAGTTCCTTATTTTTATTAATAAATCCACGGATAAAAGCACGCTGATTGGTAATACTGTTGCTCTCATCTTTTACAAATTCATCTTCCTTTGATAATCTCAAATATATTGCTATCTGCTCCATTCTATATCTCCTCTCCGTCTGCCATCCTGGCATACTCATCTTTAAAATTCAGATTAATTACCAGCCTCTTATCCGGATACAGGTAAATGCTGTCGACTAGAATTTTAATCATATTTCTATCCAGGGTAACCGCACTTTGAAAACGATAAATTGCTTTCAGCCATTGTATCTTCTTCTCACAAAATCTCTTCACACGCCTGCGGCTTGCCTCTTCATCCGATATCTGTCCCCGAAGTCTCATTATGGCATCAGCATTTTTCTCCTGCCTGTACTTGAAATCAGCCTTAGTAATCTCACCGGTAACATAAGACTGATATGCCTTACTCTCTTCATAATTCTTTCTGTCAATCTGCTTCTGAATTTTCTGAATACGCACATCATGATTTTTCAGTTCCCTGTCCATCACACCTCGCATGGAAGCCTCCGTCCTTGCACTGTCTGTAAGTACTGCAATTTGAGTTGTAAGCAGGTTATGCACTACCTTTATAAGCTCCTGCTCCATAATGGTACAGCCACACTGTTTCCCACCGAAATCATAATTGTATCTGCAGGAATAAAAATACTGGCGCTCCAGCACTCCGTCCTTCTCCAGGATTCTGGAAGCTAAAGGAATTCTTCTGCCACAATTTCCACAGAATAAAATTCCTGCAAAGATATCCTCTTTTATTGGCAGATTCTTTCCCCTGCCAGATGTGAAAATGCTTTCTTCCACCTTCTTATCCATAACAGCTCTTACCCTATCGAATAGTTCCTTATCCACAATCGCTTCATGTGTATTTTCAACCACAATCCAATCATTTTCATCCGTAGCATGCCTTGCCTCGTTATCATACAGGCTGGTACGCCTTTTCCCCTGTACCATGTTCCCAATATAAGCCTGATTTTTCAGGATGTTGGAAATCGTACCGGGATACCACGCCTTTGCCTCTGCACCTTCCTCCACATAGAGATTCCCTGTTTTCAGATAATCTCCCGGTAATGCAAGACGATACTCCTGAAGTGCTTTCGCAATCTCCCTGAGCGTCACTCCATCTGCTGCCAGTTCAAAAATCTGACGGACAACTGCCGCCGCGTCCCTGTCTATCACATACTTGCGAAGTGCATCCCCGCTATCCACCTTATAACCATATGGTGCATTGCTTCCGGTAAATTTGCCCCTTTCCATATCAAGCCTGCGACTGACTGAAACACGCTTTGAAATATCCTTGGCATACATGTCATTCACCAGATTTTTCAACGCTATTTCCAACGCCTTATTCTGGTTAAATTCTGCTTCCGTGTCAAAATGATCACTTACCGATATAAAACGTACCCCAAGAAACGGGAATATCGTCTCAATATAGTTGCTGGCTTCGATATAATCCCTGCCAAAACGGGACATATCCTTCACAATAATGCAGCTGATTTTCCCTTCTCTGACATCATCCATCATCTGCCCGAATGCAGGTCTGTCAAAACTGGTTCCCGACACTGCACTGTCAACATATTCATGGTATTCTGCAAATTCGGCCTTATCCTTGATAAATTCTCTTAAAATACTCAGCTGGTTGGCTATGGACTCCGACGGTCTGGATTTCAGTTCCACCGACAATCTAGCATAAAGTGCAACACGAAAGGATTTTCTCTGCTTTACAGGTACACCAGCTGTTACCGCTTCCGGTATCTGAACTGCATTAAATCTGTTCTTCGTTCTCGCCATTTACACCGCCTCCTTAAGCTCCAGCACTGGCAAACCATCTACCATGGTGTACACAGGTTCCGCATCTTTCTCATTAACGACATCAAACAATCCGGTAACCTTTTCCATCTCCTGACGATACTTAAACACAATTTCCACCCTGAAATCATCATAGATCAAAATTCTGTCAATAAATGAAACAAGTGCCACACGATCCAGATTTCCAATCACCAGACCTTCACGAAACTGCTCCAGATCCTTTGCCACAACAATTCCATTTTCATATATATTGCGGATGATTGTCTCCTGCTCCCTGATTGCCTGTTCAAACTCCCGCTCTTTTGCCGAAAACTCCTCGCGGTACCTTGTAAACTGCTCTTTGCTGATAATCTCATCACGCAAATCCTGATACAGTGAAGCCTTAAATGCAGAACATTTTGTAAGCTCCTGCTTCAGTGCAACAATCTCTTTATCATGGGCAACGGCCTCATCATAATTCACATTCAGCTCATCCAGATGTGCCAGCACCTTTTCACAGTCGCACATACTGTTGATATATCCCTGTAATTCTCCCAGCACAATCTGATTCAGGTCCTCCTCACGGATGCAGTGACGACTGCAGGCATCTTTACCGTTCCGGTTATAATTAGAACAGATATAGTTGATATATTCCCTGCCCTTGTATGACTCCTTGCGATGAACCATACTGCTGCCACAATCACCACAATATAAAATTCCCGCATACATATATGATTCGTTTTTTCCAGCAACTGCTATGGTATCCCGACTCATCAGAATCTGTACTGCATCAAAGTCCATCCTGCTGATAATTGCTTCATGCGCATTCTCCACTACCACCCAGTCACATTCCGGTACTGCTATTTCCTTCTTAACCTTGTGACTGACAGTTGTTCGTTTTCCCTGCGCCAATGTTCCGATATACACCACATTCTTAAGAATCCTGGACACTGTCTGGGCAGACCATTTTGACTGTCCTGCGCCTTTAAAACTGGTACTGTATTTTTCTCCGCATTTTGCCTTATATTCCGATGGTGCAAGCACGCCATTCTTGTTAAGAATCCTTGCAATTCCTGATGCACTCATTCCCGAAAGCTTCTTTGCAAATATCCCCTGAACCACACCGGCTGCATAAGGATCCGGCACCAGATGATTCTTATTATCCTCTGCCTTTTGATAACCATATGGTGCAAATGCGCCGATAAACAGCCCATTTCTTCTCAAAATGCCCTGACTGGTACGAACCTTCATGGACGTATCACCGTTATACTGCTCATTCAGCAGGTTCTTGAAAGGAATGATCGTATGCGTCTCACTGCTACTGGCAGTCAGGCTATCGTACCCTTCCGATACCGCAATAAAACGCACATTATATTTCTTAAAAGTTTTCTGTATCAGCTCATCCGCACCAATACGCTCCCTGGCAAGTCGGGATAAATCTTTTACAATAATGCAGTCAAGCTTCCCCGCTTTCATGGATGCCATCATCCTCTGAAACTCCGGTCTGTCAAAATTACTTCCGCTGTAACCGTCATCAATAAAAATATCCACCAGCTTCAAATCATCATTGGCACCTATAAATCCCTCCAGCAAAAGTTTCTGGTTGGAAATACTGTTACTTTCCTTCTTCTCCAGTCCATCAATATCTTCATCTCCCTGAGACAATCTCAGATAAATTCCTGTTCTGTATATATCAATCTGTTTCTTACTCATTACAATTCCTCCTATCGTTCTTCAACTGCTGTAAAAATAGCTTCTATTGATATCTAAGTGACGCTTTCCGTTCTATATAGCAATTCATAACATCCGTAATGCTACAGCTTCCTGCAAAGGTGGACTGAACAGTATATTTTCCATACCGTTTCGCCTTTCCCTGTTGTTTTGCATCATGCTGCGAACACTCCGTCACATTCCGCTCTTTCGTATCTGTTTCCTGCAAAATACACTCTTCTCCTTCCCTTCAAAAATGAAAAACAGCCTGAAAATGTCCTCCTTATGGCTAAATCATGCGACACAAAAACCGCTCTCCATAGTTAACAAAGTCTCTTGTTACATCTGCTGTAACAACCGCGCTACATATCACATTTACACACGAAAGCCGAAAAGCACAAACCCTACAGAAAAGCTAAATAACTTACATCTTTTCTTCATTCTGGTTCGATATTCATTTCAACTTAAACTGTTTTGACGTCATATATTCTTATAATCTCTGACGCCATACTCTGCATCCATACGATGTTTCCGTATGTAAATATGTATGTAAGCTTGCGCTTACTTTGTTGACCATGGACAGCGGTTATTATTTCATGGTGTCTCATCTGCACCGACATTTTCAAGCTGTCTTGCTGTCAACTATTCAATTAGAAAAACTTAACATTGGTCATCACGTTGGCTAGGCGTTCGCAATGTTTTACAGGTATTGTGGCTATTTTTTAATCTGTTTTCCTGCCACATGCTTATATTACATTCCAAGCAAATATTTGTCTACCACTTTTTTCCACATTTTCTGACAAAATATAATTTTCAGCATTTTTACCAGTCACAACCATCACACGAGCCCTTATAAATCATCGGGCAGCCACTATTATGCTGCACTTCCACCTGCTATTTCCTGCCCCAAATAGGCTATCAACAACTCTTCCAAAGTTGATTGTTCACCGTATGACATGGTTACTTTTATGGTATTCCCTTTACCCGTATCCATCTTAATTGTCTTTGCTTTAATATCTATTTTTTCCTCCATCTGCGTTACCTCCATTAAAAAAATCGCTACCCATAGCTCATTTGAAAATGCATAAACTATGGATAACGATTTTGGTTATCACTATTCTGTTTTGGACTTCTCTTAACGTCCTATGAAGGTATACGCCGGTCTTTCTGACCCCTCATCGCCCCGTATACGTAGAGGTGTACTCACCTCCGGGAATTACAGATGAGCCACTATCTGTGTTCACGACGCCCTTCTCCATTCCGGAGAAGCACTATCTCCCCTACCTGCATTACGGGGATCGGGACGAACTTCTCGCCCCTCATGGGTTATTATCCTTACGCAACATACCTGCTCCCGCATTGCCCGAACTTCCGTCCAGCCTCTTGACCTTCATCTCTCAATCCATCAGCCTACTAATATGATAACTGTGACTTTCATCCTGCGGGTATATGATCCGTAATTTTACTCAAATCTGTAACTGATATTCAGTTGTCAATTTTCATTTTCTCATTGGCTTGTCTCAAGCCTGGATATAGTATAAACCAATCCGGTGTCGTCCACAAGGTACTATCATGGTTTATTTTCTCGAAAAAGGTGTCAGTTTGTGACCTTTTTCTGATTTATGCAAAAGTATCATACCGCTTCGGTCAGTAATTGTACACTTCGGCAGAGTATGAAATTTGCAAATCGTGTATTCATTATACGATGGGTTTTTGTGTTTGTCTATGGACAGGGTTGCTGTTTTTTAAGGAAAACGCACCAGATTTTGGTTGAAATAAGCACAATACTTCTTATTCTTTAAAATGCCCTTCCAAACTAGTCCATCGTTCTATTCACCCACCATTAATTACTTCACGGTTACATACTTTTGATTCTTACTTTGAGGCTTATCCGGAATCGTCATCGCCAAACGTCCTTGTTCAACCAATGGTTTGACATATTTCTTCGTTGGCTTTCTTCCGGAATATCCTAACATTTCTGTGATTTCTAATATACCTTTCGGGGTTTGACAAAATTCCAAAATACGCTTAATTTTCTCATCCTCCGAACTACCCTTACTATCTTCTTGAGTTCCATCTTGGGTCCTATCTTGGGTCCTATCTTGGGTCCATCTTGGGTCCTCATCCTCTGTTGATACCCTGGTAAACGGAATGGACACGACAATAGAATTTTCCCTGAACTCATATGTTCCTTTTCCATAAACCTCTGTTATCTTTGGGACTCCACGACCTGTACGCTCACTTATGTGCAGTTGCAATAACATATCTGATAATTTTTGATTTACCGGTACAGATTCACCCGCGAAAAATCCTTCCATTGTCTGTCCCGGAGGAATTGTTCCTCTGGATAAAATCTCTATTCTGTCAGAAAACGCTGTTATCATTGGCGCATTCCCCGTTGTCCACTGATTATGCACAAATGCATTTATCATTGCTTCTCGGAATGCCTCTTCATCAAATAGAGGAATCTCTTTTCTCTCCACTATTCTTTCTCGTTCATCTGCCTGTGGAACATTCAGTACACCACCATACTCAAGAACTTTATCTAACGACATCAGCAAGCAGGTATTTCCGAATTCACGAACAGAATACATCGTGGATGTTTTATCTTTACCTTTAAAAATTGCAAAACGTATCGGAATGCCGCTATTATCTGACATTAACTGCGCCAACATATTATATTTCCCATTGTCCAGCAAAAAGCCAAGATTCTTCTTAAAAGTTCTTTTATTTAGTGTAATTCCCTTTGATGCATAATATACAAACAATTTATCAAATGTTAATTCTTGATTCTCCGATTCTGTATTACAAATCGTAGGTAGCCCAACACGCAATACATGAAATAGGTTCGACTCACGCTCTGGGTATTTATTCAGATTTACTTTACTGGATCCAATGCGTAAATATCTGTTATTATCAAAACTGGTCGGTACTTTAGTTGCTGCAGGTATATCTAAAATGACAACCCTTTTTCCTTCTACTGTAATTTCGTGAAATGAAAAATTGTTATCCGGAAAAACCTGTCTTGCCAAATAATGCTCTAGTGGCTCATTCTTTACATCAACCGTATAATCAAAAGTTGTTCCAATAATTTCATGAGTATCATTGTCTACTCCCCATACCAAATATCCGGCTTCGCGCCCTTCCAATGCGGCAGCATTTGACAACGAAGAAATATATTCACCAATTCCTGCTGGCTCATACCAGTTGGTCTTGAATTCATACCAATTCGCTTCTCTAGGATATTCAATTAGCTCTTTCACTTTGCTTTTATAATCCATGCAAATATCCACCTTTCCTAAAATAGAACTGCTATCTATTAGTCTCATTTTTTCTATTTAAATTATAACTCAGACTTTATTCTTAATTAAAGTCTTCACTTTCATCAAAATTCAAATCAAATATTGCCTCCTCGACAACCTTCACACACTCATCCGTATGCTTCTTAATATCATCACCCCAAAATCGGATAACAGTCCACCCTTCAAACAACAATCTTTTGTTTACCTCATCATCCCTCTCTCTGTTTCTAGATATCTTACTTATCCAAAATTCACTGTTATTGCTCTTCTCCAGCCTGGGTTTTAATACTTCCCAGTCCTTTCCATGGAAAAATTCTCCGTCACAGAAAATTGCTATCTTATATTTTGTCAACACAATATCCGGATTTCCCGGTAACTTTTTATAATTCTTCCGGTACCGATAACCTTTTGCCCATAAAGCTTTTCTAAGGATAATTTCAATTTTAGTATCCTTTCCATGAATATTTTTCATGTTTTTATGCCGTTGTTCTTTAGTCAAAACATCCGCCATATATATCACCTTCTTATACTGTGTCTCCATCATCCAACACAAAACTTCTTTCAAAAGTAACTCCCGCGGCTTCTGCTATATCCTCAAGCTCTGCCACAGTAAAACTTTCTCTTTTCAGTTTTGCATTAAAATTTTGAGGTGTTGTTCCCAATCTCCTTGCCAACTCTGCCAGACTTATTTTCTGTCTGACACATAATACTTTTATTTGCTCAGATATTGTCATTTTTATTCTTCCTCCTTACCATGAGTCAGATGCAAATCCAATATAATTTTATCAGTCTTTCCGTCTGGATAAATATACTGTAATTCATCATAATCAAATTTTGGATTTAATACATGAATCAGACTATGATGATTTGGACACAATATAAGAAGATTATCTGATGAATTATCAACACTCTTTGAAAAATACTTAATATGATGAGCTTCCGCAATATTAACGCCATGTTCTTCACCGACATTTTGACCACATATCTGACATCTATACGCATATAGACGCTTTAACATATTTACTTTCTTTTTAGAATAGGTACGTTCTATCACAGATTTTACCGTCTTATTTAATGCTGCTGTATTATCATCAAAGTTTAAATACTGTTCAACATCATATTCTGAAACTTTTTCTCCATCAACATCTAAATTTATCACCTGAGTTTCTTCCATTGTTCCATCCAAAACTGATTTCACAATTTCTGTTATTTCTTTAAACTCCATTACATCCCATTCCTCATAAAGTTCTGTTACAGTCGCTGTTGGTTTTCTGTTATGTTGTCCAGCTCTTCCATTATCAAAAAACACATCAAATTCATCCCGTCTTCGTCTTAAATAAGCATTAGGTTCAACACCCGGACCGGTAATTCGTACTGATAAGTCATCCATCGCTTTTGACACCGGTCCACTATATCCCAATTCACGAAATGCATCATCATTAAACTTTGAAATGTAAAATGCCACTAAAGACTTTTTCTGATTTATTGTCATTTTCTTTCACCTAAAATCTTCCCATTAATATCCATTATCTGTCGGAAAATAGCTTCCAAAACATCAACCACGATACTATTACCTGCCAGTTTAATAAGCTTCTCTGTTGAATACAAATATCTGTTCTTTGTTACCATAGGATTATCACTAATTATCCTGTCAAAATCCGATTCATCAAATCCCATCAACTTAAAGCACTCTCTTGGAGTCAGATATCTCCATTTTGTCTTTCCTCTTGCCCGATTCTTATAAATAATCAAGCCGGAATTAGGATTACGGTCCTGCTTTGTCGTTACTGTATTAACAACGATGTCCCTAATCTCTTTTCCATCATACAACAATTCATTATCTTCCCATATTTTTCTTCTGGAAGGCGTATCATTAGGTTTACTTGCATCAGCTTCTTCCTTATATCGGGGAACATCATCGTAATCTAAACAAAGAATGTCTTTTAACCTTAAATTCCTTTGCTTTAAACGCGTTGCTTCATCCTTTTCCAAATTATGTTCTTCAAAGTACTTTTCTACTTGGGCTATCGTTTCTGCATTATTTTTGCACAATATACTGATCATATACGCTCTTTCTCTTTTTTGAGGAATACCAAAATTTTGAGCATTAAGCCTATATATTTTATTATAATATCCCAGATTTTCTAAAGTTTCCTTCCAATCACCAAAATCTGCAGCATGTGGTTTTGACAGAATATTAGTCACGTTTTCCATAAGCAGAAAGCGAGGTAATTCTTTTCCCATTTCATTCATTTCAAGCAATATACGTTCAACTTCCCAAAGCATACCAGAACGATTATGTGCATCCCTTGCTATTCCACTTTTATTCCCATGCCAGCATCCACATAATGATAAATCCTGACAAGGAAATGAATATGTGAACAAATCAATATTGTCGGGTATATCACTTCCCATAACATCCGTAATACTTACCATATTTCTTGTTTCTTTTATTGCTGCATACAATCTTCGTTTCAAATGCATTGGCATTCGCCTAAACGCCTCATCACTCATAGGTTTCTTTCCATCGGAACTCAGCGATAAACCTTTTAAAAAATTTGTAACATCTTCATCTGAAATATCTGCATATTTATTAATATCAATTTTGCCTTTATGTATCAGACAATATGCCAGTATTGCGTTAATATCCCAATCTGCAGTATTTACAATTTCAAAAGGTTTTCCAATTCTTGTTAATGCTTTTGCCTGACTGCCAATTCCACTAAAAGTTTCAATTACTCTAAACATTTCTTTTCTCCCGGGATCACCATACAGTATATTCCAAGCCATCCAAATCAATGGTATATGTAATTTGCGTTATTGACTCCGGTATATGATCATCCTTAAATGAGGCTTTTGTTATCTTCGGAAATGTATCATCGACCTCATATTTTCTTTTTTCTAATACTTTGTATTTTTCTTCCCTTATACTTGCACCCCGCTCATATCCCAACTGATATAACTGCTGTTCAATCTTATCTTTATCATATCCATCTGCAACTAGTCTATCCTTCATATCATTTATAGATATTCCTGTTCTTGACTGTTCTAATCTACAGAAATATAGCTGTAATCTTTTTAAACTTTGGAGCTGATGCTGTCCAGATATAGTAATAGTAGCACCATAACGTTTTACTGTTGACTTAACTTCATAGCTGCTCTCGTTTCCCTCTATATCGTGGCTCCCAGAATTAACAGCTGTCCATTCCACAGTATTATCCTGAGTGTATAAATCATCTAAAACCATCATTTCTGCAATTACACTGTAGGCTTCCTTATTAGAAATGGTATTTCCCATTAACTCACGCCACTTTTTCCACCATTCCAATGGTTCAGACATAAGATTTTTTCTATCCATTCCGTCAATTCCTGGCTCTACAAACTGCGCACAGACCGTAGCAAATTCATATCGTAAACTATCCAACATACAACTTAGAATAAGATACTTTTTTTCTATCCCACCAATCGCAAGAGTTCTGGAAAACAATCTGCTATTGGCAAATTTTTCTGAAATATCTCTGATATCATCAAATTCAATAGCAACACCATATCCTTCATTATCACGGATAACCATTGCTGAGTATTCTTTTGGTAACGTTTTAATTTCTCTTGCACCATTTTGCGTCGATGCGAAATACTCTCTAATTTCCTCCAGTATTCCCATAGCCTATTCCTCCTCAAAAGTATTCAACACTGTTTTTGCAACTCCATACGCCAATAGCGGAGGTACAGCATTTCCAATTTGCTTAAATGCATCGCCCATAGAACAATCAAAGAAAAAATCATCTGGAAAAGATTGTAACCTTGCAGCCTCCCTTACGGTAATTCCTCTTGGTTCAATTGGATGAATATGACTATATGTATCCTTTCCCAAATGTGCTACTAATGTATGAGATGGTTTTGTTACATCAAGTTTTTTCCATTTATTCTCAAATTTTTCTTTATCATATTGCGGAACCATTTTATTATAGAGACTAATGTATTCCTCACTATCCTTCTCATACCCAAAAAGTTTTGCCTCTTCATAGAATAGCTCTTCTGCTATCTTTGTCGCCGCAATATAATTATCTCCCTGTTGCATTCTCTCAAAGATCGGGAAATCTCTGGTATTCCTTCTGAATGCATTTGCCGAAACACCAAATCCCTCTTTACCATACCAGGTTCTCATTATTTTTTGATATTCATTCTGTGCTTCCGTTTTATATGGATACTCAATATTTAATGACACCAATTTGTATTTTGAGTCTGCTGTCGGAAATACTTCTGGTAAATCTGAAAAAGCATCTCCTACAGTAACCCATGGTTTTAATTCATCTGTTGTTCCATTGGGTTCCACAAAAAATTGACATTGCTTATATCCCTCAAATCGTTTTTGATGCTGAGTCAATACATCAACCTCATTTCGATGTGTTGGATTTGGTAGTTTTATCTCTTTTCCTTCATCCCCCTTGATTGCTACAACAAAAACTCTCTCTCTTACCTGTGGAACACCATAGTCGGCAGAATTAAGTATTGTCCAATATGCCTTATAACCTTTTTTAGTTAACTCAGTACATACTATTTCTGGTATATTTTTACCGCCAAAATTTGTTGATTCCGGAACATTCTCCATCACAACAGCTCTTGCTTCCAATTCGAATACAAATCTCAAAAAATCCTGATACAGATATCCTCTTGCATCTTTTATATTTACTCTATCTTCACCGAGTGATCTAAGTTTCCCGCGACCTGCCATAGAATACGCCTGGCATGGCGGTCCTCCTATAACAATACACCCTTCATCTCCAAAACTATTTTTAAACACACTTGCTTCTATTTCTGTTATATCTCCGCATATATGTGTTTCTTTTTTTCCATAGCGCCAGGAAAGATTGTAAGAAATGGTTTTACATGCTTCTGGCATCAATTCAATTCCTGCCACAATATCAAAACCCGCTTTTTCAAATCCGAGTGCCAATCCACCACACCCTGAAAACAGATCAATAATTTTAGGTAACATTACACACGCACCCCCGAATCCATAAATAAAGAGCGTACATATTCTTTTTCGCCACCCAAATATAATGCCGGATCCACAACCATCACTTTAGCAGTATTCAATTTCATTACAATTCTGAATAAATCATCCTGCTGCGTTTCTGTGTTCTTATTGTATTCATCAAGAACCTGTTGCGGTATATGACTATAGTAATACATAATGTATCTATATACATTTATAAACGTTCCCTTACGTCCTGTTCTTTCCTCTAAATTCAATATACTGTCGGTTGTAAAACATGGAGTCTCCAATACTTTGGCAGTTGTCTGCATATCTCCCTGCCACGACAAATGTACGTACCACCAAATTGATCTAAGCCATATTCTTGCAGGTTTGCTCCAATAATGACTCTCATTATCATATCCCCATCTTTCAGCAACGACATCTGGTATAACCTTTATCGAAAGATATCTCCAAAAATCGTCATTAGCTGCAGCTCTAAGGTTAAATCCCGGCACACGCCACAAATAATCGTACAACAAAATTCCAATGTGAGCATCTATGTAGTAATCTTTTTTTGCTATACTATCCGGGCACTCACTTCTCACCTTTTGATTAAACTCTTGTATATCTTTACGTATCTTCAAATAATCTCCCTCGACTTCCGGCAATGAAGGATAATTCAAAACCCATTCTTTCATTGCATTCTGAGCCTCCGAACGATTTAATGTTTTAATAATCATACTTTCTATATCCTTTGATCAAAAAATTTTCTTATAGACAATGACATTGCCTCCGGTCCAGAAACATCCCACTCCAATGTATCAATGAAATAGTGGATAGCTTCTGACACACTACCATTTTGCAAATCCTCACCAGAAGTAGTTGCATCCCAATAATCTTCCTGTTCTTTTAATTTTGTAACAATAACACCTAGTGCACTTGCCATTATTTCCTTTAAAAGTTGCTCATCAAATGTTCTTTTCGTTTTATCTAAATACTTGTAATTTTTGTGTGCAGTATTTATGTATATAGAAACACTGTCTGAAAACAGGTCATATGTTGGATCTATCCAATCACATTTTACATACCACAATGGCTGACCCGGTTCATGTATTTCATACATAGGAAATACTGAGCCATTTCCATCTAGCCTTATTACAAATTTATTATCTAACTCTCCTAAAATACATCCATATTGATTAGCCAGATGTTCCTCTCCCCAAAGCGGAGTGCCTGCTTCTTTCAAATAAATAATTGTCGAAAATTCCACACTTCCTCTTAATTGAGCTTCTGAGAATTCATAATTTAACTCAAATTCCAAATCTCTTTGGGAATTTTCTATCTCTCCAATCGGAATAACACCTCTTTGCTTTGAATCAGGGGATGTCCACATTAATGCTATTCCCAGTTTTGCATTATTACATGCTATTCCGTTTGGTCCAAACAAACACTGATATGTACGAATTGAATACTTTCTTCCAATACATAACTGATAATCATCCGGAGACCATATTCCCTCATCATCGATCACTTTATGAACTATAGTACTGCTATCAACTTCTTCCGTACGCAATACATATTCCTGATCATCTCTTACATAATAAAGCTGATATGGTGATGCCTGGAATCTAGTTTTACCTAACAAATCATCCGTTATTACCGGAAAAAGTGAAATATTCGCTGCCATTATTTATCACCTTCATTCTTTTCAACATTAAACAATGGTTTAATATCTTTTCTATTCAACTGCAAAGTAATATCAAGTTCCATTTCTATCAAATGCTCAGCATCTGACCTTACATGTATACCATAACCAGCACCATTTTTCGTTTTAAGTAATTCACAAGAAATGTCACTTATTCCAGAACTTTCATTACTGCTATCTACTGCCATTTTTAAATTTGTTTTAAGTTTATCTACTTTTGTAACAACAATATCTGCAGAAACTATCTCAAACGGCATGAATAATCCCATTTTTTCTTCCCAGTCTTTAGGTTTAATTGCACCTGTCTCAGAATCTATTGCCAAATTAATCCCTGTAGCCAAAATCTTTCTTCGCGATTTGATTGTTAACTTAACCGTCATCCCATTCGCAAAATATTTTGTTTTTGATGATTCATAACCAAAAACAACATTTTTATGTGTTTCGGTGTGTCCACTTCCGCCTTGTCCACCACTTGTTCCGCCACTTGGCTTTTTACCAAAATTTTCAGGTGGTAATAACAAATCTCCAAACATTTTTCCAAGACCAGAGTTTAATCTGCTAGTTGTATCTTCTTCCTCTACAAAAAATTCCTTAGAAATTTTACTATTAATCTGCGCTTGTACCTTTGACACAATTCTCGGGTTATTATTACCCATACTAAAGTCTCCCCAAGAAGTATGATCGGCCATCTCACTTTTTCTTACATATTCCTCAAGACTATATGGCTCTCTTGTATTAGTAAGTTTATTTTCTGAGTTTAGCACAAAAATAGCAAAAATAAATTCATCTTTACTAGAAGCACTTATTCCATCAACCCAGTTTCCCACATCCTCATATGATACAATCATCCCTGGTTTACGAGTAAAAAATAAAACAGGTTTATTCTTTTCTTTATCCTTTATTTCACAATTAAAATACATGTACGGCTCTGGTTTGTTATCTGGATATCCTGTTTTCAATATTTTACGTGGAACTTTCGTATACGCAATCGTACCAGCCTTTGTTGTTTCCAATACCTTACGCAAAAGAATGTCTTCTGATTTACACTCCACGCCGTCTTGTGCCAAAATATCATTCCCAGCCTCTTCTGACACAGCCCTATTGTAAAGTGCTTGTACAATCTGAAATGCAGGTTCCATATTGTCTAAACCAATTCCTTTTTTATTGATTCGTGCGCGTAGAAATTTCCCATATGGATATTTTTCATTGTTTAATCTCGGAGCATACCATCTTTGTATAGAGATTCGAAGATAATCTTCAATACTGCATCTCCAAAAAGGACGTATTCTATTATCTTCACTATCTTTATATTCTATCTGATTATTTTCAAGTAACATCTGTTCATCAATATAAGGAATGATTATTGTGGTTCCTGTTAAATCACCTTCATATGGTTCGATTCTAAATATATTTAAAATTTTTTCAATATACTTTTCATCTGTAATAGGTTTTGTTTTGTTGCTGCCGATTTCCTGTCCCCACCATGCTATACCTCGCTTTGATTTTCCCGGCAAAGCAGGAATAAGTGAGTCAGCATTCATTTCATTTTCCACCAGTGAAGCTGCTAATCGCGACTCATATATTCCTTCTTCATTCAGTATTCTGCTATAATAAACAACCAGTCCTATTCCAACTCTGAAATATACAGTTTTACCAAGTCCCCATGAACCACCTGCACCTTCTGCTTCCTGTGGTTTACTTATTTCATAAATCAACTTTAATAAATTTCCATACTGGTTATCTGTTACTTCATCATAATGCAGCTTGCCTGTCAGTCCAACAGTATTTGAATCACGTACTGCTATGAATTTGTACGTGTCTTTCCAATATTTTCTATTTAAAGTTTCTGTTATGCCCTCTAATTCCTTATTTAAAGATATTTTATTAAATTCTCCTGTAAAAAAATCTACAGTCACATATGGGTCTGTATCATTTTTTGCATCTAGACTATTCTGTATGGATTCTCGAACCAACAAATCTAAAATAGGCATATTATTATTTTGTATCAATTTTAGTAATGAACTCCCCGACTGGGTCATTCTACCAGGTTCAGCAATTTCAATTTTCATTTGTTCCCTCCAAGTCACCTTCGTCGTCAAATGGATTATTTTGCATATGTATAGATACAGTCGCTGTATAATCTGTTCCGCGTTTTCCACCCGGAATATTCATACAAATACCTACAATATCCTCAACCGAATTTAGATCTTCTCTCGTATCAGAGCCTTTTACCGCTTTTGAATCTTTATCTATTATATAAACAATCATCTGTGGAGTTGAATCTAAACCAGCTAAACTTCTAATCTCTTTTGCATATTTTGATTTAAAATCCTTAACCTTGCTCACAATCTCTTGCGGCTGTCCTTCCAAATCTATATCAGCTATAATATCTTTTGGATCCCTTAAAACACCAATATTTATTACCGTATCCGATTCATTCTTCAATTTCTTCCTTGTACGGCTTACTTTTTTTACCGGACCTACTGGTGAATTCCAAACAGAACCACTACCTTTTCCAGCCAAAATAATATTCCAATTTTCAAGTTTCCCTTCTGCTGAAATTTTTTCAATCCAAGCAATAACAGAAGCTATATCATTGAAAACTCCTAATCTCGAATTAAATTTGTACTCTTCAAGATATTTTTTCACCAAAGAGAATTCAACATTCCTCCAAATAAAAGTATTTTCCGCATGTTGATTGCATTCTTTTCGTTCTTCCGGTTGTCCTAATGAAGCAATAAACTTTTCAGTCTCAACAATGTTATGTTTCAGCGCTGCTACATCATTATCAAACAAATATGTCTGATTAAAAGAGCCACTGAAATCCATATCTGTTGCTTGTGCGCTCTGCATCCTATTTTTTGCAGTTATACGTATAAAACTTGCTTTAGGAGTATTTTTCACTCTTGGTCCATAATTTGCAGGACTCTTTCCTAAGGTGTCCATTTCATGTATTTCATCACGTAACTCCTGATCCAGCGCTGCAAGAAATTTAAATTGATCATTTGTCTTAGATGTAATCCATAATCTCGGCAACAACTCATACCCTTTTCTGTATCCAAACCATCTCCCCATTTGCATAAGTGTATCCGCCTGACTAACAGAACGAAGGAAAAATGTGCTGATAAGTCCTTCAATCGTTAAACCTCTGGACAAAGTTGCTCCACCCACAACAATAAACGCCGGTGCTGGTGTTGGCATGTTATCAGCCGTAGGATATGCCAATCTGACATACATTCCATCGTCGGTAATTCCATTATTCTTGCAATTATCAATACACATATGAATTCCTTCGTGATATGCGAACTCATCGTCCTCATCCAATGGAATATTAGTTGGTTCTTTACTCAACAAAATTGTAATTTCCTTACGTATGTCCTCAAATGAAGGATATCTGTTTATTTCTTCATCCTTCCTATCGTATTGTGGATATTGTTCTCTAAACTTTTCAAATGTAAATTGACTGGTTTCAGTATTCCATACTTTTTCACATCTTCTAATCATCTCATCTACATCTTTGCTCACAATCCAATCTCTGACCGCTTCTGCAATATTCTGATGATGATCAGTTTTCTGACTTGTATGTATCAGCATACTAATCGGCTTTCCGTATCCCCATATTCTCATACAGGCTACGCCACACAGAAACCAGCATATAGCATCCTGTAACGCGAGCGGAACATACGGGGATCCTTCTTCATGAATTTCTTTGATTGCCTGAAGATCATCCTCATCAATAATTCTCACGATATCTAAACCATCATAATCATAATCCCCGCCCTCAAATCCAAATATCTGTTGTGGTCCAAAATATTCCTTTGATACACTTAATGTTGATATAAAATTTCTAGGATATAACGAATCTTCTCCAGCCTCATTTAATATATTTGCATATGGCGTGGCTGTATATCCAATATAATTCATCGCCTTATATTTATTACTGATTTCCTGCGATTTCTCATTTTTTCCATTTACCAAATCTCTTATCAATCTATTAATTGTTTTAATCGTTGAACTATTAACATTTGCTGTGTTAATACCAGCCTGGTCAGCCTCATCATCTATAACCAGTATCTTCATCTGTTTTTGTTTATTACCATCAGATTGCAGCCATTGTATAAGCCCCCTAAGTCTTCCCGGATTTTTCAGACAAACTGTAAAATATCTCTGTTTTGACGTTTTATCAAAGTGCAAATCCTGTGTCCTTTGTCCTAGCATTGGTTTTTTAGATAAATGCTCTAAACCATTCCAATTGAGATTGCCCTGACAATTTAAATCATTTAATAACCGGTTTTGTGTTTGTTGTCTAAGATTTTCGATGGTTCCAGATAAAACTATAAACATATTCCATCCCCAGTCAGCCGCCATAGCCATTAAAGCTGCCATATTTGCAGTTTTTCCAGACTGAACATTACCAATAACCAATCCCTTAACTGGTTTCATTTCGGTTGTGTCACTGCTCAGTCTCTTCAAAATCTTTAATGTAGTTCTCTCCATCTCATCAACGATTTCTTCTTTAAAACCACCCTTAATCAATTTTTTTCTATATAACTGCCATGCGGATTGTGGATCTGCTGGTACCGTAACATCATTATCTTCGCCTTCACCCATAATCATAGCCTGACCACTAAGATAATCTATAACCTGTGTCTGTTCTTCTGCCTCTTTTTGTAAGTGAACGAGTTCTTTCCATTCACTGCAACTAACTTCTTTCCAAAAATTCAATAAGGACTGTTGGGTTAGGAATTCTGATAATCCTTCATCATTACCACGCCCCGCATAATCAATCTCTTCCCACTTCATGTTACGATTTCTCGCATTACGAATCCATTCTCTGTGTTGATCATATTCAGGCAAACCAAAATTAGACATATGCATTCCTCCATTGGTATATTTGAAATTTTATCGACAATTTTTTACCTTTTCCATAACCCTATTATAAAACCAGAGTTTTATATCGTCAACTTTGTTTTTTACTTTTCAAGGAGTTGTCTCCAATCAAAATTGCTGGTAAATTAAAATTTAAAAACTGCTCTCACTAACTTTTCAAAAGCAGAAAGCTATTTTAATTTTAACCTTAATTTATTAAATCTTTTTCAATATATACAGGAATTACCATATCTGATAAATGCTCTTCTTTGGTTAATTCCTTAATAACTTCAAAATATATTTTCTGAAGTTCATATTCAGAAAGTTTAACCATTTGTTCTATATGACATTTTTGAGCATAATCTTCATCTCGTGCATCTTTCAGTATCCTAATTGCCTCTAACAATTCTTCTGTAGGTTCTACACTATTTTCCTCAAAATCATCTATTCTTCCATATTTATCATCTGATATGCATTGATAATCCATACACTTAACAGCCAAATCAAATAAATCTTTTCTCATTTTTGCAGAAACTATATCCATATATTTTATCGGATGCTTCAATCTGTAGACATTTTCTGCATATTCTCTAACCTCTTTAATAAAAACAGGAAAACTACTTGCTGTTAAAATATAACGAAATGCTGATTTATATTCGCCGCACATACTGTTTGCTCCAATGCCCATATTTTCACCAGAAGTTATTCCTTTTATAGCTTTTACGGTTTCTTCCTCCAGTCCTAAAAACTTACACACTTTTTCCATTTCAAATGATTCATAATCTGTTTCACCAATAAGATAACCTACTGATACTCCAAAAAAATCTGCCAAATTTGACATTGTTTCATATGAAGGAAACCCTATTGTTTTTCCATTTTCAATTTTACTTCCTACACGCAGCCATCTGCTTATATTTGCCTGCGTTCCGCCTCCGTATTTTTCCTTATATTCTTTTAAGAAGCTTTTTTGAGTATAATTCTTTTCTTTCATCAATTTATACAGGCGATTGCACCAGCATTGCGCCTTATTTATATCATTCATAATATATTTTATCCTCCTAATTTTATTATTTACATCATTTGTATATCATTATTAGTATTTACATTTGTAAGAATAAATCTTAAAATATATCTTGTCAATTCAAAGATTTTTAATCAGGAGGCATCACATGAATGAAAATAATTATATCCAAACAATAGACGAAAACAGCACCCTACAGGACAGCATCATTGAAAATATGTGCCTAAAAGCATTTGAATCCATCTCTGATGCAGAAAATACATCTAAAGAAAAATACATAACGAAAACTATGCTAATTAAATCATCCAACGACATGAGCACCCAAGAAAAGCTAACATCATTGGATAAGAATTACGAACAACGTAATCATGAACGCTGGCAAAATTTACTATATTTTGCCATCATTCCATTTAGCGTATTAGGAGTAGCAGTTGCCAGTCCCATGGCTATGAAAAATGTTCGTAAACTTTTCACAACATAATTCCAAACTTGTATTATGTTTCCATTTTACCATATATTATATAGTCATTTGCTAAAACAATACTTTTCTACACGATGTTATGACAGAGGAATCACCTTCCTCTGCCATTGTTCCAAATCTTATCTCCAGTCTTTTCCTTATCAGCATCTCTATCGACACTCTTATCATAAATCCTCTGAAACTCTTCATAAAGCTCATCCCCATCCAGCTTTATCCCCAGCCTTTTCATTACATCCGAGAACAACCTTATGCTTCCACTTACATCAGCAATATCAAATCCAAATATATCAGCCTTAACAGAATCACTGACATTCTCATAACCATCAAGCTCTGATATCTTCCTGACAATCCAACTAACTTTGTCCACTGGCTCATTTTCTTTAGTTTCCACATATTCACCTTTATCTGTTACGTCAGTAATACTCTCGCCAACTCTTGCAACATTCACATCAGACGAATTATGAATCTCTGGTATTCCTATGCTATCTAAATCAGTCTGTTGTTTTCTCGCACTATCAGTCTGTTCTTTCTGTCTGCCTATTTCATTCTGATTATTGTCTGGATTCACTACCTCAACATTTCTATCAGGCTCAACGACTGTTGCCGTTGCTTTCTCAACCTCAGCCTCCTTTTCCATCCCCGGTATCTCAACATCCCTGTCTGCAACGATTTCTTCTTTCCCAGACACCGCATAATAAGCCGTATACAAATCTTCTTTTATAATGCCATCAGCAAGCTGCAACTGCTTCTTAATCTCCTTTTTCTCCTGCTTCAGTTCATCCAGTTCTTCCTGCACTTCCACATGCCATATCTGATATTCCCGGTACTGCTCTTCATTCTTAATACTGCGTTTCCGACTTGAGCTTTCTCTGTATATCTCATGCTGTCTGTCCTCAATCTGCTGAATCTTTTCTTTCTGCTCACCTATGAAATCCACAAGCTCCACAACACTTTTGATGTCATTATTTACAAGCAGCAGATATTCGTCCTGTAACTGATGAAACCTTTTCAAATCCTCTGTATACTTTGCTCCACCAACTACAAAACGCTTCTGCTCTACAATCCTTAATCTGTATAGCTTTGCATAAAATTTTTTCTGAAATGGGGACAGTTTCACCCTGTGCAATCCCCTGATATCTGACGAATAAAAGTAAGGCTTTGCCATCCAAGGCATATCCACATGATGCCTTAACGTCTCCTCTGAAAACATCTCGTCCAGCTTTGCCAGTTTATGATAATACCGAAATCCCGGTGCCTGCACTTCCATCCACGCATCTTTCTTAAATACATATCCAAGTCTTTTCATCAGATATTTAAAATGCTCCACATTCCCGGCTGCATATGCACACATCTTGGCATCCCTGAGAATTATCTCTTTCATGGACATTTCCTTTTCCCATTTGTCCCTGCTGATATTCTTAGGGTTCCTACTGTACTCTGCTGGCATAATAGTAAGTCCAAGCTCGTCACAATATTTATTTGTGATAGGCTGGAGATGATTCTTCCAGTTGCCTTTCGGTGAATTGTATTTCTTGCCCGTCGTCATGCTGACGCTATTCCAGATAAGATGTCCATGCATATGCTCCCTGTCAGTATGAACCGCATACACAGCCTCATAATCATCACCAAGCACATCCTTCGCAAAGTGCTCCAGCACATACATTGCCTGCTCTGCCGTCACTTTTTCTTCCGGTGAAAACGATATGATCACATGATACCCCTGCCTTTTACCCGTCTTATTAAAAATGTTCTTTGTCTCCTCCATCTGCTCAAATGCCGTATCCGGCAGGCAGTTAATACCGCCCACCAGTACACATTCTTCTGTCTTATCCGGATTCTGGATATATTCCAAAGCATTCTTCAGGTGTGTTGTCGGATTTCTGCCTTCCGATTCCATGATATTTAGGATCTTTGTAATCGCCATACTTCCAGCACCTCCCCGAATGTTTTCTTTACATCATCCAGACTGTTCTGCAGCTTGTCAATGTCGCTGTAATACAACTTCCCCTGTGAATTGCCAAGCTTTACCACCTGATTAATATTATTTGCAATACCGGCAATAACACGGATTGCTCTTGCCCTGTCCTCAGGATAACTTGTATCTATATTGCCTCCTGTCCGGATTAATTCTCTTATATAGGCACTTGCTGTCATTCCCGTCCGCTTAAGTGCCGCTTTCAGAATATCCATATCTTTCTCTGACAGCTTTACCGATATCTTATAATCTTTCCTGTCAGACTTGTATCTTCTCTTTCCATCTGCCATGCGTTTCTCCCCTTTCGTAATTTTTCAATGCTGTATCAAACCAATCTCTTTTTATCTGTACCATTTCTTTTTCATCCTTTCTGAAAGTTCTGCTTATAGGTTTTGCAAGATGCGGAAAAGGTCGGACCTTTCCCCCAAAAAAATATAATTGCTAACCGCAATTACCATTTTTTTGTCTTGGCAGGAGCTCCTGCACCCGATATATGGCACAAAATATGTGCCAAAATACCGACAGCAAACCGTCCGCCAACTGGCGTCAGTTTGCAGTCAGATATATTTATTTTATACATGAATGACGTCAATCTGCCGTCATTTAGGATTCCATTGTCGTCAATTCGACGTCGTTTGCACATCTTCCTAATCATCATTCAGTCCTTTTAGAAAATTGAATGTCTGACTTGGAATAATGACTTCATCATCAGTTACAGGTACTGTATTATCCTGTGGAACATCATGCGTTGATGCCAAAGCCAGCTCGGGTAATGCTAGTGTTTCCGCCGTGGCAACTCTCGCCTCACACTCTGCCATCAACTTCTCCATTTCCGGCTTCAATGCCCTGGCAACTTCTTCCGCAAACTTCTTTACATCAATCTCTTGCCTATGGGACGCCTTAACCTCTTCCGCCTCTCCATACACTTCTTCATAGGCCAGTTCAATACCTCTCTTGATAAGCTCCGTCTGGTTAGGAAAGCTACCATCCACAAGCATCCTATCCAGCTTTTTAAGGATATTTGCATCCGACTGGCGGTCCATATAGAGACGGCAGCCAAGCCGCCTCTCTCTAAATCCCATTGCCATGTGTACCACCTGCCTTTATGCCATTTGTTTTGCAAGAAACTCATAGCCCTTTGCATTGGCTCTGACATCCGTCACATAAGAAATGTTATCCCCATGTTTTCCAAATCTCTCCATTGCCTTTGCTCCGCCACCCACATAAATAATGTTGGTAAATTCCGTATCGTGCCCGTTCTCTTTCAGAACTCCTTCCACTCTTGCAACAAACTTTTCAAGCGCCTCGTCCATAATCCTTGCATACTTTTCCGGATAATTGCCGCCAAAATTGCTGATATAATCTGTAATCACATTCTCCGAAATCTCCTTGCCAAAAACCTCACTGCTTCTGCTCTTGATTTCCTAAATAACAGAAATCATGGACTCCGTGAAAGTCTCACATTTACTTTCCACTGGAACACCATCCTTCACATGCATGATATCAATTGTCCAGGAACCAACATCCACAATCAGATATTCCCCCTTCATACTGCCAAGCCTGTCTGCCACTGCTGCATAACACTGCGGAAATGCCAGTACATTTTCAATGGTAAAATCATATGCCACATCCTCAAATTTAAAATGCACCGGCTGATTTCCACGTTTCAGATATTTCACGAACTGCTTTCTTACCGTTGCAAACTGTTTTAAAGGAAGTCCGACTCCAAGCACCACTCCGGCACCATTTGGAATATTCCCTGACTGACATTCCTTTGCCAGTGCCGCAAGTGTCAACAGATAATAATCATCATCTGCAAGCTTACTGTCCTTCACACTGTTACGCTTTTCTCCAATCTTATAAAATGCTCCATCATAAACCAGTGTATTAGCCTGAAAGGTAGGCTTTACAGCCTGCCTTTCCACACCATTCTCAAACACATGGTTTGATGTTTTCATTAAATGATTTCCGTGGTCAATTCCCACATAATAAATTCTTTTCTCTTCCATAAACTCATGCCTCCATTCTCTGTGTCTCCGCATGTTCAAACGCGATATTTTCCTTTGCATGTTCCAGACGTACACGCTTGTTGTAATCAATTGTTGCAAACAAATCCTCTGTTACAATCTCATCTGCTGTCATTGCCGCCTGCATGTTTTCCTGAAATGTTACCTGAAATCCTTTTTCTTCCAAAGTATCCAAACCAATTCCTCTTACCTTGCTTATTCCCTGTAAAACAGTGTCATACAGTTGCCATGCATAATTCTCATATTCCGCTGCCTTATCAAAAAGTACCCCTTGCATAAAATACTTGTTATACAGATAACGGTCATTCTCCATCAAAGCTCTGAGATAACGGTGTCCATACTTTCCAAGACTTGCATAACTCTCTGGCTCCGACTCTCCCAAAATCGGATAAAACAATCCATCCACCTCTTTGTACTTAATACCACACTGTTCTGTAATTGTAGGTGCTGCAGTCACCTTTGCTTTTTCTTCCATAAAAAATCCTTTCTGCGCATTGCGCCTTAAAAATATCGTTATTTGCCTTAACGCCAGCCCGCGGAGAGTTACTGCTCTCAAATGTTCTGCCATGCAGAAAATCCTCCTTTCTCATTGCCTCTTGCGAAGCTATGTATAAATGCTGTTCACACCTGACAGTTAAATTATCTGTAACGCCAGAATACACAAAAATCACCATTCCATCCTAATCAACTGCTGCCCTGGCAAACACAAGAAATACTCTTGCAACCAGCCCAAACACCAATAATGTCAGTTTCGCCAGTTCCAGTACACACCGAAGCAGGAACAACACAAGCCATACCATAGCCTTTAAAACATTCAGTAAAACTCTGCCAATAAATTCTAAAATCATAAATTCAACTCTCCTTTCCATCCATCGGGAGCCACCCGCATTGGATATACCTCGTAACCAAATCACTTGTTGATGCGCATTCGCCGAATGTGCTTTCATGCAAGCATGAAGCCCGCCCGGCTCATTTTTGTGCACAAAAAATAGAACTACCTGACTGTAGCTTTCCATCAAATCTTCCGATTCAATTTCAACTCATCATTTAGTCCTATCAGTAAAAATACCTGTTAAGTTTTCCCTTCCGGAGCCAATCCGGACAATTATCACACGGAAACGTCTAGGACCAGGCTTCCGAAGCCCTTGTAAATCCTGGGTTTCTTCCACCTGTCACAAATATACCACGTTCCCCAGTCGCACTAATTAGTAACGCTCGCGTCGCACCACGTTCCCGAAGATCATGAATGTTACCTATAAATTCTTCCTGCATTTTATTTGGCTTTAAATTATAAGTATCATAATCAACAATATCGTTTTGAAGCGCAATCTTATGTTGCTCACGAATTAATCGTTCTATCTGCTTTTTGCGATTATATATTTTCCGATAATCTTCTATGAATTCATCATATGATTTTGATAATTCATCTTTCCAAAGTCTCTCAAACTCTTGAACAATTGACTTTGCCATCTCTCCTTGTTCTGTACTTACCAACTGCGTATTCCACTCCATATTCGTTGATAATGCAGTCTGTGTCATATTTGCGCTTCCAATAATAATTCGATATATACCATTTTCACGAAACAAATATCCCTTCGTATGGAATCCATTATTTTTATCTTTTACATGATATATTTTAAGTTGAATATTTGTTAAAGAAGCTAACTTATCCAACGCATACGGTTCACTAAAACACAAATAATCAGTCGTTAAAATTCGTCCGCGAATACCACGTCTTTCTAACTCCTTCAATGTTTCTGCTAATTCCACAAATCCACTTCGATTAATAAACGCTACGCTAATGGAAAATTCATCACAATGCATCAACTGATTTTCAATATGCGTAAGTATCTTAACTCCACGTTTATAATCATTTGTTATAAATTGTGGACTATAGGCAAGATTAGAGTTAACTGCGTTATCTATATATGCTTTTTGTAAGCCCTTGTGAATCTCAATAATATCTTGTTGATGCATTATTTTTATTTCCTCTCTACATTCTATTATCTCTTAATACCAAATACACTTTTTCCTATATACTACTTTTTTTTCCGTCCCACAAACCGTACACTTTCCTATATTTCTTCCCTAATCCCTTATTTTTATTTTCTATTATATCACATTTTTACATCAACCGACCTTTTTCAGCAAAAAATATAACAAAATCCATCCATTTTCTCATTTCAACAGAAAAAACGCCCATATCCATGGCACCCGCCACGAACACAAGCGTTTTATCCTTTCCCAATATGTAATTCTCACACTCTGACACAATCCCGTGTGATCTCCTTCAGCGAAGCCACACCGCACATTGCCATCGTATCTTTCAGCTCGCTTCCGATCTTATTGACATAAGCCTCAACGCCTTCCTGCGCTCCGCCATACACGGCAGTCACAAACGGACGGGCAATGATCACCGCATCGGCTCCCAGTGCCAGTGCCTTAAACACATCCACACCGGAACGGATGCCTCCGTCGACAAAGATCTTCATGGAGCCATCGACTGCCTCTGCGATCTCTTCGAGCACCTCTGCGGTGGCAGGGCACTGATCCAGAACACGCCCGCCGTGGTTTGACACAACGATCGCATCGGCTCCGGCTTCTTTTGCCTTCATGGCACCCTTGACGGTCATGATTCCTTTGACAATAAACGGCAGCCCTGCCGCCTGTTTCACTTCACGCAGATCCTCCACCGATTTGCTTCCGGCCGGTGGGGTCAGATTCTTTAAAAACGGCAGTCCGGCCGCATCGATATCCATTGCCACGGCAAAGGCACCGGAATCTTTTACCATTGCCATTTTCTCCCGGATCACTTCGATGTTCCACGGCTTTACGGTCGGAATTCCCAGTCCGCCGGCATTTTTGATTGCTTTTGTCGCTGCGACCATGACATTGCTGTCGGTTCCGTCTCCGGTAAAAGCAGCGATGCCAGATGCCGCACAGGCGGAAACGAGAATATCGTTGTAGGAAATATCATTCAGGCAGTCTCCGTAGTGCAGTTGCACGGCACCTACCGGACCTGCAAAAAACGGATACTGAAACGTTCTGCCAAACAGTTCCAGTGTCGTATCACATGGACGGTTTTCGACCAGCGTGTCCATCTGGACGCGGATTTCTTTCCATTTGTCATAGTTGCGGATGGCGGTATCTCCGATACCTTTGGCTCCCGGCCCCGGCATCTGGTTTTTACAGGCTCTGCCGTTACATTCCCAGCACGCCTTACAGTAAGATCCGATACGGCCTCTCGCCTGTTCGATACACTCTGTATAATTCATAGGTCTGTTCCTTCTTCCTTTGTCTGTAAATCAGAATTTTTATCTGTCATGATTCATACGCCAGTCAATGCATCGTTTGAGATAGTGCACATAATCCGGGTTCTTACACATTCCCTTGCCCGGAGTATCGGAAATCTTTGCGACATCCATACCGTTGCACAGCGTAGTTTTCATGACGATATTCAGTGCCGGTACCTCCGTATCATTCGAGATATAGGTGCCGATTCCAAAAGCCACCTTTGTGCGGTTTCGGAAATGTTCGTACAGCTCGTGTGCCCGTGCAAAATCAAGAGAATCACTGAACAATAAAGTTTTATTTGCCGGATTGATCCCCAGTTTCCGGTAGTGTGCGATCATTTTTTCGCCCCACTCCACCGGATCTCCGCTGTCATGACGCACGCCGGAGAATAACGTTGCATAGGTCAGCTGGAAATCCCGCAGGAAACAGTCGGTCGTAATCGCATCGGTCAGTGCAATACCGTTTAACACGCCATACTCGCGTACCCAGGCATCAAGCGCATACCAGTTGGAGTATGCCGGGTTATGTTTGTGATTTCCCTGTCCGACACACATGATCCACTCATGTGCCATGGTTCCGACCGGTGTCAGATTGTATTTCTTTGCCAGATAGACGTTGGACGTTCCGACAAATTCTGACCCGTGAAATTCTGCTTCTTTCAGCTTGCGAACAGCAAGCTCCTGTGCCTCTGCGGAAAGACGGCGGCGCAGTCCGAATTCACTGAACGAACCGATCTCGTATCTGCCGCTGGCATCTTTGATCTTCCGTTCCAGACGTTCCCGGAAACTGGCATAAAGCCTGTCATAATCGTACGCCATACGGAAATACACTTCGTTGACAATCGCCAGTGTCGGGATCTCATACAGGGACGTATTCAGCCAGGTACCGAATGTCTCGATGGAAAGTCCGCATTCCGCCTCATCCGAAATCTTAAAATCCTCATAGCGCGGCTGCCACAGGCGCAGGAAATCAATATAGCTTCCCTTGATCCATGTAATGCGGTTCAGATATTCCAGCTCTTGTTCCGTAAAACGCAGACTGCAGTATGCCTTAATCTGCTCTTTGATCTCCTGCACCATCTCTGCCGTAAAGTGCACATCGGTATTGCGGCACTTGAATGTCCATGTGGTTTTATAGTCGGAGAACTGGTGATAGATGGCCTCTCCCATACTGAATTTGTACATGTCTGTTTCCAGCAGACTGGTGATGATCTGATTTAACTTCATAATTCTTCTCTTTTCTTCTTACTTAAATAAGATACAATTACTGTATATCCACCTGACAGGTTTTCATCGCTTCGATCGCCGTGCGGTGCGACTCCGGTGTCACGCAGGCGCATGCTTTTTCAATCACGCACACGCGCGCTTCCGGAACAAAGGCTTTGGCAATCATGACATTGCTGATGACACAGATACCCGTGCACACGCCACAGAAATCAATCTGTGCCTCTGCATCACCGCAGTACTGCTTTAAGCACTCGCCAAGCTGCACACTGCCAAATGCCGGCTTACAGATCGTCTCGATCTGTTCTTTGGAATAAAAGGATGCTGCCTTACGGATCACAGGCGCAATCTCCCAGCCTTCGGTTCCTTCGATGCAGTGCACGACGGGCAGCCGCTTTCCTTCCTGCGTATCCAGATAATTACTCTGGTGCGTGTCTTGGGTGAAAATGATTCTGTCATACACGCCTGTTTTTATCACTTCCGCGACCTTCGGAATGACTGCTGCACACTCTGCATTGCCCAGCGGTCCGGTCGTAAAATCGTTTTGCATGTCAACGACAACTAATATTCTTTTCATAGTCTCTCCTGTGCTTCCCTTTTTCTATACACGATAACGGTTAAAACAGGAATACATCTCCTGCACCCGCGGCATGGCATAACCGCCGGAAACGATACCGTTTTCTGCCAGAAAACGCATGCCGGACGTTTCGAGTTCTTTCTGTAACTGTACAACGACTTCGGCAATTGTCCGTTTGCCGTCCACCAGGTGTTCGACCGCATATTTTAAGAGCATGCCAAGGCACGCAGTCTGTTCGCTGTCGATCAGCTGTTCTAAATACCGCAGATCCACGGTCTGCTTTCCGATGGCAAATCCATCCGTTCCCATGGTTTTTAATTTTAACCGCTCCGGCTCATTTTTGTGCACGGCTCCGCTCCGGTAATCCCTGCGTTTTGTGGCACCGTTTTTATCTTTTTCCATGATCCGATGACTGTGTGGCAGGGCGAACGGATGTGGCTTTTCTTCTGAAATCGGAAATTCTTTGCACAATGCCTTCGCCTTTTTTGTGATGTCAACCGGCTTGTAGCGGTCCATCTGGATCACGGTATCCGCAATATGGAAAAAGGCACCGGAACTGCCCGCTACCAGGATGGTAGAAATTCCTGCCTGCTCATACAGATCGCGCGCACGGGAAAGAAACGGCGTGATCGGCTCTTTGTCCGGGCTGACTACTTTCTGCATAAATGCATCCCTTACCATAAAGTTCGTCGCAGACGTATCCTCATCCAGCAGAAACAGGCGGCTTCCCGCCTCCATGCCTTCCACGATCCCGGCTGCCTGCGATGTGCTTCCGCTGGCATCTTCCGTTGAAAAATGATGGGTATCTTTTCCGTTTGGCAGGTCATTGATAAACATGGAAATATCGACATCTTTGATAAACCGTCCGTCCTCCGAACGAAGTTTTAAGGCGGTCTCATCCGTGATCACAAACTCTCTGCCGTCCCCTGCGATATGGTTATAAACGCCCAGTTCGAGTGCAGTCAGAAGTGTGGATTTTCCATGATAGCCGCCACCGACGATCAGTGTGATTCCTTTCGGGATTCCCATACCGGTGACCGCACCCCTGTGCGGAAGCTGCATCGTCACCCTAAGGGATTCCGGAGAGGTAAAGGCTACGGACTGTTTCATCGGACGGGAGGAAATCCCGCTCTCCCGCGGCAGTACCGCATCATCGGCGACAAATGCAACCAGCCCCTGTTCTTTCAGCTGGTCACGGACTGCCTGCTGGTCTTCTGCCAGTTCCACGGCATCCCGGATTCTGCGGGCATCGAGATTTTTATAATAAAATGAGTGCTTTACACATTCCGGCAGATAGGTAAACAGAATTTTCTCCAGTTCCCTGGCATTGATCGTCCGTCCGTTTGCCGGAAATCCTACCGCAAAACGCGCGGTGATTTCTTTTTCGTTCACTTCACAGGCTGTCCGGGTCAGAATCTCCTGTCCACAGTGGGTTACCGAGATCAGGCCGCTCTTGCCCGATCCCTTCGCCTTAAATGTAAAGTGGTTGATCTGTGCGGCAAACGTGCGCAGCAGTTCATCTGCCAGTGCTGTGCGCGTCCGCGTATTTTTCATGGCATATTCCGGAAATGCCGCTGCCTTTGCATCCACGGTCACGCGCACATGGGAAGGTGCCGCAAAAGGATCTCCCTGCACATGATCGATGGATAACACATAGTCTGCAAACCGGTAACTTCCCCGCAGGGATTTGTATGCCGGATAACTTTTATGATCGATACTCCGTAACGTTTCTCGTAAATTGCTGTCTGATTGCATAATGACTCCTGTTTTCTTTTAAACGGAATGGTTCCGCTTTTCTTTTTTCTTTAACAGCGCAGAAGTATCGAGTGCCTGGGAAGCCGTTTCCTCCGGTTTTGCTTTCTTTGTCTTTTCCTTTGGTTTTTCTGCTTCCGGCCCCGGCTGCCCGTCTTCTGCTGTTTTTTCTTTTGTCATTATAGCTTTTTTTGCCGGTCTCGTCCAGTGTGGCATTGGCGGAACATAGGCAAACCGCCGCATGGCGATATCTGCCAGAAATACGAAAAGCAAAAGGATTAAAAGCGGATTGGTCAGACAAACCCGTGCCCGCCCGGAAGCTTTTAACTTCTTCCATACATTCTTCTTTGGGGAAAGCATCTTTCCATACTGTTTGATGAACGCACAAAAGCTGTCGTTTGTCAGCGCAAATTTGTACTCCTGCGAATACTGTACCACGGCTGCGGTAGTCAGGGCATTTTCGATTTTTTTGCCGTTTTTCCGCTGCACGCTCAGATTGTAGACACCGGAGACTGCCGTATCCAGCTGTGCCTCATAAGTTCCCGGCGCACTTGCGGTCAGTTTCGCCTGATGCGTTTTTCCATCCGGATCCGTGTACACAGCCTCCACCTGTGTCTGCTCTGCGTAGTCTTTGGCATAATAGGTAACTTTTGTTGTTCCGTTTACAGTAGTTACATCCACACGGTCTTCGCCGAGTGCTGTATTTCCCGCACTGTAATCGATGATCCGCTTCCACAGCTGCACGTAATCATTCTGCTGTGCCAGCCCGGCGGTCCAGCGGTTTGTCACATCGGTATTCCACGCAACCGTATGCCCCAGTCCATACTGCATGACAGACAAAATCGGGTCATCCTTTTCGGCAGATGCCAGCAGCACATTGGCTCCGGTTTTCGGAGAGGCACTCACGTACCCTTTGATCTGCGGCCAGCCATCGGCAAAGAGATTTTTCGTGATGGCATTGCTGCTGTTTCCTTTCAGTGAAAACTGTCCGTTCTGCAAATACGTATCTCCATTTAAAAATACTTCCTGTGCAAAGATTTTCGGGATATCGGTTGAGATATCGGAATAATAATAGCGGCCGTTACACTGCGTTGCCAGTCGTTCCAGAAGCTGTCTGTCAGACGACTCTCCAACCGCTACCGTGGAAAGAGTTACATCGGCATCCTTGCAGTCCTTGATGATATCTTCAAAATTTTCGGTTTCCCCCTGTCCATCCGTCAGAAGCACAATATGCTTTAGCTGTGCCTTGCTCTTCTTGATTTCATTTAGTGCCGCACGCACGGCCGGTTTGATGGTCGTTCCACCGCCTTCGCTGATCGTCTCGATGCTTTGATGGATCTTGTCTTTATCCTTCACTTTTTCCAGCGGCACCTGCCAGGTGTAACCATCATCAAAGGTTACCACACCGACTTCATCTTTCGTATCCAGCTGATCCACAGCCGCTTTGGCAGCCGCGATCGCCAGATCCAGATTGGTGCCTCCTTCGGTCTGTTCCGACATACTGCCCGAATGATCAATCACCATGACCATTGCCAGATTCTGTTTCTCATTCACCCCACGCAGCTGCATATCGACCGGAAGAAGTTTCTCCAGTTCCGTATCCAGATATCCGCCCAGTGCAAAACTGTCCTCGCCACCGCATGCCACCAGACCGCATCCGTAGTCTTTCACATAAGTTTTCAGATTTTTTAGAAAGCCCTCCGGCAGATCTGTCCGGTACACATTTTCCAGAATGATGCTCTTGTACTGCAGCATCTCTTTTAAAGTATCCGGTGCACTGACTGCGGATACCTGCCGGTAATTGCATCCGGCAGCATCCAAAAGTCCTAAAAACGGTGTGCTGTCCTCTCCCATTCCAGATACAAGCAGAATCTTTGGCAGGGAATCCACCGTCGCATACGTACCATAATCATTGTTTTTTTCACAGGTGTCCTTCGGTGCCTTCACGCGCACGGTATACTGCTGCGCATCGGTACCGACTACCTTCTGTTTCAAAACAAAACGGTTGCTGCCTTTGTTTAAATGCACGCCTGTCTGACTGACCATCTCCGTTCCCTGCAAAAGCTGCAGCTTCGCATCGGTCTCATAGTTGCTTTCCACAGTTACCGTCATGGAATAGGAATCACCCGGATAAAGATACTCCGGCATTTCCACGTTTTCGATATAGGCATCGTTCCCCTGCTTTGTATCTTCATAGAGAACCGAATACAGCTGCACGTTTTTTGCCGTCAGTGCCGATGCCGTATGCTCGATGTTTCCCTTTGTCTGCTTTCCATCCGTAAGCACCACAAGCCGTCCTGCCGCATTGTCCGGGATCATGGAAAGTCCTGTGGAAACGGCTTCCTCAAGGTTGGTTGCATCCGCCTCCGGTGCCGAGAGAATCTGAAAACTGTGTTTCTCACTGGTCAGAAACTGTTCCACAACCGCATTGGCTCCAAACGTTACGATGGCATACTGATTGTTCTTTGGCATGTCTTTGACCTGCCGGCTCATATACTGCTCCATCTGCGTGAGATTTGCGGCATTGCTCTCCGACAGATCAACCAAAAAAACGGTTGTGTCTTTCGCGTGGGAAAGCGGCACCGAAATTCCACAGACAGCCAGCACCAAAAGAGCAAGCCCCACCAGACGCACCGCAAGATAAAACCGCCCACGGTAACGCATCTGCCGGACATAACAGATCCACTCCAGTATCATAAGAAGAAGCACAAGGATAAGGATGACATTGCGCATCTGCTTTCGCACAAGCTGCCGCTGCATCGTGTTGCGGCTGCCGGAATCGCCTGCCGTGATCCGTCCATCCGACTGGCTGCTGCATGCAAATTTTACAATATAGGATTCCTTTCTGCCGCCCGCTTTTACGGTAAACAGTCCTGCCTGATCGGTAGGTGCTGCAATCTGCTGCACGTCCACACCGTTTAATGCATGAAACTGCACGGTATCTCCGGCATCATAGACGTTTTGGGAAAGAAGGGAACTATCCTCAAGATAGTGCAGCGCATGGTTCATAAATACCGGAAACTCCGGCTGCAGGGCAAAATCCGATTCCCGCAGGTCAAATCCAAGTACGACCTCCCGGATTCCGTCATGCTCCCCGTAGTATGCGGCGCACTGCTTTCCGTTCCACAGAAAGCCCGTGGCCCAGACCGGCAGATCATACACATACGTCTGATTTACCCCGAGCGCAAAGTCCCGGATTCCGGAAGTCAGTTCGGTATCGCCGGCGGACAGGCTGACATTTTTTTCCTCGTTCTTTCCCTCTTTGGCAAAAATCATCCGCGCCTTCTGCTGATTAGATTCCTGCACTGCCGTATCCGCATCAAAAATACAAATCCCCGGATCGTCACGGTCAAGTGCATCCGTTGTTTTTGCCTTGGAAAGATTCTCTCCGGTCACGGCAAGATACGCTTTTTCGATATAGGTATTTCCTTCCCCGATCAGTGTGGCTTTGCTCGTGGAAACCTGGTCTTTGAGTGCATAGGCACAGTTATCCTCATGTAAGGAATCCTTCTGGCTGCTGCCGGCAAATGTCACTGCGGAAAGCTCGGTATGCAGCGGCTGGTTTCCCCAGTTCACCTGTTTAAACAGGCAGGTATACGTCTCGTCTGCGGCAAGGGAAAGTGTACGCACTTCAAGAATTTTCTTTCCCTCATACAGCGTAATCTCCATATTTGCCGCATAATCGCTGTAATTTGTCACGCCTGATGCAACCGTATACGTGTCCCCGCTGCTGTCTTTGGTGCAGGACAGAAACGTATTCGCCACGTTAGAAACGGGACTTCCCACCACGCGGATGGTTGCCTGAAGCTGACTTTTGAGATTTTTCGTCTGTTTTGCCCCTATGCCGTCGGTATAGACGATGACATCTGCCAGATCGTTCTTTTTGTCTTTTTTCTGCACCGTCTGTACGGTTGCCAGTGCATCGGAAAGCGATCCGGCTGTGTCCGTGCCCTTGATGTCTGCCAGCGTCCGATACAGTGCTTTTTTTTCGGAAGTATGGACGGCAAGCAGATTGGTTCCCGTGCCGTCACAGGTAACAATGGATATTTTTGCCCCATCCGAAGCGGCAATCTGCTCTTTGATCTCACTTACGGCTTCCCCTAGGCGGGTATTGCCCCCTTTGGTGAGATGCTTCATGCTTCCGCTGGTGTCAATCAGATACACCACGTCCGTACTGCCTGTACCCTTACGCTGTACAAACGGTGCCATCAGTGCCAGAATAAGCATCAAAAGAATCACGATCTGCAGATACATCAGCAGATTGTGCAAAAACTTTTCCCAGAACGTTTTAGACTGTTCATTATAAAAAAGCTTCTTCCACAACAGGTTCGAAGACACTGGTGTGTCTGTCCCCTTTGGCACAAGCAGATATAAAATCACAACAACCGGAACCGCCAGCAAAAATGCCAGCGGCCACAAACTCTCAAATATCATAATCCATCCTCAAATTTTTCTCAGACAAACAAAGGTCTTAAATCTTCTAAAATAAGCGCGCGTCTCTCTTTTTCGGAATCACAGAGTATATAGGTGCCTCCGGCAGCCGATGCACTTTTTTTCAGCCGCACAGAAAGCTTTTGCAGTTCCTGTTCATAGCGCGCAATCACATCCGCACGCATCGTCACGCGCAGTTTTTCTTTGGACTCCATATCTATCAGATTGCGCGTACCGTCCATTGTCACACGCAGTTCTTCCGCACACAGTGTCTGAAGCAACACGGGTCTTTGTTTCGTAAAGTCCAGATACTGCATCGTTTTTTCCAGACGATCCTGCGTGGGATCTGTCGCTGCTTCGGTCAGGAAATCACTGACAATCACGGTAACTCCCGCCCCACGCCTCTGCATCTGGCGCACGGTGAAAAAAGAATCCGTCTCTGTCCCCGAAAATGTACGTGCCTGCAGCCATCCAAGTACTTTTGGCAGTGCATTCTTTCCCCCGGAAACCACAAGCGGAGTTCCCATCTGGCTGCTGTCATACAGCACCAGCCGGTCCATATGGTGCAAAGTCAGAAAGGCAAGCACCGCGCACAGATCCTGTGCCAGTTCTGCCTTGCTCTTTTTTCCATAAAGCATTGATGCACTGGTATCTAAAATAACCGATACCACTGCTTCCTTTTCTTCGAAATATTCCCGGATATACATGCGCTCCGACCGCGCATAGACATTCCAGTCCAGCCTGCGCAGATCATCTCCCGGCATATACTCCCGGAAATCGGAAAATTCCGCAGAAGTCCCTTTCTGTACGGATCTGCGGTTTCCTGCCATATTCTGGCTGCTTTTCTGTTTCATCGCGATCACAAGCCGCGACAGCTGTTCATAAATTCCCGCATCAAGCATACAGTCCCTGTTCCTTTTCTGTTAAGATCTGCCCAATCACCGCATCTTCCGTAATCCCCTCCGATACTGCATCGAAACTGAGCAGAATCCTGTGCCGCAATACCGGAAGTGCGACACATTTGACGTCCTCAAACGAGACATTCAGGCGGTTTTCCATAAACGCGCGTGCCCTGGCTGTACGGATCAGTGCCTGTGCCGCACGCGGGCTTGCCCCCTCCCGGATATACGGATTGTCTGCATGAGTTGCCATAACCAGATCCAGAATATAATCCATGACGGCATCCGCAATCGGAATCTGTGCAACGCATGCGCGCGCTGCAAGCAGGCTTTCCCGGTCCATGACCTTTTCGATCTTTGGCGGATGGTTTCCCTCCGTCAGTTCCACGATTTCCCGCAATTCCTGCCGGTCCGGAAATTTTACCAGCACTTTAAACAAAAAACGGTCCAGCTGGGCTTCCGGCAGCGGATAAGTTCCCTCGTTTTCGATCGGATTTTGTGTGGCAAGCACCAGAAACGGCTCCGGCAGCTGATGGCTGGTCGTTCCGATCGTCACGGTGTGTTCCTGCATGGCCTCTAAGAGAGCTGACTGTGTCTTTGGCGTGGCACGGTTGATCTCATCCGCCAGCACCAGATTGGCAAAAATCGGTCCTTTTTCAAACCGGAATGCACTTTTTTGCTCTTCTTTTACGATGATGTTGGTACCGGTCACGTCACTCGGCATCAGATCCGGGGTAAACTGGATTCTCTGGAAACTCAGATCACACACCTGGCTGATCGTGCGCACCAGCATGGTCTTTCCCAGTCCCGGCATACCTTCTAAGAGTACATTTCCGCCCGCCAGAAGTGCCAGCATGACCTGGCGGATGACGTCTTTTTGTCCGATAATTCCCTTTGCAATTTCCTGTTCACATGCCATGGTGTTCTGCTGGCATACTTCATATTCTGTCATAAGATCTCCTCTCCATCAGTTCAGATTTTCAAAATAATTCCGGATGACATCTTCCATGCCGGCCGGGTATTTTCCATTGGCAATGCCTTCGTAGGCCTCTTTCGTGTAATCGCCGACCACGGAATCTAAATCCACGTGTTCGCCTTTCCATGCCAGACCATTCTTCGCCTTGTAATAATCGGAATTCTTCGAATCCCCCTTGTCCTTTGTGATACTGCTGTCGTTTCCGAGTTTATTCGGGACACTCACATAATCATGTGTTCCCTCTCCGGATCCGGTTCCGCGTCCGCCGCCTGTTCCGTTTCCTGTTCCACTTCCGTTTCCATTTCCTGTCCCCTTGCCGTTTCCGCTTCCACTTCCATTGCCACTTCCACTTCCGTCCTTTCCACTGCCCGAATCTTCCCCATCCCCGGAATCCTGGGAACTGGTTTCCGAAGACTGCGTGGATTCCCCACGCTGCGTACCGCTTTGTGTAGTGTTTTGTGTAGTGCTTTGTGCATCCCCCTGTGCCAGCTGGTTTCCTGTATTGGTATTCATCTGGATATTTTTAAGTACCGATGCCAGGGCATCCGCCCCGGAAATCTGTGCCGCCTGTCCATACTTGTAAGAAAGTTTCTGCCCGACAGATGCCAGTGTCTGCTTCGTATCTGCCTGCTGCATTTCTTTTTGCGATAAGGCCAGTGACTGTATCAGTTCCTGCAGGGCTTTCTTTTGTTCTTTTGTCATGGAAGCGGTGTCGGTCTGTTTTAAGGCATCCATCACTTTTTGGATTTCTTTTTCCTTTTCCCGGGCTTCCTGCCGGATGGCATGCCGCTGTTTCACCTGTTTATGCGCGGGGGACGGCACAAACGAAAGAACAAGCGCCAGCCCAAGGGAAAGAAAAAGTGCCACAAGTTTCCTTCGGTTCGGACAAACACGCGCCTTTTTCCATGCATGGTCTTCCTGTAACATATGCACGGCATCGCTGCGCTGCATCCGGTCGATACTGCCCTCTTTTCCGATACGCCCATATGCTGTCACGATCCGTTCCTGAAACCCGAAACGGTCGATCTGCTGTGCTGCCTGTACCATGGTACATCTCTTCATTACCGTATAAATCCCTCCAGCTGCCGCACCACATAAAACTGCCAAAACAGCCCACACATGCACTGTATAAAAAGGGACAAACACCGCACATCCTTCCAGCACCATGGCGATGGTTCCACCTGCGGCAATTCCTGTGCTTTCATAGCGCAGGAACTTTTTTACGTTCTGTTTTCTTTTGCTGTAACGGATTTCCTGCAACAGAAATGCTTTTTCATCCATGCTGCTTTCCCCCTGCATGTTTTCTTCCATATCCTGCCATCGGATTGATCCGCCGCATCGCAATCAGAAGAAAGACAAATGCCAGTACCACAAATAAAAGCGTGGAAACGGCCATCCATCCATAATGTACGGCAGCACCCGAAACAGAAAGTGTTTTCCCGTAATTTGTGATCAGTTCTTCCGCCACGGATGTTCCAGTCATACTCCAGGTAAAAAATTCAAGCAGATACATGCCCGGATTGACCAGAAGCACCCAGCAGGATTTTTCCGGTACACCACCTGACATACGGACAACCGAGGTGACCAGATAGGGAAGAAAACTTCCGATAAACAGCAGAACATAGATACCATACGATAAAATTATGGCACTGATCGTTTTTTTACAGATGGAAGAACACAAAATTCCAATACTTGCAGAAACGAACGAAACCAGTAATGATACCGCCAGAAACCAGAACAGGTTGCCCCATGAGAGTCCGCCGATGACAAATGCCAGTGCTACAATCGGAAGTCCTGCCACCACATAAAACATGCTCTGGATCATCGCGGTGAGCACCTTTCCCATAATAATGGAAAATCCGGTCATGCTGGTTGTCATCATAATATCAAAGGTCTGCCGCTCTTTCTCACCCGAAATTGCAGAAGCCGTGCGCACCGGGACTACCACTCCCAGAATAAAAATCTGCGTGACCGCAAGTGCCGGATACAGCCAGACAATGCTGCTGTATATGTTTGCAGACGAATAGGTCATCTGCTGGGAAAACAAAAACATGGCAAAGAAAAATACAACTGCCATAATCGCCTCATAAACAAATATTTCCCAACAGATCCGCATACTGCGCGCCTGTACTTTAATATCTTTTTTTACCATTGGATTAATTCTCATCTTCCTGCCCTCCTGTCAGCTGCATAAACAGGGATTCGAGATTTCCCTCTTCTTTATAAAATCCTGTCACGATAATTCCATTCTGTATCATCTGTGCGATCAACTGCGCGATTTCTTCCTCTTTCATGGCATGCGAGATATGGATTTCCTTTTCTCCCACCGATTCCACCTTAATCTGGGGGTGTTCCTTAAGCATGCGCACTGCCGGCTCCATCTCCCCGTGAACCGAAACCACGATCCGGTTTCCACCGAAAACATGTTCCATGACATCCTCGATGTTTCCTGCTTCTACGAGTTTCCCGTGATCCATAATACCGATGCTGTTGCACATCTCTGCCAGCTCCGACAAAATATGGGAACTGATCACAATGGTTTTTCCCATGCTGCGCAGATTCTGCAAAAGTTCTTTCATCTCCACACGCGCACGCGGATCCAGACCGGAATTCGGTTCATCCAGCACCAGAAGGGAAGGATTGTGGATGAGTGCCCGTGCCACACACAGCCGCTGCTTCATTCCGCGGGAAAGCGTATCCACATAAACCTCTTTTTTGTCGGACAGATTGACCAGCTCGAGCAGATCATTGGATACCGCGGTGATCTCCCTGGAAGTCATACGGTACATGGAACCGTAAAAATCCATATATTCGCTGACTTTTAAATTGTCATACACACCAAAGAAATCCGGTACATAACCGATCTGCTTTTTGATTTCCTTCGGATGCAGCAGGGCATCCACGCCATGGATCGTAATGGTTCCTTCTGTCGGCGGCATAAGTCCGCATACCATCCGGATTGTTGTTGTCTTTCCGGCTCCGTTTGGTCCCACAAAGCCAAACAGATCCCCTTTTGGCACATGCAGATTCAGATCCCTGACCGCCTGAAATTTTCCGTAGTTTTTATACAAATGACTAATTTGAAGCATTGGACACCTCCTGACCGGCAATCGTATACAGACAACCAAACGAAATTTCCGAGCACCTGCTCTCTATGGTTTTTCCGTAGTCTGCGGTTACTCCTTCCACTACAACAGTACCCGACACATCGTTCTGCCGCCGGATCTGGCACAGTCCCAGATACAGTGCGGCTGCCATATCCTTATGCTTATACGAATATGTATTTCCATTCATGTTGTCTTGCGATAACACGCTGTAGACATCATCAAAATAAGAAATCTGCTGGGACAGCAGTGGTTTTTTACTTTTCCCGTCTATCGTTATGGTCTCACCTGCTTTTACATCCGAAAATACCATGACCGTATCATCCGACACGCAGACAAGATAAGGGAAATCATAGGACGTGTTGTTTGTTATGCTTCCCCCTTGTTTCTGCTGCGTGATCACCAGACCACTGGTGTCTATGCTTCCACATCCTTTGGCAGTTCCTGCCGCAAACAAATAGGCATTTTCAAAATTGCTCTGCGGTTTTACCCCAAGGGACAGACCCCTGTCATATTCCACCAAATAGTGATAACGGTCTGCATATACCCTGCCGGAAGATGCCATACTATAAGATTCACTGAGACCTGTACCACCATATGCGTAATTATCATTCAGCCGTACCTTCCACGGTTTTACCCCGGAATGATACGCATTGTAATAGGTGGCGATACCAGTGGTACTTTTTCCATCCGCCTGCTGTGCGGTCACCGAATAAACCCGTGTCTCATGCAGCTTTAAATTCCGCCCGCCGATAAATACCACACCGATAAAGATTATGCCAAGTGCCGGTACCCCCAGCCAGTACCAGTCTCTTTTTTTCATCTTGCAAAGCAGAAGATAAAGCACCGGTCCAACAACGATCACATAGACCACTATCAGAACTTTCAGCCAGGAAAAATCCAATGCCGTATTGAGGTGGTCAATGACACCGAATGCATTTTCCCCACTCCATCCCCATTCCTCGTCATTGACATACTGGGAATAGCTCATGGAATATCCTGCCACCTGGTCATAAATTCCGTAACACAGATCCGGGGAAACTTTCTGCATCTGTTTTTCGCCAAAAGAAATGGCACATACACCGATGGCACCATCCCCACAGGCATACACCCACCCCGGATAAGCTTCGCTTTTGCTTGCATTTGTATTGTTCCGCTGCAGCTTTGCAACCGGCATCTGTGAAAAATCAATCCCGGTAAATCCGGAATAACTTCCCAGTTGCTGCATTTCTTTCGATACCTCATTTTCTTCTCCCACTTTGCTGACGCTTTTGCAGCTGACCTCCATAAATGAGGAATCAAAACCACCCAGTGTATCTTTGCCGCGCTCTCCGGTTCCAATCAGCAGCCATCCACCGTTTTTCACCCATTTCTCGATTGCCTTGATATTCTCTTTCCCAAGTGAACTCACATCGTAGGAATCAATCACAAGAAAATACAGTTCATCCAGCTGCGCCTGCAATGTATCCGCGTCCATCTGTGTCAGATATACATTCTGGTCTTTTCCGTGAAGATAATAGGTCTGGCCGCTCATGCTCATCCAGCCAAGCGCATCATAATGATCCGAAAGCACTCCCACACCAATACCGCGCTTTTCTTTGCCAAAAATACTGGCAAATGCTTCCTTTGCCACAACGTTTCCCTTTTCATCGATAAATGCCACGATTCCGTTTCCGCGTGTCTGGCTGACATCCGCATACGGAATGGTCATTGTATACTGTTTTTTTCCGTTCTGCGGCAATGTCAGGCGCTGTTCAAATGCGCAGCCGTTGGAGTTGTCGGTACCGGAAAACACCAGACGCACCTTCCCGGTAAAATCCGCCCCGCTGTTTTTTGCCTCCACCTGTACGACACAGTCTTTTTCCTGTTTCAGCAGAGTCACCGTTGCCGACAATGCCTGTTTCTGATCTGCATATACATTTGCTCTGCCACAAAATATGCCTAAAAATGCCAGGCATACCAGAAGCAGACTGCAGATTGTCTTTCTTATTTTCATAATCTTCTCCTTCCATAAATGTTCTTTACGGTTTCCTGTCATTTATGATAACATACGTTATTTTGGAATGACATTAAGGTTTTCTTAAAATTGTCTGGCTTATTTACAGAATTTCTTAAAATAAAAAGCCCCTGCTCTCGCAGGGACTTCCAGAACCTTCTATCAGATATAATTTTTTATTGTGCGGTGGCACGGAACATGACATTTCTGTATTTTGCAAGTACACGCATCAGAATGCTTCCAAGAACGCATACTGAAATCACCTCTCCGATTCCGACCGTCATGGCATTAAACGGGATGGTTACATTCACACCGTGGAAATATACTGCCGGAATACCGTACGCATAGACCAGCACGAACGGAACAATAATCATATTAAAAATAACCGGCGGAAATGTGCATGCAATCTTGTGATTGCGCAGCAGATAGGTACATACCGCTGCCAGCAGCGTGGCAATGCTTCCGAAAATGACATCATAGATCACGGCGCCTGTCAGCAGATTCGCAAGCAGACAGCCAATCCACAGTCCCGGAATCGCTGCCGGCGTAAAAACAGGCAGGATACACAGTGCTTCGGAAAAGCGTACCTGAATCGTGTGGGATGCAAGTCCCAGTGCGTTGGCTACAAAAGTCAGCACTACATAAAGTGCTGCAATCACAGCAGCCTGAACAATAAATGTTACCTTTTTGTCTCTCATATCCATTTGTCTCCTTTAGTTTTGTTTTACGAGTGGAAGGTCTCGAACACTCGGTAATTTTTCGTGCAATCCCCTGTTTACAGAATCTGCAACGGTTGACAGTATAGCACAGTACACCGCAAAAAGCAAGAATGCAATTTTCTACTGCCGGATATTTCTTTTCCTCTCCGTTTTGTATATTCCACATTATAGCAATAACAAAACCATTTTACAACAGGCCGCTATCATGTACGCAGATACCCCTGCATACTTTTTAACGCATTTTTCTCCAGCCGCGACACCTGCGCCTGCGAAATATGAATTTCATCCGCGACTTCAATCTGTGTCTTTCCCTCAAAAAAACGCAGACGGATGATATGCTCATCCCGTTCATTCAGATGTGACAGGGCATCGGAAAGTGACAAATCCTCCACCCAGTGCTCTTCTTTGTTTTTCTTGTCCGAAATCTGATCCATCACATACAGGGTGTCCCCTCCATCCGTATAAACCGGATCAAACAGACTCAAAGGTGTCTGGATGGCATCCAGGGCATACACCACATCCTCCACCGGAATCTCACATTCGGCTGCAATCTCTTCGAGAGTCGGTTCCTTTTGTGCATTTTTTGCCAGCCGTTCCTTTGCCTGCATGGCTTTATATGCAATATCACGCAGTGAACGCGGAATGCGGTAACTGCTGTTATCCCGCAGATACCGGCGGATTTCACCGATAATCATCGGGACGGCATAGGTGGAAAATTTCACCCCGACACTCGTATCAAAATTATCTATTGCCTTCATCAGTCCGATACAGCCAATCTGGAACAGATCGTCCACATTTTCATTATGATTATTAAACCGTTTGATCACGGATAATACCAGCCGGAGATTTCCCTTGATGTAGGTTTCTCTGGATGCCTTGTCGCCGGCTTTTATCTTTTTGAAAAGTTCATCTTTTTCTTCTTCTTTCAGTATTGGCAGCTGGGCCGTATTTACCCCGCATATTTCAACTTTGTACGTAGACATGGGATTCCTCCGTTATAATTGGATTTATAATAAAGGATTCCCATGTGCTGTTTTTTTATTCATTTTCATCCGGTTGTTCCGGACATGGAAAAAGCGGGACGTAAGTCCCGCTTTCCCCTCAAATTTACCGGTCCCACTTATCGCAGAGCGAATTGATCTGATCCGCAAACTTTCCAAGATCTTTATTCGCCATGCCCTGACATTTTTTAATAACGGCAATGAGACGTTCTCCTGCTATCATCAGGCGGTCAAACGCGCCGGATTTTGCACGGTAAACACCCTGTGTCTTTTTCTCCACAAGCTGTCTGCTTCCCTGTGCGATCTGTTCTCCGGTAAGCAGATCATACGCATCCCCGCTATAGGGAGCTAAAGCATCAAATCCCACATCGTTTTTGACATGTTCCGCAAACTCTACCGCGGTGGTTTCCTCGCCATGTACAATAAACACTTTCTTCGGCGGCTTCTTAAAGTTTGCAATCCATGCAGTCAGATGATCCCTGTCCGCATGCCCACTGATACCCGGAAGGTTTACGATGCTTGCTCTGACCTCAATTTCCTCTCCGAAAAGCTTTACCTTTTTGACTCCGTTTAACAGAGAATAGCCCAGCGTTCCCGGCACCTGATAACCGACAAACAGAATCGTAGAATCCGTCCGCCACAGGTTGTGTTTCAAATGATGCCGGATACGGCCGGCTTCGCACATGCCGGAAGCCGAGATAATCACTTTGGATTTCTGGTTGAAATTGATCATCTTGGATTCTTCACTGGAAACTGCCACTTTCAGTCCCGGAAACTGGATCGGGTTGATGCCCGACTGTACCAGCTGTCTTGCTTCCTCATCAAAGCACTCTTCCACACTCTTATGAAAAATATTTGTTGCCTCCACGGCAAGCGGACTGTCGATATATACTTCAAATCCCGGATACTCCGGCAGCAGCCCCTCGGTTTTGATCCGGCGCATATAGTAAAGCATTTCCTGCGTCCTGCCGACAGAAAATGCCGGAATGACCAGATTTCCGCCTTTGGTAAACGTGGAATTCATCACCTTTGCCAGTTCTGCCGCATAATCCGGCGGTGTATTGTGATTGCGGTTTCCATAAGTGGATTCCATGATCACATAGTCCGCTTCCTCAAGATATTCCGGATCACGGATCAATGGACGGTTGTAGTTTCCAATATCCCCGGAAAAGACAAGTTTTCTTGTCTCGCCATCCTCAGTCACCCATATTTCAATGGAGGAGGAGCCAAGCAGATGCCCCGCATCGACAAACCTTATGGTCAGTCCCTCGCAGATCTGCACCGTTTCATGGTATGTACACGGAACGAAATGCTCTAAAACCCCCTGCGCATCCTCCATGTTATACATCGGTGTCACTTCCGGCCTTCCTGCACGCCGCGCCTTGCGGTTTTTCCATTCTGCCTCAAATTCCTGAATATGTGCCGAATCCTTCAGCATGATATTACACAATTCACAGGTTGCCGTTGTTGCAAAAATCTTTCCCCGGAACCCGTGATTATACAAAAGTGGGAGAAGTCCGGAATGATCAATATGGGCATGCGTCACAAACACATAATCAATCGTTGCCGGGTTAACCGGTATCTCCTGATTCACATACAGATCCGCCCCCTGTTCCATACCACAGTCCACCAGAAAATGAGTCTCCCCAAATGCCACATAATGGCAGCTTCCCGTCACCTCACGGTCTGCCCCTAAAAATTCAATCTTCATAAAAACCACGCCCTTTCATCCTGCTGTCCTTGTTATTTTGCATATAAATTTTACTATTTCAGAGCAAATTTTATGTAATTAGTATAGCATACTTACACATTATTTTGAATTGATTTTTTCAGCCGCACCATAATTTTTTTCTCCAGTCTCGAAATATAGGATTGCGAAATTCCAAGCAGGTCTGCCACTTCTTTCTGGGTCATTTCCCTGCCGTCTTTTCTTCCGATTCCATAGCGCAGACAGATAATTTCTTTTTCCCGCGGAGTCAGCGTATTAACCGCAGTGCGGAGAAGCATGATCTCTGCCTCATTCTCCATATCCCGGTAAATGATATCTTCATCGGTTCCAAGAATATCCGAAAGAAGCAGTTCGTTTCCATCCCAGTCCACATTCAACGGCTCATCAATTGATACCTCCAGCTTCACTTTATTATTTCTGCGCAGATACATAAGAATCTCATTTTCGATACACCGGGACGCATAAGTCGCCAGTTTGATCTTCTTTTCCGGATTAAATGTATTGATTCCCTTGATCAGCCCAATCGTTCCGATGGAGATCAGATCCTCCACACAGATTCCAGTATTTTCAAATTTCCGTGCCAGATATACCACCAGACGCAGATTGTGTTCGATCAGCTGCTTTCTTGCGTCTTCGCGCGTCATGGGTTCACTGTCCCCATGCAGCCCGCTTAAAGCAATAAGACAGCGGTTCTCCTGTTCCCGCTCCAAAGGTGGTGGCAGTACATCTGCCCCTCCTATGTAAAAAACCTCATCATCCGTAAAAAACAGGCGGATTCTCTTCCACACCAGTTCAAACAGTGAAAACATTACGTTTCTCCTTTCTCAGTTTTTTTGTCATTTGGGATGGATCTTTTGTGCAGCCACAGCGGTCTGCCACCGATGCATGCAGAATCAGCTGATACGGTTTATTGCACAGCACCCCATTTTCCGCGCAGCCAACCCATACCTGTTTCCAGTCACAGAATTTTGCCGGCTCCGTCTCCACTTTCATCCCATCCATGCAGTACACCTGCAATTTTCCATGCGGATTTCCGAGTGCACGGTATGGAATCTCCTTTTGTACCGTTTTTTCATCGACAAGCTTCTGCAGCAGGGCTGCATCTGCAATATGTACCGGATTCCCACTTAATGGCATGGTTAAAAGATTGCCGGAATCCAGCAGTCCGATACATGGAACCGACACCGTTTTGTTATACAGAACCACAGACATCTGTCGCTTTTGCCTCTGCACCGACACCACAAGATTTTTGACAAGTACGTAAGTGATTCCGGCCGTTGCCAATGCGGTATACAGATACAGATTTTCCAGTCCCGTCAGATTGTAAACTGCAGTTGCCACTCCGTTTAACAATACAATGGACAACCAGCTGCTTAAAACCCTCACCATCCTCTGTTTTTTATTTTCCCTGCCAAACGCAAGAAAAACCATAAGCGGCACGATGCCGATGGCAGTACACAGGACGGAAATTGCATAAGGCAGCACCATCAGTCCAAACGCTTCAAGTCCCGTGCCGGAAACCGCGGCAGCTAACATGCGCAGATTCCGATGACAGACTGCACTTTTGCAAAATACACAGGTAAGGGATAATACAAGAAAATTCATCAGAAAGTTTTGTTTCAGAAAGATATCAATATAGAATACATATATAAAAAATCACCTCCTGTCTCTGCTCCTATTATAAGAAAAATATTCCTCATAATTTGGCAAAAACAAGAGGTTGTTATTTGGAAATTATCGACATATTGTGCGATTTTATCTTCTAGGGTTCTTCAGAAAATCCGGAATATTGATTTCTACCGGCTTTACATTACTCTCTACCGGCTTCGGACGCTGAATCCCGGAATAGTTTGAAGCGGAAGGAGCCGGTGCCTGTGGCTGCGGCTGATTGACTGGTCTGCTTCCCACACCGGTACCTGTATTGACATAATTGCTGTTATTGACCCCCGGAAAACTATTGTTTCCAGAAGCAGCTGCACGGCTGACAATTCCAACGGAACCTGTCGGACGGACATTGTTTGTATTCGGATATACCATACGGCCACCGATTCCACCCGCCTGCTGCTGTGGCTTCATCTTCATGGATGGATTCTCCAGTCCGGTTGCAATTACAGTGATCGTAGCTTCATCTGTCATGGTCTCATCATACTTTGCACCAAAGATGATATTTGCATCTTCTCCTGCCAGATCCTGTACATAGCTTGCTGCATCATTTGCATCCATCAGGGAAATATCACCGGAAATATTGATGATTACATGGCTTGCACCATTGATGGTTGTCTCAAGAAGCGGAGATGCAACGGCAAGTTTCACTGCCTCGATTGCTTTCTCATCGCCCTTGGCATTACCGATACCGATATGTGCCATACCCTTGTCCTTCATAACGGTCTGCACATCGGCAAAATCCAGATTGATAAGTGCCGGCAGATTGATCAGATCTGTGATTCCCTGTACTGCCTGCTGTAATACTTCGTCTGCTTTCTTTAATGCATCCGGCATGGAAGTACGTCTGTCAACGATCTCTAAAAGTTTATCGTTTGGAATAACGATCAGGGTATCTACGCTCTCTTTGAGTTTTTCAATACCGGATACGGCATTGATCATACGTTTCTTTGCCTCAAACTTAAATGGCTTTGTCACAACTCCAACGGTCAGGATTCCCTGCTCCTTGGCAATCTTTGCGACGACCGGTGCTGCACCGGTACCGGTACCGCCACCCATACCACAGGTAACGAATACCATATCTGCACCCTTGACTGCAGCGGATAATTCTTCTGCACTTTCCTCTGCTGCTTTCTCGCCGATCTCCGGCTGTGCTCCTGCACCAAGTCCTTTTGTAAGCTTTTCTCCGATCTGTATCAACGTAGGAGCCTTGCAAAGCTGCAACGCCTGCTTATCTGTATTTACTCCGATAAATTCGACTCCACCTATATTCTCATCAATCATGCGGTTCACAGCGTTATTACCAGCACCACCTACACCAATCACGATAATTTTGGCACTCGTATCTGTCTCTGTTGTCCGAATCTCCAGCATGGTTCTTCCTCCTCTTTCCTATAGCCCTGCGGCACCGTGAAACATAAAAATGTTTCATACGTACCCATATAGACTATAATATAATTTTTCATACAAATAATCAACCGAAAATTATGATTTTTTATTATCTTTTTTCGAACTTTCCGTTTTGTCAAACACAATATTTGTCGTTTCTTCTGTCCAGTTTTCTAAATGTAGTGTTCCTTCCATTCCCTGCAGCTGCGGCTTGATTTTTGCCAGCCGCTCCACTTTCTGGGTCAGAAATTCCAGGGAACCCATGGAAACTTTAACCGTCCCGTATGTCAGAACCGGCTCATTTTCCACACCATAGGTAATGGAATCCGGGATCAGATCATTCCGTTTTAAAGACTGCGTCAGCGTCAGAAGCTGCTTTAGCCGCTTTGAACCGATCGGCAGCTTTTCATACTGCACTACTTTTTTACAGTCAATCCCAAGGATCTGCGGTGTATCCTCAATCACACGGTCAGACAATTCTGTCACAATCCCATCTTTGTCGAAATAGACATTCTTATTGATCGAGGAGAGATACAGATATCCCATGATTCCTTTCTCATACACTTTGATATGCAGCGTCTGCGGATCTTTCAGGCTGATCTCCATCGTGTCCACAAACGGAACTTCACTGGTATTGACAAATTTATATTTCAGGAATACATACAGGGAATTCCAGGAATACTCATCGTTTAATACTGCTTTTTCAATCACTTTGGCATCGTAGAGTTTGTTTCCCTCCACCTCCACATTTTTTACTTTAAAAACAGTAAAAATAATCAGGACTGCCAGCGCAAGCACTATCAGGATTCCGAGTATTCCCTGCAGGATATTTTTTCTTTTTTTCTTTTTTCTTCGTTCTTCTTTAATCATGACAAACCTACTCGATCGTATCCAGACGGATGCCCTTCGACACGCTCAGCGCAAGCCCCATCTCTGCCATAAGGAATACAAGCGAGGTACCTCCGTAACTGATAAACGGCAGAATGACACCGGTATTCGGAATCGTATTGGTAACAACCGCAATATTTAAAACTACCTGAATCGCAATATGTGACATAATGCCCGTCACCAGAAGTGCCCCGTACAGATCCTTTGCATTATTGGCAATGACCATCATCCGCCAGAGCATCAGGACAAACAGAAGAATGACACAGACAGCTCCGAAAAGACCGAGTTCCTCACAGATAATGGAAAAAATCATATCATTCTGTGCCTCCGGCACATTGCCCAGCTTCTGCAGGCTCTGTCCGAGTCCTTTTCCAAACAGCTTGCCGGATCCGATTGCATAGAGTGCCTGCATGGTCTGATATCCCTTATCTCCCGCTGTCTCCGGATGTTTCCATGCCTCCACACGGTCACTCCGGTAAGACGCGATATTGATAAATGCGAAAATAAACAGCACCCCCAGCACGGCAACCACAAAAAACTCTTTGTACTTCGGGCTTGCCACAAACAGCATACAGACGGCAATTCCAAGAATGATAATCGCCGTACTCAGGTTGTTTACCGCGACAAACACAACAAGCGGCACCAGACGGATTCCTACTTTTGCCATGCTTGAAACCTTATCCAGCTGCTTGGGGATACGCTCGATCAGCATCGCCAGATAAATAATGATGGCAATCTTTGCAAGCTCCGATGGCTGAAAGCCGATCGGTCCGACCTGAATCCAGCGGGACTGTCCGTGGGAGCTTCGCGTCAGCCCCGGTACCTTTGCCAGAACGACAAAGCAAAAACTCAGGGCTCCCCAGTATGCCAGCCTTCCGAATTTTCTCCACACATGATAATCCTTCTTTGCAAAATAGAACATAAAAACAAGACCGATTGCGATATTTCGCGCCTGCAGTTTCAGATAATGTGCACTGTCCCCATATTTATTTGCTGATGTATACGAACTGGAACTGTAAAGCATCACCAGTCCAAAACACAATAGGAAAATAATGATAAACAACAGATTATAGTCAAAATATGTTGTTTTCTTTTCCCCACGTCTCCGTTTCGGCACGACTCACTACTCCTCTAATCCACGAACGATTTCTTTGAATATCCGTCCACGCTCCTCATAGTTCGGGAACATGCCCCAGCTGGCACATGCCGGTGAAAGCAGAACCGCATCCCCGGATACTGCATGGTCATAGCAGTAACGGATCGCTTCCTCAAAGGTCTCACAGCGCACGGTATCCATAAACCCATGCTTATGCGCACACACTTCAATCTTCTCTGCTGTCTGTCCGATCAACACCAGTTTTTTTACTTTTCCGTCAAATGCATCAATCCACTCATCGTATGTGGACTGCTTATCATAACCGCCTCCGATCAGAAGCGTTGGACGGTTCATCGCACGGATTCCCTGAATGGCGGCATCCGGGTTGGTTCCCTTGGAATCGTTGTAAAAACGGACCCCTCTTTTTTCGGTCACATACTCGATCCGGTGTTCTACCGCCTGGAAACGCTTCAGCACCTCCACGATTTTCTCCATCGGCACTCCGAAATTCACACTCATGGCAGTTGCGGCCATGACATTTTCATAGTTATGTCGTCCCAGCAGATTCAGATCATTGACATTGATCACCTTCTCGGTGTTTCCGTCATGCGCATAAAAGATTTCCTCTCCGTCGAGATAAAATCCTTCAGCAAGTTTTCTTGCACTGCTGAACCAGACCACATGCACCGGTGCGCTCTCTCCGAATGCCCGAAGCACCTCATCCTCATAATTGAGTACACACACCTCATCGTTTGTCTGGTTGGTGGTAATCGCCTCTTTGGTCCGGATATAACACTCCATGGTATGATGGCGGTTCAGATGATCCGGCGTAATATTTAAGATTGCGGATATTTGTGGATGGAACTCATGAATGGTTTCCAGCTGGAAACTGCTGATCTCTGCGACGGTTACGGTTTCATCCGTCATTGTGGCAGCCTCGGAAGTATACGGAATTCCGATATTTCCAACCACGCGCACATCCTTGAAATAATTTTTCATGATTTCTCCGGTCAATGCTGTCGTAGTGGTCTTTCCGTTTGTTCCGGTGATTGCAATCAGTCTGCCTTTTGCGAAGGAATATGCAAGTTCAATCTCGCCCCAGATGCAGACGTTCTGTGCACGCATCCGCTCTACGACCGGCAGATCCGTCGGGACGCCCGGACTTAAGACTGCTACATCAAATGCGCGCAGCTGCTCATCCGTCAACTCCCCCAAAAGCACCGGCATTCCTTTCAGTTTCGGTGCCTTTTCATATAACTTTTCTACATCCAGATCTTTGTTTCCATCATAGAGAACAGTTTCAATTTTTTTATCCAATAACAGTTCTGACGCAGCAATGCCGCTCTTTCCGGCTCCCACAACCAGAACCTTTTTTCCTTCAAGTTTCATTACGATCAACCTCCATCTTTGCGTATAATTACGATTATAAGGTATTTACTGCTCCAATTCAAGGTAAGGCAGTATGTTTTCGAAAATTTCCTTTGCCACAGGAGCCGCAATGGTACCGCCATAATAAATGCCGGAAGGGTTCCTTATGATCACAAGTACCAGAACTTTTGGATCATCCGCCGGTGCAAACCCCAGAAACGAGGAGATGTACTTATGTGCGGAACGGGGCAGGGTCTGTGAAGTGGCTGTTTTTCCGCCAATCTCATACCCCTCAATATATGCTTTGTTTCCGCCTCCCTCGGATACCACTTTTTCCAGCAAAAACCGCATTTTTTCCGACGTTTCCTCCCTGCAGATTCCCTCCTGCACCGGAAAATCAAACGTTTTTATTACTTTTTTGTCTCCATTCTCCACCTGCATTCCGACGTGCGGTGTCACGCGGTTTCCTCCATTAATAATAGAAGAAACGGTAGTTGCCAGCTGGATCGGTGTGATCTGAAATGACTGTCCGAATGAGATGGTTGCCAGTTCCACAAGCCCGATCTTTTCCCGCTTGTGCATGATGGTCGAAGCCTCTCCCGGCAAGTCAATCCCCGTTTTATGTAACAGACCGAACTGCTCAAAATAGTCATAAAAGTGATCGGCACCGATCCGAAGTCCCACATTGATAAACACGGGATTGCAGGAATTTTCGATTCCTTCCACAAAGCTTTCCGCTCCATGCCCGGTCGTTTTGTGACAGCGAATCCTGCGGTCTTCCACCACGATATATCCCGGACAGTGAAACCGGTCTTCCAAAGAAACCACACCTTCTTCCAGTGCCGCTGCCGCGGTGATCACCTTAAATGTTGATCCGGGCTCATAGGTATCATTGATACACTGGTTTCGCCACATCCGGTTACAGTATTCCTGCTCCTTTTTGGTACCCTCATACTCCTTATACTCCTCAATCAGCTGAAACGGCTCATTCAGATGAAATTCCGGATAATCCACCATTGCCATGACGGCTCCGTCGGAAGGATTCATCACAATAATACTGACAGAATCCGCTTCTTTCTGAATATATGCTTTATTTGCCGCCTGCATGGCAAACATCTGAATATTTGCATCCAATGATGTGCGCAGATTATTTCCGGCAACAGGTTCTTTGCGTTCCTCTCCGATATTGTCAACTTCCACACCACGGGCATCCGTTGTCGTCAGAATCAGACCATCGGTTCCCTCCAGATATTTGTCGTACACACTTTCCAGTCCGATAATTCCCTGGTTATCCCCGCCGGTAAACCCCAGCACTTTTGAGGCAAGCGTATCGTATGGATAATTCCGTTTATAATCCTCATCCACTTTCACCCCTGCATAGCCATAGGCAAGAATCCGGTTTCCGGTTTCCTTATCGACATTACTTTTGATCTTCTCGAGAGACGAATATTTTTCTACCCGCTTACGGACCTTTTCTTCCGGAATTCCAAGCTCCTTTACGAGCATGGCAATGACCGCTTCCGGTTCCTTTATCTGGTTATGTATGACAGAAATGGTGCAGACTGATTTGTTATCTGCCAGTACTACACCATTTCGATCCAGAATTTTGCCTCTGGCGGCTTTTATTTTTCTTTCTCTCTGCTGCAGATCTTTTGCCTGCGTCTCATAATATTTTCCCTCAAAAAGCATAAGATAGACCAGACGCCCGCACAAAACCATCGACATCAGAACAACAGAAAAGAATATGATACATATTTTTCTGCGGTGATAGGTTTTATTCCACTCCATGAAAAGCACCACGATCCTTTTCTTAAAGCATATGCACTGCAGAGCCTTTCTAAGAACTCTCTGTCTTTAGTTCTTCTTTTTCTTTTCATTTCTGGACTTGGTTCCGTTATGCTTTCCGGTATACTGTGAACTGTCTTTTGACCCGGTAACATCATAGCCCTTGTTTACACCGGTCTTCTTTTCATCCGGATAAATATTCATATACGGAAGAACTTCTTCTAAGATCTCACGCGCAATGTTCTGCGCAAATACGCTGTGCGGCTGGTCTGCCACATTTGGTTCATTCACAACCACATAGATCAGTACCTGCGGGTTGTCGTATGGGGCAAATCCCATAAATGAAACAAGATATTTTCCGTTTCCACGCGGAAACTTCTGTGCGGTTCCTGTTTTACCGCCCATAGAATATCCATCCACTTTTGCCGTATTTCCCGTACCTTCCTTTACGACACTCTGCAGATAATCCCGGATTTTATCGCTGGTACTCTGGGAAATGGTCTGTTTCACAGCTTTCGGTTCCACCGTGGAAATCGTATTTCCTGTCGAATCCGTGATTTTGGTTACCAGATGCGGCTGATAATAAGTTCCGCCATTGATCAGTGACGCAAATCCACTCACCATCTGGACCATCGTACAGTTATAGTTCTGTCCGAATGCATTGGTTGCCAGATCGATCGGTTTCATATCTTCCACCTGATACATCAAAGATGCGGTATTTGCCTCTCCCGGCAGATCAATTCCCGTTTTCTGTCCAAATCCATAGATGGACTGGTACTCTGTAAAATGATTCTTTCCGATTTTGTATGACATCTGCATGATGGCATCATTACAGGAATCCATAAGTGTCTTCCGGACGGTTTCTATTCCATGTCCGTAGCGCGCCACGCAGCGCACCTTCTGTCCATTAAAATCCTCGTACCCATCACAGTCAAATGTCATTTTATCTTTGATTGTTCCGGTTTCGAGTCCACACGCAACCGTAAAAGGTTTCTGTACAGATCCCGGCTCATACGTTGAGGATACACAAAAATTCTGCCATATCTCATTGAGCGCATCCATTTTTTCATCCTCGGACATATTTTTGATCTGTTTTTTGGTGTACCACTTGCTCAGATCTCTCGGATTGTTCAGATCCACGTTTGGATAATCTGCCATGGCAAGGATTTCTCCATTGTTTGGATTCATGACAATCGCTGCCGTATTGATACTTCCGGTTCCTTTATAATAGTTGTCCCGGTATTTTTCATTCCAGTCTTTGATTTTTTCTTCAACGATGGACTGGATATTTGCGTCGATGGATGTCACCAGCGCATCCCCGTCCTGTGCATCAATGACGGTCTTTTCAAAATCGCTGTCCGAGTCCAGATAACCGTACTCCCGCCCATTGATTCCGTTTAATGTACTGTTGTAATAATTCTCCAGTCCGGTTGTGCCGACATTCCCGGAAGAAGTAAAACCAATCACGGAAGAGGCTAAAGATCCAAACGGATAATTCCTCTGATATTCTTTTTCAAACCAGACACCCTTGATATCCGGGTTCACTTTGTTTCCCTTTTTGTCTACGGCATCCTGCAGTTCCACAAAAGGCTGTACTTCGTCATATGGCACTTTCTTGGCAAGTACAATATAGCGTTTATCCTTTTTCTCTTTTATAATTCTGCGGATCTCCGTTTCATCCAATTCCGGGAAACATTTCACCAGTGCTTCCACGGTCGGATCAACATACTCTTCTTTGTCATTGACAACGGTACAGTCTAAAATCACATTATAGACTGCCACACTGGTAGCAAGAACCGTACCAGAACGGTCGATGATTTCTCCCCTCTGGTACGGAATCGTTTTACTGTCATAGGACTGCATGGAAAGTACTTTTTTCTGATAGGTTTCCCCTTTCGTGTGTTCAATATAAGTCAATCTGCCGATCAGTCCACACAAAACAGCCAGAATAAGGGAAAACAAAACCATCAGTTTTGTCCGCATCTTCCGGTTAAATTTCTGTGCCGGTCTTCTTCTCTTTCTTCTCACATCTGACTCCTGTTATTTGGATGGAATATCCTCATACTGATCCATGAAATTGCTGTTTTCCACGGTATAATATACCACCTGTTTTTCCGTTGGATATTTCATGCCAAGCTTTTTCATTGCCACTTTTTTGATATGTTCAAGGTCTGTTGAAGTTGTAAGATTTTTATAACGTGCATCATTGTCCGCGCGAAGATCTGCCAGCTGGCTCTCCAGATTTGCCACATTTTTCATTCGTGTCGTCATCTGTGACTGCATCTGTACAAACAAAACGGCAATCAGCGCACTGACCACAACACAGACTGTGAGAAATACCACATACCCACGGCTCATCTCCATCGCTCTCTGGCGATTCCTTCTCGCTGCATTTCTACGGTTTTTGCGACGTCTTGCCTCTTCGATTTCTTTGCGTGTTCTCTGATTGTGTCGAACCGGTGTATCCAGTTCTCTCACGGTATTCCCGTTTACATAATAGTTTTTACTGCTCATAACGCTTCCCTGCTTTCCATTCCATCTTCCACACGCTCAAACACGCGTAATTTTGCACTCTTTGATCTGCTGTTCTCTTCGAGTTCCTTCTCCGAAGGCAGAACGGGCTTTCTTGTCACCACACGTCCTTTGGATTTCTTTCCACATACACAGACCGGGAAATTGCTCGGGCATGTACACGGATTTTCGTTCTTTTTGAAGTTGGATTTTACAATACGGTCTTCCAGTGAATGAAATGTGATAATACAGATTCTTCCCCCATCATTCAACAAATCAATCATGGTATCTAACGTATCGCGAAGTACATCAAGTTCATGATTCAGCTCAATGCGGATTGCCTGATACGTCCGCTTGGAAGGATGTCCTCCGGTCACCTGTACTTTCATCGGGATGGCTCCACGGATGATTGCGTTGAGTTCCCCGGTCGTTTCAATCGGTTTTTCTTTTCGCGCCTGTACAATATGCTTTGCAATATTCTTTGCGAACCGATCCTCTCCATAATCACGAATTATGCGGAACAGTTCCGCTTCACTGTAATCGTTCACAATGTCCCTTGCGGTCAGGCGCTGACGCTTGTCCATCCGCATATCCAGCGGTGCATCCTCACTCCGGTAGGTAAAACCGCGTTCCGGTGTATCCAGCTGGAAAGAAGAAACTCCCAGATCGAGAATGATTCCATCCACTTTTTCGATTCCGAGATTCTTCAACACGTCCGCCATCTGTGCATAATTGCTTCTTACGATGGTAACCCGGTCTGCATAATCTTTCAGTCTCTCTGTGGCAGCGGCAATGGCATCTGCATCCTGATCGATTCCGATGAGTCTTCCGGTTGTCAGATGTCTGCATATTTGCAGTGAATGTCCGCCTCCCCCAAGCGTTCCATCCACATAAATGCCATCCGGGCGAATATGTAATTGTTCAATTGTCTCGTTCAAAAGAACGGAATAATGTTTAAACTCCATATTTAGATTCCAATTCCCAACTCTGCCATATGCTCTGCGATCTCATCCATGTCATCAAAATCGTTGTTTTCCAGATACCGTTCTTTGCTCCAGATCTCCACACGGCTGAATACGCCGACGGAAACAACTTCTTTATCAATTCCTGCGTATTCCCTCAGATTCGCCGGAAGTAAAATTCTTCCCTGCTTGTCTACTTCGCAGTTTGCAGCTCCTGCAAAAAAGAATCGCATAAACTTTCTTGCATCTTTTGAAGTCAGTGGTTTTTCACGAAGACTCTCCTCAATCCGTTTCCATTCTTCCTGGGAATAAACAAACAGGCATCCATCCAGTCCCTTTGTCACAACAAATTCATTGCCAAGCTGTTCCCGGAATTTAGAAGGTACGATCAGTCTGCCTTTTGCATCAACCGAATGATTGTATTCGCCCATAAACATGGCAGACTCACCTCCCCTTCCTCATTTTCTGAACTTCTGTTTGTTCACCACTTTACACCACAAAGTGGATTTTTTATTCCACTTTCCACCACTATGTATCCATAATACCCTAAAAGCCCCCTGAAATCAAGGGTTATTCCCGGTCTTTCTTGAAAATGAGCCGACAGCTACCGTTTTTTCCAAAAAAAATCCTCCACACGTGGAAACGTGTGGAGGATTTTCCCATCCAAATGTACATTATGCTGTTTTTTTGTGCTGGCGGACATGCCAGATGATGATCCAGGAAACCGATACGACCACAAGAAGTGCTGCAAGTGCCATAGACACCGGATATCCGATGACCGGCAGCAGCAGCTGGTCCGTCCGCAGGGATTCTATCCAGAACCTGCCAATCCCATACCCTGCCAGATACAGCAAAAAGACTTCCCCATCAAACCGCTTGTGTCTGGTAAACAGGATCAGAAGGATCAAAAGAATCAGATTCCACAAGGATTCATAGAGAAACGTGGGATGTACCTGGATATAAGAGATACCATTTACTTCCACCACGTGCTGCAGCAGGCTGTCCGTCACATCTGAGGATCGGACAGCAGAAAGCGGCAGCTGCATGGCAAACAACCCGTCCGTATAACCGCCAAATGCCTCCCTGTTAAAAAAATTTCCCCACCGGCCGATAACCTGTCCTAAGACCAGACCAAGTCCCGCGGTATCGCAAAGCAGACCCATGGACAGTTTCCGTACCCGTGAAAACACAAACACGGTAATGATTGCCGCAATCACGCCTCCGTAAATCGCCAGACCTCCCTGCCGCAGATTGAACACACTCAGCAGATCGTCCTTGTATAGATCCCAACGGAATATCACATAATAAACCCGCGCCCCAATGACAGAACAGATAATGGCAACGAGTGCCAGGTCAAAATAAGTATCCGTTTTCTGGCCGGTCCGTTTTGCCATCCAGCAGGCGATTCCAAGTCCTGCTAACATTCCGATTGCAATCACAATTCCATAATATGCCACCGAAAAATTTCCGATCATGATATTTTTTCCGACATGGTGCAGATAAATATGTAAATGCGGAAAATTAATACTGTAATCCGTTAGTTGTTCCATTCCTTTTCTCCTTTCACTGGCAGGGCGGCAGTCTGCCGCCCATATGCCCCTGTCAGCAGCTGCATACAAAGCTGCCGCACTCTGTCTCCCTGCTGCTGTCTGCATGTCCGCCGGAAATACCAATGTGTCCCGCATGACAGGCATGATCCTCGTTGAATTTGCACTCACACGCTTCACAGCTGACGGTTGTATCTTTTTTGACATCTGTTGTATGACAGGACTGACATCCACTTCCTTTCGGTGCAAAACTTCCACAACAGGTTTCGGAAGAAGTTTTTGCCTGTGTTCCTTCCACCTGAATATCCGTTCGTCTGCAGCAGTTGTCTGCATTATAAGAACAGTTTACCACATTACAATCCAGTTTTGTCATCTTACATACCTCCTTGTGTTAAATCATCGCTGCCACATCAGTATGTACCAAACCACATGGTCTTATTCTGTTCCTGTTCTTCTTTTTAAAAAAGCCCGGTATCAGTTTTTCTGATACCGGGAATTTGTATTTCAAAATTTGAAATTTATTTATTCTTTCCACAGCAGAATTTGTATTTCTTTCCACTGCCGCATGGACACGGATCATTACGTCCCACCTTTTTGCCAACGATAACCGTACCGGATTTTTTCTGTTCCATATACAGTCTGTGCTTTGTCTCTTTATCAAAAATATCATCCCACATCGGAAGATTGTAAAGCCAGTCAGCCTTGGCATCTACCATGTTCTTGTACAGCTTTTCCTTATCGAAAACGAGATTTACCCTGGTATTTTCATCCATTGTTTCGATTGGATTGTCTTTTACCAGACTGTCATTGATTCCGTCTAAGAAACCAGCCATCTCCAGAATGGTAAGTCCATACTTATCAGCAAGTTCTTTTACCGTTCCTTCTACTTTTTCATCCGGGTTTGTCAATAATTTCTCATACACACCCTTCTCTAACAGGAAATATCTCTGCCAGAATTTCTGAAGTTCCCCCTGACTTGCGTTCTCATTGTAGGCAATTTTCTGCCAATCCTGCAATATAGCCATTTTTATACCACCTTTATCACTTACGAATTTACATGCCTTGATGCATGTATGTTTATTATAACAAAATGTCTGCCATTTTCCAAGCCCTTTCTTGACGAAACCTGCCATTTCCCGTATCATAAAGTTACGGTTTACAGGTTTCCTGCAAATAGCATATTTAGCCAAGGAGGTTGTTCATATGAAAAAAGGAAAACAGATTCTTGCCATCATTGGCATCATTTTACTGATTGTTCTGTACCTAAGTACACTGGTATGCGCCATCACAGACAATACCGGAACCATGAAAATGTTCAAAGCTTCTATCTTTGCCACCTTCGTGATCCCGGTACTGATCTGGGCTTATACGTTCTTATACAAACTTACGCACAAGAAATAATTATTTTTCTGTTGTTTCTGTAGCTAAGACAGATTCTGTCTCAGTCTCAGTCTCCAAAACACTTTCTGTCACATTTCCCATGGATGCATTTGGTCCGTCATTCTCTGTGGAATCCAGTTTCCCTGCGTTTTTGCTGATAAAAATATAAGCAACAACGCAGATCACCAGAAGAATGACCACCACAAGCATCTGTAGTTTCTGCTTTTTCATTCTTTATTTCTTTCTCCTTACCATAAAGATTACAATTCCTCCGGCCAGTAACAGGATTGGAAGAATAATGGTAACCAGCAGTCCCAGAAGTGCCGCATGTAATGCATTTACTGTCAGATTACTGAGCGTGTACTCTTTTTCCGGAATTACGCTGCCGGCCGACTGGGTATCCGTGATCATATTTCCGATCACATCGGAAAACAGTGATGCATTGTTTGTCGTCATCTGACTTGCATCATCGCTGAATACATACGGGCTTGCGAATACCACAAGCTGCGTCGTGTGATCATCATCGACTTTATCTTCTACCGCCAGTCCGACACTAAACGGTCCCTTGTCGTCTCCATCTTCGTATCCATAATCCTGCATACTGTTTGGATTGTTCTTTGCAACCGCATCATCGGAAGTATCCAGTAAAGAAGTATACGTTGTCTTACTCTCCTCTGTACTCTCCGTATCATCCGTCGTGCTGTTCTGCGGATAATTGATTCCCAGAGCAATCGGAAGATATACATATCCGCCGGAAAGACTTCCGGTATACGAACTGCTGTTTACATTTGGCAGCAGATACAGCGGACCTCCCATATTGTAATAATGCCGTGCATCATTATCCGCGATCGGCCCTGTGGTAAAGCTTACTCCGTAAGTATCCAGAATCGATGCGAAATTCGGCATCTCGGTCTCGGAATACATTCCCACGATAATCGCTTTTCCGCCTTTTTGCAGATAATCAATTACTTTCTGTGCATCATTTTTATTAAAATCTTTCTGCGGTGCATTGATAATAATCGCTGCCGCATCCTTCGGAACACTTTCTTCATTTAACAGTTCCACGGAAGACAATGTCATATTGGATTTGCTGATGACATCTGAAAATGCACTTCCGATTGTAGCCTCATCATGTCCGGTGATCTGGTATACGACAGGGAGCTGGTTTGCATCCATCGTTACATACTGGATGGCACTTGTAATCTGTCCTTCCGCATCGAATCCCTTCAGTTCGTTGTTGTAGGAATATGTGGAATAATCCATGTTTGACTGATAATCATAGATATCATAATAATCTATCACTTTCGAACGCTTGTCACTGACAACGATCAGACTGTTGCTGGTCGGTGCATTGTCCGTATAGTCCTTATAAAAATAAGGTTTACTCTTCGGATTGACGTATTTTACCCTGATATGCCCGGACAGATCTTTGTAACGCTCCAGCATGGAATCAATCTGTGCGTCCTTGCTTTTTTCCGCTGCCAGAACATAGATGGTCACATCACTTTTCAGTTTTTTCATGGTCTTTTTCGTATCCTTTGTAATGGAATACAATTTAGAATACGAACAGTCCAACGAGGTAATTCTCGTCGGCAGTGCATCGACTGCCAGGTTGGCAACCACGGCAAGAGCGAAAACTACGACAATAAAACTGCTTGAAAAAACGCTGAGCGAAAATGTCTTTTTGCTGATGCTCCAACGCCGTTTCTGAATGGCCTGCACGGTAAAGAAATTAAATAATACAATAACCGTTACATAATAGAGGATTGCCGTAATGTCCAGACAGCCCCCCTGGAATTTTTCAAACGGTGCATACAGATCCAGACCGTTTAAAATCTTTGTCAGCCAGTTTCCATCCGATGAAATAAGTCCTGTCAGACTCTGCATCATATAACTGATAAACAGTACCACAAACGTCAGAACTGCCGCAATCACCTGGCTTTCCGTCAATGCGGAAATAAACATACCTACCGCAATGGAAGCTGCTCCATATAACCAGAACGCCAGTATGGCAATATAGCTCTCGCCCATGGGAATGGTTCCAAACGCCCGTAAAATGAGCGGTGTCACACAGAAAACTGCAATATCCACGGTAAACACCGCAAGCATTGCCAGATATTTTCCGAGCACAACCTTTGCCACCGGTACCGGTGCTGTCAGCATCAGCTGATCCGTTTTATTTTTCCGGTCCTCTGCAAAACTGCGCATGGTAAGGATCGGTACCGCAATCATAAAAATAATCGTAATGGCACTTAACGTATAATACAGATACGGATAACCCTGCCTTAAATTATACACATAAAAATACAACCCGAACAAAGCCATAAGGACAGCCACAAACAGCCAGCCGATCACATTCTGGAAATATGACCGGAATTCTCTTTTCAATACGGCAAACATTACTGTGCACCTCCTTCCTGGGTAATCTCAAGGAATACATCTTCGAGAGATTTCGTCACGGTCTTCATCTCCAGCACCGGAATGTTATGCTCTGCCATCTGCCGGAAGACTTCTTCCCGCACATCGGCACCTTTCTTTGCATAAATACGGATTTTATCATGATCCGCCTGCTCCACCCTTGCAATGTTTTCTTCTCCCTGTAAGTATCCGGCTGCTTCCCCTGCACCGGTCCGCACCGTCAGTTCAATCTCCTGCGCACCCGACATCAGATTTACCAGATTTTCCGTAGAGTCGCTCGCTACAAGCTTTCCTTTGGAAATAATAAACACATGGTCACACACGGCAGAAATTTCCGGCAAAATATGGGAACTTAAAATCACCGTATGTTTTTCGCCCAGATGACGGATCAGTTCACGGATCTCTATGATCTGTTTCGGATCCAGCCCGACCGTAGGCTCATCGAGTATGATGATCTCCGGATACCCCAGGATCGCCTGTGCAAACCCGACACGCTGCCGGTATCCCTTGGACAGATTGCGGATCATACGCCCTGCCACTTCTGTCGTACCGGTCGTTTCCATTGCCTCTTCCACATACCGTCTGCGCAGACTTTTTTCCAGCTGTTTTAAATCTGCCACAAAACACAGGTACTCCTTTACCGTCATATCCATGTACAGTGGTGGAAGTTCCGGCAGATAACCGATACATTTCTTTGCTTTCTCCGGCTCCTTTAAAATGTCATGCCCGTTAATTTTAATCTCTCCGCTTGTCGCACCGAGATATCCGGTTATCATATTCATCGTTGTTGATTTGCCAGCACCGTTTGGACCCAGAAAACCATAAATTTTCCCCGGTTCCACAACGAGTGACAGATGATCGACAGCCGTATGATCCCCGTATTTTTTTACAAGATTACTGATCTCAATCACAGCGAAACGCTCCTTTTCTTTTTGGACAACAAAATGCCCTTCATGAGAACAGTGTATCGCTTTTACGTGTGTAAAAAATGTAAACTATGTGTTCATTTTGTGAACGGATAAAAATACGGGGAAGCAGTTCATGGACCACTTTCCCCGTATTTTATGAAGTATTCTTTTTATGTTTCTTATTCTTCGATCACAAAGTTGCTTACATTCCTGCGAAGTTCTCCCGCAGAAGCTTCCGCTGTCTTTGCGCCTTTCATGACTTCTGCCGATCCGTTTGCAATGGAAACGGTCTTCTGTGCAATGTTCGTTGTGCCGGCAGCACTGTCATTCGATGCAGAGGTAATTCCGTCAATCGCCTCTGTAATATTGGAAATAGATGCTACCAGTTCTTCGGAAGTTGCACTGAAATCCGACACCAGATCGTTGATTTTAGAGGCATCCATGTTATAATCATCTGCCATCTTCTCAAATTCATCAAAACTCTTCACAATATCTGTATCCACAAAATTCAGCAGACGGTTGGAATCTTTGGTCAGATTTCCTACTGCATTATCCACGTTTTCCGTCACAGCCTGAATATTTGCCACGGCATCTTTGGACTGTTCTGCCAGTACCCGGATTTCCTCTGCAACAACTGCAAATCCCTTTCCTGCCTCGCCCGCGCGTGCTGCCTCAATAGATGCATTCAGTGCAAGCAGATTGGTCTGTCCGGTAATCGCGAGAATGGAATCTGCAAGCACACCGATCTGTTCCACAACCTTTGCGTCTTCGAGTGCCTTTTCGAGTCTTTCCCTGATTTCTCCAAGCATTTCCTGAACTTTCTTCCGGTTCTCTACCGTTGTTTCTTTTGTCTGCGTTGCCCGCTTATGGATTTCTTCTGCTTCTGTAGCTCCGTCCTGTGCACGTACGGCAATCTCTTTTGCCGCTCCGTCAATCTGCTGGGTCATGCTGTTGATCTGCTCTGCCGATGCCGCCGTCTCCTCGGTACTTGCAGCAAGCTGCTCGGTCGTTGCAGACACATCCTCAATTTCCCCATTCAGATTTGATATATTGGTATCCATTGATTCCACAACGTTATCAATATTTGCAGCTTCCTTCTTTACCTGTGCAAGCAATCCGCATACCGATTCCCGCATCGTCTCGAGTGTTCCTGCCAGCTGTCCGAAATCATCCTTCCGCTTCATCATATTCGTCTGCATCTTTCGGGCAAAATTTCCGCCTGCAATCACTTCAATCTCTGCGACAACTTTCTTTAACGACTTTGTAATATCCTGTGCGATCATAAAAACAAGTACTGCAACAACCGCAAGCATCACAATACATACCGCGATCAGGGCGATTGCCTTTTGCATTGCATAGTTGGAAAATACCTTGTTCTGCTTTGCAATGGCAGTATCAATATAATCCGTATAATTTCCGGTACCGACCACCCAGTCAAACGGTTCAAAGTACTCACTGTAGGAACGCTTCGGGGAAGGTTTTGTCTCTCCTGGTTTCGGGAATACAAAATCTGTGTATCCTCCACCGTCTTCCACTGCTACACGTATGATTTCTTTCACCATCTGGTATCCTTTTGCATCCTTGGTTTCCATACGGTTTGTTCCCTCGGTATCACTGCCAAGCAGAACCACATTTGTACCATCTGACTGGTCAATCCAGAAGTAACCGGCCTCTCCGTAACGCATCTGCCGGACTTCATCTGCTGCAATTTTTTTTGCTTCATCCAGCGTATAAGTTCCCGCTTTATATGCGTCATTGATCTCCGACAACAGGGAAATAACCACCTCCACCTGCTCTTTGATCGAATCATCATAACTCTGGCGGGACGATGCTTCCATCGTTTCCAGTGCTTTGTCTTTCACATCTTCCATGTCTTTGACGGAAACAGTACCCCCGAGAGCCACAAGTAAAATGACCAGAACCAGAATCAGATTCAGCTTGGTCCTTACCTTCATGTTCTTCATAACTTTATTTTCCTTCCTTTAAAACCGTTCGGTTTTATATATTTTGCCTAAGAATTCAAAACTTGTTATTTAATAAGTATAACCTTTTACCACATTTCCGTCAACCATATTTCCCTTTTTTAAAAATCCCCCTTCCTGTTTCCAACTTTCCCTGCGTACAATCCCCCTATTTCTTTGCCGTATTCCCTTCTCTTGCCATTCTTTTTCATTTGACGTATAATGGATACATATTAAGGAAAAGAGGAACAATACCTATGGGCATTTATCTTGTAGACTATGAAAATGTACACAACGATGGTGTAACAGACATCCAAAAACTCTCTGCATCTGACCGTGTTGTCATTTTTTACGGAGACAGCATCAAGTCCATCCCTTTTGAAACACATGTCGAAATGATGGCGTCCAAAGCGGCGATCGAATATATTGAAACACACAAGGTAGCTAAAAATTATCTGGATTTCCAGCTGGCCACCTATCTTGGATTCCTGATCGGGAAAGGGGAAAAAGGTCCGGTTTACATCATCAGCCAGGATACCGGGTTTGACAGTATTGTCGATTTCTGGCGCGGAAGAAACATCGAAGCCTTCCGCCAGCCAAGCATTGCTTCCCCTTCCACCCCAAAGGATGTTTCTTTAAAAAAGGGAACCTCCACAAAGAAAAAGAAGAAAAAATCGGATCACGTTCCCAAAGAATCAAAAAAAGAGACGAAAGATGTAAAAGAGACAAAAGAAATTGTGGAAAAAAAGAAGCCGGAAAAGAAAAAACTTCCGGAAGCAATCCGAAAAAAAATACGAACGGAATTAAAAGATGAAAAACTCCCGGCCGGCAAATACACATCCATCTATAAAGCGGTGGAGGAATCCGAGAATAAACTTGCATTAAACAACGCACTGGTCAAAACGTTTGATACTACCATTGGAAGTAAAATCTACAATCACATCAAAAAAATTTACGAGGATTACCAGAGGTAATCCTCATTTTTTATTCAAGTTCCGTCATTCCTCCAAGCAGGATTCCCACATTGTCTTTATAAATTTTGGGAAACTGCCCCATCGGCAGCGGATTTTCTCCCAGTCCTGCCTCGATGGTATATCCCGGGCGGTCATAAAAATTGATAAACCAGTCTTTGTATCCGGCATACCCGGATGCCGCCGGTGTTTCCTCAATCCGGTAACCACTCACTTTGGAAAAATATTCCGCAATGCGGCGGGCACCTTCCGGTTCCTCATCCAGATACTTCCAGTAAATCACTTCTCCCTGTGTGTGATATGCAAGAATCAGGGAAAAATCATGGTTTCTCGTAAAATCAAACATGGCAGTACTCTCCGGGACACTAAGCGGTGTCTGTCCCACGTAATCCCTCGGTGCCGGGCGGTTATACCCCTGTTCAAATTTTATTTTCTTTGCCATATCCCATCCTGCCGGAAACTGCAGATTCAGATCCACACCCTGGATATTTGCTTTCCAGCCATCCGGAAACGGAATATCCGGGAATCCGGACGCAATGCGGACCGCACGGCGATAATAAAAGCCTTCCGTCAAAAGCCCATTTACCAGATCCACACCATCCGGATTGACCAATGGTACAAGATACAGGGAATATTCTTCAAACAGCCGCTCCGGGTACAGTTCTTCATACATACGTTCGTCTGCATATGCCTCTAACAGCTGCTCCACAAACTTTAAAAGTACCGGTGTGGTAATACTCTCATTTGCATGAAAGGAAGCATTGTACCCCACCTCTACCGGACCATTTCCCAACTGCAGCGACCACAGGGGTGTTCCCATAACACTTCTTCCGATCGTTCCCACCTGCAGATAGGGATAACGTGCCTGCAAGCCCTCGATGATCCACCCGGTAAGCAGGGAAGTGTATGGAACTTCTCCGGAAACCAACGGAAAATTAAGTGGTACAACAACCGTACTTCCAATCTGTAATGCTCCGGCATCCGTTCCGGGATTTGCATGCATCACTCGCTCCATCGTTGTATCATACATTTTCGCAATGGAGAAAAAGGTATCTCCTGCTTTTACCTCGTGTGTGATATACCCACGTAAAAAGGGCAGTAGACGGTTCCACTGTGCTTCTTTTACTGCACACTTTCCGCTGCTGCCCATTACTTTTTCCACGGCTGCACAGGTCTTTGGTCCAAAAATTCCATCCAGCATCACCTGCTGTCCTGCACGCTGCAATGCCAGCTGCAGATATTGTACCCAGATTCCCTGATCCCCAGGATATAATTCTTTCATTTTGTTCCTGCCTTATTCTCATTCTTTTTATTTTATGAGAATCAGACAGTTTTGTTTCCATTATGCAAATGCTTCTGCTACATTTTCTTCTGTTACTTCTTCCTTTTCATCGAGCAGATTGTTCATGCTCTTTAAACTGATCAGAAGTGTGGACGTGTTGTGAAGCAATGCCGATGTGGTTGGTGGAAATGCCCCTGCCACGCCAAAAACGATCAATGAGGTGTTAATGCCTACAATCAGACGGTAATTTCTGTGAATCCGCTCCATCAGCCCATTACTGATCTTCTTTAAGGTCACAAGCTCATGGAGATCATCTGCACCCACCGTCACATCTGCAATCTCGCGTGCGATCTGTGCACCATCACTGATGGCAATGCCGACATTCGCTGCAGACAATGCCGGAGAATCATTGATACCGTCACCGACCATGATCACCTTTCTTCCGGCATTCTTTTCTGCCTCAACAAAGCTTGCTTTATCTTCCGGCAATACCTCGGAATGATACTCATCCACACCAACTTTTTTCGCAATCGCAGATGCCACGCGGTCACTGTCTCCGGTCATCATAACAACCTTGGAGATTCCGAGTTTCTTTAACTTTGCAATAACCTCAACCGCTTCCGGACGAAGTGGATCTTCGATGCAGATCACTGCCACAAGCACTCCGTCAATCGCCATATACAGGTGTGAATACTGCTCCGGAAGCTGCTCAAATATCTCTTTCTTTCCCTCCGGAATTGTAGCATTCTCATCCTCAAATACGAAATGATAGCTTCCGATCACAATATGTTTCTCCCCGATCTTGGAAGAAATACCGTGTGCGACAATGTACTCTACCTTTGAGTGAAGTTCCTCATGTACCAGATTCCGGTTTACTGCCTCACGTACCACAGCCTTTGCCATGGAATGTGGAAAATGTTCCTCTAAACATGCAGCAATACGAAGCAGTTCATCCTCGGACTGATCATTGAAGGAAACAATCTTTGCCACTGTCGGCTGTGCCTTGGTCAGTGTACCGGTCTTATCAAAGACGATGGTATCCGCTTCTGCCATAGCTTCCAGATACTTGCCTCCCTTTACGGTAATGTTATAGGTACTTGCTTCCCGGATTGCAGAGAGCACGGACAATGGCATTGCAAGTTTCAGTGCACAGGAGAAGTCCACCATTAACACAGAAATTGCCTTTGTCACATTTCTGGTAAACAGCCATACAAGCCCTGTTCCCAGGAAGGTATATGGCACCAGTTTATCTGCTAAATGTTCGGCTTTTCCTTCCAGTGAGGATTTCAGTTTCTCTGATTCCTCGATCATCGCCATGATCTTTTCATACTTGCTTGATCCGTTTGCTTCTCTGACGCGGATCGTAATCTCGCCTTCCTCGACAACAGTTCCGGCATATACCACGCCATCAGGTACTTTGCGGACCGGAACCGATTCTCCGGTTAAAGATGCCTGATTTACCATTGCCTCTCCATCCGTTACCGTTCCGTCAAACGGGATCACATTTCCCATATGAATGCGCACTTCATCTCCGGACTGCACGTTGTCTGCGGAAACGAGTACTTCCTGTCCATCACACATCATCCATACCTTGCTGATGTTGAGTGACATACTGCGTGCCAGATCTCCCACGGATTTCTTATGTGTCCATTCTTCCAGCGTCTCTCCGATACCAAGCAGATACATCACAGATCCTGCGGTCGCAAAATCACCACGGATAATGGAAACACCAATGGCAGTTGCATCCAGTACCGGAACCTCGATCTTATCCTGAAACAGAGTCTGAAGCCCTTTCCAGATATACTTCACGGATTTCACCGCTGTGATGACTGCACGAACGGAAAACGGCAGAAACAGTTTGTTACCGAAATGCCAGAACGTCTGCTCCACCAGCTGATCCCAGTAATGCTGATTCATTTCTCTTCCGGAATTTTTAATATAGGTATCCGGAACATCCGTCTTTTCATACGAAAATGCCTTTAACACTTCAAGGATTGCATCTCTGTTTCCTTCATAACAAATGGTCACATCTTCGGTACGATTTTGAATTTTTGCGGAAATCACAGATTCACACTGTTCCAGATAATACTGTAATGTATCTGCCTGTGCAAATGACATACGACTCTGGATCACATGAATCCTCATTCTTCCCCTTATCTCATGTCTGATTTGAAATTTCATATCTATAACCTGCTTTCGATAAAAGAGATGTTACATATAAGGTAACATCTCTTTCATGCGTTTTTATGCTTCTGCTGTCTCTTCTGTAGTTTCTGTCTCTTCGGCAGTTGTCTCTTTGGTTACTTCCTCACCATCAAATACTTCCTCTTCTTTTGCTGCACGGTCTTCGTTGATCTGCTTTGCTTCTGCATAGATATCCTCTGCATTCTCCTGTACCTTTGTAGCGGTCTTTAAAACAACTTCCTTTGCACGGAGTACGGCTGCTGTACAATTTGTATAAAGTTTCTTTGCATCTTTGCTGGAAAGAATCTTGATTCCTGCGGTACCAAACAGTACACCTGCTGCAAAAAGTCCGGTTTTCTTTGCATCAAAATTTTTGAAACACTTTAACATCGTTGTTTCCTCCTTAGTAACTGATTTATAATTTTGTTTTCCTGTTTAAAAACGTATTTTATGCCCCATTTTTCCAATTTGCAAGTATTTTTTTAGTCACCACGGCGTGCAAAAAAGAGCATAAAAAAAGGACTCACACCATCTATCATCCGATAAATAGCGGAGTCCCACACTTTATGCAACAACAATCCGGCTGTACTTATTGAGAAAACTTATCATTACTGTTCCACGCCGGCTTTTCCTGCTGCAATCTTTTCTTTTTCTTTGTTCCAGAGTTTTTCTGCGGTAGGTGTCCAGTTCTCGGCATAAGGAGCAGCCTTTTCTTTCAGATGTTCCGGTGTCTCCGGTGACTGATAATCGGTATTTACTGCCTTTGACTCTTTTACCATCTCTCCAAGCTTATCCGGGTTCTCAAGCATCGGACACGGACGAAGCATATTGTCATTAAACGGCTGGTTGTCATGATATGCCTGGAATAATGGGCTCTTTAAAGCATCCAGCAGGCTGCAGTCATGAATATTTGCATTTGAATAATGAATAAATACGCATGGCTCCACATCACCCTTGGCATTGATATGTAAATATCTTCGTCCACCGGCGATACATCCGCCGACAAACTGTGCGTCATTCTGGAAATCCATGCTAAATATTGCCTTTGTCTGACGGAACTTACGGATACGATGGAAAATTTCCTCACGCTGCTCAGGTGTAGGCAGAAGTTCCACTGCTGCATCATTTCCAACCGGCATATAGTGGAAGAACCATACAAATAATGCACCACTCTCAACCAGCATATCAAAGAATTTTTCGCTGGTTACATCATCTAAATTCTTTCTGGTATAGCAGGTGGAAATACCAAATGGTAAACCATGGCTCTTTAACAGGCTCATGGCATGCTGTACTTTATCAAATACACCTTCGCCTCTTCGTCCATCGTTGGCTGTCTCGAATCCTTCCAGACTGATCGCCGGAACAAAGTTCTTGACACGAAGCATTTCCTGGCAGAACTCTTCATCGATCAAAGTACCGTTTGTGAAAGAAAGGAATTCACAATCCGGATGCATCTCACAGATCTTGATCAGGTCTTTTTTACGTACCAGTGGTTCTCCACCTGTATAAATATACATATAGGTACCAAGCTCCTTACCCTGACGTACGATAGAATCAATCGTATCCAGATCCAGATTCAGCTGATGGCCATACTCTGCTGCCCAGCATCCGGTACAGTGTAAATTACATGCAGAGGTAGGGTCTAACAGAATTGCCCACGGAATGTTACAGTTGTTTTCTTCAGCAAGCTGTTCCTGTAATGCACTTCCCTTTAAACTTGCATTGAAAATGAAATTCTGGAAGAATGCTTTACGTACTTCCGGATCCAGCTGGTAAATACGAAGAATTAACTGATACCAGTTTCCTCTTTCTTTGATTACCTTACGGATCATATTTCTCTGTGCCTCATACCATCCGTCCGGTGCAAATTTGTCAACCATATCCATCAGTTTCGGAATATTCTCCTCCGGATCTTTCTCCATATACTTTAAGGCCTGCTTGATTCCAAAGTTCTGAATACTCTTCTGTAATGACATTTTATTCATAATCTCAACTTCCTTTCATTCTGTCGCCATAACATGACAGAAATGTTTTTGTGTAATCTGAAAAGTATTATATCTTTTCTCTTCTTAAATTCAAGTGGACAAATGCACGAATGTGGGTAAAATTTGTCGAATTTTGCCAGATTACAGAATACTTCTGCCCTTATTTCTGACTCTGCAGCACATACTTTGCAATCATTTCCACACTCGAACGCAACAGTGCACTAAATTCCTGCGGGGACACACATTCCCTGTCCTCAAGCCATCTCACCAGTGCTGCCAGAAATGCATCCGAAAAGAAATGAATATAAAATTCCTCATGTTCTCCTTTTTCCTCTTCCTCTACCATCGCAAGAAATTTACGATTGACAGGGACTAAAATATCCCGGAAATGTTCTGTAAAAGAGTTCTGCCCCTCAATCTGCAGTACCTTCGAATAGAATGTCCGGTGTTTATAAAAATACTCACAGATTTTTTCCAGTATATCCCATGTAAAGCCGGCATTTTTCCATTCTTCTTCTGAAAAAATCTTTGTAATTTCAGTGTCAAAAATCCAGTTGACCAGATCATATTTATCTTTAAAATGATAATAAAAACTTTTGCGGTTCATTCCGCATTCTTCGCAAATGTGTGATACACTGATCTTTGCAAAAGGTTTCTGTTCCAACAGTTTTCGAAGAGCATCTGCAAATGCCTGTTTGGTGGCGTTTGAGTATGGCATAACCGACTCCTCCTTATTCCTTTTCTCTTATCCATATCATAACTATTGTACCACACTTTTTTTATTTTGTTACCCTTTTATATCTCTCATATGGAATTTGTATATATAATAGGAAAGAACCGCTACGATATACTCGGTAACGGCAAATCCATACCACACGCCCGATGCCTGTAACAACCGGCTGAGCGCAAAAGAAACCGGCAGCATCACAACGATATAGCGCGCAAGAGAAATCAAAAGTGATGGCATGCCCTTTCCCAGTCCCTCCAGGACTCCGGAAAATGTAACGGAAACCGAGGATACCACGAATCCAAAACTGATGATTCTGAGTGCCGCACCTCCGATTTCCATTGTTGCGCGGCTTGTGGTAAACAATCCCATCAGCTGCTGCGGAATTGCACAGGAAATTGCCATTCCCATAACCATAACCAGTGCGATCAATCCCATGGAGGTGTGCGTAATCTTTTTCACCCTGTCATATTCTCCCGCTCCATAATTATATCCAACGAGCGGCCGGATTCCCTGCACAATTCCGTTTGCCGTCAGATAAATAAATGTCTGCAGTTTATAATAAACTCCGAGCACCAGAATATAACTTCCCGGAAACGGCGCAAGGATTGCATTTAATGCGGACACCTGAATGGAAGGAAGTGCAAGATTTAAAGCTGCCGGAATTCCGATGGTATAAATATTTTTCATTACGCTTCCGGTTGTCTTCATATTTGCGACGTTGACCTTTACATGCATCGGACGTGCAAAATAAAACAGCAGATACCCCGCCAGCGTCACACACTGACCGATTCCCGTGGCATAAGCCGCACCCGCAATTCCAAGCTTCGGTACCGGTCCCAGACCAAAGATCATAACCGGATCTAAAATTATATTGGTCACACATCCGAGCATCATACAGATCATCGACACCTTCATCCGCCCGACTGCCTGAAAGATCTTTTCATATGCAAGTCCCAGACCGATCACTGGTGCAAACGCAAATACCCGCGTGGAATACGTGCATGCCAGTGCGATCACCTGTGTATCGCCTGTAAACATCCGAAGAAACGATGGCATAATGGCAGAACAAAGCAGTGCCAGCACCAGACCGTGGATCAAATTTAACAAAAGCCCCACGGATGCCGACTCATCCGCCAGTTTCTCCTCTTTTGCTCCCAGATAAAAGGCTACCCTTGCATTGATTCCGATCGCAAATCCGATAACAATGGCATTGACGAGATTTTGCACCGGAAACACAAGGGCAAGCGCCGTCATCGCATCTTCACTGATCTTTGCCACAAAATAACTGTCCACAATGTTATACAATGCATTCACTGCCATGGATATGACCATGGGAAGTGACATGGAAAGCACCAGCGGCAGGATTTTTCTTGTTTTCATGTACTCCTGATTCATACAAACTCCTCTTTTCTGCCGGATGTTCCGCAAAAAAAGACTATAGACCGACGGTTTGAATCAGAAACCGTAAAATCTATAGTCTTTTTCAGACATCCTGTTTTGTGTATCTTATCTTACTTCAATTGGTCTGTTTTTGCAAGTCTTTTCTAAAATAAAGAGGTGTCAGTATCTTTCCGGGATTTGTGGAGCCGTAAGGAAACAGACGTATTTCTATGTACAATACCGGAATGTCCGGTCGGTCAGAATTCTTGCAAAGATCAGACCAAGCGGCAGTGCCACAATAATTAAAATTGCAGAAGCAAACCAGGATGCAGAGGTATTCAAAGACATCGCACCCAGATTGTAAATTGCCCGGTACAGATACAGTCCCGGTACCATAATGACAATCGACGGAACCGTAAGTGAAATCCTTGGATATCCCGCCTGGTTTTTGATCAATGATGCAAGGATTCCTGCCAAAAGTGCTCCCACAAAAGCAGCCGCAGCCGGAGGAAATGAAGCAAGATCCACCAGCTCCAGCCGGAGGGTGTTGGCCACTGCTCCGATCAGTGCTGCCGTTGCCGCCAGTTTCCACGGACTGTTAAACATAATCGAAAATCCGAACACGCCGCAGAAACTGAAGACCAGACGCAGTATGATATGCATGGGAACGGACATGGAAAGCGCCGGAAAATCCACCGGATGCAGATGCAAAAGCAGTGCCATCAGCCATGCCGTAATGGTCGCAACAACAATGATAATGATCGCATAGGTCAGCCTCTCCAGCCCGGAACGCATATCCAGCTTGGCAAGGTCAATTCCGCTTGTAATAAACGGAAAACCCGGAATGATAAAAAGCATGGAACAGATATATCCCGCCTCATGCTGCAGGGAAACCCCGGCAATCAGCTCTGCGATCCGAAGCAGAATGGTATAGGTAACGCACGCCGAGGCAACGGATGCCACAATCCCGAGAAACAGTGTCAGATGATGCTTTGTCAGTTTGCAGCGGACAAAGTTTCCAAGTCCTGCCCCGCAAAAAGCAAACAGCATTTCCACGGGTCCTCCGCCAAGCAAAAATGTGAATGCGCCGCATGCCAGTGCCGCGGCAAATCCCAAAGCCACCGGGGAATAGAGTCCATGAATCCGGTCGATCTCATCCAGATGATCATGGAGCTGTTCGCCCGTCATGGTTTTCCCTACGGTTGAAAATTCACCGATAAAACGCTCCAGCCGGTTCAGTTTTGATGTGTTGACTCCGGTATTGGTCAGGCAAAGAGACTGGGAAAATCCACTCGTTCCATCAAAACAGGTATATTCAATCGACATCAGACCGATATCTGTCGAACATGTAATTCCGAGATTTTGTGAAATCGTATTCATGGAACTGCGGACACGCCAGGCTCCCGTTCCACAGGATAACAGCATCAGGCCGACACGGCCGACGATTGAAGCTTTTTCGGTCAGGTCTGCCTCTGTAATCGGACAATTTCCGTGGCCGCTGTACTCATGCCATGGGATATCCATGTGATTTTTAGGTATTGCAGTGGTTTGCATGAATCATCATCCTCTTTCTTAATGCATCAATACAATTTTGTTTGCAATATCAATGTTTTTCTCCAATGCCTTCCGAAAATGGTACATCGGCAAAAACACCCCAAGTGCATCGTAACGGTTTCCCTTATTTTCCATGGAATCCTGTCCGTAATAAACGACCGAACGTGGCAGGGATTTCTGCAGATCCATCAGGATATCCCAGATGGCCGCATATGCCTGCGCTTCTGTCTCCTGTATTTTTACCGTATCCGGCATTTCATAGACAAGCAGCACTCCGATATGCTCTCCCATACGGATTTCCTGTGCTTCCATGGTATCTCTGTCATAACAATGCCGTTTACGGAATCCGTATGCCAGATACATCTTCACCTGTTCACTCTTTTGAAATACCTTAAAAAACTGCTCATAATTTTTGTCACTGACATGAAATTTGATATCCGGAATTAATTTTCCATCCTCATCCGTCAGGATATAGGGATTTGTCTGACCATTGGCATTAAAACGAAACGGAGCCAGAAACGAATTCCGCAGCAGATCAAACATACTGTTCTGGCAGATTGCCATCAGAAACGCCGTCAGATCCTTTTCCTCATAAGAACGAAACAGTGCGGTTGCGAACTGCTCCGCAGAAAGACCGTTGCCCTCATAATCATCGCCCACTCCGAGCGCATCATAAAACGTTTCCATCAGGCGCTCACATGCCTGCGGATTCTCTTTAATCTTTTCAAAAAGCATTTTTGCCTTCTGTTCCCTTGGAAAAATTGTTGCCATAAAAATACACTTCCTTTTCTCAATCTCGCTATCTTTTATTATAAAGAATATTTTTAAAAAGGATAACGTATTTTCTATATAAGTTTCATATTAAATTGACATATTAAAATGCGGTGAAAATAATCCTTTCACCGCACATAATACTTACTGCTCTGTCTTTTCAATCTGCGTATCCATCTTTAAAATATGATTGATCAGCCATCCGCCAAGGAACTCGATCAGCTCATGCAGATATTCCTGCTGGTTGTCATCAATTTCTTCCAGCTTATCCAGATCGATACTCATCAGCTTGTCCACAAATGCCTGATGCGTCCTCTTTTGCGCTTCCAGCATCGGGCTGTTGATTTTCTGCATATAGGCCTCTTCATCTTCAAAATGAAACTTGGTATATTCCCGGAGTTCATCCAGCAGACGTACAATTTCATCGTATTTGTCATGAAGCAGGTCGTTATGGATCAGTGCATTTACCTCTCCGATAATCTCAAACAGCTTCCGGTGTTCCCTGTCTACCAGTTCAATTCCCGTATAATATTTCGCGGTAAACACAAACGGATCTTCTTTCTGCATTTTTCCGATCATCATGTCACTGCTTAAAATATGCCGGTACAGCCAGCGTACCAGATAGGTCAGAATCTCATCGAGCATCGCCGATGCATTCTCCCCGGTGAGTGGCTGCTTTTCCAGAAGTTTTACGTGATCGGCAAATGCCTGATGCTCTTTTTTCTGCAACGGCAGTTCCGGATCGTTCTGTGCCTCCATATAGGCTTCTTCGTGTGCAAAATGGTTTACGGCATAATCACTTAAATGTTCCAGTATATTTTTTACCGTCTGTGGTGTGCGTGCTTCCTTCGGCAGTTCAACCGCTTCATTGATCAGCGAAAACAGTTTGCGGTGCTCTTCATCGATCTGGTCGATGCCCGTCAGACAATCCTGCGTAAATTCATACATTATTACGTCCCTCCCTCAGTGTATTTTCTCTGTGAAAACAAAAGTTCTTTTCTGCCACTATATAATCATTTTTTGGAATTGTCAAATACGAATTACTTCTATCATACTCTGTGCCGTTACACCATTAAGTATCCGTGCAGACATTTCTCCATAATACCAGAGTACTCCAAACTTTTTTGCATCCATAAAAAAATTCCTCCTATATCTTTCTGGTTCTAAGCTTAGAAAATATAGGAGGAAAAGTCAATCTACGATTCCTTTATATCGCCTGATTCCGGCGTATTCTGCCCCACAGCCGCGGGGTATACAGTGTCAGAATCTTATTTACCTGATTTACTACCTTTGGATTAACAAGCAGGTAAATCACGCAGATACTCAGACAAATCAGAACAAACAGCGCAAACCATCCCCAGTCTCCGAGATAGTCATAGATTCCCGCAAACATCAGGATATCCCGCAGGATCCGGTGCAGCATATATACCGGCATCGTATTCTGTCCAATCACTGACAGACAGGTTTTCCCACGCGGCACAAAAAACATAATCGCCCACGAAATCAGAAACGCGGCAATCATCAGTGCCAGACGAACAAACGGCCCTTCCCACACATCATCCAGTTCATAATAGGAAATGTTTTCATAGACCATGCCAAGCTCATCTTTTAACTTTGAGCCAAACGCCAGAATTCCCGCACAGATTGCCACAGCAGCCGGTACAACAACTCTCCGGTAAACCGGTCGCAATGCCCGTTCAAGCACCGGTTGTTCCATATAATATCCCAGATAAAAGAACGGACCAAATACCAGAATACGGGACATGCACAAAAAATCGCCGATATTTTTGAAATATCCGGCGATCAGGGCCAGCGCAACCGTCACGATTAATACCGGTATCTCTTTGTACTTCCGGATGACAGGAATGGTAAGATACCACACAATCATGGCAAACAGATACCACGGTGCCCCACTCTGCGAGAAAAAATTAATCTCTGAGAAATCCCGGAATCCACACAGTGCATATACTATCTGAATTGCAATAACAAATATGATGTACGCCTTAATCAGATACAATATTTTTTTAAAATTATACTGCCCGTTTTTATATATTTTCTTTGCAAAATAACCTGACACAAATACAAAAAGCGGCATATGAAATACATAGATCAGGCGCTTTACCACCACAAGAACACTTTCTCCGTGGATAGGGAGCAAAAAATGTCCCAGCACGACTAAGAATATCAATACCGCTTTCAAATTATCAAAAAAATAATCTCTCTCTTTATTCATTCGACACATCCTCTATTACCGAGAATGTATTATAGAACTTTTGCCGAAAAAGTCAAGAACTATTACGCTTTTTGTTGAAACATTCCGTAAAATACCGCATCGGTATGTTTACGGATTTCCCCAAAATCATGGTATGGCACTTTCATGTTCCAGAAACACAGATGAGTGGAATGATTAATTTCCTCCATCACAGACAAAACTCCCGGCTGATCGGATTTCGTGATATAAAAAATCACGGAATCGAGAATCTTTTTTTCACTGTAACTATATTCAATTTTCTTACGCGTATAGCGAAATTCCGGTGTACAATCGTATTGTCTGAGTTTCAACTCAATCAATGCCCGGATTCCCTGCATGGTATAAATAGAATACGGAGCTTCAAATCCAAACCAGAAACCTTCTTTCCGGTAGAAACTCAGTTCCGTAACATCCGGCCGCATATATTCTTCCCGCGCAACAACACGGATTCCGTCTGTATAATAAAATGTTTCTTCCGTATACACCATGATCGACGGCATAAAATCACCTCATCTGTACAATGTGCCAGTCATCTGTTCGTATCTTATTTGCGAAGAACAAAATCAGATACCATCTCATCCAGACTTTCAGCAGATGCAGAAAGTTCTTCACTGGTTGCAGATACTTCTTCAGAAGTAGCAGAATTAGACTGCACAACCCCGTTTACCTGCTCAACAGCAGCGGAAATCTGCTTTACCGATTCTGCCTGCTGATCAGAAATCTGACGGATCTTAGCCACCTCCATAACAACCGCATCCAGCTGTTCGATCATTTCCGACATAAACTGGGAAGTCTCATCTGCAACAGAGCTTCCGACACCCACCTGATTCAGACTGTTTGTCAGCATGACACGGGTTTCTTCTGCCGAAGAAGCACTCTCTTCCGCAAGGTTTTTAATCTGTTCTGCAACAACCGCAAATCCTTTTCCTGCTTCACCGGCACGCGCAGCCTCAATGGATGCATTTAAAGACAACAGGTTTGTCTGGCTGGCAATGCTTTCAATCTTTCCGATGACAACCTGGATATCATTGGTGGTCTCTGAAATATGCTGCATGGCTTCGACCAGTTCTTTCATCTTTGCACTTCCGCTGTCTGCCTTGATTGCAACCCGCTTTGCCTGGTCATGTACACTGTCTGTAGACTTTGTATTTTCTTCGATATGTGTAGCAACCTCGGCAACCGAAGATGTCAGCTGCTGTACTGCCGCTGCCTGATCGGTAGCTCCCTCTGCCAGTCCCTGCGCACTCTGTGCCAGCTGGTCAGCTCCTGCGGATACCTGATTGGAAGATTCCTGTACATTTTTGATCGTCTGGCTCAGATTATTTTCTGTCGCTTCCAGTTTCTTTAAAATTTCACCGAAATTTCCCTGATAGGCTTCAATATCATGGGATCTCGCATCAAAGTTTCCTTTTGCAAACTCTGTAAGGAGCTGATTGATATCGTCCACAACACCCCTTAAATAAAAAGATGTATTGCGGAAACTTTCTGCAAGCTTTCCCAGTTCATCTTCCCCCTGATAAGAAATATCAATTTCGAGATTTCCGTGTGACATGTCATCTGCGGCCTTTTCTATCTGGTCTAACGGTTCAAGAATATTTTGTGTCAGTTCCTGAATGATCTTTTTGGAAAGCAATGGCATACCAACTACTGCAATGACAGGAATGATAATCCATACCGGATGTCCAAATACAAGCATTAAAATTGCAAACAGAATATTGTTCACCAGTAAAATTGCAAAAATTGCTTTCATAACCATTTTCAGCTTATCCGCAATTTTCACATTTTGAAAGTAATTCTTACGCATACGTTTCCTCCTATGTATCGTATACTATTTATCTATAATTCTACATCGAAATGTACATAATATCAAGCAGAATTATCCAAAAATTATACAAGTCTGTCCAAAACTGCTTGAGATCTGCAGTTCCACACACGGAGCATCCGGATCACTGCTGCCCTGACCTTTACATTCCACATGTCCGCCTGCATTGCTGTGTTCAAAGTATCATGTGCATTTTGCTTGCCACCAGATATACTGCGATAAAAATAAGAATAACTGCGTGAAGCCCACAAGAGGTAAAAAAGGAGCCATCTGTTTCAGATGACTCCCAAAAATCATATGGCTATGCACCAGCCATAAGTCTCTATTTTACTGTACGGACAGATAAGAATATCCCATCAGACTTGTATCCACGTCATGTGCCACCTCACGGCCCTCACGAATTGCCCAGACAACCAGTGACTGTCCTCTGTGCATATCTCCCGCAACAAATACGTTCTTTACATTTGTTGCATATGTTCCAGGCTCTGTAGCTACATTTGTTCTCTGGTTCAGCTCTACACCGAATGCCTTTGCAATGTATTCCTCTGTTCCAAGGAATCCTGCAGCGATCAGTACAAGTTCTGCCGGAATCTTCTTCTCGGAACCTGCAACTTCCACCATATTTCTGCGTCCGGTCTTCTCATCCACCTTGCTCTCAAGTCTGACGATTGTCAGACCATTCAGCTTGCCGTTCTTATCCTTATGGAATTCCTTTACGGTTGTCTGATAGATTCGTGGATCTGTACCGAAACATGCAATCGCTTCTTCCTGGCCATAGTCGGTCTTTAACACCTTCGGCCACTCCGGCCATGGGTTATTTGCTGCCCGCTCTGCCGGTGGACATGGCATCATCTCCAGCTGGGTTACAGACTTTGCACCCTGACGGATAGCCGTTCCCACACAGTCATTTCCGGTATCACCGCCACCGATGATCACAACATTTTTTCCCTTTGCGGAAATAAATTTGTTGTCCTTAAAATTGGAATCCAAAAGGCTCTTTGTGTTGCGTGACAGATAATCGACTGCAAAATAGATTCCTTCTGCATCACGACCTGTTGCCTTGATATCACGCGCATGCTTTGCTCCACAGCAGAGGATGACTCTGTCATACTCTTTTAACAGCTCTGCACTCTTGACATCCACACCGACATTACAGCCTGTGATAAACTTCACGCCCTCTTCTTTCATAACATTGATCTTACGGTCAATGATCTGCTTTTCGAGCTTCATATTCGGAATACCATACATCAGAAGTCCGCCGACACGGTCATCTCTCTCATATACCGTAACCTCATGTCCTCTCTGGTTCAGCTGATCTGCTGCTGCCAGTCCGGAAGGACCGGAACCGATGATGGCAACTTTCTTTCCGGTACGAACCTTTGGAATATGTGGTCCGGCATAACCTTCTTTGTATGCCGTCTCAATGATTCCATGCTCATTGTCCCGGACAGATACCGGATCTCCCCAGTGTCCACAGGTACATGCCTTCTCACACAGAGCCGGACATACACGGGAGGTAAACTCCGGGAAATTATTTGTCTTGTGCAGACGGTTATATGCCTGCTGATAGTTTCCGGTATAAAGCAGATCGTTCCACTCCGGTACCAGATTGTGCAGCGGGCAGCCGGAAGTCATTCCGGCAACTGTCATACCCGACTGACAGAACGGGACACCGCAATCCATACAGCGCGCTGCCTGCTCTCTTTGTTTTTCTTTGGAAAGGAAGATGTGGAATTCATCAAAATTTTTGATTCGTTCCTTTGGTTCCACCGAACGCGCCTCACATCTGTCGTATTCCATAAATCCTGTTGGCTTTCCCATTGTTTCTTCCCTCCTTATGCTCTCGTGCTGGCATAAAATGCCTCAATCTGTGCCTGCTCTGCATTCAGACCTTTTTCTTCCATCTGAACGATTGCCATCTGCATACGGTTATAATCATATGGGATGACTTTCTTAAACTTCGGCAGATACTCACTGAAGTGATCGAGAATTTCCTTACCTTTTTCCGAATTTGTCAGGGTAACATGTTCTTTGATCATTTCTTTGAGCTCTAATACGTCATATTTATTGGTGACTTCCTCACTGAATACCATTGACTTGTTGGTACGCATGTACAGATCGTTGTCCTCATCCAGTACATAAGCGATACCACCGCTCATACCTGCGGCAAAGTTCTTTCCGGTTTTACCAAGGATAACGACACGACCGCCCGTCATATACTCACATCCATGATCGCCGACACCCTCAACAACAGCAGTAGCTCCGGAATTTCTGACACAGAAACGTTCTCCTGCCACACCATTGATGAATGCCTTACCGCTTGTCGCACCGTACAGTGCTACGTTACCGATAATGATGTTCTCATCCTTTTTGAAGTTTACTCCTGCCGGTGGATAAACGATCAGCTTTCCGCCGGAAAGTCCCTTTCCGAAATAATCGTTGGAATCTCCCACCAGTTCGAGTGTCAGTCCCTTTGGAATAAAGGCACCAAAACTCTGTCCGCCGGCTCCGCTGCATTTAATAATGAAAGTATCCTCATCGAGTGTATCGTCGTACTTCTTTGTAATCTCTGATCCGAAGATTGTTCCAAGAGAACGGTTTACGTTTGTCACTTCGGTATCAATCATACGCTTCTGCTTCTTATCAAGTGCCGGCTTTAACTGTTTTAAGAACTCCGTGATATCTTTGGTCTTATCCAGTTCGAAATCATATACCTGCTTCGGATCAAAAATAACCTTCTGCTTTGTTCCTGCAAACGGATTATTTAAGATATTGCTCAGGTCAAGCTTTGCTTCACGCTCGGACAGATCTCCGCGAACCTTTAAGAAATCGCTTCGTCCGACGAGTTCATCCACTGTGCGGACACCAAGTTTTGCCATGTACTCCCGAAGTTCTTCTGCGATAAAGCGCATGAAGTTCTCAACATACTCCGGTTTTCCTGCGAAACGCTTACGAAGCTCCGGATTCTGGGTTGCAATACCTGCCGGACAGGTATCCAGATTACATACACGCATCATGACACAGCCCATGGTTACCAGCGGAGCGGTTGCAAAACCAAACTCTTCCGCGCCAAGACATGCAGCAATGGCCACGTCTTTACCACTCATCAGCTTTCCGTCTGTCTCAATTCTTACTTTATTACGCAGTCCGTTCATAATCAGTGTCTGATGTGTCTCTGCCAGACCAAGTTCCCACGGAAGACCTGCGTTGTGGATGGAACTGCTTGGCGCAGCACCTGTACCACCGTCATATCCGGAGATCAGGACAACCTGTGCACCGGCTTTTGCAACACCGGCTGCTACGGTACCGACACCTGCCTCGGAAACCAGTTTTACGGAAATTCTTGCATCGCGGTTTGCATTCTTTAAGTCAAAGATCAGCTGTTCAAGATCCTCGATGGAATAAATATCGTGATGTGGTGGCGGGGAGATCAAAGATACACCCGGTGTGGAAAGTCTTGTCCTGGCAATCCATGGGTATACTTTCTTACCCGGAAGATGTCCACCTTCACCAGGCTTTGCTCCCTGTGCCATTTTGATCTGGATCTCCTGCGCACTGGTCAGATAACGGCTGGTAACACCGAAACGTCCGGATGCAACCTGTTTGATTGCGGAACAACGGTTCTTTCCGTCCGGTCCGACGGTCAGACGATCCTTGTCCTCACCACCTTCACCGGTGTTTGACTTACCGTGTAAGTGATTCATGGCAATGGCAAGTGTCTCATGTGCTTCCTTCGAAATAGAACCGTAAGACATCGCTCCGGTCTTAAAACGTGTCACAATAGAATCTACGCTTTCCACTTCCTCAAGCTTCACACCCTTCTTCGGGTACTCAAAATCCATCAGTCCACGCAGGTTCGTATGCTTTTCTTCTTCATCTACCAGACTCGTATACTGCTTGAACATCTCATAGTCCCCACGTTTGGTAGACTGCTGCAGCAGATGGATGGTAGCCGGATTGTACAGATGCGCATCGGCTCCGCTTCTCATCTTGTGGCGCCCCTTGCTGTCAAGGGTTACATCGGTTTCAAGTCCCAGCGGATCATAGGCTGCGGAATGAAGCGTATTGACATCATTCTCGATATCCTTGATGGAAATTCCGCCGATGCGGCTGACCGTATTGGTGAAATACTTGTCAATGACATCTTTATCAATACCAAGTGCCTCAAAAATCTTGGAACCCTGATACGACTGGATCGTAGAAATACCCATCTTGGCTGCAATCTTTACAATACCGGTGATAATTGCGTGGTTATAATCATCAACTGCGGCATAATAATCTTTGTCTAACATGTGCTCGTCGATCAGCTGTTTTACGGTATCCAGTGCCAGGTATGGGTTAATTGCACTCGCACCAAAACCAAGCAGTGTTGCAAAATGATGTACCTCACGCGGCTCTCCGGATTCGAGAATCAGGGAAAGGGAAGTACGTTTCTTTGTCTTTACCAGATACTGCTGCAATGCAGATACGGCAAGCAGGGAAGGAATTGCCACATGGTTATCATCCACGCCTCTGTCGGAAAGGATCAGGATATTGGCTCCGTCTCTGTATGCACGATCCGCCTCAATAAAGAGACGATCTACGGCTTTCTCAAGACTGGTATTCTTATAATAAATAATCGGAATGGTTTCTACCTTAAATCCGTCTACTTTCATATTGCGGATTTTCATCAGGTCTGTGTTGGTCAGAATCGGATTGTTGATCCGAAGTACTTTACAGTTCTCCGGCTTTTCCTCTAAGAGGTTTCCGGCAGATCCGATATATACCGTCGTAGAAGTAACAACCTCCTCACGGATGGAATCGATTGGCGGGTTGGTTACCTGTGCAAACAGCTGCTTGAAATAGTTAAACAGCGGCTCACGGTTTCCGGACAGTGCCGCAAGCGGTGTATCCGTACCCATCGCAGCGGTACCCTCAATGCCGTTCTTTGCCATCGGCAGGATGGAATCCTTTAAGGACTCATACGTGTAACCGAATGCCCTTTGCATTCTCTGGCGTTCTTCCTGTGTATATTCCGGCACACGCTCATTCGGGATTTTTAAATCCTTTAACATGACGATGTTGCTGTCAAGCCACTCACCATATGGACGCTTATCCGCATATCTTTCTTTTAACTCATCGTCATCAATCACACGACCCTGCACGGTATCTACAAGAAGCATTTTACCAGGACGCAGACGGTCTTTTGTCACGATATGGGTCGGATCAATATCAAGAACTCCGACCTCGGAAGAAAGAATCAGATAGTCATCGTCTGTAATGTAATAACGGGATGGACGCAGACCGTTACGGTCAAGAACCGCTCCCATCATATCTCCATCGGAAAACAGGATGGATGCAGGTCCGTCCCAAGGCTCCATCATAGTTGCATAATACTGATAGAAATCTTTCTTTTTCTGTGTCATCACGGCGTTGTTTGCCCATGGCTCCGGAATCATGATCATGACTGCCAGTGGCAGATCCATGCCACTCATCACCAGAAACTCCAACGTATTGTCCAGCATTGCGGAGTCAGATCCTTCGGTGTTGACGACCGGAAGTACCTTCTGGAATTCCCCGCGCAGCTTGCCGGATGCCATCGTCTCTTCCCGGGCAAGCATCTTGTCTGCATTACCGCGGATGGTGTTGATCTCACCGTTATGTACAATAAAACGGTTTGGATGAGCTCTCTCCCAGCTTGGATTTGTGTTGGTAGAGAAACGGGAATGTACGGTTGCAATTGCAGACTCATAATCCTTATCCTGCAGATCGGAGAAGAACTGACGCAGCTGCTCTACAAGGAACATTCCTTTATATACGATCGTTCTGCTCGAAAGAGAAGCAACGTAGCTGTCATCGTTGGACTGCTCGAATACACGGCGTGCCACATACAGCTTGCGGTCAAAATCAAGTCCCTTCTCCACATCTTCCGGTCTTTTGATGAACGCCTGCATGATGCATGGCATACATCCTCTGGCCTTGTCGGAAAGCTTGTCCGGATGAATCGGTACCTGTCTCCATCCGAGGAATTCCATTCCTTCCTTCTCGACAATTACCTCAAACATCTTCTTTGCCTGATTGGTCTTTAACTCATCCTGTGGGAAGAAAAACATTCCGACGCCGTAATCTCTCTCTTCTCCCAGCTTAATTCCAAGCGGCTCTGTCGCTTTCTTAAAGAACTTATGGGAAATCTGAAGAAGAATACCAACACCATCTCCGGTCTTTCCGTCGGCATCTTTTCCGGCTCTATGCTTTAAGTTCTCAACAATTTTCAAGGCATTTTCCACGGTCTGGTGGGTCTTGATACCTTTGATGTTTACCACAGCACCAATTCCGCAGTTATCATGTTCGAAACTCGGATCATATAATCCTTTGGCGGTTGCTGTGCTCTCATTCCATTGCTCTTTCATAGAACTATCCTTTCGTTGTAAATCATTCATGAGTTGCTTTTTCTTAACTGATTCTCATTTTACTCCTATAACCGCCGCTTGTAAATCATTTTTTTCGTTCTATTGTCTGATAATTTGTCTATTATTTATTCAGCGCAGTATTGTCAGATAATATCTTGTTTTTTCTTTTATATTAACCGTTTTTCAAACAATAAAGCGGTCATATTCATGAAATATTTTTTCATAAATATGACCACATTTTCTGTTTTTATTAAGTTGTTTTTATTTTACAAACAATTTATATCTGAAATTCATTCACCGTCTGCTGCAATGTTCCGATGCTGTCCAAAACCTTTTCCCATAACTTTTCCTCCTTGGTATTTTTATATTTTAACACTACTATACTTTAATGCGATAAACAAGTAAAAAGAAAAAAGGCATCTGATTTTTTCAAATCAGATGCCTTTGAAACGCTCTATGCCTGCCGGTCAATCGCCTGTCCTGTCCGGTAATAGGTAAAATCAGCAGTAACCAGAACTCTTTGATTCTCATCCATAAGTTTCACGGTATATACGCCGATCCGTCCTCCCTGTCTTTGTACTTCTGCCTCACCGTACACGTAGCCGGTATCTTTCACAGCCTCCAGATAATTCATTTTCCCGTCAATCGTTGTAACATAATTGCCATAGGTGGATGCCGCCAAACCAGCAAGCGTATCAGCAAGCGCATACGCACATCCGCCATGCATTCCACCGTAAATATTCGTAAAATGCTCATCCATGCGCATTCTTCCGTAAGCATAGCCTTCCCGCACTTCCAGCAGTTCCATTCCCAGAAGCTGTGCAAATGGATTTTTCTCCAAAAGCCGGTTCAGCTTCTGTGGTGTCAGTTCCTGTGGCTGCTGTGACTGTTGTACTGCCTTTTGTTCTGTTGTTTTCACGGCAGAAATATGTTTGTGTTTCTTACTCATGTTTTCTTCCTTTATTGATGTTTTTTATCTGTCCTGCCTCTATCTGCTTTTCAGATATTTCTATATCTCTGTACATAGCAATCTGTCTCATGGTTGACTCATAAATCTCCATGCTCATAATTACCATATCTCCATAGCCATTTTTCGTAACATAAATTGGCTCCTCTGTCTTATGACACATATCAGATATCTCCGATGTATTCTTCAAGTCTTTAATTGGAATTATTTGTGGCATAACATACACCTCCTTACTTACGTCCTAATTGTACCATAATTATACCCTTTTTCAACTTAATTATTGTTTATTTGATTTCCCATTCAAGTTGTGAACGAGCTCCACCATAAAATCCTGCATCTGCAAATAAATCCCCAGGTCTATCCATACAACCAAATAAAAAAGGGGATACAGTGCATCTAAACTATATACCCAAAATAAAAAAGACAGACAATGACATATGTCAACGTCCGTCTTCTTCATCCATTTTTTCAATTATCGGCTACTACCTATAGCAAAACGAACATCATAAACCGGACAGATTAGTTTTCATCCTGCATTTTTGCAAGTTTCTTCGCCTGGTCGCCCTCACGAAACGATTGCCTCATCGATTGTAGGCTCGGAACAAATGCCTCCATGCCATAAAAAGGCTCGAAACGTGTGCCTCCAACGAAACAAGCACGAAGCAATTACCTCTTTATAAAATTCTGCAATTTGCATCAATTATTCTCAAATCAAAGAGATATCCCATTACATTTTCCTATTTCGTTTATTGAATTACAAATTATCTTTCAGTAAGGCAGACAATTTTTCTGCCTCATCGTGAGTAAGCGTTACCCCTTTTCCCATTTTCTCATGCTCAGGTGCCCAATCCCTGATATCATACTTAAGTTCTCCACCATTCCATGAAATCTTGTTAAGTTCCTTTGTCCACCCCTTGGCACTCTCTGAAAGAGTGCCAATATGTTCAACTATTTCATATTTGAAATCTGCCATATACTTTCTCTCCTTTATATCTGCATACCCGTTACACTTCTCAAATATTCATCAAATTTTTCATCCAAAATTCCTTTATGCCTACTTACATACTCTGATACAAATGATGCTACCCAATATTGGGAACCATCTGGCGGAGTATCTCCGCAATCTAAATAATCAATGTAATCTTCTGACATAATTAATCCCGGTCTTATCAAAACTAATACCATCAAAAATGACATCGTTATATATGTAATTGTCTCTCCAAATTCTTTGCAATATTTTGAAATATTGCTATGTGTATCCATTCTTTGATATGAAAAATTATAATATAATTGTCCATTAGAATGAACAAAATTATTTAATTTTAATGCCAACTTATCAAATGCATCTTTTAACTTATACTTTTTTATTGCTTCCCCTGCACTTGATGATGCGATAGCTTTGAAAATAGTTCCAATGTAAACATCATTTTGTTGATTTCTGATCCAATCACAAATATTTCTTTCATCTTTGCCTAGGTCTTTTAATTCAACATACTTCATAAAATCTGTCTTATCTCCAACTGTCAGCATATAAATATAATAAAAGACATCATCCCTATATTTTCTCAAAAGTGAATATGCATCTGCAAAATTAGCATTCAGGCAGCAATATCGAATACTTTCTGCCGTTCTACTTACAGAATCAAGAATCTGATTTCCACTGATAACTCCGACTTTATGTAAAACTATGTTATCTCTGCCATATGCTAAGAAACTCATTTCATACATGAAATTTCTTGTTTCCTCTAGCAATGTATTCAACTCTTGGAAGGAACTATTTTCCTTAATGACACTTCTATTTATTTCAAAGTCATCTGGTATTTCAAGCATATGCACTCCTTAATCACTCTCGGCAACACCAAACTTATTTACAAAATCCTCATAGCCATTTACCCAATCAAACTTTGTATCATCGGATACTGCTTTAAAATGAAGTTCTCCGCAATGAATCTTGTTTTTTCCACATCAGTCAGGTCAGCCCATTATTACCTTCAGCAAGGACATTATCAGCAAATAATCCATTTGCTAACTGCACCTTACGCAAATTTTCCAACAATCTGCTACCAACAACAATGTCATTGTTTCTGACAGGATCACCCTCACCAAATTTGCGTGTTCGTGACGGCCTGTAAATTCCATCAACATGTCTTGATAACCCTCTGAACAATTCCACTGTAGAATGAATCGCCTGTATCTGATAATCCAGATCATCCTCAAATTGAAATATAATACGCTTAGGCATTTGGCTCTCCTCCTGCTTCCTCTTCTGCATCTTTTTGTTGCAAATAAAAAATAGCCTTTTGTGTCTCTATTTCCTCACGCAATTCTTCTTCTGTCGGCAAATACAATTTGTACTTACTTGCAAATAGCTGTTCATTTCCATGTAATATAGAATACCTTGCAATATCTTCATCCGTTTCCGAACATAATACAATTCCAAGTGTTGGATTATCATCTGGCGCTTTTTTTAATTCATCATACATACGAATATACATGTCCATTTGCCCAACATCCTGATGCGTAATCCTCTCTGTCTTCAAATCAATTAATACAAAACATTTCAAAATATAATTATAAAACACCAAATCAATATAATAATCTTGTTTCTCAGTGTGGATGTGTTGCTGTCTCGCAACAAACGCATATCCTTTTCCCATTTCCATCAGAAATTTCTGCAGATTTGTTATAATACTTGACTCAAGTTTTGTCTCGTTAAAAGATGCATCTGGCGTTAATCCCAAAAACTCCACTACTACAGGATTTTTTATAAATTCAAGCTTATCATTTTGATATGAGGATGTCTTTTCTCTCATTTCAGCTTCTACAGCTTTTTTATCCTGTGATTGAAGCATACGATAATAATATTGGCTATCAATATTTCTCTGTAAAGTACGAACACTCCATGTCTGCTCATAGGCTTCTTTCTCATACCATTTGCGAGCTGTTTCATCATGCACTTGAAGAAGAGTACGATAATGTGACCATGTGAGTCTAATATCAGATTGTCGACACGCTGTGTCGACAATCTGTGGAAAAGCCTTGTAGAATCTTAAACAGTGATATAAATTACTCCTGTCATATCCCTTTCCATATTTTTGAGTCAGGTACCTTGATAAATTTTTAATAATTTCTACACCATATTCAGCCCGTTCTTCTCCAGCTAATTCTTCCACTGCTATTCGATATCCAATCAACCAATTTCTTTGTGATAATATTGTATTTACTGAACGATAAGCTTCTTTTTGTGATACTTCTATAATAGTTTGAACATCATTTAGTATGTTGTCTGTTTTATGAAAATTATCCATAATAACATTATTTACACTATTCATAACTTCATTCATCTGCCTGCCTCCTTACGGCAGATTATACATCTCTGCCATATTTTCTATATAAATTCCACTGTATATGTAGGTTTGCTAGCTCCTGCATTCTTTTCAATAAGAGCTTTCAGTTTTCTGAATGTCTCATCCTTTAAAGAAATATCATCTTTAAATGTCGAATCTCTGAAAATAAATTTAATTGGCAATGGGTCAAGCTTTGCAAGTTTTGAAATTAAATCCTCTGTGATTGTTATTTCCAAGCATACCAAATAACTGCTTGCATAGAGATATGTACGACTCCCAATATCGGATAACTGCTCTAATGTTTCTGAAAGTGCTACATCACGCTGACGAAGCATCAATTCATATACGATATCTATGTCGTTGGCACCTGGCATGAAGTCAACAAGGTCTGGTGCATACTCAAGCTGATTAACATTGATCTGTCCCATATCCATGATGGAATTCCACTTTATATTGGTATCGGCAGTTCTAAATACTTTAAATCCAATATCGATGTCTGCATCTGGATGGTCTGATCTGATTTTATCTCCTGCTCTACGGATACGTTCTTTACCTATTTCACATATATTTTTATAACCGGCTTTGCTCGCTGTACCGTTATCATCCGTTAATTCCAGTATTTGTGTTACTATAAATTTACAATTACTTTAATAATATTAACTATTGCATCCTTCTTGTTCTGGAGAACTTCATTAATTTTCTGTATCATCTGCTCATTGGAATTTATCGCATTCATATATCAGCCAACTCCTTGCTGAACACTTTCTCTAGCTGTGTTCTTATTGATTATCTCAAAATAGGTGTCCAATAATCTGTACCTTCATCTATGTTCTCTCAAATTTTGTACTTAATATTAGTTATAAAAACTTAAGGTTAATTATATCACAAAACGCTAACCATTTCATCAATATTATGGAGTTGTCTGTTCTTCTTTAAGCTGTCTTATACTAATTTTCTTAAAAAATTTCATGGGCTATACAATTATTCACCAGACTGCGAAAAAAAGCAAAAAATCAGAGCCAGCCTTTCGGCTGACTCTGATCCACTCCAAGCAATATTACAATTTATTTTGATAATTCTCTAACTGGTGGAAAATACCAACTACATTTATCTGCTAATACCTATAGCAAAACGAACATCATAAACCGGACAGATTAGTTTTCATCCTGCATTTTTGCAAGTTTCTTCGCCTGGTCCGCCGCGATACATGCATCGATAATCTCCTGGATATCTCCGTCAAGAATCTTGTCCAGCTTGTATAATGTCAGGTTGATGCGGTGATCCGTCACACGTCCCTGTGGGAAATTATAAGTACGGATCTTCTCGGAACGGTCTCCGGTTCCGATCTGGCTGCGTCGTTCCTCAGACTCTGCATCCTGCTTCTTCTGCAGTTCGAGATCATACAGCTTGGTACGCAGCAGTGCAAACGCTTTCTCCTTGTTCTGGATCTGTGATTTTTCGGTCTGACTGTAAATCACGATACCGGTCGGATAATGCGTCAGACGCACAGCAGAGTCCGTCGTATTGACACACTGTCCACCATTCCCGGATGCCCTCATAACGTCGATACGGATGTCTTTGTCGTCAATATGCACTTCCACATCCTCCGCCTCCGGCATAACTGCAACACTGCAGGTTGATGTCTGAATACGTCCCTGGGATTCTGTCTCCGGCACACGCTGTACACGGTGCACACCGGATTCATATTTCAGTACAGAATATGCGCCTGCACCGGTCACCATAAAGTTGACCGACTTCATGCCTCCGATTCCGGTTTCATCTGCCTCAAGTGTCTCCACTTTCCAACCACGACGCTCTGCGTAGTGTACATACATACGGTAAATTTCAGCCGCAAAAAGCGCAGCTTCCTCTCCACCGGCGCCTGCACGAATCTCCACAATAACGTTCTTGTCGTCGTTCGGGTCTTTTGGCAGAAGCAGAATCTTTAATTTCTGTTCCAGCTCTCCCAAACGGCTCTTTGCCTCATTTAATTCTTCCTTTGCCAGTTCGCGCATTTCCTCATCGGATTCCTCATCAAGAATTGCAAGGGAATCCTCTATTGTCTGCTTACATGCCTTGTATTCCTTGTAGGCATCCACGATTGGCTGCAGATCACTCTGCTCTTTCATCAGTTTACGAAAGCGGTTCGGATCGTTTGCCACATCCGGCTCGCTCAATGTATTCATTAACTCCTCATAATGATGAAGTAAATCCTCTAATTTATCAAACATAATCTATCCTCTCTTTTCACATAGGTGTTTGTGTCCGCAGACCACACGGTCATTTCGCGCAAGATCTTTTTTCACGCAGACGTCCTCAAATCCGGCCTCTTTCATCATAGACGATACCGCCCATCCCTGGTCATATCCGATCTCAAACAGCAGATACCCTCCATCGGTCAGATAATCCGGGCTTTCCTGGATGATCTTCCGGTAGAAGAACAGACCATCTTCTTTTCCGTCCAGTGCCTCATGCGGTTCAAATTCCGACACCTCCGGCATCAGAAACGGAATTTCATCGCTGCGGATGTATGGTGGATTTGACACAATCACATCAAACGTTTCATCCGCAACATCCTCAAACAGATTGCTTCTCTCGAAAATGGCAGGAACATCATTTAATTTTGCATTTTCCTTTGCAACATTGATCGCCTGTTTGGAAATATCATATCCATATCCCCCGGTACCGTGTACATTTTTCAAAATACTGATCAGCACACATCCGGAACCGGTACACATATCCAGCACCTTCATCCCCGGTTTTACAACCTTCAGTGCTTCCTCCACCAGGGTTTCCGTATCCTGTCGCGGAATCAGCACATTGGAATTCACATGAAATGTCATCCCCATGAATTCCTGTTCCCCGGTGATATACTGAAGAGGCACTCGCTCTGCCCTCTTTTTAATCAGCACTTCAAATTCATGCTGCAGTTCCTCCGGCATCTCTTCGTCAATATGCATATAATAGTAAGTGTGGTCAATTTTACATGCCATGGTCAAAAGCAGCCATGCATCATTTCTGGCATCTGCAATGCCAGCCTCACACAGGCTTTTTTCTCCCGAAACAATTGCTTCCCTATAGGTCATACATTCTCTTCCTTCTGCCACTTTCTCCAGTCAAACACAGCTTCCACCGAAGCGATTCCCACTTCGATCATCTCATCATCCGGCTCTTTTGTTGTCATCTTCTGCATCCAGAGTCCCGGTTTGCTCAGTATATTCACCAGCCGGTTATCATATCTTCCCGCCAGACGGATAAACTCATAAGATACTCCGGCGATCACCGGAATAAGAAGAAGTCTGAGCACCAGCTGCAAAATACGCGAATCCACACGGATAAACAAAAAGAACACGATAGATATCAGCATTACAATCAGCAGGAAACTGGTACCGCAGCGCTTGTGCTGCCGGGAACTTTTCCGGACATTTTCCACATTCAGTTCCATTCCGTGTTCGATGCAATTGATGCATTTGTGTTCTGCTCCGTGGTACATAAACACTCTCTTAATATCAGGTGTCAGGGAAATCAGTGCAATATATCCGATAAAAATTGCCAGACGGATCAGTCCCTCCAGCAGCGCAATCACGGTATCCGATGCAATAACTTTATGGAAGATCCCGGACAGAAAATATGGCAGGAAAAAGAAAAGTCCCAGCGCAAAAACAATGGAAAATGCAACAGTGCCGCCCATCATTGCCTTCTCCTGCTTTTTTTCTTTTTCTTCCTGTGCCTTTCGTTCCTCCTGCGTCATGGCTTCTTTTTTCTTTTTTTCATCCTCATCGTCTTCAAAAAAGGAAGCCGAATACATGAGTGTCTGCATGCCAAGGATCAGTGATTCTATAAAATTAATGACACCACGGATGAACGGCAGACGCCGCAGTTTTTTATTTTTAATTGTCTCTTTAAATGTGGAGACTTTTACATCAATGGTGTGATCCGGCTTACGAACGGCAACCGCATAACGGTCTTCGTTCTTCATCATGACACCTTCCATGACTGCCTGCCCGCCAACTCCTGAATATTTCATATTTCCCCCTGTAAGAGAAAAAGGTTGAGGCAATACACAGCCTCAACCTTTTTACGTGACTTATCAATTCTATTTCATGCCATACTTCTTGTTGAACTGTTCGATACGTCCACGAGCCTGGTTAGCCTTCTGCTGTCCAGTATAGAATGGATGACACTTAGAACAGATTTCTACGTGGATCTCCGGCTTTGTAGAACCTGTAACGAATGTGTTTCCACAGTTGCAGGTAACGGTTGCCTGATAATAATCTGGATGGATTCCTTCTCTCATGATTTTCACCTCTTTATATTCTTATCGTTTTCTGTAATCAGTCTTCCGGCTGACTCTGGTTCCTGTCACACCCTTTATACCCGTATGCCCGATCCGCATATGATACTTATTACAAGAGCGACACTTTCGTCCGTTTACATCCCGATAAACAGCTTAATTATTGTAACATAGCGTCCATGCAAATGCAATAGAAATTTAAAGAATTCTGTTTTTTCTTACAAGATTGATAAAATCAGCATTTGTACGCGTGTGTGCAAACATATTTAAAATATTCTCCACAGCCTCATCCGACCGCATGCCGTTTAATGCCCGGCGCATATTCTCCACGCCCTCACGCTCCTGCGGATCAAGCAGCAGATCGTCTCTTCGCGTGCCGGACTTTACAATATCCACCGCCGGGAAAATTCTCTTTTCGGAAAGTTTCCGGTCAAGAACAAGTTCCATGTTACCGGTTCCCTTAAATTCCTCAAATACCACGTCATCCATCTTGCTTCCGGTATCGACCAGTGCCGTGGCAAGAATGGTCAGGCTTCCGCCTTCTCTCATATTCCGGGCTGCACCAAAAAATCGTTTCGGCATGTGCAGTGCCGCCGGATCAAGACCACCGGAAAGTGTACGGCCGCTCGGCGTACAGGTCAGGTTGTAGGCACGTGCCAGACGTGTGATACTGTCGAGGAGAATCATCACATCCTTTTTATGTTCCACCAGACGTTTTGCACGCTCGATTACCATTTCCGATACCCGCTTATGGTGTTCTGCGGTCTCATCGAAAGTGGAATAAATGACCTCTACATTTTCTCCCTCAATTGCCTCTTTAATATCGGTTACTTCCTCCGGCCGCTCGTCAATCAGCAGAATGATCAGATGCATCTCCGGGTTATTTTCCTTTACCGACTTGGCGACTTCCTTTAAAAGCGTTGTCTTACCTGCTTTCGGCGGGGATACAATCATGCCACGCTGGCCTTTTCCAATCGGGGAAACAATATCCATCACTCGCATTGCAACCGAACCGCCGGGACGTTCCATGCGCAGACGCACATTCGGAAAAATCGGGGTCAGGTCCTCAAAGTTTGTCCGCTTCTGTGCTTCCGAAGGATGATATCCGTTTACCGAAGTCACATACAAAAGGGCGGAAAATTTCTCCCGCTCGGATTTCACTTTGGTATTTCCACAGACAATATCCCCTGTCTTTAGATTAAATCTGCGGATCTGGGACGGCGCCACATAAACGTCATGTTCCCCCGGCAGATAGTTTTCACAGCGGATAAAACCGAATCCATCTGCCATAACCTCCAGAATACCGCTCGCTGTATTTCCACTGTCGAGGCTGACGATATCTTCTTTGATCGCAGCACTGTCATTATCCTCCTGTGCCTTATAGATCTGTTCCTGTGATGCATGTGCTCCATGTTCTGCATGCATGCTTTCTCCATGCTCCGGATGGCTGTGATCCTCCGTATGGGACGGATGCTCTTCTCTTCGCGGTTTTGGTGTATGCTTTCTTCCTTCCTGTCCGGAAGCTGTCCGCGCGGTATATACCGTCTTTGCCTTCGGCGCTGCCTCTTTTTCCCGCTCATCTTCCTGCAGCATCCGATCAATCAGTTCTCCCTTTTTCATTGTTGAGATTCCTTTGAGTCCGCGTGCCTTTGCCAGGTCTTTTAACACAACCAAAGAAAGACTCTCATATTTTTCCCTCATTCCATCTGCTCCTTCTTAAAAAATATAGACTTGTTTCGTACCGTAAATCATTTCATAAATTACACTTATTTGCATGGGATATCAGTCAGAAACGACTATGAATCATTTCAAATATTATCTAATGCAGCTATTATACACTATTTCCGGTAAAATAGGAAGTCTTTTTTTTCATGCGCAAGAATGGTATTGTGAATAAGTATGAGTATGTAAAGGAGAAAATTACTATGGATAATAAAGAAAAGGCACTTTTATGCCACAAAGAATGGAACGGAAAACTCGAAACCGTTGCAAAATCAAAAGTAAAAACCCGCGAGGATCTCGCGATTGCATACACCCCGGGTGTTGCAGAACCATGCAAAGTAATTGCGGAAGATAAAACTGCTGCCTACGCTTATACATGGAAAGCCAACACGGTTGCCGTTGTTTCCGACGGAAGTGCCGTTCTCGGTCTTGGAAATATCGGTCCTTATGCCGCTATGCCGGTCATGGAAGGAAAATGTGTATTATTCAAAGAATTTGGAAATGTTAACGCTGTACCGATCTGTCTGGACACTCAGGACACCGAAGAGATCATTCAGGCTGTGAAAAATATAGCTCCCGGATTCGGCGGTATCAATCTGGAAGACATCTCCGCTCCGCGTTGTTTCGAAATCGAGGAACGTCTGAAAGAAACGCTTGATATCCCGGTATTTCATGATGACCAGCACGGAACCGCCATCGTTGTTTTGGCCGGTATCATCAATGGTCTGCGTGTGACCGGCAAGAAAAAAGAAGACTGCCGCGTTGTGGTAAACGGTGCAGGATCTGCCGGTGTGGCAATCACCAAACTTCTTCTGACTTACGGTTTCAAACACGTGACCATGTGTGACCGTGAAGGAATCATCGGAAAAGATTATCCGAACTTAAACTGGATGCAGAAAAAAATGACAGAGGTTACCAATCTCGAAAATGCCTCCGGAACGCTGGCAGACGCACTGCGCGGTGCGGATATCTTTGTCGGTGTCTCTGCGCCAAACATTGTCACTCCGGAAATGGTTTCTTCCATGAACAAAGATGCCATCCTGTTTGCCATGGCAAATCCGGTGCCGGAGATCATGCCGGATGTGGCCAAAGCTGCCGGAGCAAAAGTTGTCGGAACCGGACGGAGCGATTTCCCAAATCAGGTAAACAACGTGATCGCTTTCCCTGGTATTTTCCGCGGTGCATTAGAGGCACATGCCACCCAGATCACAGAAGAAATGAAACTTGCAGCAGCAGAAGCACTTGCAGCCCTAGTTTCTGATGAGGAATTAAATGAAGATTTCATTATGCCGGAAGCATTTGATCCACGTGTGGCAGAAGTTGTAAGTGAAGCAGTCAAGTCTCATGTCCGCTAATCGCTACTATTCTCTGAACGATTACTGTAAAGAGCTCTTCGGGGAAAAAGTGTACCGTCTCAGTCTAAGCGGTGGGATGACGTGTCCCAACCGCGACGGAACACTCTCTTACGGAGGATGTGCATTCTGCAGTGCCGGAGGCTCCGGTGATTTTGCCGCGGATGCATTTCTGCCGGTTTCTGAGCAGTTCATACAGGCCAGACAGAAAATCGCCGCCAAAACACACTGCCAGAAATTCATTGCGTATTTCCAGTCATTTACCAACACCTATGCCCCCGTTGACATTTTGCGTCAGCTCTATTCCGAGGCAATGGCACCGGAAGAAATCGTTGCACTTTCCATAGGAACCAGAAGTGACTGCCTTCCTCCGGAAACCTTAGAACTCCTCTCCGATCTCAATCAGGAAAAACCCATATGGATAGAGCTTGGTCTGCAGAGCATCCATGCAAAGACGCTGTCTGCCATGAACACGCATACCACGGTTGCACAGTTTGATGCCGCTGTATCCAAACTTCATGCCCTTGGAATCTCCGTGATCGCACATGTTATTTTAGGATTTCCCGGTGAAACAAAAGAAATGATGAAAGATACCGTCCGGCATGTCGCCGCACTTCCGGTTTCGGGAATCAAGCTGCAGCTTCTGCATGTCCTGCGTGGCACTGCACTGGCAGAACAGTATCAGCTTCATCCGTTTCCCATGATGGAACTTGATGAATACAGCGATTTTGTGATCGACTGCCTGGAACTTCTTCCCCCGGACATGGTCGTTCACCGTCTGACGGGAGATGGTCCCCGCAGTCTATTACTCGCCCCATCCTGGAGCACAGACAAAAAACGCATTTTAAACACCATTCATCGCCGTCTCAAAGAACGCAATACCAGACAAGGAGAACATTTTTATGGCTGAACCATTTACAATCTATAAACTTACGATCTTATATATGCTGAGCAAAGCAGGGTTTCCGCTTTCCAACACCCAGATTTCCAATTTCTTTCTGGAACAGGAATACACAGACTATTTCCGTGTACAGGAAGTAATCGGGGATCTGGTCGATGCCAATTTAATCCATGCAGAGTCCACGCACAGCAACACACAGTACTCTCTGACTTCTGCGGGAAAAGAAACACTTGGATTTTTCAAAGATAAATTAAATGATGGAATTGAAAATGATGTTCAGGGATTTTTTGAAAAGAATAAATTAGAATTCCGACAAGAAAATTCCATTCTGGCAGATTACTATAAGACAACCAATCAGAAATACGCAGTACGCTGTCAGGTACGGTCTGACGGCAATCCTCTGATCGACCTGACGCTTTGCGTAACTACAAAAGAACAGGCAGAAGCCATCTGCAATAACTGGAAAAAGAAAAGTGAAGATGTATATGCTGTACTGATGGACACGCTGCTACAATAAGCCGCGTGTCATTTTTTCTTTTTCTGTACGCTGTATCCAAATTTGCCGAGTTTTTTCCCCAGAGCAAAATATTCTCCGTGGGAATACATGATAAGCCCGGTTCCGTTGATGTCAAATTTTCCTGTTTCATCCAGATACGCATCATCCACCGTTACGCCAAGTACTTCCGCCACAAACATCGTATGACTGCCAAGCGGATGGCTCTCCACCACCCTGCAGGCAATATTTACAGGACTTTCCGCAATTGCCGGAGCTTTCACATGCTCCACCGGAACCGGTGTAAGTCCTGTTTTTTTAAATTTATCCACATCTCTTCCGCTGACCACGCCGCAGTAATCACAGGCCTTTGCCAGTTTTTCGTTGGTCAGATTAATCACAAATTCTCCGGTTTTCTCTATGATCTCATAAGAATAACGGGATGGGCGGACGGAAATGGAAACCATCGGTGGATTGGTGCAGACGGTTCCTGCCCATGCCACGGTAATAATGTTTGGCCGATGATTCTGATCCGCCACACTGACCATCACAGCCGGCACCGGATTTAACATATTTCCCGCTTTCCAACTCTGTTTTCCCATTCTTCCACTCCTTTTGCCTGTTCCTGTTATTTTTAATCCTGTTATAATTTCAGATCCGTATTTTCCCGGATAATATCCGCGATCAGTTCACGCTCATCCATATGATGCTTCACACCCTTGATCTCCTGGTAATCTTCGTGCCCTTTTCCTGCAAGGACGATGATATCGCCATCCTCGGCATGTTCCATGCAATACCTGATGGCTTCTTTCCGGTCCGGTATCGTCACATATGCGCCATCGGCTTTGTGTACCCCGACCAGAATATCGTTGATGATATCCATTGGTTCTTCATTTCTTGGATTATCCGATGTGACAACCGTCAGATCTGCCAGTTTTGAAGATACCTCTCCCATCTCATAACGGCGGGATTTTGCACGGTTTCCTCCGCATCCGAACAGGCAGACCAGTCTGCCCGGCTCATACTCTTTCAAGGTCGTTAACAGACTCTCCAGTGCCATGGCATTGTGTGCATAGTCAATCATCAGCGTATATCTCTTTGTTACCGGTACAATCTCAATTCTTCCCTTGACACTTACATGAAGCATCGCCTTTTTGATTTCTTCAACACTGACACCAAAATGATGACAGATTGCAATGGCGGTCAGGGAATTATACACCGAAAATTTTCCCGGCACATTGACTTCCACATCAAAATCCATGGAACCTCCCACATGATATTTTACACCAAGTGCCCCATGCTCCTTTTTTAACTCTACCTTCTGCGCAATCAGATCATTTTCTGCTCCATACCCAAACGTCTCAACCGTACAGGTATGTCCCTGTAAAATGCCCTGCAGATGCTCGCTGTCCCCATTAAAAATTCCATGCCTGCACTGCTGGAACAAAAGACTCTTGCAGTGCATATAATCTGCAAAATCCTTGTGCTCATTTTCTCCGATATGATCCGGTTCAAGATTGGTAAACACGCCGATATCAAACACAAATCCGGATACGCGGTGAAGCATCAGCGCCTGGGAAGAGACTTCCATCACAACAGCATCGAGTCCCGCATCTACCATTTTTGCAAAAAGCTCCTGTACCCGATAAGATTCCGGTGTCGTATTTGCAGAAGGAATACGCTCAGAACCAACAATCGATTCGATCGTGCCGATCAGTCCGGTTTTGATCCCCGCAGACTCTAGAATCGAACGAACCATATAGGTTGTCGTTGTTTTTCCTTTTGTTCCGGTAATACCGATCGTCTTTAATTTTTTTGCCGGATGCCCAAAATATGCCGCAGACATGCAGGCAAGTGCCAGACGGCTGTCCTCTACCTTGATATATGTAATTCCATCGATCGGCGTTACATCCTTTTCTACGACAATGGCCGCTGCTCCCTTTGCTGCCACATCCGGAATAAACTCATGTGCATCACGCACACTTCCGCTGATGCACACAAACACAGAACCTTTTTCAACCTTGCGGGAATCATATACCAGAGTCGTAATCTCTGTCTCCTCGCTCCCCGCCAGTATCTCATATTCCATTCCGTTGATAAGTTCTTTAATTATCATTTAATTTTCCTCCCATATTCCATGAAACACTTCTGTCGCTGGTCCGGTCATATAAATATGATTGTTATCCGGATCATACTCGATGGTCAGATCTCCGCCCCGCAGATGCACCAGAACTTTATTTTCTGTCTTATGATTTAAGATACATGCCATAACCGTGGCACAGGTTCCGGTACCACAGGCAAGCGTCTCCGCAGATCCGCGTTCCCACACCCGCATGGATGCTTCCGTCGGAGAAATAACGTGTACGAACTCTGTGTTGGTCCGTTTTGGAAACCGTGGATGATGTTCAAACTCCGGACCGTATTTTTCCAGTTCAAAATGTTCGGTGTCCTCCACAAAAATTACCGCATGTGGATTTCCCATCGACACGCAGGTCATCTTCCACTCTCTGCCCTCTACTTCAATCGGCTCATCTACCACCTGTTCTCCCGATGCATCTACAGGAATTAAATCCGGTTTTAATATCGGTTCTCCCATATCCACACGAACCAGCGAAACCTTGCCATCCGCAACCGTCAGCTGCAACGTTTTTACCCCGGCTCCGGTTTCAATCGTAATCTCTTTCTTATCCGTCATTTTATGATCATATACATATTTTGCGACACAGCGGATTCCGTTTCCACACATCTCCGCCTCCGAGCCATCCGCATTGTAAATCCGCATCCTGAAATCCGCGATATCCGATGGGCCAATAGTGATCAGACCATCCGATCCGATTCCAAAATGGCGGTCACTCACTGCAATTGATACCTTTGCAGGATCTGCTATCTTTTCCTCAAACAAATTGACATATACATAATCATTTCCGCACCCATGCATTTTTGTAAACTTCATATTTCTACACTCCTTTTTTCTTTTCCATCCTGTCGATTCAGAGCTTCTATTCTAAGTATACCCGCACGATCCGTCTTCTAAAACAGCTACAGTGCTTTTTATATTGCAAATTGTGTGGAAACATAGTACACTGAATCTAATTAATATTTACAGGAGATTTATGCAATGTCAGAACTCTCACATTATGAAAAAACAGGATATCTTCATGACGATTTTAAGATTTTTCACTTAAAAGATACCTCTATGCGCCCGATTGACTTTCATTACCACGATTTTCATAAAATTCTGATCTTTCGCAAAGGAAATATTTCTTACAATGTGGAAGGACGTACCTATGATCTGATACCGGGGGATATCGTATTCGTTCCCGCAGGTACGGTCCACCGTCCGGTTCTGCACAGTTCTGAAATTTATGAGCGCATCATCATCTATATTTCCAGACACTACCTGGATGCCTGTCATGATTCCGACGATCTCTCACTCTGCTTAAAAGAAGCGCATCAGAAAAAATCGCATGTACTGCGTATTCCGGCACTGCAGACAACACAGATTGCAAGAATTATCCACGATCTGGAACAATCTCTGGATTCCAGAGAATACGCAAACGAACTTTATCATAAACTTCTTTTTTTGGAGCTGATGGTGCAGTTAAACCGTGCAGCTCTCTCCAACCGCATTGAATATCTTTCTACCACAGCCTCAAATCATAAAATGATCAATGTGATAGATTATTTAAATGCACATTTAACAGATGACATCACCATCGACTTTCTTGCCGAACATTTCTATCTGAGCCGGTATCATCTCATGCATGCCTTCAAGGAAGAAACCGGTTATACGATCGGAAACTATCTGACCACGAAGCGCCTTTTGCTGGCAAGAGATCAGATCGCCCAGGGGGAATCCATCACCACCGCCTGTTATGCCTGTGGTTTTCACAATTATTCCACCTTTTCCCGGGCATACCGCAAACATTTTGGCTGTTCTCCCAGAGAACAGCGCAATTGATCTGTCTGCCTGTTACATTTTGCGCTCTGCAAGTGTGTTGATCAGCGCAGGAATCAGCTGTTTCTTTCTGGATACCACATTTTCCAGCATAATCCCCTGATCGGAAGGCTCGCAATTATAAGCTGCCGCAACCAGCTGCGATGCATCCGCACCGCGATAAATCAGATAAGTAGACTCATTTAAGATATCCGTCAGCATGACAAAAATCATCTGGATCTGTTTTTCTCCCATCATCTGTTCCAGTTTCGGCTCGATACGTTCCTGCACCTTATCCAGTTCGGTGCGTCCCATCGCGCTGATCTGCGCCACGCCAAAACTCACATCCCCGGCATGGAAAATTTTAAAATCCTGATTTAAAATTTCTTCTTCTGTTTTATTATCAAAATTGCTTCCCGCCTGAAACATTGCTGAGGCAAGCTCCTCGACCTTAACCTCTGCAATCTCTGCCAGCCGGAGTGCTGCTTCCCTGTCTATCTGTGTACAGGTCGGTGAGCGGAACATCAGCGTGTCAGATAAAATGGCTGCACACATCAGTCCTGCCATCTGCGAGGTGATCGTAATTCCCTTTTCCAGATACATCTGATAAATGATGGTGGATGTACATCCAAGCGGCTGATTGCGGAAATACACCGGAGACATGGTCTCAAGGCTGCCCAGCCGGTGATGATCGATAATCTCTAAAATTTCCGCCTCATCGATATTGGATACTGCCTGTGATTTTTCATTGTGGTCCACAAGGATCAGTTTCTTTTTCTCTGCTTTCATCAAATTTCTGCGGGAAAACATACCCACATAGTTCTGGTTTTCATCGAGAACCGGGAAATCCCGATGCCGTATATTGGCTACGGTCTCTCTTACCTCATCCACGTAATCATCCAGATCAAAATGAATGATTCCTTTTTTTGTCATAAAATGCTTGATCGGCATACTCTGGTTGATCAGACGAGCCGCGGTAAACGTATCGTACGGTGTACTGATCAGAACGACTTCGCGTTCCTTTGCCGCCTCGATCACTTCCTGACTGATTTCATATCCGTTAGTGACAATCATGCAGCTGCAGTTTGATGCAATGGAAAGCATCTGCGACTCTTCCCCGTCCCCGATCATAACCAGGTCATCCTTGTCTATGGCAGAAGTCACTCCTTCCGGTGTACCGATTCCGATTACCACCTTGCCGTGAACAAAATACGCATGTTCATTTCCTGTCAGCAGCTGTCCGTCCAGCGTCTCTACAATATTCTTGTACTGGGTACGTGCGGTAGAAAGGATGGTATTATCATATACATCCATGTAGGATTTTGCAATATCTCCTGTTACAATCAGTCCTTCCAGCTTATTTTCCCGCACCACCGGAAGCGTAACAACCCCGAGGATCTTCATCATCTCCCATGCCTTTTTCATAGAGATATGACTGTTTACTCCCTCTGTACGGCGTATCTGAATATCCTTGATCTGTGTTCCGACATCCGAAATCATTGCCGGGGCCTCTGCATGAAACCTTTCCAGAACATACGCCGTCTCCGCATTTACAGATCCGGCTCTCTTTGCAATATAGGTCATTCCCGTAGCTGCTTTGGGATTCTTTTTTTCTATTTCATTTTTCAGGTTTGCATAAGAAATCGCTGCACATATGGAGTCTGTATCCGGATGCTTATGTCCTACAACCCAAACTTTCTTTTTTGCCATATCAGATTCTCCTATTCACATTTCTCTTTTCGAATTGTTCTATCTCTTTTTTGAGACAAAAAATGCAATCCTCATTCTTTTGAGAATTGCATATCCTTATTCTAAAACGCAATCACGCCCACACTAACCAGCAGGACCAAAAGTAACACCACCAGATTCACGATTCCAAGTATCATTCCCGTCAGGGAAAAAATACGGACCGGATGCATTCTGCTTTCCATAACGGTAAGCTTGTCCAGGCGTTCATCCATACTACGGAACAGATCCGAAATATTTCGGTAGCATTTTACATTTTCTGTATGTACTTTCTCGGAGATTTCTGTTTTTGCCGTGGTCAGCTGTTCTTCGATCTGCGCAAGAGAATCTTTCAGTTCCTTTGCTTTTTCTTCATTTAAGCGTTTGCCGTCTGCCACATCTTCCTTCATGGAAACTTCGATTTCTTCCATCTTGGCAGACACTTTGCCGATCAGACGATCAATCTGCTTTTCCACTTCCGCAGTGAATCCATCTGCTTTTTTCTGACGCTCCTCGAGAATCTGCCCCAGAGCATCTGCTTTCTCCTGACGTTCATCCACTAACGTCTGCAGTTCCTGTGCCTCCGTCTCTCTGGAATCAAGCAATGACTGTAACTGCTTGGCGCGTTCTCTGAATTCATCAATCTGGCTAAGTAAGAAATCTTCCCTGCTCACAACATTAACTTTCCTTTCCTGTACTTCGGGCTGTATTTCCGTGTCCGGCTTTGTCTCTTTTGTCTTCTGCGAAAAAACCTCCTGCGGTTTTTCCTGAGCAGATGCACGCATCCGTTCTTCATATGCAGCTTTCCGACGATTGTGCGCAATCTGTCTGCGCAGCTCCAACAATAATCCAGACATTTTTTCCTCCGCTGTATCAGTTCCTCTGTTTATTGTATCATTCTCCCACGTATTTGTAAACAAAAAAGACTGCCAGCATGACGGTACTGGCAGTCCTTCTTCTTTTATAATATTCAGATCTTAAGCGATTCCGTTTACTAATTTTGCTAAACGGGAAACTTTACGAGCTGCGTTGTTCTTGTGATATACACCCTTAGAGCAGGCACTCTCGATAACTGAAGAAGCATCCTTATATGCAGCCTCTGCAGCAGCCTTATCTTTTGCAGCAACAGCAGCCTCTACCTTCTTGATTGAAGTCTTAACTTCAGAACGGATTGCTTTATTTCTTGCAGTCTTTGTCTCTGTAACTAAAATTCTCTTCTTAGCAGATTTAATGTTAGCCAATCTGTACACCTCCATATCAAACTGTAATTTGTTTCCTGCGGTGAAACAGACACGGACGCTTCATCGCAAACATACTAGAATATAATATGTCAAGCTGTCCCTTCTGTCAAGATGTAATTGAAAAAAAGTTGTAAAAGTCTGCCAATATGTATATAATGTAGACATGAAAACGATTGATAACGACATCAAAACAGGACAATTCAAACAGATTTATCTGTTATACGGAGAAGAACAGTATCTGATCCGCCAGTACCGGGACAAATTAAAGCATGCACTGGCAGCGGATGATGATACCATGAACTTTTCTGCGTTCTCCGGCAGCGACATCAACCAGAAAGAGATCATCGATCTGGCAGAGACACTGCCTTTTTTTGCCGACCGCAGACTCATTCTGATCGAAGACAGCGGTCTGTTTAAAAAAAGCGCCGAAGAACTTGCCGATTACATGTCTTCCATTCCGGAAACCACTTATTTTGTCTTTGCGGAAAAAGAAATAGACAAGAAAACAAAGATGTACAAGCAGGTGAAAAAAAACGGAAGCATCGTGGAATTTCCGCGTCAGAATGAGACGACTCTCTCCCGCTGGATCGAGGGAAGAATCCGCAGAAACGGAAAAAATATTACAAGAGATGCCTATGCGCTCTTTATCCGTAAAACCGGTGATGACATGGAAAATATCGACAAAGAGCTGGAAAAACTTCTCTGCTACACACTGGAAAAAGACTATATTGATATCTCCGATGTGGAAGCCATCACCACCGAACAGACCGAGAATAAAATCTTTGACATGATTGACGCAGTGGCACTGCACCAGCAGAAAAAGGCACTGGATCTTTATTATGATCTTCTTGCTCTCAAAGAAGCTCCGATGCGTATTCTTTTTCTGCTTTCCAGCCAGTTTCAGCGTCTGATGATTGTCAAATCCATGACCAATCAGGGATTTGGCAACAAAGAAATTGCTTTAAAAGCCGGCTGCCCGGAGTGGGCAGTCCGCAAATACCAGTCGCAGAGCCGTGCTTTTTCCATGGATCAGCTCAAACAGGCGATCCGCGATGGTGTGGAATACGAAACTGCAGTAAAAACCGGACACATGAATGACCAGATGGCCGTTGAACTGTTTCTGGTACAGTACAGTGCCGGAAAATAATTTTCTCTATTTCACATAAGTTTCGCACACCAGCTTATTTTCGATGACGCGCACCCGTATCCGTCCACCTTCGATGGTGCAAAAAAATCTGCTGCCGCTCTCTTTGATCCTTTGTACGGCATCCGGGCTCGGATGTCCGTAACGGTTATCCTTTCCGGCTGAAGCAACCGTAATTTCCGGCCGGATACACTTCAATAACGCTTCTGCGTTCGCATAGCGCGATCCATGATGATCCGCCTTAAAAATCAAAACCTTATCCCATTTTTCGCGGCGGCTCAGCTGCTCTTCCACATCTGTAGAGATATCTCCACCAAACAGGGCGCGGATATCCCCCTCTTCAAATTGCAGTACCAGACACAGATCATTGACATCCTCCGCTTTATCCGAAGCTTTGGGATACAGACAGCGCATGGCTGCACGTTTGCTTCTTACCGTATCCCCCGCCTGCATATAAAGCACTTTCGTTCCATGGCTGCGGGCCAGTTCTGCCAGCTCTTTTGTCTTTGCTTCTTTTTCCACTGCTTTTGCAAACACCAGATACTCCACACGGTATCCGGACACAAGAACCTCCTTAAGACCGGACACATGATCGGTATCCGTATGACTGACAAACCAGTAAGAAATCTCTGACACTCCTTTTGCCTTTAAAAACGGCAGAATCCGGTACTTTCCCACCTGTTTCACATCGGTGCTCCCACCATCGATAAACATGGAAGTCCCGCCGCCCGTGCACAGATAAATACCGTCTCCCTGTCCCACATCAAGGAAATCAATCTCAAACGATTTCTTCTGTGGAAAAAGAAGAAAAAGCAGAAAAAACGCAATAAAACAGGAAAAAACTATGCCCTGCAGACGTTTCTTTCTTCGGCTTACACACAGATCTGCCGTTTCCCTGCAGTCTTTATGCTTTTCATTTCTGCGTGCACAGGCATAGATCGCCAGAAGAAACACTCCAAGCCCCAGGTAATACCAAAAGATCCGCATATGCGCAGGTTTCCCTGTGATCCTCTGCGCACCCGGAATCTTTAAGGAAACCTCACACAGAAACCGGTAACTGTCGAGCATCCAGCCACAGGGCGCAAACAGAACACGCCCCGCAGGCAAAAACGCCATCCCCACAATCTCCCCAAGCACAGTAAGCCCCAGTAATCCGTTGACCACCGCAAGTACAAACAGGTTTATCAGCATCGCGTACACGGGAATTTCATAATAAGAATATGCGACCAGCGGGATGGTAAACAACTGGATTGCAAAACTTACCAGAATTCCTTCTTTTTGTCTTGAGAAAAATGTTTTTTTGATGGTTTCCTCTCCGGCCTGCTGTCTGCGTTTCCATGAATGTTCCCATTCCAGCAGTACATTGGCTCCCACTCCGATGGCAATCACCGCCATCACGGAAAACACAAATCCGGAATACGATAGCAGAAACGGATTTTCCCACAAAAGTACGAGCACAACAATTCCAAGCGCATTTAACATGTCATAGGCATATCCTGTCACATCCGCAAACAAATAAATCAGACACATGCCCACCGCCCGCTGTGTAGATACCCCGTTTCCGCTTAAAACTGCATAGGAAATCAAAAAAACGGTCGTTGCCAGCGCTGCTGTCACATACCGGGTATGCAGTCGTTTCCGCAGCAGGCGGTACAGTCCCATCCCCAGAAGGGAAATATGAAGTCCGGAAATAGCAAGCACATGGGCGATCCCCGCTCTCTGATACAAAGATTTTATCTCTGCATCCAGAGCCCCCTTTTCCCCTAACAGCATCGCAGAAAGCACGCCATCGTCCCGGATAGAATGCCGGATCACGTCATTTGCACGCTTTTTCATATTCTGTAGTGCGCACCGGTAACGATCCGGTTTTCCATAGACCCGGCTGATCTTTGTGACCCATATGCCGAAATCAATTTTCTGACTCTGGTAAAACTGCCGGGCATCAAACATCCCTTCATTGGATGCTTCTGTAAATAATGAAATTGTACCCTCAATATTCAGGATTTGTCCAGCCGAATGGCTGGCAGAAGAAACATATGCGATTACATCATTGCATGGCAGTGTCTGCGATTCTGCTTCCACCGTGCAATCTTTTAAATAGTAATAAACGCATCTGGTTTTCGGTTCTATCCGATCAATCTTTCCCGCCAGGCGAACCTCCTGGCCATCTGTGAGTTTCTGCAGGTACTGCTGCCTGAAATCGATCTGTCGCTGCATCTGCAGCATCCCCAAAAGAAACATACCGGGAAGTCCTGCCGCAAACAGAACTTTCCGCATCCCCCGTTCCTTCCATGGAGTGGTATATACCAGTAACAGAACTGCCAGCACACCCCATGCCGGCAGCTGCTCTCTGACACACACAATCCCCAGCAGAAACTCTGTGGCAAGCAAAAGAAATGGTCTTTTCCTCACGCTTTCTTTTCCTATTCCGTAGATTCTACTTTCTCATCGCTTTCTTTTGTGACCAGCCGGTCATCTGCCTTGTACATCTTTGATAGTTTATACGTGTAACGGCATTTGCCACTGGTATCTCCGTTGATGGAAATCTGTACTTTATCGATTTCCGTCAGTTCCGTCAGGGAATCCACGATAGAGTATAAAACAACAGGTTCTGAGATTTCCTGATTCTGATTCAAAAACATTTCATCCAGATTGACATAGCAGACCCCATCCACCACTGTGATCGTAATCAGTTTCGTCTCCGAAGGAATCGTTGCCAAGAGTCCACTTTTTCTTGGTCCCTCAATCAGCTGTTCCATCACCAGTTTTTCCAGTGAAATGTTGGAACTGTAATGTACCTCTCTGGTTTCCGGAACCAGTCTGGTACCCGCCTTATTTGAAAAATAAAGTTTCAGTGTTGCTTTCTGGCTGGAATTGATCTGTTCTCCCGGATTTTCCACAAAACTGTCCAGATTCATGGCACCTACATTTGCTCCCGAGGCATCCACAAGTGGTTTTCCATCCACAGTAAAGGTCACATACTGGCTCAGCTGCAACAGTGTCTTTGCAATTGCAGCCCTGGTCAGAATCTCTTCCGTCGGTTTCATATCGTAATATTCCTTGCTGAAATCCACCGTAATCTGATAAGAGATCAGATCTATATTCTGGATTTTTACTTTGCGTGGAATGGTTCTTCGAAGCGTTGCATCCTCCGGCTGTGTCTGCAGATCTTTGAGCAGTTCCTTCACCTGTGCTTTGCCGGATGAAGTATGCTGCAGGGTAATCTTTTTCGCAACAACCTTTGTCAGCTCATTGTTTACATAAAATACAAAATAGTCTTTTTTATCTTCCTTTTTTCCACATCCGGCAGCCATTGTGAGTACCATTGCCACAAGGAGTATGATTGAAATTATTTTTTTTCTCATCTTTTTCCTCCTATGCAATATAGTTGAGCGGAATACGAACATCAAAGGTTGTTCCCTCGCCCATCACAGAATGTACTTTAATTGCGCCGCGATGCATCAGTATGGAATTTCTTGTAATCGCAAGTCCCAGTCCGGTTCCTCCGATTTCACGGGAATGGGATTTATCCACCCGGTAAAATCGTTCGTAAATATGATCCAGAGACTCCTCCGGAATACCGATTCCGGAATCTTCTACTTTCAGGTAGAAATACTGGTGATCCGCATTCAGCGATACGTGTACCCAGCCCTCTCCGTCATTCCGGTTATATTTGATTGCATTCTCCACAAGATTTGTGATCGCAAGCGTGATTTTTACCTCATCCACTTCTGCGGTAACCGGGCGGAAACTCTCAAGGACAAGTTCCACTTTCTGCTTATCCGCAATCGGCTGCAGACGTTTTAAAATCTGCTCTAAAAGTTCATTGATATTGACGGAAGATACATTCAGCCCTGCTGCAGACTTATCCATCTTCACCAGAGAAAGCAGATCGTTGATGATCTTTGTCTCACGCTCAATCTCGTTGGTGATATCTTCCATAAATTCCTGATACAGTTCCTTCGGCGCATCCGGCATGCTATTGATCGAATCCGCCAGCACCTTCATGGATGTCAGCGGTGTCTTTAATTCATGTGACACATTCGATACAAACTCCTGCCGGGAATCATCCATGACTTTGATCCGGCCAAGCATCTGATTGATCTTCTCACAGATTCCCGCCGTCTCCGTGTAATCATTGACCTGAAGATTGTACTCTCCGTATCCGTTTTTGATTGCAGCGATTCCCTCTTCAATCTTCTGCAACGGCTTCAGGAAATACAAAAGCAGAAGGATTGCAAAAAACACAATTGCAATTCCGACCATGACCATAACGATCACCGCCACCTGTCGCATATAGGACTGGTTGATCACAATATTGTCCGTAGAAACACTGATCAGCATAACTCCGATCACCGTTTCACTTTTATCATCAGGATCGCTGATCGGGATCGTCATCTCAATGTAATGGTTCTCCGAATCATAATGCACAATATCCTCGCCCTTGAAACTGCGCATGACCTCCTCTGCAATGATCAGCTTATGGTCATCGAGATTATACGTGTCATAATAAACTTTGCAGTTGTCATCCACAACAATGACACGACCATCATAGATGGTCGTGAGCATATCAATCTGTGTCTGAATATTGCTGGACGATACATCCGCCCCCAGCTTCATATATTCACTTGTCGCTATCTGATTTGCCAGAATTTTTGCCTGGCTTAAGATTTCACTTTCCCGGATAGAAACGGCACGCTTTTCGTAATATTTTAAAACTGCTGCCGAAAGAATCAGACTCGGTACGACCGCAATCACAACGATCAAAAGAATCAGCCGAAATTTTAAACTTTTTAAGAACTGAAGAAACTGTTTACTCTTCTGCATGGAAAAACCTTTCTGCCTTCTCGTCTATTTCTGGTAATAATAATATCCCACACCCCATTTTGTGTGCACGTATTTCGGTTCACTTGGGTTGGTTTCGATCTTTTCACGCAGACGACGTACATGCACATCCACTGTACGCACGTCTCCCGGATAATCTTTTCCCCAGACCAGTCCGAGCAGATTTTCCCTGCTGTATACTTTATTTTCATTTTTCACAAGAAGTTCCAGCAAATCAAATTCTTTTGCGGTAAGGTTTACTTCCCTGCCTGAAATAAACAGCCGTCTGCTGTCACAGTCCAGACGCAGATCCCCTTTCTCCACAATCGAAGAAACTTCTTTCTTTTCTCTCGGTCCTGCGGTACGACGCATGATCGCTTTGATACGCGCTTTCACCTCAAGAATATTAAACGGCTTTGTGATATAGTCATCGGCACCATAATCGAGTCCCAGAATCTTATCCATATCATCGCCCTTCGCTGTCAGCATAACAATCGGCATATCAGAAAATTCACGAATCGCCTGACATACTTCGAATCCGTCCATCTTCGGAAGCATGATGTCCAAAAGGATCATATCATACTCATTTGCTTTCGCCATATTCAGCGCTTCTTCTCCATCGTATGCACAATCCACTTCCATCCCGTCCTGTTCAAGACTGAACCGGATTCCTTTTACGATTAATTTCTCATCATCTACTACGAGAACTTTCTTTGCCATATTACACCTCAACGAATCGTTATATAATCTTTCATTTTCTCAAAAAGTGCGCTTTTGATTCCGGATACCTGCATGATATCTTCGACTTTCGCAAACGGTCCGTTTTTCTCCCGGTATGCAAGAATTGTCGCCGCCCGTGTCTCTCCGATTCCCGGAATGGTCACAAGCTGCGCGGCATCCGCCGTATTGATATCAATCCGCCCATCCGATTCTTCCACAGTGGCACCGGCTGCCTCTGCCGATGCTTTCCGCTCCCTTGCCTCTTCCTCTGTGGGAAAATAAATCATCTGTCCGTCCGAAAGCTTCTCAGCAAGATTCCAGTATTCGCGGCTGGCAGCTTTGGTCAGTCCTCCTGCCGCCTCCACCGCATCGCAGATGCGCATACCGTCTTTCAGCTGATAGACACCGGGAGCTGCTACCTCCCCGCATACATATACCTGTACCGTCTGGTCGGATTTTAATGTTTCTTTTTGTTCCGTTCGTTCCGTTTCCACCGTCTGCTCCTGTGTCTGAGTGGTATCCAGATACGGCACTTCCTCCCTGCCACATCCCGTCAGATACAGGCATGTCAGAATCATACAGCACTTTTTTATCCAATGTTTTTTCATCTCATTTCTCCCTTTCCGGGGCGAAACGAGTCTCAATGCATTTCTATTTTAACGATTTTTTGTTACTTTTACAAGTGTAAGTTATTCCTGCACAGAAAGTAATGCTTTTTCCAGCTTTTCAATCATTTCATCCACATGCTGTTTTTCGATGACAAGCGGTGGAACAAAACGAAGGACATCCGCTCCCGCTGTGATCACGATCAGTCCCTGCTCAAGTGCTGCGGCTGCCACTTTTCCAACTGGAAGCTTGCAAACCACACCCTGCATCAGACCTTTGCCTCTGCGTGTTACAAGGAAGTCATATTTTTCTACCAGCTCATCCAGTTTCTGTTCCAGATAAGGCGCTACTTCCTTTACATGACCTAAAATGTCACAGGCTTTAAACTGATCAAATACTGCCGAAACGGCTGCTCCGACAAATGGGTTTCCACCATAGGTCGTTCCGTGGTCTCCCGGTGCCAGCGATTTGTCTGCCACACGCTGTGTCAGGAAAAATGCACCGACCGGCACTCCACATCCGAGTGCTTTTGCACAGGTCATGATATCCGGTTTTACTCCGTAATTCTGCCATGCGAACATCTCGCCGGTACGTCCCATGCCACACTGGATCTCATCTAAGATTAACAGAATATCCTTTTCATCACAGAGCCTGCGCACGCCCTCGATAAATGCAGGATCGGCCGGATAAATTCCGCCTTCTCCCTGTACCGTCTCCATAATAACCGCACAGGTCTTGTCCGTTACCAGTTCTTTTACACTTTCTAAATTGTTATACTCTGCAAATTTCACACCCGGCATGAGCGGAGCAAACGGTTCCTGATAATGGGCATTTCCGGTTACGGAAAGTGCTCCGATACTTCTTCCGTGGAAAGAATGTTTCATGGCAATGATTTCATGGCCGGCATGTCCGTCTCTGGTATATGCATATTTTTTTGCAGCTTTGATGGCTCCCTCAATGGCCTCCGTACCGCTGTTGGTAAAGAAAATACGATCCATTCCGCTGGCTTTTAGTGCTTTCTTTGCCGCCTCAATGGTCGGGACATTGTAATAAAGATTTGACGTATGCAGCAGTTTATCCACCTGATCCTTCAGCGCATTTTTATACGCCTCATTGCTATAGCCCAGCGCACATACGGCGATTCCGGCTGCGAAATCCAGATACGCTTTTTTGTCTGTATCGTAAAGGTATACGCCCTCACCATGATCAAGTACAAGTGAAAAACGATTGTAGGTATGCAGCAGTTCCTGCTCCGCGGTATCAATATATTCCTGTTTATTCATTGTTTATCCACACCTCTTATCTCTTATTCATTGTAAAAATGATGTTCTTCATCACCCAAAATTGCAGTACCGATTCCGCGATTGGTGAAGATTTCCAAAAGCAGACAATGTGCGATTCTTCCATCGAGAATATGCACACGGGATACTCCGTTTTCAATAGCGTCAATGCAGTTATTCAGCTTCGGAAGCATACCGCCGCCGATATATCCGTCTGTAATCAGTTTTCTTGCATCGGAAACCGTAAGTTCGGAAATCAGAGTGGACGGATCTTCCGGATCTTTGTATACTCCCTCGATATCGGTTAAGAATGCCAGTTTCTCTGCGGAAACCGCACGGGCAATCGCACATGCCGCATCATCCGCATTGATATTATATGTATCATAATTGTCATCAAGACCGATCGGGCAGATAATCGGAAGGAAATCTTTCTCCAGCAGATCATACAGAATCTTTGGATTCACTTCCTTTACTTCTCCTACATATCCGATGTCCTGACCATCCGACAATTTCTTTTCCACCTTTAACAGACCACCGTCTTTTCCACTGATGCCGACCGCCTGCACCCCAAGTTCCTGCACCATGGATACCAGTGATTTATTGACACGGTTTAACACCATCTCTGCAATCTCCATGGTAGGCGCATCCGTCTTACGCAGTCCATTGATAAATTCCGGTTCCATTCCTGCTTTGGCAACCCATTTGCTGATCTCCTTGCCACCGCCATGCACAATGATCGGTTTGAATCCAACCAGCTTTAACAGGGTGACATCCTGGATGACCTGTTTTTTCAGTTTCTCATCTACCATCGCTGATCCACCGTATTTTACAACGATAATCTTGCGGTTAAAACGCTGGATATAAGGCAATGCCTCAATCAGCACCTGTGCTTTTTCCAATGCGTTTAAATTCTCACTCATAACATTCTCCTTACTGATTAAATCTCGTAATATTTGCTTCGTTCAATGTAAAATCGTAATAGTTTAAGTCTTCCCTGAAACACCAGCCGGCATCTTTCCAGAAATGATTTCCCAGCTCATTGCTCTTAAATGCGATCAGGCTGACCTTATTGATTTTTTCTTTCTGCAGGGCGCGCATACATGCGACTGCCATGGCTTTTCCGATTCCGTTCTTCCGGTAATCTTCATGCACACAGACATGATACAGACATCCGCGTCTCCCGTCATGTCCGCAGAGAATGGCTCCCACGATCTTTCCATCTGCTACCGCTACCATACTCGTGGTCGGATTTCTTTTTAAAAACCGCTCCACGCCTTCTTTGGAATCATCGATGGAACGGATTCCAAAACCGTGGATGCCCATCCACAACGCATACACCTCATCATAATCTTCCAGTGTCATCACACGGATTGTATATTCTTTACTCATTATTCACCTCATTATAGAGCTCATTGTATGAAAGTTCCTCTTACGCGGAAACAATGAGCGTAGGAAATGCATCAAACAGATGCATTTCATTATGGAAACATCGGAACCATGGAAAGTCCTTCTGCCTCATCAAATCCGAACAGCAGATTCATGTTCTGTACGGCCTGTCCGGCTGCACCCTTGACCAGATTGTCCAGTGCACCCATCATCACAACTCTGCCGGTACGCTCATCAATGACAAAGTTTACGTCCACGTAATTGCTGCCCTCTACCCACTTGGTCTCCGGGCAGACACCTTTCTTTAATACACGCACGAAACGTTCCTTTGCATAATATTTATCGTAAGCAGCCTTCAGTTCCTCATAGGAAGGATAGGTACCATCCGGCTTTTTGATCAGGGTTGCATACTCTGTCGCAAGAATTCCGCGGTTCATCGGAACCAGATGCGGTGTAAAATTCACGGTAATCTCTTTTCCTGCCGCATAGCCGAGCTGCTCCTCAATCTCCGGTGTATGTCTGTGTGTTGTCACACCGTATGCTTTCATGCTCTCGTTCACTTCGCAGAACAGGTTCGGTGTCTTTGCCCCACGTCCCGCTCCGGAAGTACCGGATTTTGCATCAATAATCAATGTATCCGGATCAATCAGTCCCTCTTTTACCAGCGGATATGCTGTCAGAATGGAACAGGTCGTATAACATCCCGGATTTGCAATCAGACGGGTCTGGGTGGTCACCTTATCACGGTTAATCTCACAGAGTCCGTAAACGGCTTCCTTAATAAACTGTGGGCTTTTATGCTCAATCTTATACCATTTTTCATAGGTAGCAACATCTTTGATTCGAAAATCCGCACTCAGATCAATGATCTTTACCTTATTTAAAATATCCTCATTCAGCACACCTGCCAGAAATCCCTGTGGTGTTGCCGTGAAAATCACATCCACGCGGGAAGCAAGCTCATCCATGTTATCACCCAGACAGTCTGCATCGACAAGTTCAAAAAAGTTTCTGTAAATATCTGCATAATTTTCATCGATATAGCTTCTTGATCCAAACCATTCGATCTGTGCCTCTTTATGATTCAATAAAATACGCACCAGTTCTGCTCCTGCATAACCGGTCGCTCCGATAATTCCTACCTTTACCATGTTTCTTACCTTTTCTTTCTTTTAAAAATATGATTCTACCCTATAATAGTCCATCTTTTTCCATCCGTAAATAGCAAATATTCACAAATTTATGTATATTTATGCAATTTTATGTATATTTTTTCACTTGTGTTTTCATTTGGATTGATGTATAGTAGGGTTAGTCGTACGAGAGCGTACAATTCCATATAGAAAGAAAGGATACAATCTTATGAAAGAAAAAGTTGTTTTAGCTTACTCCGGCGGACTCGATACTACCGCTATTATCCCTTGGTTAAAGGAGACTTATGGTTATGAGGTTGTCTGCTGCTGTATCAACTGCGGACAGGGCGAAGAATTAGACGGACTGGAAGAAAGAGCCAAATTATCCGGCGCTTCTAAATTATATATCGAAGATATCACAGATGAGTTCTGTGACGATTACATCGTACCTTGTGTACAGGCTGGTGCTGTATATGAGCACAAATACTTATTAGGTACTGCCATGGCACGTCCTGGTATCGCAAAGAAACTGGTAGAGATCGCCAGAAAAGAAAACGCTGTTGCCATCTGCCACGGTGCTACCGGAAAAGGAAATGACCAGATCCGTTTCGAGCTTGGTATCAAAGCACTTGCTCCGGATATCAAAATCATTGCTCCTTGGCGTGATGACAAGTGGCAGATGGATTCCCGTGAGGCAGAGATCGCATACTGCAAAGCACACGGAATCGATCTTCCATTCGGCACAGACCAGAGTTACAGCCGTGACCGTAACTTATGGCATATCAGCCATGAAGGACTTGAGCTGGAGAATCCTGCAAACGAGCCAAATTATGATCATCTTCTGGTTCTTGGTGTTTCCCCTGAGAAAGCTCCGGACGAAGGCGAATATGTAACCATGACATTTGAAAAGGGTGTTCCAAAAACTGTAAACGGAAAAGAAATGAAAGTTTCCGATATCATCCGTGAATTAAACCGTCTCGGTGGAAAGCACGGTGTCGGCATCATCGATATCGTAGAAAACCGTGTCGTTGGTATGAAATCCCGTGGTGTATATGAGACTCCTGGCGGAACGATCCTTATGGAAGCACATGACCAGCTGGAAGAACTGGTTCTTGACCGCGATACCTTATCTGCAAAGAAAGAGATGGGCAACCGCCTTGCCAACGTGGTATACGAAGGAAAATGGTTCACTCCTCTCCGTGAAGCAATTCAGGCATTTGTTACTTCTACCCAGAAGTATGTCACCGGAGAAGTAAAATTCAAGCTCTACAAAGGAAACATCATCAAAGCCGGCACAACTTCTCCATACTCTCTCTACAGTGAGTCTCTGGCAAGCTTTACAACCGGTGATCAGTATGATCATCACGATGCAGACGGATTCATCACACTGTTCGGACTTCCTCTGAAAGTTCGTGCAATGATGCTGCAGAATGTAGATAAAAAAGATCTGGATAAATAAATCCCCAGAATAAAAGAAGCACCGCAGTCGCGGTGCTTCTTTTATTTTTTCGATTGTTACCCGGATTTTATTCTGCCGGAAACCAGGAAGCAAGCTTTACTTTGCTGCTGCCATCTGCCTTATAGCAGTAAACTGCAAGTTTCTCAGTCACATCAGCTCCCTTGTACGGAACATTTGCTTCCACGAATACATAATTTCCACAAACCGAGTATTTTTCAATGCCAAGTTTAAAGGATGCCACAAGGTTTTTCTTTCCCGTCCTGTTATCTGTCCGGTAGAGTTTCGTCTGCATGTACCGATCCTTTCCTGTCGTACGGTAGGTATACGTTCCATCATTGACGGCTTCCAGCGAAACACTCAGATAATTTTCATCCTTAACCGCAAAGGCCTCTCTCTGATAACTGTTTCCCTCCAGATCATAAAATGTCTTGTTCTCGTTTTCTTTGGTATAGTAAATCTTTCCCTCACTCTGAAACAGGGAATACCGATAAGCATCTCCGCTGTTTGCAATCTGTGCAACTTTCTTTTTATCCGTTCCGTCCGTCTTCATGCTCATAACGGTTCCGGTATCTTCCGAATAATTCATGCCATCTTCACTTTTACTTTTCAGTGCCAGATAATAAATCCGTCCATCTACAAGCTGTGGATCACGTCCGAGCGCAAGTTTCTTTGCGGATTTCCCGTCTTTTGCGATCCGGTAAATATATTCTTTTGTTGCATCGGTTCCATAGTAACGGTCCCAGGTTGCATAAATATATTTCTTATCCACAGATAACTGGGAAAAACCATTGCTTCCCTTTTTGTTTTTCCCTATTTTGTAGGAATATACCTCACTCTTTTTGCCTGTTTTGGTGTTGTATCTCATAATTCCCATACGCACACCCATCATTTCAAACGCATAATACAGGTTCTTTCCATCCGAAACCGTACATGACGTACCCTTCATCAACGGTTTTGCCTCCGTCTGCACGTCCGTGTGGATCGGCATCACCTCATTATCATACGATACCTGACCGGTCTGTTCCGTTGTATCTGCAAAAGCTGTAACCGAAGGCATCACCGCACACCCTGTAAAAGTGATCGCTCCTGCCAGTGTCGAGACAGCCATTGTTTTTTTAAACTGATTCCAAGATTTTTGTCTCATCATCCAAGACCTCCATTCCTATCTGTCTTTCATTTCGTCTGCATTGTACTCCCGCTTTTTCAGGAACGCAAGCTGTATCTGAAAAAGATAAGAATTTCATAAGAATCGTAACATCTTCTTAAAATATTAAGTCCAAAGTCCCATTGCCCGTGCGATCATGGCAAGAAGAAACAGGTGTGCCGGATAGAATATATAAAAGAAATATTTCATCTGTTTTCCCCTGGTTCCATCGTAAAAATAAACCGGTATCATATCTAAAAATGCTGCCGCTTCAATGATACTTGCCAGCAGGGTTAAAACAAAAACACCGATCCCCATTCCCTTCACTTTTTGTGGATAAAACTTATAGATTGCAAAAATTGTCACAATTCCCGACAAATCGTAATCCGTACAAAAAAGAAGTGCCAGAAATCCCCCCGCCGCAACTATCACAATGGTAAGAATCAGGCGGATGACTGCGGCCTTATTCCCGTAAACTTCCTCCACAAACTTCTGTTTTATCCCTTCAACACCCCAGATCACCAAAAGCCCGAACAGCAAAGTAAAAAAGACATTGTTGCTGGAAAAATCCCACATTCTCCTGCTGAATGCCAGGTCAAACGGAACCTCGGAAATCAGGGCAAACAAAAAAAGCCTCCCCGCATATTTTGCCCTGCTGCGTGTATGGTAAAATCCCTCTACCAGAAGAAAACAGTAAATCGGAAATGCAGCTCTTCCAATAATGCGCATGAAAAATGCGGGGGCTTCCAGTCCCGGAATCTGTTCTAAAATAACGGCTGACGTGTGATCAATCAGCATGGAAACCACGGCGATCACCTTTAACCAATAGCCGGAAATTCCCTGTTGTTTAACATTCATAATCCTTCTCCTCTTTATTATTTTGCAAGAAGCTGTGCAATCTCTTCTTTGTATGGCGGAATCGTCTTTTTGGTCTCTCCCTCGGCACAAAGCCACGGTGTCTCTAAAATCTTCGGGATTTCCACAAAGCGCGGATCGTGAACCAGACGGTACAATGGTTCAAATCCAATGGTTCCTTTTCCAATGTTTGCATGACGGTCTTTATGTGCTCCCAGGAGATTTAAACTGTCATTGATATGAAAAACCGCAATCTGATCCAGCCCGATCACCTTATCAAAAGTCTCGAACACGCCATCATAATCATGCACCAGATCATAGCCGGCATCATTCACATGACAGGTGTCAAAACAGACTCTCAACCGCTCCTTTTGGTTCACTCCGTCATAGATTGCCCTGATCTCTTCAAACGTTCTTCCAATCTCGCTGCCTTTTCCTGCCATCGTTTCCAGAGCAATAAATACCTCATCCTCGTTCTCATCCAGCACCATATTCAGCCCGCGGACAGTCTGTGCAATTCCGGCCTCTGCACCTGCATCCAGCGCGGACCCCGGATGTAACACCAGGATATGACTTCGCATAGCAGCCGTGCGCCGGATCTCCTTTTCCAGAAACTGTACAGCCAGTTCAAATGTCTCCGGCTTTACGGTATTTGCAAGATTGATGATATAAGGCGCATGAACCACGATTTCCCGGATTCCAGCCTTTGTGGCATACTCCCAGCCTGCCTCAATATTTAAGTCTTTGATTTCTTTTCTCCGGGTATTCTGCGGTGCCCCTGTGTAGAGCATCAGCACATTCGCCCCATAACGCTCTGCTTCCTTCACAGATGCCAGAAACATCTCTTTTCCTGCCATTCCTACATGAGAGCCTATTTTAATTTCTTCCATTTTATATATCCTCTGCTTTCAGCTTTTTCTTTTGCTGATGTGCAGTAATTGCGATCAGCAGATTTTGCGGAATAAATCTTCCGCATATCGTTGCAGCCTTGATTTCAGCTGTTGGAACAATGAGCACTTTGCGTCTTTTCATCTGTTTTAACGCATATCCGGCGCAATACTCCGGTGTAATTCCGGCCAGTGCAAACTCAACATTTGCTACATCATTAAATTCTGTATTCACCGGTCCGGGACATAATGCCCCCACATACACGCGGCTGCCTCTCTGTTTCAGTTCGAGTGCCACTGCACGCGTCAGACTCGCCATATAGGCTTTGGTTGCATAATAGGCAGCCATATAAGGACCTGCCGGAAACAGTCCTGCCGAAGAAGCGACATTTAAAATGTAACCCCCCTCCTGTTTTTCCATGCGGCGAAGCATCAGTTTCATCAAAAGATGCATGGCCTTGACATTCACATCAATCATCTGCATTTCCTTCTCTGCATCTGTCTCGAGAAAACTGCCGCAATCCCCAAAACCGGCATTGTTGATCAATATTCCGACCGGAACCGGCTCCAACTGCTGCATCAGACGGTAACACGCTTCTTTTTCGGACAAATCTGCCGTGATAACCATGCTTTCCGTCCCACTTTTTTTCAATTCTTCCGCCAGTGCCTGCAGCCGGTTTTCCCGTCGCGCAACCAGTACCAGACGGTATCCTTCTGCCGCGAGCTGTCTTGCAAATGCCATACCAATTCCGGAACTTGCCCCTGTAATAACTGCATATGTTTTTTTCATTTTACATCCTCCTAAAGCATAATGAGTATAACACAGCAGCCCCCGGTTGTCTAATAAAATCAGGGCTTACAGAGGTTTCCCCCTGTAAGCCCTATGGCAGAAAATGAGTATAAAACGATTGTTTTAAGTTTCTGGCTTATTTCACCTTTACCTTCATCTTTACTGTTTTCTTGGTTCCGTCTTTTAATGTAACCTCTGCGGTCACTTTTCCGGTTCCTTTCTTCTTTCCGGTAATCTTTCCATTTTTATTTACGGAAACCACAGACTTCTTGGAAGACTTATAGGTAATTTTTGCCACATTTTCCATATTCAGCTTCTTGTTCCATTTGAATACAGTTGTCTTTTTTGCAGCAACCTTTACTGTGGTCTTTGCCGGCTTAACAGTTTTTGCGATCTGCTTTGCCTCAGCCTTTACCTCAGCCTGTGTCTTTACGACATAAGTTCCCTCGCCCTTAAATGTCAGTGAGACAGAGCCATCCTTTGCGACCTTGTAAGCTTTCCGGTTTACAAGAACCAATTCCCCGGTCTTTTCATCTTTCTTCATTACGGCAAGTTTTGCACCTGCTTTGACATCTGCTGCATTTACCTGTAAGGTGTATGCGGTTGTTCCGTCCGCTTTCTTCACTTCCTGTGTGATGATCACATCTTTCGTTCCGGCTGCCTCTGTCACAGCTTTAATTACATCCGCATTTACGGTTGCCTTCACACCGGTTTTGGTAGTCTTTCCGGCTGCTTCTACTGCTGCCTCTGCTGTAACCTTTCCATCCCCACTCTTGGTAACGGTTACGGTTGCTTTCGTTCCTGCCGGAAGTTTTTCGGATGGAACTGTAGACTCTGTTGTCGTATCTTTCTTTGTATCGGTCTTTGTATCATCCTTTTTATCTGTTACTGTGGTACCAGAGGAACTGCTGCCACTAGAAGAACTTCCACCGGAGACTACGATCTTCTTTAACACAACTGTTCCGCCATCTGCGGCTGCCGGAATCGTCACTTCCACCTTACCGTTGTTTACGGTATAAGATGTTTTGGAATACAGATCCTCCAGAACTGTTCCATTGCTTTCGCTTACCGGAACTTCTACAGTTTGTGCAGCACCCTTGATATTTAAACCAACATATAATTTAGTTCCTTGATAACTTCTGGATACAATATCATAACCATTTTCATCAGATGCTAAAATTGTTTTTCTGTCACCCCTTGCGAATACATCTGTATATGCATTACGGATGGAAAGCATCTTCTTATAATGCTGATAGGTCTTATTGTCATTGTTTACCATTGACCAGTCAAAGTCATAACGATTTGTCTGATATGGATAATTATTTAATCCTGTCAGGCCAATCTCTTCCCCATAATAAATAACTGGCTGTCCTTTTGCCGTAATCTGCAGGCTTGCTGCGACCATGGATGCTGCAGTTGCTGCATCTTCTTTCATTCCACCATCCAAAAGTTTCTGCTTAAATCCATCTTCATCATGACTTCCAAGAAACTGTCCTGTCATGTAAGTATTATTTAACGCACTGTTTCTGGATGCCAGGAAATTTTCTACAGAAGAAATATTTCCTTTTACAAAATTAGCTGCCTGATCATTAAAATCGAAATCCAGATCAGAATCCATTTCGCCGGTTCCTAATGTATTACCGTTAGAAGCATAACCTCCTCCTGCATACTCTCCAATCATCTTAAAATTCGGATCAGTTTTGGTCAAAGCATTCTTTAACTCTGCCCATGTATCGTTTTCCACATGTTTAACTGTATCAACACGGAAATAGTCGATGCCAAAATCCTTTACCCACTGCGTCTGCCACTCTACAAGCTGTGCACTGACTGCTGGGTCTTCTGTTCTGAAATCTGGTAAATTGCTTAATGAATCTTTCTGGTCACTTCCGGATACAACATCGTCCCCACTCCGGATCATATTGCCAAACTCTGTATCATATCCGGCATGGTTAACCACAATATCTACCATAATACGGATTCCACGGCTGTGTGCCTGATCAATCAATGTCTGGAATTCTTCTTCTGTTCCAAGCGTTGGGTTCAGTTTTGTAAAATCGCTTGCCCAATATCCATGGTATGCAGCATTGTACGGAACATCTTCTTTTCCCGTGTCAGTTACCGTAACTCCCGGAATATTTTCTACAATAGGAGTAATCCAGATTGTATTAATTCCCAAATCCTCTAAATAGTCTAACTTTTGTGTAATTCCTGCGAAATCACCACCATGATACAGACCTGCATTATCCTTTCCGTAAGTCTTTGCTCCGCTTGCTGTATTATTTGATTCATTTCCATCAAAGAAGCGGTCCGTTACCATAAAATAAATAACGGATTCATCCCAATCAAAATCTTTCGCATTTTTTCTGGTTCGAGCAGTCACTTCAACCTGTACACTTGTTGAATACTCATTTCCATACTGATCTGTTACAACAATTGGCAATGTCTTTTTTCCTAATGTTGTATCAGTTGTAGCTGAAATTGTTACAGCCTGTAAATCTGGTACAATTGCTAATGCACTACTTCCACCTAAAGAAGAAACATCAATGCTTGCAGATGCAACTTCTAATTTCTTCGTATCAGTCTTGTCCTGATCTACCGTGAATTTTACAACATTATTCTCGTTATAATTAAATGAAGCGTTCATTACTTCTGCCTGAATAGAAGCATTCAGTTTATAATACTCAATATAGGAATAATCGTTTCCCGCTTTTTTTTCCTTCTTATCGTTATACTTGTCTAAAATATATTCCTCTCCCACTTTATAACGATAAAGTGTACGTCCACTTTTTAATTCATTATAGTTATACTCAAAACGCTTATTCTCTGCATTATAAGTCATTGGATATTCTTTGCCATCGATATCTACAGACACGTTCATATCTGAAAGCTTATCCTCAATCAATGCATTATCATCCCGATAATAAAATGCAATTTTATTTTCTTTTGGCAATACTTCATACCCCTTGTTATAAGGAGCACTTAATACTGGTTCTTCCCCTTTTTTCATGCTTGCGCATACAACGTTCTGCTCTTGTGGGAATGCAATGGAGTGATCTCCTCCATCCTTGATCCAGTCAGAGCCGGAAGGATCCAGCACAACCACGAAATCAACCTTCGTACAAGTTGATTTAACAGGAACTTTGATCTTCCATTTTCCGTTCCCGTCAGATTCAAATGGTTTGCGTACTTTCTCTTCAATACCAGTAGTCCATGAATAAAACTCCGGAGTGGTTGTCAAAGTATCATTTTCGTATTCCAGACACAGATACCTTGGATCTGCTTTGGTAATGACCGGTTTTTCTATAACCGGTTTTTTCCCAAACACATACCATAAGGTTATTTCTGATTTTTCCTCATCAATAACATAATACTGATTACTATCCTGTCCATCCCATGACCCCGCCGTTGGTCTTCCAATAATCCCAAGCGAATTAAACGAAACATAAGTTGTTCCCTGTAACCAAGTCACATTATTTTCTGTGTCTTCTATTGTATTATTTAAAGGAACAAATTCCTTTTCAGCACCATTTTTATTATATATATATACATCAGATACACCAGATTTCATTTCAAAATCTGGAGAATACATATTAATTGTTACTTTATACTGCTTTTGTACAACGTTAACGGTAACATCGGACTTTTCATTTCCAGCGGTTGCAATTAAATCAACAGTTTTTATTCCACTGCCTTTTTTCACATTGATTGTTTCATCTTTCAATGTAACCTTATCACTTAAAGAAGGGTCTTTTAATGTATATGAAACTGTTTCATCACTGCTTGTTCCATCATCGCCATAAAGCTTTAATGTTTTCGGAAGTTCGAGATCCTTACCAGCCAAAGCTTCCATATTTTTTGATTCAAGTCCCGGAACTACTAATCTACTATTGCCGTCTGTCATGGCATCATTTGCAGGGTCTGTGATCCAGCTAGTCCCAATTTTATACTTATACCCATATATTCCTGGATTTTGTTTTTGAACTGTTACGGTGAATTTATCTCCTTCCTTTTTCATTGATAATCCATTATCCCAGTTCGTTCCTGCGACAGTTCCCATAAGCCGAACATCTTCTGCATCTTTATATTCGCCTGTTGCATCCAGATTAAATGTAACTGTACGGTCCTCATGTACAACCGGACTCTGTACTTTTATAACCGGTTTTACCGGTGCGCTGCTTGTAGATTCCTTCCATCCTTCCGGTGCCTGATCCTCGATTACCGTTTCCTCTTGTTCGCCAGTAACCCACTTTTCTACTTTAGAACCATTTGCCGTAAATCCAATATTACCTGTTTGTTTTCCATTTCCTTTATTATTAAATATACAATGGAATTCCTTCTCTGAATTTGTGCTAATTGTAAAGCTATACCAGCCTTCATTTGCAGAATCTTTTTCTACTTCAGCTCCTGGCCAGCTATTTGCATAACCATAACCATCAACAGCCGTCCAGCTATCTCCTTCGGCTATTTTCGTATAAACAGCCTCCCAATTTGTAGAATTTTTGAAGTGCATAATAATTTGTCTGCTGCCTTCTGCTTTTGCCTGTACCGCCCCAATCGGCAAAAGTGTCAGAACCATCGCAATTGCAAGTAAAAAACTTACAAAACGGTTCTTTGTTGAAAACCTTCTCTCTCCCATTTTTTCCTCCTTTTGAATGATTTTTCGGGTTTTTTCGTCTTTCATTATACTTGAAAATGTATACGAAATAAAGTTGGAAAAACTGCCAAAAAACCTCTGGAAATTTTGTCTAAAAATTCCAGAGGTTTTTTCAACTTATTATACACATTGTATATTCATTTTTATTGCTGCAGTACCAGCTCGCGCCCTGTCACATCCAGTTCCATGCTCTGTGGATCTTTTTTATACTGCTCAAGCACGGTCAGCCACAGCATATGTACTTCGTAGATCAGCATCTGATCCGCCTCCACTGCATACGGAGCTAAAACATCCACATCGAAGAAGCGGATGCCAAGCGGTGGCAGAAAAATCAAATTGCAGGACTTCTTTTTCTCTCCGCAGGTGTAGATCTGCTCATAAGAAACCAATAGAAATTCTTTTTCCTGATCCATACAGTGATAGGAAACAAAACACTCATCAATCACCCATGTCTCTCCCTCTTCGGTTTCCACTGGTTTCTTCGCCGGATCGTTGTACTCGGTAGTCTGGCACTGAATATCCCAGTGCAGTTTTCCTTCCCGCGTTTTTTGTATCATATCGGTCACTTTACGGACCAGCTGTTCTTCCTTTTTCTTCATTCTTATGCCTGCTCTCTCACATAAATCTGTGACAGATTATTCATGATCGCCGCTGCGACATCCGGTTTATTCATAGAGTAAATGTGAATGTGGTTGACTCCGTTGGCAATCAGATCAATAATCTGCTCGGTTGCATAGGCAATTCCTGCCTGCTTCATGGCTGCAGGGTTGTCCCCAAACCGATCCACAATGCTTAAAAATTTGGCAGGAACCAGATTTCCGGTCAGGGAAATCGTTCTCTTCACCTGTGCTGCATTGGTAACCGGCATGATTCCGGCAGTCACCGGAACATCAATTCCTTTAGCAAGTGCCTTATATAGGAAACGATAATAAATGTTATTGTCGAAAAACATCTGTGTGGTCAGATATTCACAGCCTGCATCCACTTTTTCTTTCAGATGATCCAGATCTTCATTCATATTGGCAGCCTCCGGATGTCCCTCCGGATAACATGCACCGCCGATACAGAAGTCTCCTGCCTCCCTGATCTCACGAATCAGCTCAATCGCATGGTGATACTGATCCGGAAGCGGAAAATCCGTGTTTGTCGGAATATCCCCGCGAAGTGCAAGGATGTTTTCGATTCCGCGCTCTTTCAGCTCATGGGTTACAGTATGTACCTTTTCTCTTGTGGAAGAGACGCAGGTCAGATGTGCGATTGCCGGCACCCCATAAGAGTTGATCGCATCTGCGATCTCTACGGTATAATCACTCGTTCCGCCGGTTGCTCCATATGTACAGCTGATATATGCCGGTTTCAGCTTTGCGATTTCTGCTGCGATTGCCTTGTAATTCTGCAGCTGTGCTCCCTGTTTTGGCGGGAAAATCTCACATGAGATTGTCACCTCATTCTTCTTTAAAATTTCCGATACTTTCATATTTTTCTTGTATGATAATTAGGAAGTTAATTATCACACGTTTCCTTTCTTTTAATATCGT